>ERZ1034377.20-NODE-20-length-80942-cov-8.025005_pt1 | contig 80942 bp, 76 predicted proteins | sample MGYA00520584_ERZ1034377 | MGnify/ENA primary metagenome ERZ1034377 (study PRJEB33736, sample SAMEA104288464) | Azolla filiculoides | biome: Urban; feature: water surface; material: ditch water | place: Netherlands | collected 2014 ... | reverse complement strand
AAGCCAGCCATGGCGTATCATGTCCATCGGACGAAGAGAATGGACAAATGGGTTCTGATCAGTGAGGACGCGTATTAGATACTCGCTCTCCATCTCGAATCGCATAGAATCCATTCCAAGCGGAGCAAGTGGCATCTTGAAGGAATAAGAAGCCGAGACTTGATCGTATTTCTGTTTTTTTGGTTTCACTTTCTAATATATTTCGGACATTTCCGTTGCCTCCTATCGATTTTCCGAAATATAAATTTGATACACTGTAAATTTTGCTATTTCTCAATTTAATATGCTGAAGATATTTGAACGAAAAATAGACAAGCTTGTAGTGGCGAAACCAAAGTTGTCTCGAAAAGAAAACTAGAGAACTCGGAATATTTTCAGCAAAGACTATGCCCGCCCGGCGATTTGTCACAAAGTAGACGCTGCCTACAAGCGAACCACATAGAACAAGAAATACAATAATAGCGAATATCGCGTTTATTGGGACCCCAACATGTAAAAACCTTTGACGAGCGTCTGAGCTGTCAAATATAACTACTATAAATGGGATTAGAAAAGCTAATAAAGATCGGAAAAATGCATCACCTCCCATTGTAAAAATTGAATATCTAAAATCTGGCGCACCAATCCAAAGAATCGTTTCAGAGCCAGCCTCCAAAAAATCGAGCTTCACGCCTAGTCGCTCTTTCAATGTTTGGATGATTGGTTCACTTGGGTCAAATACTGAGAAGCCCCTCAGGACTCCAAGGCCTTGAGGTATAGGCGATTTATCCACCATAATTCAGTTGCCTTCCTTGCTTAGGGCATCGGCTAGCCACAACAGACACCCGAGAAACTATTATGCAATTTCTGCTTCGCGATAGCCACTTTCATCAGTTCAAAATGCTGAGCCAAATTGAAAATGACTGGGCGGGGCGCAACCCTCAACAATGGGCGGCCAAAATTGGCGTTGACCATTCAACGGTCTGTGATTTGCCCGACGGGAAGGTGGATCGCGAGCTTCTCAAGAGCATGTGCGCCGATAAGGCGAATAGCTCCGAATGCTGCTTGCTTACAATAATGGCCTGGGGCGGAATGAAATGCAGCCATGGGCGCATGATCTGGAGATATAGAGACAAGTTGAAGCCGATTGTAGATCACCTGCGCCGTGGCAACATGACAAGGCAAGTAGCCTATGAAACGTTGCGCAATTTCCGCTTAAATGCGCCAGGTAGCGGCATGGGACCAGCCTACTATACCAAATTGATCTATTTCGCCGCTCCAATGCATGATGGCTATATCATGGACCAGTGGACTGCCTCAGCAGTTAACATTCTATTTGACAACGGCAACAGGCCCGTGGTCTGGACCTCGCGGTCAGAATTCAGAGGCCGTCGGACCGATACTGTTTCGGATCGAAATACAGGCGATACGTATGAAATTTTTTGCAGGTCTATAGAATATTTAAGTGATCGAATCTACGAGGCAAGCGCTGAGGATGTTGAAAAACGATTGTTTTCAAGAGGTGGACGCTTTCCTGGAGCCTGGCGGCAATATGTTAAAGCTCATCGGCAATAGGCAGCCTGCTAATTCGTCAAGAGGGTTGCTTTTTTATCAAATGTCAAATCTATCGCCTTCATCCTGATCCTCTTCCAAGCCATTCTCTTTGTTTTTCTTCATCATATTCGCTTCTTTGAGCGCTTCCGCCGTCGCATTCCGCTTATCTTCCTCCCATCGAACCGCCGCCATTTTCATGTTTTCAGCGATCTGGTCGGAGCGATAAGCGAACGCGCGACGAATTTGGCCGGGGTCGAGCGCATGGGCTTCTTGAAGCCAAGTTTTTGCTTCGGCCGGTGCGGCGACTAGCAAAGCTTCGAGCGCAACAGAACGCTGGTGCCGGTCAGCAAATTCTCTCACGAGTTCCCAAAGTGATGGCCGATGGTCCCAATTCTGGTATCTTTCAGGAAACTGTTTGCGTTCGGGATCGTTTTCCCACGCCAATTTTCGCGCGCGCTTGCTGCCCGGTCGCCATCCGCGTTCGTCAGCGGTTTTTTCCCAAACATCCCGGCTGTAGCCGTCACAATAATCGTCGTCGCCGAGGTGCGGCGCGAAATCGTTCTCCGGCGATGGCTGCCATTTATCAGACTTTTCGACCGGCTTTTTGTCCTGACCCAGCTGGCGACGTGGCGGCTTCGGAATGGGGTCGAGCCGGTAAACAAACGGACGTGGCATAAACAGGTTGTTCAAAGTCTGCGTTATCACCAGTCCGACCAGAAGCCAAAATTGGAATCTTTGCCTGCGTTTGCGAGCTTCCTCAATACGGCGACGGATGTCATCCTGCCATCGAAGCCATGCTTCAATGGCTCGGCGGCGGCGTTCTTCCCATTTGTGGCGGCGTTTTTTGACTTTCGCGAGTTCTTCGGGTGTTTTTGGCTTGTCCATGGCGATCCTCCTGCTTTCAGGATGATCGGCGCGCGGTTTGCAAGGAACAACGCGAAAATTAGTTCTTGTCGAGTTTCGATGCGCTAGCTCTGCGCGCACCAACTACGGCATCAATTCGATCCGTTTGAACGGACATGAGTGTGGAAGGGAGCTTGAACGATAATATGAATGAGGTTGTCGCGAAGCCAAAATAAAGCCTTTCCAGCCATACACTTTCGCAGGGGTATTTCACTTTCAGGAGCGTATGAACGAATATCAGACTGAGTGTCGCCAAATAACAATAAAATAGCCATTTCTGGCGCGTCAGCTTGGATTTAATCGCCCGCTTTTGAGCTTCAGCAATCCTCCATGAGCCAGGAAGAACAGATTGATCCCCGAGCAGAGTCATGATCGCAATTAGGAAACCGGCGAGGATCGAAAAAACAGTAACAATGACATTTTGCGCTGCTTCGTTGCCATGTATCAGGTCCTGACCAAACACAGCCGCCACGACGCCAGCAGCAATAGCTGCGATGCCGTATCCTAAGGCTAGCGCGCGATCAACTCCGACCCCCATGTTATTCCTCTCCCGGCGCAGTCAGCTCCTTATAATATGTCAGCATCTCAACAAAAACATCATTGAACGCAACCGATTTCCCATAGCGCTTAAGGCTGACAGTTTTATTCAGCAGCACGTCGTTCGGCGTGATGCGGCGTCCGCTTAATGTCAATATTTGGAAACCCTCATCTGCTCCTGCTATTAGCTCAGCGACGTCCTGAATTTCTTCCTGGTCGATTGCCATGCCGGATCGCTTATCGAACTTCAGGAAAACCTCGACTTTTAAATTCTCGGTGTCACGCTTTGGCGCTTTATCATCGAAAGCCAACGCCTGAATTTCTCCCCATACCGAATCGATGAGACGTCCCGTCAGCCCCACTTTGGCATCCCCATTCGCATGCTGTACCGCCGCGTGATTGGCAACGCCGTCGAAGCGGATCGAGGCAACCCCATCTTCATGGATGACCTTTAGCTTATCGATATCGGTCCTGTTTTTGAAAAGAAACGATGCATCCTCTTTGTCTAGCCCCGCTTTGGGCCCGAGGAATTGAATGTAGCTGTTTAGCGCCCCTTCAAAGAGCCCGAGCCTGCAGAAAATGATGGCCTCATCGGCAATCAGGGCCATCAATTCGCCATCAAGGAAATCCGCATTTGCCGGTGGCGGGAGTAGAGATAAATCGTCGGCGTTGTGAGGAACTATTCCAATAGTATCATCTGGAATGTAGCCCACTAGATGAAGGCCAACCACACCTTCGTCTTTCCGATAGCTTCGGCATTCGACTGCTTTTTCACCTGCAATCGCCCTTCGCTCCGCAGGAGCTTTGAATACTTCATTGATCTTTTCAACCGCCTCAAGGATTGAAAGTCTCGGACCCTGCCCGGTTCGAAACGCCCTTTCTGACAGAGCCAGCTTTGTTTGCAAGATTTTCTTAGTGGCTTCCTTTGCCATTCGCTCCGCCCCACAGCCGTAATGATTCGCTTCTTGAATTATTGGCGACCAAGACTTGTTGGTCCATCGGTGATTGCGGCTTTAAACATGCATTGCAGCAAAGGTTGCAAATGCTGGCACAGGTTAGAACCTATCACACCAGCCTTGAAACGGGTCGCGCGATTAACCGACCACACTAATTCTAGCAACAAAGCTAATCATATCGGTGGCGGTTTCGGCGGCGGTAAATTTGTGGGGGAAATTTGAAAATCCTATTTCAAACAGTGAAATCAAGGATTTACAGCTGGTCGGAGTGGAGTGATTCGAACACTCGACCCCCACGTCCCGAACGTGGTGCGCTACCAGACTGCGCTACACTCCGTGACCAGCGATCGGGTCTATAGACCAGTGATTTTGTTTCGGCAAGCGTCGCCGGTCCATTTTTTGATTTTTTTTGATTGATCGCTTCCCAGGCCGCAAACAACGGCTTAACGGCCGCGCCTGACTGTCGTAAAGCATTGGCAGCAAAGGAGATTGCGTCATGCCAAGGATTGCTCGCCCGTTTCGCTTCCTGTCGTTTGCCCTGATGCTTTCGGGTTGCGTCACGACCGCGGATGTGACGACTTCGATGCAGGGGCGTTGGTCAGGCCAGCCGGTCGATGCATTTTTCCGCAGTTACGGCCCACCGGCATCCAGCTACAAGCTGGGCGACGGAGGACAGATCTACACCTGGAGGGGTGGCACGAAGGTCCGGCACGTGCCAGCCGACTATGCGATTATCCACCGGCACGATCCCTTCTTTGACATGCGGCCCGGCTTCTACGGTGATCGCCCATTCCATGACGAATTCGACGATCCGGAAATGGTGATGGTCGCGCCACCGCGCGACGAGACCCTGAACTGCGAGGCACAGATCACCGTCGACCGCAAAGGCACGATCCAGACGATTCGAATTTCCGGGGACACGGATGGCGAAGGATTGTCGATGTCGCGTTGCGCCGACGTCTTCGGGATCAAGAAATAGGGCGTTCGGAGGCGATGGCGTCCGCAAGTCGTCGTCTTGCGTGCAACAGACATGTTTTTTTGTCGGATAACGGTTGCCAGACGCTTTTCGTTGGCGACAAATCTGTTATCCGAAGGCCGATTCTCCAGCACCGACCGTGCAGGTCAACTTGAATGGATTCACGATGAAACTGAGACTGATGCTTATTGCGGGCTTCGCGGCGGCCCTCTCTGCCTGCGCCACGACATCCGATCCGATCAATGCAGCATGGTCCGGCAAGTCTGCCGGCACGTTCTTCGCAAAGTTCGGACCGCCGCTCGCAGACGACGGCTCGGGCTCGGTTTTCGCGTGGAAGGGTGGCTACAAGCGCGTCGGCGGCGACATGAAAAGCTGCTCGGCCTCGGTCTCCGTGACCGACGATTACAACATTCGCAGCATCAATGTGACCGGCGACCGCAAGGGCGAGCACAGCGTTTCCTATTGCCGGGAGCTGCTTGCTCCGGACTCGGTCAAACCGCAGGAAACCGTCAAGGTTGAGCCGAAGAAGCCCGCCAAGGTTTCGAAGAAGAAAGACGACTAATGCATGTCGCGCGTGATCGGATAGGATCGCGCGGAATGAACATGCATGGATTCAAAGCGGTACAGCGTGGTTCGTGCGTTCAGGTGAACGCACTCCGCTGTCAACACATGGATGGGGGCTTCGGCCCCCATTTCGTTTGAGAATGTCCAAAAGGCTGTTGGCAGTGTGTCAGAGACCGAGCGCGAGCGACATCTGCGGCTCCTGCCGGTGTCTGCCGGAAATCTGTTCGGCAATCGCGCTTGCCGGGATGGGACGCGAGAGCAGGTAGCCCTGCACGGCGTCGACGCCAAGTTGCTTCAGCGTCTCCAGTTCTTGCGGGGTTTCCACGCCTTCGGCAATCGCTTCAAGGTTCATGTCCTGACACAGCGACAGCACCGATTTCACGATCTTGTAGCTGGCCGGGAGATGATCGATCGAGCGGACAAAGCTGGCATCGATCTTGATCTTGGAGAGCGGCAGCTTGTGGACATGCAGCAGGCTCGAATAGCCCGTGCCGAAGTCATCGAGTGCGATGGCCGCCCCGAGATCGCGCAGGAAATCGACCGCCTTCGCCGCCTGCTCGAAATCACGCATGATTGCGGTTTCCGTGATTTCGAAGGTGATGCGCTTCGGATCAAAGCCGCTGGCGTGAACCACCGCTGCGATGCGCAGGACGTTTTCCGGCGTGGCGATATCGAGCGGCGACAGATTGAACGACAGGAAGAGCGGTGCAGGCCAGTTGCGGGCCTCCTTGAGCGCAAGCTCCAGAAGCCTGCGCGTGATGAATGAAATGCGCCCGTTATGCTCTGCAAGGGGAATGAACTCCGCCGGCGAAACCGCGCCAAGTACGGGGCTGTTCCAACGGGCGAGTGCCTCGAAGCCGACGGTCGCGCCAGATTCCGGGCCTACGATCGGCTGATAGGCGAGATAGAGTTCCTTTTCGAGATCGGCGGCCAGCAGAACCTCTTCAACTTCGCGCTGGCGATAGAGCGCATTGGCCTGCGATGCGTTGAAGACTATGACGCCCGCGCGGTTCTCGCGTTTGGCGGTGTAGAGCGCGTAGTCGGCGCGTTCATAGAGGTCCTGGCCGTTGGCGCCGACATGGGGATAGATGGCCAGCCCCATGGAGCCGGTGACCTGCACATAGCCGGAGCCGATGTTGATGCGTTCGGCAATGGCATCGCAAACGCGCTTGCCCATTTCCAAAACCGTCGCCTCTGTCAGATCTGCGCCATCGAAGATGAGCGCGAACTCGTCGCCGCCCAGCCGGTAGCAGGCAAAGCGCCCGTCTGCCACGTTGACAAGGCGACGCGCGACCTCAACCAGAACCTTGTCACCTGCTGCGTGACCATACGTATCGTTGACCGGCTTGAAGCCATCCAGATCCAGGATGCCAAGCGCAAATTTCCCGCCGCGGGTCTGGGCTGTTTCAAAAACATTCTGGATCGTGCCGAAGAAGCTGCGACGGTTGGCCAGCAGCGTCAGGCTGTCGAGGTTTGCCAGACGCAGGTTCTCGTCGGAAAGCGCCTGCATTTCGCTGTTTGTCGCCTGAAGCGTTTCCTGCTGCGCAATCAGCGTCAGCCTCTGCTCGTTCAGCTGGGTGAAGTCGCGATAGTGCGTCAACAGCACTGCGATCATCGCGATCGTTACCAGAACAACGTTGATCCCGGTCGCAACGAACGTTGCCTCGCCCGAGGCGACCATGAACAGGAAAAACGGGATATTGACCAGGAACGTGACGATGAGCGCTGCCGAGCGCAGGTGCATCAGACAGAAGATGATGCCGATGACCGTGATGGCCATGAAGAAGGCAACATGGGCCTTCTGATAGGCGTCGCCATAGGGAAACAGTGCCAGAGACCAGCCCACGCAGAAAAGGGCGATGGGAGCGGCCAGAATATTGGTGGCCCTGAGCCGACGATAGGCCATCGCGGCGTCAACCGCACCGTTGCGCCGGAAAATCCAGCCGACCGTGCGCGCCGCCGACACCAGGACCAGCGGTGCGGGAACAAAAACGACGAGCCAAAGCGGCGCAACGTTGCGATGCGTCCAGCCAAGCGAGACCATATTGGTAATCAGGATGAAGTAGAGGAGTGGGACCTGCTTGGAAAACGCCTTGAATTGGGCCAGCGTCAATTCGGGATTGTCATTCGGGACAGTAAATACCCGGCCAACCGCTGCCAGAGCTTCCCATATATGTGTCCTGCGCATCATTATGAAAGACTTCGACTCCACCTCGTCGAAGCATAATGGCGGGACAAACTTAATAAATTGACTGAAACTCTATAGGCCAGAGACTTATGCCTAATAGTTCATGAACGTTTCTTGAGCAATCCGTGTTGAACAGGCGACCCGGGAGCGGCTTGCATTTGCGCGGCAAAAGAGGCAAACGAAGCGCCTTATACGATGCACCACGCCACGAAGGCATAGAACACCATGAAACGCGCAGTCGATCTCATCCTTTCCACGCTGCTTCTCGTGGTGACATCACCGATATGTCTCGTCGTTGCAGTCCTGATCCGAGCGACATCGGAAGGGCCTGCCATCTTTGCCCAGCCGCGCGTCGGGCAGGATGAAAAGATCTTCAAGTGTCTCAAGTTCAGGACCATGGCGACCGGAACGCCGAACGTTGCCTCGCATCAGGCCTCGACCGCCTGGATTACGCCGGTTGGCAAGGTTCTGCGGCGCTTCAAGATCGATGAACTGCCCCAGCTGATCAACGTGATCAAGGGTGAGATGAGCCTGGTTGGGCCCCGCCCCTGCCTGCCGACGCAGCAGGAACTGGTGCTGGAACGCCGCCGCCGCGCGGTCTTTTCGGTTCGCCCGGGCATCACAGGCAGCGCGCAGATCGCCGGTATCGACATGTCCGAACCGGTTCGTCTCGCGGAGGCCGACAGCGCCTACATCAAGAACCGGACGTTCGTCGGAGATATGAAGCTGATCCTCTGGACTGCGCTCGGCAAGGGCACGGGCGACGCCGCCAAGTCGTAAGGCTTCGTTCCCGTCTTGCATCCTGCCCAATGCCTCACCCCCAGCAGGATTGCTGCCGCCTGGCGGCGTTAATCGTGATCTCACTTGCATCACAATTGTTTGATATTGCTTTCTTTCGACCCTTTAAACTTTGTGTTTCTTGAATTAAAAGCCATGGGGTAGACCCAAGCTCGAATGCAATCATCTTTCCGCAACAGGCGCCCCTTCATGGCATGGCAGCAAGTCATCACAGCCATCCTCTCATGGCCACGCTGGTTCAAGCGCTATGTCGCGATCTGCGTTGACGTTTTCCTTTGCATCTTCACGCTGTGGCTTGCCTTTGCATTCCGGCTCAACACCTGGGAATTCATGTCGGGCGTCCAGCTTGAGACCATTCCGGTTTCGCTGTCGATTGCCATTCCGCTTTTCGTGATCCACGGGCTCTATCGGGCGATCTTCCGTTTCATCGGTTGGTCGGCCTTCATGGCCATCGTCAAGGCCGTGACGATTTACGGCGTGATTTTCTGCACCATCTTCACCGTCATCAGCATACCGGGCATTCCGCGCACCATCGGCCTTCTGCAGCCCATGCTGCTGTTGCTTGCAGTCGCCATTTCGCGCCTTGCGGCCCGGCAGATCTTTTCGGGCTCCTACCGCAAGATCCTGCAACAGAGCCAGCAGACGGGCGTACTGATCTATGGCGCAGGCAGTGTCGGACGCCAGCTTGCGAGCGCGCTGCGCAACGGCGGCGAATTTCGCCTCGCCGGCTATCTGGATGACGATGAAACGCTGCATGGCACCTATATCGATGGCGTACGCGTCTATCCGCCGAAGAACCTCAAGGATCTTTCGGGTCGCCTGAAGATCAAGACCGTGCTGCTCGCCGTGCCGAAAATCCGGCCCGAGCGCCGCAAGGAAATCATCGAAAAGCTGCGCGGCGTGCATGTTGCCGTGCGCAATGTTCCCAACGTCAGCGAACTGGCGCGCGGTCGCGTGCGCAACGCCGATTTCCAGGAACTGGCCATCGATGATCTTCTGGGCCGACCCGCCGTGCCGCCGACGCCGGAGCTCCTGAAGCGCAACATCGAAGGCAAGGTCGTCATGGTGACGGGTGCCGGCGGATCGATCGGCAGCGAACTCTGCCGCCAGATCATGCGTGTTGGCCCTGCATGTCTCGTGCTGGTGGAACTGAGCGAATTCGCGCTCTATTCGATCCATAACGAACTGGTACGCTCCGGCAATTCAAGCTGCCGGATCATCCCTCTGCTCGCCTCCGTACGCGATCAGGCCCGCATGGAAGAGATCATCGGCACCTTCAAGCCGGAGACCATCTACCACGCGGCCGCCTACAAGCACGTTCCGCTGGTGGAACAGAACATCATCGAAGGCGTGGCAAACAACGTTCTGGGCACGCTGATTACGGCGACGGTTGCACGCGAAAAGGGCGTCGCCTCATTCGTGCTGGTCAGCACCGACAAGGCCGTGCGACCAACCAACATCATGGGCGCGTCCAAGCGCATCGCCGAGCTGGTGCTGCAGGCTTATGCTGCCACCGGTAGCCGGACAAACTTCTCCATGGTGCGCTTCGGCAACGTCCTGGGCTCCTCGGGCTCGGTCGTGCCGCTCTTCCGGCAGCAGATTGCGGAAGGCGGGCCGATCACGCTGACGCATCCGGAAATGACGCGCTTCTTCATGACCATCCCCGAGGCCTCCCAGCTCGTTATCCAGGCAGGCGCCATGGCGCGCGGCGGAGACGTTTTCGTTCTCAACATGGGTGAGCCGGTCAAGATCATAGATCTGGCGCGCAGCATGGTTGAACTGTCGGGCCTGACCGTCAAGGACAAGGACAATCCGGGCGGCGATATCGAACTGGTGATGACCGGCCTGCGTCCGGCTGAGAAGCTGTACGAGGAACTGCTGCTGGGCAACAACCCGCAGCCGACAGAACATGCGCGCATCATGACCGCGCAGGAAGACTATTTCCCCTGGGCCGACCTGCAGAAGGATATCGAGCGACTGCGCAAGGCGCTGACCAACAAGGATATCGGCACGGTCATCATCCTGATCCAGAAGCTGGTGACCGGCTTCCAGCATAACGGCCAGATCAACGATCTCGTCGTGCTGGAGCGCAGCCACATCAGCGCCAACGATACCGTCATACCCGATGACGACGAGGACTATTTCCAGTCTGCCTGAAGGCCATTCTGTCAGTAGACCAAACGAAAAAGGCCCCGGATCCGGGGCCTTTTTCGTTTGTATCCTTGCCATGAGGCTCAGGCGCCCTTGTAGCGGCCTTCGTTTTCCAGGAACCATCGATAGACCGAGCAAATGCCATCCTCCAACGCGACGGACGGCGTCCAGCCCATGGATTTCAGCTTGGCATTGCTCATGAGCTTGCGCGGCGTTCCATCGGGCTTGGAGAGGTCATGAACGATCTTGCCCTCGAAGCCGACAACCTTGCAGACAAGACGCGTCAGTTCGATGATTTCGAGATCGTCGCCTGAACCGACGTTGACATGCTCGTCGCCGGAATAGGTCTTCAGCAGAAAGACAAGCGCGTCGGCGCAGTCATCCACATGCAGGAATTCGCGGCGGGGCGTGCCCGTGCCCCAGACGACGATTTCGGACGCATTCTCAAGCTTGGCCGTATGCGCCTTGCGGATGATCGCGGGCATGACATGGCTGGAATTCAGGTCGAAATTGTCGCCAGGGCCATAGAGATTGGTCGGCATGGCGGAGATGTAGTCGCGGCCATATTGCTTGCGATAGGCCTGCGCGAGCTTGATGCCTGCGATCTTGGCAATTGCATACCACTCGTTGGTCGGCTCCAGTGGACCGGTCAGAAGGCTGTCTTCCATGATCGGCTGGGCGGCAAGCTTCGGATAGATGCAACTCGATCCGAGGAAGAGGATACGCTCCACCCCTGCCCTGTGGGCAGCGTCGAAGATGTTGGTTTCGATCTGCAGGTTTTCGAGCAGGAAATCGACCGGATAGGTGTTGTTGGCCAGAATGCCGCCCACCTTGGCCGCCGCGATCACGACCGCGTCAGGCTTCGTGCGCGCAACGAAAGCTTCGACATCCGACTGGCGGCGCAGGTCCACCTCATCGCGCGACGACGTGATGACCTCGCAGCCTTCGCTGGCCAGACGCCGCACAATCGCGGCACCCACCATGCCGCGATGGCCTGCGACCCAGACTTTCTTGCCTGCGAGATCGTACATTCACGCCCCCTTGAGCGCGCTTTGCTGCTTCCAGTGCTTTACGTCTGCCTCGACCATCTCGCGCGCAAGATCCTGAACCGGGGTCTTGTGGACCCAGCCAAGCTTTTCTTGCGCCTTGGTCGGATCGCCGAGAAGAAGATCAACTTCGGTCGGACGGAAATAGCGTGGATCGACTTCGACGAGGCAGCGGCCGGTTGCTACATCATAGCCCTTCTCGTCAACGCCGGTACCCTTCCACTCGAGCTTGATGCCGACATGTTCGAAGGCCCATTCAACAAACTGCCGAACGCGCGTCGTCTTGCCGGTGGCCAGCACGTAGTCGTCAGCCTGATCCTGCTGCAGCATCAGCCACATGCCTTCGACATACTCGCGGGCGTGACCCCAGTCGCGCTGCGCATCGAGATTGCCGAGATAGAGCTTGTTCTGCAGACCGAGCGAGATGGCGGCAACCGCCATCGTGATCTTGCGCGTGACGAAGGTCTCGCCGCGCAGCGGGCTCTCGTGGTTGAAGAGAATGCCGTTGGAGGCGTGCATGCCATAGGCTTCGCGGTAGTTGACCGTGATCCAGTAGGCATAAAGCTTGGCGGCAGCATACGGCGAACGCGGATAGAATGGCGTCTTTTCAGACTGCGGCACTTCCTGCACGAGGCCATAAAGCTCCGAGGTCGAAGCCTGGTAGAAGCGCGTCTTCTTTTCCATGCCGAGGATGCGGATTGCTTCCAGAAGGCGCAACGTGCCGTTGGCGTCGACGTCGGCGGTGTATTCCGGCATTTCGAAGCTGACGCTGACGTGGCTCTGCGCTGCGAGGTTATAGATCTCGTCGGGCTGCGTGTTCTGGATGATGCGAACCAGATTGGTCGAGTCGATCATATCGCCATAGTGCAGGATGAAGCGGGGATCGCCCTCATGCAGGTCCTGATAGATCGCGTCGATGCGGCCCGTGTTGAAAGACGAAGACCGGCGCTTGATACCGTGAACGGTATAGCCCTTGTTGAGGAGGAATTGGGCGAGATAAGCGCCGTCCTGCCCAGTGACGCCCGTGATCAATGCTGTCTTCGACATGTAGGTAAAAGTCCTTTCCGGAAAGCAGCATGTCTTTACGGAAACGGCCCCGTAATCGCAAGCGGGAAATAGTTTCAGTGCGACCTGAAACAGTAGTGCCTACGAGGGTTAGGTATGGCTTCTGTAGAGGCCTTGAAACTTGATACCTGGAAGACGAGGGCTGCGCGCGCGCATTGCCGCTGCCAAACCGACATTGCGGACATGGAAGACGGTTGCGTGCGAGATGCTGGAAGCCGTGAAGTCACTGGCTGCGTGAGCGGGTGAGATACCAGGCGGCTGTTTCGCGCAGCGCCTCTTCGAACGAAAGCGGTGGCGTCCAGCCAAGCTCTTCCTGAAGGGGCGAACTGTCGACCTGCAAGTCACCCAGAACACGATCGGCTGCCGCCTTGCGGCCCAGCAGCGACGCGCCAAGCCGGATGATGGCCGGCGGCACGGCTATCAGGCGCGAGGGCTTGCCCAGCACCGCCGCGATGCTGCGCAGCATGCCTGCGGTCGACACCGGCGCGCTGTCGCTCGGCAGGTAGATATTGCCAACAGCATTGGCATTGCCGACGCAGACAATCACGAGGTCGGTCAGATTGCCGAGCGCCAGCAGGCTGCGCGCATTGTTGACCGCCCCCAGCGGCAACGGAACACCGCGCGAAACCAGATCGAAAAGCTTGAGGAAGTTCGCCCGCACACCCGGCCCGTAAATCAGCGGAAGTCGCAGGATGACGATCTCGAGACCCGTCTCGGCGGCGACCCTCGAAAGCACCACTTCGGCATCGCGCTTGGAACGGCCGTAGTCATCCTCTGGCAGACAAGGCATCTCGCGCGAAAAGAAGCCGCCCTCGCCCATCGCCTTGATGCTGCTGAGAAAGACGAAACGCTTCACGCCAGCGCGCGCTGCCTCGCGGGCGAGATGTTCGGTGCCAAGAACATTGGTGCGGTGATAGAGGGCAGCAGCTTCCGCCGAATTTTCCTGCATCTGATGCACACGTGCAGCGGCGTGCACCACGGCATCGCAACCGGCAAGCGTGTCGGTCCAGTCTGTTGTATCGTCGATGTCTCCGACAGCCACACATCCGTCCGAAGGGGTGCGAACAGCACAGACCGTTTCATAGCCCGCACGCCTGAATGCCGACACAAGGCCGGAACCGACAAATCCATTCGCGCCGGTGATCAAAACCTTCATGACTGTCTCGTGTTGTTCAGGCCTGTCGCGCCAATCGGCGCTCACAGATCATCTGGCGCTGCAGGACGTATCCAGAAGGCCTTCGCCATAGCCAATGTTCTTGCCCATCGCCTGATCGTTCAGGAGGTAGAAGCCGTTCTTGCCATTCGGCAGCGTTGCCGCAACGACAACCAGCGTCTGCTTGGCCATGCGGCTCTGGCTCAGGCGGATCGAACGCGGCAGCTCATAGAAGATATTGAAGTCCTTGAGATCTTCCGCCTCGATCGACTTGATCTTGTAGTAGTTGCCGTCAATGTCGTCGTACATGTAGCGCCATTCCGAGGTCACGCCGGGCGCTTCCTTCTGAATGATCGCAACGACATCGGGGCGTATGCAGCTTGTGTGGATGTGCAACTGGTCCTGGCTGCGGCCGATCGAGGAATTGATTGCCAGCGCGATCTGTTCGCGGCGCAGCGTGCCGTTGTTGAAGCCCGGCAGATACTTGCGGCCTTCCCAGGCGATATCCCAAAGGTTCGGCAGCGAATTGTTCATGACCGACGGACTTTCGATGCCGGATGTCCGGCTCGTCGGAATGGTCAGGATGTGCGAATTGCCGACCTTGAGATAGGCCCAGCCGGACTTGCCACCGCTCTCATCCTGAACCGTAAGGCAAGGCGGCAGCGGAAGGCCGATATTGGCGCTGGGCACGCACAGCAAATGAACGACATGCCACAGGGAACTGCGACCCAGATTGGTGCGGTCGAAGGCTGAAAAAGAACCGAGAATGAAGTTGGAGAGCGGAATTGCCAGCAACAACAGCGGCAAGATTGCAAACGCCCGGTACAACCGAACCTGCTTCACGGAAGGCTACTCCCCAAATCCCCAAAAACACATTGAAAAACCGGCGTGACACATATGCTTGTCGCGTCCGGTTAGCAAGAGTTCAATTAGGGCCAATATATGGAAAAATTATGATTGCTTAATGAAAAATCATCTCGATCAACTTCATTGGGTATTTTGAAGTGATCTTGAAAATATTCGTGCTCAGTCCGTTCCTTCGGCAGGCATCCAGAACCTCACGATTCAACAATATCTTGCTCTTGAGGCCAGACGTGCTCGCGCCGCCCGCACGCATCGTAACAAACGCGTTCGAAACATGCTTGAATGTGTAAGTATTTTTGGCAAATGCGCGGACGAAAAACTCGAAATCGGCAGCGATCTTGTAATCCGTACTGAATTTTCCGACCTGATCGTAGATTTTCTTGCGCATGAATGCTGCAGGATGCGCCGGCATCCAGCCCCACGATAGCCTTGATGGCGTGAAGCGATCCGACCTGTAGCGGCGGATGATCTTGTCCGGATTGTCGGGATTGATGAAAACGACATCACCGAAGATCGCGTCGATCGCCGGATCGGCCATTTCACGCGCAACGCGGGAAAGCTCGTGCGGGGTCGTGTAATAGTCGTCGGAATTCAGGAAACAGATGACATCGCCGGTCGCGAGCGCAAGCCCCTTGTTCATCGCGTCATAAATGCCGCGATCCTTCTCGGAGACCAGATGCGTGATCTTGTCGCGGAATTCCCCGACGATCTTAATCGTGTCGTCACGCGAGGCGCCATCGATGACGATGTATTCGATATCCGGGTGATCCTGTGCGGCAACGGATACCAGCGTATCGCGAATGGTCGCGGCGGAATTGTAGGCGACGGTTATGACGCTGATCTTCATGGCGGTCATTTACTTCCTGATGCAGCGACAGCGCGGCGCGTTTGACAAAACGCGGGAACGACGCTGTGAAACTTCGAATCTATGCATGTTCGTTCCGCTCAATTGAACCCAATTGACCGCGACATGCATTCTCGAGGAAATCGCAGAAGCTTTTAGCGCAGTCGAGCGCACGCTGGTCAGCTGCGATGCTCGCCGCGCGGAAGGCTTCAAGCTTCGCCTCGTCGCCCGGCGGCGTGAACTGTTCGATCGCATCGGCAATTGCTGCAGGCGACAGCGGATCAAAGAATATGCCGGCGTCTTCCAGCTGCTCGTGATGAACCTTGAGACTGGAGACAAGCAGCTTCTTTCCGAGCGACTTTGCTTCCTCGACGGTCGTGCTCCAGCCTTCGGAAAGAGACGCGTTGATGACGGCGGCGCTCGCCAGCATCAATTGCGCGAGATGCGCGTAAGGGATCATGCCCAGCAGGCGGAACTGGTCAGCCAGGCCATTGTCCTCGATTGCCTTGACGACCTTCGGCACATGCGTCGGATCGCGCGGATCAAGCTGCATGCCGGAGGCGGCAATCACCGGGCGCTTGCCACGCTGGCGCAGGATCGTCAGTGCCTCAATGACGCGCAAATGGTTCTTGTGCCGCCAGAACTGGTTCGGCATGAAGAAGAAATCGTGCGGCAGGTTATAGCTCGCGGCCAGTTCGTTCGCCGCCTTGAGATCGATTGCCTCGATCGGCGGGATGGCGAAACGGACAACGCCGATCCGCCCCTTCGTCGCGGGATAGTATTCCTCGCAATCGACACGGGCGTCGTGGCTGGAGACCATGATGCGCCGGCCGCCGAGGATCTGCAGCCGGAAACCGATCTCGCGCTTGATCCAGCTGGCCTTCGAAAAAAATTGCGGCAGCTTGCGATGCTGCATGTCCGGGATCCAGGCGACGGCTGGCACGCCGAGACGCCACCCGAAGAACCGGGCCGATTCAAAGACGACGTCGATACCATGTGTCTTGAAGAGAGCCGTCATGTCGGCGTCGCGGCCAAGGAATAGCGCGGACAACATGGAGGCCCGCTGGCGCGGCGCATTCAGGACCGGCGTCTTGACGATTTCGAGCCCGACAATCTTTTCGAACTTCGCATAGTCCTCATGCGCCGTGTCTTCCGAAACGAAGAGCACGGGCGTCAGCCGGCCCGGCTGGTAGCGGGCGCAGAGCGACAGAAGATTGTGCAGATAGTTGGCGCCGCCCGTCCAGGCCTTGCCACCGATCAGCGTGAAGGCAACGCGCATTCAGGCACTTCCTTTGCTGGCCGCGAGATACCAGCCGACATAATCATCAAATCCGGCGGCAGGTTCGCGCATGGCAGCCGGAACAAGGCCTTTCAGGCGGCTTGGGTCCGCCAACAGGCTGAAGGGATCGCCGGGGCGGCTCTGGCCACCAAACACGACGCGCGGGCGCTGATGTCCGCGCCGTGACCAGGCGGCGGCGATTTCTGAGGCGACATCGGAAACGCTCATCGCCACGCCGGAACCGATATTGACCACCGGACATTCGGGCGAAGCCTCCGATGCACAGGCGATCACCGCACGCACGACATCTTCGACATGCACCCAGTCGCGGATCTCGGCGCCGGTTCCGCCAAGCGTGATTTCGGCAGCACCCGTGGCGATCTTTCCGCAGAGGTCCCAAAGAAGCTGTTTCTTGAGGCCGGGGCCATAGACGGAAAAGAGCCGCGGCACGACAGAGGCAATGCCGAAGCTAGCGCCATAGGAGCGGCAGAGATTTTCCATCATCAGCTTGTGATAGCCATAGGGCGAATAGGGCGAGAGAGGCGCGTCCTCGGAGATCGGCCCGTCATGGCCTGCGCCATAGACGGCGGCACTGGAGACAGCGACAAGCCGCGTGGCCGGTGCATTCTGGCGCACCCATTCGACCAGCGCTGCGGTCGATACGACCGTGCGGGTAAAATCCTCGCGCGGCTGGGCGAGCGCTGCGCCAACGGAAGAGCCACCCGCCAGATGGAAGATGGCATCGGGCGCGCCGGAGATTTTGAGGATTTCGGCAAGGTTGCTGGCGGCGATGTCACCATTGAGCCAATGGGAAACGCCCCAGCTTTCGGCTTCCGCCTGCGGCCAGGCGCCATGTCCCAGGCCATAAACGATATAGCCGTCTGCGCGAAGCGCACGGGTCAGGTGCCGGCCAATAAAGCCGTGCGCACCCGTTACCCATGCAACCTTTTTCATGCCGTTGTTCATACTCAGCCTTCTGCCTGCTTGCGGCAGAGCACGCCGCCGATATAGGTCATGAGCATCGGAGCGTGGCGCGGCAGAACCTTCAGCGCCGTCGAGCGGATCAGATTGTTGATCTTGCCCTTGACCGGCCCGCTGACGTGGACTTCGTATTCAAGCGAATTTGCCCAGACCTTGACGTCAAGCACTTCCAGGCCAGCGGTTTCCATCTCGTTGCGGAGCGTGACGGGCGTATAGAAATTCAGATGGCCATAGGGTCGCGCCATGCGGATGGAGCGTTCAACACTCATCGTCAGCTCCAGCGGCACCTCGATATAGACCAGCTTGGCGACGCGGGCGACCTCCTGCAGGAACGGCCGCTCGTATTCGACATGTTCGAGCACGTGGGCAGCAAAGGCGAAATCGTAAGCGTCGTCTGCAGCGGGAATGGAATAGCCGTCGAATTTCTGGACCGAGCGCAGACTCTTCAGATTACGGGCGGAAATCGCCTGGCAACCGCTGTCCGAAATCTCCACCGCATGGAGATTGTCGGCAAAGCCGATCTCATCGAGCCCGGCGAGAATAGAGCCTTCACCCGCCCCGACATCGAGAACCGAACCGAAATGCGCCTTGCCTGTAATATCGAGAATATGAGCGATAGACTGCCGGGCGGCAATCACACGCTTCTTCGATACTGCCTCACTTTCGTAATAGCCGGCATACATGTCCGAGAGCTTATCGCTGATCTTCACGTCTGTCCCCCAACAGTTTCACGATCTTTGCCGGGTTCCCGGCAACGACAGCGTAGGGCGGAACATCACGCGTCACAACAGCCTTTGCGCCAATCACGGCCCCCTCGCCGATCCTGACGCCCTTGAGGATCGTCGCACCGAAGCCGATCCAGACCTTGTCGCCGATGGTCACCGGCGCAATCTTGACCTCCGACCAGTCCTTGCGGCCCGCGCCCCAATCGGCAACATCATGGCTGCGGCCTTCCCATTCGATGGCGTGGGAGTTGTGATCGACGATCGTAATGCCCCAGGACATGATGACGTCATTGCCGATCTCGATGCCGGTGTGGCAGACGAAGTGGCTCGCACCGATGAAGCAGCGGTCACCGATCCTGACCCGGCCATCGGGCGCGTCGAAGTCGATGCTGCAATGGATGAGACAATCGTTCCCGATCTCAATGCTGCCGCCGCGGCCGCGCAACCGCCAGTAATCGACACGGCTTGCCCTGCCCACGCTCAGGCGATCCCGGCTGTAACGCAGCCTGAACAACACATTGACGAGCCTGAGGATCAAGGCCTTCATGGGTTTAGAGCTCTTTCCTGAGGGATTGGGCAAGACGGATGCGCGTATATAACCAGTGCAGCGTCTTGGCAAACTGCTTGAGCGGGCTGCCCTGCATGGCCTTTACCGAACGGCGCACCAGAAGATAGCGTGCATCGGCGCGATCGGGCGCTGCGGGCGGATCGACAAATTGCGCCTTGGCACCGGAGGCTACCGACTGGCCTTCGAAATTCAGGTTGGTCGAGCGGTGCGTGCCCGACCCGTCGAAACCGATATTGGTGACGAGCGACACCGGAGGATAGACAACCACGCCCTTGCGCTTGAAAACGCTCCAGTTCCAGCGGATCGCCCAGCTGTTGATGCGCCCCTGCATCTGCGAGGCAAGCATCGCCGAATAGGGATAGACGCCATCAATGTCGAAGGTGCGTGACAGCTTCCAGTCCGTCAGTACGCTCTGCCAGCCGCTGGCCTCTGCATCAAAGGCTTTCCAGGCGCGCGCCCAGGTCGCCCAGCCCCACGAACTGATGAAGGGCAGGAATAGAACCGGATCGGTCTCCTTGAAGGAGGCGACCGGGAAGGCATGGCCAGAAATCTGCATGACCTGCGGATCGTTCTCATAGCGATCAAGAGCTACCTGCATGAAACCCAGGAAACCTTCAGAGAGGATCAGGTCGTCCTCCAGAACGATGACGCGGCCAAATTTCTCGCAAAGTTCGCCGACGCCTGCGATGATCGAGCGGGCAAGCCCGGCATTGGCGTCGCGCTCGATGACCGTCTTTTGCGGATGGTCGAAATCGCGCACGATCTGGCGCGTAGCATCGACCTCGGCGCGCTCATTGTCGCGGCGCGCACCGTCGCAGAAAATGTAGAGCGGATGATCGCGATAGCCCGGATTGGCGGCAAGCGATTGCAGGGTCCGCAGCGTGTGGTCAGGACGCTTGAAAACGAAAAGTGCAATCGGTGTTGCTGTCGAGGCCATCAAGCCTTCCCCCCGCCCGCCCGAACAAGCGGCGGATAGCTTTCTACCACGGTTTTCAACGCAATCGACTGGTTTACGGGCAGGCGCATGACATCGAGCGGGCCGAAATCCACCTGAAGGTCGTCATGATGCATGAACTGGTGGGTGTAATAGAATTCCAGCACCTGTTCCTTTGCGTTGGCTGGCGCTTTCAGATCGCGGAAGCCGATCAGCTTCTCGCGATAATCCTCGACAGAGGTCGCATCGATGCAGATGTCGAAATCGACATGCGGATTGTCACCGGCGGCCAGCGCTGCGATGCCGTGATAGGCAAGTTCGCTCAGCACCGTTCCGTAGATCGAGATGCCGCATTTGATCCCGGCCTTGAAGATGATGTTGTTCGGCAGCTTCGGATCGAGGAACGTGACGGAGGGAAATTCAGCCTTCAGCTTTTGCACAACCAGAGCGCTTTCGGGCAGCTGGTTGGGATGCGGTTTGATGGCTATCGGCAGGTTATGCTCGACAATGGTCTTGGCCGTGAACCGCGCCCAGGCGTCATAGTCCGGGAAGACCATCGAGCGGTAGCAATGCGGGCTGTCGAAGAAATCGTGCAGGTAGACAACGCCCTCGACGCCGGCGGGCAGCGCTCCGGAAGCGTTCGCAGCATAGGCGCTCGACTTCATGTAGGCGGTGGCGCGGTCGATGGCCCCGGCAAAACGCTTCTGCAGCTCAGCCTCGGCGGTGGCGCGGGCAGTATCCTTGTCGGCAAGGGCGGCAAAACGCTCGCCATAGTGCCAATGCGCTTCGGTATGCAGCCAGTCTTCCAGCGTCAGGCGCTTGTAGACCTGGGTGAGGTTTCCGCAGGCGAAGACCTCGACGCCTGCGCGCAGGGCCTCGCGCACCGGAATGCCATGCTGGATATAGCTCGAATAATTGGTGAAGAAGCGCTCGAAACGCCCTTCCTTCAGATGCGCCCGAATGGCGTGCTGTGCGTCGAGCGCCTGGGCGATCAGGCGACGCAGGAAGGGATCGGCGAGGTCGACCGTGGGCTGGATGCGATAACGCAGATAGGTATCGTAAATCAGGTCGCCGCAAGGCGTGCCGTTGAGCATGATGGCCAGCACATCATCTTTCGATGTCAAGCCCTGCCAGATCCGCCCGGCCTCCTGCCAATTGGCGCGGCGCACGGATACCGAAGGGCGAAGCGTGACAAAGCGACGAGCGCCGATGGCGTGATAGAGCCGCTTCCACTTGCGGAAATCGAGCCAGTTCAGAACCTTGCGGACCTCGCGGCGAAGCCCTTGCATGGTCTCTTCGCGCGGCGCGGACATGACACTCTGGTGCCAGAGACCGACGCATTCGACATTATTGGCAACATTGCCGCCGCCGAACTCCCGGACCGCTGCACCAAACTTGATGACGCACTGATAGTCTGGCGGCATCTGCACGAGCACGCGCCTTGTACCCTCGCCTGAAGGCGCGGGCGCAAAGACCCGCTCGGCCTCCGTTACGAAACGGGTTTCGTTTTCGTCAAGCGACCAGCGCGCACGTGCGCCGGCAAGAACCCGGGCGATCATGCTCATGCAGCCGTTCCATCTGCCGGAAACTTTGCCGACACGTAGCGGGCGAGGCTCTCGGACACGGAAGCGGCATTGGCGTCGGCGTTGAAATCAGCGCCTGCCAGAACCCGGTAATGCTCGTCTATGATCCCCTGCCCCGCGGTCGCCAGCGCCTTGTCGAGCGCATCGGCAAGCTCTTCCGGCGACGGCGGAACTGTCGCCGTGAACGCATCGAAATCCAGTGCGTGATCGAAGGCGAAGACGCCCTTCATGAATCGATACCAGGCAAGGCCAAAGGCCAGAACCGGTTTGCCATGGAAGAGCGCTTCCCAACCGGCCGTGCCGGTGATGGTGGCAACGCCAATGCTCTTGCGGATCAACTCGATCGAGTTCTCGGCATTGCTCAGCAGCACGACATTTTTCAGCGCTTCGAGACGCTTGTAGAAGAACTGGTCGCGCTGCTTTTCGGTCTGCTTTGGGTTCTCCTTGACGTAGATTTTGACGTCTGCAGGCACCCAGGCGCTCAGCGTTTCAAGCGCCAGCATCTGGTCGGAATAGTCGCCGCCGATGGCGGACGTGGAAAGCTCCGGCTGGAGATGCAGCGGGAAATAGATGTAGCGCTCACCCGTCGGCAACGGGCGCGTCAGGCGCGCGACGTCGCTGCGGTATTGCCGGGCATATACGAAGCGCACGAGGGCTGCAGGCGCGCGCCAGGGGCGACGGGCGATTTCCTTCGCGGCCATCGCGGTGCTATAGGACGCGTCCACCGCGCTCTTCTTCATGTAGAACCAGTTTTCCGGCAGGCGGTAACCGCTCGGCTCGACTTCAAACAGGGCCGGATTGAGATCGGCCGCGCCGAAATCCTCGACCTTCGTCGTCAGCCAGAACCGGGCCGGAATGAGCGACTGGTAGCACATGACGGTTCGGATCTTCAGGAACCGGGCAATCTCGACCAGAACGAAATCAAAGCCTTCGTGGGCAATGTTCGAACATAGAATCAGATCGATCTCGTAGCGCTTGAGGATGTCGTAGCAGGCCGAAAAGGTCAGCACAAAGCTGTTGTAGACATTCGAAAACGGCGGCGTCACGTAATAGTGGCGGCGCGAATTGATGTCTGCAAAACGGATGAAATGCTGCGAAACGTAATCAAAGCAGGCACGCATGTCCGCGTCCATCGCGGGTGCGGGAACGTCCAGTTTCAGAAGATAGAGTTCATCCCAGTTCACCTCAGCCGAGGCATCGGCCGAGATGGCGCAACGCACGTCGAAGCGCGCGCGAAGCGCGTTGAGGATTTCGTTTTCGAACCCGACCGAAAGGACGCGATACTGGGACAAGGCATCAGGCATGGTGTGTTGCTTCAGGCCAGCGATTCAGTGGTGACGGGCGTGTTCTTGCGAATGTCGCGCGACACGGTGCGGCCGATGATGCTTTCCAGCATCTTGGGCGGCAAACCGAAGCCGGGGCGCACGCTGCGAACATGTGCTTCCGTGATCGTTTCACCCGCTTTCATGTCGGCCACGAAATAGAGCGAACGGCGGAACTTGACGTTGCCGATTTCCGAAGACTTGCGACCGTAGTCGACGCGGCCGAGCGCCTCCCATGCGGTTCTGGAATCGCGGCAGAGCGCCGCCATTTCGGCGGGCTCCAGCGAGAAGCTGTCATCCGGGCCGCCGCCGGAGCGGTCAAGCGTGAAATGCTTTTCGATGACGCAAGCGCCCAGCACGACGGAGGCAACCGCCGTCGTATTGTCCAGCGTGTGGTCCGAGAGGCCAGTGATGACGCCGAAACGGCTCATCATGTCGGGAATGGTCTTGAGATTGTAGTCAGATGCCGGGGCCGGATACCCCGACACGCAATGCAGGACGACGAGTTCCTTGCAGCCGCCAGAGCGGGCCGCATCGATGGCTTCCTGGATTTCCTCGTCATCGGCCATGCCGGTGGAGATGATCATCGGCTTGCCCGTCGAAGCGGCATACTTGATCAGCGCGTGGTCGACCGCTTCAAACGAGGCGATCTTGTAGGCCGGAGCATTGAGATCTTCCAGAAGGTCGATTGCTGTCTTGTCGAACGGTGACGAAAAGATCGTGATACCGAGCTTGCGTGCATGGTCGAAAAGCGGCTTGTGCCATTCCCAAGGAAGATGCGCCTCTTCGTACAACTCATAGAGCGTGCGTCCATCCCAGAGACCGCCATGGATCTGGAAGTCGGGATCGTTGCAATCGAGCGTGATCGTGTCGGGACGATAGGTCTGCAGCTTGACGCAATCGGCCCCGGCCTTCTTGGCCTCTTCGATGATCTTCAGCGCGACATCCAGCTTGCCGTTGTGGTTGGCCGAGAGTTCGGCAATCACATAGGGCGGAAAGTCAGGCCCGATCTGACGACCATTGATCGTGATATTGCGCGGAAAATTGCTCATGCCTTCAAGTCCTGTTCCATGCCTGCCCACTCGCCGGCGAGAATGCCGTAGCAGAAAAGATCGTGATATGCATCGTTGACGCGGGCCTGCTGGCGCAGCACGCCCTCTTCGACAAAGCCGAGCGCCAGATGCATCCCGCGTGACGGTTCGTTGAAATCGAGGACCTGGCCGCAGACCTTGTGAAGACCGAGCGTGCCGAAGGCGAACGCCAGCGATTCATGGCCCATGGCCCGCCCCGTGCCTCGTGCAGCGCCCGGCGCAGCGTAAAAGCCCCAATCGGCTATTCCGGTTGACGCGTCAATCTTAAAGTTCATATGGCCGACGGGGCCGTCGGCATCCTCATAGATCAGCAGCTGCCGGGTCTTATCCTTCGAGGCGCCGATGAACCAGTTGCGATGATTTTCAAATGCGATTTCCTGCTGGGTCAGCATGAAGCGGCGGATAGCCCAATCGTTGCGCCAGGCAAGCACCTGCACGAGATCGTCTTCCGTCATCGGCCTCAGCATGGACATCCCCAAGATATCAAAACTCGCAATTTTCGAGCAACAATGATGCCACCCGCGATGCCCCTGCACCATCCGTCACTGCGGCCGCAGCGGCAGAAACCGACAGCAACCGCTTCCGATCCAGCATTGCCTCGACGGCCGACTGAAGGACATCTTCCTGCGCCGCGTCGGCGACGACGACTGCCGCACCCGTTTTTTCCAGCGCGGCTGCCCCCGGCCGTTGGTTGTCGGCCAGAACCATCAGCACCGTCGGCACGCCAAGACAGCAACGTTCCCAGGCAGATCCCCCTGCAGCCCCCACAGCCAGATCAACCGTCGACAAAAGTCGCGCCATGTCGGAGACGCCAGTGAGCACACTGGTCTGGCGCGACATTGCAGGCACCTTCGCCTTCAGATGATCAATCCATGGAGCGTCCTGCCCCATGACCACTGAAATCCGGCAGTTTTTCGGCAAGGAACACGCGTTGAGCGCATCCAGCACCTTTGACGTCACATTGTCCCTGTCGAAGCCGCCGAGCGACACCAGTATGTGCCCGAAATCGCCGCCTGTGCGACGCGCAAGGCTTTCCTGCCGGTACTGGGCAAAGTCTGGCCGGAGCAAGGCATTGGCAGGACCAATCAGCCGTTTGCAGTCTTGCGGGACCAACCCGTCATAGTCGCCTGCGGTGCGGCCGAGGTTCTGGTCCAGCAGAAGCGCGCAGTCATGGCGCCGGTCCGCAAGGTCATCGATGACCATGACGCGGTGAGCTATATCGGCCAGTGCCGTCTCGAAGCGTTCATCCAGCGCATAGTGGTCGACCACCATCCAGTCGAACGCCTCGCCTTCGAGCGCCTTGAGGCACGCGGCGGCCTCACCTGCCTGTGACCGGCCAAGCCAAGCGGCATGGGCGAGATCACCCTCAGGCGGAACGAAGCCTTCGTCACCGGCGGGAAGTTCGACAAGACGATGGCCGCGCGCGGTGATCATCCCTGCGAGCGACGGCGGCAGAGGGCGCGCAACAAAGGTGCATTGCGCCCCCTCGCCTGCCAGCGCATTCGCCAAGGTCAGGCAGCGCATCACATGCCCGGCCCCGATCAGGGCCGACGCGTCAGCCCGGAAGAGGACACGCAAGCGAGGATGCGTCATGCCAACCGCCGATCAGAGCCTGTTCTTTACATAGCGCTTGGCGAGACGCAGCACCTTGCGGAACGCGCTCGGCTCCGGTGCAACGGCTGCCGCCGTCGCCTGCCGATAGGCGGCGCGATGCTGGTCGTTGTAGTTTGCCACCATCCGCTGCTTGACGGGCTCGGCGAAAGGCATGGCAGCAAGACGCTGCGGTTCCATGGCCGTGAACGGCTCAACCGGCGACAGGTAGAGCGAAGAGGCATATTCCAGCTGCAGCATCAGCCGGTAACCTGCCTCGACCGGCACGCCCTTGTGGACGCAGGACGTATCGCCGAAGGTGATCGTGCCTGCCGGACCGACGAGCGACTTGATGCGGTCGGCGGCGTAATACTTGGTGATGTCCTCGTCCGGAATACGGTCGGAGAAGCCGATACCGTGGGTATGCGCCTCATCGATATGGCTGCCGACGACATAGGCATGCGGACCGTTATCCGGGCCGACATCCGACAGATAGATGAACACCTTGATAAACTTGGTGAACTCCTTGTCCTGATGGAACATCTGTGCGTTGGTCGACAGGTTGTTCTTGTCCTTCAGCGTCGGGAAGCTGAACCACAGGTTCGTCTGCACATGCACGGGCGCGCAGCCAAGATATTGCGACACCATCGACAGGATATAGGGGTCGAAGGCAAGCTTGTGGAAGAAGTTGCTGTGCGCAGCGCCGTTCTGATCCTTCAGCCAGAACGTATCACCATTGAGGCCAGCCGACTTGGTGATCGAGCCGTCGCGGATCGCTGCCATGATCTGACCGCCGGTCATCTCGCGCGAAAAGATGCCGCGATTGATGAACGTCGCGCCGGAAATCTCGTTTTCGATGGTCTTCAGCTGTTCGGGCGTGAAGCGATGCGCCGAAATGCGATAGCCGAGACGCTGCAGCTCTTCCTGCTCTTCGCCCTCCTTCTGCGGGTCGCGCTGGAAGATTTCGGAGTCACGATAGGCGACCAATGTGTCGATCGGGGCCCTGGAGGCCAGAATATCTGAAAACAGCTTGTTGGTCGCCAGATCGAAGGCGTAGAAGTCGCCAAGATTGCTGTCGCGCAACAGATAAGTCGGCTCGCCGGCGTCATCGTATTTCAGAACGCGCAAAAGCGCGTCGGCCTTTTCGGCCTTCAGGCCTTCGATGCGGGCTTTGGAGGCATCGCTGCTCCAGAATGCCGGATATTGGCTGGAGAGATAGGCTGCCAGAGCCTGGCTTGCATCAGTGCTTGTCACCGTCGTCATCAGTGTTTCCCTTTCGGCCACCATACCCTGATGGCGAATATCTATCTGCTTTGTAGAACGCAACCAAGATGCATCCTGATTCCGGTTCAGAAATTCCAGCTAACGCCCAAACAGCGCCAGAACGTCCGGCTGCTTCAACAACCAGATCGAGGCCGCCGCCGTCATGTGATCATGGTCGGACGTAATCAGCCCTTCGCGCGCATCATCCGAGACGCGGATGAGGCACTGGTCGCCCTCGCAGAAGTGCTTGCGCACGGAGACATAGGACAACCCGTTGTCAGCCGCGATCTTCTCCATCCGGTCATCGAGGGACGTGACTGCCGTCCATGCGGGCGGCGGCGTCATCATGCGCTGAGGAAGCTCGTCATTTTCGAAATGCATCCTGAGCAGCATCTTGCGCAGATCGGGCCACCAGTCGGGTGCCGGACCGAAAAGGATCACCTTCTCGACGCCGTTCTCCTTCAGGAAGCGTGTGATATCTGCCAGCCTGACCTCGGGCGCCCGGGCGCCATCGAGCCAACGGCCATTCAGCACCACGATCTCCGGCCTGTTCTTCACGATGTAATCGCGCGTTGCCGCATTGATGGCGTCGCAATTGCCGTTGCCGGAGACATCGTCCGGTGTGCCCGCAGGGCAAGAGCTTGACGAGCGTTGCGCGATGAGAAGACCCGCTTCCGCGTGCTGCTCGCTCAGCGCCTTCAGGCCCGGATAGAGCTGTGCCGTCAACGAGTCGCCCCACAGAAGCACGAGCCGCTTGTCCGGTGCCCGCTCCGGCGAACATTCGGGCGCCAAGTCGCTGCCCGTCTGCGCCTGGCTATCGAGGAAGCAGGTTTTAAAACGATAGACTTCACGCGTGTTGTATTCGGTGAGCAGCGCTTGCTGCAGCGGCGTTAGAGGCCGCACCAGAAACCCGCCAAAGACCGTGGCAAGCGAGATGGCGAAGAACAGGACCATGCCCGCCAGCAGGATAGCCACCTGCCGTCTTTCGCCGACCCGCTTTAGCGGCTTTTCAACGAGGAGATAGGTCGCCGCAGCCAGCACAAAGCTTGCAAGCAGTCCCCCGACGACGGCCTTGAACGGCACATAGCCGAAGCGGATGTAGAGAAACGAAATGATCGGCCAGTGCCAGAGGTAAAGCGGATAGCTGATCAGACCGATAGAGACCGGGACACGGCTCGAAAGCACGACCCGATTGAACCATGCGGCCTGGCCTGCCAGAATGATCATGAAGGCTGCTGCGACCGGCACCAGCCCCCAGAAGGCCGACAGCGAATTGTGGCCGTCCATGAAGCGGGCGCCAAGGCCGATCAGCACGACACCCGCAATAGACAGAACATTGCCGACACGCGCCTGCACTGCTTCGATCCTGGCCTGCGGCAGGGCTGCTAGAAGCGCACCAGCCAGCAATTGCCAGAACCGCGTCAGCGGGGAATAGAATGCGCCCGTCGGATCGATATGACTCTGGGACAGGCTCCAGACAAGCGATGCCGCTGCGACGGTCAGCACAAGTCCGATCCGGAAGCGTTTGCCGCGCCCGATGGTCAGCAAGAGAAGCAGCGGCCAGACGAGATAGTATTGTTCTTCGACGCCCAGCGACCAGAGATGCATGAGCGGCTTGAAGTTGATCGCGGTATCGAAATAGCCGGATTGCGACCACAGAAGCAGGTTGGCCACGAAGCCCGCACCTGCCGCGGACTGCTTTGCAAGTTCCACGAACTCATTGGGCAGAACAAAGAACAACGCATAGAGATAGGATGCGCCGAGAACGAGCAGCAGCGCCGGAAAAATGCGGCGGATGCGGCGCGAATAGAAGCGGAGGATCGAATAACTGGCGCTGTCGATTTCCCGCAGCAGAATGCCCGTGATCAGGTAGCCTGAAATCACAAAGAAGATATCGACCCCGATATAGCCGCCAGGCAGCTTTGCGGGAAGGTAATGAAAAATGACAACGACGAGCACCGCGATTGCGCGGAGCCCGTCGATATCCGGCCGGTATTGTGCTCGGCTCAATTCGTACCTCAGTTCAGGCGCTTGAAGCCTGCGTGGCAGATCGGACCCTTGAGCAGAGGCATGACATCGCGGCCATCCTCACACTCGCGGATCGTCGCATAGATCGGGTCGAGTGCGTCGAAATAGGCGTCGATAATGTCCTGCGTGTGGACGATCGAGGCATAGAAGTTGGTCGACGCGAGGAAGCCCTTGGCCAGCATTTCCTGGGTGATGAGCGTCTTGTAGGCCAGTGCATTCTTGCTGTCGAACGCATAGGTCGTCAGCGACGGCAGGCCGGCAGTCGAAATCGTCAGGCCGTGTTTTGCAGCCAGCGCCTTCCAGCCTTCGGTGACCTTGGCGCCAATCTCGGTGATGCGCTCCCAGGACTTTTCGCGTGCCATGACTTCGAGCGTCTTGACGGCAGCAGCCGGGCCAATCCGCTCGGTCCAGAAGGTCGAGGAAATGAAGGTCGACTGGGCCGCTTCCATGATTTCGCGGCGGCCGATTGTGGCGGTAATCGCGTAGCCGTTGCCAAGCGTCTTGCCGAAGACAGCCATGTCGGGCTCAACGCCGTATTTCTTGTAGAGTCCGCCGTAGGTCTCACGGAAACCGGAGGTGCATTCGTCGAAAATCAGGACGATGCCGTTCCTGGTCGCCAGTTCGCGAACCTTGTGGAGGAAGTTGTCTTCCGGCCCCTTGTTGCGCACGACTTCCATCTTGATGACGCCGATATTGCGTTCGCGCACCAGCGTCTCGAGGCTCGTGAAATCGTTGTAGTTGAAGGGATGCACCGAGCCGCGAAGGTTGCGCGGAACGCCATTCGGCTGCAAACCCGGCAAGAGGTGGCCGGCCAGGCTCTCGTCCTCGCCAAGGTTGGCGGAGAGATACCAGTCGTGCCAGCCGTGATAGCCGCAAACGGCTACATTGTCCTTGCCGGTGGCGGCACGTGCGATGCGGATGGCAATGGCGTTGGCCTCGCCGCCCGAGCGGGCAAAGCGGACCATGCCGGCGAAGGGGTGCAGCTCGATCAGCTTCTCGGCAAGATAGACTTCTTCCGGGCAGTTGAGCGTCGTCATGTTGCCGTTGCGCACGACTTCCATAACGGTCTCATCGACTTCCGGGTTGCCGTAGCCGAGCGTGTTGGAGCCGACGCCCATCAGCGTCATGTCGGCATACTCATTGCCGTCGAGGTCCCAGACCTTGTAACCCTTCGACTTCGAGAAATAGGCCGGCCACTGATCCGGCAGGAACATCTCGGCCCGCTTCGACAGCAGCATGTTGCCGCCAGGAATGATTTGCTTGGCACGAGACCAGAGCTTCTGACCCTTACCCATTGTCGCTCCTTCATTGCGAATGTGCGCCTGATTGGCGGCGAAAATTTCCGGCCGGTCGCGGTGAAGCGCCACGACATCCTTCCAGCCGAAGACATGGTTCTTTCCAAAGACGTCGAAAATGGCCGTCACCACTTCGAGATCCTGCGGCGTATCGACCGTCCAGCGCTGATCCGAAAGATCGACGTCGTTGGTGACATTGGCAGTGACGAAGCGACCGGAATTGCGCAGGTATGGTGTCACATGCTCGCGGTCGAAGCCTTCGGAGGTTTCCTCCCAGGCCTTCTTCAGCGCCTCAAAGGTGAACATTTCTGTGTCGAGCCCATCCGGATAGGTCGGCGGAGCGACATTCGAGACATAATCGGCATCGGCCTTGTCGAACGTGGCGATCACCTGGTCGACGAGCGCAGCATCGATCAGCGGGCAATCGCCGGTGATGCGCAGAACACGGGTCGCATCAGCGCAGAGTGCTGCCTGATAATAGCGGTCGAGCACATCGTTTTCGCTGCCGCGATAAACGCGATAACCGAGCCCGGTGACATATTCGGCAAGCGGATCATTGCGCTTGTCGTCGGATGTCGCGACCATGATCTCGTCAATCCGCTCCGACTTCGCAAGCCGCGACAGAAGGAGGCCGATCATCGGCGTGCCCTGGATGGGCTTCAGCACCTTGTTCGGCAGACGGGTCGAGCCCATGCGGGCCTGAACGATTGCAACAGTCTTCATGAGAGCTTCCAACGCGATGGATCGATAAGGGCAAGGTCGTTGCTGACGAGATCGGCGGGCACGCCCTCGCCAGCTGTTCCGGCAGCGGCGGCGATTTCGCGCAGCTGCGCAGCGCTATCGACGCCGATCACGGCCTTTTCGATGCGCGGCTCACGGCAGACGAAGCCGAGCGCTGCGGCAAGTGGCGTTTCACCGGCGGCGCGGCATGTGTCGTGCCAGCGGTCGAGCAGCGGTTTGAAGGCATCGAAGTAAGAGGGCCGCTTTTCCGGGGCCATCAACAGCAGGCCTTGCAGGAATGCAGAGCGGGTGTGAATGCGCACGCCCTCGCCGCTCAGCCGGTCAAGCCAGCCGGAGACGGCCAGGCGACGGTCGAGCACATTGTAGGGGCCTTGAATGATTTCCGGCCGCCAGCCCGACGGGTGGTCCCAGATCGCGTCCAGCTCTTCGGGCGTGTAGATGGAAACGCCAACCGCGCCGCAAAGCCCTTCGCCTTTCAGGCGGGCAAGCGCCGACTGGTAGGCTCGTGCATGCTGGCCGATCGCCTCTGGCGCGCGATGCAGCAGAACGGCATCGACGCTCTTCCGCTTTAGCCGCGTCAACGAGCCCTTGATGCTCTCGACAATCCACGTCTCGACATCATCGATGACTGCGGGAAGCGGCGCAACCTTGGTGATGATCGCAAAACCTTCCGAGCCGACGGCGCCCAGATTGGCCTCTGCGTCGCCATACGCAATCGCGGTGTCGAGCGTGTCGATGCCGCAGTCGCGCGCGGCGTCAAGAATGGCGCGCACCTCGTCATGGCTGACGCGCTCGCCTGCATTGGCGACGCCATATTTGAGCCCGAACTGGACCGTGCCGAGTGCGAGGTCAGCCATGCTGTCCCTCGCTCTTCAAATCATGGGTGAAGACGAAGCGCGGGAAGATATGCGTGCTGAAGCCCTGTTTGAATTCGCCGATGGAGATTTCCTTGGGCGACGGCTTCGTGTGATCACCGGCAAAGGGCCGATAGCCGATCTTGTGCCACTTGAGCTTCATCTCCATGGCTCGCAGGATCGCCATGTATTGCACGAGGTGGCCGAGCGGCTTGTCGAACAGGTTCCGGTCATAGGCACCGATCGCGTAGACGCATTCGTCGCGCGTTGTCTGGAAGAGCCCTCCACCGACGAGACGATCATCGGATGGTTCGCGAAGCTGGACGTAGAAGGCCTCGCCCGCTTCAATCATACGCAGCTGCGCCTGCCAGCTTTCGAGGCTGCGCGTCACGCGGCCCGCGACCGCAATGTGGAGCTGGCGGAACTCTTCCCATAGCGCTTCGGTGATCGAGGACTGATCGATGACCTCGGCCTTCCAGAGTTTCTGGCCCATGGAAACGAGCGGACGGAAGCTCTTGCGGATCGAGGCGCGGATTTCCTCAAGCGTCAGGCTGGTCTCGGTATAGACATCATGAAGTACGCTCCCCACAGCGCCGAGCGTCATCTGCTGGCGGTGCCATTCATTCAGGCCATAGGGCGCGCTCATCTCCGGCACGCCTTCGCAGACCATGGTCCCCAGTCCCAGGTTGCGATGGGTTTCAACGAGAAGATCGAGAAGCCAGGCGCCGACCTTCTTGACCGTACCCGGCATGGTGTTGCGGGTAAAAACCGGCTGGAATATCGGCTGGCCGCTGCTGGTGATGCTGACGGCATCGCCGATGCGGATCATCAGCGGAATGAGACCGCAAGGCTGCCCATCGTTCAGCAGGATCAGCGAGGCGTCCTCGATCTGCCAGCCAGCACCTGAAAAATAGGCGTGCTGATAATCGAGCATGCCCGCCGCATGTGACGTCGGCTGGTAGACCAGATTTTCCCAGGTCTTTGCCCAGAGAGCAGGATCGTCGCGCCTCAGGACGGCATTCTTGCCGAGCGGCGGCAATGCGCCAGCCCCGGCATTTGTCATGACATCAGCAACAGCTGCGTCTTCAGCCACGGGAGACCCCTTGGCCGCCGAAGATGGCTTCAAGCTCGGCGACGACCTTGGCCTGTTCGGCATCGGTGAGGCCTGCAAACATCGGAAGCGATATGCAGCGGCCGTAATAGTGTTCTGCGGCAGGGCAGGACACAGGCGCGGTTTCGATGGCGCGGTAATGCGGCTGGGTGTGAACCGGGATGTAATGCACGTTGACGCCAATGCCGGCGGCGCGCAGGCGATCGAACGCCTCGCGGCGCGTCATGTTCGTCTTCTTCTCGTCCACCTGGATGACATAGAGATGCAGGCCCGAGCGCGAGCTTTCATCGCGAACCGGCAGGATCAGCGGCAGGTGCGCCAGCATGCGGTCATAGGCGTCTGCAATCTCGTGGCGACGATCGATCCAGCGGTCGATCTGCTTCATCTGCGAGGTGCCGAGCGCTGCCTGCATTTCGGTCATGCGATAATTGAAGCCAAGATCGAGCTGCTCATAGTACCAGCCGCCCTCATCAGGCTTGGTCATGCGGCCAGCTTCACGCGTAATGCCATGCGAGCGGAAGTCCTGCATGCGCTTCGCAAGCTCTTCCGACTGCGTCGTCGCAAGGCCGCCTTCGGCCGTCGTGATGATCTTCACCGGATGGAAGCTGAAAACCGTGATGTCGCTGTATTCGCAACTGCCGACCTTCTGGTCGCCGTAGCTTGCACCGATGGCATGTGAGGCATCCTCGATGACCGCGAAGCCATATTCGCGGGCAAGCCCGCCAATGCGCTTCATGTTGCAGGGAAGGCCGGAGAAGTGAACCGGGATCACCACTTTCGGCAACTTGCCTTCAATCTTTGCGACCTTCAGCTTGGCCTCAAGATCGTCCGGCGACATATTGAACGTCACCGGATCGATATCGACAAAGCCAACAGAGGCGCCGCAATAAAGCGCGCAATTGGCGCTCGCCACGAACGTATTCGGTGTCGTCCAGACAGTATCCCCCGGGCCGACGCCCAGCGCCAAGCAGGCGATGTGCAGCGCGCTGGTGGCGCTGTTGACCGCCACGCCGAAACGCGCACCGCAATAATCGGTGATCGCACGCTCGAACTTCGGAACTTCCGGACCCTGGGTCAGGAAATCGGACTTCAGGACGTCAACGACGGCCTGGATATCCTCTTCCGAAATGGACTGCCGGCCATAGGGGATAAAGCTCATCAGATTTTACCGATCATGCTCTGGTTGGCGACGATCCAGGACTGGAGTTCCTCGCGGCCCATCCATTCCTTGTTGTTGTCGCTGCAGTAGGAGAAGCCTTCCGGAACGCCGACGCCGTCCTTGATGCGGCCCGGATCCTTGCTCCAGTCGTTGATGGCGGGCAGGATCTTGAAGTGCTCCGGATATTCGAAGGTGTGCGGCGCATCTTCGGTGCCGATCATCTGCTCGTGCAGCTTCTCGCCCGGACGGATGCCGACGATCTTCGTCTCTGCGTCAGGCGCGACGGCCTTCGCAATGTCCATGATGTTCATGGACGGGATCTTCTTCACGTAGATTTCGCCACCCAGCATGTCTTCGAACGCGTGCCAGACGAGTTCGACGCCCTGCTCCAGCGTGATCATGAAGCGGGTCATGCGGTCATCGGTGACCGGAAGCGTGCCCGTGTGCTTGATGGATTCGAAGAACGGAATGACCGAACCGCGCGAACCCATGACGTTGCCATAGCGCACGACGGCAAAGCGCGTGTCATGGCTGCCGGAATAGGAGTTGCCGGCCACGAACAGCTTGTCGGAGGCGAGCTTGGTCGCGCCGTAGAGGTTGATCGGGCTGGAGGCCTTGTCGGTCGACAGTGCGACAACGCGGGTCACGCCACGGTCGATGCAGGCGTCGATCAGGTTCATCGCACCGAGAACGTTGGTCTTCACGCATTCGAACGGGTTGTATTCGGCGGTCGGGACGATCTTCGTTGCAGCGGCGTGAACGACATAGTCGATGCCGTCGAGGGCGCGGTACAGGCGCTCGCGGTCGCGGACGTCGCCAATGAAAAAGCGCACGCGCGGATCATCGCCATAGAGCTTGGCCATTTCCCACTGCTTCATCTCGTCACGCGAGAAGATGACGAGGCGCTTGGGGTTGTACTTTTTGAGCGTCATCGGCACGAACTTGTGGCCGAAAGAGCCGGTTCCCCCGGTGATCAGTATCGATTTGTTTTCAAACATGTTTGTTCCGGTTCATTCACATTTCGGTTGATGACAAGAGTTCTGATGGAAGGCCCTGGGCGACAACCCGGCCATGATCGAGGCGATAAAGCATGTCGCATTGGGCAACCGTGCTCATGCGATGTGCAATCAGTATGATGGTTTTCTGACCACGCAGGGCCTGGATTGCCCGCATGACCTCTTCCTCCGTTGCCGTGTCGAGCGCGCTTGTCGCCTCATCCATGACCAGGATCTGCGGGTCATGATAAAGCGCGCGCGCTATGCCGATGCGCTGGCGCTGGCCGCCGGAAAGGCGCGCGCCGCGCTCGCCAACTTCGGTCTCCAGCCCCTTGGGCAGTTGCTGGACGAAATCATAGAGCTGCGCTGCTTTCAACGCCCGTGTGACGGCGGCATCATCTATTTCATCGGCAGGAATACCGAAAGCGATATTTTGTCTCAGCGTATCGTCTGTCAGGAAAATCGTCTGCGGCACGTAGCCGATCTCGGACTGCCAGGCGCGCATGTTGTCGCGGATGTCATGACCGTCGACCTCGACACTGCCATCGGTCGGCTGGAGCAGGCCGAGAAGGACATCGACCGTCGTGCTTTTACCCGAGCCGCTCGCCCCGATGAGGCCGACTGCGGCGCCTTTTTTGATCGTCAGGTTGATGTCGTTCAGTGCGTTCTTGTCGGCGCCCTCATAGCAGTAGCCGACATGACTGAACTCGATGGTCGAGAAATCCGTGCGTGCGGCGCTGGATGGGCCGGAGAGCGCCTTGGCAACAGGTGCCGCATGGGCAAATTCGTCGGACAGCGTGGCCACTGCGGCATCGTGATAGACGAGGCTCTGCAGCGACGAGAGGATACGATTTGCCGAGGGTATCAGGCGGAATGCGGCGGTCGAGAAAAGGCCAAGCGTGGTCACGACGACCGACAATTCCTTGCCCTGCCAGATCAGGATGGCGACCAGAACGCTGAGGCTGATGACGGCGACCGCTTCGAGCGTCAGGCGCGGGAAGTTCTGCAGCGCTGCCTGATACTTTGCCATGCGGGCGGCAGCGTTGCTGTGACGGTCATAGCTTGTGACGAAGGATTCAGCCCGCCCCAGAAGGATAACTTCCTTCACCCCGCCGAGACCCTGCTGGATATGCTGGATGCGCATGCCCTCGTGCAGATGATAATGGTGGCCCCAGCCGGAGATGCGGCGGCGCGTCTTGCCGAACAGCAGACCACCAGCCGAGCCCAGGATGACCGCAACGGCCAACGTGCCGAGCGGCTCGAAAATCAGGAGCATCGAAAAGACGGTTCCCAGCACCATGGTTTCGGTCAGCACGATGAGGCCATGCAGCATGGCACCTGCAAAGAGGTTCACGCCGGTCGTCGTGTTATGGATGAGCTGGGCCGAATTACGCTGCAGGTGGAATGTGTAGGGCGCATTCAGATACATGCGCAGCAATTCACGCGAGACGCGCACCTGCGCCGAAAAGGCGAACGATGTCTGCAGCCAGGACATGAAGAGCAGGTAGAAAGTCTTGAACACGTAGATGAAGACCATGAAGCCCATGGCATAGAGCAGGATGGTCTGCTGGCTCGCCGTCTGCAGGAATGTCGGAAGATGCGAGACCATCGAGACGTATTTGTCGCTCGTGGTCTTCTGCGTCATCAGCATCAGTGCAGGAATGATCAGACCAATGCTGAATGTCTCGATGATGACGCCAAATATCATCATGAGCAAAAGCACGACACCACGCCGCCGCTCTTCCCGCGTCAGAAGCTTGTAGACGTTCTGTGCAATTTTCATTTCTTTATGCGGTCCACCGGCTTCCGAAGTCAGGCACATATATCTGCAAGAAGGCTGAACGCGTCATGAACGAAGGCCGTCGCCGACCATCCCGCAAGTCTTGATATCAACCGTTTCCCGCCAAACAACCATCGCGAATTGAGCGTTCACGTCCCCTGCGAACAGCTCTGCTCAGGTTTCGACTTATCGCACAGTGTATTCAGGGCGATATTGGCGCCGTCGATACACCAATAAACATCCCCCAATCAACTGTACTAAGAGCAAGCGCGCGGTAATGATGAATTCAGGTATGATTGTGGCAAGCATGCCGCATTTGCGGTGATATGCCGCAAAGCATCTCTGGCAGACAGCAGGGATTGAAGCTCGGCCCGGTTGATCGGGTTGAAGCACCCCCCGGGAGGCGATATTCTAGTTGCTCGGTTCGATTTCAGCGAGCAAAATTGGCGCGATCGCTACCTATGCCTTACTCAGAAAATTCAGAGCTCCTGCCCGCCTGCGACCATGAATGCGAGCTTGGAGGGAATATTCAGCAGGGTCTTTGCACGTTCGACGCGCTCGGGTGTGTAATGATGGGCAACGTCGAGACAGTTGACGGTTCCGAGCATTTCGCCGCCGATATAGACCGGCAGATTGATGACGGATTCGCAGCCAAGCGACTTGATCAGCTCGTGGTCTGGGAAAACCTTGGCGATGTCCTCGATCGTGTTGGCCACGAAGGCACGGCGCTCGCCGTGGACTATGTCGAACCATTCATTGCGATGTGTCGGCTTGGTGCCTGAGGCGGGATAATTGACCGGGTCGGACGTGTAGGCGCGGCGGGCAAGACCGGCCTTCATGTCGGACAACATCACCGTGAAGAGCTTCGCGCCAATAACCTCGCGGACCAGCGCCTGCAGCGCAAGCCATGGCGCTTCGCCGCTCGTATCGTTGGCAATTGCACGGTCGAAATCCGCAAGTGCGGCGGTGAAATCATTTTGCATGGGCTTCTCTCGAATTATCAGACGGCTGGAGGCGCCGAGAGCCTGAGCAACTCCCGGCTATATTCGTCTTGCAAAAGTCCCCGCTTGAGGTCTTCTGCGACGGCGGTTTCAACGATCCGTCCGCCGCGCATGACGGCAAGACGGTCGCAGAGGAAGGAAACGATCGGCAGATTGTGGGTGACCATCAGATAGGTCAACCCGCGTTCACGCCGCAATCGTTTCAAAAGATTGAGAATTTCGGCCTGAACCGAGACATCGAGCGCGGAGGTCGGCTCGTCAAGCAGCAGTAGCTTCGGCTCGACGATGAGCGCGCGCGCAATCGCAACGCGCTGCCGCTGACCACCCGAAAGCTGGTGGGGATAGCGGTATCGAAAGCGGTTATCGAGCCCGACATCTTTGAGGATGGCCGCAATACGCTGGTTCTGATCGCTGACACCGTGGATGTTGAGCGGCTCCATCAGCGTTGCATCCACCGTCTTGCGCGGGTGCAGAGAGCCGTAAGGGTCCTGGAACACCATCTGGCAGGTCCGGGCGAAACTGGCATCAACGCCGTGGCTCCGCGGCTGACCGAAGATCTCCATCCTGCCGCGCCATTGCGGCGCAAGACCTGCGATAGCCTTCAGGACCGTCGACTTGCCCGACCCGCTTTCGCCCACGAGCGCGAAGCTGCCGCCCTCCTCGACATCAATATTGACGCCATGGGTGATCTGGGTTTCGCCATAGGACACATCAAGATTTTCAAGATGGATCGCGGTCATGCAGCGCTCCAGGTCGTGCGGTCGATGACCGGCAGTTCGTCACGCGTCTCATCCAGCCGTGGCTGGGCGGCGAGAAGCCCTCGAGTGTAGGGATGCTTCGCATTCTTCAGTTCGGAAGCGGCACAATCCTCGACCACGCGGCCGGCATTCATCACCAGCACGCGATCACAATAATGGGCCACGAGATTGAGATCGTGGCTGATCAGGATCAGCCCCATGCCCTTGTTGCGCACGAGGTCGTCGATAATGTCGAGAACCTGCGCCTGTACCGACACGTCGAGTGCTGACGTCGGCTCATCGGCAATCAGGATGTCAGGCTCCGGGATCAGCATCATGGCGATCATGACGCGCTGGCCCATGCCGCCGGAGATTTCATGCGGATAGAGGCTCGCCACGCGATCGGGGTCGTTTATCCGCACGGCCTCGAGCATGGCGCGAACGCGGGCGGCGATTTCCCGACGCGGCAGACGCTTGTGGGCGACCAGTGCTTCGGCAATCTGCTCACCCACGGTCATGACCGGGTTCAGCGAAAATTTCGGGTCCTGCATGACCATGGAAATGCGAGCACCACGAATGGCGCGCATGCCCCTGTCGCTCTGCTTGAGAAGATCAACCCCGTCGAATTCGAGCCGGGCGGCGGTTACCCTGCCCGGTGCGCGCACAAGGCCGAGGATGGAGCGGCCGGTCATCGATTTGCCAGACCCACTTTCACCAACGATGCCGAGCCGTTCGCGGCCGAGCTGAAAGGAAAGCCCCTTCACAACATCCACATGACCGGACGGACTGGGAAATGTAACCTTCAGGTCTTCGACGACAAGGAGAGGCGTATTCAATGCTTTTCTCCGCTCTTGGGGTCCAGCACGTCGCGCAGACCGTCGCCGAGGAAGCAGAAGCCGAGGCTGACGATGATGATGGCGAAACCGGGCATGGTGGCCACCCACCATTGATCGAGAATGAAGGTGCGGCCGCGGGCGATCATGGCACCCCATTCGGGAAGCGGCGGTTGCGCGCCAAGCCCGATGAAGCCCAGACCGGCGGCCGTCAGGATGATCCCGGCCATGTCGAGCGTCACCCGCACGATCATCGAGGATGTGCAGAGCGGCAGAATGTGGCCGACAACAATGCGGAGACTCGATGCACCCTGCAGGCGGCTCGCAGCGATGAAGTCCGCGTTCTTGAACGTTAGCGTTTCGGCGCGCGCAATGCGCGCATAGCTAGGCCATGAGGTGACTGCGATGGCGAGAATGGCATTTTCGATGCCGGGACCAAGGGCTGCCACCAGCGCCAGTGCAAGGATCAGCTTGGGCATGGACAGGAAAATGTCGGTGATGCCCATCAGCACGCGATCGACCCAGCCACCGAGATATCCGGCAGCGGCACCGATGAGGAGACCGGCCGGAGCGGCCAGAACCGCAACGAGGATCACGATGGCCAGCGTGATGCGCGCACCAAAGACGACGCGAGACCAGATGTCGCGGCCAAGCTCATCAGTTCCCATCCAGTTCACGCCGCTCGGCGGCCGCAGTCGCGAGTAGGTATCCTGCGCGATCGGATCATGGGTCGCAATCCATGGCGCAAAGGCAGCCATGGCGATCAGGGCGAGAACAATCACAAGGCCCACCATCGCCAACGCATTGCCGCGAAACGCAAGGGAAATTCGAAAGATGCGACCCCAGCGGGCCTGGCTCCGGGATGCAGGGCTTTCATCGAGAAGCCAGTTGCGCATATCAGCAAAGGCCATGAGATCACCTCGCGCGGGGGTCGAGGACGTCATAAAGCGCGTCGCTGACCTTGTTGATGATAATGAAAACCGTGCCGATGAGCAGTGTTGCTCCCAGAACGGCGGCCATGTCGGCATTGAGCAAGGCGACGGTCAGATAGTTGCCTATCCCCGGCCAGGAGAAGATGGTCTCGATCATCACCGAGCCCTCCAGCAGGGCAGCGTAGGACAAGGCGCAGACCGTGATCAGTGGAACGAGAATTGGCCTGAAGGCGTGGCGCCAGATGACGATACGTTCCGGCAGGCCCTTCACGCGGGCCGTGGTGATGTATTCCTGTGCAAGCTGGTCGAGCATGAACGAGCGGGTCATCCGCGCGATATAGGCAAGGCTGAAAAAGCCGAGAATGCTGGCCGGCAGCGCCAGATGGCCGATGGCATTGAAGAAGATGTCCGTTTCGCCTGCCAGCAGGCTGTCCACGAGCATCAGACCGGTGACCGGGGTCACCATGCCATCGTAGATGATATCGACGCGACCGGGGCCATCGACCCACTGCAGGCGCGCGTAGAACACGGCCAGCCCCACCAGACCCAGCCAGAAGGCCGGGATTGCATAGCCGGCAAGTCCGACAACGCGAATGATCTGGTCGGTGATACTGCCCTGCCGGGCAGCGGCATGAACGCCCATGGGAACGCCGAGCAGGATGCCGATGAGGATGCCGAGCGTTGCCATTTCCAGCGTCGCGGGAAAGACTTCCTGAAGATCCTGCAGGACCGGCCGGCCGGTTGAGACCGACTGGCCCAGATCACCGGTTGCGATGGCCTTCACGTAATCCACAAACTGGATGATCAGTGGCTTGTCGAGACCCAGCTGCACCCGGGCTGCCTCATAGACTGCCTTGGGTGCACGGTCGCCCACAACGGCGAGCGCCGGATCGATCGGCACGACGCGCCCGATGAAAAATGTGATGGCAATCAGGCCGAGCAACGTCACCGCAAGCGAGAGCAGTATGCCGCCGAGACGCATCGCCACCTTACGGGTCCGCACGGCCGTCCCCCGACGCTTGCGCGCGGCACCGGGAAAGGATGTGTCTATCGCCACGCTCGGCCTCCTCCGCTAAAAAAAATTTAGTTCAGGTAAAATTCTGCTTGGAACATACAAATAATTTTGCTTTCATCAAACAAATTTTACTGGTTCGGAAAAATGACTGCTGCACAGCTTGCGATCGCTCCCCAGGAACCACAGAAGCCCAAGGTCGGCGCGCTGATCCGCGCCCGGCGGCGGCAATTGCATCTGACGCTGCGCGACATCTGCGAGGCGGCGGGCATCACGCCGGGCTATCTGAGCCAGGTCGAACGCGATCTTGCGACGCCGTCGCTCGGCACGCTGGCGCAAATTGCCCATAGCCTCAATGTCGGCGTCGATTATTTCATCGCCTCCCCCGGCTCGGGCGATGCACTCACCCGCCACGGCAAGCGCGAGACATTCTCGGTTCCCGGCTCCGAGGTGATCTACGAGCGGGTGGCCGCCGATTTTTCCGGCAATGTCCTGTCGTCCTTCGTGCTGAACATTCCGCCGGGCTACCATTCCGAAATCGTCAGCCATGAGGGCGAGGAGATACTCTTCGTGCTCGAAGGACAACTGACGCAGATGCTGGATGGCGTCGAATACACGATGCGCCCCGGCGACAGCCTGCACTTTCGCGGGAACCGCCCCCATGCGTGGTGGAACGATACGCCTTCAACCGTGCGCGCACTCTGGACCGGCACGGTTCCGGTCTACCGCACAACGCCGGCCAAGGCTTCCGGCCCGAAATCCGACTGACCCCCAACTGACAACAAGAGCGCCCAAAGCAGAGGAGAACGACCCCATGAAACACTTTCAGATAGCCCTTCTGGCAGCCACCGCGCTGCTCCCAGTCGCCGCCATGCCGGCGTTTGCGGCAACACCGAAGGACACGCTTGTCGTTGCCGAGAACATCGACGACATCGTGAGCATCGACCCGGCGGAAGCGTATGAATTCTCGTCCGGCGAATATGTCACCCAGACCTACGACCGCCTCGTGCAGTATGACGCGACCGACCTGCAGAAGCTTTCGCCCGGCCTTGCCACCGCCTGGACTGCTGACGATGCTGCCAAGACCATCACCTTCACGCTGCGCGACGGCGTCAAGTTCTCGTCTGGCAATCCGCTGCGCGCCGATGATGTGGTCTATTCGTGGAAGCGTGTCGTCAAGCTGAACAAGGCTCCGGCCTTCCTGCTGACCCAGCTCGGCTGGACCCCGGACAATATCGACAGTATGGTCAAGGCCGACGGCAACAAGGTTGTCGTGAAGTATTCGGGCGATTTCTCGTCCGCCTACGTGCTCAACGTTCTGGCCTCGCGCCCTGCCTCGATTGTCGATGGCAAGACCGTCGAAGCCAACGACAAGGGCGGCGACATGGGCAATGCATGGCTGAAGGCCAATTCTGCCGGCACCGGCCCGTTCGTGCTCAAGGCCTTCAAGCCTGGCCAGCTGATCAACCTTGTGTCCAACCCGTCCTATTTCGGGGGTGCACCTGCACTGAAGGGTGTCGCAATCCGCCACGTGGCCGAATCCGCCACCCAGCAGCTGATGCTGAAGTCCGGCGACATCGACATCGCCAAGAACCTCACGCCGGACCAGATTGCCGCTGTCGAAACCAGCGGAAACTTCAAGGTCGAGACCTATCCCCAGGCCGCCGTTCACTTCCTCAGCCTCAACCAGAAGGACAAGGATCTGACGAACCCAGCCGTATGGGAAGCCGCGCGCTACCTCGTCGACTACAAGGGCATGACGGACACGATCCTGAAAGGACAGATGGAAGTCCACCAGGCCTTCTGGTCCAAGGGCTTCCCGGGCGCGCTGAACGACACGCCCTATTCCTACGATCCGGAAAAGGCCAAGAAGATCCTTGCTGACGCCGGCATCAAGACGCCGGTGACCGCCACGCTTGATGTGATCAACGCCTCGCCCTTTACCGACATGGCGCAGGCGCTGCAGGCAAGCTTTGCCAAGGGCGGCATCGACTTCAAGATCGTTCCCGGCACCGGTTCGCAGGTCATCACCAAGTATCGCGCCCGTACGCACGAAGCGATGCTGCTCTATTGGGGTCCGGACTTCATGGATGCAGACTCCAACGCGTCGGCTTTTGCCTACAACGCCGACAACAGCGATGACCACTACCAGTCGACCACGACCTGGCGCAACGCCTGGGCGGTTCCGGACGACATGAACAAGGAAACCGTTGCTGCGCGCGCCGAAGCGGATCCGAAGAAGCGCGACGAGATGTATATCGACCTGCAGAAGAAGGTGCAGGCGAACTCGCCGATCGTCGTGATGTTCCAGGCCGCCGCGCAGGTTGCACTGGCCAAGAACGTGTCCGGCTATGTCAACGGCGCTCTGCCGGACTTCGTCTTCTACCGGATGGTCAAGAAGGACTGATCTGTCCAGCCAGGCCGCCGATCTCGCGATTGGCGGCCTTTTTCATTCTTTGCGAACATGATGGGAGCGATGCCGATGTTTGAGGCGCGCATGGTGCGGTTGACCGCACGGATGACCGAAACTGGAACTGACGCCGTGTTCGTTGGGCCGACCTCGAACATGAACTGGCTGGCCGGGTTCGATCCGCATGGTGACGAGCGCCCCGTGATGCTGGTTGTCGGACCCAAGGGCGCCGGTTTTCTGATGCCGGCATTGAATGCCGACAGCGCGCGCAAGCACACCAACCTCCCCTTCTTCGAATGGTCGGACGCCGAAGGCCCGGCGGACGCCTTTGCACGCCTGCTTTCGCAAACCGGCATTGCCGAGCTTGACCGCCCTTCCATCGCTCTCGATGAAACCATGCGCGCCGATTTCGCGATGATGATTGTCGACGCGTTACCGGGCGCTGGCCGGCGCTTTCTGGCGGATACGGTGGGCGCGCTGCGCGCCAGCAAGGATGACGCCGAATACAAATTGCTGAAGATGAACGCCCTGATCGACGATGCGACGATGCAGGCAGCCTTTGCCGCGCTGAAACCCGGCATGAGCGAACTCGAGGCGGCCGAATTCATCGAGCAGACATTCAAGGCAAAGGGTGCTGCGGCGGAATTCGTTATCGTCTGCTTCGGCGAGAATGGGGCATTCCCGCACCACCACTCCGGTGAGCGTCGCCTGAAGGACGGTGATGCGGTCCTCATCGATATTGGCGGCCGCAAGGACGGCTATCCCAGCGACATGACCCGCGTCGGCTACTGCGGCACCCCGCCCGAGGGTTTTGCCGAGGTGGCAGATGTCGTCGAGCGCGCCGTTCGGGCGGCGGTCGCAGCAGCACGACCGGGCGCGAAGGCATCGGACGTTGACCGCGCAGCGCGCGAAACCATTGCCGCAGCAGGATATGGCGACCGGTTTCTGCATCGGACCGGGCATGGCCTCGGCATCGATGTCCACGAACGTCCCTACATCACCGCAACCTCGGATGTGACACTGCAAGTCGGCAACGTTTTCTCGATCGAGCCCGGCATCTATCTCACCGGCCGGTTCGGCGTGCGGCTCGAGGAGATCGTCATCCTGAGGGAATCAGGGGCCGAAATCCTGTCGGAACTCTCACGCGCACCCCTGGCGGTCAGCCGGAGTTGAAAACGCATCATGACGGAAACAGTCATTCGCAGACCCAGGCCGGAAGACGCTGACGACATCGCGAAAATCTACGCATTCGATGACGTGGTTGCCTACACGACGCAGCTTCCGCATCGCGATGCGGCGTTCTGGCGCGATTTCTATCGCACGCGCGATCCGGATGGCATCGAACTGGTCGCCGAGATCGATGGCGTGGTCGTCGGTCATCTCGGGATGATTCTCAACAAGGCGCCACGCCGCAAGCATGTCGGCAGCTTCGGCATCTGTGTGCATCCGGCGTTCCATGGGCGTGGCGTCGGCGCCGCGCTGATGGCGGAGATGATCCATCTTTCCGACAACTGGCTCAACCTGATCCGGCTCGAGCTGTCGGTCGCGAGCGAAAACGAACGTGCTATTGCGCTCTACAGACGGTTCGGCTTCGAGGTGGAGGGGCTGGCCAGAATGGACCTCTTCCGCAATGGCCGTTATGGCGACACGACGCTCATGGCGCGCCTGCGCACGACGTAGAATTCTGTTGCTTCGGGTCGAGAGAACGGTGGCTGGGATCCAGCGTTTTATCGTTCTTACCTGCGCAAAGTGGCACGCATCATAGTCGCGGGTGCATTCTCACAGCCATATGTTGTCGTCGCCTTCAATAATTCGATGATGCTTCCCAGTTTCTTTCTCGGCTCTACGATGGCGGCAAGTGTCGAGGGAACCAGCGCGGTCTGTGCGATCGCTGCAGGCTATAAGGCGGTAGCAATTTTCTATCAACATGAGAGCAAAACTGGGTAGGAGCACGGACTCCGCGGACCAAGTTGACTGTCAATGTCAACTGACCTGAGACACGCCTAAGCAAGAGCGGGCAGCACCTTGGTCACTTGGTGCTTCGGCTAAATGCCCTATTTCGGCGGGACCTAGTCGACCCTGTCTGATCGACTCCAAATCTGTCCCAGTTAGCAAGTCTTGAGATCACTAGAACGCTTGTAATCTAGCAATTTAGTGACCTTGGATCGAGCATCAAGAAGTGACCGATTGGCCAAGGGTCGACAACGAAACACAACTCATGGCGAGATCGGCAACAAGCCGCCGATGTCTTACATGAATAGCGCTATCACGATCCGGGCAGCCAGATACAAATAGGCCGGCAAATACCCAAGCTGGGCGATCAAAATTGGGGCCAACCTCAATATTACCCTAATCTTTCGAAATGAGAGTCAGAACGCAGTCTGCGGCAAATTGAGAACCAGGAACGTTGTTCAGTGATTTTTGGGCGCGACCCCAATTTAGGCATTGAGAAGCTGCCGACGGATGTTGTACGACAACGAAAAATCGAAGCCGGCATGGCTGGAATGAACTCTGACAAATAGAGGTATAATTCAAAATGTTCTCAAGAAGAGGCTTTCTCCGAACCAGCGTACGCAAGATCAAAAATAGGATTAGATATACGCGCAAAGTAAAAAAGGTAATGGAGAGTGTCGAAAACGTAATCGGCTGGGGAGAAGTGTTCGACTACGTAAGTTGGGCGCAGGCAGGCGGTGCCGAAAGACCGGTGCCTGCAAAAGGCACGGAAAAATGCTTCGTTTGGTTCGTACCTGACTGGTCCAATGTTTGGGGCGGAGGTCATTACACGCTCTTTAGGTTTGCGAATCATTTTGCACGAAAAGGTACGAGACAAATAATATATGTCTACAACAATAGACGACATTCGAACCCCACAGAACTTCAAAAGACTCTTGATGGGGCTCTTCCTAATTGCAAGTTAGAGGTGGTTGTATCTCCTGATAAGCTCCCCGCCTGCGAGGTGGCCTTAGCTACAACATGGCAATCTGCATATTTCGTCAGGGCTTTCCCATTTGCAAATAACAAGTTCTATTTCATGCAGGACTATGAATGCCAGTTTTATTCTTATGGGACGGCATCTATGCAGGCAGCCAACAGCTATACTTTCGGCTTCAAGGGCGTGACTGGCGGACAATGGAACAGGAAGCAGTTTGAGTCACATGGAGGAAAAGCTGAACATTATATTTTCTCGACGGACCGCGATATTTTCTATCCTAATGAGAAAAACGGAGTTGTTAGAGAGAAGGTGAAGCGCCTGTTTTTCTATGGGCGACCTACAACCGAAAGACGCTGCTTCGAGCTAGGCGTGGCATCCTTGGCAAAGGTTGCGAAAAAGTATCCCGATATCGAGATTGTCTTGGCAGGCTTGGACATCGGGGGCGTGATGCCATTCAAAGCCACAATGCAGGGCAACCTCACGCTGAAGGCGACTGGAGATCTATACAGGACCTGCGACATTGGCTTGGCCTTCTCCGGGACAAATCTTTCGTATCTACCGGTCGAACTTATGGCGAGTGGCGTCCCCGTGATCTCAAATAACGGCCCACATGTCGACTGGTATTGTGACGATGGCATAAACTCTTTGCTGGTTGATCCGACTCCAGCTTCGGTACTAGAAGCTGTTACCAAGCTCGTTGAGAGCAAACCACTTCGTCAATCTTTGGTTGATAGCGGCCTGAAAAAGACCGCCGAGAGAACTTGGGAAAGTGAGATGGATAGAATATTTGCATACATTGAGCATGAGTGCGCCCAAGAGACAGTCCTCCCTCCCAGGTGATAGCAACCAAGCCTGGTCTCAACTACTGCCAATTTTAGAAGTATCGAACGCCTTGATGGAGAGACGCAATTGAAGGGAATAATATTAGCAGGGGGCAGCGGAACTCGGCTCTATCCACTCACTATTGCCGTTTCGAAACAGCTTTTGCCTGTTTACGACAAGCCAATGATTTATTATCCGCTCAGTGTCCTAATGAGGGCCGGCATCAGGCAGATATTGGTGATATCGACGCCACACGATCTGCCATTATTCCAAAAGCTCCTGGGAGATGGGTCGCAGTTTGGCGTGGAATTTACCTATGCCGAACAAGCCAAGCCTAACGGCTTGGCTGAAGCGTTCATCATAGGCAGGGATTTCATCGGCACGGACAAAGTGGCGCTAGTGCTCGGTGATAATATATTTTTTGGTAGTGATGTCGCGTCTGCCTGCCTTAGCGCACAGTCGCTGCAGAGTGGCGGCGCTATATTCGCATTCGAGGTCAATGATCCTGAGCGTTATGGTGTTGTGGAGTTCAGCCGCGACACAGGCTTGGCGTCATCGATCGAGGAAAAACCGAGCAGGCCCAAATCGAACTGGGCCGTTACAGGTTTATATTTTTACGACAACAACGTTGTCCAAATTGCTGAAAAAATCGAACCATCATCGCGTGGCGAATTGGAAATCACGGCTGTAAACAATGCCTATCTTGAACGCGGTGATTTGACTGTTTTTCGTCTTGGTAGGGGAAATGCCTGGTTGGACACCGGCACCCACGACAGCCTCCAAGAAGCATCCGCGTTTGTGCAGACAATCGAAAAGCGCCAAGGAATAAAAATCGCGTGCCCGGAAGAAATCGCCTACGAAAGTGGGTGGATTGACGCTGCTTCGGTTTTGCGAACTGCGAGTCTAATGGGCAAGACCGAATACTCGGCCTATTTGAGAAAAAGAGTCGGGGAAGGGAGTAACTGATATGGATCTTAGAAGGCTCGATCTAGAAGGCGTTATTGAACTGCGACCTCCCAAGTTTCAAGATGATCGTGGTTTCTTCTCCGAAACGTACAACAGTGGTGTTCTTAAGAGGGCAGGAGTTGAAACCAAGTTTGTTCAAGATAACCACTCTCTCTCAGGTTCAAGAGGAACATTGAGAGGCCTCCACTATCAACTCGCTCCATTCCCGCAGGAGAAGTTGGTTCGCGTTGTGCGAGGTGCCATCTTTGACGTCGCGGTGGATATTAGACGGAGTTCCCCTACCTTTGGGAAATGGGTGGGGTGCCTGATCTCGGCGAAAGATTGGAACCAACTTTTGATACCGGTGGGCTACGCACACGGCTTTGTTACGCTCGAAGATAACACCGAGGTGATCTACAAGGTATCTGATTTCTTCTCTCGAGAGCATGACCGTTCTATAAGATTTGACGATCCGCAAATAAGTATCGAGTGGCCGATTGAGGAAATAACTAACATTTCGGAAAAAGATCGCAGCGCACCGCTACTGAAGGACGCAGATGTATTCGCATGAGCCCCTCCGCTAGGCGGGAGCATCATTTCTTTCCGGCGCTTCGCAGCATGGTATACAATCAAAATGACATCAGGCAGCGTTCCATTCAAACCCGGGTGCTATTTGCTCAAGGTTTCGGGCGAGCAGCACTCGGCAATTGAAATTGTAGACAATTCCGATAGGACTCGCTGCTGCCGTCTAACGCTTACAGACAAGCGGACAGAATTTTTCTTTAAATTCGATTGCCCCGTAGATAATGCGGTTGTGAAATATATTTCGTCACAATCCGAGGCGCCGCCTAGTGACCTTAAGACTCCCGAATTGGAATGGACTAGAATTCCCAAACTTCTCTATCTTCTAAAATTGATTCAATTCGGATGGCTGCCTAAACGACTTCAGCGGTTCGGGTTACGAGGCGAAAAGTTCGTGATTGCTGGAGCTCGCGTCAAAAATCTCTCAGAAATTGCAGAGCAAAACGTCGAATTTCGGTATCTCCGGATATACGGCTTGGACGATGACAGTTTGTTCCGGGATGGTTTATCCCGCGTGAAGGGCGAATTTATTAGCTCAGAGCTCGACGAGCATGTCGAAACTGTATCTCCGAAGAAAGATCCGCAAGCGTGTGTATATATTCATCTACATTACTGGGAACTTTGGCCGGAAATAGAGTCGTTGATACGTCGCAATTGTGATGGCATGGATCTCGTCATCACGACGACCGAAGACAGGCCTTTGGAGGTAACGCGGATCCGAAGGATCTTTCCTGCAGCAAAAATCCTAAAGGTGCAAAATCGCGGCAGGGACGTTGGACCATTTATGGAACTACTATCAAGTGGAATTTTCGACAGTTATTTAGCTGTCTGCAAGATTCACGGAAAACTGTCGAAAAAGAACGGCAAGAAGACAATAGCAGGTGAGCGGATACGAAATTATGCATACTTGTCCCTACTGGAAGAAGGGAACGCTCTTACTGCTATAAGATGCTTTGTGGAGAATTCCGATCTCGGAATAATCGGCCCGAGGAAGCTTCTGTTGCCTCCTGTTGGTGTTTCGGCACGCAGCTTCTTAAAAAGCGAATGGCCAATCATGTCGAGAATATACGCCAGACTTGGAATGGCGCACCCCCCACAAAATGAAAGTTTTTTTGCCGGGACGATGTTCTGGTTCAGGCCTAGCGCCCTCTCGCGATTGAGGGAATTGAAGCTGACAACGTCTGATTTTAATGCCGAAAAAGGTGAGAAGCGAAAAACGCTTCAAAATGCCTTGGAGAGGGTATTTTGTTCGATTGCGGCTAGTTCAGGATATAAGATCGCTTGCGTAAGTCCAACTGTTCAGGAGTCGATAAAGGAACCTGTAGTGGAGATCATGCATTGAATTCTGGCACGCGTCCTTCAAACATCACGGTGATCACAGTCTGTTATAACAGCGAAAGCGTTATAAATGGCATGGTAGATTCTGTTCCAAATGATTTTCCGATCATCCTGGTCGACAATGGTGGGGAACATCGATTGCCGGATTTTTCTGAGAAAAAAAACGTGCAATTGGTAAAGCTGACGTCCAACGAAGGTTTCGGTCGCGGATGCAATGCCGGCGCAGACTTTGCGCAAACTCCATATGTGCTATTTTTGAATCCGGATGCCCGGTTGGAAAGCGGCGCGCTGGAAGCGTTGTCTCTTGCAGCAGAGCGTTATCCGAGCGCTGTGGCTTTTAACCCCAGAATATCCGAGGCGGATGGCGGCGAGTATTTCAAACGACGTTCTTATCTCCTTCCCAGAAAAAGGCACCTTCGGAGAGGATGGCCTGCGGGGGATACTGTTGTTCCGATTTTAAGCGGTGCGGCTATGTTGGTTCGTAAGCCCGTCTTCGACAAAGTCGGCGGCTTCGATCCGAAAATTTTCCTTTATCACGAAGATGATGACCTTTCTCTTAGACTGCAAGAACATGGTCAACTGATGTTCATTTACGATGCAGTTGTGTATCATGCAGGGGGGCACGGGACGGGCCGTTCTGCTCGAAATGCTTATATCAAAGCGTATCATATGGCAAAGTCGCGGATCTACACCGGCCGCAAACATAAGCGTCCGATGCCAGAGGTTAGCGCCATATTGGATTTTTTAATGCTTTGCGTCTTGCCGACGACTTGGCTATCAAAACGCCGGCGATCAAAGGTGTTGGGCTTTCTTTCCGGCCTAAAGCATGAAATATTTGGACTAAGCTAACGGTTGTATGCTTGGCTGGAGAGCGATAGCGGAAGAATGAGAATGATGTCGGCCCATCAGCAACAGCTTTCACTGAGAAGCGGATTTTTCATCACTTTCCGTAGCCGATTTGCTGGCCGGAAAGAGGGCGTAGTATCAAACTGAAGTGGAGTATATCAGGTGCGGGTTTTGGTTACAGGCGGAGCTGGGTTTATCGGTTCGGCTCTTGTTCGGTACCTTGTCCGAGAGGTGGGGTATGAAGTTCTCAACGTCGATAAGCTTACCTATGCGGGCTGCCTGGCTTCGCTCGAAGCAATAAAGGGGGCAGGAAATTACCGTTTCGTGAAGGCCGACATATGCGACCGTGTTGCTATGGAACGCCTGTTCCATGATTTCAAGCCTAACTGGGTTATGCATTTGGCGGCTGAAAGTCATGTTGATCGGTCCATCAGCAGTGCTGGTGATTTCATCCAGACGAACATAGTTGGTACTTTTAGTCTATTGGAGTCTGCACGCACTTACTGGGGCGGCTTGTCAAAAGACGAAAAAGAGAAATTCAGATTTCTTCACGTCTCTACTGATGAGGTTTACGGTTCGTTGGGTGATGAAGGGCTTTTTTCGGAGGAAACACCTTACGACCCGTCGTCGCCATATTCAGCGTCAAAGGCGGCCAGTGATCACCTCGCCATCGCTTGGTTCAGAACATATGGATTTCCGGTTGTTGTATCAAATTGTTCGAACAACTACGGGCCGTTTCACTTTCCCGAAAAGCTTATTCCATTGATGACCTTGAACGCACTAGAAGGAAAGGCACTCCCTGTTTATGGCAAGGGCGGCAACGTTAGAGATTGGCTCTACGTAGAGGACCATGCCAGAGCGCTACATTTGATTATCGAAAGCGGGCGGTTAGGTGAGAAATATAATGTTGGCGGAAGAAATGAGCGAACCAATCTCGAGGTGGTAACGAAGATCTGCTCGATTATGGACCACTTGCGTCCACATTCTTCGCCGCATAATAGACTTATAGAGTATGTGACCGACAGGCCGGGCCATGATGCGCGTTATGCAATTGATGCGACTAAGCTCGAAACAGAGCTTGGATGGAAAGCGAAAGAAAGCTTCGATACTGGGATTGAGAAAACGGTCCAATGGTATCTCGACAATGAATGGTGGTGGCGAGACCTACGGGATCGGGTATACTCCGGCGAGAGACTGGGCAAATTGGTGTAATCGCCTTCCTAACTATCGCGGATATACTTGATAGGTGCCACCCCTCCGATTGAACACTTTTTGGAAAATGCGTAACTTTTGGATGCCTCCAAATCAGAGGATGTGCAGATATTTTTCGCAGGGAGATGAACCGCTATGAGCGGTATTAGTAGTTATGCCGACAGGACGGCGGCCGTGGATCGTTTGTTCCACTCATATAAATATCACTTATCAATATTTTTAAAGGGCTACTTTCTATATTTGGCTTTCTGCATGTTTTGCGTTTTCTTTAGGCCAAGTCCGCAGTACGTCGGCAACTCAGTCAATATAATTTTCCCCGGATTAGTAGCAGTTATTTCATCACTGCTTATGCTGGTTTGGCTGTATTTTGCGACCAGATACCTCGAGGACGCTATCGTGGAACTCGAAGACGGAATTGCAGAGTGTGGCCTGCGAAAACTTCATGTGCGGTGGATGTTGCACATACTGGAAGTGCTGGCTTGGGTAACAATCCTGATCGCAATAGGTGGGTTCGTAGTCTGCCTGAAATCCTAGAGCGCGTTTCGGGATTCTCGGCAGGATTGCTCGCCGAAGACATTGTCGTAAATGTCAAGAACTAGCCCCCGCCGTAGCGATAGCGATATTGCCCTCGAAGCCGCTTAAAGGAACCCTAACCAGGCCCCCATAGAGAGAAAAGCAATCCACGGTAGAAATCGAACCGTGATAGCACTTAGGATGGGGACCTGATCAAACTATTGCCGATATTGGCTGATTCCTTGTTTTTTTAGGTTTTGACAGCAGGGAGGCTCATGATGAGCGATCTTTTCTGGCTTTCGGATGAGGCCTTGGCATGCAATCGAGCCTCATCTTCCAAAGAACCAGCCGGGTGCTCGGCGTGTCGATGATCGGCGCATCATTTCCGGTATTCTCCACGTCCTCAAAGTGGGCTGCCGTTGGCGCGATGTTCCGTGAGCGTCCGGTGAAGGGATTTTGTCAGTGGCTATAGACTGCGCTTGGCCTCGTCGGCCATGACGCGCTCGATCATGTCGGGATCACATCGCTCATCGAGGAGGAACTGGCGGATGCCGCCGTCCCATGTTCGTATGTCGGCGAGCAGGTCGCGGAGATCGTCCACGCCGTTGTCGGTGAGGCCCTTTGTGCCATCTTCGCTGCCGTCGCGAACATAGACCAATTCACCCTCGGCGATATTGTCCGAGTTGGCCGTCACTTCCTCGATGAGTTCGAGGTTCTCGCCGATCATGCTGGCGACTTCTTTAAGCGTATAGATGACCCTCGATCGTGCCATTACGCAGCCTCGGCCAGGGGGTTCACTGGCGTCCACTGCCAGGGCAGCAGCTCTTCAAGGCGATCTGCGGGATGATCATGAATGCGGGTCAGGACGTCCGTCAGATAGACTTCCGGATTGAGGCCATGGAGCTTGACCGTCTCGATGATTGTCAGGATATTGGCGATGCGCTCGCCGCCCTGGTCAGAGCCCGCAAAGAGCCAGTTCTTTCGACCAATTCCGAGCGGGCGCATCGCCCTTTCAGCAATGTTGTTGTCGATTTCGACACGGCCATCATCGATGTAAACACTCAAGGCCGCCCATCGCGACAGGGCGTATCGCATCGCTTCAGCCAGCTTCTGTTTCTGAGGCAAAGTCGAAAGCGTCTCCTCGATCCAAGCCTTCAGGTCTCTCAAAATGGGACCAGCGTGTTCTTGTCGCAATGCCTGGCGCTCGGCGGCCGACATGCCGCGAATGCGATCCTCGATATCGTAGAGCGCACCGATGCGCGACAGCGCCTCGTCAGCTACCGGAGACGGCTTGAGCTTGATCACGTCATGGAACTTGCGGCGCACATGCGCCATGCAGGCGGCTTCAGTGATCTGGTTGCCGTAAAGCTTCTTATAGCCGCCATAGCCATCGGCATGCATCACGCCGCTGAACTCAGCGAGGTGGTCTGCCGGATGCGCGCCCTTGCGGTCGGGGCTATAATAATAGGCGATGGCTCCTGGAGTGGGATCTCGATACCCGCTGCCATCGAAGACATAGACCCAGACCCTGCCTGTTTTTGTCTTGCCCCGCCCAGGGTCGAGAACATCAACCGGGGTATCGTCCGTATGTATTCGGTCGACCGCCGCGACATGGGCCCTGATCAGCAAAACGAGCGGCGTAAGCAGGGCCGATACCCGGCCTACCCAATCCGCCATGACGGAGCGCGAGATGTCTATTCCCAGCCGATCATACATCTCGGAGAGCCGGTAGAGCGGAATGTGATCATCGAACTTGGAGACCATGATATGGGCGAGCAATCCAGGCCCAGGCTTGCCGCGCTCGATCGGCAAAGCCGGCATTTTGCCGGACACCGTTGTATCGCAATCCTTGCAGATCATGCGCTTTTCGACATGGCGGACGATCTTCACCGAAGCCGGAACGTGCTCCATCACCTGCACGACCTTGTCAGCCGCTTTCAGGAATGACGTTCCGCCGCAGGTCGGGCAATTGCAGGGGGCTGCATACACCTTTTCTTCGGTTGGAAGACCATCCGGCAATGGCCTGCGTTTCGGCTTGTTCGGGGCCTCATCCAGATCTGGCAAGGGAGCTTTCCCGGACCGGGCTTCAGCTTCGGCGCGAGACGCCTCGATCTCCTCCAGCATCAGTTCGAATTGCTCGATCTTCCGATCGATTTTCTCCGAAGAGGCACCATGCTGCCGATGTCGAAGCAGCTCCAGTTGCGCGCGCAGAAGACCGATAATGGAGTCGCGCTTGCTGACTTCGGCCTCTTGGCTCTCAAGCTTCGCCGCCTGTTCAGCGACGAGCGCGCGCAGTGCCAAAAGCTCGTTCTGACTGTCCAGAGGCGTTGTTTCCATGCCCCAAAACATAGCCGATTTGCAACGAAAGCGCCAATGTTTTAACCCGGATGCCCTTGCAAAATAAAGCTTTTACCCTGTTCGTCCGGGAGCAGAGGTCCATGCCGGCCGGCGCCAGTCTATCCCTTCCACAAGCATCGAAAGCTGCGCCTGCGTCAGGTGCGCGACGCCTTCGTTCGCCGTCGGCCAGGGAAAGTACCCGCGCTCCAAAATCTTGTAAAACAGGCAGAACCCTTGACCGTCCCACCACAGAAGTTTGATCCGATCAGCGCGTTTTCCGCGGAAGCCGAAGACTGCTCCAGAACCCGGCGCTTCCTTGATCACCGCCTCGACCATGGTTGACAATCCATCGATGCCACGACGCATATCGGTTACCCCGCAGGCCAGATAGACCCGCACATTTCCAGAAGGCCCGATCATGCCGCCTCCACGCACGCGATCAAGGACGCCAACAAAACGAGGTCTATATCCACCGCTATTCTCAGGATGCGGCCGTTTCGCAGAACAAGTTCAACTTGCCTGGAGTTCGGGCGGATACCGCTTCCCTTTCCACTCTCCACATGAACATCAGGCTGCTCGACGACCGAAACCGGAACAAATGATGGAGTTTGCGGAGCGGCCAACTTTGGTGGCGCGAACTTCTTTCGCCAGCAGTAGATTTGCTGGGGAAGAACGTCATGCCGTCGCGCAACGACGGAAACGCCGGCGTCGGATCCGAATGCCTCCTTCAATATCGACAGCTTTTGTTGGGTGGACCATCGCCGTTGCCGCTCGCCACCCGTCAGGATCTCAACCTTGGCCATCCGTACCTTGTTACGTCACGAATTAATCATCAGTGACGTAACTTGCGACACAAAGCCGCTTCACCAAAATCGGCTCACCGGACGCTCACGATGTTCCGGCCGAATATGGCCCTGCAAAGTAACCGGTGTTCTGCTCCCACGCTGTCCTATGTCGGTTTATCTGAAAGAGCTGTTTGCTTTCACCTTGACGGCGACATGTGATGCCTATCGAAGGACGGAGACGTTGCGCGGATAGCAACTCCGGGGCATTGGCGGATGCTTATTTCTCACGGTGTGATCGCGAGCGAACATACACGATTACAAAAATAGCACTCAGGCATGCCATGAGCGCCGAACCGCACATCATTGCTAATGCAAGTGGATAGAAGAGGAACGGGGAACCCGCGCTTGTGATTGATGATCCGAGTCTGCCGGGCAGCTCTCCATGAAGGAAAGAGGTAATAGAATAGGCAAGAGATGTCGGGCCTAGAAGGGCGAGGCCTGCGACCGCTGCCCACTTAAGAAACCAATTTCCCAAATCATGTCCTCGATACAGTGGCGATAATAGTCGCGGCCGGGGCACGTTTAAATACAGCTCAAGCCTGTTCAAAATCGATAACTTCAACCATCAAATTTGAAACGCTTTGTCGCCTCTGAGGCGGCCGTGTTGTCTTGCGTGCATCACCAAGGCATCAGTTCCCTGATTCTGCTCTGCTTGTGACCATTCACGATGGCCCTCAGCGTGGCCGTCAGATAGGCAAACGGATCAACCGAGTTGAGCTTGCAGGTCTCAATGAGCGAGGCGACGATTGCCCAGTTCTCTGCTCCAGCGTCATGCCCTGCGAAGAGCGCGTTCTTGCGATTGAGGGCAATCGGGCGGATGGTTCGCTCGACGCTGTTGTTGTCGATCTCGATGCGGCCGTCAGTCAGGAAGAGCTGGAGACCGTCCCAGTATTTGGCGATGTAGGCCAAGGCTTCGCCAAGCGGGGATTTTGTCGCGACGCGGGCGCGATGATGGACCAGCCAGGTCTGCATGTCTGCGACGAGCGGCGCGGATTGTTCTCGCCGTCCTGCGAGGCGAGCCTGTGGATCAAGGCCACGCAATTCGGCTTCGATCCGATAGAGTTCGCCAATCCGCTTCACGCCGTCCTCGGCAATCGGTGCTGTTCCATTGCGCGTAATCTCGATGAGCTTGCGGCGCGCGTGGGCCCAACAATAGGCAAGACGAATGTCCGGACCAGTCCGCTCAGGTGCGATCAGTCTATTGTATCCGGCATAGCCATCGACTTGCAGAATGCCGGAGAAGCCCTGCAATATCCGTTCGGCATGGTGCCCGCCGCGACCGGGTGCGTAGGTAAGGGCCACGCCCGGAGGCGCGCCGCCATTCCATGGTCGATCATCACGCGCCAGCGCCCAGAAGTATCCCGTTTTGGTCTTGCGAGAGCCAGGATCGAGAACCGGAGCACGCGTCTCGTCCATGAAGAGCTTGGTTGACCGCTTCAGGTCCGCCATCAGAGCGTCAAAGACAGGCCGCAGTTCGTAGGCGGCCCGGCCGACCCAATCGGCGAGCGTGGAGCGGTCGAGATCGATGCCTTGTCGGCTCATGATCTGGGCCTGCCGATAAAGCGGCAGATGATCGGCATATTTGGAAACCAGCACATGGGCGACGGTCGCTTCCGTCGGCAGACCCGCCTGGATCAGCCGTGTCGGAGCCGGAGCTTGAACGACACCGTCACTGCAGGCGCGGCACGCATATTTGGGCCGACGGGTGACGATGACGCGGAACTGCGCCGGGACCACATCCAGCCGCTCGGAGGCATCCTCGCCGATGCAATGCAGGCCGCCGCCGCAAGCACAGACCAAGCTGTCCGGCTCGATGACTTCTTCGATACGGGGAAGATGTTTTGGAAGCGAGCCTCGATTGGCCGCCCGAGGCTTGGCGATCCTGCTTCCGCCACCCACGCCAGCGTCGGCCTCATCCTCGGCGTGGATGGAGGCCATGGCCGTTTCCAGGTCTTCCAGTGCCAGATCGAATTGATCAGGATCGGTCTTCTCCGACTTCCGCCCGAACGCGGCCTGCTTAAAGGCCGCCACCAGCTTCTCAAGCCGTTCGATCCGCTCGTCCTTGCGGGCGATCTGCGCAACCGTCTCCGCTTCGCGTGTTGTTGCCGCAATCAGCATCGCCTTCAGGGCGGCAATGTCATCGGGAAGATCGGCGGCGTTCAGCATGATCAGAAACTACCAAATTCCGGCCTCAGTTGCCTTCAGAATCTGGTGCCGTGAGTCATCGTGCCGCAGCTATTCGACGGTCTCCGGCGTTCTCGTCTCCACGGCACGAACCCGCCGCCAATCGAGCCCTGCAAACAGCGCCTCGAACTGGGCATGCGTCAGCGTCATTAGCCCATCCTTGATGCCGGGCCAGGTGAATGTCTGCTCTTCCAGCCTTTTGTAGGCCAGCACGATGCCGCTGCCATCCCAGTATATCAGCTTCAAGCGATCAGCCTTGCGCGACCGGAACACGAAGACAGTCCCCGTGAACGGGTCCTTGTGCAGTTCATTCTTCACCAGTGCCGCCAACCCGTCGTGACCCTTGCGGAAGTCCACGGGTTTAGTCGCCACCATGATCCTGACGCGGTTCGACGGGAAGATCATGTCGCCGCCGCCAACGCTCGTGCGACGGCGGCAATCCTGGCCACAGATGCGCCTTCCTCAAGACGGATGGTGACTGGACCGAGAACGATCTCGGCGCGGGAAATCGCCTTGATTGGTGGCGGCTCTGGCGTAACGATTTGGGATGACTTCTCGACGACCAAGGCGGCAAATTCGACAGCATCTTCCGGCGCAGGTAAAACCAGCTTGCCCTGACGCGCCATGGTTCTCCATGAAGACAGGTGGTTCGCCTTCAGCCCGTAGCGCTCGGCAACCTCATTCACCGTCGCGCCCGGCCGCAAGCTCTCCGACACGATCTGAGCCTTGATCTCGTCAGGCCACTGGCGATTGACATCGCGCCGTCCACGACGCGTTGTGAGAACCTCCAACGTAGTCTCCATGGAGAAACTCCCTCTCGCTCATCTATGCGACCTCGATCACAGATCAGACGACGAAGGGCAACGTGGGGTGAGAACAGCGGTTACCCTGCAAAGACGGTCTACAATCGATATCATCGCTGGGCGCGCCGCCGCATCTGGCAGCGCATTTTCGAGAAGATGGCTTCCAGCGGCCCTGTCCCGCATGAGCTATCTATCGATAGCACGCACATCAAGGCGCATCGCTCGGCACAAGGCTCAAAAGGGGGGCGTGGGCACAAGCCATTGGTACGTCGCGCGGCGGAAGAACAAGCAAAATTCATTGTTTGGCCGATGATCGCGGCAGACCGGTCGCCTTCAGCCTGACGCCTGGAAATGTCGCAGATATCACCATGGCAATTCCCCTGCTGGAGATTGCTCGCCCCGTAAAGCGTCTCCTTGCCGACAAGGCATATGATGCCGTCAGTCTTCGAGACTGGCTCGGCAAGGCCCGCATAAAAGCGGTCATTCCGTCGTCACGAGCACGCAAAAAACCCTATCCGCAGGATCGCGGTGCATATAAGCGAAGGAACGTCATCGAGCGCTTTTTCTGCAGGCTCAAGAATTGGCGGCGCATCGCAACAAGATATGACCGACTTGCAACGAACTATCTTGCAGCCGTCGCTCTCGTCTCCGCAGTCATCGCGTGGATATGATTGAGTCCCCATCCTAGTCCAGTAATCCACGGGGTGAGGTCAATTGAAATAGATGCTCAAAAGGCGCTTCCCCAGTGCGATACCGGGTTTCTCAATCAAGCGATGTGCGATTACTGCCATAATCACCACCAAAAAGAGGTAAAAGGCAGCGCTCACCATTGTGAAAGACCAATGCATTTGGCGAAAGAAAAAAATGCCGATTGGGTGAACAAGGTAGATGGAGTAGGAAATTTCCCGAAACCATGAAAGTCTTGCAGTATACATCGAATTAGAAATAAAGCCCCGCTGGATGGTCACCAAAAGTATGCACGCCATTGCAATCACAGGAAATATGTACTCGCCTTTTCTTTCGTATTCGCAGAATTTCAGATAAATCAATGGAATGAGAATTATAAATCCGCATTCCAGCAGTGTATATTGGTAACTTGCTAGCGATACCTCCTTTAGCTTTTCAAAGAGCAGGAAAGTCAAAGCTCCAGCGGCAAGCCCAAGGAATCCACGTATTGCTCCAAAGCTCAGAACTGACAACAATCCTTGCATATTCACATTCATGATATTCGGAGAGAAACTGATCATCAAGAGGAGGCTGCAAGCCACTGTAGCAGCAGAGAAGAGAGCCAGAAGTCTTGTGCGCCGCCTCAGGAGGAATATCATTCCGAAAAAGCTCAAACTAACCCATAGTTCAACCGAAACTGACCATCCGATGCCAACGGGTGTGTCAGCGTAAATGGGAACCCCGGAATTGTCAGGTATTACTCCCTGCAGCAACGCAACACTGGTTAAAATCTGTCGCGGTGTCACAGCACTCGCACCAAATTTAAGAAAAACAGCACACAAAGTCAGGAGCAAAACTGTCAGATAAAGTGGATATAATCGAAAGAGCCGCCGGAGCGCAAACTTAGCCATGAACCATTTTGGGTTGCACTCGCGATCATAAACGACAGACTGTGTTAGAACGAACCCACTCAGAACAAAAAAGAAATCAACGGATAGAAAAAAGGAGGCGGGAACGACGGTAGATATCCCATTCCAAAGAAAAAAGTGTCCTGAAGCGACCAACAAAGCCAAGATGCTTCGGATTACATCCAGACCGTCAAAATGTTTACCCATCACCCACTTCCCGTGTGCATCCGTGCACCTAGGTCATACGCCTCTTTCATTTCCCGTTTCGTCCCCGGTCCACCTCCGAAACCTCGGCTTCAATAGCTCAAGCTAAGAGGCAAAACGAACCGCAAGCACGCGCCGACAAAAGCGCTTATTTGTCGCCGGCATATCAGACCTTCTGCAGGACTATACATTTGTGTGTTTGACAAACTGGCAAGTTTGGCGCCGCCACTTCATGAAAATAGACTCCCATATGCCCCCGCTGATTGTCTAATCCGCCGCCACCTCGCAAAACCATTCAGCGCCACTGTCGCGCCAACTATAGAAATTCCGTAACGTAGTCTTTTAGGTCTTCGTGCCATGCACCAGGCACCGGAGCACCAGACAACATGGGCAGATACAATGACGTCAATCCTTCAGAGACCGGCCTCGGAGCCGAGAGCGGGAACATAGCCGACTTGACTGGCGAGCATGAAGCCTCAGAACCAATGATTCCAATTATTGCTTCCGCGATCATAAATCGGTTCACTGTGCCGCTACTAGAGAAATGCAACGTACCAACTGGACGTTGATCTATCGCCCACGCTATGAATTTAGCCAGGAGCGGCGCTGGTGTTACCGAACCGAACTTGTCTGCGACAGCGTTCAAGGTGGTTGCCCCTCCCAGCAATTGCCGAACAATTTTTCCAACGAATTTGTGGTCGCGTTCGGCTCCGCCGCCTATCATCCAGCCGGCCCGGATGATGTAGTGGTTGCCTGGGCACAGTGTCCGAACAGCCTGCTCCCCGTAAAGCTTTGATCTGCCATAATAATTCGTTGGCATTGGCAAATCGAGTTCGTTGAATTCGAGCCCGCCATTTCCTCCAAACACGTTGGAAGTCGAAATATACAAGAGCCACGCGCCACTCTTGGCCGCAGCCATTGCGATCCTCTCAGTTGTAATGTGGTTTCTGATGCCAGCCCTCTGCGGCTCCCTTTCGCAAAGATCTACATCGGTTTCAGCGGCCAGATGCAAGATTACATCAGCCTGGACTTCACTCACGTATCTGTATGCCTCATCGGGAGCCGCAAGATCGAACCTGGATCGATCGGCCACAACAATCTCATACGGCTGCTCAGATAGCTGACGCATTACGTAAAGCCCCAGCATGCCCGTCGCACCAGTAATCAGGATTTTCATCTTGCCCAAACCTCCCTGACCTCGAACTCGCTCATGTGAACCTGTTAAGAGCGTTCCAATTTGACACTAAAATATCAGTTCAGACCGCCTATTATTGCAATCTATACTTTCAATGCAATTGTAAATACACAGCCGAAGCACACGTTCTTATCTTGGGTGCAGTAGCGATCAAATTCACAGATTGCTTTCGCCTCAATTCCACAAATAACCTTTGGCACGTTCATTCGGAAAGCTCAGCAGTAGGTAGAAGTTGAAGCTCATAGAGACGCCTGTACGCCCCTTCCCGCGAAAGCAATTCTTTTGGGGATCCTTGTTCAGCCACCGCTCCACTTTCCATTACTACGATATAGTCCGCTTTGGTTATTGTTGAAAGCCTGTGGGCGATCATTATTGTAGTACGATCCTTGGTAAGTCTCGCCAAAGCGTCACGTATCTGGCCCTCGGACTCGGAATCCAAGGCGCTTGTTGCTTCATCAAGAACCAGAATCTCAGCATCCCTCAGCATGGCCCTTGCTATCGCGATGCGCTGTTTCTGGCCGCCGGATAGATTGCTTCCGTTTTCTCCAACATAGGTGTCATATCCGTTGGGAAGACGCGATATAAACTCATGCGCGTTAGCCGACTTTGCTGCCGCGACTATCTCTTCTTCAGACGCACCTTCGCGACCTAGGGCGATGTTATGACGCACTGTACCTGAAAACAAGAAAGTGTCCTGCCCGACGTATGCCATCTTGTTTCGAAGAGATTTGAACGTCAAATCTTTAAGGCTATGACCATCTATCCGAACAGTTCCCTGTAGCGGATCATAGAGACGCATGACGAGGTTAATAAGCGTAGACTTTCCGCCTCCCGAAGGACCCACAAGGGCAGTCGTCTTTCCTGCAGGAAAATCGAGGTCCAACCCGTCGAAGAGCAGATTCTCCGCATGGTAGCCGAAGCAAACACCTTCGAGGCTAACCTTCCCAGGACCATGCGGCAGATCAATCGCATTTGGCTTTTCTGTCATTGACACAGGAGTGTCGAGCAGATCGTACATCATCCTTACGCCAGCGAGACCGCCTTCCAGCCCAATTCTCATTCGTGCGAGACGCTTTGCAGGCTCGTAAGCAAGTAGTAGAGCCGCGATGAACGACATTAATTCGCCAGGTGTGTGGCCTTTTTCTAAAACCCAAATCCCATTGAGTGCAATTACTCCAGCAATGGCGAGTCCAGAAAGGGTCTCCATGACAGGGCTAGAGGCCGCCTGAAGTCGCGCAATACCATTGGACATCAGCTCTACGTCACTTACGTATTTTTGCATCCGGTCCAACATATGACGCTCAAGACCGAACGCTTTCACTACCCGGATACCAATCGCAGTCTCTTGAACGTTTTCAATGATCTTACTAACCGACGCTAGTTCCTGCTCCATCATTTTGCGAACTTGGCTGGTGAGAAATCTCACACCCAAAATCGCTGCCGGCCCTATGACCGCCGAAACTAAAGAAAGAACCGGCTGCTGCACCACCATCACAATAACGAGACCAACCAAAGAAAAAAGATCTCGAACAAACGAGGTGACAATGAGATCTATTACAGCTCTCGCAGCTTGAGCGTTCGTCGTCAAACGTACAAGCAGATCAGACGAAGGATATCGGGAATAAAACGCAACATCTTGACTGAGAACATGCTTGTATATCCTCTGTTGCGTGATCGCGATAATATTGTTACCCGCCTTATTAAGAAAAACGTCTTGTATATAAGACGCAATTCCTTTAATGATAAAGACTAGAGCTACTGCAGTTGAAACCATGAAAACTTTATTCACGTCTTTTGTGACTACGGTAGCATTAACAACATCTCGAAGAACCCACGCCGTTGCGGAAGTGGATGCCGCCACAACGATCATAGAGGCGATGGCGATACTGTACCAAACCCATTGTTTGCGAAAATTCTCCGAAAGCAATCGCCCGATCAGGCTTTTGTTTGCATCGTTTAGAAATTTTTGCAGCATCTGCAGCGTTGCCTCTGTATATTTGACTAGCTCCTGCAGGCCGATGCGTTGCGAAGTTTGCATTCGGAACGTGAGCCTGCGGCAGAGCGCCTATTTGGACTTCACGCCGACAAAAGGCAAGAGTGAGCGGGAGCTTTAGGCGCGTATATCTGAGGCGGTTTCGTTTTGTCTCCGCATGTATGGTTCGGAAAGCTGCCGCTCATTTTACCCAACTTCAATCCTCTTGCGTCCGACCTAAGAGTGCTTTGGCGACATCTGCATGGCTCTCCACAACCTGCCGCCCGTTGGCGTGGTAAACTGTATCAAAGTTCGCTAGCCCCCTTCCATAATGCTGAGGCCATAGCTTTCCTGCCTTGTACAACGTACGGCGCTTGTCCAAGCCTGATGGCAGTTGCAGCCGGCATTCACCCAACACAATTGCGTTAATCTTTGCTCGGCGACTTCGGAGCAACTGTATGCTTGGTAATTCGAGAAGTATTGCAAGCAGGTCGGGGTTGGATGTGAATGGGCTGTTCATCAGTGGCGGCGGAACTGATAACCTAGACGCGGTTCTAGGTGGACTGACATCACTATTTGCGATGAAAGAGGTAGAGGAAATTAAACCCGAGACCGGGGTCAAGCGCTTTATGCTGACGGTCCGGTTCCCTGAAGCGCGCCTGAAATCATTGAACTTGCGAAGATTGGCTGGGGCGCCAGGATTCGAACCTGGGAATGCCGGTACCAAAAACCGGTGCCTTACCGCTTGGCGACGCCCCAAAAATCACGGACCGCATAGAGTTGAAATCAACGCTTGGCGACGGATGCGATGCGCTCTTAGCAAAGAGTTTCCGCTGCGGCAACGGCAAAAGCCTCTTTGACAAGTGCCGATCAAGAGATTTGATGGCGCCATCGCGTCTCGCGACTTGGCGGACAAGCCGCCCTCACCTATGGTCGCGAAAATGGCCCTGACTTTCACCCGGCAGCGGCGTCATGCATCCTGGAGGAACCGCAATGTCCAACTTCCGCGCCCGTCCCCCGGCCATGCCGACCGTGCTCAGCGATGACGACGTCTGCCGAATCACACGCTGGGATTTCTCCCCCGGCGCAGACACCGGCCATCACGTGCATGGCATGGGCTATGTCGTCGTCCCCATGACCGATTGCCACATGCTGATCGAGGACAAGGACGGCGCCCGCGAGGTCTTCATCGCCGAAGGCGCCGCCTACAGGCGCGATGCAGGCGTCGAACACAACGTCGTCAACAATGCCGCAGCGCCCATGGCCTTCATCGAAATCGAGTACAAGAATTGACGACGAACGACGATCTGCATCTCGACCGGCAATTCGTTCCGGCCCACGGCGAGGCTGTCCCGATTGCGCCGGGCGTACAACGCCTCACGGTCAACAATCCAGGCCCTTTCACATTCCACGGCACCAACAGCTATATCGTTGGCGACCGTTCGGTGTGCGTCATCGATCCGGGACCGGAGGATGATGCGCATTATGCCGCGCTGATGGCCGCCCTTGCCGGTCGCGAAGTGACGCATATCGCCGTCAGCCATACGCATCGCGACCATTCTCCGCTCGCCGCGCGATTGAAGGCGGCGACCGGCGCCCTGACCGTAGCCGAAGGGCCGCATCGGGCGTCGCGCCCCCTGCATGATGGTGAGACCAATCCCTTTGCGGAAAGCTCCGATACCGGCTTTCAGCCTGACATCGTGCTGGCCAGCGGCCAGACACTTCAGGGTGACGGCTGGCGGCTCACCGGAATTGCCACGCCAGGCCACACCGCCAATCACATGGCCTTTGCGCTGGATGATCAGGGGGTCGTCTTTTCCGCCGATCACGTCATGGCGTGGGCAACATCGATCGTTGCGCCGCCCGATGGCGCGATGGCAGACTATATGGCATCACTCGACCGCCTTCTGATGCGCGACGATCGGGTCTATTTCCCCGGCCACGGCGGCCCGGTGACAAATCCGGCGGCGTTCCTGCGGGGCTTGCGCACCCACCGGCGCATGCGCGAACGCGCCGTTCAGGAGCGCGTCAAAGCGGGCGACCGGCTGATCCCGGACATGGTCAAGGCGATCTATCGCGACACGGACCCGCGCCTTCATGGCGCTGCCGCACTCTCCGTGCTGGCGCATCTGGAGGATCTTGTCGAGCGCGGCGCGGTGATAACCGATGGCCCGGCGCGGCTGGCCGGGGTCTACCTTCCCGCCTGAAAGTGGACGCCGGGTTCGGGCGAAAGCCCCGCACCAGCCAGTTTGGTGAGAATTGGGCTCGATCACTGGAACCCTGTTGATGCCCAAATTGTCGATCTGCGTTCCCTCGCGCAACCGCCAGATCTATTTCATGGAGACGATCAAGTCGCTGGTCGAGAGCCCGCGCGAGGATGTGGAATTCGTCTTTGCCGACAATTCGGACAACGCGGAGATCATGCGTAATTTCATGGCGGCCTATGACGGCGATCCGCGCGTGGTTTTCGTGCCTGCCGGCGAGCGCGTCTATTCCATGGTCGACAACTGGGAACGCTGCGTGGCGGCGAGCACCGGCGACTGGGTGACTGTGATCGGCGATGACGACTATGCCGACCCGGACCTTGCACTGGTCCTGATGCGCGTTGAACTGATGTTGCCGGGTGTCGAGGCCTTCACCTGGACTGCGGCGAATTTCACCTGGCCGGAAGAGGGCATACCGCAGGTTTCCAATACGCAGCTGCACCTGAAGCCAAACCTTATCGAACTGCCGCGCGAATGGCTGATCAAGCGCGCCTATCTTTGGGTCGACGCGGGCAATGCGCCCACGCACGGGTTCTCCATCTACCATTCGGCGCTCGCCCGGCCGCTGCTCGAGCGTATCCGCGAGCGCTTCAACGGTCGCTATTTCGAACACCCGACCGTGGATTTCGATTCGAGCTTCAAGGCCGTTCTGCTGGGCCAGCGTTTCGTCATGTGGCAGCGTCCGCTGTCCGTCTACGGCGTCTGCCCCTTGAGCAATTCCGCCGTTGTTTACAAGCCGCGCCAGATGGCCGAAGCGAATGTCGCATTCATGGCCGAAGTCGGCCGCGACATTTCCAAGGATGCCAGCATGGAAGGCCTGCCGTTCCATTGCGACATGGGCGTTCCCGCTGCGGTTCTGGTGACGCAGCAATGGATCAAGTGGACAGCGGGTCTGTCGATTGATGGCTGGCAGGAGAATTATGCCCGCGCCTGCGCCAACTTCTGCTCAAAGCTGAGGACGCGGGAGGACTACGACATTCTTTCCGAGATCTATGCGGAGGCCTTCAATCTGTGGGAAGGCGGGCGCTACGCGCATGCCTTCAAGCCGCAATATTCCGGCATTCCTGCGGAATTCGATGCGTTTTCCGGCATCACCGAGGACAGGCTGTTCATGAACAACAGGCTGACCGGCGCCGATACGCCGAAGGATATCTACGACATGCTTTCGGCGTTGATCCCGCCGCTCGAAGATGCGCAGTTCCTGCCATCGCAATTGCGCTTTCCGGCGGATAGCGAAGCCATGCGGATCGGGCGGCAGTAGACCCGCGACCGATCTATCCGTGCCTCAATTGTCATCGCCGGAATCGGCAACGGACTCATCCAGCGCTTCAAGGAATTTCGCCGCAATGCGTGAGGATTCACTCAGGTCCGAGCGGCCATAGCGGGCGGCAACGCGCACGTCGGCGATGGTGGCATCCGCGTCTTCCCTCAGGCGAATGACGACATCGAAAGGGAAACCGGTGATGCGTTCGGAATAGACGCCCTGCATCAGCGCGACACGCGGCCCATCCGGCTCGACATCCTGCGGGATCGCATCTGGGCGGGGTGCGGGGATCGGGATTGCGCCGGGCGTTGTCGGCTCATCTGGCGGCTCGGTCAGCGACGGCGGCAGCTTCTCCAGCCTGATCCTGATCCGGCGATCATCGGCGACTTCGCGGACGCTTTCGACAACCTTGTCGATGGATGCATCATAGCGGTGGGGGATGAGAGCGGGATAGGCCAGCGTCTGTGCGTCACGGTCGGCCTGCCCTGCGGGCGCGCGGGCGCCCAGCCAGAACTGGTCTGCCGCCGGTTCGGCGATCCAGGGCGGTGGCGTGGCAATGTCCGTGCTGACCTCGTAGATCTGCGGGAAGCTGCGATAGAGCCAGTAACCGGCGCCTGCCGGTGCAGCAACGATCATCGCAAGAAAGATTGCCGCGACGGAGGCTTTTCCCCCTTTGGCACCGATCCGCCAGAGGCTGAATATGCCAACGAGGCCACCAAGCGCAGCCAGAGCGCCAAGTGCGAGCGCCAGCGCGTAGAGCGCCAGGAAATGCGGTTCGATCAGCGGTCCGAAACGAATGGCGGCCCAGCCTGCCACGAGGATCAGCAGCGCAAACCAGCCAAGGCGGCGCGCCCAGCGGGCAGTGTGGGAAACGGGACGGATGTATTCAATCGCCATTCGTCACACTCACGCGGTGCGCCCGGTGATCGCCTGCGCCGCCGAGAGGCGCGCAATGGGCACACGGAACGGCGAACAGGAGATGTAATCGAGGCCGGTCACCTCGCAGAACCGGATGGAGGCCGGATCGCCTGCATGTTCGCCACAGATGCCGAGCTTCAGATCATTGCGCGCCTTGCGGCCGCGCTCGGAGGCGATCTTGATCAGTTCACCGACGCCATCGAAATCCAGCGAGGCAAAGGGGTCGTCGACGATAATGCCCTTGCGCTTGTAGGTGGTGAGGAAGCCGCCTGCATCGTCGCGAGAAATGCCGAATGTGGTCTGTGTCAGATCGTTGGTGCCGAAGGAAAAGAATTCGGCCGCCTCGGCAATTTCCTGGCCACGCAACGCTGCGCGCGGCAGTTCGATCATCGTGCCGACCAGATACTCCATGACAAAGCCGGTTTCTTCCGCCACCTGGCGCGCCACATGGTCGATGCGGGCCTTGACGTAGTCGAGCTCACTGCGCAGCGAAACCAGCGGCACCATGATTTCGGGCACGACGGCAGCACCCGTGCTGACCGCCGCCTTCACGGCGGCCTCGAAAATGGCGCGTGCCTGCATTTCGGCGATTTCGGGATAGGAGATCGCCAGCCGACAGCCGCGATGCCCCAGCATCGGGTTGAATTCGTGCATATCCTCGATGCGCCGCTTGAGTTGCGCCGCCTCGATGCCGATCACCGCAGCCGTCTCGGCGAGGTCCTCGTTTTCCTTGGGCAGGAATTCGTGCAGCGGTGGGTCGAGCAGCCGGATCGTCACCGGCTGGCCATGCATGATCTCGAAAAGTTCGATAAAGTCTGATCGCTGCATGGGCAGGAGCTTGGCAAGCGCCTCGCGCCGCCCTTCCTCGCTATCGGCCAGGATCATCTCGCGCATCACGTTGATGCGGCCTTCCTCGAAGAACATGTGCTCGGTGCGGCAAAGGCCAATGCCTTCAGCACCAAAGGATCGCGCCACGCGGGCATCCGCCGGCGTATCGGCATTGGTGCGCACGGCAAGTCTGCGGACTTCGTCCGACCATTCCATGATGCGGCCGAAATCGCCGGAAAGCTCGGGCTGGATCATCGGCACCTCGCCCTTGATGATCTGGCCGGCCGAACCATCGATGGTGATGAAATCGCCCTTCTTCAGCGTCACGCCAAAGCTTGTCATCGTGCCTTCGGCGAGATCGATGCGCAGCCCGCCGGCGCCCGCAACGCAAGGAATGCCCATGCCGCGCGCAACCACCGCCGCGTGGCTGGTGAGGCCACCGCGCGATGTCAGCACACCTTCGGCGACATGCATGCCATGGACGTCTTCCGGGCTCGTCTCGGCGCGCACCAGAATGACCTTGCGGCCCTCGCGGTAGAAGGCGATTGCGTCTTCTGACGTAAACACGATCTCGCCGCTTGCCGCGCCCGGCGAGGCGGGTAGCCCCGTGCCGATGACATCGCGCTCGATGCGCGGATCGATGGCCGGATGCAGGAGTTGTTCCAGCGAGAGCGGATCGATGCGGGCAATCGCCTCATCGCGCGTGATCAGGCCGTCGTCGACCATTTCGACCGCGACACGCAGGGATGCCTTGATGCCGCGCCTGGCGGGCCGCGCCTGCAGGATATGGAACTTGCCGTCCTCGACGACGAATTCGATGTCCTGCATATCCCGATAATGCGTTTCCAGCCGATGGGCGGCATCGCAAAAGGCTGCGTAGGCCGCGGGCCAGCGGCGTTCCAGCGAAAGCGCAGGATCCGCTGCCGACGATGCGGCAATCGGCAACGGCGTGCGGATGCCAAGGGCAAGATCGCTCCCCTGCGCAACCGGAAGATAGTCGCCAGAAAGACCAGCCGCCCCCGTTTCCGGATTACGGGTGAATGCGATGCCCGAGGCCGAATCCCGGTTGCGATTTCCGAACACCATGGCCTGCACATTCACCGCTGTACCCCAATCACCGGGAATGCCGTGAAGCGTCCGGTAGGTGACTGCACGCGGCGCGCTCCAGCTTCTGAAGCTGGCAGCGATCGCGCCCCATAGCTGCTCATGCGCAGACTGGGGAAAGTCCTCGCCAATTTCTTCGGTAATCAGCGCCTTGCTGGCTGCTGCAATGGCGCGCAGCGCATCGGCGTCAAGATCCGTATCGAGGTTGATGCCGCGTGCCGACTTCACATCTTCCGCCACGTCTTCGAAATAGCCGCGATCCAGGCCCATGACGGCGTCGGCATAGCTTGCAATGAAGCGGCGGTAGCAATCCCAGGCAAATGCGGGGTCGCCGGTTTCGTGGGCAAGCGCCTCGACCGTCTCGTCGGTCAGGCCAAGATTGAGGATGGCTTCCATCATGCCGGGAACGGGCTGGCGGGAGCCTGCGCGCACCGAAAGCAGCAAGGGTCTGCGCGCTGCGCCAAACGTTCTGCCGGTCAGTGCCTCAACATGCGCAAGCGCCTGCCCGACCTGCTTTTCAAGCGAGTCGGGATAATGCTTCTGATGCTCAGAATACCATGTGCAGACGCCGCTGATGATGGTCATGCCGGGCGGTACGGGAAGGCCAAGTGCTGCCATCTCAGCGAGATTGGCGCCCTTGCTGCCCAGGATGTCGAGATCGCCGGAACTGCCTTCAGACTGGCCATTTCCGAACGTATAGACCCATTTCCTCATTCGACCGTACTGCCCCTCACCCCCCTCAAATCTGATTGAGGTGCATATGCGCCTGTCCGTCGCGATTGGCGCTGCCGAACCTCCATTCGAGCGCACCAATTGCAATCTGCTGCATTGCCCGCTCCACCGGACTCGAAGCAACAGAGATGTGACACTAAAGTAAGGCAACCGAAAAAGAAATGGGGGCGATCCGCATTTTGTTGCACTGCACAAAATCATGCTCTGCCTGGCCCGTTTCCCTGCGGACCGGAGCCGTGCTATGGCGCAAAAATGATGCAACCGGAATCGTTTGTCATGCGCCACGCGCCCCTCTACGTCCTTGCCCTTGTTCTCTCGGCGCCTTGCGTGCAGGCAACCGAACAACAAGGGTGGAAGCCGGCAATCAAGGTCGAAACCTATGCGATCTCCGGCCAGTCGAGCCGCGCGCTCTACGCCTCGATTGGCGAGCGCGGACCGATGGTGCGTGGCGGCAAGACGCGCGCGATTGCCTATACCGACTTCAAGCTCACATGGCAGCGCACCTACGAGAACCCGAATGGCGGCTGCGTGCTCAGCGCCGCCAGGCCGTCCGTGACAATCGTCTATCGTTTCCCCAAACCCGCCGAAAAGCTGCAGCCCGAGGTCAAGGCCAACTGGGACCGCTTCTATGCCGGGATCGTCACCCACGAGCACAGGCACGGCGAATTCATCACGTCCATGGTCAGCCGCATGGTATCCGAGACAGTCGGTCTTTCGGATGAAAACGATCCGTCCTGCAAAAAGGTTCGCGCAGAACTCACGCGCCGCCTGGGTGCCGCCTCGCGCGAGAAAGGCCAGAAGGATCTCAATTTCGACAAGACGGAAATGAGCGATGGCGGCAACGTTCGCCAGCTGGTGATGACCTTCGTCAACGGGTGGTAGGCAGGTGCTGCTCAGCCCGCATCGCGCAGCTGCTCGGCGGTCTCAAGATCAACAGAAACCAGCTGGGACACGCCCTGCTCCGCCATCGTCACGCCGAACAGGCGATCCATGCGCGCCATGGTGATGGGATTGTGCGTGATGACCACGAAGCGCGTTTCCGTCGAGGCGGCCATTTCATCCATCAGGTTGCAATAGCGCTCGACATTGTGGTCATCGAGCGGCGCGTCCACTTCGTCCAGCACGCAGATGGGGGCCGGATTGGTGAGGAAGACGGCGAAGATGAGCGCCAGCGCCGTCAGTGCCTGCTCGCCACCGGACAAAAGCGTCATCGTCTGCGGCTTCTTGCCTGGCGGGCGGGCGAGGATTTCAAGGCCTGCTTCAAGCGGATCGTCGCTTTCGATCAATTGCAGCTCCGCCGTGCCGCCGCCAAAGAGGTGCGTGAAGAGGCGCTGGAACTGCTCGTTGACGACATCGAAGGCGGCGATCAACCGCTCGCGGCCTTCCTTGTTGAGGTTCTGGATCGCGGCGCGCAGCTTGCGCACGGCATCCACCACATCGTCGCGCTCCGTCACCAGCGTATGAAGGCGCTGCGATAGCTCCGCCTGTTCTTCTTCGGCGCGCAGATTGACCGCGCCGAGCCGTTCGCGCTCGATGCGCAGCCGGTCGACTTCGATCTCCACCTTGCGCGGATCGGGCAGCGGCGCGCCCTGCGGATGGCCGGTCAGGCGGAAGATGTCATGCGGCTCGACCTGCAACGTCTGCTGGATGCGATATTCGCTCTCCTGCCGACGCTCGCGGGCCGAGACAAGACGCTCTTCGGCGCGGCCGCGCTTTTCGCGCGCTTCGGCAAGTGCCGAGAGCGCAAGTGCCGCCGCATGATCGGCATCGCGACCGGCAGTCTCCGCCATCACCAGCCGGTCGGCGGCGGCCTTGCGCGCCTCTTCGGCTTTGGAAAGTTCGGAGAGGAGGTGCTGGCGCTTGTCGTCGATTTCCTCGGGCGCATCCTCGAGCGTTTCCAGCTCGTCGCGCGCCTCATCGCCACGCGCCTTCAACGCGTCGATCTGCACACGGGCGTTCGCCGCGCGTGTGTTCCAGGTGTTGCGCTCCTGCGCGATGGCCGACATGCGGCGGCGGCGCATGTCGTGTTCGCGCGCCAGGCCATCGTGCGCGGCGCGTGCCTCGGCGAACCGGGCCCGGGCCTCGGCAACAGCGGTCTGCGCCTGACCCAGCCGCAGATCGAGGCCGGAGAGATCCGGCGCATCGGCAATGGACACGCGAGCATCCTCTTCCTGGACGCGTATATCCTCGATCTCGCCCTTCAGGCGTTCGATGTTCTCGAGAAGGATATCGCGGCGGCGAACAAATTCGGCAGATGCGCGCTCGGCCCTTTGCAGGGCATCGCGCGCCTCGACAAGCTGCCTCTGCGTGACGCGCTGCGCCTCGCGCGCATCGCGCAATTGCGCTTCCGCCGCCTGAACATTCCCGCTTGCCCCACGCAGCGCCGTTTCGGCGGCCAGCAGCGCCTCACGCGCGCCGGCAATCTCGCCCTCAAGGGCTGCCAGCCGGTTCTTCTGGGCGAGCCTGAGAGCGGCGGCGGCAGGCGCATCCGCGCCGGAAACAAAGCCATCCCAGCGCCAGACAGCACCTTCGCGGGAGACGAGCCGCTGCCCGGGCTTCAAGGCAGCCTGCAGGCGCTGGCCCTCCTCCGGCGTCACGACGCCGATCTGGCTCAGGCGACGTTGAAGTTCCCTCGGCGCACGAACGAGTTCCGAAAGCGGACGGATGCCTGCCGGCAAGGCGTGGTCATCAGCGTCAGCGGTCAGGCTCCAGTGACGCGGCGCGCGGTGGTCAGCTGGTGCGTCAATGTCATCGCCAAGGGCTGCCCCCAGCGCCGTCTCGTAACCTTCGGCGACAGTCAGAAGATCGGCCACAGGCGTGAAATCACCGCCCGCCGCACCCGCTTGCAGCATACGCTCGATCGTGCGCGCCTCGGTTTCCAAGCCATTGAGCGCCTGCTGCGCCGTCGCCACGCCACGGCGGCTCTGCTCTTCCTTCTGACGGGCAGCAGCGATCGCATCCTCGATCAACGCAATCTGCTCGTCGGCCTCGTGGAGGGTCGATTCCAGCTCCTCGACCTGCTCGCGCCAGGTCGCGGGATCGGGCAGGCTTGCAATCTGCCGTTCGGCCTCGTCCCGCTCGCGGCTTGCCTCCTGCAGCTGCCGGGTCAGGCGACCGGCGCGCTCGGTGAGGTCGAAAAGCCAGCGCTCCATCTGCTGGCGGCCGGCCACAGCCTCGGCACGTTCGGCCGTCAGCTGGGAGAAGGCCTCTTCGGCCGCGGCGAGTGTCGCGCCCGCATCGCCAACGGCAGTTGCCAGCTCTTCGGAACGCTCGGACGCAGCCTCGATTTCGGCAGCAAGCTCCTCTTCCTCGGCCTGCAGCTCGGAGAGAATGCGGCTGTTGTCTTCCAGAAGCTGCTCTTCGCGGGCAATGTCGCCGGCAAGCTGCAACAGGCGGCGCTCCAGCTCATCGCGACGGCGCACCATGCGCGCGGCCTCTTCATCCAGTTGTGTGCGGGCAATCTGCAGGCGCTGCACGGCGGCCGCCTGACGCGCCTCGGCCTCGCGCAATTCCGGCAGATGCTGACCCGCGATAGCCTGGCCCTTTGCGGCCTCCATCTGAAGCTGCGCGCGTTCGGCAACGATATTCGTCGCCTCGTTCAGCGCACTCATCGCGTCCGCCTCAGCGGCGCGCGCATCTGTCCAGTGGATATGGAAAAGCATCGCCTCACGGGCGCGAATGTCGGCCGAAAGCTGCTTGAATCGTGTCGCCTGACGCGCCTGACGCTTCAGGCTTTCGATCTGGCTTTCCAGCTGGGCGATCACATCATCGAGACGTTCCAGATTGGTCTCGGCTGCGCGCAGCCTGAGTTCGGCTTCGTGGCGGCGCGAATGCAGGCCGGAAATGCCTGCCGCCTCTTCGAGCAGCTGACGGCGCGCCTGGGGCTTTGCCTGAATGAGTTCGCCGATGCGGCCCTGCCCCACCATGGAGGGCGAGCGCGCACCGGTCGAGGCGTCGGCAAAAAGCAGCTGCACATCCTTGGCGCGGGCTTCCTTGCCGTTGATGCGATACACCGAGCCCTGCTCGCGCTCGATGCGGCGCGTGACCTGAATTTCGTCGGCATCGTTGAAGGCCGCGGGTGCAGAGCGGTCCGAGTTGTCGAGATAGAGGCCGACTTCCGCCGTGTTGCGCGCCGGCCGGTTGCCGGAGCCCGAGAAGATCACGTCATCCATGCCGGACGCGCGCATGTTCTTGTAGGAGTTTTCCCCCATGACCCAGCGCAGCGCTTCGACAAGATTGGACTTGCCGCAGCCATTGGGACCCACGACGCCGGTCAACCCCGCTTCGATGACGAATTCGGACGGTTCAACGAAGGATTTGAAGCCGAGCAGGCGAAGCTTGTTGAACTTCATGCGGAATACTCCGCGAAGAAAGACCCCTCCCCAACCCTCCCCACAAGGGGGAGGGAGAGGCACGCGCTGAGCCTGCCGCGTTCCATCTCAACCGTTTCAAGGGAGGCGCAGACGGCAACTCCATCCATCTCCCACCTTGTGGGGGAGATGGCGGCAGCCAGAGGGGGTAATCCACCCGGTAGAAGGACGAGCCTAGACAACGAAAAACCGGGCGCACGGCGGCAGCCGCGGCCCGGTTTCCCAAATTGACGACGGTCAGAGCTTGCTGTCGATAATGGCTGACATCTGGTCAACCGTCATTTCCCCTGCATAGCGGGAGCCGTTGACGAAGAAGGTCGGCGTCGCATTGACACCGTATTCCTTGCCCGCCTTTTCCCGCACTGCGTTCACATCATCCAGAAGCTTCTGGTTCGTCAAGCAGGCGTTGAACGTCTCCTGTGTAAAACCGGCGAGTTTGGACATCTGCAGGAGCGCCGACTTCTTGTCGTCTGCCGTTGCCCAGCTCTGCTGCTGCGCGAACATGACATCGACAAACGGGAAATACTGCTCAGCCGGGGCGCAACGTGCCAGCATGATGGCGGCGGCGGCAACCGGATCGAGCGGGAATTCGCGCAGGATATAACGCACCTTGCCGGTGTCGACGTATTTCTGCTTGATACCCGGGAAGGTGTCATGCTGGAAACGCGCGCAATGCGGGCAGGTCATCGACATGTATTCGATGATGGTGACCTTGGCGTCCTTGTTGCCGATCGACATTTCCGGAAGCGGGCCGGCTTCCATCAGCTTCTCGACATCGACGCTGCCTTCCGGATCGGGCGCCTTGACGGGCTTTGCGTCTTCAGCGGCGCTGACGGCGGCGAAGCCAACGACGCCGAGCGTGGTCGCGGCAATGCCGCCAAGAAGGCGGCGTTTGGTAAGCATCAGATCGTGCATTTTTGGGGTCTTTCAGTTTTATGCCAGGTTTCTGGTGGCCGATTATGTAAAACGGGCGTTTCAAGCATTCAAGAACGGTTGCGCCGACCTTCTTCAATCAATTTGCAGAAGTCAAAGGGCATTTCATGAAAATTCGGTCATGTTTGGCGATGCCAGCTCTCGAATTGATGCGATCGAAATACTTCGTAGCGGCAAATCAAGCAAAGTCGAGACGACGGCACCGCTTCACAAAATTTTGATCGTGGAACTACGTCGCAATAGAGCACTTGCTTTCAAGGGCTAGCGCTTTTTCCGATTTGAAGGTGACAGCACACCACGGCCCAGCCGCAGGATCGCTTCCTTCAGCTTGCCGTCTTCCATGCCTTCCACCATATCGTCCAGCTTGGCAGCGGCCACGGCATCGAGAGGCTTGATACGCCGGTGCTGGACCTGAGTTACAACCGGCTTTTGCACGATGCGGATCTGGCGAATCGCGGAAAAGCCGAAAAACGAATTGATGCGGGCAATCAGCTCGCCCTGCGCATGGCTGAGGAAAAGTGCACGCGCGCCCTCACAGGCGACCGTCAGCGTGCCGGGCTGGTAGCCACCCGCATCGCCAGCCTCCTCGCGCCGTGGCCACGCGATCTTTTCGGGGCGCGTACAATCGGCAAACTGCGCTCCGGCAATCTCGGGCCAGGAGCTGAGGAGCGCCGTGTTGATGCCCGCACGGCGCGCCAGAACGGGATCGATGAGGCCGTTGGCGACATCGGCGATCTGGATGGCTCCGGGTCTTTTGCTGCTGGGCTTCATGGTCCGGAATGGCTCCGTTCTATTCAATTCGCGTTTGCCGCTTGATAAAGGTCACGACGCTTTGCCACATATGGGGTCAGGACGCATTAATTTGGCGGAAATGGCCGGAGAAAATTTGGTTGGCCAGGCGGAGAAGAGCCGAAGGAAGATGGTCATCTTTCAAGGCTTTTCGACAAACTGGCCGACCAAATTTACCCGGCCCGAAGGATGATCGATACGACTTCTAACTGCAGCGTCAAAGCCTTCAACCGGGCCGCCAAGCCCGCTTATCAGGCTTTTCCTCGCATTTCTCGTCATCTCGAACACCATTTACGTCAAATTAGTGAGTCCTGACCCTACGCTGATTTGCAGCGTTACAAAACAGAGGCAAGCACTTGAAAATCGATATCGCGGACAGCCTGCTTGCCTGGTACGATCGACACCATCGCGTTCTGCCCTGGCGGATCGATCCTGCCATGGCAAAGGCGGGCAAGATGCCCGATCCCTATCGCATCTGGCTTTCCGAAGTGATGCTTCAGCAAACGACCGTGCAGGCGGTGAAGGCCTATTTCGAGAAGTTCACAACCCTCTGGCCGACCGTCAGCGATCTGGCCGCCGCACCCGCGGAGGATGTGATGAAGGCCTGGGCGGGGCTCGGTTACTATGCTCGCGCGCGCAATCTCAAGACATGCGCCGAGGCGGTGGCGCGCGATCACGGCGGGCAATTCCCCGACACGGTCGAGGGACTGCGCGCACTGCCGGGAATCGGCGACTACACATCTGCTGCGGTCGCGGCCATCGCCTTCAACCGGCCCGCTGCGGTGATGGACGGCAATGTCGAGCGCGTGATTTCACGCCTTTATGCCATAGACGCGCCCCTGCCCGGCTCCAAGCCCGCGATGAAGGCCCGCGTCGTCGAACTGACGCCGATGGATCGCCCGGGCGACTTCGCGCAAGGGATGATGGATCTTGGCGCGACCATTTGCACGCCGCGCCGTCCGGCCTGCGCGCTCTGTCCGCTGAATGCGGCTTGCAAGGCGCTGACGGCGGGCGATCCCGAACTCTATCCCGTCAAGGCCGCGAAGAAGGCCCGGCCCGTGCGGACAGGAGCGGCCTTTGTCGCCATCAACAGACATGGCGAAGTGCTGCTGCGCAAACGGCCCGCCTCTGGCCTGCTCGGTGGCATGACCGAAGTGCCCGGCAGCCACTGGACCGCGCGGATCGATGGCGCGACCGACACGTCAGCGGCACCCTTTGCCGCCAACTGGCAGCCGCGCGGCGTTGTCACGCACATCTTTACCCATTTCGAGCTCAGACTTTCCGTCTACAGCGCGGATGTGGACGAGGTCCCCGATGTTCACGGCTTTTGGGAGCCTGTCGAAAAACTTGATGGTGAGGCGCTGCCGACTGTCATGAAAAAAGCAGTCGAAACCGCTATCCCGGATGCGTTTCGAATCAGGAAAGGAAAACCATGACCCCGGAAATCCGCCACATCGTCTTCGATATCGGCAAAGTCCTCATCCACTACGATCCCGACCTGCCGTTCAAGCGGATCATTCCGGACGACGCCGAGCGGCGCTGGTTTTTCGATCACGTCTGCACCCACGACTGGAACATCGAGCAGGACCGCGGACGCACCTGGGCCGAGGCGGAAGCCCTGTTGATTGCCGCCCACCCGGATCGTGAGGCGCATATCCGGGCCTTTCGCCAGAACTGGCAGGAGATGGTCTCGCATGCCTATGAAGACAGCGTCGCCATCATGACCGGGCTAATCGACAAGGGTCACGACGTGACAATGCTGACGAACTTCGCCGATGACACGTTTGCAGAGGCGCAGAAGCGGTTCGACTTTCTGAATGCTCCACGCGGCGTCACGGTTTCAGCACGCGTTGGCCTAATCAAGCCTGACCCGGCAATCTACCGGACCCACACCGACGCCTTCGACCTCGATCCGGCAGCCTGCCTCTTCATCGACGACAGCCCGGCCAACGTGCAGGGCGCCAGGGATTGCGGCTGGCAAGCGGTCGTCTTCACCTCGGCACCGCAATTGCGCGAAGACCTTGCACGATACGGCATTGCGGCCTGAGCATCTTTCAGGCCTTCTTCTTCGAGACGGCCTCATGCATTTCGCGGCGGAGAATGGCATTCAGGCGGGATTGATAACCCTTCCCGCCTGCTTTCAGCCATGCAACGATATCTGCATCAATGCGGGCGGTAATCTGCTGTTTCACCGGACGGTAAAACCGACCGCGGGCCGCCTCCGAGAGCTTCTCGGGGTCGATCTCGGGAATATCCGATAGATCAATCTTGTCTTCCGGCTCTGACTGAAGTTTCGAAAGACGTGCAAGCGCTTCTGCCGACAATTCGGTCAAAGCTTCCCTGGTACGTCTAGTTGTCCTGCTCTTCATATCTGCGCCTTTCACTTTTGGTGGCCCGCCGAGCCGAGATGATCCGGATGACCTCAACCGCTTCGCCCTCGTCGTCGAAAATTCTGTAGGTGTGTGCGACAAGGATCGCCACAAGTCCGCCGATCATGCCGATCGTTTGCCAGCGCTCCTCACCGTTCTCATGCCTGTCCTGGATGGACAAATGGAACGGATCCAGGAAAACCCTGGCAGCCTCCTCAAATGCGATGCCGTGCTTGCGCAAATTACTGCGATCCTTGGCGTCATCCCACTCGAAGAGCATATTTGTCATTGCAAAAATGTAATTACAATTCTTGCTTCAAGCAAGCAGCCATTGCCCTTTCGCCCGCTTTCGTGTAGCAAGCGGGCGAATTTCAGGGCAGTCGTCTATCTGTCCCTTGCCCCCGTGGCCCATCCCCGATCTCGAGAGTTTGATCCATCATGAGCGGTTTCAACCTTATCATTTTCGATTGCGACGGCGTGCTCGTCGATTCAGAAATCATTGCAGCGCGAGTTGAATCGAAGCTGCTGACCGAAGCGGGCTATCCGATTTCCGCTGAGGAAATGGGCGAGCGCTTTGCCGGCATGACATGGAAGAACATCCTTCTGGCGGTCGAGGCAGAGGCGTCGATCCCGATTTCCGCCTCGCTGATCGACAAGTCGGAGACCATCCTCGACAAGATGCTCGCCGAAGAGGTGCAGATCATCGACGGGGTCAAGTTTGCCCTGTCTCGTCTCTCCCAGCCGCGCTGCGTTTGCTCGAACTCGACCACGAAACGCCTGGACGCCATGCTGACGCATGTTGGCCTGAAACCCTATTTCGAAAGCCATGTCTACTCGGCGCGCGACCTGGGTGCCGACCGGGTGAAGCCGAAGCCGGATATCTTCCTGCATGGCGCAAAGCAGATGAATGTCGCGCCTTCAAAGGCCATTGTGGTCGAAGACTCGGTGCATGGTGTCATGGCCGCACGGGCCGCCGGCATGCGCGTCATCGGCTTTACCGGCGCATCGCACACCTACCCGACGCATGGCGACCGGCTGATCGAGGCAGGCGCAGAAACGGTGATCGCGCGGATGAGCGAACTGCCCGGCATGATCGAGGCGCTGGCAGGCTGGAACGAACTCGTCTGACAATTCCAGTCAGTCAATCGGATGCATAAAACGAAAACACCCGGCTCGCGCCGGGTGATGTAATACGCGTCCTCACTGATCAGAACCCATTTGTCCATTCTCTTCGTCCGATGGACATGATACGCCATGGCTGGCTT
>ERZ1034377.12-NODE-12-length-134067-cov-7.128808_pt1 | contig 134067 bp, 108 predicted proteins | sample MGYA00520584_ERZ1034377 | MGnify/ENA primary metagenome ERZ1034377 (study PRJEB33736, sample SAMEA104288464) | Azolla filiculoides | biome: Urban; feature: water surface; material: ditch water | place: Netherlands | collected 2014 ... | reverse complement strand
ATATGGTGAATTTGCCCATCTACTGCGTTGCAAAGGCTTGAAAATGAGGAACATTTCCTTCGCCTTTGCGCCTTGTAGCTGAACAAATTCATCCATACCAAAAGCAACCTCATTTATGAGTTCATGACCTAGCGCGGCTGCGATTGCGCGTGAAGATCAGAACCAGCCCGCCGGAGGCAACGAGAGCCGCACCGATCCAGACGACATGTTCCGGCTGCTGGCCGAACCAGAAATAGCCGACCGCCGCTGATGTGATCAGCTCCATGTAGGAAAGCGGTGCGAGCGTCGTGGCGTCCGCGTGGCTGAATGCCTTGATGGACAGTGCATGGCAGAGCATTGCGATGCCGCCCATGGCAAGAAACATCAGGAGTTCGTTGAAGCTCGGCGTCTGCCACGTGACGATCGCCTGCGGCAGCAGGATCAGTGAACCGAAGATGTTCTGAAAAACAAGTGCCTGCAGAGCGGTCGCCTCCCCCGAGGCCGCGCGCGTGGAGACAAGATAGAAGCCGAAACAGACGCCTGCCAGAAGCGCCAGCAGAATGCCCGGCGACATGGCCGTTCCGGGTCGTGCGATGATCACCGCACCGGCAAAGCCGAGCGCAAGTGCCGTCACTTTCGGTGCCGTCAGCCGTTCACCCAGTACGATGACGGCCATCAGGCTGCCGACGATCGGTCCGACAAAGAACGCGCTGACGGCTGTCGCCAGATCGATGGTGACGATGGCCATGAAATAGAAAGTCATGGAGCCGACCATGAAGAGCGTTCGAAGCACATGTGGCATCAGCCGGTGGGTCGGCGGAAGGGCGCTGCGACCAAAGCGCGCCAACGCAAACGGCACCAGCAGCGCCGTTGCCGCGAAATAGCGACCGGAACTGACCAGAAGTGCGGAATGGCTCTCTGACAGGACCTTCGCGAAACCATCCGAGATGGGAATGATGGAGGAACCCAGCCCCATCAAAACGATGCCCTTGACCTGCTTTTGCATGTTTCCTCCAAGACGATCTGCCCCAGGTCATGGGCTCATTTATGAGTTCATGACCTAGCCTTTGGCCCCGACCGCAGCAAGCACATTCGATGTCTTGACGCGACGAAAGCTTTGCTGGCGGGTTTTCTTTCGAAGGGCCTTGAGGCATGTTCCGGCTCATGAAAGAGGAATCGCCCGCGCTGTTCGATCTGCCGTCAGCGCCAGTCCCATCTGCTTCTGTCCGTTCCGTGCCGGTACTGGTCCCCATGCCTGCGCCGAAGCCCTATTCCTATGCTGTGCCCGAGGATATGCGCGTCGAGCCGGGCTCGATCGTCGTCGTGCCTCTGGGGCCGCGCAAGGTTGTAGGGGTCGTCTGGGACGAGGCTGGCGGGGCCGATGACGTCAACCCTAAGAAGCTGCGGCCGATCGACCACGTCTTCGATTGTCCGCCGCTGGCCAGGGACATGCGCACATTTCTGGACTGGGTCGCCTCCTACACGGTTTCGCCGCCCGGACTGGTTGCCCGCATGGCACTGCGCGCGCCGACGGCCTTTGATCCCGAGCCTATGGTCGAGGGCCTGCGCCTGCAGCGCAGCGATATCGACCGGATGACGCCGGCGCGCTCACGCGTCATCGAGCTTGCCTCGGATGGTTTTGCCTGGACGCGGCTTGGTCTTGTGCATGCGGCCGGGGTTTCGGCGAGCGTCGTGGACGGGCTGATCAAGCAAGGTGTTTTCGAAACGGTCTTCCTGCCGCCCCCGCCGGTGGTGGCTCCGCCGGATCCGGATTATGTGGCGGATCGTCTCGAGGGTGTTCAGAAGGATGCCGCGCGCGTCCTGATCAAGAGTGTCGACAAGGGGCATTTCAATGTCTCCCTCATCGATGGCGTCACAGGATCCGGCAAGACGGAGGTCTATTTCGAGGCGGTCGCCGAGGCCTTGCGGCGCGGCAAGCAGGTGCTGATCCTGCTGCCGGAAATCGCGCTGACGGCAAGCTTCCTTGAACGCTTCCAGGACCGGTTCGGCTCCAAGCCCGCCGAATGGCATTCCGACCTCGCGCCGAAGACGCGCGAGAAGGTCTGGCGGCAGGTGGTGACCGGCGAGGTGCGCGTGGTTGCCGGTGCGCGGTCGGCGCTTTTCCTGCCGTTTGCCGAACTTGGCCTGATCGTTGTTGATGAAGAACATGACCCCGCCTACAAGCAGGAAGACCGTGTTTTCTACAATGCCCGCGACATGGCAGTCGTGCGTGCGCGGATCGGCGATTTCCCCGCTGTGCTCGTTTCAGCGACGCCATCGGTTGAGAGCCAGGTCAATGCCCAGCAGGGGCGCTATCAGGCAATCCACCTGCCGACGCGTTTTGGCGACGCGGCGCTGCCGGATCTGAGACTGGTCGACATGCGCCGTCACGCGCCGGCGCGCGGCGGCTTCCTCTCGCCGGTCATGCTGCGGGGCATCGACGCAACGCTTAAAAAGGGAGAGCAGTCGCTGCTCTTCCTCAACCGGCGTGGCTATGCGCCGCTGACGCTCTGCCGCGTTTGCGGGCACCGGTTCCAATGCCCTGATTGCTCGAGCTGGCTGGTTGAGCACCGCTTTCGCGGCGTGATCCAGTGCCACCATTGCGGCTATCAGGAAAAGACACCCGAAGCCTGCCCCGAATGCGGCACGCTGGATCATCTCGTGGCCTGCGGGCCCGGCGTCGAACGTATTGCCGAGGAGGTTGACAGCCATTTCCCCGAGGCGCGTACGATCGTGTTGTCTTCTGACATCGCAGGCGGCGTCAAGCGACTGCGGCTGGAACTCGACGCCATCGCAAAGGGCGAGGCGGACATCGTTATCGGCACGCAGCTGGTCGCCAAGGGGCATAACTTTCCGCTGATGACGCTGGTTGGCATTGTCGATGCAGATCTTGGCCTTGCCAATGGTGATCCGCGCGCGGCCGAACGTACATTCCAGCTGCTACATCAGGTGACGGGCCGCGCCGGGCGCACGGGTCTCAAGAGCCATGGTCTTATCCAGACCTATCAGCCGGGGCATCCGGTGATGCAGGCCATCGTTTCAGGCGATGCCGAAGCATTCTACGACCGCGAGATCAGCGAAAGGGAGAAGGCGGGCCTGCCGCCCTTCGGCCGGCTCGCTTCGGTGATCATCTCGGGCGATGACAGGCACGCGACGGAGGCTCATGCGCGCGGACTTCGCAACGCCGCCCCGCAGGCCGCGGGTATCACGGTGCTTGGACCTGCGGAGGCGCCGCTGGCGCTGGTGCGCGGACGCTATCGGTTCCGGCTCCTCGTCCACGGTCAGCGGACGTCGGACATGCAAGGGTTTCTCAAAGCCATGCTGGTCGCCGGACCCAGGGAGCGCGGCTCCATCCACGTGCAGCTGGATATCGATCCGCAAAGCTTCCTTTGAAAATGATGGCAAATTCACTCCACTATGCCGGATTTTCAGGCTTTCCTGTGGGCAAGCGGCCAGCCGACAATTTGCGGCGCGACCCCATTGTGTCATAAGTGCGCCGGTAATTTCCGACAGGCGGCATCATGGAATTGACACTTCCCCCATTTCCTACCCAGCCCGGCGCGCAGGCGGCGATGGCTTCAGCAATACTCACCCTTATCTTCGGCGTGGCGCTTCTTGCGCTTGCGCGACCGATTGCCTCGTGGTGGGGCTTTGCTGCTCGCGAAGGCCGGGAAGGGGCGGTTGGCGAATTGCGGCCCGTTGGCGGCTTTATGGCAGGGCTTGGGCTTTCGGCCTTCCTGTTCGACCAGCCCGTTCTTTACGTGATGATCGGCGCGTCCTGGGCATTTGCCGCTTTCGGACGTCTGCTGTCGATGATGTCGGCATCTGACCGCTCCAACGGCCTCTTCAACTTCGGCTTTCTCCTTCTTCAGGTGGCGCTCGCCGCAGGTGGGCTCTATTGGCTCTTTGATGTCTGGAATGGCGACTTCTCGTTCCAGATGCCGGAAGATCAATCGGCCTACATCGTTTTCGTGGCGGCTGCGGTGGTCGCTGCCGCAGGCTTTTTCGTGATGTTTGCGCCAGGGTTGGCGATGCTGCTTGCCGGACTTTCGATCGGCGAGGGGCGCAGCCGTGTGATTGCCTCGGTCCGATCCTTCGGCGGTCTTTTCCTCGGCGCAGGGGCGGTGCAGATGCTCGCCGGCAATCCCATGTGCGAACTGGCGCTCGGAACGGCTCTCGGACTGGCAGTTCTCGGGCGTCTGCTGGCGCTGGCCTTCGAGCACGGCCGCTACGTCTTTCAGGGGTTGACGCTGATCCTGTTGCTGGCTGGTGCGGGTATCTTTCTGGGTCACGTCTTCGGCTATTTCTGAGGCCAACTGGCGCGTACAAAAAAATCGGGAAATTTGTCCCAATCGCAACACTATCTGCTCATAAGCGGCCAAACGCGTGTTGCGAGTCCCGGCAGCGTATGCTACAGGGTCCGCGAATTTCAGGGGGAATTGGGTCCACGACCCGCGAAATCTGAGTTAATTGGCAATAGATTCATAAGGTTAGCGTTGGCCTCGCCGAAGCTTGCCCTTGTGCATCAAATAAGAGAAGTTTGTGCCCGTGGCTGACACATCAAATCTTGTTTCCGGCGTTGCGGAAAGATATGCCTCCTCGCTCTACGAGCTTGCCTCAGAAGCCGGTTCCGTTGATGCCGTCGGCGCTGATCTTGGCCGCTTCCAGGCGATGATCGAAGACAGTGAAGACCTCAAGCGCTTCATCGAAAGCCCGGTCTTCTCGGCGGAAGATCAGTCCCGCGCCGTTTCGGCCCTGCTCGACAAGGCTGGCATTTCCGGTCTCGCAGCGAACTTCGTGAAGGTTGCCGCGCAGAACCGCCGCCTCTTCGCCGTTCCCGGCATGATCAAATCCTACTTCCAGATCGTCGCGCGCAGCCGCGGCGAAATCTCTGCGGATGTCACGAGCGCACACGCTCTGTCGGCTTCGCAGGAAAATGAATTGAAGGCGGCGCTCAAGGGCGTCACCGGCAAAGACGTGGCAATCAATGTCACTGTCGATCCTTCTATCCTTGGTGGCCTGATTGTGAAGGTTGGCTCGCGCCAGATCGACACCTCGCTTCGCACCAAACTCTCTACTCTTAAGCTTGCACTGAAAGAGGTTGGCTGATGGACATCCGCGCCGCGGAAATTTCCGCAATTCTGAAAGATCAAATCAAAAACTTCGGCAAAGAGGCTCAGGTCTCGGAAGTCGGCCAGGTTCTGTCCGTTGGTGACGGTATTGCCCGCGTTTACGGTCTGGACAACGTTCAGGCCGGCGAAATGGTCGAGTTCCCCGGCGGTATCCGTGGTATGGCCCTTAACCTCGAAGCCGACAACGTCGGTGTGGTTATCTTCGGCGCCGACCGCGACATCAAGGAAGGCGATACCGTCAAGCGTACGGGCGCCATCGTGGACGTCCCGGTTGGTCCGGAACTGCTCGGCCGCGTCGTTGACGCACTTGGCAACCCGATCGACGGCAAGGGCCCGATCAACGCAACGCGTCGTTCGCGCGTTGACGTGAAGGCTCCGGGCATCATCCCGCGCAAGTCGGTTCATGAGCCGATGTCGACCGGCCTCAAGGCCATCGACGCACTCATCCCGGTTGGTCGTGGCCAGCGCGAGCTCGTCATCGGCGACCGTCAGACCGGCAAGACCGCCATCATTCTCGACACGATCCTCAACCAGAAGGCCATTCACGACAATGGCCCGGACAGCGAAAAGCTCTACTGCGTGTACGTCGCAGTTGGCCAGAAGCGTTCGACGGTTGCCCAGTTCGTGAAGGTTCTCGAAGAGCGTGGCGCTCTGCAGTACTCGATCGTTGTTGCCGCAACCGCTTCGGACCCGGCTCCGATGCAGTTCCTGGCCCCGTTCGCAGGCTGCGCCATGGGCGAATACTTCCGTGACAACGGCCAGCACGCGCTCATCGGCTACGACGACCTTTCCAAGCAGGCTGTTTCCTACCGCCAGATGTCCCTGCTGCTGCGCCGCCCGCCGGGCCGCGAAGCGTATCCGGGCGACGTTTTCTACCTGCACTCGCGTCTTCTCGAGCGCGCTGCCAAGCTCTCTGACGAGCGTGGCGCCGGTTCGCTGACCGCTCTGCCGGTTATCGAAACCCAGGGTAACGACGTTTCGGCGTTCATTCCGACCAACGTGATCTCGATCACCGACGGCCAGATCTTCCTTGAAACGGACCTGTTCTACCAGGGTATCCGTCCGGCCGTTAACGTCGGTCTGTCGGTTTCCCGCGTGGGCTCGTCGGCTCAGATCAAGGCGATGAAGCAGGTTGCCGGCTCGATCAAGGGTGAACTCGCCCAGTATCGCGAAATGGCTGCCTTCGCACAGTTCGGTTCGGACCTTGACGCTGCAACCCAGCGCCTTCTGAACCGCGGTGCACGCCTGACCGAACTCCTGAAGCAGCCGCAGTTCTCGCCGCTGAAGACGGAAGAACAGGTTGCAGTGATCTTCGCTGGTGTGAACGGCTACCTCGACAAGCTCGCGCTTGCTCAGGTTGGCAAGTTCGAACAGGGTTTCCTTTCCTACCTTCGCTCGGAAGGCAAGGCGATCCTCGACGCCATCCGCACCGAAAAGGCGATCAGCGACGACACCAAGGGCAAGCTCAAGGCAGCTCTTGACTCGTTCTCGAAGTCTTTCGCCTGATCAAGGGTTGATAAGTTAGGACGGAAAACGGATGCCTTCACTTAAGGATCTGAAAAACCGGATCGCCTCCGTCAAGGCGACGCAGAAGATCACCAAGGCGATGAAGATGGTCGCCGCGGCGAAGCTTCGGCGTGCGCAGGAGGCGGCCGAAGCCGCCCGGCCTTATTCGCAGCGCATGGGCGCCGTGCTTGCCAACATTGCGCAGGCCGGCACCACCGATGCGCCGCGTCTGATGACCGGCACCGGCAGCGACCAGACCCATCTTCTGGTCGTCTGCACGGCGGAACGCGGCCTTTGCGGCGGTTTCAATTCGCAGATCGCCCGCCTTGCCCGCGACCATACGCGCAAGCTGTTGGCTGAAGGCAAGACGGTCAAGATCTACTGCGTTGGCAAGAAGGGTTACGACATTCTTCGCCGCGACTTCGCTTCGCTCATCGTCGAGCGGACCGAGATGCGTGATGTCAAGAAGATCGGCTTTGAAAACGCCGATGCGATTGGCAAGAAGGTCATCGGTCTCTTCAACAAGGGCGAATTTGACATCTGCACGCTGTTCTATTCCGAGTTTAAGTCGGTGATCAGCCAGGTTCCGACCGCCCTGCAGCTTGTTCCTGCTGCCGTGGAGGCTTCGCAATCGTCCGGTTCTTCGGCCGTTTATGAATATGAGCCCGATGCCGGCGCCATCCTTGCCGACCTCATTCCGCGCAACATTTCGGTTCAGATCTTCCGGGCACTGCTCGAGAACGTCGCCGGTGAAATGGGCGCCAAGATGAGCGCGATGGATAGCGCGACGCGCAACGCAGGTGAGATGATCAACAAGCTGACGCTGAGCTACAACCGCCAGCGCCAGGCTCAGATCACCAAGGAATTGATCGAAATCATTTCGGGCGCGGAAGCGCTCTAAGAGTTAAGGAAAGAGGGTATCACAATGGCAGCTACCTCGAGCTCAACCGGCAAGGTGACGCAGGTCATCGGCGCCGTCGTCGACGTATCGTTTGCAGGCGGGAACCTTCCGCCGATCCTGAATGCACTTGAAACCGTCAACAACGGTTCGCGTCTGGTTCTGGAAGTCGCGCAGCACCTCGGCGAAAACGCCGTGCGCACGATCGCCATGGACTCGACGGAAGGTCTGGTTCGCGGTCAGGAAGTCGTCGACACTGGCGCTCCGATCTCGGTTCCGGTTGGCGATCACACGCTCGGCCGCATCATGAACGTCATCGGCGAGCCGGTTGACGAAGCTGGCCCGCTGGACCGCACGCATCTGCGCGCCATCCACCAGGACGCACCGGCCTACGTCGAACAGTCGACCGAAGCACAGATCCTCGTCACCGGCATCAAGGTCGTTGACCTGCTCGCTCCCTACGCAAAGGGCGGCAAGATCGGTCTGTTCGGCGGCGCAGGCGTTGGCAAGACCGTTCTCATCATGGAACTCATCAACAACGTCGCCAAGGCGCACGGTGGTTACTCGGTGTTCGCTGGCGTGGGTGAACGTACCCGCGAAGGCAACGACCTCTATCACGAAATGATCGAGTCGGGCGTGAACAAGCACGGCGGCGGCGAAGGTTCCAAGGCTGCCCTCGTTTACGGCCAGATGAACGAACCGCCGGGCGCACGCGCACGCGTCGCTCTGACCGGTCTGACGATCGCTGAAGACTTCCGCGACAAGGGTCAGGACGTTCTGTTCTTCGTCGACAACATCTTCCGCTTCACCCAGGCAGGTTCGGAAGTGTCCGCTCTGCTCGGCCGTATTCCTTCGGCCGTGGGTTATCAGCCGACGCTCGCCACCGACATGGGTCAGATGCAGGAACGCATCACCACGACGACAAAGGGCTCGATCACTTCGGTTCAGGCCATCTACGTTCCTGCCGACGACTTGACCGACCCGGCACCGGCGACCTCGTTCGCGCACCTTGACGCCACGACCGTTCTGTCGCGTTCGATCGCTGAAAAGGGTATCTACCCGGCTGTGGATCCGCTTGACTCCACCTCGCGCATGCTTGACCCGATGGTTGTCGGTGAAGAGCACTACGAAGTGGCTCGTAAGGTTCAGGGCACGCTGCAGCGCTACAAGTCGCTCCAGGACATCATCGCCATCCTCGGCATGGACGAACTGTCCGAAGAGGACAAGATGACCGTTGCCCGCGCCCGCAAGATCGAGCGCTTCCTGTCCCAGCCGTTCTTCGTGGCCGAAGTCTTCACCGGTTCGCCGGGCAAGCTCGTTGCCCTCGAAGACACGATCAAGGGCTTCAAGGGTCTCGTCAACGGCGAATACGACCATCTGCCGGAAGCTGCCTTCTACATGGTTGGTTCGATCGACGAAGCCATCGAGAAGGCCAAGAAGCTGGCCGCCTAATCAATGTATGCTCCGGCAGGATCGCCCGTATGAGCGGTCCTGCCGGGCGTCTTCTTTCGTAATGGACAAGTGAGAGCCATGGCTGATAGCTTCAATTTCGAACTGGTCTCGCCCGAGCGGCTCCTCGTATCCGCCGACGTGACGGCCGTCGTCATTCCGGGCACGGATGGCGAGATGACCGTGATGGCACACCACGCCCCGGTCATGACCACTGTCAAGGCTGGTGTCGTCAAGCTGACGAAGGCTGATGGTGCTGATGACAAGTTCGTCGTTTTCGGCGGTTTCGCCGATATCCTGCCGACTGGCTGCACGCTGCTTGCCGAATCGGCAATCCACATGGACGACCTGAACGAAGCTTCGCTCAACGAGCGTATTGAAGCTGCGAAGGCCGACCTTGCCAATGCCGAGCATCATGAGCATCGCAGCGCGCTCGAAGATTTCATCTTCCAGCTCAGCGAACTGCGTGGCGCAGTTTCCGGCTGATCGGCTCAATTTCAGTCGGATCATCAAGTTTTGAGACACCTCGTTCCGTCAGGAACGGGGTGTTTTGCATTTCGGAGCGGGGGCGACTGCATCCATGGACGAAGTGTTAATATGCCGCCAAGATATTTCGCGTGCTAATATTGATGAAATTTCAACAAAGAATATTATATACCATATGTGTCCTGCGTGCGCCCCCGCGCAACGCTTTGCCATTCAGGGAAGGTAAGTCATGCCGTCGCTCAAGCTGAAGTCCGGAGAATCCAGTGAGGAACTGCTGACGTTTTCGGAAAAGGCATCGCAGGCCAGTGATTTCCTCAAGGCCATTTCGCACGAATCGCGCCTGATGATCCTCTGCATCCTCTCGGAAGGCGAAAAGACCGTCACCGAGATCGAGACCATTCTTGGCCTGCAGCAGGCTGTGGTCTCACAGCAGCTGGCACGTCTGCGCCACGAAAACGTTGTCGAGACCCGGCGCGATGGTCGCCAGATCTATTACAGCATCGCCAACCCCGACGTATCGGGCATCATTGATGCTCTCTACTCGATGTTCTGCAAGCCAGACGCGACCATGCGCAAATAGTCTGCAGCCTGGCTTGGGTCAAAACTCAGGTGAGGGACACCACAGCGCGACCGCGCACCTTGCCCGCCAGAATGTCATGACCAAGCTGCGGAAGGTCGGAGAGTTTCGCGTCGAAGATCGTTTCCTCAAGCTTCTCCATGGGCAGATCAGTCGCCAGCCGCTTCCATGCGTCGACGCGGTCTGCATAGGGCTTCATCACGGAATCGATCCCCAGCAGGTTCACGCCGCGTAGCAGGAAGGGGACCACGGTGAAGCCGCTGACACCGGCGCCGCCTGCAAGCCCGACGGATGCAATGCTGCCTCCATACTTCATCTGCTTGAGCACGCGGCCGAGCATATCGCCGCCGACGGCATCAATGGCTGCAGCCCAGCGTTCGCTTTCCAGTGGTCTGGCTGATACCGCGGAGATTTCATCGCGTGCAATAATGGTCTGCGCGCCGAGGCCGCGCAGATAGGCTTCCGTTTCCGGGCGACCCGTGACAGCCGCCACCTCATAGCCCAGCCGCGAAAGGATCGCGACCGCGACGGAACCAACGCCACCCGCAGCGCCCGTGACCAGAACTTCGCCAGCACCGGGCTTCAGGCCCATCTTCTCGAGTGCGATGACGGAGAGCATTGCGGTAAGACCCGCAGTTCCTATGGCCATGGCCTGTCGAGCGGTGATGCCTTCCGGCAAAGGTACCAGCCAGTCGGCCTTGACGCGCGCCAGTGTCGCATAGCCGCCCCAATGCATCTCGCCAACGCGCCAGCCGGTGAGTACAACCTTGTCGCCAGCCTTGTAGCGCGCGTCGCTTGAAGCGGTCACGGTTCCTGCAAAGTCGATCCCGGGGACATGTGGATAGTTGCGCACAAGCCCACCCTGACCTGTGAGGCAAAGACCGTCCTTGTAGTTCAGCGTCGAGTATTCGACGGCAACCGTAACGTCGCCGCTTGGGAGCCGGTCATCTTCAAGCGTTTGAATTGTCTGGCTTATCGTTCCGTCGGCTGACTTGTCTACAACGAGTGCGGTGAAGCTCAAAGGATCCTCCCAGGGAATGCAGCGGAACCCTTGACGGCGGTTAATCGGCCTTCAATGGGTTCTCATCGATGTGCAATTGTATATAGTTGGCCAGACTGCTTATGGCTAACAGAAATGTAACGCTGAGGCATTAGGGTGGAATCTCGTTTATGAAACCGGATGTGGAAAGCTGAGTAGCAGGCCGGCCCATGAGTAAAGCGTACCGGCATAAAGCTGCCCTGTTGGCAGCCGTGGCTCTGGCCTCAAGTCTCTCGGTGGCTCCGCGAGGCGCGATGGCGTTCGAGATTTTCGGGATCAAGCTTTTCGGCAGTGATGATGCCGCGTCGCAGGTCGTTGACCCGGTGCGCTACACTGCCAACCTGACATCCAGCGACCCCGCGCTGCTGAGCTACCTCAAGGATCAATCCAATCTGGTTTCAGGTCAGGGTGATCCGGCGGATGGCGATTTCGGTTTGGCCGTCAAGGCGCGTGACGATCGCGACCGGCTGATCGCAGCGCTCTATGAAAAGGCGAGGTATGGCGCCGTCGTCAATGTGATGGTTGGCGGAACGCCGCTCGACAAGCTGCCACCGTCCCCGGTTTTCGATCGCAGCAAACCCGTGCCGGTCGTCGTCAGCATCGACGTGGGACCGGAGTTCAAGCTTGGCAAGGTCGCGCTTACCGGCGATGCCGGACGTCTAGATCCGGGCAAGTATGGCCTGGTCAGCGGCGGCAATGCCGGATCGAAGGTGATCCTTGCCGCGACGGACAAGATCGTGACAGACCTGAAGGCAGAAGGCCGGCCGCTGGCGCGGATCGCCGACAAGGAAATCGTCGCCGACCATCACACGAACACCGTAGATGTGACCATCGCCGCCTCGTCGGGGCCTGTCGCGCCCATGGGCCAGGTCAGCGTGAAGGGTGCAGCGGCGGTCGATCCTGGATTTGTGGCCGAATATTCTGCCATCAAGCCCGGGGAAGCCTATTCGCCGGACCGGCTGACCAAGGCAGCCAAGCGCTTGCGCGAACTCGGCACCTTTTCGACCGTAACGGTTACGGAAGCCAATCAGCTTGCGCCTGACGGATCGATCCCGGTCAACATCGAGGTTTCGGAAAGCAAGCAGCGCTATTTCGGTGCGGGCGTGCAGTTTTCCAGCATTGATGGCGTTGGCCTGCAGGGCTATTGGGGGCACCGCAATCTCTTCGGCCATGCGGAGTCGCTCAAGATCACCGGCTCGGTCAGCCGCCTCGGACAGGCCAAGGATTTCGGCAAGCTCGATTATTCTCTCGGCATCGCGTTCGCAAAGCCGGGTGCCTTTGGTCCTGCGTCGACATTCACCAGCAACATCAATGCCGCGATGACCCACCTTGCGGACGGATCGCGGTCACGAACGCTCTCCGGCGCCGTGGGTGCGAGCTATGACATCACCGACTACGACACCGTGTCGGCAGGCGTGGCGCTGGAGTGGACGCAATCGAACGATGTCTACGGCAACAATCACTACCTGACAGCGTCGCTGCCCATTGCATGGGTGCGCGACATGACGGACGACAAGCTGAACCCGACAACCGGCTATCGGGCATCGGTGACGGTCAAGCCAAGCTACGAATATTACAACAAATTTGTCTTCACGAGCGCGGAAGGCACGCTTTCCGGCTACAAGCAGATTGGCGATAATGGGCCTGTGCTCGCGGCCCGGCTGGCTGCGGGTACACTTGTCGGAGGTTCAAACCTCGGCGAAATCCCTGCAACCCGCCGCTTCTTCTCAGGTGGCGGTGGTTCCGTCCGCGGGTATTCCTATCAGGCCATTTCGCCGCGCAATGGTGCGAACCAGGAACTCGGCGGCCGCTCCTACGTGACGGCCTCGTTTGAGGCGCGCATTCCGGTGACCGAGCAGATCGGGGTCGTCCCGTTCCTCGATGTCGGCACGGTGTCCTCGAAGTCCATGCCGGATTTCACAGACATTCGCGCCGGGGCGGGTGTTGGCCTGCGTTATGCTACGCCCTTCGGGCCACTGAGGCTTGATGTGGCCGTTCCGTTGAAACGTTACCCGGGCGGGGGCACTTTCGGCGTCTATGCCGGGGTGGGGCAGGCCTTCTGATCAGCATCATTACTGAAGCTGCGTTTCGGGCTGACCGGAACCAGACACTATCGCGAGCGTTACCTGACGAGCGCCACATTCGGGATTCGATTGTGTGTTCGGGTATACTGCAGGAATCATTGGGGTGAGCCGGGCGGAAAATGCTGCTTTCCAGAGCGGCGGCCGCACGGCGATGGAGACTGGAAATTGAATTTCATGGCTGAGGCAAACGCAAAGACAGGCATTTTTCGCCGGCGTTTCGGGATCGCTGTTCTGGCCGTTGTTTCGCTTCTGGTCCTGGCCACGATTTTCCTTGGCTTTTCCCGTGCAGGTACATCCGTGGTTTTAAGGCTCGCGCAGCCTTTCCTGACATTCAGCGGGCAGACCGTCACAATCACCGATGCCGGGCCACTTCTGACAGGACATCTGACGGCAGGCCGCATCACGGTCGCCGACAAGAATGGCGCCTATGCGGAGGTGGATGACCTTTCGATTGACTGGCATCCTTTGGCGCTCCTGCGGCTAAATGCGGACATCGTGTCGATCGAGGCATCGCGTGTGCATGTCGAACGGTCTCCTGAAATACCGGAGAGCAACGCACCGGCATCGTCGTCAAGTTCATCGAGCGGTCTGCCGGTTTCCATCAATATCGGCAGGCTCGGGCTGCCGCTCGTAGAACTGGGCTCCAGCTTCTCCGGCAAGAAAGAAGCGCTGTCCGTAACCGGGGCCGCATCAATCAACTCGGCCAATATGGGCGGCAAGGTTGCGATTACCGACCTCGGGAGCAGTGCGGCCAAGGCAGACCTTTCCCTCAACTACAATCCCGCAGCGCGCAGCTTCGCCATCGATGCAAAGGCCGACGAGGCCAAGGGTGGCGTGATCGCGGGCTTGCTTGGCCTTCCGGACAAACCGGCACTCGGCTTCATGATCAAGGGTGACGGGCCTCTCGAAAACTGGAAGGGAACGGCCGCCGCCTCCGTTGAGGGGCTTCCGGTTGCACAATTTGCCGCCTCGATCCAGAAGGCAGCGAGCGGTCTCTTTGCTGTCAGCCTCAAGGGCGGCGGCGCGCTGGACGCGATTGCATCGCCCTCGCTTTCGATGTTGCTGAAAGGCAAGACGGATGTGGATCTGGCGCTTGCCATCGATCCTGCCGGCTCCTTGCATATCGATCAGGGCAAGGTCGTAACCGGTGCCGTGCAGGCCTCGCTCTCGGGAAACCTCTCGCTTTCCGGCAACAATGATTTCAAGGCCAGCGTGCAGCCTGCAGCTGCCGGTGCTGTCTTTTCATTCGGGTCGGGCGACAATGCGATCGGTGTCGATGTCGCCGGAGCCTCCCTCGAGGTCGCAGGACCGCCACAGGGCGCGCGCATCGCGTTGGCTGCCCAGCTGAACCAGTTGACCCTTGCGCAGGGGACACTGAAGGGGATTGTGCTCAATGCGCAATCCGACGCCTTCAATCTCAAGGCGCAGTCCGGTCTTGTCCAGACGGAGCTTTCCGTGGCTGCCACGGCGTTCAAGGATGACGCTGTGCAGAGGCTTGCACAGGCGCCCTTCAAGCTGAAGGCGCCGGTCAAAGTCGCGCAGGATACGATCGCGGCCGATTACAGTCTTGAAGGCGCAAGCTTCGGCGGCACTGGCCAGGTCACTTACACGGTGGAGACGAAAGGCGCCGCGGCAGGCTTCAAGCTGTTTGCCGCGCCCTCGGTCCTGCCGCCTGCGCTTGGCGCCAAGATCAGCGAACCCGTTGGCCTTTCAGGGACATTGACATACGTCGCCGGCGCACTCGACCTCAAGGACCTGGCGATTTCGTCGACGCTCGTTTCGGCCGAAGGATCAGTATCGCTGAAGGATGATGCGCTCATTGCCGATCTTTCAGGTTCGCTGCCTGATCTCGGCAAGTTCATCGACAAGGCGCAAGGGCAGGGCACATTCAAGCTCGCGGCAAGTGGCACCGTGTCGGCACCCTCGGTTGCCGTGTCGCTTGATGTGCCCAAGGCTGTGCTCTCCGGCAAGGCGCTGGACAAATTTGCGCTCGAGGCAACCGCCGCGTTGAAGGACGGCGGCATTGACGGCAAGGTCCACGCAACGGGGTCCATTGCCGGTCAGACGATCGATGTTTCGACCCTGATGAAGCAGGCCAATGGCCGCACGGATATCCCCGATATCGCCGCGACGATCGGCAGCAACAAGGTCACGGGGCAGATGGTGCTGGACAGCGCATTCCAGCCTCAGGGCAAGCTGGCATTCGACCTGAAGGACCTTTCGCTGATTGGCGCCATGGCAGGGCAGCCGCTATCCGGCGCGCTGACTGGCGGGGTCGATATCGGCAACACCAATGGCGACCTGACGGCCAGGGTCGCGCTTTCGGGCAATTCGCTGCGCTACGACACGACCGATATTGCAGGCATCGGCATATCGCTCGACTATGCGGCCAAGGCTCTCTCCGGCAAGGTCAGCGCCAAGACCATCACCAGTGGCAGCAACAAGGTCGATGCGCCTGTCCTCACCTTCTCGCGCAGCGGCAACCAGACCGACTTCACGCTGGCGGCAAAATACGGTGGTGCGCCGGTCGATGCGGCCGGTAATGTTGCGCCCTCAGGCGACACCACGGTCCTGCATCTCGATCGCTTTTCGGCCACAGCGCAGAAGGTCCCGGTCAAGCTCGGCGCGCCTACGGATGTCACCATGGCCAATGGTGTGGTGCAGCTGAACGGGTTGAAGGTCGTGACCGGAACAGGCGCTCTCGTGGTGACTGGAAAGGCTGGTTCTGCACTCGACCTGCAAATCAAGATCGACAACCTGCCGGCAGCCCTTGCCAACAATTTTTCAGCCGGTCTCGGTGCCGACGGTGTGATCTCGGGCAATGTCGCGGTGACCGGAAAGGCCGCGGACCCCAAGGCAAGTTTTTCGCTCTCCTGGCCCGCCGCCAGCCTCGCCGCGACGCGTTCGGCAGGCTTGCCCGGGCTCGCACTGGCAGCCAAGGGCGACTACGGTGCTGGCCAGCTTGCCATCGATGCCACCGCCAAGGGTGCAGGGCTTTCCGCCAATGCCAATGGCAAGCTGCAGCTCAGCGGCGCGAAGTCCCTCGCCATCAAGGTCACGGGTGCGGCACCTCTTGCTCTCGGCCAGTCGTTTGTCGCAAGCCAGGGCATCGGTCTCTCGGGCAATGCCTCGTTCGATATCTCGGTCAGCGGCGCGTTGACCGCTCCCAGGATTGGCGGGCGCATCACGCTCGCTTCTGCCGGCATTGCGCTGCCACGCCAGAACCTCAACCTGACCGGCATGTCCGGCACGATCGATCTCAACGGCCAGACGGCGAATATCTCGGGTCTGACCGCCAAGGTTTCGAGTGGCGGCACGATCGCCGTCAACGGCACAGTCGGCATTGCGGCTGGATCAGGCTTTCCGGCCGATCTCGCGGTGAAGCTTGCCAATGCCGTCTATACCGACGGGAGCCTTGTCCAGTCGAAGCTCAGCGGTGATCTGACACTCAAGGGTCCGATGACAGGCGGGGCCGTTCTGGGCGGCACGATCAATCTGGGCGAGACGACGATCACGATCCCTGAAAAGATCCCTGCTTCGCTGGCAGCGATCAACCTGCAGCACCGCAACGCCCCGAAAGATGTGAAGAAGCAGGCCGCTGAACTCAAGCCGGATGCTCCGAAAGGCGACAGCGGCGGCGGGTCTTCGGCCATCCGGCTCGACATGGCTGTTGTCGCGGAGAACCGGATGTTCGTGCGCGGGCGCGGGATGGATGCTGAACTCGGTGGTACATTGAAAGTCACCGGTACGACCGCAGCGCCGATCATATCGGGTAGTTTCAACATGGTCCGCGGCCGTCTCGCCATCCTCGGGAAACGGCTGGACTTCACCTCCGGCACGATCAGCTTTGGCGGCGACCTCATTCCAACACTCAACCTGATCGCGACATCGAGCACGGGCTCTCTTGCCGTCACGGTGACTGTCGCAGGAGCGGCAAACAATCCCGAAATCGGCTTTTCATCATCGCCTGCGCGCCCTCAGGACGAGGTTTTGGCACAGCTGATCTTCGGACGCTCTGCATCCAGCCTTTCGCCTTTACAGATCGCCCAGCTTGCCGATGCGGCCCTGCAGCTGGCAGGGGGACAAAGCACATCCGTCTTTGAAAAACTGCGCAAGGGAACCGGCATCGATGACCTTGATGTCTCCACCGACGCCAACGGCAATTCTCAGGTGTCGGCCGGCAAGTATCTCAACAGCCGCACCTACCTCGAGCTCCAGCAGGGTGCAACGTCCGGTTCCGGCAAGGCGATCATCAATCTGGATGTCGGCAAGGGCGTGAAGCTTCGCGGCGAGGCGGACAGCGGCGGTGGAACGGCGACGGGCATATTCTACGAGAAGGAATATTGAGGCCCGAGCCTTCGGGACACCGCTCTTCGGTACATTCCAACCCACATCAGGTCGTCGCTACAATCCGAATTTAGCGTAAATGAACTGTTAATCGATTGTTGCCTATAGTTCGCTCGGGGTGTGTTCGATGCGGCAGCGGCTCAGGTCCGTCAACCGATCGAAGATGCAAGGTTCATTCGTCAATTTTTGACGCGCGGTCATTCGGGGTTGGGTGGCTACCATGTTTGAAGGGCTCTTTGGGAGCGACGCCAAGGCGGTGCTCGAGGCTATAGGTCGGGCACAGGCCGTCGTCGAATTCGATCTCGACGCACGTGTCGTCTGGGCGAACGACAATTTTTGCCAGACGATGGGATATACGCTGGGCGAAATCGTCGGGCAGCCTCATTCGATGTTCCTGGACGCCAACGATGCAGCCTCTCCAGACTACAAGGCCTTCTGGGACCGGCTTCGGCAGGGCCAGTGCGAGCGCCGCGAGTATCGCCGCCTCGCCAAGGGTCATCGTGAAATCTGGATCGAGGCGTCATATTCGGCCGTCATGAAGGGTGGCCGTGCGGTCAAGATCGTGAAGATCGCATCGGACGTCACGGCGTCCAAACTAAAATCACTTGAAGAACGCGGCAAGCTCGATGCCCTGTCGCGGGCGCAGGCTGTGATCGAGTTCGACCCGGATGGACACATCCTGTCCGCCAATGAAAACTTCCTTGCGTCCACGGGCTACCGGGCTGAAGAAATCGCGGGCAAGCATCATGCAATGTTCTGCACCCCGGATTATGCGCAATCGCAAGCCTATCGCCAGTTCTGGCAGGACCTGAAGAATGGCAAATCATCCTCCGGCGAGGTTCGGCGGGTGACCAAGGGCGGTCGCGATCTCTATATCCAGGCGACCTACAACCCCATCTTCGACACCAGCGGCAAGGTCTTCAAGGTTGTGAAGTTCGCCGTTGACGTGACGGATCGAGTGCGTGCGGTCGAGTGTCTGGCGCGCGGTTTGAAACAGCTTGCCGAGGGCGATCTGGAACAGACCATCGACAACCGCTTCCCGGACAATCTGGAAGGGTTGCGCAACGATTTCAACCAGTCCGTCCAGCAGCTCCGTGAAATGATCGGCAGTGTGGGCGGCAATGCCAACGCCATCCTCGACGGCACGACCGAAATCCGTGTCGCCGCTGATGCGCTTGCCAAGCGGACGGAACAGCAGGCCGCCTCGGTCGAGGAGACTGCTGCAGCGGTTGCCCAGATGACGACAACGATTGCCGACTCCACCGCACGCGCCGGCGAGGCGGGTGAACTCGTGGCCAAGACGAGGCAGAGTGCCGAAAAGTCGGGAGATGTCGTTCGTCAGGCAATTTCAGCCATGGGTGCTATCGAGGGTTCGTCCCACGAGATCAGCAAGATCATCGGTGTCATCGACGAGATTGCCTTCCAGACCAATCTTCTTGCCCTGAATGCCGGTGTGGAAGCTGCGCGCGCCGGTGACGCCGGCAAGGGCTTTGCGGTGGTCGCCCAGGAGGTGCGCGCGCTTGCCCAGCGCTCGGCCAATGCGGCCAAGGAAATCAAGGATCTCATTACCAATTCCAGCGAACAGGTGCAGAGCGGCGTCGCGCTTGTCGGGCGCACAGGCGCGGCTCTCGAGGAAATTGTCGCGCAGGTGCAGGAAATTAACAGGAATGTAACTGCAATCGTGGAATCCTCACGGGAACAGTCAGAAGGCCTGCGGGAAATTAACCATGCGGTAGGGTTGATGGATCAGGGTACGCAGCAGAATGCGGCCATGGTCGAAGAATCCAACGCAGCGACCCAGTCGCTGGCTGATGAGGCGGAGGCGCTCTATTCGCTGATTTCCCGGTTCAAGACGGGCAAGTCATCGGGTTCGCAGAAGCGGTTGGTTCAACAGTCCGCGCCCACGTCGACCCGTGATCACCGGCAGGTGCAGGTGGCCACGACGAACAGAAAAACCGCCCGCGCCGTTACCGCCGGGAACACAGCGCTGGCACAGCCGAGCGAGAATTGGGAAGAGTTTTAAAATGGCAAGCGCAGTCCACACCACCAACTTTGCTGGCGAAACGCTCGAGATCATCGCTTTCCGCCTTCACGATCAGGAATTCTGCGTGAAGACGACCACGATCCGCGAAATCCGCGGCTGGGCGCCATCGACCCCCATTCCGCATTCTCCGCCGGAAGTGATCGGCGTGATGAACCTTCGCGGCTCCGTGATCCCGATCATCGACCTTGCCTACAAGCTCGGCATGCGCAGCACCGAGGCCAACGAACGTTCGGCCATCGTGGTTGCTGAAGTGCACAACATGGTCATCGGCATGCTGGTTGATCGCGTTTCGGACATTCTGACGGTTGCCGGCAACCAGATCCAGCCGGTTCCGGAAGTCACTGCTTCCTTCGACAAGAGCTACTGCGAAGGCATCATCGCCAGCGAAAACGGCATGATCTGCTTCCTCAACCTGGCGCGCATGTTCCGCGAAAAGGAACTCGACGACGTCGCAGCGTAAGCTGAATTCACATTCAAAAAGCCGCTTCCGCACCGCGCGGGAGCGGCTTTTTTGTTTTTGCATCTGTCACCCCTGCGCGTGCTCCAGCAGACCTGCCTCCAGTTCGTGAAGGTAGATGAATTCCGGCGCATGAACGCCGGCCTGCTTGCGGATTTCGACCAGCCTTGGCGACTCGAAAAAGGCTCTTGCAGCATCAAGCGACGTCCATCGTGAAAAGTGCACGACACGCTGCGGATTGTTGTCCGCACACAGGAGCCGGTATTCGATTTCGCCAGCCTCAGACCGGATGTCTGCGGCGCCATCGAAAATCATTTTCCATGCCGGATAGTCTTCAACGTCATGGATGATGAGGACATAGGGTTTCACCCCGGTACCAAGTTTGTCGCTCAAGTCTCTTCCTCTTCCAATATGACGGATCCGGTTCTCTCCCGGAGCGCCGTTTTCTTTTGATCAGACACTAGGTCATGGACTCATAAATGAGCTTGTTTTGGCGGCTGGCCTGGCAAAAAGATACGAGGAAGCGCTCGAAAGGCGGGCTTTATGGCCCGGTTGAGAGTGCTGACAAAGTAGATTGAAGCCAGCCTGCCGTCCGAAGGATATGGTGAATTTGCCCATCTACTGCGTTGCAAAGGCTTGAAAATGAGGAACATTTCCTTCGCCTTTGCGCCTTGTAGCTGAACAAATTCATCCATACCAAAATCAACCTCATTTATGAGTTCATGACCTAGCATCTGCCGCTACGGCGGTGGGTTTCTGCGGCGCAAACGTCGATTGCCAGCGGCGGCTTTCTGCGGCACGGGCCCGGATGTCTCTGGGATTCAGGCCTGTCACGTCGCGGATGATCCTGCGCAGGGTGGTGGTGTCGGTATAGCCGACCCGATAGGAAATCTCCTCAAAGGGGATGTCAGAGCTTTCAAGCAGTTCGACTGCCCGCTCCAGTCGCAGTCGCTGCAACAGTTGCACAGGTGACATACCCGTTGCCTCCGCCACGCGTCGCGCAAATGTGCGCGGGGATTGGCCCGCCGCCCCGGCAATCTCATTCACGCTCAAGGGCTTGTCGAGCCTTGGTCGCGCCCATGCGACAGCGCGAGAAACACTGGCGCTCGAGGCGGCCAGCAGATCAAGTGCCATGTAGGGGGTCTGGGATTGCCGTCTGTCGAGAAGCATCCAGCGCAGGCAGGCATCGGCGACTTTGGGCCCGGCATAGCGCGCCACGGTCATGACCATGAGGTCCATCTGTGCCATGGCCGCACCCGCCGTTGTAATGCGCCCGTCGGTGGCGATCAGGCTGGCAGCGTCCAGTCTGATTTTCGGAAAGGCTTTGGCCATGGCCGGTGCGAGCCACCAGGCCGCCGTCGCCAGACGTCCATCGAGCAACCCTTCTCGAGCCAGCAGGATTGTCCCCGTGCAGGAACTGAGAAGGTCGGCGCCCTTGTCATAGGCGGTCCGGATGATTTGACAGGCCTTGCACACGTCCTGATCCTGCATGCGGGCAAACGGAGTGCCGGCGCCCTTGTAGAGTTGCCCGGGGACGATGACGATATCGGCCCTATCGTGCGTACTTTCGGGAAATGTCAGGAAGGGCCGAAACATATCCGCACCAGACCCTTCGATCCGAATTGCGAAGGGGTGGGGACGACCCGCTGCTTCGCAGATTCTGTTTGCGACGGAGAGAACGTCGATGGTTATCGACACACTGGAGGCCATTGCGGTTTCCAGCGCGATGATCGTGACGGTTCGCAAGCGTTCCCCTCCCAGGATCAGGATCTGAAGTGGAAGAAATGTAGCGCTCGATCATGGTGAGACAAGTGGCGATTTTGACCTCAGTAAAGGTTATTTCGCCAATTCGTCTGGCTCATGGCAGACAATACAAAGCTTGTTGCCATCCAGATCGCGGACATACGCACCATAGAAATTTGGATGGTAGTGCGGTCTCAACCCCGGCTCGCCTTCGTTGAAGCCTCCTGCCGCCAGCGCTGTTGCGTGGACTGTATCCACGATGCTGCGGCTTTCCGCCATCAGGGCGACCATCGACCCGTTACCGGGGAATGCGTGCTCGCCGTCGAAAGCTGGTCCAAGCACGAAGAGCGGGCGCGTCAGACCGTCCGGTCGCCAGATGGCCAGATGCGGGGTTGTATCCGAGCGGAAGCGACGCCAGCCCAGCATGGGCAGGATCGCCTCATAGAACGGAACAGCCCTTTCTCGATCATTTGTGCCCAGAAACGTGTGTGAGATCATAGCCCTATTCATTCCACCCTCCGAGGGTCTGCATCAGATGCGCGATGATTTCGTCGCGTGCCTTGAGCGTGGGGTGACCCGCCTGGTCGACCAGATGAACCGTCACCACGCTGTGCGGGGAGGGAACATGGGCTGCGAAGAAGGGAGGGACATCCTTGTTGGCCGAAGCGCCGGGCAATTCGCGCGCGATGAAACGTTCGCCCAGCGCGCGTTCGTAGGCCGCGAACCGCTCGGCCCTGCAAAAACTGTCACCCGAGAAGCGATAGGCCAGGACCTGCAGGTTTTCCGCCTCAAGTCGCGCCCGGATTGTTTTGAGTTCGCTGCCCGATATTTCAAGTCCGGCCGGATCATCGAGGGGCAGCGAGGGCTGGCAGAGAACCGGCGCGATCACGCTCGGTTCCAGCATCATCGTCAGCGCGAAATTGCCGGTGAAGCACATGCCGATCGCACCCACGCCCGCGCCGCCGCAACTCTCGAAGGCATGGCGGGCAAGCGCCATGAGCCACGTGGTCACGGGGCTCGAAACGCCAGAGCCGAGGGCGCGAAATTCAGCACTGACGCAGGCCCGCCGAAAGACCGCGACGCCTTCTTCAGCGGATGCAATGACGCCGTCCCTGCCGAAAAGGGAGGGGAGCCAGACCGTGAAGCCCGCATCGCGCACCCACCGCGCAAATCGTGCAACATGCGGGCTGATGCCGGGCAATTCATGCATCACGATGACGGCGGGGCCTGAACCGGAGCGCCAGACACGCCTGGTCGCATTCTCGAACGTCAAGTCGAGGGGTGTGAAATCGGAAAGCGGGTCGTCTGCAAGGACATGAGCCATGATCGGGCCTCCTGACAGTCAGGGTGCCGTCATGCCCGATTGTTTTGAAGTGTCTGATTTGACGTAATTCGGGGCTTTCTCGCCGACCATGATGTCACGGCGAGACCGTCTTCAGGGCTTGTTGACGAGGCTCGCCGCAGCCTTGACCAGCGGGTGAAACTCCGCCCCGTTTTCAAGATGCCGGAAGAACTGCTCGCGCATGCGGCGTTCCCAGAACTTGTTGATATGGTTGGCAACACCGGCCGCGCGTTCCTCCTCCGGCTGGGAATTGAAGAACGTGGCGATCTGGTTTGCCATGTGGACGATCTTGTCATGCGACATCTGAAAAAGCTCCTTCGGAAAGCCACTCGGCCAGCCGATTGGGGTGTGTGAAAACGTCGAATTCGCTCCCACGGGCAAGCGCGACAAGGGTTATGTTGGCGGCCTCCGCCATGGCAATTGCCAAGGACGAGGGCGCGGAAATCGCAATCATCATACCGATCCCGGCCGATGCCGTTTTCTGCACGAGTTCGACCGAGAGACGGCTCGTCAGAACAATTGCGCCGCGTGAGGTATCCATGCCAGAACGCGCCAATGCACCGCAAAGCTTGTCTAGCGCATTGTGCCGGCCAACGTCCTCGCGAACGGTCGTTAGCCCTTCGCCGGGAACATAGAAGCCTGCGGCATGCACGGCGCGCGTGGCGCGAAACAGCGGCTGATGCGCCCCCAGCGAGGCCGCTGCATCGGCGATATTCGCGGCAGTCATCGTCAGCACTGCATCGACCTTTCGCGCAGGAAGCAGAGCCTGCTCGATGGATTCGATGCCGCAAAGCCCGCAGCCGACGGGTCCGGCCATGGCGCGCCGCCTTGCGGTGAGCGCCTCCTCGTAGGCGCCTGCCAGTTCGATCTGCAGTTCGATGCCGCCGCCGGTCTCCTCGACACTGACCGAGAGAATATCCTCGGGACGGGTGACGATGCCTTCGCTCAGCGTGAAGCCATAGGCGAAATCTTCGAGGTCTGCCGGCGTTGCCATCATGACCGCCTGTGTCGAGCCGCGATAGGTGAAGGCGACGGGAACCTCGCTCGCAACCTCACGCTCAGCCGGCAACAGTTCGCCGGACCGGAATGCGAGATGCTGCACCTGGCGCGAGGCGTCCATCTGATCCAGCCTATTCCGCAGCTTCCACCTTGCCGACAATCCGGCGCGAACGGCGCGCCTGTTCGGCATAGTCTTCCTGCCATTCCGACGGTCCGTTGGAAGGCGAAACCTGAACGGCGGTCACCTTGTATTCCGGGCAGTTGGTCGCCCAGTCGGAGAAGTCGGTGGTGATGACGTTCGCCTGCGTGTCGGGATGGTGGAAGGTCGTGTAGACCACCCCTGGAGCAACACGATCGGTGATGAGCGCACGCAGCGATGTCTCGCCCGCGCGGCTCGCCAGCCGGATCCAGTCGCCATCGCGGATGCCGCGATTGTCGGCGTCATGCGGATGGATCTCCAGCCGGTCCTCGGCATGCCATGCGCTATTTTCCGTGCGCCGGGTCTGTGCGCCGACATTGTACTGGCTCAGGATACGCCCCGTCGTCAGAAGCAGCGGGAAGCGCGGGCCCGTGCGCTCGTCGGTCGCCACATATTCGGTGCGGATGAACTTGCCCTTGCCGCGCACGAAGCCGTTCACATGCATGATCGGCGAGCCTTCGGGGAAGGTTTCGTTGCAGGGCCACTGCACGGAGCCTTTCTCGTCCAGCATCTCATAGGTCACGTTGGCGAAGCTCGGCGTTGTGGCGGCGATTTCGGCCATGATTTCCGAGGGATGCGTGTAGTTCCAGGTCAGACCCATCGCGCGGGCCAGCTCCTGCGTGACTTCCCAGTCGCCGTAGCCGTTCTTCGGCGTCATCACCTTGCGCACGCGGTTGATGCGGCGTTCGGCATTGGTGAAGGTGCCGTCCTTTTCAAGGAAGGTCGAACCCGGCAGGAAGACATGCGCATAATTGGCGGTTTCGTTGAGGAACAGGTCCTGCACGACGACGCATTCCATGGCGGCAAGACCGGCGGCCACGTGATGCGTGTCCGGGTCAGACTGAAGGATGTCCTCGCCCTGGATGTAGAGCGCCTTGAACGTGCCATCGACGGCAGCATCCAGCATGTTGGGGATGCGAAGCCCCGGCTCGTTGCTGAGTTCGACGCCCCAGAGCTTTTCGAAGATGTCGCGGGTGGCGTCATCCGATACGTGGCGGTAGCCCGGCAGTTCGTGCGGGAAGGAGCCCATGTCGCAAGAGCCCTGAACGTTGTTCTGGCCGCGCAGCGGGTTCACGCCCACGCCGGCACGGCCGATATTGCCGGTCGCCATGGCGAGGTTGGCAATGGCCATGACGGTGGTCGAGCCCTGGCTGTGTTCGGTCACGCCGAGGCCGTAGTAGATCGCTCCGTTGCCGCCCGTTGCGAAGAGGCGCGCTGCCCCGCGCAGGAGATTGGCAGGAACGCCGGTCAGCGGTTCGATCGCTTCCGGGCTATGCTGTGTTTCGGCGACAAATTCGGCCCAATCCTGGAACTCCGACCAGTCGCAGCGTTCGCGGATGAACGCCTCGTCGTAGAGACCCTCGGTCACAATGACATGCGCGAGCGCCGTCACCACAGCCACGTTGGTTCCGGGCTTCAGCGGCAGGTGGTAGCTTGCCTTGACGTGCGGGCCGTCCACGAGGTCGATGCGGCGTGGATCGATGACGATCAGTTTCGCGCCCTGACGCAGGCGCTTCTTGAGGCGCGAGCCGAAGACGGGATGGCCATCGGTCGGGTTCGCGCCGATGACGATGACGACATCCGTATGCTCGACGCTGTCGAAATCCTGCGTGCCGGCCGATGTGCCAAAGGCCTGGCCGAGACCGTAGCCGGTCGGTGAGTGGCAGACGCGCGCGCAGGTGTCGACATTGTTGTTGCCAAACCCGGCGCGGATCAGCTTCTGCACCAGATAGGTTTCTTCGTTCGTGCAGCGCGACGACGTAATGCCGCCGACGGAGTCGCGGCCGTATTTTGCCTGGATGCGGCGGAATTCCGAGGCGGTGTGGGTCAGCGCCTCTTCCCAGCTGACTTCGCGCCAGGGCTGGTCGATGCTTTCGCGGATCATCGGGTTCAGGATGCGGTCGCGATGGGTGGCGTAGCCCCAGGCGAAGCGGCCCTTGACGCAGGAATGGCCGCGATTGGCCTTGCCATCCTTCCACGGCACCATGCGCACCAGTTCCTCGCCGCGCATTTCGGCCTTGAAGGAGCAGCCGACGCCGCAATAGGCGCAGGTGGTGACGGCCGAATGTTCGGGCTGGCCGATTTCGATCACCGACTTTTCAGTCAGCGTTGCGGTCGGGCAGGCCTGCACGCAGGCTCCGCAGGAGACGCATTCGGAGGAGAGAAAATCCTCGTGCATGCCCGGCGACACGCGGCTGTCGAAGCCACGGCCCTCGATGGTCAGCGCAAACGTGCCCTGAACTTCCTCGCAGGCGCGGACGCAGCGCGAGCAGACGATGCATTTGGCCGGGTCATAGGTGAAATAGGGGTTGGACTCGTCCTTTGCCATCCATTGCGGATTGGCCTGGCCCGATGTGTCGCGCGCCTTGACGTGGTTGTCGCCCTCATAGCCGTAGCGCACATCGCGCAGGCCGACGGCGCCTGCCATATCCTGAAGTTCGCAATCGCCATTGGCGGCGCAGGTCAGGCAGTCCAGCGGGTGGTCGGAGATGTAAAGCTCCATGACGCCCTTGCGGATCTGCTTCAGCCGTTCGGTCTGGGTGTGAACGACAATGCCCGGCGCACAGGGCGTTGTGCAGGAGGCCGGTGTGCCATTGCGACCTTCGACCTCGACGAGACAGAGGCGGCAGGAGCCGAAGGCATCCACCATGTCGGTCGCGCAGAGCTTTGGCACCTGAATACCGGCTTCCATGGAAGCGCGCATGATGGAGGTGCCTTCCGGCACCGTCACTTCACGGCCGTCGATGGTCAGCGTGACGGTCTTTTCCGATTTCGAGGCCGGTGTGCCGTAGTCGATTTCATGGAGGAGGGACATCAGACTGTCTCCTGTGCGGAATGGGGGGTGGTGAGGGAGCGTGGCACGAAAATGCCCTCTCTGGCCTGCCGGCCATCTCCCCCACAAGGGGGGAGAGACCGCGCGGCGATTGACTGCGTCCAACGAACCGATGGCGCGGACGTACACGCTGGATGGGAGCGAGGCTTCACAGCACGGTGAGCCCACCCCCTTGTGGGGAGGGCGGCGAGCAAAGCGAGCGGGCGGGGTCTTTTACTGAGGCTCATTCCGCTGCCTCCAGCTTGCCGCGGCCGTCGAAGTCTTCCGCGAAGTGCTTCATGGCGCTCGAAACCGGATAGGGCGTGAACCCGCCGAGCGCGCAGAGCGAACCGAATTTCATCGTGTTGCAAAGGTCTTCGGCGAGCGCGAGGTTCTTTTCCGGCTCGATCCCTGCAGCGATCCTGTCGATGACCTCGACGCCGCGCGTCGAGCCGATGCGACAGGGGGTGCACTTGCCGCAGCTTTCTACCGCGCAGAATTCGAAGGCGAAGCGCGCCATATGCAGCATGTCGGCCGTGTCGTCGAAGACCGTGATGCCGGCATGGCCGATCAGGCCATCCTTCGCCGCGAAGGCCTCGTAGTCGAATGGCGTGTCGAACAGTGCCGGCGGGAAATATGCGCCAAGCGGACCACCAACCTGCACAGCTTTGAGCGGGCGTCCTGATGCGGTGCCGCCGCCGATCTCGTTGACGATCTCGCCGAGGCTCAATCCAAACGCGGTTTCGTAAAGACCAGGGAAACGGACATTGCCCGCGATCTGGATCGGGATTGTGCCGCGCGAACGGCCCATGCCGAAATCGCGATAATATTCCGCGCCTTCATCCATGATGATCGGCACGGAGGCGAGCGAGATGACGTTGTTCACCACGGTCGGTCTGCCGAAGAGACCTTCGAGCGCCGGAAGCGGCGGCTTGGCGCGCACGATGCCGCGCTTGCCCTCAAGCGCGTTGAGCAGCGATGTTTCCTCGCCGCAGACATAGGCGCCCGCGCCGACGCGGACTTCCATGTCGAAGTGGTGATGCGAGCCGAGGATCGACGCACCCAGAACGCCTGCCTTGCGGGCGATGCCGATGGCGGCGTTCATCACCTCGATCGCAAGCGGGTATTCCGAACGGATGAAGATGTAGCCCTTGGTCGAGCCGGTTGCGAGACCGGCAATCGCCATGCCCTCGATCAGCACGAAGGGGTCGCCCTCCATAATCATGCGGTCGGCGAATGTCGCGCTGTCGCCTTCGTCGGCGTTGCAGACGATGTATTTCTGGTCGGCCCTGGCGTGCAGAACCGTGTTCCACTTGATGCCGGTCGGGAAGCCCGCACCGCCGCGCCCGCGCAGGCCGCTGTCGGTCACTTCCTTCACGATATCGGCGGCATGCAGAGAAAGCGCCGCGCGCAGTCCTTTGAGACCGCCATGGGCTTCATAATCTTCCAGCGACAACGGATCGATTACGCCGCAGCGGGCAAAGGTCAGGCGCGTCTGGTTCTTCAGGTACGGGATTTCTTCGGTTGGCCCCAGACAGAGCGGGTGTCCGGCCTTGCCTTCCAGAAGACCGGTCTCGATCAGTGCTTCGACATCGTTAGCGCGGACCGGCCCATAGGCGATGCGGCCGTGTGCCGTTTCTACCTCGACCAGCGGCTCCAGCCAGTGCATGCCGCGCGAGCCGTTGCGGACGATGACGGCGTCATAGCCTTCCGAGGCGATGGCATATTGCAGGGCCTTGGCGACATGGTTCGCGCCGAGCGCAACAGCTGCGGAGTCGCGGGGAACGTAAATCTTCACGGTCATCGTCCGGCCTCCTTGATGGCGTCCTGGATGCCGGAGACGGTCGCACGGCCGATCAGTTCGTCGCCCAGCATGGCTGCCGGGGCGCAGGAACAGAGCCCGAGGCAATAGACGGGCTCAAGCGTGACGTTGCCGTCTGCCGTGGTGCCATGCCAGTCAATGCCGAGCGCACGCTTCAGGTCTTCTGCAAGGGCTGCCCCGCCCACCGACTGGCAGGCTTCGGCACGACAGAGCTTCAACACATGGCGACCGGCCGGTTCGGCGCGGAAATCGTGGTAAAATGTCATGACGCCATGCACTTCGGCGCGCGACAGGTTCAGTTCCCGGGCAATGAGCGGTAGCGCCGATTGCGGAACGTGGCCAAACTCTTCCTGAATGGCGTGCAGGATGGGCAGAAGAGGCCCTTCCATCGCTTTCATCTCACGCGCAATTTCGAGCGCCCGGGCGTCGGATGGGCTTATCGTGTTATGTATGTTCACCGCGAGACCTCCCGGCACTCTTTGTCTTTCGCATTTCCGCACGGAAATCAGGTGCCACATTTCTGGAAACGACCCAGACCATGCACGAAATCATGGCCTCCGTTTGCCCGGCGGTCAATAATCCAGTTTCGTTGCATGATAGATTATCTCTATCAAAAAGGCTTATTTCACAGCGCCATTTGCTATCATCTCTGCGGTGGTCAGCAGGGCTGAAACGAGCGGCGTTGCAGGCGCGCGCGGACCCGTGACGAGGCCGACGAGATGACCGCTTTCGGGCTTTTCGAGTTCAATGGCGAGGACGCGGTCCTGATAGCCGAAGGCCTCCAGCATGCCGGAAGGCATGATCGATGCCCAGCTGCCGGAGAGCACATGGGAGAGCAGTGCAACGATGGAATTGGATTCGAGCCGCGCCCGGCTGCTGACACTGGCCTCGCGGAAATGGCGATCGATAATGCGGCGATTCTGCATGTCGCCGGTCAGCAGGCATAGGTCCACCTCGGCGGCCTCAGCCCAGGAGACCGCCTTGCGCGCCGCTAGCGGATGCGTCTTGCCGACCAGCAGGCAATAGCGCTCGCGATAGAGCGCCACCGTCTGGACGCGGCCGAGCGGCTCATCCTCGAGATAGGTCAGCCCGGCGTCGATTTCGAAGTTCTCGAGCAGTTCCAGGATCTCGTCCGAGGTCGCGGAGCGGATGGAGAAGGTGACGCCGGGATGGCGTTCGCCGAAAGGCGTCGTGAGCCGCGGCGTGAAGGCCAGCGCGGTGGGGATTGCAGCGATACGCAGATGCCCGCTCAGGCCTTTCCTGACAGTGCGCATCTCGTCGCGCATCGCCCGGCCGTCAGCCACGATCTTGCGCGCCCAGACCAGAACCTTTTCGCCCTCCGGTGTCAGGCCCTGGAAGCGCGAGCCACGCTGAACCAGAAGAACGCCAAGTTCGTTTTCAAGCTGGCGAATGCTTGCTGAAAGGGTTGGCTGTGTGACACCGCATTCTTCGGCGGCGCGGCCAAAATGGCGGCTGCGGGCGAGCGCTATGAAGAATTCGAGCTTGGTGAACATCCAACGATTGTATGATGCGGGTCGCCAGTGGACGCAATAAAAAATCCGCGGTCACAAAGATCGCGGATCGAATTTTCGATATCTCTGGCTTCAGCCGGCGGAAGCGACCGCACGCTTGGCCATGACCTTGACCAGATTGGCGCGATACTCGGAATTGCCGTGGATGTCCGACATCATCATGCCGACGTCGACTGCAATCGCGCCCAGCGCATCCGGCGACCAGGCTGCCTTGAGCGCCGCTTCCATGCCCGCATGGCGGAAGACGCCATCCGAACCGGCACCTGTGACCGCAACGCGGACATCTGCGCCGGTCTTCGCCACGAACACGCCTGCCATGGCAAAGCGTGAAGCGGGGTTGAAGAACTTCTGGTAGCCCGCCTTGTCCGGTGCCTCGAAGGAGAAGGAGGTGATGATTTCTCCATCTTCCAGCGCCGTTTCGAAGAGCCCCTTGAAGAAGTCGTCAGCCGCGATCTTCCGCTTGTTGGTGGTCACGGTCATGTTGAGCGCCAGCACGGCGGCCGGGTAGTCGGCCGCCGGATCGTCGTTTGCGACGGATCCGCCCATCGTGCCCATGTGGCGCACGTGGGGATCGCCGATGTGGCTTGCAAGCTGGCAAAGCGCCGGGCAAACCGCCTTGAGCGCCTGCGAGGAAGCGACCTCATAATGCGTCGTGCCCGCGCCGATGGTGACCGAGCGGCCATTGACGGTGATGCCCTTGAGCGAACCGATATGGCGCAGATCCACCAGATCCGACGGTGAGGCCAGACGCTGTTTCATCGTTGCAATCAGGGTCATGCCGCCGGAGAGGTATTTCCCCTCCGAAGCACCCGCCATCAGTTTTGCAGCCTCGTCCACCGAAGCGGCGCGGTGATAGGAAGTCTCGTACATGGTCTTGCTCCTCTTCCTTACTGCTGCATTGCTGCCCAGACCTTCGCGGGCGTTGCCGGCATGGTCAGGTTGTTGTTGCCAATTGCGTCGGTCACCGCGTTCATGAAGGCCGGGGGCGATCCGATCGCGCCTGCCTCGCCGCAGCCCTTGATGCCGAGCGGATTGCTCGGGCAGGGCGTGATCTGGTGCGACACCTTGTAGGACGGCAGGTCGTCCGCGCGCGGCATGGCGTAGTCCATGTAGCTTGCGGTGATCAGCTGTCCGGTCGATGCGTCATACTGCACGCCTTCCAGCATGGCCTGGCCGATGCCCTGGGCGATGCCGCCATGCACCTGACCCTCGACGATCATCGGATTGATGATGTTGCCGAAGTCGTCGGCGGCAACAAACTGCACAATCTCGGTCTTGCCGGTTTCCGGGTCGACCTCGACTTCGCAGATGTAGCAGCCGGCCGGGAAGGTGAAGTTGGCCGGATCATAGAACGCGCCTTCCTTGAGGCCCGGCTCCATGCCGGAGGGAAGGTTATGCGCGGTGTATGCGGCAAGTGCGACCTGGAACCAGGGCAGCGCCTTGTCGGTGCCTGCGACCTTCAGTTCGCCGTTTTCGATCACGATGTCGCTTTCGTCGGCTTCCATCAGATGTGCAGCAATCTTCTTGGCCTTGGCTTCCACCTTGTCGAGCGCCTTGGCGATGGCGGACATGCCGACCGCGCCGGAACGCGAACCATATGTGCCCATGCCCATTTGCACCTTGTCGGTGTCGCCATGGACGATCGACACGCTGTCGAGCGGCACGCCGAAGCGCGAGGCAACCAGCTGTGCGAAGGTCGTTTCATGGCCCTGGCCGTGGCTGTGCGAGCCGGTCAGAACCTCGATCGTACCAACGGCATTGACGCGCACTTCGGCCGATTCCCAGAGACCGACGCCGGCGCCGAGTGAACCCACCGCGGCCGAGGGCGCGATGCCGCAGGCCTCGATGTAACAGCTCATGCCGATGCCGCGCTTCTTGCCGCGGGCTGCGGCCTCTGCCTTGCGAGCCGGGAAGCCGGCCCAGTCGGACTCGGCCATGGCCGCATCCAGAGAGGCCTGATAGTCGCCGATATCATAAGTCATGATGACCGGCGTCTGGTGCGGGAACTGCCGGATGAAGTTGCTGGAGCGAAGGTCCGCGGGCGAAAGCCCAAGTTCTCTCGCTGCCGTTTCCATCGTGCGTTCCAGCAGGTAGGTCGCCTCCGGGCGCCCGGCGCCGCGATAGGCGTCCACCGGAGCCGTGTTGGTGTAGACCGCATGCACGTTCGCGTAGATGACCGGGATGTTGTACTGGCCGGACAGCAGCGTCGCATAAAGATAGGTCGGCACTGCGGACGAAAAGAGCGACATGTAGGCGCCGAAGTTTGCCGTCGTGTCGACCTTGAGGGCCGTGATGCGGTTGTTGGCGTCGAACGCCATCTTGACCTTGGAGAGGTGGTCGCGACCATGCGCGTCGGTCAGGAAGGCTTCGGTGCGGTCAGCGGTCCACTTGACCGGAACGCCGGTCTTGCGCGAGGCCCAAAGGCAGACGATTTCTTCCGGATAGATATAGATCTTGGAGCCGAAACCACCGCCCACATCGGGGGCGATGACGCGCAGCTTGTTTTCCGGTGCGACGTTGTAGAAGGCGCTCATCACCAGGCGCGCGACATGCGGGTTCTGGCTGGTGGTGTAGCAGGTGTAGTGATCCTCGGCCGCATCATAGATGCCCAATGCCGCGCGGGGCTCCATCGGATTCGGCGACAGACGGTTGTTGTGGATCTCGATTTCCGTCACATGCGCTGCGGCGGCAATGGCGGCATCCACCGGACCTTCCTCACCAATGGCCCAGTCGTAGATGACGTTGCCCGGGGCATTCGGATGAACCTGCGGCGCGCCCGGCTTCAGCGCGTCGAGCGCTTCGGTGACGGCGGGCAGGACATCATAGTCGACCACCACGGCTTCGGCCGCATCGCGGGCCTCGGCCAGCGAGTCGGCAATCACGATGGCGACAGCATCGCCCACGTAGCGCACGGTCTCATAGGCAAGCGGACGCCAGTTGCCCATGTTCATGGGCGAGCCGTCCTTGGAGTGGATCATCCAGCCGCAGATCAGGCTGCCGATACCGTCATCCTGCAGGGCGCGCCCTTCGAGCACGTCGATGACGCCGGGCATGGCCTTGGCTGCGGACATGTCGATGCTCTTGATTGTCGCGTGTGCATGGGGGCTGCGTACGAAGTAGCCGTACTTCATCCCGGGCACTTTCATGTCGTCCACATACCGGCCCTTGCCAGTCAGGAAACGCTTGTCTTCCTTACGCGCAACGCGCGCACCAATTCCTTCAACACCCATTTCTGTTCCTCCCGAACAATGGTTCCAGCAGCTTGAATAGTCAGCGATTTTCGGCGGGGAATGTGTGGACACACGTCCGTCCCGGCCGGTACCGCCCGTTATTCAGCTGCCTGCTTGGCGCCACCCATTTCGTCGGCGGCAGCGAGGATCGATTTGACAATGTTATGGTAGCCGGTGCAGCGACAGATATTGCCTTCCAGCTCGCTGCGGACGGTCTTTTCATCAAGGCTGCAATTGTGCCGCTTGATCATGTCGGCGGCTGTCATCACCATGCCGGGCGTGCAGAAACCGCACTGAAGACCGTGATGCTCCTTGAACGCAGCCTGCACCGGGTGCAGAGCATCGCCAGACGAAAGCCCCTCGATCGTCGTGATGTCAGACCCCGAGGCCTGCACCGCAAGGATCGTGCAACTCTTGACCGAGTGGCCGTCCATGTGAATGACGCAAGCACCGCACTGGCTGGTGTCACAGCCCACATGGGTTCCGGTCAGTCCGAGGTTTTCACGAATGAAATTCACCAGCAGCGTGCGGTCTTCGCACTCGCCGCTTACCTTGCGACCATTCACGGTCAACGTCACCTTAGTCATGCACTCCTCCCTTGCAAACTTTAGTGTCGGCGCTGACTATTTGCCTATTCCGGGAGCCAATCAACAGAAAGTTTGAACAGGTGTAAAATAATTGAAACAAAACGACGGGCAAAAACGTTATAGTGTTGCTGGCTTTCTTAAGCGTCTGGGCTGTGGGGAAAAAGTTCCACAATTTCAGCTATTTTGGAGCCTAATGCAGCGTTTGGTTCTCGCGGGTCGCGCCTGAACTGTGGTAAGCACTACCAATGGGGGAGGCCGTGACTTCCGCCCGTGTTTTGTGGGAGACAATGATGAAGAAAGCTATTGCATTGATTTTTGTGGCCCTGGCGGTCACGAGCTGCACGCAGACCGAAAAGGGCGCAGCCATCGGCGCTGGCGCTGGTGCGATCATCGGCGGTGCCCTGACGGGTGACGTTCGTGGTGCCGCTGTCGGCGCAGCCATTGGTGGCGTTTCGGGTGCCGTTATCGGCCACGTTTCCGAACAGCCTGGCCAGTGCTATTACCGCGACCGTCACGGCCGCCGCTACATCGACGATTGCCCCGGCGGCTATTGATCGATTGCGCGGATAATTCCGCTTGACCTTCCAGTTACTGGAAGGATTAGGGTCTTCGGGATAGAAACCTGAAGGCCCTTGATATGGAAGCGCAAGCCAATCCTGATCCTGCGGCGGGTGACGAGCCCGCCGCAATTGCAATTGATCCCGTATGCGGCATGAAGGTCAAACTGAATGCCGGTAAGCCGCGCCTGATCTACAAGGGAACGGAATATCACTTCTGCAATCCGAAGTGCCTGACCCGGTTCGACGCCGATCCTTTCTTTTATCTCTCCGGCCGATCCAAGCTCCGCAAGAAGCCTCAGCCGAAGGCTGCGCGCTACACATGCCCGATGGATCCTGAAGTGATCCGCGATGCACCCGGCACCTGCCCGATCTGCGGCATGGCGCTGGAGCCGATGGATGGCCAGCACGACGGCCCCAATCCCGAACTCGTCGATTTTACCCGCCGCTTCAAGGTAAGCGTTGCAGCGTCCGTACCGCTGCTCGTCCTGTCCATGGGGCCGATGCTCGGCCTGCCTGTTCGTGACTGGCTCGGTGAGCGGGTCGCCACCTTCCTCGAGTTTCTTCTCGCCGCACCCGTTGTCCTGTGGGCCGCAAGGCCCTTCTTCGAACGCGGCTGGGTGTCGGTGAAAACCTGGCATCTCAACATGTGGACGCTGATCATGCTCGGCGTTGCGGCGGCGTTTGGCTATAGCGTTGTGGCAGCCTTCCTGCCTGGTATCTTTCCGCATGCCATTGCCGGTCACATGGGTGCACCACCTGTCTATTTCGAAGCCTCGGCCGTCATCATTGCACTCGTTTTCCTCGGGCAGATCCTGGAGCTCAAGGCGCGCGAGAAGACGGGCGATGCGCTGAAGGCACTTGTCAATCTTGCGCCCAAGAAGGCGCTTCGTCTCAACGCCGACGGGTCGGAATACGAGGCGCCGCTTGAAAACCTGCTGATCGGCGACCGTATCCGGGTTCGTCCCGGAGAAAGCGTCGCGGTCGACGGACATGTTGTCGAAGGGCAGTCCTCGGTGGACGAAAGCATGATCACCGGCGAACCCATGCCTGTCGAAAAGGCCCCCGGCTATCCGGTCACCGGCGGTACGCTGAACACCAATGGCAGTTTTGTCATGGAGGCCGAGAAGGTGGGTGACGACACGATGCTGTCGCAGATCATCCGGCTGGTCACGGCGGCGCAGCGGTCACGCGCGCCCATCCAGAGCCTTGCCGACCGGGTATCGTCCTGGTTCGTGCCGTCCGTGGTGGGCGTTGCGCTTCTCGCTTTCCTCGCCTGGATGATCTTCGCGCCGGAGGACCCGTTCATCTTCGCCATCATATCGGCTGTGTCCGTGCTGATGATTGCCTGCCCCTGCGCGCTGGGGCTCGCGACGCCTGTGTCAGTGATTTCCGCGACAGGTCGAGGTGCGCGCGCCGGCGTTCTGATCCGCGATGCCGCTACGCTGGAACGCATGGCGGGCGCTGACACGCTGGTCATCGACAAGACGGGCACGCTCACCGAAGGCAGACCTGTGTTGCAATTGGTCCGCGCCTTCGGACCGTTCAGCGAGGATGAGGCGCTTTCGCTCGCCGCATCGCTTGAACGTGGCTCGGCTCACCCGCTGGCGACGGCAGTCCTGAACGGGGCGGAGGCCCGATCCCTTGCGTTGCGCGATGCGGTCAACTTCCAGTCGATCTCAGGCAAGGGTGTCTCGGCCGAGATCGATGGTCGCGCTGTGCGCTTCGGTAATGCTGCGATGATGGAAGGGATCGAGACAGCCCCGGCGGCGTACACGGTTTCCAGCCTGTCGCGGGAAGGCATGACGGTCATGTATCTCTCCGTCGGAACCGAGCTGGCGGGGCTGGTCGCGGTCGCTGACCCGGTGAAGGCGGGTGCGGTGGAGGCCCTGCGCGCGCTTCAGGCAACGGGCTTGCGGATCATCATGGCGACCGGGGACAACAAGGACACGGCGCAGGCTGTTGCGGCTCGGCTCGGCGTCAACGAGGTCCGCGCGGGACTTCTGCCCGAGGACAAGAAAGCGCTGGTCGACCGGTTGCAGGCAGAAGGCCGTTCGGTTGTCATGGCGGGCGATGGCGTCAACGATGCCCCGGCCATGGCTGCGGCGCATGCGGCGATCGCCATGGGCACGGGCGCGGATGTCGCGATTGAAAGTGCCGGCATCACGCTGGTCAAGGGAGAACTGGACGGTGTTGCGAAGGCACGTCATCTCGCGCAGGCGACGATCCGCAACATCAAGCAGAACCTTTTCTTCGCCTTCATCTACAATGTCGTCGGGATTCCGGTTGCCGCCGGTGTGCTCTATCCGCTGACGGGCACGCTCCTGTCGCCCATGCTGGCGGCGGCGGCCATGAGCCTGTCGTCGGTTTCCGTCATCACCAACGCGCTGCGGCTCCGCACGGTCAGGATTTGAGATCATGAATATCGGACAAGCCGCAGAACGCTCCGGTCTTCCGCCCAAGACGATCCGCTACTACGAGGACATCGCGCTTATCGCGCCCGAGCGCGCCGACAACGGTTATCGTGACTACAGCGCGGGTGATGTGCACCGGCTGCGATTTCTGCAACGGGCGCGCAATCTCGGCTTTTCCATCGACGAGTGCCGTCTTCTCCTCTCGCTCTATTCCGATCGGCATCGGGCGAGTGCCGACGTGAAGCACATTGCGCAACAGAAAGTCGATGAAATCGATGCCAAGATCGCGGAGCTTCGTTCGCTGAAAGCAGCGCTCGAGCCGCTGATTGCCTGCTGTCATGGCGACGAACGGCCGGATTGCCCCATCCTTGATGATCTGGCGGGTGTGCCATCCGAAATCGGCAATTGACGGTGCGCCGCACGTGACGGGCAGGGGCGCGAGTGCTATAGCCGTTGCTGAATGCAATTGCCGAAGCGGCCTTCCTGCGCCTCTGCGACATTGCTGAAAGTCCATCCGCACCAGCGTGGTGGGAAATCATGGCGGGGATGGCATGCGCAGGGTAACGGTTCTCGGTTCGACAGGCTCGATCGGCGTTTCGACGCTTGATGTGATCAGGCAGTTGGGTGGCCGGGACGCGTTCGAGGTTGTCGCGCTCACGGGCCACGCCAATATCCCGCTTCTGGCAGAACAGGCCGTTGCGACGGGCGCAAAGCTTGCCGTCACCGCCAATGAAGACCTCTATGGGGAGCTGAAATCGGCGCTGTCCGGCTCCGGCGTTGCGGTTGCTGCAGGCCGCAGCGGCCTTATCGAGGCCGCCGAAATGGAGGCGGAAACGGTCATGGCCGCCATTGTCGGCACAGCGGGCCTCGCCCCGACGCTTGCCGCCGCGCGGCGCGGCGCCGATATCGCGCTTGCCAACAAGGAATGTCTGGTGACCGCCGGCGAGCTGTTTGTCCAGACGGTCGAGACCGGCGGAGGCAAGCTGCTCCCCGTCGACAGCGAGCACAACGCGATCTTCCAGGTTCTGGAAGAAGACCAGCGCCACGCGCTAGAGCGTATCGTATTGACTGCATCCGGCGGGCCATTCCGTTCCTGGTCACGCGAGCAGATGGCCGGGGTTACGGCCGCCGTGGCGCGTGTGCATCCCAATTGGTCCATGGGCCTGAAAATCTCGGTCGGCAGCGCCTCCATGTTCAACAAGGCGCTGGAGATGATCGAGGCGAAGCACCTCTTCCGCGTGCGCCCCGACCAGATCGAGGTCATCGTACATCCGCAGTCGGTCGTGCATTCCATGGTGGGTTACACCGACGGCTCGGTTCTGGCGCAGCTTGGCTGCCCTGACATGCGCACGGCAATCGGCTTTGCGCTTTCTTATCCGGCGCGCGCCGCGCTCAATGTCGAGCGGCTGGATTTCGCCCGGCTCGCGCGGCTCGATTTCGAAGCGCCAGATGAGGCGCGCTTTCCGGCACTTAGGCTCGCTAGGCTGGCGCTGACACGCGGCGGGCAGCAGAGCGCCATCATGAATGCCGCCGAGGAGACCGCGTTCGACGCGTTTGTCGAAGAAAAGATCGGCTTCCTCGACATGGCCGATATCGCAGAGGCGGTCATGGACGACATGACGAGCTGGCCGGCGGCCGAGACGATCGAAGATGTGTTTGCCTGCGACGAAGAGGCGAGGGCGCGCGCCGCCCAGTTTATCAAGCGCCGCGCCGCCGCCTGACCATCACCATCAATAATAGATCGCGCGGAAGATATCCGTGGGGAAGCGGCCGAGGCATCCTTCTACCGCATTGTTGGTCATGATCAGGATGGTCATCCCGCCATCCGGGTCGATTGCCCAGGAGTGACCGTAGACGCCGCCCCATTGCAGCGCATTTTTCGGCAGGGGCTTGGCTGACAGGTCCGGATCCTCGATGACCGCGCCGATGAAGGTGAAGCGCTGGCCTGCATCTTCGGCTGGCCGCGGTATCGATCCGATCTGGTTGACGAGGGCGGCCCGCGCCAGCGCGGGCGAAAGGATGCCTTTGTCGCCCGTGCGCATGGCTTCGAGGAAGGTCATGACTTCGGTCGGCGTGCTGACGGCGCCTGCGCCGCCTGACTGGAAGGCATTGGGATCGAAAATACGGCCCGGCGAGAATGTGACAGCCTCGCCATCTGTCGAGACGACGACATGCGGGTCCTTCATGCGCACCGGTTTCGGTTTTGCATCGGCGTATGGGGTTGCAAGGCGTTCTGTGTCGGTGACGTGGAAGCCGGTATCCTTGAGACCAAGCGGGCCTGCCACATGCGCCCGCAGCGCATCATGCAATGTCGTTCCGGCGGCCTTTGAAATGACCGCGCCCAGAACGTCGATGGCGGTGGAGTAGATCCATTGCGTGCCCGGCTCATAAACGAGAGGCACTGCTGCAAGTCGCGTAAAGCTTTCTTCGAAGGTCAGGCCGCCCGGTCCCAGCCCTTCCTCGACGCGCGCTTCCGGCGGATAGCGATCTGCAGGTGTTGCTCCATAGGTAAAGCCTGCCGTGTGCGTCAGCAGGTGGCGGACCGTGATGACCGGTGTGCGCCCATCGGCCGTCTTCGGGGTGAAATAAGGGAGAATGTCGCGGACCGGCTGGTCCAACGCCAACAGACCCTTGTCGACCATGGCAAGCGCAGTGGTCGCAACGAAAGGCTTGGTCACCGAAGCCAGACGGAAGATGGTGTCGCGCGTAACGGGGCGTTCATGTTCCTTGTCTGCAAAACCGGCCATGCGTTCATAGTCGGGCTTCCCGTCCTTCATGATCATGACGGCAGCACCGGTAATTCGGCCGTCAGCAATGGCCTTGTCGATGACCTTGTCGAGGCGCGTGCTCATCAGAATCTCCCAAAACAAAAAAAGCGGTGCAGATTTAATGCACCGCTTTCAGATTGAATAGCGTGTTGACGATAAATCAGGCCACGGCGCGAGCCAGCGCGCAGCGCGACCACAGGTCATGAAGGGCGCCGACAAGGTGCTTCAGATCATCATCCGTGTGGAACGGGCTCGGCGTGATGCGCAGACGTTCGGTCTTCACGGGCACAGTCGGGTAATTGATCGGCTGAACATAGATTCCGTAGTGGTCGAGCAGCAGATCGGAGATCCACTTGCACTTGGCAGCGTCGCCGACCAGAACCGGAACGATATGGCTCGGATTGTCCATGTGCGGAATGCCATTAGCGTTCAGAAGCTTGCGCAATGTGCGCACGCGCTCCTGATGGCGAAGGCGCTCTTCCTGGCTTTCCTTGAGATGACGGATCGATGCGAGCGCGCCCGCGGCGATTGCCGGCGGCAGCGAGGTCGTGAAAATGAAACCCGAAGCGAACGAGCGCACGAAGTCGATCAGCGCAGCCGAACCGGTGATATAGCCACCCATGACGCCGAATGCCTTGCCCAGTGTGCCTTCGATCACAGTCAGGCGGTCCATCAGGCCTTCGCGTTCGGCAATGCCGCCGCCGCGCGGGCCATAGAGGCCAACGGCATGAACTTCATCGAGATAGGTCATCGCGCCGTATTTTTCAGCGACATCGCAGATGGCCTTGATCGGGCTGATATCGCCATCCATCGAATAGACGGACTCGAATGCGATGAGCTTCGGCGCAGCCGGGTCGGCGGCCTTCAGCTTTTCTTCGAGATCCTTCACGTCGTTGTGCTTCCACACGACATACTGGGCGCGCGAGTGGCGGATGCCTTCAATCATCGAAGCGTGGTTCCCGGCATCCGAAAAGACGATCATGCCGGGAATGCGCGAACAGAGAGTCGTCAGCGACGCCCAGTTGGACATATAGCCCGAATTGAAGAGAAGAGCGGCTTCCTTGCCGTGGAGATCGGCAAGCTCGCGCTCGAGGAGAACGTGATAGTGGTTGGTCCCGGAAATGTTGCGCGTGCCGCCAGCGCCTGTGCCGCACTCGTCGATGGCCTGCTTCATGGCATCCATGACGCGGACGTTCTGGCCCATGCCGAGATAGTCATTCGAGCACCAGACGGTTACTTCCTGGACGCCGTTTTCCGTGTGACGGAATGCCTTGGGGAAATTCCCACGCTGACGCTCAAGGTCAGCGAAAACGCGATAACGGCCTTCCTGGTGAAGTCCATCCAGCGCGTCCTTGAAAAATGCCTCGAAGTTCATTCTCGTCTCCACATTCACACGAGCGTTTTCAGGTCTCCAGCCAGCCCCGTCAAGTCCCGCGCATTAGATTCTTTCTAACATGCGGCAATTCGCGCAGACTTCCTCCTTTGCGGAAATCCACAAGATGCGGGGGCGGCTCCTGTCGAGAAACGTCCTAGCATTGCTCACGCGTCGTTCAGTTGATGTATGTCAATCCTGCTTACGAGAGCCTTACGATTTAAACCGAACGTTAGGGATGTCTGGAAAACAGACAATGCGTAAGAAAAAGACCACCAAATCACCCCATTGTGGACAGGTCCTGTCTCAAGCCCACCACATTCCGCTCGTATTTCCGGTTGCATTCCACGCATGCCCTGCACGACTCGGTCCCTGCGAGCGAATCCGGCATGCATCTTGTCAAAGTCTTACAGTGCCTTCGCGCGCCCGGCTGTGCGTGCGGCGCTGCGACCACCGCTTACAATGGATGGGCACGCATGCTGAGATTTTTCGAGACAATCATCGTTCCGACCGCGCGCGAAACGCCGGGCAACCCGCCAAACAGCATCCTGAAGTTCTACTGGTTCTTCGTGCGTCAGGCCAAGGGACTGTTTTTCTCGCTCTTTGTCGTGAGCTGCCTGGTTGCCGTCATCGACGCGATCATTCCGGTCTTCATGGGCCGGCTGGTGAAAGCCGTGACGTCATCGACGCCCGGCACCCTGTTCGCCTCCGGTGGAGAGCATTTACTGATCGGTCTCGTTCTGCTCGTTGTCATCATCAAGCCGACAGTGATGACCCTCCAGGGTCTCGTGCTCAACCAGTCGATTGCTCCGGGTGTCACCAACATGGTGCGTTGGCAGAGCCATTGGCATGTCGTGCGCCAGAATATCAGCTTCTTTCAGAATGACTTCGCGGGCAGGATCGGCTCGCGCGTACTCGAAATCGGGCATACGCTGCGCAACTCCGTCGTCTCGGTCATTTCTGTCGTCTGGTATCTGGCCGCGCTCGGCATCATTGCCTCCGGCATCCTGATCGTTGCCAACCCTCTCCTGGTCGTGCCTGTGGCAATCTGGACCGTCTGCTACATCGGTTTCCTGATTTTCATCGTTCCCAAGATCGGGCAGGGCGCCCGCTACCTCGCCTACGCGCGCTCTGACATGGTGGGCCGCATCGTCGACAGCTACACCAACATCATGACCGTAAAGCTCTTCGCCCGCCCGGAAGAGGAGGACGATTTCGTTCGCGAGTCGGTCGATGTCCACACAGGCCGGATGATCCGGCAGCATCGCTGGCTGTCAGTCTTTTCGATCGGGCTCTCGCTGCTCTCGGGCAGCTTGATTGCCAGCACTGCCTGGGTGGCCCTTCTCCTGTGGTCACGCGGCGAGATCGGCATCGATGTGGTTGCCATGGTTCTGCCGATGACGCTTCAGATATCCGGAACGTCTGCGCGCGTGGCGCAGGAAATCACGCAGATCTTCGAGCAGGTGGGAACCGTGCAGGAAAGCATGGAAACGATTGCCCAGCCGATCGGCATCATCGACAAGCCGAACGCCAAACCGTTGCAGATCCGGAAGGGTGAGATCGATTTCCAGCGCATTGGCTTTCACTACGGTCGCCGCGAAGGCGGGATTATCGGCGATCTCTCGCTGCACATCAAATCTGGTGAGCGCATAGGGCTCGTTGGGCGTTCAGGTGCTGGCAAGTCGACGCTGGTCAATCTCCTGTTGCGGTTTTACGAGCTTCAATCCGGCCGCATCACCATTGACGGCCAGGACATCGCGGACGCGACGCAGGAGAGTATTCGCCGCCATATATCGGTTGTCACTCAGGACACCTCGTTGCTTCATCGCTCGATCCACGAAAACATTGCCTATGGCCGGCGCTCGGCGACGCGCGAGGAGGTTTTTGCCGCCGCGCAGCAAGCCCATGCCGTCGAATTCATCGAAAAGCTCACGGACTGGCAGGGGCGGACCGGCTTTGATTCTCACGTTGGCGAACGAGGGGTAAAACTCTCTGGCGGACAACGGCAACGCATCGCAATCGCGCGCGTCATTCTGAAGAACGCGCCGATCCTCATTCTCGATGAAGCAACATCGGCGCTGGATTCCGAAGTCGAGGCGGCTATCCAGTCGAGCCTTGAAAACCTGATGCAGGACCGGACCGTGATTGCGATTGCACATCGGCTTTCAACGATTGCGGCCATGGACCGTCTCGTCGTGCTCGATCAGGGGCGGATCGTGGAAGAGGGCTCGCACCACGAGCTGCTGGCGCGCGGCGGGCATTATGCAAGGCTTTGGGAACGTCAGTCAGGCGGATTTCTGGACGCAGTCTTGTGACGCTTTTCCAATAATATATTTGCCTTATCAAAGTATCGTGCTCTTCGGCCAGCATATCCAATGTCTATATTGGATTATGCTGGCAAATCCGCATGTTATACCAACGATCATTGATAGGAACTCATTTGACCGGAGCGATTTTGGTTTCCGGCGAGGAGAAAACCACAGCTGGGCCAGAAGGCCCAGCGCGGATTTTCGACGATGCCCGGGGGGCAAAAGCGCCCGGCCCCAAAGGGGTGGCACGGAAACCGGCCACCGGGTGCGTCGAAATCCTCGACCGATGCAGCAGCATCGCTCTGCGGTATTCTCCTACCCGGATGACCGTTTCCAAGCCATCAAATGAGTCCATATCAATGATCGTTGGTATTAATCATCATTAATCAATTCTTATGCTTTTTGGCTAAGATTAGCACTTAGTCATTTGCTGCTGCGAATCCGTACCTTCATTCATGCGGACGCATTCGTGGACTGCAATTCGGGGATAATATTGTTCAATTGCTTTTGTGGGGCTAATCCATGTCCATGCTTGGAAATGTTGGGATCAGGGCAAAGATCTTCTCGATCGTCATACCGCTTTGCGTCGCGGGCCTGTTGACGGTCGGCTATGTCGCCTATCGTTACATGGACACCAACGCCGCCTACACGAAGTTCATTACCGTCGACAACGCAATGGCTGTCGAAATGGCGCGGGCGAACCGAAATCTCTATTCGCTTGCCTACTACGCCCATATGACGACGATCTATGACGCAAACGATCCATCCTTCCAGGAAACACTCAAGCTCTACGAGCAGAACAAGAAGGATTCTGTCGATCGTCTGCAGCATGTCAAAGCCGGTCTGACTGGCTATGACGAGCAGATCACCCCGATGATTGACGGTGTGAACGGCATTATTGCGAAGATGGATGCTGCCGTCGACGCTGCCAAGAAGGGGGATATCAAAGGAGCTGATACCTTCCTGAAGGATGCTGACGGTGCGATTGTACCGCTGACCAAGCGCATGGTTGATTTCAACAATGCGCGCGCCAACGGGATCAAGATCAAGAGCGAGCTTCTCAGCCACCAGGCCGAGTCTGCGGTTGCGTGGTCGCTGGGTGTCGTTGTCGCCTTCTATGTCGTCAGCTTCATTGTGTCCTACCTCCTGGCAACGGCCGGCATCGTGGGTCCGATCGCGATGCTGCGTCGGCGCATGCAGGCGCTTGCCGAGGGCGATGCTTCCTCCTCGGTTGACGGCATGCAGCGCCGCGACGAGATCGGTGGGATGGCGAAGGCGCTGGAGGTCTTCCGGCAAAACGCACTTGATCGCGTCAGACTGGAATCCGAGGCCGAGTCCACCCGCAGCCTCAGCGAACGGGAGCGGCTGGAGCGTGAGCGGGTCCGCGCCGAGGAAGTCGCAGCCGTCAAGTTTGCAGTCGACAATCTCGCGAATGGTCTCGAGCATCTTTCGGATGGCGATGTAACCTATCGCATCAGCCAGCCTTTCATCGATACGCTTGACAGTGTTCGTAACAACTTCAACGCGTCGGCCGAAAAGTTGCAGGCTGCGCTGTCGCGCGTCGCCGAGAATGCGCGCGGCATTGATGCCGGAGCCAACGAAATCCGCGCGGCAGCTGATTCGCTTGCCAAGCGCACCGAGCAGCAGGCCGCAGCCGTGGAAGAAACCGCAGCGGCGCTCGAACAGATCACCACCACGGTCAAGGACTCGACGCGTCGCGCACAGGAGGCCGGGCAACTGGTCGCCCACACACGCATCGGCGCCGAGAAGTCCGGCGAAGTCGTTCGCAAGGCGGTAACTGCAATGGAGCGCATCGAAAGGTCATCCGGCGAGATCAGCAACATCATCGGCGTCATCGATGAGATTGCCTTCCAGACCAACCTGCTTGCGTTGAACGCCGGTGTCGAAGCCGCGCGCGCTGGCGAGGCGGGCAAGGGCTTTGCAGTTGTTGCCCAGGAAGTGCGCGAGCTTGCCCAACGCTCCGCCAAGGCCGCCAAGGAGATCAAGGCGCTGATCACCACCTCCAATGAACAGGTGCAGGAGGGCGTTTTGCTGGTGGGTGAAACCGGCAAGTCGCTCGAGGCGATCGTCAACGAGGTGATCGAAATCAACGGTCACGTATCGGCGATTGTCGAGGCCGCGCAGGAACAATCCTCCGGGCTCCAGCAGATCAACACCGCCGTCAACCAGATGGACCAGGATACGCAGAAGAATGCGGCCATGGTCGAGGAGACAACGGCATCGACCCATAGCCTGGCTCAGGAGGTCGATAGCCTCAATCGTCTTCTGGCCCAGTTCAAGATGCAGGAGCGCGGCTCCGCAAGCGTCGCAGCCGCTACGCAAAGATCTGCCCCGGTATCCGAAACAGGCCCCACCAGTCAGCCGCGTGTTTCGCCGGCGCGCGCCCTTGGTCGCAAGATCGCATCAGCTTTCCAGGGCAACGCAGCTGTCAAGCAGGATGCGAGCTGGGAAGAATTCTGACCGGATAGCAACGACGCACGTCGAAGCGATCAATATCGGTAGAGTTCCGCCGCGGTTTTCGCGTCGGCATCATGCGCCTTGTGCAGGACCTTGAAGTTGTCGCGCGGATTGTCGGACGACGCCAAGATGACGGCAAAGAGCAGTGTTGCTGCCGCCATGGTGTACCATCCGGCTTTGGCAATCAGAGTGCGAAGTCGTTCGTTGTGTTCGGTGTGCTGCGAGTTGAGGTGCGTGTTCATGGCCGTCTTATTCATTGGATATCGGAGCATCATAGCCGACTACCCATTATAGGCATCGTTGATGACGTGAAGCTGACTCGATTCAGTGAACGCCAATAATTTATGACAATGTGCGCGAGGTTCAAGACGCTGATGCGCAATTTGACAGGTTCAAAAGGCCTCGCGCGCCGACTTGTGTTCACCGGCGCGAAGCTGCGTCCATTTTCATCAGGCGACGTGAAATGAAGTGTGGCGAAGCATGCTTCCACGCTCCGCCACAAATTCAAGATATCTCCCGCTCCGGAGCGCGACCGCTGGCGCTGTGATTACTCTACGCGCGGCCGGATGACGTCTGCGAAAGCTTACTTTTCTGTTGGCTCACTGACGGTCGGGGTTTCGGGTGTCTTTTCGGGCGGCGTGACCGCAGGTGGCGTGACTGCGGGCGGCGTCACTGTCGGCGTGCTGTTCGAGGTCGGGTTCGACGCGAAATTCTGCTTGCCGTTGGAATTGCTGACGTTTGAGCTGTTGCCCTGACCCTGCGGGCCGCCGGACGCCGTTTCGGTCACGCAGCCGCCGCGCGGATCCATGCAGTAGCGGACGGTGTTGGCGATCGACGCAATCGTCTGGCGCTGCTGGCTGTCGGATGACTGCTTGCCGGCATAGGCGATGCCCTGTGCGATGCCTGCGTTGCTGGCGCCGGTCGAGGCGTTGACAAGCGCTGCGACGAGAGCCGCGATCTTGCGGTCTCGCTCGGCGGGAGTGCCCTTGAATGATGCAATTTCGGCCTTGACCAGCGCAAGGCAGTCGCCGCTGCCGCCCGTTGTGCAACCCTTGACCACCGACGATGTCGAGGCAAGTGCCGCGTTTGAAAACATCGCGATGGCGACGGAAAGTCCTGCAATAACAATTCTCTTCATAACTTATCCCCCAAAGATAAACGTATTAAGAGGGGACACTATAAATGAATTTCGAGACCATGCATTAACAATTCGTAAACTAAAGTTAACGCGTGCGCCGAATTTGGAGCACTCCGCGCGAGCACTCGACTTGGAGATGGGGCAGGCCGTTTTCAGGGCGTGTGGGAGCGGAAAAGTCCCAGCACACCGCGAGCCCCTGTTGCGCGCGACCCGGCGGAAAAAATCGAAAGAATTGATTTGAGTGGTGATCCCGACGCGATTCGAACGCGTGGCCTACAGATTAGGAATCTGTCGCTCTATCCTGCTGAGCTACGGGACCATACAAACCTCAATACAAAAGCCTGCGGGCGATGCCAAGCGCTTTCTCCATCAAGATCTGATGACGGCATTTTGCCCTTGCCAGCGCGCGAAACGGCAGGCCGTTCGAATGCGTTCCTATTGGTTAATCATTCCGAAACATGGCTCTGCTACAATTCAGACTGGATCATGTATGTCGTGCCAATGCCGGCGAAAGCCAGGAATTCCGGGGCAAAACGGTCATCCATGTGTTCAGGGTTCTGCCCGTTCCGTCGCGCGATGTTGGCGCAGGGCGGCGCAGTTGCCGGAAGTGTATCTCGTTGAACGGCAAATTGTAGGTTTGAGTGGTCAAGCTCCGTCTACCGCGGAAAGTCGTCATCATTGGCTCGGGCGTCGTCGTTCTCTGCGGCGCTTCCGGGGCTGCGGCGCTTTTTATCGGTCGTGACAAGATCCTCGGCCCTTCCGAAGAAACGCTCGCCGGCGTTGCCTGCACCGACGTCGTGCGCGTTGCCGAAATGCGCAAGGATCGTGGACCCTGGCTTCGCAAGTTCGTTAAGGTGCCGCCGGGCACCGATGGCATGACGCGGGTCAAGACCGCCATTCGCGTTGCCCAGACCATTCAGCAGACGCTGCCTGCCGACCTCATCGAGATTGCCGTTCTGGACGAGGCCGGGCCTGACCAGCGCGCCTTCATGCGTGGTCGTGCGCTGGGTGCCGAGGTGATCCTGGTGAAGGATCCCAGCAAGGTTCCCGGGATCGATTCCAAGTTCACCATCAACTACTACGAGGGCGGTGCCAGCGGCACCGGCATGTTCTACGGCAAGGGCGAGACCATGGCGTCGAAGGACGCCGAGGCGCTTGTCGGCAAGATGGACAAGCTGACGGACTGCGCGCCGCCAGTGAAAAAGGAAGATGCCGCGGCCGCCGACGGCAAGAAGCCCGAGGGCGAAAAGAAGGCCGAAGGCGAGAAGAAACCGCCGAAGCCGAAGGAAAAGAGCAAGGGCGGCGAGACCAAGAAGGAAGGCGCTCCGACGATCGAGCTGCCGAACGATGCGCTGGGCCGCATGCAGAAGGTCGCGCTCGACAAGGTTGCGGAGGAAACGCAGAAGGAAGAAGAGGCCAAGAAGGCCGAGGAGGCCAAGAAGCCCGGCATCATGAAGCGGATGATGGGCATGGTTGGTCTCGGCGGTTCCGGCGAAGAGGCTGCAGCGCCTGCAGGCGAAACCAAGAGTGATCCCAAGGGCGAGGTGAAGAGCGACGCCAAGCCCGCGGCGGAGGGCGAGAGCCAGCCTGCGGCAGACGCTGCGCCCACCGAGCCGTCAAAGCCTGCGGAAACCGCCGCCGCTGCGCCAGAAGAAAGCCCGTCCTTCATGTCCAAGATGATGAACATGGTGGGTATGGGCAAGAAGAAGCCGACTGATATTGTCGAACACTCCAGCGGCCCCGCCATCGTCAGCGGCAAGACCACCGGCGAAGGCGAGCAGCCGGCCGCCGATGCCAAGCCTGCTCCTGATGCAGCCGAAGCGCCGAAGTCGGATGCCCACGGCGGGTAATACTGACCCGGCTGCACGGGCCTCGCTTGTTTGACAATCCCAAAAACAAAATCCCCGGCGCGATGGCCGGGGACAATCGTTCTGGTATCTGCTTCCCGCTCAGTCAGCCTTCTGGCGGCGAGCCGGGAAGAGGATGATGTCGCGGATCGACGGGGCGTTGGTCAGCAGCATGATCAGGCGGTCGATGCCGATGCCGAGGCCGCCCGCCGGTGGCATGCCCTGGTCGATGGCGTCGAGGAATTCCTCGTCCAGCTGCTTTTCCTTTTCGCCACGGGCGTGGGCCTGTTCCAGCTGCTCGACCATGCGGCGGCGCTGTTCTTCCGGATCGTTCAACTCGGAGAAGGCGTTGCCGAGTTCCCAGGCGTTGCAATAGGTCTCGAAGCGTTCGACCAGGCGCGGTTCGCCCGGCACTTCCTTGGCGAAGGGCGAAATGTCCTTCGGGAAATGGGTGACGTGGCTCGGCTGGATCAGCGTACCTTCGACCTTCTCCTCGAAAATGAATGCAAGGCATTCGCCCCAGGTCCAGTCCTTTTCGACTTCGAAGCCTGCAGCCTTCGCGGCGGCGCGGGCTTCCTCGTCGGTCTTGATCGACAGGAAGTCGATACCGGTCGCTTCCTTGACGGCGTCAGGCATGGGCACTCGCTTGAACGGGCCCTTGAAGGAGATCTGCTTGTCGCCGAAGGGGAAGTCCGTCGTGCCGTGGATCTGCAGTGCCAGCGCCTCGAACAGGCGTTCGACGAGACCCATGATGTCCTCGTAGTCGGCATAGGCCCAGTAGCATTCCATCATGGTGAATTCAGGATTGTGCCGGGTGGAGACGCCTTCGTTGCGGAAGTTGCGGTTGACCTCGAAGACCTTGTCGGTCAGGCCCGAAACCAGCGTGCGCTTGAGGAACAGTTCCGGCGCAATACGCAGGTACATGTCGAGCTTTAGAGTGTTGTGATGCGTCTTGAAGGGCTCGGCGGTGGCGCCGCCATAGACCGAGTGCAACATCGGCGTTTCGACTTCCATGAAGCCTTCCTGCTCCATGAAGCGGCGCACACCGGAGATGATCTTCGAACGCTGCTGGAAGCGGAGCTTGGACTCCTCGTTGGTCATGATGTCGAGGTGGCGCTTGCGGTACTTCGTCTCGATATCCGTCACGCCATGCCACTTTTCCGGCATGGGCAAGAGCGCCTTGGTCAGCATGGTGATCGTGTGGACGTTCACAGTGAGCTCGCCGCGCTTCGTGCGGCGGACTTCGCCCGTGACACCGATGATGTCGCCGAGATCGATCAGCGGCAGCAGGTTGCGCGCTTCTTCCGACGTCACGTCCTTGTGGCTGAACACCTGAACCTTGCCAGATGCATCGACGATGTCGATGAACATGCCAGAATTGCGGTTCGAATAGACGCGGCCGGCAACCGTGACGATATCGCCCGTCAGGGTGTCTGGCTCGATGTCCTTGTACTTTTCGGCCAGTTCCGCATTGGTGATTGTGCGGTGGAAATGCGCCGGATAGACGTCGCCAATCGTCTCGCGAAGCTTCGCGAGCTTCTGCACGCGCACTTCGGTGACGTCGGAAGAGAGGGCGGTTTCGGTCTTCTGGTCGGTCATGGTCTTATCCGTTGTTCCTGCTTGGTCTTCTCCCCCTGGGGAGAAGGTGCCCGAAGGGCGGATGAGGGGTTCTCGTTGTCATCGTTGGAACCCCTCATCGCCTCACATTGTTCGGCACTTCTCCCCGAGGGGAGAAGAGGGCGCGCGTCGCGCTTATTTCTTTTCAGCCTCGACGCCGAGTTTCACGGCGGTGGCTGCGGATTTCAGGCGCTGGCGCACGACTGAACGGCCGAGGATGGCCATCGAGTCAAAGAGCGGCAGCGAGCGTGACGAGCCGGAAACGGCGATGAAGAGGGGTGCGAGCACGTCGCGCAGCTTCTTCTCCATGCGTTCCGAGATGGCGCGCAGTTCCGCCTCGATGCTCTCGACGTTCCATTCGAAGATCTTCTCAAGATCGGCCTGCGCGGTTTCCAGAATGGCCAGGACGTCGTCGAGCGGCACTTTCTTGATGTTGGCAAAGTCGGCCGCAGTAAGCCCCAGATCACCCTTCAGCAGGAAGCCCGCGAGGTCCGGCAGGTCGGAAAGGCGCGTGATGCGGCTCTGCGACAGCTTCATGCCTTCGCGGAAGCGATCGTTTTCCTGAGCCCAGGCGAGCACGCGGCTCACGAAATCCGTTTCGCTGAGGCCTTCGCGCAGCCAGCGGCCGTTCAGCCAGTCGAGCTTCTGGATGTCGAAGATGGCGCCGGCCTTGTTAAGATTGTCCGGATCGAACTTTTCCGCCAGCTCACCCATCGTCATCAACTCTTCGCCTTCGGCGATCTGGATGAAGAAGAGGCCGAGGAAGTTCATCAGCGCTTCCGGCAGGTAGCCGAGCGCCGAATAGTAGGAGATCGAGGTCGGGTTGCGGCGCTTGGACAGCTTCGTCTTATCCGCATTGCGCATCAGCGACAGATGCATGAACTTCGGCGGTTCGAGGCCGAGATACGTGTAGAGCAGAATATGCTTCGGCACGGAGGCAAGCCACTCTTCGCCACGCGCGACATGGGTGATCTTCATCAGATGGTCGTCGACGACGTTTGCCATGTGATAGGTCGGCATGCCGTCGGCCTTGAGAAGGACCTGCATGTCGACGCTGTCCCACGGGATCGACACGTCGCCATAGACGCCATCGTGGAAATCGCAGCTACCTTCGGTCGGGATCTTCATGCGCACCACAGAGGGTTCGCCCGCAGCCATGCGGGTTGTCACCTCTTCCGCAGACAGCGACAGGCACTTGCCATCGTATTTCGGCTGCTTGCCGGCGGCGCGCTGGGCAGCGCGCATGTCTTCCAGACGCTCCGGCGTGCAGAAGCAGCGGAAGCCGTGACCGGCAGAGACGATCTTCTCGACATATTCGCCATAGATATGCTTGCGGTCCGACTGGCGATAGGGGCCATAGGGGCCGCCAATGTCCGGACCTTCCGACCATTCAAGACCGCACCACTTCAGGGCGTCGAGCACCTTGGTTTCGAATTCCGGCGTCGAGCGGGTCGCGTCGGTGTCTTCGATGCGCAGAATGAAGGTGCCGTTGTTCTTCTTGGCGAAGAGATAGTTGAACAGCGCGATATAGGCAGTCCCGACATGGGGCTCGCCGGTCGGCGAGGGGGCGATGCGGACGCGGACGTTGGAAGCGGTCATATTCGTTCGTCTTTTAAGGCTGCCTGCAGGCTTCCGGTTGGTCCGGGTGGGCGTTGCAGTTCTTGCCGGTTCGGAAAAAGGGGAAGCCCTGCCCGGAGGGTGTCCGGACAGGGTTTTCTGTGGCGCGTTAGGCCACATCCGTCATCAAAGGTCAAGTAATGTGCGGGTCTTGGCAACCCTTTCGCCGAAAAGGCGAAAGGTCCGTTTGGCTGAAACCGGGTTACTTCTTCTGATCGCGCCTGCGGCGGGCATTGCGCGCCATCATGTTGAGGAACTCGACCAGAGCCGAGAAGCCCATGGCGGTGTAGATGTAGCCCTTCGGAACGTGATAGCCGAAGCCGTCGGCGATCAGGGTCATGCCGATCATCAGCAGGAAGCCGAGCGCCAGCATGACGATCGTCGGGTTGCGCTCGATGAAGTTGGCGAGCGGATTGGCCGCCAGCATCATGGTCGCGACAGCCACCAGCACGGCGATGATCATGACGGGCAGATGCTCCGTCATGCCCACGGCGGTAATGATACTGTCGACCGAGAAGACGATGTCGAGCAGGATGATCTGGAAGATTGCCGCGCTGAAACCGATCGAGGCGGCAGACGAGGGCTTTTCATCGTCATGTTCCGACGTGTCGGTGCTGTGGTGAATTTCCTTGGTCGCCTTCCAGACGAGGAACAGGCCGCCGGCGATCAGGATCATGTCCTTCCACGAGAAGTCGTGGTTGAAGGCATTGAAGACGGGCGCCGTCAGTTTCACGATCCAGGCGGCGAAGCTCAGCAGGACGAGGCGCATGATAAGCGCCAGCGAGATGCCGAGTGTGCGCGCGGACTTGCGGAATTCCTGCGGCAGCTTGTTGGTCAGAATGGAGATGAAGATGAGGTTGTCGATGCCGAGCACGACTTCCATGGCGATCAGGGTAATGAGTGCTGCCCAGACCGCAGGGTCCTGTGCAAGGATAATCAGATTGTCCATTCTTCACCGTCGTTGTTCAAACAACGGCGAAATAGGTACGATGGCAGCCTGCGCCAAGGGGCCGCCCTGCAAAAGTGGGCAGAAATGATGTCTAATACCAACGATCACTGATAGGAACTCATTTGACCGGAGCGATTTTGGTTTCCGGCGAGGAGAAAACCACAGTTGGACCCGAAGGTCCGGCGAGGATTTTCGACGACGTCCGGGGGGCAAAAACGCCCGGCCCTGAAGGGGTGGCACGGAAACCGGCCACCGGAGGGCGTCGAAATCCTCGACCGAAGCAGCGGCATCGCTCTGCGGTATTCTCCTACCCGGATGGCCGTTTCCAAGCCATCAAATGAGTCCATATCAGTGATCGTTGGTATAAAGCGTCTATCGGACGCCATAAGCCTTCATGAAGACATTGATCGCGGACTTGACCACGTAGGACAGTTCCTCTTCAGAGGGCTGCTCGGCGGTTTCTCCGAAGAGCGCCGGCTTGAAGAGGCCCGCGGAGCAAAGTTCACCAAACTGGCGTGCAGCCAGAAGCGGATCGTCGATCCGAAGAAGCCCTTCGCTCACCTTCAAGGCCAGGTAGTCCTGCAGAACGTGCGCGCCGCGCGTCGGCCCCACATTCAAGAATGCCTGCGCGACTTCAGGCAGCTTGTCGAGGACACCGAGCACCATGCGCATGCCGGTGATCGTGGTGGGGCTGGACATATGCCGCGAGAACATCATACCGAAATTGTAGAGAACGTCCTCGATCGGCTTGTCGGGTTCGAGAAGGCTCGAAACGGCATTGAACATCCGCTCGCGCTGCCGGGTGACCAGCGCTGCAAAAAGCTCTTCCTTGTTGTTGAAGTAGACGTAGATCGTGCCCTTCGAGACGCCGGCTGCCTTTGTGATGTCATTCATGCTGGCGCCGTCGTAACCCTGGGTTATGAAAACCCGACCGGCTCCGTCGAGGATCTGGTCCCGCTTCGCAGGGTTCTCCCCGGCGCCGGGGCGTCCGGGGCTTTCAATGGAAGCGCATTCCCTTTCCATTCTCAATTTGCCAATCACCGACATCGCAGATGCTTCCCTAAACTTTTTATTAGTTAAACTGAACCGTTCGGTTCGATTTCACTTGATATGATCGAGAACATGCATTATGTCAAGATCACACTGAACCAATCGGTTCGATTTAGATCCTCTCAAGGTTTCGCAACATGGCCAAGAACGCAACGTCCGCCTCTGTGCATATCATTAACGAAGATGACGCACCTGAAGCCAAGGCACCCGCCCAAGAAAACACCGTTCGCAGCGAAGCCCCTGCACCCATGAGCGCCCCGGTCAAGGCACCACCGCGCAAGTCCCGGCGCGGCCGTTTCGTGCTGGCAGCGATCGTTCTCGCAGCGCTTGCCGGCGGCGCCTACTATGGCCACGAATGGTGGATCAACGGCCGCTTCATGGTGTCGACGGACGACGCTTACATCGGTGGCGACATCAGCTATATCGCACCCAAGGTGACCGGCTATGTCAATACGGTCAACATCAAGGCCAACCAGTATGTGAAGGCTGGCGATGTCCTCGCGACCCTGGATGACGGCGACTACAAGATTGCGCTCGACCTCGCCAAGGCACAGTTCACGACCCAGGAACTTTCCCTGAAGTCCATCGACGCCCAGAAGGCTGTTGCAACGGCCGCCCTGCAGCAGGCCCAGGCCAAGCAGAAGGCAGCGCAGGCTTCCCTGCATGGCGCGCAGCTGGCTCAGGATCGTGCCAGCAAGCTTCAGTCGCAGGCATTTGCCAGCACCTCGACGCTCGACAACGCGAACATTGCTCTTGAGCAGGCCCAGGCCGACGTTGGCAGCTCCGCTGCTGCGATCCAGTCTGCCGAAGCCAACCTGACGGCGATCGACGCACAGCGCGCACAGGCCGAAAGTGTTCTGAAGTCGCTGCAGCTTTCTGTCGACAAGGCCCAGCGCGACCTGTCGTTCACGGTTCTGAAGGCGCCGATCGACGGCATCGTCGGCAACCTGTCCTTCCAGGAAGGCGATCTGGTTAGCCCGGGGCTGCGTCTGGCCGCCATCGTGCCGTCTGACGAGCTCTATATCGACGCCAACTTCAAGGAGACGCAGATTTCCGACATCCATCCTGGCCAGACGGTTAAGATCCATGTGGATGCGCTGCGCGACCACGACATCGAGGGCAAGGTGCTTTCGATCTCGCCGGCGTCCGGCTCCGTCTTCTCGTTGCTGCCGGCTGAAAACGCGACCGGCAACTTCACCAAGATTACCCAGCGTCTGCCCGTGCGGATCTCGATCCCTGCGGACGCGCTGAAAACGCATCGCCTGATGGCTGGTCTTTCGGTCGTGGTCGATGTCGATACCCGCACGGCAAGTGACTCCAGTAAGCCGTCCGTCGAATAATCGACATCTCCAAGGGGTTGGTCATGACCGATAACATCGCGAAGAACGCCGGTGCCGACGCGGGGCGTGAGCCTCCAGTCCCCCTGCGTAACGTGCTCGCGTTCTTCGCGATGGTTCTGGGCATGTTCATGGCCATCCTGGACATCCAGATCGTTTCTGCATCCCTCTCCGAAATTCAGGCTGGCCTCGGGGCCAGTTCTGACGAAGCCGCCTGGGTTCAGACCGCATATCTGGTGGCCGAAGTCATCATGATCCCGCTTTCAGGCATGGCCGCGCGCATTCTGTCGACGCGCGTCATGTTCACGATTTCCGCCGCCGGGTTCACGGCCGCCAGTGCGCTTGCCGCAACCGCCACCAATATCGACCAGATGATCATCTACCGCGCCATTCAGGGCTTCATCGGCGGTGGCATGATTCCGTCGGTCTTCGCGGCCGCTTTCATCATCTTTCCACCGTCCAAGCGGCCGATCGTTTCCCCGATCATCGGTCTCATCGCGACGCTGGCCCCGACCATCGGGCCGACTGTTGGCGGCTATCTCAGCCATGCGTTTTCCTGGCACTGGCTGTTTCTCGTCAACGTGCCTCCGGGCATCATCGTCACCATCGCTGCCTGGTCGCTGATCAACTTCGACAAGCCTGAGCGCGAACTGGCCCGCAATTTCGACTGGGCAGGGCTCGCCAGCATGGCTGTGTTCCTCGGTGCTCTCGAATACGTGCTCGAGGAAGGTAACAACAAGGGTTGGCTGCAGGACGAGAAGATTGTCCTCGGCACCGTTGCGATCGTTCTTGGTGCGCTCATCTTCTTCTACCGGGCATTCACGGCAAAGTACCCGATCGTGGATCTGCGCGCCTTCACCAACCGCAACTTTGCATTTGGCACGGGCTTCTCGTTCATCATGGGTGTCGGTCTTTACGGCCTGACCTACCTGTACCCCGTCTTCCTTTCTTCGATCCGCGGATATGATTCGCTGATGATCGGCGAGACGATGTTCGTATCGGGTCTGGCCATGTTCTTCACAGCGCCAATTGCCGGGGTCATGTCGCGCAAGATGGACCCGCGCGTCATGATGATGATCGGTTTCGGTGGCTTTGGCCTCGGCACCTTGATGATGACGCGCATGACGGCCGACTGGGATTTCTGGGAAATTTTCGTGCCCCAGATCCTGCGCGGCTGCTCGATGATGATCGCCATGGTGCCGATCAACAACGTGGCGCTTGGAACTCTGCCGCCCGAACGCATCCGCAATGCGTCCGGCCTTTACAACCTGTCGCGTAACCTTGGCGGCGCGGTTGGTCTGGCGATGATCAACACCATGCTGACGCACCAGAGCAAGTCGCATTTCGAGCAGCTGGCAGAACATGTGCAATGGGGCAATCCCGCTGCCATGGACATGTATGGCAGCATGACATCGAAGTTCAATGCCATGGGTCTCGATGGCGGAACAGTTGCGATCAAGCAGCTCTCCGGCATGGTGAAGCAGCAGGCCTATATCCTGTCGTTCATCGACGTCTTCCTGGTGCTGACGGCCCTGTTTGCGATGCTGGTTGCGCTGGCTTTCCTTCTGAAGAAGCCCGAGGCCGTCGCCGGCGCATCGTCCGGCGGCCATTGACGTCGCCGGCCAACCGGTCGAAACTGATCCGGTTGGAAATTTGCGGTGCATGTCGATGGACGCCTACATAGAGACCCCGCGCCTCATCCTGAGACCACCGCAGCGTGAAGACCTGTCAGGCTGGAAAGCCATGATGGGCGATGCCTACGGCTCCCGCTTTATCGGTGGTCCGCTCGATGAAACCGCCTCCTGGGCGAGCCTCGCCATCATGTCGGGGGCCTGGCAACTGGATGGTTTTGCCAATTTCTCCATTGTCCTCAAGGAAACCGGCGCCTGGATTGGTCGCGCCGGACCCTGGATGCCTGACGGCTGGCCGGGGCCGGAAATCGGCTGGGCGCTCTTGAGGGAGCATTGGGGCAGGGGCTATGCGCGCGAGGCCGCTGAAGCCAGCATCGGCTGGTCGCGCGCAAAGCTTGGGTGGGACCGGGTCATCCACATCATCCATCCGCAGAACAGGCCCTCAATCGCTCTTGCCGAAGCGTTGGGTTCCAGTTTCGAGTACCGCCTCGAAGCCGGCGAACTCGACAGCGAAGAACCGTTGCTGGTGTTTGGTCAAAGATTTTGATTTACGTACCTCATATTTGAGGGTATGAGGGCTGCGGAGGAAAAATGCGCCCGACAGTTCACGATATCGCCAGAATGGCCAATGTCAGCCTCGCGACAGTTGATCGCGTGCTGAACAATCGCCCCGGTGTGCGGGAAAAGACCCGTGCGCTTGTCGAAAAGACAATTGCCGATTTAGGCTATGTCCGCGATGTGGCCGCTGCCAATCTTGCCAAGAAGCGACGCTACGTTTTCGAGTTCCTGCTTCCCGAGGGCGACAATTCCTTCATCCGCATGCTGGGCGAGGCGGTTCACGAGACAGCCGATGCGCTCAAGCTTGATCGCACCGAGCTGCTTATGCGTCGCATAACGGCATTCGACGCCGAGGCCCTTGCCAAGGAAATCGAGGCCGCCGTTGTCCGTGATGTCGATGGCATTGCCATCGTCGCCATCGATGACGACAGCGTGCGCGCTGCCGTCGCCGCAGCGACTGAAGCGGGAATCCCGGTCGTGACGATCGTGTCGGACCTGCCGGGTTCCCGGCGCGTGCATTTCGCAGGCATCGACAATCTTGCAGCAGGCAAGACTGCGGCGAGCCTTCTCGGTCGCTTCATGGCGCCGCGACAGGGCAAGGTCGGGGTGATTGCGGGCTCCTTGAAGGCGCGCGACCACCGCGAGCGGCTTGCAGGCTTCGAGGAAGTCATGCAGCGCTATTTTCCGGCTTTCCAGGTCCTTCCGGTTCTCGAAGGCGCGGATGATCCGAAGCGCGTCGAGGAACTGGCGTCCGTGCTTCTTGAAAATCATGCCGATCTCGTCGGGATCTACAGTCTGGGCGCGGGCAACCGGGGCCTTGTGAAAGCGCTGAAGAAGGCGGGAGACAGGGCGTTGCTGCCTGTCATCGCCCACGAATTGACGGCAGTCGCCCGGGAGGCACTGACCTGCGGCATATTTGATGCCGTCCTCAATCAGGATGCGGCGCGCGAGGTTCGCAGCGCCGTGCGCGTGATGAAAGCCCATGCCGACGGCCTTGAGGCCAACGAGGCACAGGAACGCATCCGCATCGACATATTTCTCAAAGACAACATGCCATAAGCATTGGGAGGAAACACATGTATCTCGGTCTCGACCTCGGGACGTCGGGCGTCAAGGCGCTCTTGATCGATCTCGACCAGAATATCCTGGCCACAGGCAACGGCAGCCTCGACGTTTCGCGTCCGCATTCCGGCTGGTCCGAGCAGGACCCGGCACATTGGATCAGGGCAACGCGCGAGGCTGTAGACGCCATTCGCAAGACGTTTCCGGAGGCTCTTGCCTCGGTGAAGGGCATTGGTCTTTCCGGCCAGATGCATGGCGCGACGCTTCTCGACGAGAAGGGCGCGGTTCTGCGCCCCTGCATTCTCTGGAACGATACGCGCAGCCATGTGGAGGCCGCGGCGCTGGACGCTGATCCGCGCTTCCGTGCCCTGACCGGCAACATCGTGTTTCCGGGCTTTACAGCGCCGAAGCTCGCCTGGGTGAAGAATAACGAACCCGAGATCTTCGCCAAGGTTCGCAAGGTTCTCTTGCCGAAGGACTATTTGCGCTTCTGGCTGACGGGTGAGTATCTCTCGGAAATGTCCGACTCGGCTGGAACGAGCTGGCTTGATACCGGCAAGCGTGCCTGGTCGTCCGAACTGCTTGCCGCGACCCATATGGATGAAAGCCACATGCCGGGCCTCGTTGAAGGCACGGCGGAGGCTGGTGCGCTGCGCGCCGAACTGCTCTCCGAATGGGGCATGAGCGGACGCGTGGTCGTGGCTGGTGGTGCCGGCGATAACGCCGCCTCGGCCATCGGCATGGGCACGGTCAAGTCGGGCAGTGCGTTCGTGTCGCTGGGGACGTCGGGCGTTCTCTTTGCCGCCAACGATCGCTATCTGCCCAACCCGGCGAGCGCCGTGCATGCTTTCTGCCACGCGCTGCCCGACACGTGGCACCAGATGGGCGTCATCCTGTCTGCGACCGACGCGCTGAACTGGTATTCCGGCGTTGCGGGCCGCTCGGCCGCCGATCTTTCCGCGGAGCTTGGCGATACGCTGAAGGCTCCGGGCGGTGTTCTGTTCCTGCCCTATCTGTCAGGCGAGCGCACGCCGCACAACGATGCATCCATCCGAGGTGTTTTCGCGGGTCTTGGCCACGAATCCTCCCGTGTTGTGCTGACGCAGGCCGTGATGGAGGGTGTGTCCTTTGCCATCCGCGACAACCTTGCGGCGCTCAATGCTGCAGGAACTTCGATCTCGCGCGTGACGGCCATTGGCGGTGGTTCACGTTCGCGCTACTGGCTGAAATCGATTGCCACGGCGCTGAATATTCCGGTCGACATTCCGGCCGACGGCGACTTCGGTGCGGCCTTCGGCGCGGCGCGTCTGGGCCTGATCGCTGCAACGGGCGCCAACCCGCACGATGTCTGTACCGCGCCTGCAACGGCCGAAACCGTTGAGCCGGATGCGGGCCTCCGCTCGGCCTACGAGGACACCTATCAGCGCTACCGCGCACTCTATCCCGCCGTGAAAGCGGCGCTGAACTGAGAGGTTAGAGAGCGCGGAGCCAAAGACCCCTCCCCAACCCTCCCCACAAGGGGGAGGGAGATTGACCGTCGTGCCTTTGTCCGTCTCCCCCCTTGTGGGGGAGATGGCGGCAGCCAGAGGGGGTATTTTCCTCTGCTAGGAATTCGAACCAACAACACAGGAGAAACACACAATGAGCACCGGATTTTTCGGCGATATCCAGAAAATCAAGTATGAAGGCCCGGACAGCACCAATCCGCTCGCCTTCCGCCACTACAACCCCGACGAAGTCGTCATGGGCAAGCGCATGGAAGACCATCTGCGCTTTGCAGTCGCCTACTGGCACACGTTCGCCTGGGAAGGCGGCGACCCCTTCGGCGGCCGTACGTTCGATCGTCCGTGGTTCGACGGTGCTATGGACAAGGCTAAGCTGAAGGCCGATGTGGCTTTCGAATTCTTCCAGCTGCTCGGCTCGCCCTACTATTGCTTCCACGATGCAGACGTTCGTCCGGAAGGCAAGAACTTTGCCGAGAACACCAAGAACCTGAACGAGATCGTCGATTACTTCGCCGAGAAGCAGGCCAAGACCGGCGTCAAGCTGCTCTGGGGCACGGCAAACCTCTTCTCCAACCGCCGCTTCATGTCGGGTGCATCGACCAATCCGGATCCGGATGTGTTTGCCTATTCGGCTGCGACCATCAAGACCTGCATGGACGCCACGATGAAGCTCGGCGGCGAGAACTACGTTCTGTGGGGCGGCCGCGAAGGCTACGAGACGCTGCTCAACACCGACCTCAAGCGCGAACTCGACCAGATGGCGCGCATGCTGCACATGGTTGTCGAGTACAAGCACAAGATCGGCTTCAAGGGCGCGATCCTGGTCGAGCCGAAGCCGCAGGAACCTTCCAAGCACCAGTACGACTATGACGTCGCGACGGTTTACGGCTTCCTCAAGACCTACGGGCTCGAGAACGAAGTCAAGCTCAACATCGAGCAGGGCCATGCGATCCTCGCCGGCCATTCGTTCGAGCATGAACTGGCGCTTGCCAATGCGCTCGGCGTCTTCGGCTCCATCGACATGAACCGCAACGATTACCAGTCCGGCTGGGATACCGACCAGTTCCCGAACAATGTTCCGGAAATGGCGCTTGCCTACTACCACGTTCTGGCAGGCGGCGGCTTCAAGACCGGTGGTACGAACTTTGATGCCAAGCTGCGCCGCCAGTCACTCGATCCGGCAGATCTGCTGATCGGCCATATCGGCGGCATGGATTGCTGCGCCCGTGGCCTGAAGGCTGCTGCCAAGATGATCGAAGACAAGGCTCTCTCCGGTCCGCTGGCTGCCCGTTACGCGGGTTGGGACAAGCCGGAAAACAAGGCGATGCTGTCTGGCGGTAGCCTGGAGTCGATTGCCGAGCGTGTGCTTGCTCAGGACATCAACCCGCAGCCGAAGTCCGGCAAGCAGGAACTCCTGGAAAACATCGTCAACCGTTACGTCTGATAAGATCGGAACTGACAAGACGAGGGGCGGTCATGTGGCCGCCCCTTTTCATTTGCATCTACCGCATGCCCTTCGGCGGGCCTACGGAATTGCGGACCACGAGGTCCGGCATCAGCAAAATCTCACCATCCGGCGGCTCTCCGTCGCCAAGCAGATCGAGAAGCAGCGCCATGGCGCGCCTGCCGATGGCCGTCCGCGGCTGGCGGATGGTTGTCAGTGGCGGCGACATGAAGCCCGAAAGAGGCACGTCGTCGAAACCTGTCACCGAGAAGTCGCGCGGTATGTTGTAGCCGCGCGCTGTCAGACCCAGCATGACGCCGATTGCGGTCTGGTCGTTGACACACATGAACGCTGTGGGAAGCCGGTCTTCCATAAAGAGCTGTTCCAGCGCCAGGCGTCCGCTCTCGATGGTCCCATCACCATCCAGCACGATGCGGCTGTCGGCGCGAATGCCTGCCGCGTCCATGCTGTCATCATAACCCTGGCGACGGCGGCTATAGGCCAGACGCGTGCGGCTGTCGCCGATGAAGGCGATCTTGCGATGGCCCTCGGCGACCAACAGATCGGCCAGCTTGCGGGCACCTGCAATGTCATCGACGCCGACATACGGAATGCCGCCCTTGTAGATTGGCTCGAAGACGCCGACCGTTGCCGGCAACCGTGCCGTCATCGTCTGATGCCCGAAGGGCAGGATGCCAGTGAAGAGGATAAGCCCCGCCGCCTGGTTCGAATTCAGGAATTTCAGATATTCCAGACCACGCTGGGCGTCGTTCTGCGTATGGCCGATGAGGATGCCATAACCATGCGCGCGCGCCTCATTCTCAAGGCCCACCAGAATATTGGAAAAGTTCGGATCACCGATGTCGGGCGCGACGACCAGGATCATGTTCGACCGGCCAAGACGCAGGCTGCGCGCCATGGCATTGGTCGTATAGCCGGTCATCGCAATCGCCTGATTGACGCGCAGGCGGGTGGAGTTGGCAACCTTTTCCGGCGTGTGGATGGCACGCGAAACCGTGGCAATGGAAACCTCGGCTATGCGGGCAACATCTTCAATCGTGGCAGGCGTGGGATTCGACACTGGAAGCCTTGGTCTCATACTCGCCGGGACACTACACAGAACCTGCGCAAGGTCAAATCCGAGCGTCGAGAAATCCGTGCATTGAGCACTATGTAAACCTTTACATGACCTATGTAAAGGTTTACATAGTGCTCGAGGAGGGCGGTGACGCCCGGGAGGAATGTCATGGAAACCACGCTCTCAGCGGAGCGAACACCTGTGTTGGCCGCGCGGCGGATCAGCAAGTCTTTCAATGGCGTACAGGTGCTTTTCAGCGTCAATTTCGATCTGCTTCCGGGCGAGATTCATGCCCTCGTCGGCGAAAACGGTGCCGGCAAGTCGACCTTCGTCAAGATCATGTCCGGCTTCGAGCAGCCTAGCTCCGGCGAAATCCTGCTGGATGGCAAGCCGGTGCACTTGCCGCGCAATGGCGCTGCAGAACAGTTGGGCATTGTCATCATCCATCAGGAATTCAATCTGGCCGAACATCTGACGGTCACGGAAAGTCTGTTTCTTGGTCGCGAGCTGACGCGCCTCGGCGTGCTGGACCGCAAGCGCATGCGGGCCAAGGCGCGGGCCGCCCTCGACATGCTGGGCTCCAAGATCGATGAGAACGCGCTGATCAGTAGCCTGCCGGTCGCCGACCGCCAGATGGTGGAAATCGCCAAGGCGATCAGCAAGGAAGCGCGCGTCATCTTCATGGATGAGCCGACGGCCGTGCTGTCGCAGGAAGAGGCCGCTGTCCTGTTCGAGCAGGTGCGCAAGCTGCGCGACGCCGGAACGAGCTTTGTCTTCGTCTCTCATAAACTCGATGAGGTTCTGTCGCTGACCGACCGCGTGACCGTGTTGCGTGACGGCCAATGGGTCAAGACCGCGCCGACGGCGATGCTTGATGGCGAGTCGATCGCTCAGCTAATGGTCGGCCGCGAACTTTCGAGCCTTTATCCGGCCAAGCGCGAGCCTGACGTTGATGAAGCCCTGATGCTGAGCGCCAGGGGAATCACAACGGGATTTGTGCGCGACGCCGATTTTGAAGTCCGCAAGGGCGAGATCATCGGCTTTTCCGGCTTGATCGGGTCGGGCCGTACAGAGTTGATGGAGGCAGTGGCCGGTCTGCGGCCGCGGCTGTCGGGTGAGGTTCTGATCAAGGGCGAGGTGATGCCATCGGGTGATGCGCGCGCCGCCAACCGGGCGGGGCTCGCCTACATGACCAAAGACCGGAAGTCGAAGGGTCTACTGCTCGATTCGCGGATGGCCATCAACCTGACGCTCCAGTCGCTCGATCAGCATGGAAAGTTCGGCTATCTCAGTCCGAAAAGCGAGGCCAATGCGCTGGCGCGCGCCATGCGCCGCTTCGATATTCGCGTGCGTGACGGACGTGTCGTGGCGGGGCGCATGTCCGGCGGCAACCAGCAGAAGCTGATGCTCGCGAAGGTCATGGAGACCGAGCCGGAGATCATCATCATCGATGAGCCGACCCGCGGCATCGACGTCGGCACCAAGCAGCAGATCTATCATTTCATTTCGGCGCTCGCCCGCGGCGGCAAGTCCATCATCGTCGTGTCGTCCGAACTTCAGGAAGTGATCGGGCTCTGCACGCGTGTTGCCGTCATGCGGGAAGGGCGCATCGTCGGCTGGCTTGAGGGCGACGACATCAACGAGCAGGAAATCATGCGCTATTCGGCAGGCCTCAAGAAGATGGGCGGCTGAGCAGTAACAAGACTGACAGGGGCCGCAAGAGCCCTCGAGAATTCCGGGAGGATCATTTTGGATACGAGTGCTGAACCGAATGCGCAGGCGGGCGAAAAGCCGAGGTCGTTCCTGAGGGACATCGATCTGAGGGCAGTTGCGCCGTTCTTTGCGCTTTTCCTGCTGCTAATTGCAGGCGCGCTGACCAATCCCAACTTTATCGGCATCGACAATCTGGCGAATGTCGCGACACGCAGCGCTTTCGTGGCGATCATTGCCGTCGGTGCGACCTTCGTGATTTCGTCCGGCGACCTTGACCTTTCGGTCGGCTCGATGCTGGCCTTCATTGCCAGTCTCATGATCCTGTTCATGAATTCCGGTGTGATTGCCGATCCCAGGCTGATGCTTGCGGCAGCGGTTCTGTTTGCGATCGTGGCAGGGGCGCTTTGCGGGCTTTTCAACGGGCTGGTGACGACGCTTGGCCGGATCGAACCGTTTATCGCGACGCTCGGCACGATGGGCATCTACCGCGGCCTGACGACCTGGTTGTCGCAGGGCGGGGCGATCACCTTGCGTTCGCCGCAGATCCAGGAAATCTATGGTCCGGTCTATTTCGGATCGATCCTCGGCCTGCCGGTCCCGATCGTCTGCATCCTCGTCGTGACGCTGATTGCGGCCTTCATACTTTACCGGACGCGCTACGGCCGCCATGTCGTGGCGGTAGGTTCCAGTCGCGACGTCGCGCGCTATTCCGGCGTTGCCGTCAACCGGGTGCGTACCATTGCCTTCATCATCCAGGGACTTTGTGTGGCGGTTGCCGTGCTTCTCTATGTGCCGCGTCTCGGGTCGACCTCGGCGACGACGGGCATCCTGTGGGAGTTGCAGGCGATCACGGCTGTCGTTGTTGGGGGCACGGCCCTGAAGGGCGGGGCAGGGCGTGTCTGGGGCACAATCTGCGGTGCGTTCATCCTCGAACTCGTCGGCAACATCATGCTGCTGTCGAACTTCATCAGCGAATATCTCATCGGCACCATTCAGGGCTCGATCATCATCATTGCCATGCTCGTGCAGCGCTCGCTGACGCGCAAGTCATAAGGAACAGGTCCGGATTGCGGGGTGTCCGGACCTTTGGAGGAAATCCCCGAAACAGGGAGAGAGACATGTTCAGGAAAATGATCGGGACGGCGTTTCTGGCCGTCGCCATGGCGGGGGCAGCCTATGCCGCCGACCAGAAGACCATCGGCGTTTCCATTCCGGCTGCGGACCACGGCTGGACCGCCGGTGTTGTCTACCACGCAGAACGGGTGGCCAAGCTCGTGCAGCAGGAATATCCGGGCGCGAAAGTCATCGTGAAGACCTCGCCAGATGCCGCGAGCCAGGCCAATGCCATCCAGGACCTTTCGGTTCAGGGGCTTGACGCGCTCGTCATCCTGCCGACGGATCCGGATCCGCTGGTCAACGCCATCAAGCAGGTCAAGGCCAAGGGCACGTTCGTGACGATCGTTGACCGTGCACCGAGCACCAACGACAGCACCGTGCGCGACCTCTATGTCGCCGGCAACAACCCGGCGCTTGGCGAAGTGGCCGGGCAGTACATCAAGGAACACTCGCCGGACGCACAGGTCGTCGTCATCCGCGGTCTGCCGATCCCGATCGACCAGCAGCGTCAGGACGGTTTCGACAAGGGTATTGCAGGCTCCAACGTCAAGATTCTGGACCGCCAGTTCGGCAACTGGAACCGCGACGATGCCTTCAAGGTCATGCAGGACTTCCTGACCAAGTACAAGAAGATCGACGTGGTCTGGTGCCAGGATGACGACATGGCTGTCGGCGTTCTGCAGGCGATCGAACAGGCCAAGCGCACCGACATTCAGTATGTCGTGGCCGGTGCCGGTTCCAAGGACATGATCAAGAAGGTCATGGATGGCGACAAGATGATCCCGGTTGACGTTCTCTATCCGCCGGCGATGGTGGGCACAGCACTTCAGCTGACGGCTGCTGCGCTGTTCAGCCAGGTCCCGGTCAAGGGCACCTACACGCTTGACGCCACGCTTGTGACGAAGGATAACGCCAAGGACTTCTATTTCCCGGACTCGCCATTCTGAGTTCAGGGGTTTCTTGACATCGACATGGTCTGCCCGGCTTGTCCGGGCAGCCGCATTTTCCACAGGCGCATTCTTTCAGGATGACTTGAAATCCTGTTTGATACGCTTACTGTAACGTTGCAGGTTTTGTCGGGAGGACGACATGAAGACGATTAAAGGGCCTGGCCTGTTTCTGGCTCAGTTTGCCGGTGATGCGGCGCCATTCAATTCCTGGGCTTCGATCACCAAGTGGGCAGCCGATTGCGGCTACAAGGGCGTGCAGGTTCCGACCTGGGATGGCCGTCTGTTCGACCTTGAGAAGGCAGCATCCTCCAAGGCCTATTGCGACGAGATCGCCGGGATCGCCAAGGACAACGGCGTGGTGATCACCGAGCTCTCGACCCATCTTCAGGGCCAGCTCGTTGCCGTGCATCCCGCCTATGACGAAGCCTTTGATGGCTTTGCCGCCGATGCGGTCAAGGGTAACCCCAAGGCTCGTCAGGCCTGGGCGGTCGATCAGGTCAAGAAGGCGCTGACCGCGTCGAAGAACCTCGGGCTGACCGAAATGGCATCCTTCTCGGGTGCGCTGTGCTGGCCGTTCGTCTATCCGTGGCCGCAGCGCCCGGCGGGTCTTGCCGAGACCGCCTTTGACGAGCTGGCGCGCCGCTGGACCCCGATTCTCGACCACGCGGACGAATGCGGCGTGGATGTCTGCTACGAGATCCATCCGGGCGAAGACCTGCATGATGGTGTTACGTTCGAGATGTTCCTTGAGCGCGTGAAGAACCACAAGCGCGCCAACATGCTCTACGATCCGTCGCACTACGTCCTGCAGTGCCTCGATTATCTCGACCACATCGACATCTATCACGAGCGCATCAAGATGTTCCATGTGAAGGATGCCGAGTTCAATCCGACCGGGCGTCAGGGCGTCTACGGTGGCTATCAGTCGTGGGTCAACCGGGCAGGGCGGTTCCGTTCGCCGGGCGACGGGCAGGTCGATTTCGGCTCAATTTTCTCCAGGCTGACAGCGCATGACTTCTCCGGCTGGGCTGTCGTGGAATGGGAATGCTGCCTGAAACATCCGGAAGACGGTGCGCGCGAAGGTGCCGAGTTCGTCAAGAACCACATCATCCGCGTAACCGAAAAGGCATTCGACGATTTCGCCGGTGGCGGAACCGACGAGGCCGCCAATCGCCGCATGCTTGGCATTGCCTGAACAGGACGACGGGAGAGAAACATGGCTATTGAAGGTACGACCGAAGTGCGCGCCCCGCGCATTCGCCTTGGCATGGTTGGTGGCGGTTCTGGCGCGTTCATCGGCGCCGTCCACCGCATCGCTGCACGCATCGATGATCAGTATGACCTGGTCGCGGGCGCCTTGTCCTCGACGCCCGAGAAATCGCGCCAGTCCGGCGCGGAGCTTGGCCTCGATCCGTCGCGCGTCTACGACGATTTCAAGTCGATGGCGATCCGTGAAGCACGGCTCAAGAACGGCATCGAGGCCGTGTCGATCGTGACGCCGAACCACATGCACTATCCGGCGGCGGTTGAATTTCTGAAGCGCGGGATTCACGTCATCTGCGACAAGCCGCTGACGTCGAACCTCGCGGATGCCAAGAAGCTGCTCAAGGTGGCGCAGTCGTCCGACGCGCTTTTCATCCTGACGCATAACTATTCGGGCTATCCGATGGTGCGGCAGGCGCGCGAAATGGTGGCGCGCGGGGACCTTGGCGAAATCCGTCTGGTGCAGATGGAGTATCCGCAGGACTGGCTTTCCGAGCCGATCGAACAGACCGGCCAGAAACAGGCCGCATGGCGCACCGACCCGGCCCGCTCCGGCGTCGGCGGCTCGACCGGCGACATCGGCACGCATGCCTATCAGCTCGGCTGCTTCATCTCGGGTCTGGAACTCGATGAACTGGCCGCTGACGTCCATACCTTCGTCCCCGGCCGCCAGCTCGATGACAACGCCCATGTCATGCTGCGCTTCAAAGGTGGCGCAAAGGGCATGCTGTGGTGCAGCCAGGTTGCGCCCGGCAACGAGAACGGCCTCAAAGTTCGCGTCTACGGGACCAAGGGTGGTCTCGAGTGGGTGCAGGCCGATCCGAACTATCTCTGGTACACGCCGCTCGGCGAGCCGAAGCGTTTGATCACGCGCGGTGGTGCCGGCGCCATCGATGCCGCAGGCCGCGTGACGCGCACGCCGTCCGGTCATCCGGAAGGTTACCTCGAAGGCTTTGCCACCATCTACACCGAGGCTGCGCGCGCCATTCAGGCCAGGCGCGAGGGCAAACCGGTCGATCCGGCCGTTCTCTACCCGACGGTCGAAGACGGGCTCAAGGGCGTGACCTTCGTCTCCGCCTGCATCGCCTCTTCCAAACGAAACGGTGCCTGGGTCAAGGTCTGACCCGGGTCACCCAACTGCAAAGCACCATAAAGGACAGTCATGGATCCTAAGCTCCTTGCCCAGCGCTTCCCCGGAGATTTTGTTTTCGGGGTGGCAACCGCGTCATTCCAGATCGAGGGCGCATCCAAGGAAGATGGCCGCAAGCCTTCCATCTGGGATGCGTTTTCGAACATGCCTGGCCGGGTTTACGAACGCCATAACGGGGATGTCGCCTGCGACCACTACCATCGCTGGGAAGAAGATCTCGATCTGATCAAGGACATGGGTGTTCAGGCCTACCGGTTCTCGATCGCCTGGCCGCGCATCATTCCGGAAGGAACGGGCCCGATCAACGAGAAGGGCCTCGACTTCTATGACAAGCTGGTCGATGGCTTGCAGGCACGCGGCATCAAGGCTTTCGCCACGCTCTACCATTGGGACCTGCCGCTCGCGCTCATGGGCGATGGTGGCTGGACGGCCCGCTCGACGGCCCATGCCTTCCAGCGCTACACCCAGACAGTCATCAAGCGGCTGGGTGATCGTCTCGACGCTGTCGCGACCTTCAACGAGCCCTGGTGCTCGGTGATCCTGTCGCATCTGCTCGGCATTCATGCGCCGGGCGAGCGGAACATGCAGGCGACGCTCCATGCCGCCCATTACACCAACCTTGCGCATGGTCTTGGCGTGGAGGCCGTGCGCGCCGAGGCGCCGAAGCTGCCTGTCGGTATCGTGTACAACGCGATGTCGGTCGTTCCGGCGTCCGAAAGTGCGGCCGATATCGCCGCTGCCAAACGTGCCGAAGATTTCCACAACGGCATCTTCTTTGGCCCCGTCTTCAAGGGCGAATATCCGGCTGGCGTCATCGAGGCACTCGAGCCGCTGATGCCGAAGATCGAAGACGGCGACATGAAGACCATCTCGCAGAAGATCGACTGGTGGGGTCTGAACTATTACACCCCGGCCCGCATCGAGGACGATCCGGAAACCCCGTACCCGTCCCACAAGCAGGGTGCGTTCGTGAAGCCCGAGAAGACCGATATCGGCTGGGAAATCGACAGCTCCGGCTTTATCGGCGTCGTACGAACGCTTTACAGCACCTATGACCTGCCTGAGTTCTACATCACGGAAAACGGTGCCTGCTACAACACCGATATCGGACCCGATGGCGAGGTCGATGACCAGGAGCGCGTCGACTACTACGGCGATCACCTGTCGGTTGCTGCCGACATGATCAAGGAAGGCTTCCCGCTGCGCGGCTATTTTGCCTGGTCTCTCATGGACAATTTCGAATGGGCGGAAGGCTATCGCATGCGCTTCGGTCTCGTGCATGTCGATTACGAAACGCAGAAGCGCACCATCAAAAAGAGCGGCCGCTGGTACACGTCGCTGGCAGAGGAGTTCCCCAAGGGGAACCATTCCGTCGCCGCTGAATAAGGCGGGTCACGATCAAGGAAGGCGCTCGATGGGGCGCCTTCCACCGACCGCAGGATCCAGTCACCAATCCTACTATTTCTTACTGGTGTTTTCTGGTCGTCCCGCTTTAAGTCTTTCTGAATGTTCAACACGATAAAACGTTGATACTTCGGAGCAATCGATGGCTTTTGGACGGGACAGACGAAAAGTATCGCGTTTTTCCAGCGCCCCTGTGCTTGTCACAGTCGTGCTGCTGTCCTTTGCCGTCGTCATCATGGCTGCGACGGGTCTGATCCTCGCTTCGCTCAACGAAATGGCGACCCACGCCAATGATCTCGATGCGCGTCGCGTCCGTGAGACTGCCGCGGGTGGTCTCGTTGCCATCGAGCAGCAGATTTCCTCCACTGTCAGTGACTATACGGCCTGGGATGATGCCGTGAAGGCGGTCTATGTCGACCAGAACCGCGACTGGATGATTGCCAACTATGGCACCTATACCGGCAACAGTGAGCTCTTCGACACCTATTACATGATCTCGGCGGATGACCGAACCGCGATGGCCTACAAGAGCGGGGTCGAGCGGACCGACGATTATCGCGCCTATTTTGGCCCCTCCATCGGAGCTCTGCTCGACAAGCTCGAGACCAGCGCGAAGACGGGCGTCTTCCAGACGACGGGGTTCATTGAAACGGCCGATGGTCCCGCGGTCGTCGGCATCGGGTATGTCCGGACGAATGCGAACACGCTGACGGTTCCGATCGAAAAGGCAACGCGGGTCCTTGTCGCCCGCCATCTGACGACGAAGGTCGTCGATCAGCTCGCGCACAACTATTTGATCAGCGACCTGAAACTGGTTCCCGGAGAAATCTCCGGTGACAGAACCATCAGCCTGCACGATGTGCAGGGCAAGGTCATCGCATCGCTGCAATGGTCGCTCGCCGAGCCCGGATCGACGAGTTACCTCCAGGTGCGCCCCTTGGTTCTGGCTGGGCTCGCGGTGGTCGGTGCGTTCTTCGCAGGGCTGGTCATGTTCGGCATCGTGCTCGTGCAGAAATTGCGCAAGGACGAACGGATTGCTCGCCTCCAGTCGCAGAAGGACAAGCTGACTGGGCTCCTGAACCGGGCCGGGCTTCTCGAAGCCCTTTGCGGCATGATCGAGACGTCGAAGACGAGCCGCGAAGATGTGGTTCTGGTTCTTCTCGATCTCGATCGCTTCAAGGACATCAATGACGCCTACGGCCACGCCGTGGGGGATCAATTGATTCGGGGCGTCACGGTGGCCCTCAGGGATCTCATGCCGACGGGCTCCGTCATCGCGCGCATTGGCGCCGATGAGTTCACGATCGCCTTTTCAACGGTGGATACCCTGAAAATGAGCCATCAGGTGGAAGGTCTGATCAGGTCCTTCTTCCGCGAGCCCTTGACCATAGGTGGCCGGTTGACACCCGTTGGCGCAAGCCTCGGGATTGCGATTTCCAAGGTGGGTTCCATCCCGGCGGAAGAGCTTCTGCGAAGAAGCGATCTGGCCATGTATCGCTGCAAGGCGCTGCGCAGCGAGCGTGCGGTCTTCTACAATTCGGCGATGGATGAGGATCGTGAAGCGCGCATGGTCATGGCGCGGGACCTCAGAGCCGCGCTGGACAACGAGACCCTTGATGTCGTCTACCAGCCGGTTGTCTGCGCCAGGACCCGCGAGATGACCGGGGTCGAGGCGCTTGTACGCTGGCACCGCGAGGGGCACGGCTTTGTGTCACCGGACATCTTCATCGCCGTGTCGGAAAATACCGGATTGATCAACAGGATCGGCGAATTCGTCATGCGCCGTGCCTTCGCAGAAGGCGCGCGCTGGCCTGACTTGAAGATCGCAGTGAATGTCTCGCCTGTGCAGCTTTCCGATCCGGATTTCGTTCGCAAGACCGCCGATATCGTCAAGGCTTCCGGCATGCATCCGTCGCGCGCCATCATCGAGATCACCGAGGGCTTCTTCATATCGAACCCCGAGCGTGCGCGTGTTTCGATTTCCGAAATCCGGCGCATCGGCATGAAGGTATCACTCGATGACTTCGGTTCCGGCTTCTCGAGCGTCGGCTATCTGCGCAAGTTCGGCTTCGATCGCCTGAAAATCGACCGGTCGCTCACCAACGCGCTTGGCAAGGAAGAAAAGGCCGGCGATCTGCTGCTGGCAACGGTTGCCCTTGCGGCTGCATGCGACATGCCGGTAACGGGCGAGGGCGTGGAGACAGTCGAGCAGGCCGAATATCTTGCCGAATGCGGCTGTGACGAGCTTCAAGGCTACCTATTTTCCAAGCCGGTCAGCGCGCGCGAGATCGACAGAATGGTCGCAGCTCAGGCAAAGCTGCTGGCTGTCGCTGCAGGCTGACGCTATTCTCGCTCCAAGATCAGGCTATCCTGATCAGTTTGCTGCCGTCACGCTGTGCATTGCGGCTGTCGTAGGCCGCACGGGCCTCCTGGATTTGTCCATGATTGGCGAAAACCCAACCCCCTAGCGCCTTGATCGGCTCGGCGAATGATGCGCCAAGCTCGGTCAGTTCATACTCGACACTGGGCGGCGTGGTGTCATGAACAGTGCGCTTGACCAGCCCATCCCGCTCCAGCGCGCGCAGCGTCAGCGTGAGCATTCGCTGTGAGATCCCGATCACAAGCCTCTTCAGCTCGCTGAAGCGGCAAGGCTTGTCTCTCAGCATCATGATCACGAGCACACTCCACTTGTCGCCAAGGCGGGCCAGCATTTCGCTGACCGTGGGACATTTCGCCGGATCATAGTTGTTGCACGGGGACATCGGAGTACCGCCTTTTTCACCAAGTAACATTCATGTGCCTACTTGAAGCCCGGTAGGCAGTCACATATCTAGGCATGGTTACGAATATATACCATAGCCGGTCTGAACATTCCATACTCCCGAGGGGTGTGACCGGCGCAACATAAAAGGCTGAACCATGCTGATTGACAAGCTTGAATGGCGCTACGCCACCAAGAAAATGGACCCCTCCAAGAGCGTTCCCGAAGACAAGGTCGAGCGCATTCTTGAAGCTGCGCGTCTTGCTCCGACCTCGAGCGGCCTGCAGCCCTACGAAATCATCGTCGTGACGAACCCAGAAGTTCGTGCACAAATTCAGGCCGTCGCCTGGAACCAGGCGCAGATCACCGAAGGTTCGCACCTTCTGGTTTTCGCTGCCTGGGACGACTACACGCCTGAACGCATCAACAAGATGTTTGATCTCGTCAACGCCGAGCGTGGCTTTACCAACGAAGGTTGGGAAAACTATCGCAACATGCTGCTGACGAATTATCCGCCGCGCGGACCGCAGGTCAATTTTGAACATGCTGCCCGTCAGGCCTATATCGGCTTCGGTCTCGCGATTACTGCGGCCGCTTTCGAAGGCGTGGATGCGACCCCGATGGAAGGTTTCGAACCTGAGAAGGTCGATGAAATCCTCGGCCTGAAGGCACGCGGTCTGCGTTCTGTGACCCTGCTTCCGCTCGGTTACCGTCAGGCTGAAGGCGACTGGCTGGCAAGCCTCAAGAAGGTACGCCGCGCCAAGGACGAATTCGTCACCAAGGTGGCCTGATCTATCGGCTACCCGGCGGGCTTACTGACAAGCCGGGTGGTCAACTGAACACATGGACGACGCTGTAAAGCTCTCAATCCATGCCTGGGCCAAGCCTCACAGGCCCAATTGTCGGACGGAAAAGCGCTTTGCCCCACCCGCTTTTCCGTCCAATTTCTTAGGTCCTTGAATCGGAAACGCTCGAAATCTGGATCAGTCGTGCGGCGCGATGTGCTTTTCGCCACGGGCCTTCGCAAGCTTCATCTGCAACTGACGTTGACGGAAACGTTCGCGATCGTCCTCCGAGCGGCTGTCATAGCAATTCGGACACGAGACGCCGTCCTCGAACTTGGGAGATGTGACGTCCTCGGCCGTGACCGGGAAGCGGCACGCACGGCACAGCTTGAATTCGCCTTCCTGCAGGCCATGACCGACGCCGACACGCTCGTCGAACACGAAGCACTCGCCTTCCCAGAGGCTTTCTTCCGCCGGAACATTCTCGAGATACTTCAGAATGCCGCCCTTGAGGTGATAGACCTCGTCATAGCCGAGCTCCTTCATGAAGGCGGTCGACTTTTCGCAACGGATCCCGCCTGTGCAGTACATGGCGATCTTCGGCTTGTTGTGCAGGCCGGGATTGTTGCGCACCCAATCGGGAAACTCGCGGAATGTCTTGATATTGGGATCAACGGCACCCTTGAAGATGCCGATCGCCGTTTCGTAGTCGTTGCGTGTATCGATGACGATTGTATCGGGATCTGAAATGAGGGCGTTCCAATCCTTTGGATCGACATAGGTGCCGACGACCTTGCGCGGGTCGATGCCCTCGACGCCCATGGTCACGATTTCTCTCTTCAGCTTGACCTTCATGCGCAGGAAAGGCGGCTTGGAGGCGTGGCTTTCCTTATGCTCGAGCGCCGCAAATTCGGGACGTGAGCGTATGAACGCCAGGATGTTGGCAATCCCCGGTGGCGGTCCGGCGATCGTACCGTTGATGCCCTCGGCCGCCAGCAGCAACGTGCCGCGAATGTCATTGGCCCGGCATGCCTCCAGCAGAGGGTCGCGGAATGCCTGGTAGTCCGGAAAGGAAACAAAATGGTAGAGCGCGGCGACAAGATAGTCGCCTGCAGCGCCTGCGGTCTGGGTGTTCTTCGTGTTCATGCGGGCGGAAATACTCCGATGCGTCACAAAACTCAATCGCGCAAATCCTGTCGGATTGCCGCAGCCCACGCCGTACTCGTTCAGGCGCGCTTTCCCGAGGCCAGACGCCACAAGGCCACGAGCCGCTTGGCCTCCTTGCGGCCGCTCTGTCGATAGAGATCAGCTGCAACGGTCATGGCGTCGTGCCTGAGCGCGGCCCTCCGCTCCATCAGCAGGCTTGCAAGGCGATCCTTGTCGGCAATGGCGCCGAAGAGGTGAGGTTCGCTCTGCAGGAGGTGGGCCAGCACTTCGATATCATGCTCGTGCCCCAATACTTCGGTCAGGCTCTTGGCAGAGTTGGCCTCTGCATCGAAGGCGAAAGGCCACAGGTCACTCAGGAAACCTGCCTGGAAGAGGGTTGTTTGCGCGGCCTTGCGCAGGTCATGAAACGCTTCTGGTTGGCCACCATGGTGGCATGCCTCGAGGATCGCCCGTGCCTTGTCGTGATTCTTCTGTCGTCCGGCGGCGACAATTGAAGCGGCATCGTCATCGCGACCAAACGAAGCCCCGGCGATGTCCTTCAATGCCTTCCGGCAGGCCACGATCACCGGTGCGACAAGCTTTTCCGATGCGGGGGTCTCCAGGGCCAGGAGATCGCGGCGGCGTTCGACAGCCTCGCGCAAAGGCGCGCTCATGTCGCCTGCGTGCCTGGCCTCCAGATAGACATGCAGACGCTCGGCACATTCGACCAGAGCAGTTGAATCGCGAAACTCACTCATGTGCCGTGCGGCATCCGAAACGTTGCGCCGAACTGCCCTGAGAACCTTCCGGTCGGCGCTTTCGACGAGACGCAGGAGCGCGCGAAGTCGCTTCAGGCTCTTTCGTGCCTGATGGACGGCGTGATGCGGACCATTTCGCTGTTCTTCCAGAAGGGTGATGGCCGCTTCCAGATGAAAGGTCGCCAGTTCCGGCACCGAGCGGGACAGCGGCTTTTCCGGATCAAGCCTCGGCATGGAGGACTTCCGGCAGGCCCTTGAGGGCAAGCGACTGGTTGGAATAGGCGGAATTGCCGGTCAGCTCCGGACCAACCCAGCCGGGAATTTCCGGATTTTCCGTTTCTGATTCCATTTCGACTTCGGCCACGATGAGACCCGCGAGCGCGCCGCCATACACGTCGATCTCCCAGACGTGACGGGCGTGCTTGACCTTGTAGCGGGTCTTTTCAATCAGGTTGCCAATTTTCAGCGCGAAAAGCGGCATGGCTTCCTTGACCGGCACATCGAATTCGAATTCTTCGCGGGTCAGCCCGTGTCCGCCTGCCTTGATGGTCAGGGTCGCACGTTTGCTGTCGCGTACGCGCACGCGCATGTTACGGCCATCCATGGCCATGATGTAGGCCTGCCGGATTTTGGAGCCTTCGCTCGCTGTCCGCTTCCAGGACTCGTCACGCACGAGAAACTTGCGTTCAATTTCCTTGGCCATGCGATCAGTATCCTTTTTGCCTGTCGCCGCGCGCCTGTTATAAGCGATGAAGTGTCGAAGGCTCAAGCCGCGTTTGGCCGATTTGTCTCCGCATGTGCCGGTCGCTGCCATGATCCACGTCACAGACCAGTGCGATTCGGCTCGACAGAGCGGGCAGGTTTCGCTAACAAGACTGGCAATTCAATCGGTTTAAAGAGGATGTGCCCATGACCGGCAAGACTGATAAACTGCTCTCGGTGTTGAAACTGCAGCCGGTTGTGCCGGTTCTCATCATCGATGACGTGCGCCATGCCGTTCCGCTTGCACGGGCACTCGTTGCTGGCGGCCTGAAGGCCATCGAGATCACGATGCGCACCTCTGCTGCCCTCGATGCGATCAAAGCTGTTGCCAACGAAGTCGAAGGTGCGGTTGCCGGCGCCGGTACGATCCTCAATGCAAAGCATTTCGAGCAGGCGATTGCCGCTGGCTCGCAGTTCATCGTGAGCCCCGGTTCTACGCCTTCGCTTCTGGCCGCAGCACGCGACAGCGACATTCCGCTTCTGCCTGGTGCAGTCACCTCCAGCGAGGTCATGGCGCTGAAGGAAGAAGGCTATGATGTGCTGAAGTTCTTCCCGGCAGAGCAGGCAGGCGGCGCGAACTATCTCAAGTCGCTCTCGTCCCCGTTTGCCGGCACGCTTTTCTGCCCCACAGGCGGTATCTCGCTCAAGAATGCCAAGGACTATCTGTCGCTGCCGAACATCGTTTGCGTTGGCGGTTCTTGGGTCGCACCGAAGGAACTTGTTGCTGCGGGCGATTGGGCCGGCATTACCAAGCTGGCGGCCGAAGCCTGCGCCCTTCGCGGCTGAGCGACTACACTTTTCGCGCCTGTTGCGCGTTCCTGCACAAGAGCCGCCGGGTCATTCGCCCGGCGGTTTTTCTTCATCAGGCCACAAGGTCATGGTGACAAGAATCCGATTGTGCCGGCTTACGCGTTGTGCTCCATTGCCGCGCAATCGTGGAATTGATGTGAGATCCAATGACTGACCTTTCAAACTGGTCCCCGCGTCCCGCTCCGAAGTCCGTCACGCTTCACGGGCGATATGTCGATATCGTGCCATATCAGAAGGCAGATCATCTGCAGGCGCTCTGGAATGCGCTCAACGTCAGCGACATCAACGTCCTGCTTGCCTATTTTGCCTGTCCGGATTTCCACAGTATCGACGAATTCGGCAACTGGCTGGATGGCGTTGCGAAGGGCGGCTGGCTGACTGAAATCTTTATCGACAAGTCGTCGGGAACTGTCCTCGGCATGGCCAACTACATGCGTGCCGATCCGGCCAATGGCGTCGTTGAGGTTGGCGGCGTGGCCCATGGCCCGGCGATGTCCGGAACGCGAATGTCCACAGAGGTCCATTACCTGATGGCCAAGCATATCTTCGAGGACCTGCAATACCGTCGCTACGAGTGGAAGTGTCACAACGGGAATGCCGCCAGCAAGCGTGCAGCGGAGCGCTATGGCTTCCAGTTCGAGGGCGTGTTCCGCCAGCATATGATTTCGCGTGGACAGAACCGCGACACGGCCTGGTATTCGATGATCGACAGCGAATGGCCGGCCCTGCGGGAGGCCTTTGAACTCTGGCTTGCAACCGATAACTTCCTGCCGGACGGAAAGCAGATCCGTACGCTGCAGCAGGTCCGCGCCGAACTGGCCGAGGACATCTGACGTGGCAAACGAGGTTAAGTCAGACAAGTCATCCGCCATTGCGGCAGCCATCATTCTCGTCGTCGTTGGAGCTGCACTCTATTTCCTGCCGCGGATCGTTCTCTGGATCGGCGGCTACTCGCCAGCTCTGGCCGTTATTGTCGGCGCTGTCATCATTGCGGCATTCTTCCTGATTTTCTGGGTCCGCTCGCGCTACCAGAAACAGAAACGCTGATCGGGCAGGCCGGTCAGCGTGTCAAATCTTGTCAGCCGCCAAACTGCTGCGAAGCGAGAAACAGGATCACGCCGACCACCAGGATAAAGATCGCGCCCATGATTTCGATCGCGTTCCCAACCCGCATTCCCAGCGTGCCGTCGCCCGCCAGATGGACCGCGACGCCTTTTGCCGAGACCGCGATGATGGCGAGCGCAGAGACAGTGATCGCAGTGCCGAGCGCCATTGCCAGCACTGACAGGATCCCACCAAGGTAGAGACCGTTCAAGAGTGCGAATGTCAGGACGATAATCGCACCTGAACAGGGACGCAGGCCCACTGCCATCACGGCAGAGAAGGCTTCCTTGATATTGAAGGTTTCACCCCCCAGCGACTGCGGTGAGGGCATGTGGGCATGACCGCATTCCTCGCAGAAGTCGGCTGCACCATGCGCATGATGATCATGCCCGTGGTGGTCATGTCCATGATGCCCGTGATCGTGATGGCTGTGGCCATGGTTGTGACCGTGGCCATGATGATGATCGGTATGGGAATGGGCGTGCCCATGTGCATGGCTGTGCGCGGCGGACGCGTGGTTGCGCGCGTGCCCATGTGCGTGAGCATGTGCTTCGCCGGCAAAGAGGGCGCGGAGCTTGCGCACAAGGAGCCATAGCCCGAAAGCAGCGACAAGAATGTAGCTCACCTTCTCCAGAAAGTCGGTCGCGTTGGTCAGCGAAATCGATGTCCCGCGCAAGACGAGATATGCCGCGCCCACCGCCAGGATCGCCGTCAGCGCCTGAAGGAAAGAGGAGATCAGCGAGATCACGATGCCGCGTTTCAACTGTATTTCGTTGGCAATCATGTAGGACGAGATGACGGCCTTGCCGTGGCCAGGGCCTGCGGCATGGAAAATGCCGTAGAGAAAGGACAGTCCGACCAGCGTCGACAGTTTCCAGGGATCGGCCCGCATGGCCACGAGGTCAGTCGTCAGCGCGTGATAAAATGCCTGCTGCTGCGCGTTCACCCACAACAGGAAATGACCGAGCATCGGAATGCCGAAATCGGTCGGGGTGAAATTCGGCTCCGCGGTTCCGATGCCGAGCGGTGAACCTGCATGTGCGGTGAGGGGAATGGCGGCGGCGAGGAGGAGGGCGCTGGCAATCGCGGTTCCGATCGTGCGGATCTTCAGCATGTTACTTCAACCCTTGTTGCAAACAGCTTCTGCATGTTGGTGCCCGTCGGATCGTTGAAGAAGGCGTCCGTGAGGGTCTTCTGATTCTGCGAGATCACCTGGTCGGGATTGGGTCGCACGACCTGATGCTTGCAGGCATTGATATTGTCACCCATCAGGACGATGTCCTTGTCGGTGGCGAAGTCGATGGAAGTGTAGAGGGTCGGGTCCCAGACGCCGAACGTCATGTCGCCTTTCATCTGCATGGTTTCCTTGGGCTTGACCGCAAAGAACATGAGAAGCTGGCCTTCCTTGAAGTCGACATTGATCACGTCAGGAGGCGAGATTTCGATCTGCTTACCGTCCTGGCTGATGTTGGTGTAGTAGTCGAAATCGGCGAGTGACTGCTTCACGGTCTTGCCGACTGCTGCCAGTTCTTCAGGGTCGAGCTTCAGATTGGCATTCTTGTCGAAATCGAGCATGACGCTCGACGAGAAGACCTCATCGAAGCGCCAGACGTTTCTGAGTTCCTTGATGGTGCCATCGGGATTGGCCACGACCTCAAGTCGAGCCTCCACGAAAATGTGCGGATGGGCATTGGCGATGGCAGGCAGCGCGAGGCTGATCATGGCAGCCAGGGTCGCAATTTTTCGGATCATCAGCGTCGTCTATTCCAATTGGGCTTTTTGCATGGGCTTCAATTGGGACGAAATTGCGAAGCCCGCGTGGCGGCACCATGCCATCGCGCGGGCGCCCGTGAAAGTTACAATTTCTTGAACCAGGCCTGAAGGAAGTCGACGAAGGTTCGCACCTTTGCGGGAAGGTGGCGGCGGTGCGGGTAGACTGCGTAGATGCCGCGGTCGCTGGGAAGATATTGCTCGAACAGCGAAACCAGTTCACCGCTTTCTATGTGCTTGCGCGCGACAAAGTCCGGCAGCAGGGCAACGCCCAGACCTGCGAGCGCGCCGCGAAGCGTCGCAATCGGGCTGTTTACCTCGATCGGGCCACCGACCTGCACGGAGATCACGCTTCCGTCCGGCTCGGTAAACCGCAATACGCCCTTCCGGCGACTGTTCGAATCGATCATGCACGGGACATTCGCGAGTGCCGAGGGAGTCTCGAGGGGGCCGTGACTCTGCAGAAAGTCCGGCGTCGCACAGATCTTGAGCCCGAAATCGGTGATCTTGCGCGCAATCATCCCGGAATCCTCGAGCTTGGTCACGCGGATCGCCAGGTCGAAACCCTCCTCGACGAGATCGACAAAACGATCCTCTGCGACGATTTCGAGGGAGAGATCGCGGTGCTGACGCGAAAAGTCGATGAGGCAGTGGCCGACATCGGCATCGATGAACGTTCGCGGCACCGATACCTTCAGACGCCCCTTGAGGTCGGCGTTATTTTCGCGAACCAGTTCGGCAAGCTCATCAATTTCCTTGAGAATTTCCGAAGCAGAGCGATAGTAGGTCTTTCCCGCCTCGGTGAGGGAAAACTGCCGGGTCGTGCGGTTGAGAAGCAGCGCGCCAAGCTCGTCTTCGAGTTCGCGCACATATTTGGAAAGCAAGGCTTTCGATCGCCCGAGTTTGCGGGCAGCAGCCGAAAATCCTTCGGCATCGACAACGTCGATGAAGGCCCTGATCCGTGTGAGAGTGTCCATTTTGCCTCGCTGGTAAGACCTTGAATATAAGTGCTGATTGCCCGCTTTTTCAATTGCCGTCAAAAAATTGGCCTCGGTCAAAAAAACACTTGATTGTGAAGGCGAATATTCTTATCTCCCCTCTTGCCCAAAGTCGCACGTGCCTGTGGGTGTCCGCCGACCCTCGAACTGGGATTTGATCCCTAAGGTGAGGTCATCGGTAAGGTACCTGGAACTAACCGCTCCAGTCGCTATTCCGGCCAACCGGGAAATGCGAGGACATCTTGAAGCAACGACGGTGCGGGCCTTTCTAGTGTCTGCCGGCTTTCCATCAGCCGGGGTTACTGCAGAGGCACACCTTCATTGCCGGAAGTGCGGTCGGGTCATCCCCTCCAATCCAAGGCAGACAAAGTGAATGAACGCTTGTTCCCAGGCGCTTGTTCAACAACTGCATTTGTATTTGTTCAAGGTTCCGGGGTCTCCACCGGCTGGTTCCTGATCGAATGACCTATGCGCTTTGTCCTCCGGCTTGCCGGAGAAGCCGTTCCAACGCAAGAAACAGCGATGTTTCTGGCGAAGGGCAGTCTTAACTCGGATTTTGGGAGATTGGCCATGACCACCCAGCGCATCATCGACTTCTTCAAGACCCGCCAGCCGGAAGGCCCGTGCCTGGTTGTCGACCTCAACGTCGTCGCCTCCAACTTCAAGGCGTTCCGTCACGCGCTCCCCGACAGCAACATCTACTACGCTGTCAAGGCGAACCCGTCGCCGGAAGTCCTGCGCCTTCTCGCAAGCCTCGGTTCCAACTTCGATTGCGCGTCCGTCGCCGAAATCGAAATGGCGCTGAACGCCGGTGCGACTGCCAGCCGCGTGTCCTTCGGCAACACGATCAAGAAGGAGCGTGACATCGCCCGTGCGCATGCACTCGGTGTCGGCCTGTTCGCTGTCGACAGCCACGAAGAGGTTGAAAAGATTGCCCGGGCTGCTCCCGGTGCAAAGGTCTTCTGCCGCGTCCTGACCGATGGCGAAGGCGCCGAATGGCCGCTTTCCCGCAAGTTCGGCTGCGTTCCGCAGATGGCCGTCGATGTGCTGGTCTATGCCCATCAGCTGGGCCTCGAGTCCTTCGGCGTCTCGTTCCATGTCGGTTCGCAGATGACCAAGGTCGACGCCTGGGATTCTGCACTCGGCGATGCGAAGCGCGTCTTCAATTCGCTGGCCAAGCAGGGCATCGAGCTCAAGATGGTCAACATGGGCGGTGGTTTCCCGACCAAGTACCTGAAGGACATCCCGTCTGCAGAAGCCTATGGCCAGGCGATCTTCGAATCGCTGTCCAAGCACTTCGGCAACCGGATCCCGATGACCATCATCGAGCCGGGTCGTGGCATGGTCGGCAATGCCGGCGTCATCAAGGCGGAAGTCGTGCTGATTTCGAAGAAGTCGGACAACGACAATCACCGCTGGGTCTATCTGGACATCGGCAAGTTCGGTGGTCTGGCTGAAACCATGGACGAGGCTATCCGTTACCCGATCCGCACGACGCGTGACGGTGACGAGATGGAACCCTGCGTTCTGGCCGGTCCGACATGCGATTCCGCCGACGTGCTCTATGAGAAGAACATGTATCCGCTGCCGGTTTCTCTCACGATCGGTGACGAAGTTCTGATCGAGGGTACGGGTGCCTACACGACGACCTATTCGGCTGTTGCCTTCAATGGCTTCGAGCCGCTGAAGTCCTATTGCATCTGAGGTTGGGGCGGCGAGCGCTGGCTTGCCGCAATCCCGCCGCAAAGCCTTCAGCTGCCGTTCAGGCTGAATGGCTTAGGACTGATGACAGTTTGGAAGTCAACATCGCGCGGCAGCCGATCTAGACCTTCAGACTGAGGCCTGCGCCCCCGACAGGGGCGCGGCGACCACCCACATTGTTGGAGCCGCTTTGAGCGGTATTGAAGTTCGGGAGGCCGGGATGGCCCTTGTTCTTGATGTTTTTCGCGCCAATCAGGCGCCGCTTTTTTCCATCGAGCCGGAAAATTCCGGTGATGTCGTCGCGCGCGAGCGCCTGCTGGATAAGGCCATGGGGCCGGAGCGTCACCGGAAGTCATCCGAAAAGCTGCGCCGCGGGCGTGTGCCTTCGCAGGGTCTCGCCTTTGTTGCCCGAGGCCGTGACGGTCGCGTGATTGGCACCGTCCGGTTGTGGGATATTCATGCGGGCATCACACCTGCCGGGCAGCCGCTCAACGCGTTGCTGCTAGGCCCTCTGGCGGTTGCCCCGGAATTCGAAGGCAAGGGCATTGGTGCTGCGCTCATGCGTGCATCCATCACCGAGGCACGTCGCCTGGGTCATGGCGCGATCCTGCTCGTTGGTGACGCGCCCTACTACGAACGTTTCGGCTTTTTCGCTGACAAGACCGCGACGTTGATGATGCCCGGGCCCTTTGCCCGCGACCGTTTTCTGGCTCTGGAGCTGGAAGACAGCTGGCTGAATGGTGCCGCGGGCATGCTGGTTGCGGCCGGTCGCAAGCTCTCAACGGCGTCGTCGCGCAAGGCGGCCTGAGGCTGCCAGCTGCCACCGGTCCGTAAACAACTGTCAAGATCCGCAAGGGCGGACGAAGCCGAAGGCGCTTCGTCCGCCCTTTTTGCGTTTTTGCTATCCGATTGAAATCGAACACTTTTGGCATTGGTCTGCGGCGAGGCTTCCGGACTGTCATATATCCTTCATACAACTGTCACATAAGCGTAACTGCCGGGGCCTAATTGAACCCCCGCGGCCAGAAGCCTTCGAGAAGGAGGCGGCCAAAGGGTTTAGACATCACGTACAGGGAGAACTGCCGTGAACCTCATTCGTAAATTTGCAGTCGGTGCAGCCGCTGCCGCTATCAGCCTCACGCTTGCTGGCGCGACTTTTGCAGCTGATGTTGCCGGTGCCGGCTCGAGCTTCATCGCGCCTGTCCTGTCCAAGTGGGCAGAAGGCTACAAGGCCGCTACCAACAATGTCATCAACTACCAGTCCGTTGGTTCGGGCGCCGGCATCAAGCAGTTGCTCGCCAAGACGGTCGTCTTTGCCGCTTCCGACAAGCCGATGAGCGACGCTGACCTTGAGAAGAACGGCGTTGCCCAGTTCCCGATGATCTCCGGCGGTATCGTCGTGACTTACAACATCGAAGGCGTAAAGCCGGGCGAACTGGTTCTGGACGGCGACACGCTTTCCGGCATCTTCCTCGGCAAGATCACCAGCTGGGACGACGCAGCCATCAAGGCGCTCAACCCCGATCTGAAGCTTCCGGCTGCTCCGATCTCGGTTGTCTACCGCGCTGACGGCTCGGGCACGACCTTCAACTTCACCAACTACCTCTCCAAGGTTTCGGCCGAGTGGAAGGAAAAGGTTGGTTCCGACAGCACCGTTCAGTGGCCGGTCGGCTTCGGCGCCAAGGGTTCTGAAGGCGTTTCCACCACCGTCAACCAGACGGCTGGTTCGATCTCCTACGTTGAATACTCCTACGTCGTCGCCAACAAGATTGGCTATGCCAAGATGAAGAATGCCGACGGCAAGGTCGTTGAGCCTTCGCTCGATGCATTCGCTTCTGCCGCTGCCAACGCCGACTGGGCGAAGGCCAAGAACTTCAACCTCGTGATCACCAATCAGCCCGGCGAAAAGAGCTGGCCGATTGCTGCCTCGACCTGGGTCATGCTCTACAAGCAGCCGGCTGACGCCGCCGCCAACGAACAGGCTCTGAAGTTCTTCGAATGGGCTTACAAGGATGGCCAGAAGGATGCAGCTGCGCTCAACTACGTAGCCATTCCCGAGAAGGTCACCGGCATCGTCATGGACGCCTGGAAGAAAGACTTCGGCTCGATGTAATCGGGTCTTGAGTTGAGACTGAACGGGCAGGGTTTCATCTCTGCCCGTTTCATTGACAGGAGAAGGGGTGGCTTGATGGTCGACGTTACCGAAATGGCAGGTTTTCAGCGTATGGAGGCCAACGCCGTCACGCAGAAGTTCAAAACGCAGGACAAGGTCTTTTATGCCCTGACCCTTGGATCTGCCGTCCTTGTCGTATCGCTGCTTGCCGCGATCCTCCTGGTCCTGATCGTCGATGCCTGGCCGACGATCCAGACATTCGGTCTGTCGTTCCTCTGGGGCACGACCTGGAATGCACCAAATGACATCTACGGCGCGGTTCCCGCCGTGCTTGGAACCCTGATCAGTTCGCTGATCGCCATGCTGATCGCCGTTCCGATCAGCTTCGGCATCGCCATCTTCCTGACCGAACTTTGCCCCGGTCCGCTGCGCCGCCCGATTGGTACGGCGATTGAGTTGCTGGCGGGTGTTCCATCCATCATCTACGGCATCGTTGGTCTCTTTGTTCTTGTGCCACTGATGCAGGGCTACATCCTGCCCTTCCTCATCAATACCGTCGGACATGTGCCGCTGATCGGGCTGCTGTTCAAGCCGCCGGCTCCGGGCGTTGGTCTTCTGACCGCCAGCCTTGTTCTCTCGGTCATGGTCCTCCCGTTCATCACTGCCATCACGCGCGACGTTTTCAATACGGTTCCCCCGATGTTGCGTGAATCGGCCTACGGCATGGGCATGACAACCTGGGAAGTTGCCCGCAACATCCTGATCCCCTACACGCGCCGCGGTCTCGTTGGCGGCATCATGCTCGGTCTTGGCCGCGCGCTCGGCGAAACCATGGCCGTGACCTTCGTGGTCGGCTCTGTGACACGCCTGCAGGCTTCGATCATTTCGCCCTCCACCACCATTTCCGCCCAGATCGCAAACACGTTCGGCGAGGCCGATGGCCTGCAACTGTCGAGCCTGATTGCACTGGGTCTGCTCCTGTTCATCCTCTCCTTCTGCGTCCTGGCGCTGGCGAAGTGGATGATCGGCCGCTCCGACACGTTCTGAGGAGGACACCATGGAAGACGCCATTCGTCAGAACATCATGTCTCGCCGCTATCTGCGCAACCGGATCATGATGACTCTTTCGCTGTTCTCGGCGCTGCTCGGAATGTTTTTCCTCGCCGTGATCCTCGCAACGCTGCTTTATCGCGGCCTGACGGCCATGAGCCTCGACGTCTTCACGATGTCGATCCCTGCCGAAGGTTCGCGTGGCGGTCTGCTCAATGCCATCTACGGCACGTTCCTGATTACCTCGATCGCCATTCTCATCGCCGCGCCGATCGGCATTCTCGCAGGGACCTACCTCATCGAATATGCCAAGGGCTCTAAGCTTGCCGAAGCCGCCAAGTTCATCAACGATATCCTGCTATCGGCGCCGTCCATCATCATCGGTGTCTTTATCTACGGTGCGGTCGTCGTGCCTATGCATGGCAATTCGGCTCTGGCCGGTATCCTCGCGCTGGCGCTGATCGCTCTGCCGGTGGTCAACCGCACGACACAGGACATGCTCCTTCTCGTCCCCAATGCGCTTCGCGAGGCCACAGCAGCACTCGGTGCGCCGCGCTGGAAGTCGATGACCATGGTCATCTACCGTTCGGCCTGGACCGGTATCCTGACCGGTATTCTTCTGGCGGTTGCCCGCATCAGCGGTGAAACCGCGCCGTTGCTTTTCACTGCCGGTTACAGCAAGTTCATGAACAGCGGTCTCGGCGGCCCCATTGCGACACTGCCGGTTGCGATCAATACGCTTGCGGCGGACCCGGGAGAGGATCTCAAGCAACTGGCCTGGGCCGGTGCGCTGATCATCACCGTCGCCATTCTCGCGCTCAATATCGTTGCCCGCTTCCTGGGCGGACGTCGCGCCTGATACCCGCTGCCCAAAGATAGGAATGGAACAATGAATATGACCGATGCGAATATCCAGAATGTTTCGGCACAGTCGCGGGCCAGCGGATTTATCCAGCCGGAACTGGACATGCCGGTGAAGCTTGAGGTGAAGAACCTCGAATTCAGCTACCAGAACGGCCATCGCGCGCTGAAGAACATCAACATGCAGATCCGCGACAAGACGGTGACCGCATTTATCGGTCCGTCGGGTTGCGGTAAGTCCACGCTGCTTCGCACCTTCAACCGGATGTACGACCTCTATCCGGGCCAGAAGATCGAGGGTGAAATCCTGCTCGACGGCAAGAATATCCTGGGCAAGGATGTTGACCTCAACAACCTGCGCTCCAAGGTCGGCATGGTGTTCCAGAAGCCGACGCCATTCCCGATGTCGATTTACGAAAACATCGCTTTCGGTATCCGCCTTTACGAGAAGATCTCGAAGTCGGAAATGAACGATCGCGTCGAGGCGGCACTCACAGAAGCCGCACTCTGGAACGAGGTGAAGGACAAGATCCACCAGAGTGGTCTCGGACTTTCCGGCGGCCAGCAGCAGCGCCTTTGCATTGCGCGCGCCATTGCAGTCAAGCCGTCCGTTCTTCTGCTCGACGAACCGGCCTCGGCGCTGGACCCGATCTCGACCGCAAAGATCGAAGAGCTGATCGAAACGCTGCGCTCGCACTACTGCATCGCCATCGTGACGCATAACATGCAGCAGGCAGCGCGTACCTCGCAGTACACGGCCTTCATGTATCTCGGCGAGCTGGTCGAATTCGACACGACCGACAAGCTCTTCAGTGCGCCTTCGAAGCAGCGCACGAGCGACTACATCACCGGCCGCTTCGGCTGATTATTCCTTAAAGGCTATTCGGCTGAGGGCCGCCGGAGGTATCTCCGGCGGCCCTTTCGTATTGTCAGCTCAAGGCTCGCTTCAATGGCTTGATGTTGCGGATGACCAGCAGATCGAGCAACAGGACCGCAATCAGGACGCCACCGGAAAGCGGGAAGAGCAGGGCGCAGACCAGCATGACGATTGCGCCGCCTTTCCAGAGCGGATGCGGCTCGTTGTTCTGCGGCGCGACCAGACGGCCAGCACCGGCCGGACGACGCTTCCACCACATGACAATGCCGCTGACCGAAAGGAAGATCACGGCCAGGCAATAGACAGTCACGAACACGAGGTTCCAGGTTCCGATCGTGCCTTCGTGGAATGCGACGCCCACCGCCATGGCTTTGCCTGCCACGCCGTAATCTGAATATTTGACATCAGCGAGGACATTGCCGGTGTAGCGGTCGATATGCACCGTGCGGTCCGACATCGGATTTGAGCTATCGTAGCTCATCGTGTCGCGGGCAAGCGTCCACACACCCGTATCGCCTTCGGGATATGAAAGCTGGAAGCGGCCGTCAAAGCCGATGGCGCGGGCGAAGGCGACGATGCGATCGACATCGACCGGCTGGCCGGCCGAGAGGCCCGGAACGCCGGCATTGGAGCCGGAGGCGGGCATTGGCGTTTCTTCAAGTGTCCACGGAACCTCCTTGATGCCGTCGGTGTTCATGCTCGCATGCGTGACGTCGGAGAGCGGAACGTTGTCCCACTTCGCCGCCGGGAAGGTACTCCAGGCCTGTGTCAGCTTTTCACCCCAGACACCTGCCCAGGACAGGCCCGAGACGAAGAAGATGACGAGGAAAAGCCCGGCATAGATGCCGACCGTCTGATGAAGCGACTTCCACAAGGCGCGGCCCTTGAGCGCCATTTGCGGCTTCAGGGCTGCGCCAAGTTTCGTGCCATTGCGGGGCCACCAGAGATAGGCGCCGGTGACGACCAGAACGACGCCGAACCCGGCGGCGATTTCGATCAGCCGGTCTCCGATGGTCCCGATCAGAAGGGTGCCATGGATTTTCTCGGCGAGATCGTAGAGCGCGGTCCGACGTTCCCATTGCCCCAGAACCTTGCCGGAATAGGGGTCCACGGCGACCATGGTTGAATTGTCATCGGTCTTTACCCGGAAGACGGCGGGCGTGGTGGCGTCGCGCGGCGCAATATACTGCGCGATCGTGCTGTCCGGGACCGAGGCGACTGCGGCGTCAGCTTGTCTGGAAACCGCAATCTCCTGACCGGCCGGTGAGACGCTGTAGCGATACTCGCCGTCGCGTCCCTGCAGGACCGAGGACCAGAGCATGATCAGGCCGGTGACGGCGAGCATGAGCAGGAAGGGAACGACATAGAGCCCGGCATAAAAGTGCCAGCGCCAGGCGGTGTTGTAGAAGCTTCGGGAAAAGGTGGTCGTGCGGGCGGCTTCGACCGTGTTTGACAGGTTTGCCATGATGATGTGTCTCAATGTGAGTTGAAGGTTGCCGCGAATAGCGCGCGGCAAAGCGGTTCACACCGGAGGCCCGGAGGCGCTGCATCATGCGGCATGGCATGGTGATTGCGCCTGCTGGATCAGCCGGTCCAAAGATGGAGACGGTCGATCATGGCAAGCGCCGATGCGGTGCCAGCCGGGATCAGACCGATTGGACCGGGAAGGGAGGCGCGCGGGGTGCGGCATTGGGTGGGAAAAGCTGCCTGCGCGCCGTCTCGGGGCGCATTATGATGACTTCAGCCAGATGCACCGGCTTGAATTCGCGCGTCGCGGCGAGCGGCGTGGGCAGGATGGTCCCGGCACAGAGGCGGCAGGCTTCGCAGCCGCTTGACGAACTGTGATCCTTGCCGGAGGTTTTTCCGTCGTCATTGACGGTTATGCAGAGCACCGGCAGGGTGCCGTCAGGCAGGCCATAGAGGGCCTTGAGCGTGGCGACGGAAATATCCTCGGAAGCGTCAACAATCGGCTTATGCGCAAAGGCGATGCTCAGCACGGCAAACGCGCAGAAAATCCGCACGCATAGCGCCAGCGATCTCCAGATTCGCGTCATCCCTTGTCCCCTTCGACGACAGGGCTATATCAGGCAGCCCGCCTTGGCAAGGAAGGGTCACCCTTCATAACTGTGCAGGTTGCCCTTGTAGTCCTTGAGCGACAGGCCGTTTTCGCCTTCGGCATATTCGGCGGCATTCACATAAGCCTTGCCATGACCGCCGGGAATATCGAGCACGTAATGCGGCTGGCAAAGCCCGGAAAGCCTGCCGCGCAGGCTTGCGACGAGGGTCTGACCCTCCTCGACAGTCACTCTGAAATGGCCGGTGCCCGGCGCAAGATCGGGATGGTGGAGGTAGTAGGGCTTGATGCGGTTCTCGACGAAGGTGCGCATTAATGTCGCAAGCACGTCCGCATCGTCATTGACGCCACGCAGCAGAACTGACTGGCTGACCATACTGACGCCGGCATCGACGAGCCGGGCCACTGCTGCGCGGCCTTCCGCTGTAAACTCGTCCGCATGATTGGCGTGGAGCGCGACGTAGACCGTCTTTCCGCTCGATTTCAGGACCTCGACCAGACCGGCATCGATCCGGCCCGGATCGACCAGCGGTACGCGGCTATGGATGCGCAGAACCTTGACATGCGGCATCTCCCTCAGCGGATCGATCAGCCGCGCCAGTCTGCGGGGCGAAAGCACCAGCGGGTCACCGCCAGTCAGGATCACCTCCCAGATCTCCGGGTGGCTCCCGATATACGCAAGCGCCTGATCCAGCTTTTCGGCGGCGAGCAGCCCGTCGCCTGCCGGACCGACCATTTCGCGGCGGAAGCAGAAGCGGCAATAGACCGGGCAGACATGCACGGCTTTCAGAAGCACGCGGTCAGGGTAGCGGTGGACGACGCCTTCGACCGGCGTGTAGGCCCGGTCGCTGATCGGATCGGCAGTCTCACCCGGCGCGATCGTCAGTTCGCGCGCATCGGGCAGGAATTGCCGTGCAACGGGGCTGTCCATGCCATGTTTCTCGATGATCGCTGCCATTTCAGGCGTGATGGCGATTGCATAGCGATCCGCGACCTCTTTCAGCGCATCCGTTGCCTCGGCAAGACCGGCATCCGCGAGATCATCGAGGCTGGTGAGCGAGGTTCGGGCAACGATCATTCGGGCCACTCCGCAACCGGCGTCCACAACACGTCGTCGATGCGCCGGGCGCCCGTGGCCAGCATGACAAGCCGGTCGAACCCGAGAGCAATGCCGCTCGCTTCCGGCATGATGGCGAGTGCGGCCAGAAAGTCTTCATCGACCGGATACCGCTCGCCGTAGATGCGCGCCTTTTCCGACATTTCAATTTCGAAACGGCGGCGTTGTTCGGCGGCGTCGGTCAATTCACCGAAGGCGTTGGCGAGTTCGACACCACAGGCATAAAGTTCGAAGCGTTCAGCAACGCGTGGATCGCGCGGTGAGGGGCGGGCGAGCGCTGCCTCCGCCACCGGATATTCGCAAAGGATGGTCGCGCGGCCTGCACCCAGATGCGGCTCGACAAACCCGACCAGAACCTTGGAAAAGAGATCGGCCCAGGTGTCATCGTCGGCAACCTGGAGCGACGTGGCGCGTATGGCATCGGCCAGCACTTCGCGGTTGACCGAGCCGTCCGGCGCGACGCTGGCGAGCAGATCTATACCGGCGTGGCGGACAAAGGCCTCCTGCACGGTCAGTCTTTCCGGCGCAGAAAAGGGGTCGCACTCGAATTTGCCGTATCGGAAGGTTTTCGTGGCTGTGGTCTCGGCGGCAAGGCGCATCAGGTCCGCGCAATCCGCCATCAACTGATCATAGGTCTCGCCCGCGCGATACCATTCCAGCATGGTGAATTCGGGGTGGTGGAGCGGCCCGCGCTCGCGGTTGCGCCAGACATGGGCAAAACAGGCAATGCGCCGCTCGCCCGCCGCCAGCAGTTTCTTGCAGGCAAATTCCGGCGATGTGTGAAGATGCATGGTAACGCGGTCGCCTGCATGCGTGATGGCTTCAGTGGAGAAGGCATGGAGATGCGCCTCGTTGCCCGGTGAAACCTGCAGGGCTGCAGCATCCACCTCCATGAAGTCGCGCTCAGCAAACCATTTGCGAAAGGCGGCCGTGATCCGGTTCCTGCCGATGAGGAACGGTCGGCGGTCGGCATGTCGGTCTGGTCGCCACCAGGGCGCGCTGCGGTTCATGCGGTCTTCCTGTGGCCGCCGCCGCGAATTGTTGGGCGGCGGACTGGCATTTTCCGGCAAATTGGTTTAGTGCGGCCCCCAATATATTCAAAACGCGTTTTCGGCCAGCCTTTTGCTGGATCTTTATGGCGCGTTGCAGTGAGATACAAGGACGTCCCATGGTAAAGATCATCGCTTCTTCCGTCCGCAAGGGCAACGTGCTCGAAGTGGAAGGCAAGCTCTATGTTGTTCTGACCGCGCAGAACTTCCATCCCGGCAAGGGTACGCCGGTGACACAGGTTGACATGCGCCGCATCGTCGACGGCGTAAAGGTGTCGGAGCGCTGGAAGACCACGGAACAGGTCGAGCGCGCGTTTGTTGAAGATACCGCGCATTCCTACCTCTACAACGATGACGAAGGCTTCCACTTCATGAACCCGGAAACCTATGACCAGCTGGTCATGGACAAGGATTCCGTGGGTGATGCCGCCGCCTATCTCGAAGAAGGCATGAGCGTCATTCTCTCGGTTCACGAAGGCCGCGCGCTCTCGCTGGAACTGCCGCGTCACGCAACGCTCGAAATCGTCGAGACCGAGCCGGTCGTGAAGGGCCAGACGGCATCTTCTTCCTACAAGCCCGCGATCCTGTCGAACGGCGTTCGCACGCTGGTTCCGCCGCACATCACGGCCGGTACGCGTGTCGTCATCCTGACGGAAGATGGTTCCTACGTCGAACGCGCCAAGGACTGATTTATCGTCAGTGATCCTTAGTATTGTCAAATAATGAGGTGCGATGGTTATTCTGTCGCACCTTTTTCTCTTGAAGTTCAATTCATAAAGGTGTCACTAACTGCTTGTAGAGTAGACGGATAGGCCAGACAGCACTTTTTGGTTGAAGTGCGACCTGGAAAAATATTCGCGCCGCGCATCGTTTTTGGGCTTGGCCATGCGCCCGTTCATCGAACGACGTGCCAGAGGAAACCGGGATGGTGAAAAGTCAATTGCGCTTTCTAGCGTCGGCGATGCTTGTCACCACAAGCCTGGGCGGGCCTGTGGCCGCCGATGATTCAAAGGCTGCTTCCGCGACGCCTATCAAGCATATCGTTGTGATCTTCCAGGAAAACGTCGCTTTCGACCACTATTTTGCGACGTATCCCGAAGCCGCAAATCCTGAGGGTGAGCCAGTCTTCAAAGCGGCGCGCAGCACACCCAAGGATATCGATACGCTCAAGAATGCGGGTCTCCTGCTGAGCAATCCCAACAAGACGAACCCGCTGAACGGCAAGGATGCCGCGCTGCCCTTCCGTCTTGACCGCACGCAGGCCGCAACGGCTGACCAGGGGCATGGCTATACGGCTGAACAGGCCGCCTTCAACGGCGGCAAGATGGACCTGTTCCCTGCCTTTACCGGCCGTGCGACCAAGAATGCCGCAGGCGTCTTTGGCACCAAGGGCCTCGTCATGGGCTACTATGACGGCAACACGGTCACTGCGCTGTGGAACTATGCCCAGCATTACGCGATGAACGACCGGTCGTTTTCGACCGTCTTCGGTCCCTCGACGCCCGGCGCCATAAACCTGATCTCGGGCCAGACAAATGGCGTGGTGTTTTCTGCCACTGACAAGCTTGAGAAAGACGGCTCTTATGGCGAGGGCCGCGTGGTCCCCGATGGTGCGGGCGGATGGACGCTGATTGGCGATCTCGATCCTGCGGGCGACGTCTGCTCCAAGGGCCAGACAGTGTCCATGACAGGCCGGAACATTGGCGACATGCTGAACGAAGGCGGCGTGACCTGGGGCTTTTTCGAGGGCGGTTTTGACCTGACCCAGAAGAATGGTGACGGCTCGGCGGGTTGCGATCGCTCCTCGCGATCGGCCGTGACCAACGTCTATTCGCGTGACTACATTCCGCACCACCAGCCGTTCCAGTATTACAAGTCGACGGCCAACCTGCAGCATGTTCGCCCCGCCTCGCCCGAAGTGGTCGGTACGAGCCAGGATGGTGGCGCAAACCACCAGTACGACATCAACGACTTTTTTGCTGCGCTGAAGGCCGGTAACATGCCGCAGGTTTCGTTCCTGAAGGCGCCGGCCTATCAGGATGGTCATGCCGGCTATTCGGATCCGCTGGACGAGCAGACATTTGTCGTCAACGCGGTAAACGCAATCCAGAGCACGCCGTTCTGGTCGGATACCGCCATCATCGTCATGTATGACGACTCCGATGGCTGGTATGATCATGCGACCAATGTGGTCAATGGCTCCAGCATCGGTATTGCTGGATATGATGCGCTCGATGGCCAGCGGTGTGGCAAGGCCACCCAGCTCGAGGGCGTTGGTGGAAAACCTGTGAATGGCCGATGCGGGTATGGCACCCGCCAGCCATTTTTGCTCATTTCGCCATTTGCAAAGCCGAACTTTGTAGATCATACATTGACGGATCAAACGTCTGTCATGAGGTTCATTCAGGACAACTGGCTAGGCGGCAAGCGTCTCGGGCAGGGTTCCTTCGATCAGATGGCAGGCTCGCTCGACACAATGTTCGATTGGTCTCAGGACCCCAATCCGCCGTTGATCCTTGATCCGGCGACGGGAGCTTTGAAAGTTGAGTGGCAGGCAGGTTCGAAGTAATCGTCTTCGTGGAACTGCATCTGTTGTTCTGATTGTCTTTTCGCTCGCGGGCTTCGTGCGGGCGGAAGCGTCTTTTGCCGCATCATCGAACCTCAGCGCCATGGCAAACCTTGGAAAGCAGATGTTTTTCGATGTGACCCTTTCGGGCAGCGGCAAGATGGCCTGCTCGTCCTGCCATGATCCGGCGAGCCATTTCGCGCCCCCCAACGACCGTGCCGTGCAACTGGGTGGGCTCGACCTCAAGCAGCCTGGCCTGCGTGCGGTTCCGACCCTGACTTACGGAATGTACACGCCCGCCTTTTCGATCGGCGAGGAAGACGCCCAGAGCGAGGCCGAGGAAGAAACGCCGATGCAAGAGGCGGCGCGAATGGCCAAGCGCTCACTCGGGAAGTCCAAGGTGGATGCACCTGCGCCTAAGACCGTCTTTGATCACGCCGACGAAGAGGCTGATGAGCACGCGCCCCGCGGCGGTCTGATGCTCGACGGTCGGGTCGACACGCTGCAGGATCAGGCGGTTCTGCCACTCATGTCCAGTTTCGAAATGGCCAATCGCGATCCCGCGTCGCTGGCGGCCAGGATCCGGAAAAACTACGGCGACAAGATCGCGCAACTCGCCGGTCGGTCCGTGCTGAACGACACGCATGCGTTGCTGGCAGAGGCCGCGTTTGCCATTGCGCGCTATCAGGTCGAAGAGCAGGCGTTTCACCTCTTCTCCAGTAAATATGACGCCTATCTCAGGGGCGATGAAACGCTGAGCGAGGCGGAGATGCGCGGCCTCAAGGTGTTTGAGGACAAAGACAAGGGCAATTGCGCGGATTGCCATCCGAACAAGCCCGCAGCGGGTCTGCCGCCACTCTTCACCGACTATCAGTATGAGGCGATCGGCGCGCCGCGCAACGCCGAAATCCCCGCCAATTCCGACCTTGCCTACTACGATCTTGGGCTTTGCGGTCCGCTGCGCAAGGATGCCATTGCCGCCAACAAGGCCTATTGTGGGTTCTTCAAGACGCCTACGCTCAGGAACGTGGCCGAACGCAAGGTCTTCTTCCATAATGGTGTCTACAAGTCGCTTGAGGACGTGATGCGTTTCTATGCGCGGCGCAACACCGATCCGCAGCTGTTCTACCCCAAGGGAAAGGACGGCAAGGTGGTGGCGTATAACGATCTGCCGTCCATTCACCGCAAGAATGTCGATGTTAAGGACGTTCCGTTCAACCGCAAGCCCGGCGATGCGCCAGCTCTTGACGATCAGGACATTGCGGATCTCGTTGCCTTCCTGAAGACCCTGACCGATCGATAACAACCTGCCTTGCGCCGCTTTCTGCCGAAATGAAGGACCAGTTCATGTCATTTGATCCAGTGATTGCCCCCTCGGATGCGGATGTGCGTCGCGCCGTGAAACCCGTTGTCTGCTATCCGGTCGAGAGCCTGCCGTCGCCAGATCTTTCAGGGCTTGCAGCCGCCCGCGACAGCATGGTCAAGGTTGACGAGGTCATCGTGCCGCCACGTGATGGCAAGGCCTTCAGGGCGCCGAAGGGGCATTTCATTCGCATCCTGAGCATCGATGGGCCGCAGGTCGGAGACCTCAATCTCTGGAATGCGGACAATCTCTCGGAGCGCTTTTTCAGCGGCAAGACGAGAGCGCTCCACGCAACGCATGTGACCACCGGCAACAGGCTCTGGAGCACGATGCCCTATCTGCGGCCGATGGCGACGATCACCCATGACACGCTTGGCTGGTACGGCTTTGACGAGTTTGGCGGCGGTGTCCACGACGTGATCGGCACGCGATGCGATCCCTACACGAACCGGCTTCTATCGGGCGGCGATTATCACCATTGCTGCCACTCCAATCTTTGCGGGGCACTGGCGGAGGCCAAGGGCATATCGCTGAAGGATGCCGAGCCGCATGTGCATGATGTGCTCAATGTTTTCATGTGCACGGGCTTCACCAAGGATACCCATCAATATTTCATGAAGGCGAGCCCGGTTCGGCCCGGCGACTATCTTGAACTCTTCGCGGAAATTGACCTGCTGGGAGCCCTTTCAGCCTGCCCGGGCGGCGATTGCTCTTCCGAGCATTCCAGCGACACAGCGGCCTGTTATCCGCTGAAGGTCGAAATCTTCCGGCCGGACATGTCGCTGCTGAGCGACTGGGTTTTCCCCGAGCCGAGCCCTTATCAAGGCCGGCCGTGATCTTCGAACCGACCCAATAAAAATGCGGCGCCCGAGAGCGCCGCATGGTTGTCTTCACAGTTCAACGCCTGATCAGAATTCCTGCCAGTCGTCCTGCTTGAGCGCGGCATTTCCGTGCACGGCGGGCGTTTTGCTGGCCGGCGCCGGGGCCGGTGTGCGGATCATGGGCTGCGGCGCCGGCTTGCGTGCCGGTGCTGCCTCGCGCATAGCGCGGCTTGTCTGGAAGCGCGAGACGAGCGACAGCAGAACCTGGACTTCGTCCGCCAGCGCTGCGCTTGCGGCGGTTGTTTCTTCCACCATCGCAGCGTTTTGCTGGGTCACCTGGTCCATCTGGTTAACGGCGGCGTTGATCTCGCGAAGACCGACTGCCTGTTCCGAGGAGGAGCTTGAAATCTCCTGGATCAGACCGTTGATCTGCAGGACCTGGGACGCGATGCTCTGCAGCGCGGTGCCCGCGCGGCCAACGAGATCGACGCCTTCGCTGACCTGATTGGCTGAGGTGTTGATCAGCGTCTTGATTTCCTTGGCGGCATTTGCAGAACGCTGCGCCAGTTCGCGAACTTCCTGCGCCACGACCGCGAAGCCCTTGCCGGCTTCACCGGCGCGCGCGGCTTCGACGCCCGCGTTGAGGGCAAGAAGGTTTGTCTGGAAGGCAATTTCGTCAATGACGCTGATGATGCGGCTGACTTCCTGCGAAGACTGCTCGATGCCATGCATCGCAGCGATCGCCTTCTGGACGATTTCGCCCGATTTGCCGGCGTCCGTGTTCGCTGCCTCGACGGAGCGAGCCGCAAGGTGAGCGTTTTCAGCGCTCGAATTGACCTGCGATGTCAACTCGTCGAGCGCCGCAGCGGTCTCTTCCAGGCTTGCGGCTTGCTTTTCGGTTCGCAGCGACAGGTCGCTCGAGCTTGTGGAAATTTCTGTCGTGCCGACACCGATATTGTTGGCCGATGCACCGAGCGTCTGGACCGTTTCCTCGAGGCTTGCCATGGCGTTGTCGAAGTCGGTGCGAAGCTTGGCGTATTCGCCGGGGAAGTCCCCCTGCAGGCGATAGGCGAGGTTGCCGGCCGAGAGCTGCGACAGGGCCTCGGCCAAACGGCTGACGACATTCTGCTGCACTTCAGCCGCAGCGGCGCGTTCATACTCGCTTCGCTGGCGTTCTTCTTCGGTCATCCGGCGCTGATCGGATGCAACACCTTCGAGGCGAACCGCGTCGGCGAGTTTGTGGCGGAAACCTTCGAGCGCCTTTGATACCGCGCCAACCTCGTCAGCACGTTCCTGGCCCGATACCGGGTTGTCATAGGTGCCGCGGCTCAGGTTCAGAACGTCGGCGACCAGTCGGGCGATCGGCTTCTGGACATAGCTGCGGACCGCGAGATAGAGCCCGACAAGGACGGCAAACAGAACGAGCAGGCCGCCGATGATCATCAGCTTGGTCTGTTCGCGGATCTGCTCGGTCACGACAGCCGTCGGGATGTCGACCAGAACGACCCAGCGGGCGTTTACCCCCGGCAGGTCAAACGGATAGATCTCGCGGCTGAATTCATCGCCTGCCTCATCCTTGAGGTTTTCGGCAAGGATCGAATTGCCATCGGAGAGCGCCTGCTTGACGACGTCCGGCGATGCGCCGTCATAGTCCTTCATCATCAGGTCGGCCTTGGGGCCTACGAGCCACTTGAAATCCTGCGAAACGAGCATCACCCGGCCGGTGCCGAAAGGATGCATTGCCGAGAGCTTTTGCGACAGCGATGCCAGCGAGATATCGACGCCTGCAACGCCAATCAGCTTGTCGCCGGATATGACAGGGTAGGCGATCGAGCTCATGATCGTGGGAACATCGGTGCCGGTCGCCAGATATGGCTTGGTGATGGAGCCCTTGCGGCTGTCGGCTGCAAGCTTGTACCACTCCGCACCGTAGTCGATGTCAAACGTGCTATACTGGATATTGCCGTTGCGATCCTTGGACCAGTAAGGCGAGAAGAGGCCATCCTTGTTGGCGCCCATGTCGCCGTTGCCCTTCATTTCGTCCTGCTTGCCGTCGAAGGCCTTCGGCGCCTCGGCCATCCAGCTGCCAAAGGCAAACGGGTTCTGCTCGAGGTTTGCGCGAAGAATGTCGATCGTGCCCTTGCGATCAAGCAGCGTCGCGGCGTGGGTGTGGCCCAGCACACCTGCCATGGTTCTTGCGGCGCTGGAAAGTTCGCCGACACTGGCAGCGATATCCTGTGCCACGGACTGCGCTTCGCTGCTCGCCTGTTTCATGACGAGGCCATGCACACGATTGTTCGTCTGTGATGTCAGCAGAATATTCGAAATCAGCATCACGACAGCAACAATGCAGCCGGTAACAACGATCAGTTTTGCAGCGATTGAACGCCGGAGCATGTCGAGCATGTGACCTCGCACAGTCTATGGCCAGCATATCTTCATGAATGGCGGGCTATTCCAGGGGGGATTTGGCGCTCCATCATGGAGCTGTGAAGCAACACATGGCAAATATAGTATATCCGCCATTTTGCAGGGACTTTAGACCTGCGCACATTAAAAAAGTTTAAAATATTAATGCGAGGATTAAGCCTTTGTTGGCCATGTTGTCGTGGTGCGATCGGGCTGGCTGCGGCCAGAGTGCGCAGCGTTGCTCACTTTCCCATTGCACAAATCATCGCCATGACTAAAGATTTGGCAGACATCAAGTTCCCAGACGACGAGGCCAAATGTCGATCAAAGCCAGCATCTATCACCTCACCCATTACAAATACGACAAGCCCATCATTCTGGGCCCGCAGGTGATAAGGCTGAAGCCGGCATCGCATTCGAAGACAAAGGTCATCAGCCACTCGCTGAAGGTTTCGCCGTCGAACCACTTCGTCAATCTGCAGCAGGACCCCTACGGGAACTATCTCGCCCGCTTCGTGTTCCCCGATCCGGTGACCGAGTTCAAGATCGAGGTCGATCTCGTCGCTGACATGACGGTTTACAATCCGTTCGACTTCTTCGTGGAGGAGCAGGCGGAGTTCTGGCCTTTTGAATATCCGGAAGACCTGAAGGACGATCTTTCGATCTACATGAAACCAGAGCCGATGGGCGCACACCTCGAAGCCTTCATGAAGACCATAGATCGCTCGAAGGCCCGCACGACGGATAAGATCGTCGCTCTTAACGCCAGCATTCAGGCGCGCACCGAATATACGATCCGCATGGAGCCCGGCGTGCAGACGCCGGAGGAGACGCTGCAACTTGCAAAGGGTTCATGCCGCGACTCCAGCTGGCTCCTCGTGCAGGTGCTTCGCAACCTCGGCTTTGCAGCGCGTTTCGTTTCGGGTTACCTGATCCAGCTCACGCCGGATCTGAAGGCTCTCGATGGCCCCTCCGGCACCGAGTATGACTTCACCGACCTGCATGCCTGGGTCGAGGTCTATATTCCGGGCGCCGGCTGGGTGGGTCTCGACCCGACATCGGGTCTTCTCGCGGGCGAGAGCCATATTCCGCTCGCCGCCACCCCGCACTACAAGAACGCTGCTCCGATTTCGGGCGGCTACTTTGGCGAGGCCAAGACCGAATTCGATTTCGACATGCGGGTCACGCGTGTAGCGGAGCATCCCCGCATAACCAAGCCATTCTCTGATGAAAGCTGGGATGCGCTCAATGATCTCGGTGAAAAGGTCGATGCCTACCTGAAGGAGGCGGATGTTCGCCTGACCATGGGGGGCGAGCCGACGTTCGTGTCGATCGACGATTTTGAATCCGCCGAGTGGAACACGGCGGCGGTTGGTCCACAGAAGCGGGACCGCGCCGATGTATTGATCCGCCGTCTGCGAGAACGCTTTGCTCCCGGTGGTTTCCTGCACTACGGGCAGGGCAAGTGGTATCCGGGCGAAAGCCTGCCGCGATGGACCTTTTCTCTCTACTGGCGCAAGGACGGGAAGCCGATCTGGCGTAACCCCAAACTGATTGCGCAGGAAGCGACCGACTACAAGGTCAGCTACGAAGATGCAGGCAAGCTGGCTGCAGCGCTCGCCATCGAGCTCGATATCAAGCCGGAATTTGCAACGCCCGCCTATGAAGACACTGCCGAATGGCTGATCAAGGAAGCCAACCTTCCTGAAAATGTGGATCCCGCGAACTCCAAGCTTGAAGACCCGGAAGAGCGCAGCCGCATTGCAAGGGTCTTCGAGCGCGGACTCACCAAACCCACCGGTTTCGTGCTTCCGGTTCAGGCATGGAATGCGCGTGCCACGGGTCGCACCTGGCTTTCAGAAAAGTGGAGCACGCGGCGCGGCCGCCTGTTTCTGATCCCGGGCGACTCGCCGATCGGCTTCCGTCTGCCGTTGTCGTCGCTCGTCTACATTTCGCCCTCGCAGTATCCCTACATCAATCCAAGGGATACGTCCGAAAAGCGGCCGCCGCTGCCGGACTATGAAAAGGACAAGGGTCGCCTTCTACCGGAGCATTCGCTTCAGCCGGACATGGCCGCCACGCCGATCCGGGGGCAGGCGCTCTCTGAAATCGAGGGCCGCGTCCGCACTGCAATTTCCATCGAGCCGCGTGACGGTCGCCTGTGCGTCTTCATGCCGCCGACCGAAACGCTGGAGGACTATCTCGATCTCGTCGCGTCCGCCGAGCGTGCCGCTGCGCATCTTGACCTGCCGATCCATATCGAAGGTTATTCGCCCCCGCATGACGAGCGCCTCAATGTCATGCGCGTCACGCCGGATCCGGGCGTGATCGAGGTGAATGTGCATCCTGCCGCCAACTGGGCGGAATGCGTGGACATCACAACCAAGCTCTACGACGAAGCCCGCCAGTCGCGCCTCGGTGCGGACAAGTTCATGATCGACGGACGCCACACGGGCACCGGCGGCGGAAACCACGTGGTGGTCGGCGGTGGCAACCTCAACGACAGTCCGTTCCTCAGGCGGCCGGACCTGCTCAAGAGTCTTGTGCTCCACTGGCAGCGGCATCCGTCGCTGTCCTACCTGTTCTCGGGCCTGTTTATCGGACCGACGAGCCAGGCCCCCCGCATTGACGAGGCGCGCCACGACGGTCTCTATGAACTCGAGATCGCGATTGCACAGGTGCCCTTGCCGGATCACGGCATGCCACCGCTTCCTTGGCTGGTCGACCGGCTCTTCCGCAACATTCTCACGGACTCGACAGGCAACACGCACCGCTCGGAAATCTGCATCGACAAGCTCTTCTCGCCTGATGGCCCGACGGGCCGTCTGGGGCTTGTCGAATTCCGTGGCTTTGAAATGCCGCCTAATGCGCGCATGAGCCTTGCCCAGCAGCTTCTGGTCCGGGCGCTCATTGCGCGCTTCTGGAAGAACCCGATCGAGGGCACGTTCGTGCGCTGGGGCACGTCGCTGCACGACCGCTTCATGCTGCCCTATTACGTCTGGAAGGATTTCCTCGACGTTCTTGCCGACCTGCGCGCCAATGGTTTCGACTTCCGGCCCGAATGGTTTGCCGCGCAGCTCGAGTTCCGCTTTCCGTTCTGCGGCGAGGTGGAATATGAGGGCAGCAAGCTCGAGGTCCGGCAGGCGCTGGAGCCGTGGCATGTCACGGGCGAACAGGGCGCGGTCGGCGGCACCGTTCGATATGTCGATTCATCCGTCGAGCGCCTACAGGTGCAATTCGAAACCGGATCGCCCGAACGTTATCAGGTCACCTGTAACGGCCGGCTTGTTCCGCTGCGCATGACGGATGAGCGCGGCGTTGCCGTGGCCGGTGTTCGTTTCAAGGCATGGCAGCCTGCGTCGGGCATTCACCCTGTTCTGCCAGTCAATGCGCCGCTGACCTTTGATATCTATGACACCTGGTCCAGCCGGTCGCTCGGTGGTTGTGTCTACCATGTGGCGCACCCCGGAGGCCGCAGCTACGATACATTCCCTGTGAATGGCAACGAAGCTGAGGCGAGACGCCTTGCGCGCTTCCTGCCATCCGGGCATACCGGAGGTCAGTGGATTTTCAGGGCTGACCCGCCGCACCCGGATTTTCCGATGACGCTAGACCTTCGCCGTCCTTGAGATGCCTGCTGATGGCGTCGGGCTGGCAATGCGCCGGAACAGGTGTCATTGTGGCGTCACGTCCGCTGGGGTTTCTGCGCGGGGAAGTGTGCTTTGGGGCAAGCGGCCAATTGACCGCGCCTGCCTTTGGGCGGGGTTGAACGAACGCAAGCGCTGATCCGGGGGACTGTCCGGCGGCGTTGCGCGGGACTGGGGCAAAACGGATTGAGCGGCGGCATGGCGGCAAATGAGAGGCGGCAGACGGTAGGGAGCGGTAGACCCGATCCCTTGCTCGGTTACAAGCCGCTGCCTGGAATTGCCGATGAAATGATCGATCCGCAGGGCCGGATCCGCCCCGTCTGGCAAAAGCTGCTCGGCTATCTTGCCCGTCAGGACCAGCAGAGCATGGCGGAGCGTTTCGCGCGTGCCGATCGCTATCTCAGTGATGCAGGCGTGTTCTATCGCTCCTATGGCGCTGCAAACAGCCCTGACCGGGACTGGCCGCTTTCCCATATTCCGGTGATGATCGCCGAGGACGAGTGGGACAAGATTTCGGCTGGCCTGGTGCAGCGTGCCGAATTGCTCGAGTCGATTGCCGCCGATGTCTATGGGGATTGTCGGCTTGTTCGCGAAGGACTGCTGCCTCCGTCGCTCATCGCCTCCAACTCCGAATTCCTGCGCCCGGTCGTCGGGGTGCAGCCCTATGGTGGGCATTATCTGCATTTCTGCTCGTTCGAGATCGGCCGCGGGCCTGACGGAAACTGGTGGGTTCTGTCAGATCGCACCCAGGCGCCCTCGGGCGCTGGTTTCGCGTTGGAAAATCGCGTGGCGACTGCGCGCGCCTTTTCCGATCTCTACGCCGATACGCATGTTCACCGGCTCGCATCGTTTTTCGGTGCCTTTCGCGAAACACTTCTGGAAAAGCGCCAGGCGCGTGACCAGCGGGTGGCGGTTCTGTCTCCGGGTACAGCCAACGAGACCTATTTCGAGCATGCCTATATCGCGCGCTATCTCGGGTTCATGCTTCTGGAAGGCGAGGATCTGGTTGTCGTCAACGGCAAGGTCATGGTCAGCACGGTTTCCGGCCTGAAGCCCGTGGGCGTACTCTGGCGGCGTGTCGATGCCAACTTCATCGATCCGCTGGAACTCGACCAGAACTCCTATATCGGTACGCCCGGCATGGTGCAGGCCGTTCGCTCCGGTTCGGTGCTGATGGTGAATGCGCTTGGTTCGGGCATTCTCGAAACGCGCGCCATGCTTGCCTTCCTGCCGCGTATCTGTCGCGAGGTTCTGGGCGAGGATCTGAAGTTGCCTTCGATTGCCACATGGTGGTGCGGGCAGGAAGCGGAGCGGACCCATGTTGCGGCCAATCTCGACCGCATGGTCATCGGGCCAGCCTATTCGCGCATGCCGTTCTTCGACGACAAGGGACAGTCTGTGCTTGGCGCATCGCTGCGCGACCGCGCGAAGGAATCGATTGCGGAGTGGCTGAAAACCGAGGGTGCCAAGCTTGCCGGACAGGAAGCCGTGACGTTGTCCACGACGCCTGTCTGGAACGCGGGCAAGCTCGCGCCACGGCCGATGAGCTTGCGCGTGTTTGCTGCGCGCACGCTCGATGGCTGGAAAATCATGCCGGGCGGCTTTGCGCGCATTTCGTCGGGCGAAAACGCGGCGGCGATTGCCATGCAGGCGGGCGGAAATGCAGCCGACGTCTGGATCGTCTCCGAAAAGCCGGTCGAAAAGGCCACCCTTTTGCCGCAAGAGGCGGCCTTCACGCGCAATATGCCGGGAAGCCTGCCCGCGCGGGCGGCTGACAATCTCTACTGGCTGGGGCGCTATATCGAACGCGCCGAAGGTACGATCCGCATCCTGCGCGCCTGGCATTCCCGCTACGCCGAAGCAGCAGACGCTAGCACGCCGCTGCTTGATGGCGTCACGCGCTATCTGGAAAGCCTCGATATCGAGATCGAACCTGCGGTGCCCAACAGCCTGATCAACAATATCGAAAGTGCGCTCTACAGCGCCTCGCGCATCCGCGACCGGTTTTCGCCGGATGGCTGGCTGGCGCTTGTCGATCTCGCCAAGACCGCCCGAGAATTCAACAAGAAGGTCAAGGCGGGAGACGATGCGACGCGCGCCATGACCGTGCTGCTCCGCAAGCTCGCTGGTTTTGCCGGTCTCGTGCACGAAAACATGTACCGCTTCACCGGCTGGCGCTTCCTCACCATCGGTCGCATGCTGGAACGCGGCTTGCACATGACGCGGTTGCTGGCCCATCTCTCGGGCAAGGATGCGCCTGATGGCACCTATGACATGCTGCTGGAGATCGGCGACAGCGTCATGACCCACCGACGCCGGTATAACGTGGCAACGGCCAGCGTGACCGTGACGGACCTGCTGGCGCTTGATCCACTCAACCCGCGTTCGATCTTCTTCCAGCTGAATGAAATCAAGACCGAGGTCGAGCAACTGCCCAATGCCTATGTCGATGGACAGATGTCACCGCTTTACCGCGAGGCGCTGCGGCTGCATTCGAACATTGCGCTCATGACCCCGGATGCGATGGCGCCAGAGGTCTACAAGGACATGGAACGCGAAATGGAACAGCTTTCCGACGTTCTGGCACAGACATATCTCGGTTGATGTGAATGCTTTATGATATCAAATTGCGGATCGGCTATAACTACGACGTCCCGGCGTCTGGTGCCCGGCACATGGTCAGGGTCATGCCACTTTCGATCCCCGACCGTCAGCGACTGATTGCGGGCGCCGTATCCTTTTCGCCGCAGGCGGATGAGCGCGCCGACATGAAGGACTATTTCGGAAATGCGGCCACATCGGTCTATTTCCGTGCAGCGCATGCGCACTCTGAGGTCAATCTTCAGGCGCGGGTACAGGTGGATGCTCAACCTCAGCCGCTCGGGCTTTCCAGCGAACTCAAGGCCATCGCAGGCGAACTGGCTGCCGTGCGGACGCTTTCGCCGGACTCGCCACACCATTTCATCGGGTTCAGTCCCAAGTTGAAGGATATCCCGACGATTGCCAACTATGCCCGCGATTTCGAGGAGGCCGGTCCTGACGTGGCGTCCGTGGCAGCCGCAATCTGCGCCGATATCTACAAGCGGTTCAAGTATGATCCAAGTGCGACCGGGGTTGATACACCAGCCGCAGAGGCTTTCGAGTTGAAGGCAGGCGTCTGCCAGGATTTCGCCCACATCATGATATCGGCGCTTCGTAGTCTCGGAATTCCCGCAGGCTATGTCAGCGGCTATCTCAGGACCATCCCGCCCGCTGGTCAGGAGCGGCTTGAAGGCGCGGACGCCATGCACGCCTGGGTCAGGGTCTGGGGTGGGCGCAATGCTGGGTGGATGGAATATGATCCTACCAACAACATCCCCGCAGGCCAGGACCACATCGTTGTGGCCTATGGACGTGATTATTCTGACGTTGCACCCATCATCGGGAACCTCAGAAGTTACGGAGGACAGAATAACTTTCAATCAGTTGACGTAATTCCAATTGATTTGAAATAAAGTTTAACAAAATAAGTATTAAACTGCATAGTTAACTTTAATTCGTTCAAAATACGTTGGATATACTTTGTCTCCATTCGGATCCTTCGGGTGGTGGGACATGGGTCGTCAGCAGCATTTCGGCGTACTGAAACGTTTAATTTCTGATAATGAGGGAAACTTCGGCGTCATAGCCGCATTTCTAATTCCGGTGGGGCTGGCTGCCGGTGAATTGTCCATGAATGTCGCCACGCTGATGACTGCCAAGGCCAAGCTTCAGGCGACTGCCGATGCGGCGGCGCTGGCGGCGGGTGCCGCGATCGTCAATCAGGGCATGTCGGTCGACGACGCCAAGACGCTTGCGCTGAACTTCGTGAAGGGGCAGCTATCGAGCGAGCTTTCGTCCATTCAGACCGAGCAGGCCAAGGGGTCCGGCAACGCCTACGGAAGTTTCGACATCGGTTCCTGCACGAACGTGACAGTCACGCAGACAGCAGGGGCGGGCAACACCCAGAACTATCTCGTCAAGGTGAATACGTGCCTCGACACGCAGTTTGCGCTGTTTGGAGCCATTGGCGCTTCAAAGGTGCAGCAGGTGAACGTCAGCGGTTCGGCGCTCAGCTCCACTGCGTCGCAAAAGGCGCTGTCCATGTATCTGGTGCTCGACCGCTCAGGGTCCATGGCCGATAACACATCGACTGTCACGGGTACGACCGCATACACCTACTCCTGCGGGCGACGACAGACCTGCACCGGTACGCAGACGACCTACCTGACCAAGATCGATGCGCTGAAGCAGGCGGCCGGCAACCTGATGACCGTCATCGCAAAGGCCGACCCCGACGCCTACTATGCGCGCCTTGGCGCCGTCTCGTTCAACTCGGCCATGGATACGCCGCAGGCGCTCAGCTGGGGTACGACCGCCGTTGGCAACTACATCAACGCGCTCAGCGCCTATGGTGGAACTGACTCAAGCGCGGCCATGAACCAGGCCTATACGTCGCTCAATTCCGCGACAGAAAACGCGCTGCACCTCAGCAAGAATGGACAGACCCCGGACAAGTACATTGTCTTCATGACCGACGGCGAAAACAACTATGCCTCGGCCACCACCGCAACACAGGCCACGTGCGACAAGGCAAAGGCGGCGGGCATCCAGATCTATTCGATCGGGTTCATGGCCCCGGCAGCGGGGCAGGCGCTCCTGCAATATTGCGCAACAGACGCCAAGCACTACTTCGATGCGCAGTCCGCCGACGACATGTTTGCGGCCTTCAAGTATATCGGCGAACAGACGCTTTCCGCGACGACCCGCCTGACGCAATAGCTTGACCAGCGTCAAGAATCCATCCATCCGAAAGCAGTTGCTTACATAGACGGCCGGGGTTTCCCGGCCGTTTTCGCATCCGCAAAATGATCGGTTGCAACTGTTTGAAAACGGTGCATTAATCGCTCAATAAACCGATTTATAAATTTAGGCAGCTTAGGTTCAAGGAACGGGGACAGGACTTAATGAATACCACGCCATCAGCTGAAGTGCTTTCGCCCGCGCCCCGGACTTCGGACCCTGAGCAGCTCGCGATCGAAATTCTGGAGAGGCTGAAGTACCGCATTGGCAAGGATCCCAAGGTTGCCAAGCCGCACGACTGGCTGACTGCTGCGATCCTTGTTGCGCGTGACCGCGTGACCGACAAGTGGATGGACTCCACCAAACGCACCTATGCCGAAGGCGCCAAGCGTGTCTATTACTTGTCTCTGGAATTCCTCATCGGCCGCCTGATGCGCGATACGATGACCAATATCGGCATCATGGATGAGATGCGCATCGCGCTGTCGTCGCTGGGCGTCGATATCGACCTCGTGGCCGAGCTCGAGCCCGACGCGGCGCTCGGCAACGGTGGTCTCGGTCGTCTGGCCGCCTGCTTCATGGAGTCGATGGCGACCGTCGATATTCCGGCCTACGGCTATGGCATTCGCTATGTGCACGGTCTCTTCCGCCAGCAGATGTCGGATGGCTGGCAGGTCGAACTGCCGGAAAACTGGCTTGCGCACGGTAACCCCTGGGAATTCGAACGCCGCGAAAGTTCCTATGAAATCGGCTTCGGCGGTTCGGTTGACACGGTCGATGTCGGCGATGAATCGATCCGCTACGTCTGGAAGCCCGCAGAGCGCGTGATCGCCACGGCCTATGACACCCCGATGGTTGGCTGGCGCGCGCAGCGGGTTAACACATTGCGCCTGTGGACCGCGACACCGATCGACCCGATCCTTCTCGAAGCGTTCAACGCGGGCGATCACATCGGCGCGCTGCGTGAAAGCAACAAGGCCGAGAGCCTCGCGCGCGTTCTTTATCCGGCTGACGCGACGCCTGCAGGCCAGGAACTGCGTCTGCGGCAAGAGTTCTTCTTCTCTTCTGCATCGCTGCAGGACATCCTGCGCCGCCATCTCCAGCAATATCCGGACTTCACGTCGCTGCCGGATGCGGTGGCGATCCAGCTCAACGACACGCACCCGGCTGTGGCTGTCGCAGAACTCATTCGCCTGCTGATGGATGTGCATGGCCTCGACATCGAGCAGGCCTGGCAGATCACCAAGGCGACGTTCTCATACACGAACCACACGCTGCTTCCCGAAGCGCTGGAAAGCTGGCCGGTTCCGCTTTTCGAGCGGCTTCTGCCGCGCCACATGCAGATCGTCTATGCGATCAATGCGATGATCCTGCGTGAAGCCCGCCACCAGAAGACTCTGGCCGACCAGCAGATCCGGGCAATTTCGCTGATCGACGAAGGCGGCGAACGCCGCGTGCGCATGGGCAACCTGGCATTCGTCGGTTCGCATTCGATCAATGGCGTGTCGGCTCTTCATACGGAGCTGATGAAGGAAACGGTGTTTGCCGATCTTCACACGCTTTATCCCGACCGCATCAACAACAAGACAAACGGGATTACTCCGCGTCGATGGCTGATGCAGTGCAATCCGGGGCTTTTCTCGCTGATCCGCGAAGCGATCGGCGACAAGTTCATGGACGATACGGAGGCGCTGAAGGACCTCGACAAGTTTGCCGATGATGCGTCGTTCCAGGAAAAGTTTGCCGAGGTCAAGCGCGCCAACAAGGTGCGTCTTGCCAAGCTGGTGCAAGCGCGCATGGGCATCAGGCTTGATCCGTCTGCCATGTTCGACATCCAGACCAAGCGCATTCACGAATACAAGCGTCAGCTTCTGAACCTGATCGAGGCAATCGCCCTTTATGACCAGATGCGTTCGCATCCGGAACTCGACTGGGTGCCGCGCGTGAAGATTTTCTCGGGCAAGGCAGCGCCGAGCTATCATAACGCCAAGCTGATCATCAAACTGGCGAACGACGTGGCGCGGGTGATAAACAACGATCCTGCCGTGCGCGGCCTGCTGAAGGTCGTGTTCATTCCGAACTACAACGTTTCGCTTGCGGAAGTGATTATCCCGGCGGCCGACCTTTCGGAGCAGATTTCGACGGCCGGCATGGAAGCGTCCGGCACCGGCAACATGAAGTTTGCCCTCAACGGCGCGCTGACAATCGGTACGCTCGATGGCGCCAACGTCGAGATGCGCGACTGTGTGGGCGAAGAAAACATCAAGATCTTCGGCATGACGGCCGACGAGGTCGCCAAGCTGCGCAGTTCAGAGTATAATCCGCGTGCGACGATCGAAGCCTCGAGCGAGTTGCAGCAGGCTCTGTCCGCGATTGCCTCGGGCGTCTTTTCGCCGGGCGATCCGACACGCTTCTCCGGCCTCGTTGATGGTCTCTACAATCACGACTGGTTCATGGTCGCAGCCGATTTCGACGCTTATGCCAAGGCGCAGCGCGAAGTGGATGCGCTCTGGCAGGATCGCCAGACCTGGAACCACAAGACGATTTTGAATACCGCCCGCATGGGTTGGTTTTCGTCCGACAGGACGATCAGGCAGTATGCGCGTGAAATCTGGAGAGCTTGATGGGGAAAACACCCATGCCGCCGGAGGCGGATAATGAGCCAGTGAAACTGGCCCCGGAGGAGATCAGGGCGATAATAGATGGATTGCATACAGATCCATTTGCCGTGATGGGGCTTCATGAACTGGATGGAAAGTTCTTTGTCCGGTGCCTGGTGCCGGGCGCGGAGGAAATTCAGGCGGAAAGCATCGGCGGTCAGGTGCTCGGAAAACTTGACTGCCTTGATCCTGATGGTTTTTTCGCAGGCTATGTCGCGCTGTCCCAACGCCAGCCCATACTCTACAGGGCGCGACGGGGCGACAATGAATGGACGGTGGTTGATGCCTACAGCTTCGGCCCTGTCCTTGGGCCCATGGATGACTATTTCATCCGCGAAGGTTCTCATCTGAGGCTCTTCGACAAGATGGGCGCACACCCGATGCACAACGAGGGCATCGACGGTTTTCACTTTGCAGTCTGGGCGCCCAATGCACGGCGTGTTTCGGTGGTTGGCGAGTTCAACAACTGGGATGGCCGCATGCATGTCATGCGCCTGCGGCGCGATACGGGCATTTGGGAAATCTTTGTTCCTGATGTTCATGCCGGGTCGGCCTACAAGTATGAAATCGTCGGCAGCGACGGCACGCTTCTGCCGCTGAAGGCCGACCCTTACGCGCGACGTTCGGAATTGCGCCCACAGACGGCCTCCGTCACGGCAGGCGAACTGGAGCAGGCGTGGGAAGACGCAGACCATCGCGCCTACTGGTCGTCGATCGATGCCCGTCGGCAACCGATCTCGATATACGAGGTTCATGCCGGTTCCTGGAAGAAGCATCCCGACGGGCGCTTCTACAGCTGGGACGAAATGGCCGATCATTTGATCGCCTATTGCGTAGACATGGGGTTCACCCATATCGAATTCCTGCCAATCAGCGAGTTCCCGTACGATCCGTCCTGGGGTTACCAGACGACCGGGCTTTATGCGCCGACAGCGCGGTTTGGCGAGCCGGAAGGCTTCGCTCGCTTCGTTAATGGAGCGCACAAGGCTGGCATCGGCGTGCTTCTGGACTGGGTGCCCGCGCATTTTCCAACCGACGCCCACGGGCTTCGGGAGTTTGATGGAACGGCGCTCTACGAGCATGCAGATCCGCGGCAGGGCTACCATCCGGACTGGAACACGGCGATCTACAACTTCGGCAGGACCGAAGTCGTGTCCTTTCTCGTCAACAATGCGCTCTATTGGGCCGAGAAGTTCCACGTCGACGGGCTTCGCGTCGATGCGGTGGCGTCCATGCTCTATCTCGATTACTCCCGCAAGGAGGGCGAGTGGATCCCCAACCGTCATGGCGGGCGCGAAAATCTGGAGTCGGTCAGCTTCCTGCAGGCAATGAACAAGGCCGTCTATGGCAGCCACCCCGGCATCATGACAATCGCCGAGGAATCGACCTCGTGGCCGAAGGTCTCGCATCCGGTGCATGAGGGCGGGCTTGGTTTCGGGTTCAAGTGGAACATGGGTTTCATGCACGACACGCTGCAATATTTTGCGCGCGAGCCGGTGCATCGCAAATTCCACCACAACGACCTAACCTTCGGTCTTCTCTATGCCTTCTCGGAGAATTTCGTGCTGCCGCTCTCGCATGACGAGGTGGTGCACGGAAAGGGCTCTCTGATCGGCAAGATGTCGGGAGACGAGTGGCAGAAATTCGCCAACCTGCGTGCCTACTATGCCTTCATGTGGGGCTATCCGGGCAAGAAGCTGCTCTTCATGGGGCAGGAGTTTGCCCAGTGGGCCGAATGGAACCACGCCAAGGAACTTGACTGGCATCTGACCCAATATCCCAACCACGGCGGCATGCAGCGGCTGGTGAAGGACCTGAACCATCTCTACCGCAACAAGCCGGCGCTGCACGCGCGCGATTGCGAAGGCGAGGGGTTCGAATGGCTGATTGCAGACGACAAGGACAACTCTGTCTTTGCATGGCTGCGCAAGGCGCCCGGCGAAAAGCCTGTCGCCGTCATTTCCAATCTCACGCCGGTGTCGCGTGACTACTACGAAGTGCCACTGCCCGCCGAGGGCGTCTGGCACGAAATCTTCAACAGCGACGCAGACATCTATGGCGGAAGCGGCAAGGGGAACGCCGGACAATGCCATGCCGGAATGAATGCATCCGGGCGGATTACCGCAGGCATCGTCCTGCCGCCGCTTGCAACGATCATGCTGGAATTGGGTCAATAAGACTAAAGGGAGGACCGCAATGACGAAAACCAAGAGACCGCAACCGCTCGCCCGTGACGCCATGGCATATGTGCTCGCTGGTGGCCGCGGCAGCCGCCTGAAAGAACTGACCGACATGCGCGCAAAGCCCGCGGTCTACTTTGGCGGCAAGACGCGCATCATCGACTTCGCCCTCTCCAATGCCCTTAACTCCGGTATCCGGCGCATCGGGGTCGCGACGCAGTACAAGGCCCATTCGCTGATCCGCCACCTGCAGCGCGGCTGGAACTTCTTTCGGCACGAGCGTAACGAAAGCTTCGACATTCTGCCGGCCTCCCAGCGCGTATCCGAGACGCAATGGTATGAAGGCACCGCCGACGCCGTTTTCCAGAACGCCGACATCATCGAGCCCTATGGCCCGGAATACATGGTCATTCTGGCCGGCGACCATATCTACAAGATGGACTACGAGATGATGCTCCAGCAGCACGTCGATTCCGGTGCCGACGTCACCATCGGCTGCCTGGAAGTGCCGCGCATGGAAGCAACCGGTTTCGGTGTCATGCATGTCGACAAGAAGGATGTGATCATCGACTTCGTTGAAAAGCCTGCCAATCCGCCTGGCATTCCCGGGAACGAGGAGATGGCGCTGGCCTCCATGGGCATTTACGTGTTCCACACGAAGTTCCTGATGGACATCCTGCGCAAGGATGCGGCTGATCCCAATTCCAGCCGTGACTTCGGCAAGGACATCATTCCCTATATCGTCAAGCACGGTAAGGCCGTCGCCCATCGCTTCGCTGATTCCTGCGTGCGTGCGGAAACCGAAACGCATGCCTACTGGCGCGACGTCGGGACGGTGGACGCCTACTGGCAGGCCAATATCGACCTGACCGACATTGTCCCGGAACTCGACATGTATGACGGGAACTGGCCGATCTGGACCTATTCCGAGATCACGCCGCCTGCCAAGTTCGTGCATGACATCGAAGGACGCCGTGGTTCTGCCGTGTCGTCGCTCGTTGCGGGTAACTGCATCGTCTCCGGGGCCTCGATCCACAAGACGCTGCTTTCGACCGGTTGCCGCATCAACTCGTTCTCCAAGCTAGACCAGGCCGTGGTCCTGCCCGAGGTGATTGTCGGTCGCCATGCGCGCCTGACCAACGTGGTCGTCGACCGTGGTGTGATCATTCCGGAAGGCATGGTCGTCGGTGAGGATCCGGAACTGGATGCCAAGCGCTTCCGCCTGACTGAAAACGGGATCTGCCTTGTCACCCAGAGCATGATCAACAAACTCGGTCTCTGAGCCATGAAAGTCCTGTCGGTCTCGTCAGAAATATTCCCGCTGGTCAAAACGGGAGGGCTGGCCGACGTGGCGGGCGCGCTCCCGCTGGCCATGGGGTCTCACGGCGTTGAGATGCGCTCGCTGATCCCCGGTTATCCGGCGGTCATGCACAAGATCGGCAAGGGCAAGAAGGTGGCAAGCCTGCCCTCGCTTTTCGGGGTCAAGGCCAACATCCTGTTCGCGACGCATGAGGGTCTCGAGCTTTACATCCTCGACGCGCCGGACTTTTTCCGGCGCGACGGTGGCCCGTACACGGACACGGTTGGCAGGGACCATGCCGACAATTGGCGACGCTTTGCTGCATTGTCGCTGGCGGCTGCGGATATTGCAGGCGGGTTGATCCCGAACTGGAAGCCTGATCTCGTTCACGCCCATGACTGGCAGGCGGCCATGACGCCGGTCTACATGCGCTTCGGTCGCGCGCCGGGCATACCCAGCGTCATGACCGTGCACAACATTGCCTTTCAGGGGCAGTTTGCCTCGTCCATCTTCGCCGAACTCGGCTTGCCGCCCGAGGCCTATTCGATGGATGGGATCGAATATTACGGCGATGTCGGCTACCTCAAGGGCGGGCTGCAGATGGCAAGCGCCATCACCACCGTCTCACCGACCTATGCGCGCGAAATCCTGCAGCCGGAATTCGGCATGGGACTCGAGGGTCTGATCCGCGCACGCGCCTCCCATGTGCATGGTATCGTCAACGGGATCGATGTCGACGTCTGGAACCCGCAAACCGATCCGCTGATTGCTGCGCCGTTTACGCCGAAACAGGTTTCCAAGCGCAATGCCAGCCGCGCGGCGCTGGTACGGCACTTTGGCCTCGATGACGACGGTGGTCCGATCTATTGCGTGATCAGCCGCCTGACCTGGCAAAAGGGCATGGATCTTCTGGCTGAGACGGCTGATGACCTTGTGCAAACCGGCGGCATGCTGGCCATACTCGGTTCCGGTGATCGGGCGCTTGAAGGTGGTCTTGCCAATGCTGCAGCGCGCCACAAGGGCCGTATCGGCGTTCACATCGGTTATGATGAGCCGCTGTCCCACCTCATGCAGGCGGGGGCGGACGCCATCCTCATCCCCTCTCGCTTCGAGCCCTGTGGTCTCACGCAGCTTTATGCGTTGCGTTATGGATGTATTCCGGTTGTCGCACGCACTGGCGGCCTTGCCGATACCGTGATCGACGCCAATGAGGCGGCACTGTCGTCCGGCGTGGCGACAGGCTTCCAGTTCTCCAACATTACCGCCGACGGTTTGCGTCAGGTGCTCACCCGCGTCGCCGATGCCTGGCGCGACAAGGCTGCCTGGGCCCAGATGCAGAAGAACGGCATGAAGTCCGACGTTTCCTGGGAGAAGAGCGCCGCCAGCTATGCGGCCCTGTATTCCAGGCTTGTTTCAAGAGGCTAATGACATGATCAAGACAGTTTCAACCAAGCCATTTTCAGGACAGAAGCCCGGTACATCAGGCTTGAGAAAAAAGGTGCCCGTCTTTGCGCAGGAGCACTATGCGCAGAACTTCATCCAGGCGATTTTCGACAGCCTCGAGGGCTTTGCCGGGAGCACGCTGGTGATCGGCGGTGACGGCCGCTATTTCAACCGCGAAGTCATTCAGATCGCGATCAAGATGGCCGCGGCCAATGGCTTTGGCAAGGTCATGGTGGGGCAGGGCGGCATTCTTTCGACGCCTGCTGCTTCCAACGTCATTCGCAAATACAAGGCATTCGGGGGCATCGTGCTCTCGGCCAGCCACAACCCTGGCGGCCCGAACGAAGACTTCGGTATCAAGTACAATATCGGCAATGGTGGCCCAGCGCCTGAAAAGATCACCGATGCGATCTATGCCCGCACGCAGGTGATCGACACCTACAAGATCTCTGACGTGGCCGATATCGATCTCGACAAGGTCGGTTCCCAGAGCGTTGACGGCATGACGGTCGAGGTTATCGATCCCGTGACCGACTACGCCGAGCTGATGGAAAGCCTGTTCGATTTTCCGGCCATTCGAAGCCTGATTGCCGGCGGCACGCGGGTCGTCATGGATTCGATGGGTGCCGTTACGGGTCCCTATGCCAAGGAGATCATCGAGAAGCGCCTCGGCGCACCGGATGGGTCGGTGCGCAATTTCACGCCGCTGCCGGACTTCGGTGGCCACCACCCCGATCCGAACCTCGTGCACGCGAAGGAACTCTACGATGATGTCATGAGCGCGGCCGGTCCGGATTTCGGCGCCGCGTCCGATGGCGATGGCGACCGCAACATGGTTGTCGGCAAAGGCATGTTCGTCACCCCCTCCGACAGTCTGGCGATCATTGCCGCCAACGCAACCGTTGCGCCCGGCTACGCCAGGGGTATCGCCGGTATCGCGCGCTCCATGCCGACGAGCGCTGCCGCCGACCGTGTCGCAGAAAAGCTCGGCATCGGCATGTATGAAACGCCAACCGGCTGGAAGTTCTTTGGCAACCTGCTGGATGCCGGAAAGGCGACCGTATGTGGCGAGGAAAGCTTCGGAACCGGCTCCGACCATGTTCGCGAGAAGGATGGTCTCTGGGCCGTACTCTTCTGGCTGAATATCCTGGCTGCCCGCAAGCAGAGCGTTGCCGATATCGTGAAGTCGCATTGGGCCGAATATGGCCGCAACTACTATTCGCGCCACGACTATGAAGAAGTGGATACGGATGCGGCCAACGGCCTGATGACGCATCTGCGCGACAGCCTCGCGAGCCTGCCCGGTCAGAAGTTCGGCGCGCTCGAAGTCGAGGCTGCCGACGACTTTGCCTATACCGATCCGGTTGACGGTTCGGTTTCGAAAAACCAGGGCATCCGCATCCTTTTCAAGGGCGGTTCCCGCGTGGTCTTCCGTCTTTCGGGGACCGGCACCTCAGGCGCGACGCTGCGCGTCTATGTCGAGCGGTATGAGCCGGACGCATCTCGACACGGTATCGAGACGCAGGAGGCGCTTGCCGATCTGATTGCGGCGGCTGAGCACTTTGCCGAGATCAAATCCCGCACTGGTCGCGACAAGCCGACGGTCATCACCTGATCGTTGGCATAAGCCTTGCAACGGTCCTCCTAAATACATATATAATATGATATGTTTTAGGAGGCCGCCATGAGCTACGTATTTGCCAAGACCATCAGCATGCCGTTCGATGCGGCCATAACCCATGTCACCGAAGCCCTGAAGAGCAAGGGCTTCGGCGTTTTGACCACGATCGACATCAAGGCCACCATGAAGGCCAAGCTCGACAAGGATCTTCCGCCTTACACCATTCTGGGTGCCTGCAACCCGGGCTTTGCCTACAAGGCTTTGCAGGCAGAAAACCTCATCGGCACCATGTTGCCCTGCAATGTCGTCGTTCGCGAAGTCGAGCCCGGCAGGATCGAGGTCGCTGCGGTGGATCCGATCGCTTCCATGCAGGCGGTGCAGAACCCTGCTTTGGGTGAGATTGCGGGTGAAGTGCAGTCCATGTTGAAGTCGGCGATCGAGGGTCTCTAGGGGAAGACGCCGCGGCCATGGCTCTAACATCTTGAATCTATGCATCGTGCATTCCGATTTTCCGGACGATGCGATAGAACGATTCCTGTATCGCATGATGATGGCAGGAGTTGTTGATGCTGACACCGAAACTCGGTCCGGTTGTTTTTCCCGATGGTGTTCACTTCGGTGTCTGGTCCGAACATGCGTCCGCTATGGAGCTTTGCCTCTATGCCGCGGATGGTGTCACCGAGACGGCGCGGTTTTCCATGGAAAAGAGCGCCGACGAGGTTTTCCGGGTTTTTGCACCGGGTGCTGCCGAAGGCACGCTTTATGGCTTTCGCGCGCATGGGCCCTATGCGCCGGATCACGGCCAGTGGTTCGATCCATCCAAACTGCTCGTTGACCCCTATGCGCGTGAACTTCACGCACCCTTCGTCTACAGCCCCCGGCTTTCTGCATTTGGCGATGACACCGCCGACATCGTCCCCAAGGCGCGCGTTGTTGCCGACCTGAACGTCGATCACGGCAAACCGGCGATCACGCCCGGTGGCTTCATTTACGAAGTCGCGGTCAAGCCGTTCACGATCCTCAACGAGGATATTCCCGCAGCACTCCGGGGCACGGTAGCGGCGCTTGCGACGCCTCCGGTCATTGCACATCTGAAGCGTCTTGGCGTGGATGCTGTCGAGTTGATGCCGATCGTTGCCTGGATCGACGAGCGTCATCTGCCGCCGCTCAAGCTTTCCAACGGCTGGGGCTATAATCCGATTTCCTTCATGGCGCTGGATCCGCGCCTGTGTCCGGGCGGCATCCAGGAATTGCGCGACACCGTTTCGGTCCTGCATTCCGAAGGCATCGGGGTGATCCTCGACCTTGTCTTCAACCATACGGGCGAGAGCGATCGCTACGGACCGACGCTGTCCATGCGCGGCCTCGATAATCTCGCCTACTATCGCCATCTCCCCGGCGAGCGTGGCATTCTCGTCAACGATACGGGTTGCGGCAACACGGTTGCCTGCCATCACCCGATTGCCGGCGGGCTGATTGTCGACACGCTGGCGCATTTCGTCTCGCAGGCGGGTGTCGACGGTTTTCGTTTCGACCTCGGCACGGTCCTGGGGCGCGAGGAGGATGGCCGCTTCAGCCCGGAGGCTGCGCTTTTCCGCACGATTGCAGATCACCCGCTGCTGGCAGACCGTCTGATGATTGCCGAGCCATGGGATATTGGCCCGGGTGGCTACCAGCTTGGCAATTTCCCGGGCGATTATCTTGAGTGGAACGACCGGGCGCGTGATGATTTCCGCAGATACTGGCGGGGCGAGGGGCGTATGACTGGAGCGCTTGCCACCGCGATTGCGGGTTCATCCCAGGTCTTCAGCCGCTATGGTGGCAAGGAGACGCGCAGCGTCAACTTTCTCGCGGCGCATGACGGGTTCACGCTTTTTGATCTCGTATCCCATGCCAGCAAGCACAACGACGCCAATGGCGAGGAAAACCGCGACGGTCATAACGAGAACCATTCGTGGAACAATGGCGTGGAAGGTCTGACGGCTGATGCTGGCGTCAACGCCGCGCGTCGGCGCGATGTGAAGGCGTTGCTTGCCACGCTCTTTGCCTCGCGTGGCACGGTGATGCTGACTGCAGGCGATGAGGCCGGACGCAGCCAGAACGGCAACAACAATGCCTATTGCCAGGACAACGAGATTACCTGGATGAACTGGGGCGAGATGGACGAGGAGCTACTGCTCTACACGTCCTATCTCTCGTCTCTGCGCAAGCGCTTCGAGGTTTTCTCGGGCGTGCAGTTTTTCACCGGGCGTGATCAGGATGTTGAATGGCTTTCGGCTTCAGGCGCGCCGATGACGATCGGCGAGTGGGAAGCCGAGGATCAGAGCCAGCTCACGATGGTGCTGAAGACCCGCGACCGTTCCACAGCGCGCGATGTGCGGCTCGCCGTGCTCTTCAACCGCTCGCATGATGCGGTCTCGTTCCGTTTGCCGGGATTGCTCTGGCAGGAGCTTGAAGGCGGGCAACGCGGCAGTGAATTCCTGGTTGGCGCGCGTGCGGTTGTGTTTGCACTGGAAGAAATGCAATAAATCCAGGCTATGATGGGTTTTGCTTGATATTGCAGGAAATGGATCGCGATTGATGCCGTCACAGGTGCATTTGAAAGACGTGCCGTCCCTCATCGGGACGGAAGTTGGTGTTTCTGAATGGATTCTCGTCGACCAGACGATGATCGACAAGTTTGCGGATGCGACGCTGGACTACCAGTTCATCCATGTCGATCCGGAAAAGGCGAAGGAAACACCCTTCGGCACGACGATCGCGCATGGGTTCCTCTCGCTTTCCCTGCTTTCGGTGATGAATGCGTCCGGTGCGCCGCATATCATCGAGCAGAAGATGGGCATCAATTACGGCTTCGACAAAATCCGCCTGATGGCGCCGGTCAAATCCGGTGCGCGTGTGCGCGGCCGCTTCTTCATAGAGGATGCGCGGTTTCGCGGTGGCAGCATGATCATGATCACCTACAATGTGACCGTGGAGATCGAAGGCGAGACCAAGCCTGCACTGACAGCAACCTGGCTTACGATTTCGCAGTTTGATCCAAAGGACCGTCCTGCAACATGATTGGGCGCTCCTGCCTTTCGATGTCCTGGGCTTCGCCAAGGATCCATTCGCGAAAGGCCATGATGCGGCTGTCGCTGGCGCTGGCTTCCGGATAGACGAGGAAATAGGCGAACTCTTCCGGTATACGGATGCCAAGGTCGAAGGGCTGAACCAGCCGGCCCTCGGCCAGATCGTTCGCAACGATGGCGAAATCGGCCAGAGCCACGGCAACGCCGCTCAATGCGGCTTCGATCGCATCGGACGACGATGAGAACGTGATCACGTTCCGGTCGTCGAAATCATCGATACCGGCCGCCGACATCCAGACACTCCAGTTCGGCCATGTAATGCCCTGACCTGACCATTCGATATGTGCCAGCGTGTGCTGCAGCAAATCGCGTGGTTCCTTGAGCGGGCGCTCGGCATTGAGAAGCCTTGGGCTACAGATCGGCACGATGACGTTGCCAAACAGGCGCTCGGACCTCAGTCCCTCGTAATGTCCCGTTCCAAAGCGGATCGCAATGTCGATGTCATCCAGGTCGAAATTGCGCGTCTCGTAGGAAATGTCGAAGCGCAGGTCGATGGCAGGATGCAACCGCCGGAACTGGACGACCTTCAGCATCAGCCATTTCGTCGCCAGTTCGACCGGCACGCTGATCCGCAGAGCCGTGCTGCCTCGCGAGAGCTTGTGGATGCGCGATGCAGCACGGGTCAGTGTTCCGACGGACTCTTCGGCGGCATCGCAAAAGATGGTGCCGGCCTCCGTCAGGCGCAAAGTTCGCCCTGTTCGGTGGAAAAGCAGCGCACCCAGCTGGTCTTCGATTTCCTTGACCTGATGGCTCACGGCGGCGGGTGTGAGACCCAATTCATCGGCTGCGCGCGTGAAATTCAGGTGCCTGCGCGCCGCCAGCACGGTCTTCAATGCTCTCGTTCCGGGGATGAAAACCATGGCAACTTCAAAAAAAATTTGAAACTGCGAAAAGAATTATCAGTTTCTCTTTTTGATTTCAATGCGTCATAAGGTGGCTCACAAGGAAACGCCAATAAAAAAATTAACGAGGAGTAAACGTCATGGCTTTTGGTATTTCTAGACTGCTCCGTGCCTTTCATCCCGCAAATGGCGGGCACCACCTGAGCGACGCGATTAGCGGCGTCCCGATGCACCTGCGCGATGATATCGGCATGGGCGATGTTGCGCTTCCCGGCGCATTCTATGCTGGCGTATCGGCTGCTCACCATCATGGCCGCGCCTCGACCGCGCAGATGCAGATGGCATTGATCTGATCCTCCCGGATCTGAAATCACGGGCGGCTCCCACGCCCGCAAGTCACAAAAAAGCCCGGCTCCAAAATCTGGAGCCGGGCTTTTTGTTTGAGCGGCTTTCGCGTCAGACTGCGGCGTCTGACGCGCCTTCATTGAGCATCCCGAGCGCGAAAGGTGCGAACGAGCGCCAGCACTCGACACGGAATTCATCTGCGGCCTTGCGCCAGAGAACGATTTCGATCTTTCCGAGAACCGTGCGGGCACATTTGCCGACAGGGAAGGCAGCGAGCGACAGGTCGAGCGGGCAGGCGGTGTTGATCGCATCCGCAGCCGACGGGCCCTTGACGATCAGCGCCGTGTTGCGGTGGGATACGTCCACGGCCGAGTGCAGGTCCTTGACCGATGCGGCGAGGGCCATAAGGTCGGCGCCGGTTTCATCGATGACAAGCCATTCATCCGGGCCGAGCCAAAGCGCGATGCGTCCGTCCTTTGCGTCGGACTGCAACGGTGCTGTGGGCAGCCTAACACCCAGTGCCTTGGAAAGCGCCTTGGCCGACTTGTCATCGGCGCGCAGCGAGATCCGCGTCGCGTTGGCAGCAGGGGTCAGCGTTGCGACCGGCGAGCCGGAGATCACGGGCTTGAATGCAGGTGTCCTTTCAGCCTCAGGCATTGATGCGGCTCCCTTCCTTGTCGTAGAAGACGGTATCGGTCACTTCGACCGCAATGGTTTCCTTTTCCATCGGCACGTAGAGCGTCTGGCCAATCCTGGAGCGGCCATCGACGACCACTGCCATGGCAATGGACGAGCCGAGGTTTTCCGACCAGTAGGACGAGGTGACGTGGCCAAGCATGGTCATCGGCTTCGGCTGGTTCGGGTCGGCGACGATCTGGGCGCCTTCTTCCAGCACAACCTTCGGGTCGCGGGTCTTGAGACCCACGAGCTGCTTGCGACCCGACTTCGTAAGGTCGGGGCGCATCAGTCCGCGAATACCGACGAAATCGGTCTTCTTCCTGGAAACTGCCCAGCCAACGGTTGCGTCGTCCGGTGTCAGCGTGCCGTCGGTGTCCTGGCCAACGATGATGTAGCCCTTTTCGGCGCGCAGCACGTGCATCGTTTCGGTGCCATAGGCGCATCCGCCGACGGCCTCGGTCGCCGCGTGGAGTGCATCCCACACGTCCGCGCCAAAGTCGGCAGGAACGTTGACTTCGAAGCCGAGCTCGCCCGCAAAGGTCATGCGGAACAGGCGCGCCGGTACACCGCAAACCTTGCATTCGGCTACGCTCATATGCGGGAAGGCTTCGTTGGAGAGGTCGAGGCCTTCGACAAACGGCGCGATGATGTCGCGCGCCTTCGGGCCTTGAACTGCGATGGTTGCCCACTGCTCCGTCGTCGAGGTCAGCCACACCTTGAGATGTGGGAACTCGGTCTGGAGGTAGTCTTCCATGTGGTTCATGACGCGCGGCGCGCCGCCCGTCGTCGTGGTGACATGGAAGCGATCATCCGCCATGCGGCCGACCACGCCGTCGTCGTAGACGTAGCCGTCTTCGCGCAGCATGATGCCGTAGCGGCAACGGCCGGGCTTCAGGTTGTCCCAGGCGTTCGTGTACATCAGATTGAGGAAGGCAGCCGCATCGGGGCCAACCACCTCGATCTTGCCAAGGGTCGACGCATCGAAGATGCCGGCCGAGGTGCGGACGGTCTTGCATTCGCGATTGACCGCCTGATGCATGTCTTCACCCGGCTTCGGGTAGAACCACGCGCGCTTCCAGTTGCCAACGTCTTCGAAGACGGCGCCCAGAGCTTCCTCGCGGGCGTGAATCGGTGTCTTGCGGGTCGGATCGAAGAGCGCGCCGCGGGAATGGCTGAGGATCGTGCCGAAGGTCACAGGCGTATAGGGCGCGCGGAACGTCGTGAGACCCACTTCCGGAATACCCTTGCCGAGTGCTTCTGCGGCAATCGCCAGACCATGCATGTTCGACAGCTTGCCCTGGTCGGATGCCATGCCGTTGGTGGTGAAGCGCTTGATATGCTCGATCGAGGCCATGCCTTCGCGCACGGCAAGGCGAATGTCCTTTGCGCAGACATCGTTCTGGAAGTCGATGAAGGCCTTGCCGCCATCTTCTGGTCCAGCGCCTTCCGGCGTGCCGATCATGCCACCTGCCCAGCGATAGGCCGTGGAGGCTTCCGGTGCGGTGCGGACATCGCCCGTTGCGCCAGCGGCGCGGGCGGCGTTCTCACCTGCGGAGAAGGCTTCGGCGACCAGCGCGGATACATCGTCCGTGCCGTTGCAGGCGCCAACGGAAACGCATTCCTGCACATAAACATCCGGGAGGAAGCGCTGGTTTTCGGCGTCAAACCTCAGCTTGCCGCGCGACTGCGAGAACATATGCACCGATGGCGTCCAGCCTGCGCAGGTGATCAGCGCGTCGACAGCGATCTTGCGCTGCGTGCCGCCTGCCTTACGAATCACGGACATGGAGTTGACGCGCAGCTTGCCGCCGGTCGTGACAACAGACTGGCCAGTCATGACCTCGATGCCGAGACGGGCAGCTTCAGCCATCACCGCTTCGCCGGGCCGTTCGCGGACGTCGACGATGCCTGCGATCTTGACGCCGGCATTGGCAAGATCGAATGCAGCCTCATAGGCCGAGTCGTGTGCCGTGAACACGCCGACATTGGAGCCGATCGCAACGCCGAAATGGTTGAGGTAGGCGCGGGCAGCCGATGCCATCATGACGCCCGGACGGTCGTTGCCATCGAACACCATGTGACGCTCGATCGCGCCCGAGGCGATGATGACCTTCTTGGCGCGGACCTGCCAAAGGCGCTCGCGGGGCGCTGCGCGCTCCGGGATCGACAGGTGGTCGGTCACGCGCTCGGCGAGCGCCACGAAGTTGTGGGCGTAGTAGCCGAAAGCCGTCGTGCGCGTCAGAACCTTGACGTTCTTGCGCGCAGCAAGACGCGCGCCTGCGGCCTGGGCCCATTCATAGGCAGGCTGACCGTCAACGGTCAGGCCGCTGTCGTAATGCGCCGCTCCACCAAGCTCCGGCTGTTCGTCAACCAGTATGACCTCTGCTCCGGCACGGCCGGCAGCGAGAGCCGCCGAAATACCGGCAAGGCCGCCGCCGATGACGAGAACGTCGCAATGCGCGTAACGATTGGCGTAGTGGTCCGGATCGGCTTCCTTCGGCGCGACGCCGAGACCGGCGGCCTCACGGATGACCGGCTCGTAGATGTGCTTCCATGCGGCCTTCGGCCACATGAAGGTCTTGTAGTAGAAACCGGCGGCGAAGAACGGCGACAGCAGGTTGTTGATGCCGCCAACGTCGAACGAAAGCGACGGGAAGCGGTTCTGTGAGGTGACCTTCATGCCCTCGAACACTTCCTGAACCGAAGCGCGCACGTTCGGCTGCTGACGGGCAGCGTCGCGGGCAACGTTCATCAGAGCATTCGGCTCTTCCGGTCCCGCAGTCACTACGCCACGCGGGCGATGATACTTGAAGGAGCGGCCCATAAGGTGGACGCCATGCGCCAGCAGCGCAGACGCGATCGTGTCGCCTTCGAGCGCGGTGTAATACTTGCCGTCGAACGAAAAACGGGCCTGGCGGGCAGGGGTCAGACGTCCCTTGCCGGCAATACGAAATTCGCCGCTCATTTCGCGCCTCCTGCATTGGTGGTGCCGAGGCCGAGGCTTTCCAGCGAGCGCTTGGGTTCACCGGCCTTGTAGGTCACGACAAACTTGTCGGACACGGTGTGGCGCACGGCATTGAAGAAGCGGCCGCAACCGTTGAAATGGCGCCAGCGTTCCCAGATGTAACCCTTCGGATTGTCTCTCATGAAGAAATACTCGGCAAAGGCCTCGTCGGAAATCGACGCGATGTTTTCGGGCCGCGCAATGTGCGCTTCACCAGCGGCGCGGAACTCAAGCTCCGAGCGGTCTTCCTGGCAGTATGGGCAGTGGATCAGAAGCATGGAAAAACTCCAGGTCAGTGCGCGACGGCGGCGGCAGCCGCTTCGTCGATGAGCCGTCCGGTGTAGTAGCGGTTGAGCGTCAGTCCAGCGCCGAGCTTGTGCGGCTCGTCGCGCGCGATCAGGTGGGCGAACAGATGTGCCGAGCCCGGTGTCGCCTTGAAACCACCCGTGCCCCAGCCGCAGTTCACATAGAGACCGGGAACCGGCGTCTTCGACTGGATCGGCGAACGGTCAGGCGTGTTGTCGGTGATGCCGCCCCACTGACGCATCATCTTGACGCGACGGAACATGGGGAAGAGTTCGCAGATCGCATCGAGCGTATGCTCGATGATCTGGATGCCGCCGGTCTGTGAATACGACACGAACTGGTCAGTGCCGGCTCCGATGACCAGCTCACCCTTGTCCGACTGCGAGATGTAGGCATGCACGGTGTTCGACATGACAACGCAGGGGAAGATTGGCTTCAGCGGCTCGGAGACGAGCGCCTGCAGCGGGTTTGAAACCAGCGGAACGCGCACATCGGCCATCGCCATCAACTGTGTATTGTGACCCGAGGCAGACACGCCGATCTTTTTCGCGCCGATGAAGCCGCGCGTCGTATCAACGCCCGTCACATGACCGTCGGGTCCGCGACGGATGCCGGTCACTTCGCAATTCTGGATGACATGCACGCCGCGATCGGATGCTGCACGCGCATAGCCCCAGGCGACTGCGTCGTGACGAGCGGTGCCGCCGCGCCGCTGCAGGGCAGCGCCGTTGAGCGGATAGCGGGCCGTGGCCGAGATATCGAGCGGCGGGCAATAGGCCTTGGCCTGTTCCGGCGTCAGCCATTCGTTGTCGATACCGTGGAGACGGTTGGCATTGATGTGCCGCTTGAACGACTGCATGTCGTGAATATTGTGCGAGAGCATCATGACGCCGCGCGGCGAGTACATGACATTGTAGTTCAGATCCTGGCTCAAGCCTTCCCAGAGTTTCAGGGAGTGCTCGAAAATGTCCATGCTCTCTTCGTAGAGATAATTGGAGCGGATAATGGTCGTGTTGCGTCCGGTATTGCCGCCGCCCAGCCAGCCCTTTTCGATCACCGCGATATTGGTGATGCCATGTTCCTTGGCGAGATAGTAGGCAGCGCCCAGACCATGCCCGCCGCCGCCGACGATGATGACGTCATAAGCGTTGCGCGGTTCGGGTGAAACCCATTGCTTGTCCCAACCCTTGTGGCCACGCAGGGCCTCGCGGACAACGGCAAACGCGGAATATTTCTTCATCAGGGGGCTCCTGGCGGGTCGGACTTGCTGCACACGCGGATATCTTTGGCGTATTCAAGAAGGAATCGCAAATTTCAGCCGCTCATACCGGCCGTTTTGCGACGCGAAAAGAGCTTTCTTTCGACACGTCGCAAACTGCATACTCCATAATGGCGCAGCATTATGACCCGCAATGCACTGAACCGCCGCCAATCCCGCAAAAAATGCGGTGGCTGCCTCGTGCCTGCTGGACTTTGGGGGAATGTTCTGGTATCCGCTCTTCCCAATCGCAGGGCTTCCGGCTCGGCGAACGTTATATTTTTGCCGCAATGAAGCGCTTGAGGCTTCTTAGATCGGCGTAACACGAAACCAAAGGAACGGGATTCACGTGCAGGTACTTGTCCGCGACAACAACGTTGACCAGGCGCTCCGCGCTCTCAAGAAGAAGATGCAGCGCGAAGGTATTTTCCGCGAAATGAAGATGCGCGACTACTATGAGAAGCCTTCTCAGAAGCGCGCTCGCGAAAAGGCCGAGGCTGTTCGTCGCGTTCGCAAGCTGGCTCGCAAGCGTCTTCAGCGCGAAGGTCTCATCGGCGGCCGTCCGGGCAGCCGTTAAGAATTTCGCCGTTTTTTCGGCGTTATTCAGTGTATGTGTGGCGGTGGTGACGGGGTCGCCGCCGCCATTTGCATATTTGTTTTGAAGCATTAAGCCGTTCCGGCAATTGCCAGGCGGCTTTCTTGTGGTGTGACGCTCAGGGGATCAATCTTGACACTTGCCGGACCTTTCAAAGACTCCATGACCGTGACCCACGATGGCTCCTTCGCAAGACGGGCGCTCGTTGCTGCCACACTGACAGGCTTCATGGCGCTCGCCAGCTGCGTGTCGGCCCCGCCAGCCGACTCGATCCGTATCGATCGCGCGCAGGGTTCGGAAGAAAACATCGATTCTCTGACGGCTGTGATCAATGCGCATCCGCAGGATCCCGAGGCCTACAACTCGCGCGGCTCGGCTCTGGGCAAGGCCGGCAAGTTCAATCAGGCCATGAGCGATTTCAACACCGCGATCAACCTGAACCCGAACTATTATCAGGCCTATGCAAACCGCGCGCTTGTTGAGCGCAGCATGGGTAGCGTGCCTGAGGCAGTGGATGACTATTCGCGCGCCATCAAGATCAATCCGAACTATGACGTGGCCTATATCGGTCGCGGTGACATCTACCGCGTTGCCAAGCAGTATGGACAGGCGATGTCCGACTTCAACAAGGCGATCTCGCTGGATACGACCGATGGCCGAGCCTATCACCGTCGCGGTCTGATCTATCAGGCACAGAATCAGCACAAGCAGGCGATCGAGGATTTCGCGTCGGCTATTTCGCTGGCTCCGCTTTCGCCCGAGCCCTATAATGGCCGCGGCATTTCCTATCTTGCGCTCGGTCAGGACGACAATGCGTTCGCCGACTTCAACCATGCGATCGAGCTTGACGGCAACGTTGCCGAATCCTGGGCCAATCAGGCTCTGGTTTATGAAAAGCGCGGCAACATGGCGCTGGCCTACAAGTCCTATTCGCACGCCCTGCAGCTCGACGCCCGCTACCAGCCCGCGAAGGATGGTATTGCCCGGACACGTGCCGCCGTCGAAAAGTAATCGTTGCGCTTTCGGCGCAACATTTGAAACCCGGCTTCGGCCGGGTTTTTTATTGCGTTGGGCCTACAGAGCGGCGCTCTAAGTCTTTTTGTTTGAAGCATAATCTTGTCGATCCTCGTTTCACTCCGGTCGGATTATGCATTAGGTTCATGATCCCTTGACCGTGGCGTTTTTTCCTGTGACCCAAAGGTCGAAAACAATTTTGCTGAGTGAGCAAAGATGAAGGAAGTCATTGTTCTTGGAGCTGGGATGGCAGGCGTTGGTGCAGCCATTCACCTTCAGATGCGCGGCGTTTCCGTCACCTTGGTCGACCGCCGCGAACCGGGACGCGAAACGAGTTTCGGCAATGCCGGGCTCATCCAGGCGGAAGCTGCCGAACCCTATGCTCTTCCGCGATCGCTTTCCAAGCTCTTGAGGATCGCGACCGGCATCAGCAATGATGTGGCCTATTCGCTTCGGGATCTTCCGCGTCACGCCGGTGCGCTTTTCCGTTATTGGCATCATTCCGCACCCGCCCGTTATGCGCCAATTGGCAAGGCCTACGCGGCTCTTGTCGGGCAGGCGACGGCAGAACACGCGCCGCTGATTGCCGCTGCAGGCGCAGAAGACCTTGTCAGCCGCAGGGGCTTCCGGTCCCTGCATCGCACCCTTGCAGGGCTGAATGCGGAAGCTGCCGAAGCGCGGCATTTTGCCGAGGCCTATGGGGTAAAAAGCCGTATTCTCTCGCCCGTGGAGCTGATGGCCGCCGAGCCTAACCTGCTGCAGGCAGGTGTTGGCGCAGTTCATTGGGAAGATACCTGGGCTGTGCGTGATCCGGGTGCTCTGGTCATGGCCTATGCGGACTATTTCAGAGTCTGTGGTGGGCGGATTGTTCGTGCTGACGCCGAGAGCCTGCGGCAGTCCGGCGCGGGTTGGACGATCAACGCGGAAGAGGGGTCCATCTCGGCCGAAGCTGTTGTCGTTGCGCTTGGTCCCTGGTCTCCAATGCTTTTGAAGCGTTTCGGCTATCATGTGCCAATGGTGGAAAAGCGCGGCTATCACCGTCATTACAGAACGGAACGCGCGCTTGATCTGCCCACGATGGATGCTGCCAACGGCTATGTTCTTGCGCCGATGTCGCTGGGAGTGAGAATCACAACGGGCGCGGAACTATCGCACTCTGCCACGCGAGCACCGTCACAGCTTCGCCGCGCTGAAACGGCTGCTCGTGAGATCATGCATCTCGGCCAGCCGGTGGAAGACCAGCCCTGGTCAGGCATCCGTCCATGCATGCCGGACATGCTGCCTGTTGTCGGCGAGGCGCCGCGTCACAAGGGGCTCTGGCTTCATTTCGGGCATGGGCATCAGGGCTTTACTCTCGGGCCTGCGACCGGGCGGTTGCTGGCGGAAGTCATGCTGGGTGAAGCACCCTATGTGGATCCAGCACCATACAACCCTATCCGTTTGTTTTGAAAACACAAAAGCCGCCACAGTGGGCGGCTTTGGCAATGCAGGCGCGCTCGCGTGCGATCAGAGGATCACGAAACCGGCAACGCAAAGCACGATGAACAGAAGCAGGCCATACCAGCCGACGGTGGTGAAGAACCCGGCTGCCATGGCGATCAGCAGGCAAACGATGATCATCGAGCCGTATTTAGCGCCATTGATGAACATGCTGTAGCTCTTGTCGTGTTCAGCGTAGTCCATTGCCGCGCCAACTTCGACCGGACCCGATTTATGTTCTGCCATGTGATTGCTCTCCTCGCCCAGTGCGATCGCCTAAATCCCCGGCAACCGGCACCTGTTTCTCCATGGAAGGAATTACACAATCGGCAGGAAATTGGCAATGGCATGACATGCATCAAGCCGTCGCATGTTCCCGGATCATGAGGACAACCTGGTGCAGGTCCGTGGCCACGGCCGTGCAGAACGGGCGGATTTCATCGGTCGGATCAAGGAGGTCCGGCACCATCACCGCCATCATGCCCGCTGCGTGCGCGGAGCGGATGCCGTTGTGCGAATCTTCGAGCGCAAGACAGTAGGCCGGATCGGCTGAAAGTCGTGCCGCCGCGGTCAGGAACGGGTCGGGCGCGGGCTTGCCTTGCGTATAATCGCCCTGTGCGACGATGGCGTCGAACCGTTCGAGGAGCCCGAATGCACCTGCCTTGCGATCGACCTTGTCGCGCATGGAGGAGGTTGCGATGGCCCTGGGAATCGACAGTTCGTCCAGAAGGTCGAGCAGTTCGACGACGCCCGGCTTGATATCGAGTCGAACGTCGAGAAGCTTTTCGTAGTGGTTGATCCAGGTGGACCGGAATTCGTCTGCGTGAAAGTCTTCGCCAAACCCATCGAGGAGTTGTTGGCGAATATCAGGCCATTGCTGTCCGACGAAGGTGCGGAAAAAGGGCCACTCGATTGTCTTGCCCAGATGCGCTGCGGCCGTGACAGCCGATTCGAAGGAGAGTGACTCCGAATTGAACAGCAGGCCGTCCATGTCGAAGATGACGGCAGCGGGCATTTTCGGCAATTTCAATGGAGTCAATCTCCGCAAAAGTCTGTTTCCGGCAGACAAGTACCCGGGGCGTCTGAAAATCAGTACAGCCTACAGTTTGCCTGCTCGCTGCTGGATTACCATAAAAGTATCGAATGTGTAGTCACCCACTTGCGTCAACATGTAGGCATCCTTGCGAAATGCAAGCTGATCGACATAGGCTTTCTTGAAATACGGGCTTTTGGATGCAAGCTCGAGGCAAAGGGCATTGTTCGCCGCGAATGCGGCATCGAGAATGTCCTGCGTAAAGGGCCTGAGCTGCGTGCCTGAGGCAACGATTTCCCGCAGTGCCCTGGGATTTTTCGCGTCATAGCTCGCCATCATGCCGGTGTTGGCTGCTGCACAGGCATCTTCAAGAATTGCCTGGTAGCGGGGTGGCAAGGCCTTATATTTTTCGAGGTTGAACAAGGCGTGGATCGCCGGTCCGGCATCCCAGAAGGCCGGATAATAGTAGTACTTGGCAACGCGATAGAGACCGAGCGCCGCATCATCCAGCGGGCCGAGATGTCGCGCCGCGTCAATCTGGTTCCTTTCCAGCGCCGAATAGACGTCATCGATCGCAAGCTTTTGTGGTGATGCGCCGATCTTTTCCAGAACCTTGGCAGCGATGCCGGAAATCCTGAACTTCAGCCCCTTCAGATCGTCGAGTGTCCCGATGTCTTTCCGGAACCAGCCACCCATCTGTGTACCGGCGTTGCCGGCCGGCAGGCCGTAAAGCCCCTGGGACGCGAAAAATTCGCTCAAGAGTGCCTTGCCGTTTCCCTGATAGAACCATGCATTGGCCATGCGCGGGTTGAGTCCGAAAGGCAGGGCCGTTGCCAGAGCATAGGTCGGCTCGATCTCCCAGAATTCCGACGTCGGCGCAAAGGCGGCTTCGACCGTGCCCGCGCGGACGGCATCCAGGACGCGCTCTGCGGGAACCGCGTCGCCCGGTGCCTTGACCTGAATTTCAAATGCGCCGTCCGTTGCCTCTGCGACACGCCGCGCAATGTCTTCTGCCCCCGCATAGATTGTCTCGAACGACCGCGAGAAATAGGATGCCATGCGCCAGACGACCTTTTGTGAGACCTGCGCGATCGCAGGCGTGGCCATCGCGGCTCCTGCCGTCGCCAGCCCTGCCTTCTGGAAAAACGAACGGCGGTCCATACCCGTGTCCTCGCATTGGCTGGATGTGCAGCCGGCTTGATCAATCACATATTGTGATTGTCACCTAAACATTTTGCATCAATGCGTTCAAGCTGGTGTTTCCCGAGCCCGTATGCACCTAACAGTATGACTTGGCGATATTTTTTCTTTTGTTCGCGTTCAACGGCGCGACACTTTCGAGCCAAAAGGTATCGATTGCCCGCATTGACTTGGCAGGTTCACCAGCCAATTTATTCAGGTGTCTTTTTTGGGAGAATCGAACATGAGCATGCCGATCGTTGCCATTCCTTGCGATATCCGGGAACTGGATGGGGCAATGTGGCATGCCGTACAGAGCCAGTATGTCGACGCAGCCGTGAAGGCTGCGCATATCCTGCCTCTTCTGGTACCGGCGCTGGAGACCGGCCATGACATCGATGCCGTCCTCGACCGGGTTGATGGTGTTCTGCTTTCAGGCTCCCGATCGAACGTTCATCCTTCGCTCTACGGTAAGGTGGCCGAGGAAAAGGATGGGCCCTTCGACCCGGCGCGTGACGCCACCACCATGCCGCTCATCCGGCGCGCGATCGAGCGTGGCGTTCCCCTGATGGCCATCTGCCGGGGCATACAGGAGCTTAATGTTGCGCTTGGCGGTACGCTCGCCAGTGAAATACAGGAGCTTCCGGGTCGCAACGATCACCGCCAGCAGGAACATCCCGAACGGGATGTTCGCTACACCATCCATCAGTCGGTCCATGTAAAGGAAGGCAGCTGTATTGCAGCGGCCATCGGCTCAGGCGAGGTGAAGGTCAACTCGCTGCACAGGCAGGCAATTTCTGAGACCGCGCCAAACCTCGCCGTCGAGGCGATGGCGGATGATGGCACCGTCGAAGCGGTTTCCGTGATCGGCGCGAAGGCATTTGCCGTCGGCGTGCAATGGCATCCGGAATACTGGGCGACGACGGATGGTCCGTCCGCAGCGCTTTTCAAGGCTTTTGGTGATGCAGTGCGTGCTTACGCCGACGCAAAGCGCGTTCCAGCCTGATTGAGTTTTGGCTCTAACAGTCAGTTCTTTGCGCTGAACGAGATCGTGGCCGATGGCGGGTCAACCGCGATATAGGCGACGCCATCGCCCTGCGCCAGCGTGAGGACTTCGCCGCCGGATGCGCTCGTCAGCGAAACTGTTCCATCTGAATTGGCCGTCCAGTTGCGGGCGTCGGCAAGCTTTGGCCAGACATTTTCACAAGTCGTGTCCGCCTTGACCGACGATGTCCGGCTGGACCCGCCAGTGGAGCGGGAAACCAGGCAAGTCGTGTTGTCAGCAAGGTTGGTGGCCGTGAAGGCCATTACGCCCGCGCCGTCGGCGGGCAGTGATGCGGTCGTCACGGCATCGGGATCGTGCGCACCGGGTGAGGGCGCGAAATAGCTGGCGATAGCGCCAGCGGCGGCAAAGGCAACAGCAATCATCAGTTTCATGATCAGCCCCTTTGGTTCGAATTTATCCCCCACAATACCATGGTGCGCCCCAAAGCTTAATCAAACCTTGCGACGGGTGATCGATTGTTAACACTTATCGATTTTTGCAAAGCGGCTACGGAAAGCCCGCAGCAGCGGGATTTGAGCACTTCAGCTCAATCACGACTGTGAGGCGTTTCCGGCACGGGGGTGATCGGCGCGCCCTTCTCAAACCATGAGATCAGATTGTCGACCGTCAGATCAGCCATCGCGTCGCGGGTCGGGACGGATGCCGAGGCAACATGCGGAAGCAGGCAGGCATTTTCCAACTTCATGAGGCGTTCCGGTACACGAGGCTCATCCTGGAACACATCAAGGCCTGCGGCGGCGATCGTGCCATTTTCGAGCGCTTCGGCAAGGTCGTCCTCGTCAACCGTCCAGCCGCGTCCGATATTGATCAGCACGCCGTTTGGCCCGAGCTTCTTCAGAAGTGCTGCATTGATCGTCTTGTGCGTGTCCGGTGTCTTGGGGACGATGCAGACCAGCGTATCGACGGCTTCGGCCAGTGCATCGAGCGTGGCGTAGTAGGGATAGGCAACATCCTTGCGCGGTGAGCGCGTGTGGTAGCT
>ERZ1034377.10-NODE-10-length-176875-cov-5.759058_pt1 | contig 176875 bp, 156 predicted proteins | sample MGYA00520584_ERZ1034377 | MGnify/ENA primary metagenome ERZ1034377 (study PRJEB33736, sample SAMEA104288464) | Azolla filiculoides | biome: Urban; feature: water surface; material: ditch water | place: Netherlands | collected 2014 ... | reverse complement strand
CCCTGCGGGCTTTCGCTTGATCCTGTCACAAAATCGCTCCGTCAGAATGACCCGGAATTGAGTGGAAACGCTCTAGAATTCTTCTGGCGTTCAATGATTTGCCGCTCTAACCCTTCTAAACGGGCTTTTTCAAGATCAGATCGTAAGGGAACAGAAGTTTCTTTCGCAAGACCTTTCGGGCACGGTTCAAGCGGGGCGGTTGACCTTCGTAAGCAGCCAATCCCGGAAAGCCACCGCAACCGGATTGTGCTGCCTGTCCTCCGGCATCACAATGTAATAGCCGAATTCTGTAGCCATAGGCAGATCGAAGAGCGGGACGAGCGTACCGGCGCTGATGTCGTCCTCGATCAGGTAGGACGGAACAAGGCCAATTCCCATGCCGGCATGGATGGCGCCGATCATCATGGAAAACTGATCGAAACGGTTGCCGCGAAAGCTGTTCTCGGTCTCGACGCCATTTGCCTCGAACCACTGCGACCAAAGCCTTGGTCTGGTTGTCAGATGCAGAAGCGGAAGGTTTGCCAGATCGCCAGGCTTGTCTGGGGAGAATGCCTGGGCTGTTGCTGCGCTTGCCACCGGCAGGACGTTCTCGCTGCACAGGAATGTCGAGATTGCCTTGGCCCAGGTCGGCTGGCCGTAATGGATCGCGAGGTCGAAATTCTGCTGCTCGAAATCAAAAGGCTCCGAACGGGACTCGATATTGAGCGCGACCGAAGGGCGGCGGGCCAGGAAATCGGGCAGGCGTGACATCAGCCAACGAGTTCCGAAGGTCGGGAGCGTCGCGACACTCAGCGACTCATCCTTTTCTGCCGAAGCGACCGCCCGCATCATCAGTTTTTCGGATTGTGCCAGCAACTGGCGGACGTCCGGCAGCAGCCTTTTGCCCGCATCGGAAAGGATGACCCGCTGGCGGACGCGTTCGAAAAGAAGGAGGCCTGTCTGCTGTTCGAGATCGCGGATCTGACGGCTGACGGCGCTTTGGGTGAGGTTCAGTTCTTCAGCCGCGCGTGTGAAGTTACCGTGGCGTGCGCAGCATTCGAAGGCCTGGAGATTGGCTATGTCGGGAACTAGGCTACGACGCATTTTCATTCCAATTTCGCATCAACACAGCCCAATCTCTCATGAGAAATGCGGTGAAACAAGAAATATAATGCGAATTTGAAATCAAACGCTTTGTGCTAAGATGTGGCAGGAAACGTGGCGGAGCCGCTTGCCAGCGGTCATTTCGAACCTTGCGCGCCACATCATCCAGATGAAGGAACCCGACATGAATATTGCAGTCAAGCCGGTCAATGTGGCACAGGAAGCCGCCGAAATCCTGTCGCGTCTCGGCGTCGAAAAGGCGCTTTATGCGGGTGGCGACATGCCCTCATACTCTCCGGTATCGGGCGAGCAGATCGGTCTTCTCAAGACTGTATCCGCTGCCGATGCCGCAGCGATGGTTGGCAAGGCCCATGCTGCCTTCAAGTCCTGGCGTCTTGTGCCCGCGCCGAAGCGTGGCGAGCTTGTGCGTCTATTGGGTGAAGAGCTGCGCGCTGTGAAGGCTGACCTTGGCCGTCTGGTTTCGATCGAGGCCGGCAAAATCACCTCGGAAGGCCTTGGCGAAGTCCAGGAAATGATCGACATCTGCGATTTCGCAGTCGGCCTGTCGCGCCAGCTCTACGGCCTGACGATTGCTACGGAGCGTCCGGGCCACCGCATGATGGAAACCTGGCATCCGCTGGGTGTTGTCGGCATCATTTCCGCTTTCAACTTTCCGGTCGCGGTCTGGTCCTGGAATGCGGCGCTTGCACTTGTCTGCGGCAACTCGATCATCTGGAAGCCGTCTGAAAAGACCCCGCTCACCGCGCTCGCCTGCGAGTCTATCCTCGAACGCGCGCTGAAGCGTTTTGGCGATGCACCGGAAGGCCTGAGCCAGGTTCTGATCGGCGATCGGACAATTGGTGAAGTTTTGGTGGACGATCACCGCGTGGCGCTCGTTTCAGCCACGGGCTCGACCCGCATGGGCCGAGAAGTTGGGCCGCGTCTTGCCAAGCGTTTTGCGCGTTCCATCCTCGAGCTCGGCGGCAACAATGCCGGTATCGTCTGCCCGACTGCCGATCTAGACATGGCGCTGCGCGCCATTGCCTTTGGTGCCATGGGCACGGCTGGCCAGCGCTGCACGACCATGCGCCGTCTCTTCGTCCATGCATCCGTCTATGACCAGTTGGTTCCGCGCCTGAAGAAGGCTTACAGCAGCGTTTCCGTTGGCAACCCGCTGGAAACCGATGCGCTTGTGGGTCCGCTCGTCGACAAGCAGGCGTTTGACGCCATGCAGAAGGCACTCGCCTCGGCCACGGCTGAGGGCGGCGTTGTGACCGGTGGCGAGCGCGTCGCGTCTGCCGGAAAGGACACGGCCTATTACGTCAAGCCGGCCCTCGTCGAAATGCCGCGTCAGGCTGGCCCGGTTCTCGAGGAGACCTTTGCGCCGATCCTTTACGTCATGAAGTACGACGACTTCGACGCCGTGATCGACGATCATAACGCTGTTGCGGCTGGGCTTTCGTCCTCCATCTTCACCCTCGATGTTCGCGAGGCAGAGCGCTTCCTGTCTGTCGATGGCTCTGATTGCGGCATTGCCAACGTCAACATCGGAACCTCCGGTGCTGAAATCGGCGGAGCATTTGGTGGCGAGAAGGAAACTGGCGGCGGCCGCGAGTCCGGCTCCGATGCCTGGAAGGCCTACATGCGCCGCGCCACCAACACCGTCAACTATTCGAAGTCGCTGCCGCTCGCTCAGGGCGTCTCATTCGACATCGAATAAGGCGGGTATAGAATAACCGCACAAACGTGGCGGCGGCCTCTTGCGGGCCGTTGCCGGAGTTCATGATTTTCAGGAAGCCGTTCCATGACCCGTTTGAACCCATCAATCCTGTGGCGTGACAGTTCCAAGGTTGCTCTGGCGTCGCGAACGCTCGACCGGGATCAGACGGTTGATCTGGCAATCGTGGGCGGCGGATTTACAGGCACCTCTGCAGCGCTGGAGGCAGCGCGTCGTGGATCCTCCGTCTGTCTGCTCGAGGCGGAGATCATCGGGCATGGCGGATCCGGGCGCAATGTTGGTCTCGTCAATGCGGGCCTCTGGCTTCCGCCGGAAACCGTCATTGCACAGATGGGCGAGACCGCAGGTCGCCGTCTGATCGACGTTCTGGCGGACGCGCCGCGCCGGGTCTTCGAAATCATCGAACGCGAAGCGATTGGTTGCGAGGCAATCCGCAAGGGCACACTTCACCTTGCCCACTCGCTCGCTGGCTTGAAGGACATTGAAGAGCGTTGCCGCCAGGGTAACCGCTATGGCGCACCGCTCGCGGTCCTGGATGCGGCTGAAACCGCCCGCCGCACGGGAACATCTGCCTATCACGGCTCGCTGTTTGATCCTCGTGCCGGAACGATCCAGCCCTTTGCCTATTGCCGTGGTCTTGCCGCTGCAGCGGTTGCGAAAGGTGCAGCCATTTACGAGCGTTCCGCGGCTACTGCGATCCGCCGCGAGGGCGACCTCTGGGTCGTGGAAGCCAACGGCCACCGCGTGACGGCGAAGTCTTTGCTGATTGCCGTCAACGCCTACCAGCTTGGCATCGAGACTCCTTTCAAGGCCGAATACACGGCCATGAACTATTGCCAATATGCGACCGCTCCGATGCCTGCTTATTCACGCGAGACGATCCTGAAAGGCGGTGAGGGCTGCTGGGATACGGCCCTCGTCATGTCCTCGTTCCGCGTCGATGAAGCGGGCCGGATGGTCATTGGCGGCGTCGGCAACTCTGATGGGCCGTTCTCACCCGTTCATGACGCCTGGGCGCGCAAGCTTCTCAGGAAGCTCTTCCCTGCCATTGGCGACCTGCCGTTCGAACATGCCTGGCGTGGCCGTATTGCGATGACGGCGGATCATGTTCCGAAGATCGTCGCCTTTGGCCCCAATGCCTATGCATGCTTTGGCTATTCCGGTCGCGGCATCGGCCCCGGTACCGTGTTCGGCACGCAGGCGGCGATTGCGCTCCTCGAAAACAATCCCGACGCGCTCCCGGTCGCCCCGATTGCCCATTATTCGGAACGGTTTACGGGGATCAAGGCTGCCTACTACGAAACCGGTGCCGCTTTGGCGCATCTGGTCTGACACGCCCCTTGCTACTCTCTTCAGCCGCCGGTATTGCCTGTTAGAGCGGAAATCGACCTGAGTGGGAGAGGATCATGAAGCGCTTCTTGTCGATCGGCGAATGCATGATCGAAATGGCTCCTCTAGAGGGTGGCCTTTTTCGAAAGGGGTTCGCCGGGGATACGCTGAACACCGCCTGGTATGCGCGTGCATTTTTGCCCACCAACTGGGCCGTCGACTACTTCACGGCGCTCGGACATGATCAGCAATCTCAGGATATGAGTGCGTTTCTCGAAAAGGCCGGGATCGGTACGTCGCTGATCAAGCATATCGAAGGCAAGTCGCCCGGGCTCTACATGATCAGTCTCTCCAATGGCGAGCGCTCGTTCAGCTACTGGCGCGATACCTCGGCTGCGCGGCTTCTTGCGGCCGATCGCGATCATCTGCGCGCCGCCATCGATGCCAGCGACGTGGTCTATTTCTCCGGCATTACACTTGCCATCCTCTCCGAGGCGGACGCGCGGACGTTTCTGGAGGAGGTGAAGCGCGCGCGCGACCTTGGGAAGCTTGTCGCCTTCGATCCGAATATCCGACCGCGCCTTTGGCGAAATGCGGCTGCGATGCGCGCGACGATCAGTGCCGGCGCTGAAGTGTCCACGATCGCTCTGCCGAGTTTTGATGATGAGGCTTCTACGTTCGGCGATGCCTCCATCGAGGCCTGCTTCGCGCGATATCGGGCCCTCGGCGCGCGCAATATCCTGGTCAAGGATGGCGCCAGGGGCGCGCATTTTGACTTTGATGGTGCGAAAGGGTTTGTCGCCGCAAACAAGGTCGAGCAGGTGGTCGACACGACAGGTGCTGGCGACAGCTTCAACGGAAGTTTCTTTGCAGCCTACCTGCAGAACGGCGATGCGGCGCGTGCCGCAGCCTTCGCGGCATCTGTTGCCGCAGCCGTCGTCACCGAGCGCGGCGCGTTGGTCGATCACGAACTGCTCAAGTCCCGCAGCGATATCAGGCCTAACTGACCCCGTCAGGTCTTGTCGATCGGCTTGCTGCGCAGCCGCATGACGGTTTCCCGTTCGGCCCGGCGGCAGGAGACGGGTGGCAGGCCACGCGATACGAGATCCATGTCGTCCAGAATCCGGCGCCCGATCTCGTTCAGTGCCGATTGAAGTGCGCCCGCCCGGTGCGGAGAGAAGAGGACATTCTTCGCCTGACGGAAGGGATCATTCTTCGCGACCGGTTCTTCGGGGAAGACATCCGTTGCGAAACGTATGCGGCCCGCATCCGTCAGTGCCCGCACGGCATCGAAATCGGCGACCGCAGCACGGCTGAGCAGAATGAGCGATGCGCCCTGCTGCAGAAGCGCAAGTTTTTCGGCATTCAGAAGGTGACGGTTTTCGGTCGTGATCGAGGCAACGACGAAGACGAAACGGCTCCTTGAAAGGACGTCATCGAGGCTTGCGGGCTTGACGCCAAGACGCCGCAGGTGGCTTGCCGGGAGCCAGGGGTCATAGACGCGAACGGCCTTTGGCCTGAAGCCTGGCAGCAGTGCTGCCAGCGCACGCCCCAGATCGCCAAAGCCGATGATCCCGATCTCGCTTCCGGTGATCAGCTCGGCTTCGTGATTGCCCGAGAGCCCGTAGCGTTCCGTGCCTTCGAGAAAGCGCCCGTGTTCGGTGTGAATGCCGCGCGCGAGGCTCAGCGCAAAGCCAAGGCCCATTTCGGCAACAGGCAGGGCAAAGACACCGCTCGGCGCCAGCACGTGGATCCCGCGCTGAAAGCAGTATTCATAGTCGATATTGGGCAGGAAATTCGTTTCGACATTGAAGATCGCCCGCAGCCTGGGCGCGCTATCGATCCGGTCCTTGTCCATCGGTTGTTGGCTGACGAGGATATCGCAGCCAGGCAAATGCTGCCTGTAGAACACGTCGCGGTCACCGCCCTCGAAGGCGATGACGTCGTAGCTGTTCATGAAGAACGCGTGGTCTTCGGCCGAGAATATTTCCCCCGCGGTCCGCGGCTCCGGATCGAACAAAATGCGCACGTATCCCTCCCGAAATTACCCTGAAACGCTTCTGATCGATGACGTGATGTCGGCCATCAGGTCAGGCGTTCAAAAGCCACTCGTGGTCCTTCTGGTTGTGGAATTTCCAGATCCGGGTCGGACCAGCCATGACGTTCAGATAATAAAGATCATATCCATGGATCGTTGCGCAAGGGTGATAGCCCTTCGGCACCAGGGCAACGTCGCCGTCTTCCAGCGCCAGCGCCTCGTCCAGCGAACGGTCTTCCGTATAGACGCGCTGGAAGGCGAAGCCCTGCGGCGGGTTCAGGCGGTGATAGTAGGTTTCTTCCAGGAAGCTTTCGTGCGGCAGGTTGTCCTGATCATGCTTGTGCGAAGGATAGGACGACGTGTTTCCATTCGGGGTGATCACTTCGACAACCAGCAGCGAATGGGCAGAGTTGTCGTCTTCCGGCATGATATTCTGGACGTGACGCGTATTAGATCCCTTGCCGCGAACGAGTTTAGGGTGCGAGCCCGGTGCGATCAGCTTGACCTTGTAGTTGCCGCCGCCCGGCGCCGTGCAGACGGCAAGCTCCAGATCGGTTTCGGCCGTCACGCTCCAGTTTGATCCCGCCGGAATGTAGAGTGCATAGGGTTCGCCATCGAACGGGCTCATGCGCTTGCCGAGCGACCCAAAGTCCTCGTTCCCGGCCGTCGCCTTGCCTTTGCCCGAGATCCAGACAAGGCAGGTTTCGCGATCGCCGGTTTCCTGCGCGACCTTTTCGCCTGGCTTCAGCTTGTGCAGTTCGAAACCGACATAGGTCCATCCGGCGCTTTCAGGCGTCACCTTGGTGACGAGACCATGATTGCCTTGCGGCTTGACGAGAAGCTTGGACATTGGCGTTTTCCTTCTATCGCGCACATGCAGGAGGTGGGGAACGCCGCGCAGGGGCTGCGCGGCGCCATTGGTTCGCTTAGAGCGCAGTTCGCTCTGATTGAATCAGAGCGGCGCTCTAAGTCTTTTTGTTCGCAGCATAATCTTGTCGATCCTCGTTTCACTCCGGTCGGATTATGCTCTAGCGGGCAGGGAAGCCCTGTGTCTCGACCGTGTAACCGGCAGCCGTCATGACGCGCATCAGTTCGGCGTAGCCGATCTCTGCCATCTTCTTCGGCGGCGCCTTCTTGGGATCCTGCTCGGCTTCGACGACGAACCAGCCTTCGTAGCCGTAGTCTGCAAAGCGCTTGACGATTGCGCCGAAGTCCAGTGAGCCATCGCCCGGCACGGTGAAGGCGCCAAGAGCTACGGCATCGAGGAAGGACTGCCTGGTGCGGTCGAGGCTGTCGACGACGGACTGACGAATGTCCTTCACGTGAACATGGTTGATGCGGCCGTGGTGGTTGTCGATGGCGCGCAGCACGTCACCTCCTGCAAAGGCGAGATGTCCGGCATCCAGCAACAGCGGAATGCCTGCGCCCGAATGGCGCATGAAGGCATCCAGTTCCGGTTCGGTTTCGACGACAGCGGCCATGTGATGATGGTAGGACAGCGGCATGCCCTGATCGGCGCACCATTCACCGAATTCGGTGACCTTGCGCGCGTAGGCCTTCATCTCGTCGTCGGAGAGCTTTGCCTTCGTGGCGAGTGGAGCGGCGCGGTTGCCCTGAATGGAGCGGCCGACTTCGCCATAAACGATGCAAGGCGCGTCAACGGCCTTGAAGAGTTCGATCATCGGCGCAATGCGGTCCTTGTTGGCCGCAAGCTCTTCAGTTACCAGCGTGCCGGAAAACCAGCCGCCGCAGAGCGTCACGTCGATTTCGCGCAGGATCGGCAGCATAACGGCCGGATCTTCCGGGAAGCGGCGCCCCTTTTCCATGCCCGTGAAGCCCGCGCCACGCGACTGACGCAGGCACTCTTCCAGCGAAACGTCGTCGCTGAGATCCGGAAGGTCGTCGTTCCACCATGCGACGGGTGACATGCCAAGTTTGGCTTTCATCGAGAGTCTCCTGAATGCGGGGCCGCTTCGGCCCGACTTTTGTGTGTATTGAGATAGAGCGAAGGCGGGTCTTGTGAAAGTCAAAAGACGATCCGGCACGGTTTCATATGCGAACCCCTAATTCCCGTGCCGGACCACGTCCAGAATCCCGGCGGTTCTCCCGCCGTCAGATCACCTTAGCCGATGTGCTGGAACGCCAGTGCCTTCAGATAGGCCGCGCGCGCCTCGTTGACTTCACTGCGCGGCGAAACCTCCGGCACGGCGACATCCCACCAATGACCGCCGTCGCTGGTTGTGGTCAGCGGATCTGTGTCGATGACAACCACGGTTGTGCGGTCGTTGTCCTTGGCAGCCTTCACGGCAGCTTCGAGCGCATCGATCGTTGATACCTTGACGGCTATCGCACCCATGGCTTCGGCGTGAGCACGGAAGTCGATATGCGAAGGCACGACATGGTAGGCGTCATCAAGCAGATTGTTGAAGTTTGCGCCACCTGTGGCCATCTGCAGCCGGTTGATGCATCCATAGCCACGATTGTCGAGAACGACGACGGTGATTTTCTGGCCGATCATGACCGAGGTTGCGATCTCGGAATTGGCCATCATGTAGGAGCCGTCGCCGACCATGACGACGACGTCGAGTTCGGGCCGGGCCATCTTCGCCCCAAGGCCGCCGGCGATTTCATAACCCATGCAGGAGAAGCCGTATTCCATGTGATAGGAACCGGGCTTGGTGGCGGGCCAGAGCTTGTGCAACTCACCCGGCAGACCGCCTGCCGCGCAAAGGACCATCGCCTTTTCAAGCTCGACGGCGCGCGTGACGCCGCCGATGACCTGCGCATCGGAGGGAAGTCCGGTGCCGGTCACGAAGCCGGGTGAGAACATCTTTTCGACCGACTTCGCCCAGGTCGACTTCGCCAGATCTGCCTTGTCCGCGAGCGTTGTCGGGGCCTTCCAGCCGGCAAGTGCTGTGGTCAGAAGCTTCAGGCCCTCGCGCGCGTCTGCGATCAGGGGCTGTGCATCGTGCTTGCCACCGTCGATGGGCGCAACGTTGAGCGACAGGATCTTGAAATCCTTGTTCTTGAAAAGCGACCATGAACCCGTGGTGAAATCCTGGAAGCGCGTGCCGATGCCGATCACGAGGTCTGCATCTTCTGCGATCGTGTTGGCAGCCGATGTTCCGGTGACGCCGACCGAACCGAGTGCCAATGGATGGCGCTCATCGATCGCCGATTTCCCGGCCTGCGTGACAGTGACGGGGATGCCGTGCGTTTCGGCAAAGGCGGTCAGTTCGGCAGAGGCGATCGAGTAGAGCACGCCACCACCTGCCACGATGACAGGCTTCTTCGATGCCTTGATGAGAGCAACGGCGCTGGCCAGTTCGTCTGCGTCCGGGAGGGCGCGGCGGTTGGTGTTCCAGACCCGCTCCTCGAAGAAGCTTTCCGGATAGTCGTAGGCCTCTGCCTGTACGTCCTGGCAAAGCGACAAAGTGACCGGGCCGCAATCGACCGGGTCGGTCAGAACCTGCATCGCGCGGCGCAGTGCCACGATGATCTGTTCCGGCCGGGTGATCCGGTCGAAATAGCGCGACACGGGGCGGAAGGCATCAGACGCCGAGGCCGTGCCGTCGGAGAAGTCTTCGATCTGCTGCAGCACCGGATCGGGCGCGCGATTGGCGAAGATGTCGCCGGGCAGGAAGAGAACCGGCAGGCGGTTGACATGTGCGACACCCGCAGCGGTGACCATGTTAAGTGCGCCGGGGCCAATCGAGGTCGTGCAGGCCATGAAGCGGCGACGGAAGCTCGCCTTGGCAAAAGCAATAGCCGCATGCGCCATCGACTGCTCGTTATGGGCGCGGTAGGTCGGGAAATTGTTGCGCGACTGATAGAGCGCTTCCCCGAGGCCTGCCACGTTGCCGTGACCGAAAATCGCCCAGCAACCGCCAAAGATCGGCGTTTTCACGCCGTCGATGATGGTCATCTGGCTTGCCAGAAACCTGACGACGGCCTGCGCCATCGTAAGCCGGATTGTCTTGCCCATGTGGGGCCCTCCCGAATAACGTTTTTTACTGACCGCGGGTCTTGAGCCACGCGCTCGTCAATTGCTCGAACCGGTTTGCCATGTCGGCAATGGCCGCCTCATCGTCCATTTTGCCGCCCAGCCATTGGCGCGCAGCATCTGCAAAAATCGTGCGGCCAACTGCAAATCCCTTCACCGATCGCGCGGCCAACGTCGCCCGGAATGCCTTCTCCAGCTCTTCGGCTGGCGCTTCAAGGCCGAGGAGGACAATACCGCGGCAGAAGGGATCATTCTTCGCAATCACGGCATCAATATTGCGCCAGGCGGTCTCGGATGCCTGCGGCTCCAGCTTCCACCAGTCGGGGCGAATGCCCAGCGCGTAGAGTTCGGACATTGCCGTGGCGATGGTGTCGTCGTTGAGCGGACCATTCTTGGAGGCGATGATTTCGACCAGCAGCTCACGCCCTACCTTGCGGGCGGCATCGAAAAGGGCGCGCAGCTTTTCCTGCTGTTCCGCCTTCAAGGCTGCCGGATCGTCGGGGTGATAGAAGCAGAGGCACTTGATGCAATGCTCAACAGGCCATGCAATCAGCTGCGATCCCAGATCCTGGGAGAACTCGAACTTCAAGGGCTTGGAGCCCGGCAGCTCGACCGGTCGCCCGATCCACGAGAAGTTCTGCTTCATGGCATCGAAGAAGGCATCGCGACCGAAGCGTTCGTCGATCAGCATGCCATAGCCGGCGCGTCCCTTGGCGACCCGCGCAGCGGCGGCAACGGCCAGACGCTTGAAAGCCGGGATCTTCTCTTCGCTGACGCCGAGTTCCTTAGCGACATCCACGAGCTGGGAGCGATGGTCGATAGCGAGCGCCATCAGAAGCGGAATGTCGCCGGCAACGCGCGTCGTCGCCCAGTGAACATGGTTGAGATCTGCATCCTTGCGGAGGGCCTTTTCACGGCTGCCGTTCTTCAGGAAATACTGCAGCTCGACGAAGGTCGGGATCTCTGGCGAGCAGAGGAGGCGTGACACTGCGAATGCGCCGCAGGCATTGGCCCAGGTGGCCGATGTTGCGTGTTCTTCGCCCTTCAGCCATCCGCGCAGGAAGCCGGACATGAAGGCGTCGCCAGCGCCCAGTGTGTTATAGACCTCGATCGGGAAACCCTGACCGACAATGCCCTGTTCCAGATCGTCCGGGATCTCGCCGTCATAAACGATACAGCCCATTGGGCCGCGCTTGAGCACGATCGTGGCAGAGGAATTGGAACGAATGGTTTTGAGGGCCGTCAGAAGATCGTTGTCGCCCGATGCGATCAGCACTTCTTCTTCGGTGCCGACGATCAGATCGCATTCGGCAAGAACCGGGCGCAAGCGCGCCGACACGGCGTCTGAGGCAATGTAACGTTCTTCACCAGCGCGGTGGCCGGCGAGACCCCAGAGGTTCGGGCGATAATCGATATCGAAAATCACCTTCGACCCATTGGCTTTGGCAATGCGGATTGCCTTTTTCTGGGCCGCCTCGGTGTTGGGCTTGGAAAAATGCGTGCCAGTGACGAGGACCGCACGGGCTGACTTGATGAAGTCTTCCTGCACATCCTCTTCCGAAATGGCCATGTCCGCGCAGTTTTCGCGGTAGAAGATGGTCGGGAAGGTCTTGCCGTTCTCGACGCCCAGAAGGACCAGGGCAGTGAGGCGCGTTGCGTCAGTCTTGATGCCCTTGGTTTCCACACCCTCGCGGGCCAGATGTTCGCGGATGAAGGATCCCATCTGCTCGTCGCCGACGCCGGTGATGATCGCGGACTTCAAACCAAGGCGCGAGGTGCCAATGGCGATGTTGGCGGGACAACCACCGACCGAGCGCGCGAATGTGACCGTGTCCTCGAGGCGTGCGCCAATCTGCTGACCATAGATATCAACGGACGAACGCCCGATGGTGATCACGTCAAGCTTTGCCTCGGGTTTCAAACCGGGGTCCAGTCGCGGCATTCGATCCTCCAAATATTCTTGTTGTCGGCGGTCACGCCGAATTTCACCAAATGAAACACAGAATACAAGTTTCTGTCAATTCGGAATTTTTATTCCAAAATTGCGATCATGCATTTTGTTGTAATTTCAAGCGGCGGTATTCGGCTACGCCAACGCTGAGCGCCATCACGAAAGCCATGGAGGCGGAGAGAGATCTAAAGCCGGAGAAATCGGCTTCGGCCATCTCAAACCAGTGCGCCGAAATGGCCGCCAGGGGCGAGAATGGAGAGTCGGTGATGGAAACCAGCGGCACAGACGAGGCGTGCAGACGCCGCGCAAGATCGACGCTGTCTGTCGCATAGGGTGCGAATGAAATGGCAAGGCCCGCATCCTTCGGACCTGCAAACTGGACCGTTTCCGGGTCGACCCCATTGGCGGACGCAACGATCTGGTGGCGGATGCCAAGCTTGGAAAAGGCGTAAGCCATGTGCACGATCAGAGGATAGGAGCGGCGCTTGGCAATCAGGTAGATCGTTTCCGCCTCCCCGAAAATGGCCACTGCCGTCTTGAAGTCTTCATCCTTCAGCTGCGCTTCAAGTTTCGCGATCGATGTCTTGGCGGCAGCGAAAAACCCGTGCAACAACGCCGCCTCAGGGGCCGGCTCACCAGACTGCTCGAACTGTGTCAGTCGTTCCTCATAAGACGGCGTGCGAACCCGCAGCCGCTCCTTGAAGATGCTCTGGAAATGCGAAAATCCATCAAAGCCGAACTGGTGGGCCAGTCTGACAAGCGTAGAAGGCTGCACATTGGCTGCCTGGGCAATGCTGGCAGCCGTTCCGAATGCGATCTCGTCCGGATTTTCGAGCGCGAAGACAGCAGCCTGCTTCAACCGCTTGGGCAGCTTTATCCTCAGGTTCACGATGTCATGGCGAAGGCTGTCAAAGTCTGCGGGCGGCTCGAGCCGGACATCTTCATCTTCGTCGGACAAGATCGATTCCTCCCTGCGTTTTCCACGATATGGAATATTTATGCCGAAATATCAATCCGCCATGCTGTCGAGATACGGCCGGCCGATGAAATGGTTGTTCGGGATACCCGTTGATGCTGCTCTTTGGAGTTCAGGCCTGCAAACGGGTGATCTCTCCGGACGCCAAAATTCTGGCGAAGGAAGCTTGTTTGCGTCTGCCTGTTCCTTTATGTAGGCGGAAATAGAACTTATGTTCCATTTTTGCGAGAACCGATTCGAAACGGGTCGGCCCAGACGCCAACATTGAAATCTGAGGAGACATCCCATGACAGTTAAATTCGGTCTGCTTGGCGCCGGCCGCATCGGCAAGGTGCATGCGAGAGCTGTTGGCGGCAATGCCGACGCCAGGCTGGTTGCGGTTGCCGATCCGTTTGCAGATGCCGCAAACGCAATTGCCAAGGCTTATGGCTGCGACGTGCGCACGATCGAGGAGATCGAAAAGTCGGCCGATATCGATGCGGTCATCATCTGCACGCCGACGGACACGCATGCAGACCTCATCGAGCGCTTTGCCCGCGCCGGCAAGGCCATCTTCTGCGAAAAGCCTGTCGATCTCGATGCCGCGCGCGTCAAGGCCTGCCTGAAGGTCGTGGCCGACACGAAGGCCAAGCTGATGGTCGGCTTCAACCGTCGCTTCGATCCCCACTTCATGGCCGTTCGCAAGGCGATCGCCGATGGCAAGATCGGCACGGTGGAAATGGTCACCATTACTTCGCGCGATCCCGGCGCGCCGCCGGTCGACTATATCAAGCGCTCGGGCGGCATCTTCCGCGACATGACCATCCACGATTTCGACATGGCCCGCTTCCTGCTGGGTGAGGAAATCGCCGTTGTTTCAGCCCACGCTGCCGTTCTGGTCGATCCGGAAATCGGCAAGGCCGGTGACTACGACAGCGCAACCGTCATCCTCGAAACGAAGTCCGGCAAGCAGGCCGTGATCTCGAACTCGCGCCGCGCGACCTATGGCTATGACCAGCGCATCGAAGTGCATGGTTCGAAGGGCGTCGTCTCGGCCGAAAACCAGCGCGCGGTGTCGATCGAGATCGCCAATGGCGAAGGCTATACGCGTCCGCCGCTGCATGACTTCTTCATGACGCGCTACACGGAGGCCTATGCCAACGAGATCGCCGCCTTCATCGCGGCCATCGTCGAAGGCGCACCGATCAGCCCGACTGGCACGGACGGCCTTCTCGCCCTCCAGCTTGCCGATGCCGCACTCGAAAGCGTCAAGTCCGGCAAGCGCGTTTCGATCGCCTGACCAGGATCTACTTCGGCGTTTCCCCGGTGGCGGGGAGACGCCATTCTTCCTCGATCCATGAGATCGGTGCTGGCTCGGACTGCGACATAATCGTGTTCATGAGCGTTTTGGTTAAGTTTTGATTGTCAGAGCCCGAGACTGGGTCTAATGCTCCCGGAAACTCATTGTCTTCCGGATATGTAAAGCGTTGCGCCATGGAGCCTGATCAGGATGCCGTTTCGCCCCTCGGGCTCGCAGAGCGAGGCTTCAAGGGCGTCATCCATAGCATCGACACGGGTTCAGTCACCTTCAGTCTTCCGGCTTTCGAAATCGAGCGTCGTCTCATCGAACTCGGCTTCATCGAGGGGGCAGAAGTGTGCATCCTGCATGAGGGGCCCATCCGTCGCGATCCGATTGCGGTGCGGGTCAACGGAGCGACGGTTGCGCTGCGCCGTTCGGAAGCAATGGCGATCCTGATACGCTAGTGGTTTTGCATGCACGGTACATCTGCCCAAAATCCCAGATTTGCGCTTATCGGTGTTCCCAATTGCGGGAAGACTGCGCTGTTCAATGCCCTGACCGGAAGTCGCCAGAAGGTCGGTAATTACGCGGGCGTCACCGTCGAGCGCAAGATGGGCATGGTCCAGACAACCGATGGCCGTACTGCGCAGCTCATTGACCTGCCAGGCACCTATTCACTGCGCGCGCGTAGCCCCGATGAAGAAATCAGCCGCGATGTTGTTCTCGGCCGGCGGCAGGGTGAACATGCCCCTGATATGCTGTTTGCTGTCGCAGATGCGACCAATCTCCGGTCCGCCATTCGCCTTGTGCTGGAATTGAAGGCGACCGGCGTACCGCTGCTCCTCGTACTCAACATGATCGATATTGCACGCTATCGCGGCATTGAGATCGATATTGATGGGCTTTCGCGTGATCTCGGCTTGCCGGTAGTCGCCGCCAGTGCCGTACGTCGTGGCGGCATGGATGTTTTCCGGGCCTATCTTGATGGCCTTTTGGCAGCACCTCTCCCGTCCGCGAGAGAGAACGCCTGGGAAGAACCCTCTGCACGGGATCTCAGAGCGCTGCAAAAACAGGCTGATACGCTGATTGCCGCGCATGTGCGCATGCCGGCCAAGCCCGATACGCTGACAACGCGCATCGACAACGTGTTGCTCAATCCTGTGGGCGGGTTGATCTTCCTTGTTTGTCTCCTTTTCGTGATGTTCCAGGCGGTGTTCACCTGGGCACAGCCCGCAATGGACCTGATCGCAAATGTCTTCGCGGCAATTGGTGAGTTGATCCTGAAGGTTCTGGGTCCGGGGATCATCGAGAGCTTTCTGGTCGACGGCGTGATCGCCGGCGTTGGAAGCGTCGTCGTCTTCCTGCCGCAGATTCTGATCCTCTTTCTCTTCATCCTGCTACTCGAGGATCTGGGCTACATGGCCCGTGCCGCCTTTCTCATGGATCGCATCATGGGAGGTGCTGGCCTGCACGGGCGCGCCTTCATTCCGCTCCTCTCGAGCTTTGCCTGCGCCATTCCCGGGATCATGGCGACGCGCGTCATCGACAACCGGCGCGACCGGCTGACGACGATCCTTGTTGCCCCGCTGATGACGTGCTCGGCGCGCATCCCGGTCTACACGCTGATCATTGGCGCGTTCATTCCATCGCGGCAAGTCTTCGGCTTCGTGAGCCTGCAGGGACTGGTGATGTTCGGCCTTTATGCGGCAGGCATTGTCAGTGCGCTTGCCGTGTCGCTCGTTGCAAAGCTTCTGTTCTGGCCGCAGGAGGCAACGCCGCCCTTCATGCTGGAGCTTCCCGATTACAAGATGCCGCGACCGCGCAACATCGTCATCGATCTTGTGGCGCGCAGCAAGATGTTCCTGAAGCGCGCCGGTACCACGATCTTTTCCATGGCGGTCCTGATGTGGTTCCTGGCGAGCTTTCCAGTTGCACCCGCCGGCGCGACGCAGCCTTCCATTTTTTACAGCTTTGCAGCGATGATCGGAAAGCTGATCGAGCCGCTTCTGGCGCCCATCGGCTTCAATTGGCAGATCAGCGTCGCGCTGGTGCCCGGCATGGCGGCGCGCGAAGTTGTGGTGGCAGCACTCGGCACCGTTTACGCCATCGAAGGGGCAGGGGACGCGGCAGGAAAGGTGGGGCAGGCACTCGCCACCCACTGGAGCCTTGCAACAGCCTTGTCGTTCCTTGCCTGGTATATCTTTGCCCCGCAATGTCTATCGACGCTTGCCGTGATCAAGCGCGAAACGGGCAGCGCGAAATGGATGTGGGTGACCTTCGGCTATATGCTGGGTCTTGCCTATGTCGCAGCCTTGGTTGTCTTCCAGACCGCCCGCTATTTCGGTCTCTCCTGATCGTTTCACTCGCATAGGCATGGGGTTTTCCTGCACTCTGGAATATAGTATACCCCCCTATGTTATATTGAGGCAGCAGAACGATGAGCCATACGATCCGTGCGAAATCCAAGCTTCTGGCGCGCGTTCGCCGGATCAAGGGGCAGATGGAGGCAGTCGAGCGTGCGCTGGATGCAGAGATCGGCTGCGCGGACGTGCTCCAGCTTGTCGCCTCCGTCCGTGGCGCAATCAATGGTCTGACGGCTGAGCTGATTGAGGACCACGTCCACCAGCATATCGTGCACGCCGAGACGGACGGCGAACGCGCGCGCGCGGCCGACGAACTTGTCGACGTCGTTCGAAGCTACATGAAGTGATGGGCGAGGAAGATTGCCATGACATCATTGCCCGAACTCCTGCAGCAGGGAACTGCCCACGCCTGGCTTTTCATCCCGACTGCGATCTTGCTCGGCGCTTTGCACGGGCTTGAGCCCGGCCATTCCAAGACCATGATGGCAGCCTTCATCATCGCCGTGCGGGGCACCGTAGGCCAGGCTGTCCTTCTCGGTCTCTCTGCTGCCATTTCCCACACGGCGGTTGTCTGGATTGTTGCCCTTGGCGGGCAATATCTCGGTCGGGGCATCAATGCGGAGGCGAGCGAGCCCTATTTTCAGCTTGGGTCAGCGGTGATTGTGGCGGCCATCGCGCTGTGGATGGGCTGGCGGACATGGCGTGACGTCAGGGCTGAAAGAGAGAGCCACGGGCATTCCCACGATCATGCACACGGGCACCATCACGGTCACACCCATGATCACGCCGATCATCATCACGATCACGACGAGGTTCGCGAGATCAATACCGGGCACGGGGTCATTGCGCTTTCCATCTTCGAGGATGGCGTCCCGCCGACGTTTCGGATAGCGGCGCTCAAGGGTGCAGTCTGGCGGGCTGCCGATGTCGCGCTGACCACCGAGCGCCCTGACGGAACCCGGCAACGCTTCAGTTTTGTGAGTCGTGGAGATTGTCTCGAAAGCACGGACAGCATTCCCGAGCCGCACACGTTCAAGGCTCGGCTTCATCTGAGCCATGGCGACCATGCTCATACCTACGTGGTCAATTATTCTGACGAAGCCGACACCGAGGACGACGGCAAACAGAGTGCATTCATGGATGCGCATGAGAAAGCCCATGCCGACGACATCGAACGGCGATTTGCCGGCCGTCAGGTGACGACGGGGCAGATTGTCATGTTTGGTTTGACGGGCGGGCTTGTGCCATGTCCGGCTGCGATCACCGTTTTGCTGCTTTGTCTTCAGCTGAAGCAGTTGTCGCTGGGTATCGTGCTGGTCGTTTGCTTCAGCATCGGCCTCGCGGTCACCATGGTTTCTGCAGGCGTAATTGCGTCCCTGAGCGTCAGGCACATTGCCTCGCGATGGAAAGGCTTTGGCGGGTTCGCTCGCAGGGCGCCCTATGCCTCAGCATTGCTCATGCTGCTGATTGCGTTCTACATGGCCTATTCCGGGTGGGTCGGGCTGGCAGCGATCACACCGCCAGCCGCTTGAGCCTATCGCTCAGATATCGAGCGTGTTGGCGCGTTCCCATTCCGTAAAGTGGCTGCAATAGGCATTCCACTCGCCATGCTTCAGCTTCAGAAATGCTGCAGAAAACGCGTCACCCATGGCAGACTTAAGACCCGGATCGGCGTCATAGGCGCGTAACGCATCGAGGAGGTTCAACGGCAGCTTCGGGGCATTGGTCACGAGGTGGCCCTCGGCATACATATCGATATCGTGGTGCGGACCCGGGTCGGCATTCTTGCGCAGACCATCGAGACCGGCGGCAATGATGACGGCCTGAAGCAGATACGGGTTCACGGCACCGTCTGGAAGGCGCAACTCGAACCGTCCGGGACCGGGTACGCGCACCATGTGCGTGCGGTTGTTTCCTGTCCAGGTCACTGTGTTTGGAGACCAGGTGGCCCCTGAAATCGTACGGGGCGCATTGATGCGCTTGTAGGAATTGACCGTCGGGTTGGTGATAGCCGCAAGCGCCGAGGCGTGGCTCATGATGCCGCCCAGGAATTGGCGGCCTTCGGAGGACAGGCCGAAGTCGGCGTTGCTGTCGGCGAAGACATTGGCCGTTCCATCCGTATTCCAGACCGAAATGTGGCAGTGGCATCCGTTGCCGGTCAGGCCCTTGAACGGCTTCGGCATGAATGTCGCACGCAGGCCGTGCTTTTCCGCCACCGATTTCACCATGAATTTGAAGAACGAATGCTTGTCGGCAGTCTTCAGGGCGTCATCGTATTCGAAGTTCATTTCGAACTGGCCGTTGGCGTCTTCGTGGTCGTTCTGATAGGGCGCCCAGCCGAGTTCGAGCATGTAATCGCAGATTTCGGCGATCACATCATAGCGCCGGAGCAACGCCTGCTGGTCGTAGCAGGGCTTTTCAGCCGTGTCCTTGGCGTCCGAAATCGCCTGACCGTCCGGCGTGGTCAGGAAGAATTCGGCTTCGATACCCGTCTTGACGCGCTTGCCCATTTCGGCGGCTTCGGCAATCAGCTTCTTTAGCACCACGCGTGGTGCCTGCTCGACGGGCTTGCCTTCCATCACGCAATCTGCGGCAACCCAGGCGACCTCTTTCTTCCAGGGCAACTGGATGACGGAGCTGGGATCGGGAAGCGCGAAGAGGTCGGGATGGGCTGGCGTCATGTCAAGCCAGGTCGCAAACCCGGCAAAGCCCGCGCCGTCCTCCTGCATGCCCTTGATGGCCTCTGTCGGCACCAGCTTCGCACGCTGCCCGCCGAAAAGGTCGGTATATGAAATCATGAAATATTTGATGCCACGTTCGCGAGCGAACGCTTCCAGATCGAGTGTCATAGGTTCCCCTTTGTTATTGGATATCAGACACGTTTCGCTGAGTTTTAAATGCAAGAAGCGGGCCGCTTGCACGGCCCGCCTCGGGAGGAAAATCAAAATCCGGACTTGCCCGGAATCCAGCTCGTACCGGCCAGCGGTACCTGTGCCATGGCGGAGGCTTCGATCGTCAGAGCGCAGAGGTCTTCGGGCTCGAGATTGTGGACATGGTTCTTGCCGCAGGCGCGGGCAATCGTCTGCGCTTCCAGCGTCATGACCTTGAGGTAGTTGGCCAGACGGCGTCCTGCCAGAACGGGATCCAGACGCTTGGCGAGTTCCGGGTCCTGCGTCGTGATGCCTGCCGGATCCTTGCCTTCGTGCCAGTCGTCATAGGCTCCTGCCGTTGTTCCCAGCGCGTTATAATCCGCCTCCCAGCGCGGATCATTGTCGCCGAGCGCAACAAGCGCCGCTGTTCCGATCGACACGGCGTCGGCGCCAAGCGCCAGCGCCTTGGCAACGTCCGCACCGTTGCGAATGCCGCCGGAGACGATCAACTGCACCTTGCGATGCATGCCGAGATCCTGCAGCGCCTGGACTGCCGGGCGGATGCAGGCAAGCGTCGGCATGCCGACATTTTCGATGAAGACTTCCTGTGTGGCAGCAGTGCCGCCCTGCATGCCGTCAAGCACGACGACGTCGGCACCAGCCTTCACGGCGAGCGCAGTGTCATAGTAGGGACGTGCGCCGCCCACCTTCACATAGATCGGCTTTTCCCAATCGGTGATTTCGCGCAATTCGTTGATCTTGATTTCCAGATCGTCGGGTCCGGTCCAGTCCGGGTGCCGGCAGGCCGAGCGCTGGTCGATACCCTTCGGCAGGGTACGCATTTCAGCAACGCGATCGGAAATCTTCTGGCCTAGCAGCATACCGCCGCCGCCAGGCTTTGCACCTTGGCCAACCACGACTTCGATCGCGTCTGCACGCCGCAGGTCGCGCGGGTTCATCCCGTAGCGAGAGGGCAGGTACTGGTAGACGAGGATCTGCGAGTGGCCGCGTTCTTCTTCCGTCATGCCGCCGTCGCCCGTTGTCGTCGACGTGCCGGCAATGGTAGCGCCGCGACCCAGAGCTTCCTTTGCCTGACCGGAGAGTGAGCCAAAGCTCATGCCGGCAATGGTGATCGGGATCTTCAGTTCGATCGGCTTGCGGGCAAAGCGCGTGCCGAGAACGACATTCGTTCCGCAACGCTCGCGATAGCCTTCCAGCGGATAGCGCGAGATCGATGCGCCGAGAAAGAGAAGGTCGTCAAAGTGCGGCACCTTGCGCTTTGCGCCGGACCCTCTGATGTCATAGATGCCGGTTGCCGCTGCACGGCGGATTTCCGACATCGTGTAGTCATCGAAAGTCGCCGACTTGCGGGGTGTGGTGTTCGGGTTCTTGTAGCTCATTGTGTCAGCCCCGTTTCAATATGCGTCGGCATTGTCGATGTTGAAATTGTAGAGCTTGCGGGCCGAGCCATATCGCTTGAACTCTGACGGCGAGACATCTGTTACCCCCGCTTTCGCAAGCAGGCCGGCGAGAAGGTCCAGATGCTCCTGCCGCAGTTCTTTCTCGATGCAGTCGGCGCCGAGGCTCTTGACCGAACCCCTGACGAAAAGGCGCGCCTCGTAAAGGCTGTCGCCGAGTGCTTCACCTGCGTCGCCCAGCACGACGAGATTGCCCGATTGGGCCATGAAGGCAGACATGTGGCCGATGGAGCCCTGCACGACGATGTCGATGCCTTTCATGGAAATCCCGCATCGCGAGGCTGCATTCCCCTTGATGACGAGCAGCCCGCCACGTCCGGTCGCGCCTGCATACTGGCTGGCGTCTCCTTCGATGATCACGGTGCCGGACATCATGTTTTCTGCGACACCCGGGCCAGCCGACCCGTGCACGGTGATGGTCGCCTGGCTGTTCATTCCAGCGCAGTAATAGCCAACCGATCCGCGGACATCGACACTGATGGGGGCATCGACCCCGACCGCGACCGAGTGATGGCCGCGGGGGTTGACGACCTCGAAGTGATTGTCGTTGTTGCCGGCCGGTATGGCATGGAGCGCCTGATTGAGATCGCGCAGGGGCGTGGTTGCTAGGTCAAACGTTGGCATGAGGTCCCTCAGGCTGCGATGGCGCCGGATTCATCCCGGTTCCAGAAATAAACGGTTGCGGGTTCAGGTTCCCAGACGCGTGCCGTTTCGATCCCCGGCAGGCTCACCAGAGCGCGGTATTCGGAGCCGAAGGCAACGTACTGATCTGTTTCCGCCATGACTGCAGGCTTGCACGCGATGGGATCACGCAGCACGCCGAAGCCGGACTTGGTGCCGACGACGAAGGTGAAAAACCCGTCCAGATCGTCTATAGCGCTTGAAAGTGCCTCGCCGAGGTCCTTGCCAGCGGCCATCTCGGCAGTCAGGTAGGCAGCGGCAACTTCCGAGTCGTTTTCAGTCTCGAAACGCATCCCCGCGCGAACGAGTTCGCGGCGGAGATTGTTGTGGTTCGAGAGAGACCCATTGTGCACCAGGCACTGGTCGGAACCGGTGGAGAAGGGATGCGCGCCAAGTGTTGTCACCGCGCTTTCGGTTGCCATGCGGGTATGGCCGATGCCGTGCGTGCCGCTCATGCTGCGGATCGAGAACCGGTCAACAACATCCTTAGGCAGACCGACTTCCTTGTAGATTTCGACACTTTCGCCAGAGCCCATGATGCGAATGCCAGGACGGATGGAAGACAGGACTTCGCGAATATTCCCCAGATCGGCGGCATCACCGGTGATCACCGCATGCGTGCTCTTCAGCTGTACGCTGGCCTTTATCCCGGCCTTCTCCAGATCCGTCTGAAGGCCTGCAAAGTCCTTTTCAGGGTCAGCGGACTGAACTGTGATCTTGGAGAGCCCGTTTCCCGATGACCCGTAAATGGCGATGCCCGCCGAGTCCGGGCCGCGATCCGTCATGGTCACAAGCATGTCGGACAGAAGTTGACCCAGCTGGGGCTCCAGTGTCTTGTCCTTGAGGAATAGCCCAACAATGCCGCACATGACGAACCTCCGTATGAATGCTGCCGTTTCAGGTGATCAATCTGTAACAACAGTTTCAGCAAAGTGCAACATAGAGGAATAAAAAATTCGTACTGAGAATATTTTTGAATTCGACGTAAGAGGTCATGCCCCAGCCGATCCACATAGGGTTTAGGTTCATTGAGAGCGATCGAAATGGTGGTCAGTCGGCGTCACGCCGGCATTGGCCGGGGGACTTTGCAAACTTCTGGGTGAAGCAGCGTGACAAGTGTGATGCGCTGGAAAATCCCGTGGCGAACGCGATCTCCGAAATGGAGAGTGGGCTCTGCGCCAGCAGTTTGCGGGCCTGATCAAGGCGCATGTTTCGGTAGGTTTCTACAAAGCCCGCATTCAACTCCTGTCTGAAGAGTCGGTCGAGATGGCGGATGCTGACGCCAGCGATGCGCGCGAGGCGCTCGCGATCAAGCGGTTCTTCCAGCCTGGATTCCATGGTCTCGAGCGCTGCGATCAATGCGGGGTGACGCGTGCCGAAGCGCAGGCTCGTTGATGCGCGTTGCGGACCTTCGGAGCCCGCGACAGCAGTATGGAGGTACCAGTCGCTGACGCGGGTCGCAAATGCAGCTCCCATGCGATCGGCAATCAGGGCATGCATCAGGTCCAGGGGAGCAACGCCGCCGCCGCATGTAATCCGGTCACCATCAATGACAAAGCGCGCCTGGCGGGGTGCCAGGTCCGGGAATGCTTCGGTGAGAGCCGGCGCATGCTCCCAATGGATCGTGAAGTCACGCCCGCTGAGCAGACCGGCCTCCGCCAGAATGAATGCGCCGGAGGAGATACCACCGAGGCGAACGCCAAGTCGAGAAAGCCGACGCAACTGGGCGTGAGCCGGGCGGGATGCCGCCCAGTCATCCGGCTGTCCACCCGCCACGACAAAAAGCATTTGGCAGGATGGTCCGACACTTGCCAGATCCTCGCAGGGAACTGCAAATCCCGCCGACGAAGGGACGGCCCGCGCGCCACTTGAAAGCGTTACGATGTCATAAAGGGTCGACTTGGCGATGAGATTTGCGGCACGCAATGGCTCTGTTGCTGCTGCAAAGGACATCAGCGCAAAATTGTCGATCAGGAGAAAGCCGATCCTTTGAGTGGATGTCTGCGAAAACGGGGTCATGGCTCAAATATATACGATTGTGGCTCAATGGTGCAATTTCGATTTGCCCGGTTCACGTTACGCTTCTACGTCATCATCGCACTCACGGCGGATCCGGCCATGCGCTATTCGGCTCTATCGCTCTTTCTCAACGGTCTTTTCGGCAACAAGGCCTGGCGTCCTGCCTGGCGACAGCCGGAGCCCAAGCCGCATTATGACGTGGTCATCGTCGGCGGCGGTGGCCACGGCCTTGCAACGGCTTACTATCTGTCCAAGGTATACGGCATCACCAATGTAGCCGTGCTTGAAAAGGGCTATCTTGGCTCGGGTAACATCGGCCGCAACACGACCATCATCCGTTCCAACTACCTCCTCCCGGGCAACAATCCCTTCTACGAGTTTTCCATGAAGCTGTGGGAAGGGCTGGAGCAGGACTTCAACTTCAACGCCATGGTTTCGCAGCGCGGCGTGCTCAACCTGATCCATTCCGATGGACAACGGGACGCCTACATGCGCCGGGGCAACACGATGCGCCTTCATGGCGTCGATGCCGAATTGCTCGATCGGGATACGGTCCGCGCGATGTTGCCCTTCTTCAACTATGATGATGCGCGCTTCCCCATCAAGGGCGGTTTGCTGCAACCCCGTGGCGGTACAGTGCGACATGATGCGGTCGCGTGGGGTTACGCGCGCGGCGCCGACATGCGTGGCGTCGACATCATCCAGCATTGCGAAGTGACCGGCATCCGGATGGAAAACGGCCGCGCCGTGGGCGTTGAAACCTCGCGGGGTTTCATCGGTTGCGACCGGCTGGCGCTTGCCGCTGCCGGCAACTCATCGCAGGTCGCGGCAATGGCCGGTTTGAAACTGCCCATCGAGAGCCATGTCCTGCAGGCGTTCGTGTCTGAAGGCATCAAGCCCTTCATCGACAATGTGGTGACATTCGGCGCCGGCCATTTCTATGTATCCCAATCCGACAAGGGTGGTCTCGTGTTCGGCGGCGATATCGACGGGTACAATTCCTATGCCCAGCGCGGGAACCTTGCCACCGTCGAGCATGTCATCGAGGCAGGCAAGGCCCTCATTCCTGCCCTTTCGCGCATACGCGTGCTGCGATCCTGGGGCGGCATTATGGATATGTCGATGGACGGTTCGCCTATCATCGACAAGGTCCACCTTGACAATCTCTATCTGAATTCCGGCTGGTGCTATGGCGGCTTCAAGGCGACGCCGGCCTCCGGCTATTGCTTCGCTCACCTGATCGCGCGCGACGAGCCGCACCCGACAGCCCGCCAGATGCGGCTTGATCGTTTCCGACGCGGCTACGTGATCGATGAAAAGGGCCAGGGCGCCCAACCCAATCTGCACTGAGAGGCAAATGTCATGGCAAGTCTGATTCCGTGCCCTCATTGCGGCACGCGTCCGAAGGAAGAGTTTTCGATCAAGGGTGCAGCCCTCAAGCGTCCTCAGCCGGATGCCGGTGAGGATGTCTGGTACGATTACGTCTATCTGCGTGACAACCCGCGTGGTCCTTATGAGGAATACTGGCATCACGTGTCCGGGTGCCGCAGATGGCTGGTTGTTTCGCGTGACACGGCAAGCCACGAGGTGCTGGCCTGCCGAGACGCCTCCGGCATGACGGGGGATGCGCGATGACCAGCTATCGTCTTTCAAATGGCGGTCTGGTTGATCGCACGTCGCCCCTTTCATTCACGTTCGATGCCAAACGCTTCAACGGCCTCGCCGGGGATACGCTGGCCTCCGCGCTACTTGCCAATGGCCGGATGCTGGTCGGTCGCAGCTTCAAGTATCACCGTCCGCGCGGCATTCTGACAGCGGGTTCGGCCGAGCCGAACGCTCTGGTGACAGTGGGTCGCGGTGGCCGCACCGAACCGAACATGCGCGCCACGATGCAACCACTCTATGAAGGGCTCGAGGCGCGCAGCCAGAACCGGTGGCCCTCTCTCGACTTCGATGTCGGCGCCGTCAACGGCCTGCTTTCGCCCTTCCTCGGGGCCGGGTTCTACTACAAGACGTTCATGTGGCCTGCGGCATTCTGGGAAAAGCTCTACGAGCCCTTCATTCGTCGGGCCGCCGGGCTTGGCCGTGCATCGTTCGAAGCCGACCCCGATCGATATGAGAAGACCTGGGCGCACTGCGACCTACTTGTCGTGGGTGCTGGCGCTGCTGGCCTCTTGGCTGCCCGCACGGCGGCCCGCGCGGGCGCACGTGTCATTCTCGCGGACGAAAACCTGCTTCCCGGTGGCGGCCTGCTGGGCGAAACCGCTGTGATCGATGGTATGTCTGGCCCGGATTTTGCGGCCAGTATCCGTGCCGAACTTAAGAGCATGCCCAACGTTGAGATCCTGACCAGCACGACCGTTTTCGGCTGGTACGACGACAATGTCTTCGGCGCTGTCGAACGGGTTCAGAAGCACGTAGCCGAGCCTCTGGCTCATGTGCCCGTGGAGCGGCTATGGCGCATTGTCGCAAAGCGCGCGCTGCTGGCAACCGGTGCTGAAGAGCGACCACTTGTTTTCGGCGGCAATGACATCCCCGGCGTCATGCTTGCAGGCGCAGCACGGCAGTATCTCAATCGATATGCCGTTGCACCGGGCAAGGCGGTCACGATCTTTACCACAAACGATTCTGGCTACGGCCTCCTGGCCGACCTTGAGCGGAGCGGGGTCGAGGTTAAGGCCCTCGTGGACACACGCCGCGATGCGACGACCGCCTATTCCGGTCGTGCCCGCGTCATCAAGGGCGCTTTCGTCTCGGATGCCTATGGTGGAAAAGCGGTCGATGCGATCGACATCTGGCGCGACGGCACCAAGGAGAGAATATCGACCGATGCCGTTCTGATGTCGGGCGGGTTCAGCCCGGTCGTCCATCTCGCCTCCCAGCGGGGCCACAAGCCTGAATGGTCAGACGCGCACGGCGCCTTTCTTGCCCCCCAAGGTCTTGACGGTCTTGCGCTTGCGGGTGCCGCACTGGGCGAAACGGGAATTGCAGTTGCTTTCGAAAGCGGGGCTCGGGTTGCATCCCGCTTGCTTGAAGAGATCGGGTTTGGGGTATCCACGCCGGAGTGTCCGGTCGTCGAAGGCGATCTGGCAGCGCTCAACGCGCAGACCTGCTGGTCGTCGCCCGGCTATCGCGGGAAGGCCTTTGTCGACTATCAGAACGACGTGCATGCCAAGGATCTCGGCCTCGCGGTCCGGGAAGGCTACGGCCATGTGGAACTCGCCAAGCGTTACACCACCAATGGCATGGCGACCGATCAGGGCAAATTGTCTAACGTGAATGCCATCGGGCTTCTTGCCGAGGCGCGCCGCGTTTCACCCGCCGAAGTCGGCACGACGACCTTTCGTCCGTTTTACACCCCGGTCTCCTTCGGTGCACTGGCCGGAGCATCTCACGGGCCACATTTCCAGCCGGTTCGCAAATCGCCGCTGCACGGCTGGGCAGATAAGAACGGTGCGATATTTGTCGAAGCGGGTCTTTGGATGCGTTCGGCCTGGTTCCCTCGGTCGGGGGAAACGGGTTGGCGCGAAAGTGTTGATCGCGAAGTGAAGAACGTGCGGGAAAATGCCGGACTTTGCGATGTTTCCATGCTTGGGAAGATCGAAGTCCTGGGTTCGGATGCCGCGGAATTTCTCAATCGTGTCTATTGCAATCCGATGGGTAAATTGCCGGTCGGCAAGGCACGCTATGGCCTGATGCTGCGTGAAGACGGCATCATCTACGATGACGGAACGGTCAGCCGGATGGACGAGGAGCGCTTTTTCCTCACGACGACGACTGCTCAGGCTGCGGGTGTCCTCAGCCATATGGAATATTATGCGCAGGCGATATGGCCGGAGCTCGATGTTCATCTTGCCTCAGTGACGGATCAATGGGCGCAGATGGCAGTCGCCGGGCCCAAATCGCGCGCGATCCTGCAAAAGCTGATCGACGACGATATCTCCAATGAAGCGTTTCCATACCTCGCTACCCGTTCCGTAACCCTCATGGGTGGCAGGCTTTCCGGGATGCTTTTCAGGCTGTCCTTCTCGGGTGAGCTCGCCTATGAGCTGGCGGTTCCTGCGGATTTCGGCGAGGCCGTAGCCGATGCCCTGATGGACGCCGGTTCCGAACACGGGCTGCAGCCCTACGGCGTTGAGGCGCTTGCCGTGCTGCGCATCGAAAAGGGTCACGTGACCCACAACGAGATCAATGGCAACGTCATCCCGGCGGATCTGGGTTTCGGCAAAATGGCGGCCATGTCCAAGGCTGATTTTGTCGGCCGCCAGATGTTGAGCCGCGAGGCGATGGTCGCTGATAACCGGCACCAGCTCGTTGGGGTCATGCCTCTCGATCCTTCACGCGGTTTCAAGACGGGCTCCCTGATCCTCAAGAAGGATGATCCAGCGATCCTTGAGAACGATCAGGGTTACATTTCTTCCAGTTGCTATTCGCCGCATCTCGGCTCGACGATTGGTCTGGCTCTGGTCAAGTCCGGCAGTGCACGTCATGGGGAAGAAGTGGTCGCCTGGAACAGCCTTCGCAACGAATTTACGCCAGCGCGTCTCGTTTCGCCGCATTTCATCGATCCGGAGGGGAGCAAGCTCCATGTCTGAGCCCAAATTTCTCGACTTCGCGCTCGTCCGCAGGCCCCCGGTCGCAGACTCCGAAATCATAGAACGCGCAGGGGTGACCATTGCGCCGGTGCCGGATGGCACGATCCTGCAGCTCATCGGAAAGCCGACGCTCAAAGACAGCCCTTCTGTTGAAGGCGCCGACCTGCGACCCGCCGGCCCCGGACAGTGGTTTGCAGTGTTCGATGAGGCCCTGTCTCCATCGCGGATAGAAGCGGTTCGACTTGCCTTAAGAGAGAGCGTCAGCATCATCGACCAGAGCCATGGTCGCAAACGCTTCAGGCTGCAGGGACCATCCGTTCGGCGCGTACTTTCAAAGGGAACCGGTGTGGATCTTCACGCCGATCTATTCCCCATCGGGGCTGCAACGTCGACGCTGTTCGGACATGTGACCGTGCACCTGACCCGAACGGGTGAAGATGTATTCGAACTCATGGTTCTGCGTGGCTTTGCAGAAAGCCTTTGGCACGACCTCGAACAGATGGCTGCGCCACTAGGCTGACTGCGGCTTCAAACCTGCGACAGTGCTTGGCCGTTCGACTTGTCGAACAGGTAGATCCTTTCGGAGGCAATTTTCAGCCTGATCGACTTGCTGGCAATGATCTCGCGACCAAGCGTCGCCGCGATTGTGAGAGATGGTTCGGTTTCCGTCACAACATAGGTCATCGATCCAGTCTGCTCTACGAGAGCAACTGGAAGTGTGAGGATGTTGAGATCGCCATCGAGGGCCGGCACGAGGTCCTCCGGTCTCAGCCCCACCACAACGCTTTCGCCGGAGGGGCGACGCCCGTTGAATTTCAGCGTTATCTCGCCGGGGAGAGCAAGCCTGACATGCTGGCCATCTTCAGTGATCGTGCCTTCCAGGAAGTTCATTGCAGGTGAACCGATGAAGCCTGCAACGAAACGGTTGACCGGCTTGTCGTAAAGTTCGAGCGGTGCGCCCTGCTGTTCGACGATGCCTGCGCGCATGACAACGACATGGTCTGCCATTGTCATGGCTTCGATCTGGTCATGCGTCACGTAAACCGAAGTTGCGCCGAGGCGATTGTGGAGCTTGCGGATTTCGGCCCGCATCTGCACGCGAAGCGCTGCATCAAGGTTGGAGAGCGGCTCATCAAACAGAAACGCCTTTGGCTGGCGGATGATGGCGCGGCCCATGGCGACACGCTGGCGCTGGCCGCCCGAAAGCTCGCGCGGATAGCGCCCGAGAAGTTGTCCGAGGCCAGTAATCCCCGCAATTTCCTCAGCCTTCTTGTGCGCTTCGGCTTTGGATATGCCCTTCAGCCGGAGTGAGTAGGTGAGGTTCTGTTCGACGGTCATGTGCGGGTAGAGCGCGTATGACTGGAACACCATGGCGATATCGCGCGACCGAGGCGGAAGGCGCGTTACATCCTGACCGGAAATGCTGATTGCGCCGCTGGAAATGGTCTCGAGACCTGCAATTGTTCGCAAGAGGGTGGACTTGCCGCAGCCCGATGGCCCGACAAGGGCAACAAACTGGCCCTGCGGAATGGAGATGTCGATGCCACGCAGCGCATGGTAGGCGCCATAGTGCTTCTGGATGTTCGAGAGTTGGATCTGTTGGGTCATTTGAGCGCTCCCGAGGTCAGGCCGCTGACAATACGACGCTGCAGCATGACGAAGAGGATAAGGATGGGTGTGACATAGATGGCCGAGAAGGTCATGATCCCGGTCCAGTCTGAGGCGTTTGGCCCGATGAAGAACTGCAGCCCGACCGTCGCTGGCTGATAGGCGCGATCGGTGATGAGCGAACGGGAGTAGACGAATTCGCCAAGCGATTGCAGGAAGATCAGGATGGCCGAAACGAGGATGCCATTGCGGGCAAGTGGGACGGCGATCATCAGGAATGCGCCGATGCGGCTGTTGCCGTCGACCAGCGCTGCCTCTTCGAGTTCACGCGGCACCTGGGTGAAGGCCGCGCGCACCAGCACGATATAGAGAGGCAGCTTGTTGGCTGCGGTCGCCAGAATGACGCCTGTGCGCGGCCATGACAGCATGCCGAGCTGGCTGAATGCGACGAAGATCGGCGTGATCATCAGCGACGGCGGCAGAACCTGCAGCATGAGCACCAGGAAGAGCGCAATGTCCATCCAGATCGAGCGGACGCGCGCCAGTCCGTAGGCGCAGCCGGTCCCGAAGACCACGACCAGCGCGACGCAACCGCAGGCAATGACGATCGAGTTCTTGATGAACGAAGGCATGCCCATGCCGGTCCAGACGCGCGCGACCTGCAGTTCCGGCGCGTGTGGCCAGAATGTCGGCGGGTTCATGAATGTCTCGGAATTGGATTTGAGCGCCGTGACATACATCCAGTAGAGCGGAAAGAGATAGAGCGCGACAATGGCGATGGCGATCGCCAGGAGAGCCCAGCGTTTCCAGGGTTGGTTAGACAACATGTTCGTGCCTCGTCGAGCGGACATAGACTGCGGCCACGAAGACCACCAGGAGGATCATGAAGACCGAAACCACCGAGCCGTGGCCGATGCGATACTGACGGAACGCCAGGTCCCACGACCAGTATTGCAGCACATTGGATGCATTCGACGGTCCGCCTTGCGTGAGTGCTGCAAAGAGATCGAACTGCTGCAGGGTGAAGATGATGCCAAGCGATATGACCGCACCGAGTTGCGCCCGCATCATCGGCAGAGTGATGGTGAAGAAGCGCTGGATTCGCGTCGCGCCGTCAAGTTCGGCGGCTTCGTAAATATCTGCCGGGATTGCGGCAAGTCCGACAGACAGCAGGATCATGTTGAACGGTATGCCGAGCCAGATATTGGCAATGATCACCGAGTAGATCGAAATCGAGGGATCCGAGAGCCAGAAGATATGCTGCTTGATGATCCCGAGAGACTGAAGTGCCCAATTGAGCACGCCAAAGTCACCTGCCAGAATCCAGCCCCAGAGCGCGCCGACGACGAGGCCAGGCATGATCCAGCCGGCCAGAAAGAGGCCGCGGAGCCAACTGGCGCCCGGAAAATCAAGCCTGAAGAAAAGCGCCAGTGCAAGCCCGATCAGCAATTGCCCAAGCACTGACAAAAGCACGAATTTTACCGTGTGCCAGACGATCGTTCGGAACAGCGGATCGCCAACGATATCGCGATAGTTCTGAAGTCCCACAAACGGCCGCTTGAACGTTGCGATCGTGAAGAGGTCGACGCTTTGAAATGAAATGACCAGATTGTAGATCAGCGGAAACGCGGAAAATGCGACCAGATAGCCGAGCGCCAGGATTACCAGGACGCTATCGAACCCGCCGCCATCGCGAAACACTCGATTGAACCGAAGCATGTCTTCTCCATTCTTGAGCAGCCCGCGAACGCCTCGGGGAGCGTTCGCGGGCCTTTCACAAGTTTTGGTCAGTCAGCCCTATTTGCCAAGGACGCCGTTGATCGACGTCTGGGCCGTCGCCAGCGCATCGTCTGCGGAGGATTGGCCTGTCAGGGTCGTCTGGATCGCGGTCTGTATTGCCTTGGAAATCTTCGCCCAGTCCGGGCTCGGGCCGCGGTTGCGTGCGAACTTCATCGATTCATTGAAGACCGCGAATGCTTCCGGATAGTTCGGCTTGTCGATGGTGACCGGATAGGCCGGCATGTAGCCGAACTCGTTCCAGACACGCGGCATCTGCTGATACATGTATTCAACGAAGCGGAACGCCTCTGCCGGATGCTTGGAGTTGGCAACGATCACGTTGTCGCCTTCACCAAGAGCCGACGCGCGGGGTGCGCCGTCTTCCGGAACCGGGAGCAGGGCGACGCGGAAGTCGAACTTCGCGTCCTTGCTCATCCGCGGCAGTTCCCAGGGACCGGAAATGTCCATGGCAGCACTGCCGGCATTGAACGTGCCGGTCGAATCCCACTGGCCGCGGATCAGCGTATCCTTGGAAGCGATGCCTTCATCGATAAACTTCTTCCAGAGATTGAGCGCTTTGACGCCGCCGGGCGTGTTGACGTTGTCATAATTGCCGCCGGTCATCTGCAGCCACGGCAGGAACTGGAATGTTCCTTCTTCAGATGCAGCAGCCGAGAAGGCCAGACCATAAACGCCCTTGTCCGGCTGGGTCAGCTTCTTGGCATCGGCATAAAGCTCGTCCCAGGTCTTCGGCGGCTTGGCCGGATCGAGGCCCGCGGCCTTGAACATGTCAGCGTTGTAGTAGAGCGCAATCGTGTTCGCGCCGCGCGGAATACCGTAGATGCCACCGTTGTAGGTAACGGATGCCAGCGGGCCCGGGAAGATCTGGTCGAGCTTGATGACCGAGCTCTTGTCGATCATCGGCTTCATGTCGAGCAGAAGGTTGTGCGAGGCAAACAGCGCGACATCCGGATTGTCGATGTAGGTGACGTCCGGCGCTTCGCCCGTGGCCATGGCCTTTGCAAGCTCGTTGACCATGTCGGTGAACTGAACCGAACGGACGTTGACCTTCACGTCCGGGTTCTTGGCCATGAACTCCTCGGCCATCTTGTAGTGATATTCGCCGGGCCGGTCGATGGTCCAGAGATTGATCGTCACCGGATCGGCCCAAGCGGGCGCCGATACGCTGGCGATAGCCAGTACTCCCAATGTTTTTGCGATATTCATGATGCTCTCCTCCTTTGATCATGAAAAATGGGCCGGATTGCCGGCATTCCTTCTCAAAGCAGCGACGGGTCGCCACCTTCATATTGCGCGGTGATATTGACGAAATCACCGCCACGGCTGCGCTTCAGGTAGTTCAGTGCGTGGATCTGGCCGGTCATTTCGAGCGCATCTCGATAGACCGGATCATGCCAGCCCTCGATGTCGAGCGAGCCCTGGTATCCGCCGAGGCGGAGCTCGCTGATGATGTCCGTCCAGTTGCTGTCGCCGAAGCCCGGCGTGCGCATGAAGACGAAAGGATGCTTGCCGAAAATCCCGTGTTCGCGCACGACATCCCACCGCACCGTCGCGTCCTTTCCGTGGACGTGGAAGATCTTCTTGACCCACTTGCGGATCTGCGGCAGCGGATCGATCAGATAGACCAGCTGGTGGCAGGGCTCCCATTCGAGGCCGAGATTGTCGTCTGGCGTCTCGTTGAACATCAGCTCCCAGGCGTCAGGATTGTGAGCGATATTCCAGTCGCCGGTCTGCCAGTTGCCATCCATGGCGCAGTTTTCAAAGGCGATCTTGACGCCCTTGTCGGCGGCGCGCTTGGCGAGATCGCTCCAGATTTCCTTGTAGCGGGACAGGCTGTCGGTCAGTGGCTTGCCGCGCAGGCGGCCGGTGAAGCCGGCCACGCAGGTCGCGCCGAAATGATGCGCGTTGTCGATGCAATCTTTCCAGCCCTGAAGGGTCTCCAGGTCCATCTTGTCGCCTTCGAGCGGATTGCCGAACATACCGAGCGTGGAGATGGTGATGTCGCGATCGCCGATGGCCTCGACACAACGTTTGCCGAGTTCGGCCAGGTTCTGACCATTGGTCGTCTGCCAGAAAAAGGGCTCGAAGCTCTCAAAGCCGAGATCACCAATCTGTGCGATCCGCTCGGCGGCCTGGCCGCCTGAGGCGGCAACCATGGTGCCGATGCGGATGGATTTTGCTGGGTTCGTCATCATATGTCCTTTCATCAGGATTCGATCGGGCGGCGTGTGCCCGAAGTCGCGCTTTCAATGGCTGCAAAGACCATCGCGAGGCTTTGAATGTTGTCGCTGCCGACAGTGAGCGGCGTTTTGCCGGTGAGAACGGCATGTACGAAGTCGCTGATCACGCCGGCATGGCCTTCGGTCAGGGGTTCGGTCAGTGCGGGAGGATCGATCGGGGCCAGAGGCCTGAAAAAGCCTTCGTCGCCGACGACAACATGCGCATCGAAGTCCTCATTGCCGTCCCAGAGCAGGGTGCCCTTGGTGCCGATGATGCGCCACGTGCTTTCCCAGGCAGTATTGGCGCCTTCGGCGCACCACGAGCCGCGATAGGTCATCGTCACGCCGTCTTCGAAATCGAAGAGCGCGTCGGCTGACGCGCCATGCGCATACCAGGAGCCCTGCGGATTGGTCTCTCTGCAATAGACATGGGTCGGCTTCTTGCCGATCACATAGCGGGCTGCATCGAAAGTGTGGATCGCCATATCGAGAAGAAGCACATGGTCCATTTCATCGCGGAAGCCGCCAAAATGCGCGCCAATGAAAAAGTCGACATGCACCGACGTCAGCGTGCCAAGCGCTCCGGATTCGATCAGCGCCTTTACACGGCGGATGCCCTTCAGGAAGCGCCGGTTCTGAATGATTGCATGAATGCGGTCCACAGTCCGGGCAGCGTTGATCAGGTCCCGCGCCTCGGCAAGCGTATTGGCCATCGGCTTTTCGGAAAGCACGTGGCAGCCGGCCGCCAGCGCTGCTTCAACGACACCCTTCCGGGCAGGCGGCACGACGAGGTCGAAAACCAGATCGGGTTTCAGGCGCGTCAACGCTCCGGCGAGATCGTTGCTCAGGAACGCTTCGTTCAGTCCGTGCTTGGATGCGCGCTCGGCAGCGACATTCACGTCGAGGTCGACGAGGCCGACGACCTTTACATTTTCCGCAAGAAATGGGGTGTCACGAAGCGCATTGAGCCAGCCATCAGACATAGCTCCGCACCCCGCCATAACGGCGGTCAGCATTCAGATTCTCCTCCCAAGAGCTGCCAATTCCTCTTCGGCAGCCGTTTTGTAAACGTTTACGAAAGTTGTCACGGCCCTTGATCCGTGTCAAGAGAGTTTGGAAACGTTTACGAGGGGGCGATGATCAATATCCGTCGGTTGGCCGATCACCTGAATATTTCGATCGGCACCGTGTCGCGTGCGCTCAACAATCGGCCGGGCGTTCATCCCGAGACGTTGGAGCGTGTGCTCAAGGCCGCCTCCGAGCTTGGCTATGTGCCAAACCAGTCGGGGCGAAGCCTGAGAACGGGTGCGACGAACACCATTGGATTTGTTGTGGAAACCGGTCATCCGGCGAACCAGTCCGGTGACCAGTTCTTCTATGTTGTTCTCGACGCAATGAACCTCTATCTGGCGGAAAAGGGCTACGACCTCGTCATATTGCCCTGTCATTCTGCCGATGACCCGGTGGAGTTCCTTTCCCGTGTAATTGCGCGCCGGACGGTTGATGCCATCGTGATCACCGCGACGAGGCGGATCGACCACCGTATCGCCATGCTTGCAAAATCGAAACTTCCGTTCCTGTCGCTGGGCCGAAGTGAAACGCCGGGCAATGGCTCGTGGATCGACCTGGATTTCGAAGGCGTGGCGCGCCGCTCCGTGGAAGAGGCCGTCAGGAAAGGTCATCGGCGTATCGCCGTTGGTTTGCCCGACAATGATGTTGCGCTCGGCTTCCACTACAAGGATGGCTATCTCAAAGGGCTTGCCGAAGCCGGCATTCCCGTCGATGAAAGCATGATCTTCCGGTTGCCGACCAGTGAGCAGGGTGGATATGGTCTCGGGCATCGGATCGCGGCGCTGCAGGAACGCCCAACCGCGCTTTTGCTCTGTTCGGAGGTGATGACGCCGGGTGTGTATGCGGCGCTGACAGAAGCCGAGTTGCAGCCGGGCGTCGACCTGTCGATCGTTGCCTTCAGACAGAACCCGCTGATGCGCTATCTGTCGCCGAGCCCTGCGTGCTTCCAGCTCGACCTCAGTGCGTTGGGCACGAGGCTTGGAACGCTCGTTCTCGATCTCCTTTCCGCGCAGGAAGGTGCCGCAGAACCGCGAGGCGAAATCGTGCCGATGACCTATCTCGGCGGTGAATCCCTTGGACCCGTCAAGGGTAGCTGATGCATTGATCAACGGGCCGCAACCACGGCCTGGATCAAACAAAATCAAACGAAATCGGCCTCTTGTCCTCTCACGCCATGGAGATGTCGCAAACGGTATCGCAGTGCAAAAACGGGTATGTTGATATCGGGATGCTTGAGGTGCCGGGGAGCTGTTGAGGCTTTCCGGAGAATTGGGAAGCCGGTCATAAACCCGGCGCTGCCCCCGCAACGGTAGCAGAACTGAAGAGTGACGGGAGTCCACTGGGCAACAGACCGCCATACGTCCGAAAGGTCGGTGCGCGGGTGCCTGGGAAGGGGTCACTCAAGTCCGGGAGGACGGTTCTGGAGCCCGGAAACCAGCCCAGGCTGTTCAACCAGACTGATCGCGGTGGGCGGTCGGGAGGCGGATGGCTATGCACCCGCGCGATCACGCGTGGTATTTGCATCGCGCGCTCGTTTCCACTCCTCCACAGGCCCAGTCCTTGTCACGACCGAGGACAGACCATGGATATTCGTTCCGATATGCTTTCGCGCTTGAAGGCCCGCGACCAGGGCTTCACGCTGGATCGCCCCTTCTATCTCGACCAGGACTATTTCCGCCAGGATCTCGAGCATATCTGGTACAAGGACTGGCTCTTTGTCGGCCATGACTGTGAGCTGGTTAAACCCGGCGATTACATGACCGTGCAGATCGGCGAATACCCGATCGTGATCGTGCGCGGCAACGACGGCCGCGTGAACGCGCTGCACAATTCCTGCCGCCATCGCGGATCGCGCGTCTGCAGCGAACATCGCGGTTCCTCGGCAAAGCTGGTCTGCCCTTATCATCAGTGGACCTACGACCTCGACGGCAAGCTGCTTTATGCGCGCCAGATGGGTGACAATTTTGATGCCGGAAAATTCGGCATGAAGCCGGTCGCCTGCGAAACTGCGGGCGGTTACATCTTCATTTCGCTGGCCAGCGAACCGATGGATTTCGCGCCCTTCCGGGCGATGATGGAACCCTACTTCCTGCCGCATCGCCTGCGCGACGCCAAGGTTGCCTTCGAAAGCACCATCATCGAAAAGGGCAACTGGAAGCTCGTCTGGGAAAACAATCGCGAATGCTATCACTGCGCGGGCAACCATCCGGAACTGTGCAAGACCTATCCGGAAGCGCCGTCTGCGACCGGGGTCTCCGGCGCCGAGGATGATCCGGAGACGGTGGAGCACTGGCAGAAGTGCGAAGAGATCGGCCTGCCGAGCAAGTTCCACATGGATGGCCATGGCCAGTTTCGCGCGGCCCGCATGCCGCTGCTCCGCGACGCCGTGAGCTACACGATTTCCGGTCGCAAGGCCGTGCAGATGCGCCTATCGGACCAGATCAATATGGACCGGATCGGCACGCTCCTGCTGTTCCACTATCCCACGACGTGGAACCATATCCTGTCGGATCATGCCGTCACCTTCCGCGTGCTGCCGATCAGCGCAACCGAGACGGCCGTGACGACCAAGTGGCTCGTTCACAAGGATGCAGTTGAAGGGATCGATTACCGGCTGGATGAGCTCACCCATGTCTGGACCGAAACCAACGATCAGGATCGACAGATCGTCGAGGAAAACGCCCGCGGGATTGCCTCGCTCGCCTATGAGCCCGGACCGTATTCCGAGATGCATGAAGGCGGGGTCGCCCAGTTCGTGGAATGGTACTCGAACTTCATGATTGATAGGCTCTCGGGCCGCAAGCCGCTCCGTTCGGTCGCTTGAGAGGTTCACCGCCATGAACATGCAGCCGCTCATGGGTCGTGTTCCGGATGCGCTTCATCTCGATGAGATGAAGCCATGGAACTCCGCGCGCCAGATGCTTGTTTGCCTGAGTGTTGCCGACGAAGCACCGGATGTGAAGACATTCTCCTTCGCTGTGGAGGGTGGCGGCTGGTTTCGCTACCTTCCCGGCCAGTTCATCACGGTCGAGCTTCGCACCGGGGCTGGCGATCTGCATCGCACATACACGATCTCCTCCACGCCCTCACGGCCCTACGCTCTGTCGATTACCGTCAAGGCTCAAGCCACAAGCGTCGGTACGCGCTGGATGTTTGAAAACATCAGACCCGGCAGCCGGTTGCGGGCTTACGGGCCCGCAGGCCATTTCACGCTGACGAGGCCGCTGGCGCAGAAATACCTGTTCATATCGGCAGGTTCCGGCGTCACGCCGATGATGTCCATGCTGCGGTTCCTGGCGGACTGCGCGCCGCAGATGGATGTGACGTTCCTCAACGCCTCGCGTCGGCCGGAAGAGATTGTCTTTCGCAGCGAACTCGAGCTTCTGGCGACGCGCATGCCGAACCTGAAGCTCGGTTTCATTCCCGAAACCTCATCACCGGCTCACCCATGGCCGGGCTTGACGGGACGGATCGATCACCTCAAGCTTCGGCTTCTCTCTCCGGATTTCCTGAAGCGCGAAGTCTACTGCTGTGGCCCCGATCCTTTCATGAAGGCTGTCAGTGGCCTGCTGCGCTCCGAAGGCTTTGATATGGGGCGCTATCATGAGGAGAGCTTTGGTCTTGCGCCGACGCCGGTGGTTGCCGGTGTTGGCGATGAAGCGGTCCATACGACTGAGCTGAAAGCTACCGCCGGTGTTACGATCGACTTTCTGTCGACGGGCGAGCGTGGCGCGTGCCAGCCGGGCGAGACCGTTCTGCAGGTTGCGCGCTCAGTCGGCGTGCGAATTCCCGCAGCCTGTGAAAGCGGCCTTTGCGGCACCTGCAAGGTCAAGAAGCGTTCCGGCGAAGTGACCATGAACCACAATGGTGGCATCTCGGAACGCGAGATCGAAGACGGGTTGATCCTGGCCTGCTGCTCTCGCCCAATCGGTGCGCTGGAGATCGAGGCGTGAGCGAGACTAGCCGGTCAAGGGTCAGTCCAGATTCAACATCAAAGTCTATCTTCTTTGCGTGGCTATTGATGCTGCCTGACAGCGTCGATGTTACGCATGCTGCAAGATCTGCAATCACTGAAATTATTGGTAAGCAGAACTTTGATGACCGGGAAGCGGAAATAGCCGACCTCCTAAGACAGGTGTTGGTCCGGCCTCATAGGGTAAACCGTCGCGCTCGGGCGCAAAGGCATTGAATGACGCGGCATTTTTTCGGAGTAACCTACAACAATAAGATGTGAGTTGCGGGATATCTGTCTCGAATTCAATTTTAGATTTTGACACAGTATCCCCACTATGTGCGATTGGGGGACAAAGTCATGAAAGCTTACGGTTCAATATTTGGTGTTCTGGTTACTGCAATCGTAGCGTTGGCTAACGCGGCCTTCTCCTCGGAGGTTCCCGAGAGCTGGAAGCATTCTATGACCGATGATCCAGCGACAAATTACTATCTTGCCAAGGTGACGTTGCCGCTCAACAATCGCGATGCCGAACTTTTACGCACAGTCTACGTCACCAAACTGGCGCTGTATTTTTGCAGTGGCGTCAAAATTAATGCGCGTATCGCCAACAAGTATTTGAGTGACCATGCCTTTTATAAGCTGAAGGGAAAAGCATGGTCTGAGGCGGAATTTTTAGTGCGCGACAACCTGCGCGGCACAACTGAACGGGAGATCGCGCATCTATGCGCCGGGCTTGACTATATGTTTGGCCACAAGGGTACTATCGCTGCCGACCTGTTAAAGCTGAAAAATCCTCGGCTAGCGCATTACTCTGATGACTCGAGCGCTCCATATATTGGCATGCCTATCATTAAGCCGGGCAAACCCTGATTTCATATCACGCTGCAGACTGTCTTCGTCTCCAGATAGTTATCGAGACCCGGGGCACCGTTTTCGTAGCCCCAACCGGATTGCTTGTGGCCGCCTTTGGGCAGTTCTGGCGAGAAATAGGAATGGCAATTGATCCAGATCGTGCCCGCCTTGATCTGGCTCGCGAGGCGGTGGGCGGATGAGAGGTCCTGCGTCCAGACACTGCCTGCCAGCCCGAACGTTGTGTCATTGGCGTAGGCAATCGCCTCATCCGGCTCGTCAAACGGTGTGACTGCCACGACCGGACCGAAGATCTCTTCGCGCATCATGCGCATGTCGGGCCTGACGGAGGTGACGACTGTCGGCTCGTAAAACGTGCCGTGTTCACCAAACTGATGGCCGCCAGCCGCGATTTCCGCTCCGTCGATGGCGCCTTCCGCAATGAAGCCTGCCACACGGTCGGCCTGCTTGCGGTTGACGAGCGGGCCAAGGTCGGTGGTTTCGTCAAGGCCGTGGCCAAGGGTCATACTGCCCGCAGATTTCGCAAGCCCGTCGACCAACTGATTGTAGATCGTCCGATGGGCATAGACGCGCGAGCTGGCGACGCAGACCTGGCCGGAATTGGAGAAAATGCCTCGGGCAATTCCGGGCACGGCCATTGACAGATCCGCATCGGGCATCACGATCGCCGGAGATTTGCCGCCGAGTTCCAGCGTGAGCTTCTTGAGGTTTCCACGCGCCGCGCCGACAATCAGCTTTCCGACTTCGGTCGAGCCGGTAAAGGCAACTTTGTCGACATCGGGATGTGCGGTCAGTGCTGCACCGACGGTTTCGCCGAGACCTGTCAGAATATTGACGACACCGGGTGGCAAACCGGCTTCAAGCATCAACTCGCCGAGGCGGAGTGCTGTGAGTGATGTTTCCTCGGCAGGCTTGAGGACCACGGTGCAGCCGGCTGCAAGCGCAGGGGCGAGCTTCATCGCCTCCATCAACATCGGCGAATTCCATGGCGTGATGGCCGCAACGACACCGATCGGCTCGCGCGTCGTGTAGGCGAAAATCTGTTTTCCTTCCGGTTGGTAGCTGATCGATGTCGGGATTGTCGTACCCAGGATTTTCGTCGCAAAGCCGGCATAGTAGCGAAACTGCTCGGCAGAGGCGGGGATCTCCCCGAAGCGCCCCGTGCGATAGCTCTTGCCCTGATCCAGCGTTTCGAGTTCCGCAAGTTCCTCGACATGCGCGTCGATGAGGTCGGCTATCCGCCACAGGAGCTTGCCGCGCGCCGATGGCGTGAGGCCGCGCCATGCTTTTGAGTTCAATGCCGCGCGTGCGCTGGCAACCGCCGCATCAACATCGGCGAAGGTTGCTTCGGAAAGATCGGCCAGGTGACGGCCTGATGCGGGGTCGAAGGAGGCGAATACACCGCCGCCTTCCGCGTCTCGCCAGCGGCCGTCAATCAGCAACTGCTTGCGGCGACGGGCAAGAAACGCCTTCGCGCCTTCGGTGCGAGGCTCGACGTTGGTGAGTGCAAGGGTCATGTCAGGCTCCCGCCAGAATGGATGTTTCACGCAGGAGGCGGACTGCGGACAATGCGCCTCTGATAATCGAATGATAGCCGGTGCACCGGCAGATATTGCCCTCAAGAGCACTGCGAATGGTATCTTCATCCGCTTGCGGATTACGCGTCAGGAGATCGATCAAGGCCATCACGAAACCCGGTGCGCAATAGCCGCACTGGAAGGCATTTTCGGCAATCATCGCCTTGCGTATGGTTGCCGCAAGCTGATGCCCTGCCAATCCCTCGGTCGTGGTGATGTCGGCACCTTCAAGCTGGTAGGCCATGAGCAGGCAGCTGTTGACTGCCCTGCCGTCCATCAACACCATGCATGCACCGCATCGCCCGATGGAGCAGGCTTCCTTTGTGGCGGTCTGTGCCAAATCCTCGCGAAGGATTGTCACGAGGCGCCTTTCGGGATCTGCCTCGATCCGTTGCGGCTCTCCATTGAGGACGAAAGAAACCTTCATTGGCCGACCTCGAGCGCCGTAAGTATCGTTTCCGGCGAAAAGGGTGTGACGGCGGGAAGATAGCCCGTTGCAGCGAAGATCGCGTTGGCAATGGCAGGTGTGACGGCGCCAATTCCCAGTTCACCCGACCCACGCGGCCCAAGATCGTCGGCGGGGTCCAGGCTCTCTAGCGCAAAGGCCTGCATGGCACCGGGCGCGTCCTGAATGCCCGGCATCATATAGGTGTCGAGGTTTGTGTGAGTATGCGCTGCGTCCGGCATTGGCATGTCCTCGCTCAACGTGAAACCAAGCCCCTGGATCGCACCACCTTCAAGCTGACCGAGATAGGCCGCCATGTCCATAACCGGCCCGGCGGCGGAGTGCTGATGAAGATCAAGCACCCTGACTTCGCCTGTCACGCTGCTGACGGCCACACGGGCGAGCGCCGCACCGAAGGCAAAGATCAGCCGCGCGTTGCCCGCGCTGTAATCGTTCTTCGGAAATTCATAAGCGACGGTAACAGAAGGAAGTGCCTTTTCATCAAGCGCTTGCGCCAACGTCTTGTAGCTGATGATGATGTCTCCGCTGTTCGAACCACGTTCGACCATGCCGCCCACACCGAGCGTCAGCGTTTCCGGATCGCGGTTCAAAAGGGTCCCCGCCGCAAGACGCATCTGGCGTGAAAATTCGGGTGCCGCCATGCGTGTCGATGCCCAGACAACCGAGGTGCCGCGAGACGCCGTCGTCGATCCGGACTCCGGCGCGAGCCTGGTATCTCCGGTCGCGGTGCTGACATCATCGCGAGAACAACCGAGTTCCCGGGAGACGGTTGCCTTGATCAGGCTTAGGAGGCCCTGGCCGATTTCATCCAGCCCGAAGCCGCCTTCGATAAACCCGTCCCGCGTAAGGCAAAGCCGTCCTCCAGATGGATCCGGCACCACTGAACCGAGCCCGTTGCCCTGATAGTTCAGTGCCATTCCTGTTCCGATGATCCATTCTCCGTCCATGGATCGACCCTGTGGAGCGTGCCAGAGTGCTGAACCTTCGGCCGTCGCCAGCATCTCGTCTGAACGCTCCGTTGGGGCAACTGTCTGGCCGAGATAGCCGGGCATGCCGGCCTGTCTCAGATTGCGGCGGCGGATTTCAAATGGTGAAAGGTCACATAAAGAAGCCAGCCGATCCATCTGGCATTCGATCGCATAGGTCATCTGATTGGCGCCAAAACCGCGAAATGCGCCGCAGACCCCATTGTTGGTATAGGCAAGGCGACCATGGGTCTGAACATTTTCAATGACGTAAGGACCTGCGGCATGCTCCAGAGCCGTTTCCAGAACGCCCGGGCCGAGTGACGCGTAAGCGCCTGCGTCCGCCAGTACCTCAACCTGCTGTGCGACAAGCCGGCCGTCCGCGTCGATCCCGGTTCGCATACGGATGGTCATCGGATTTCGCTTTTGCCCCGCCAGAACGGATTCGGCGCGCGAGAGCTGCAAACGGACAGGCCTGCCCGACTTCAGCGCCAGCAAGGCCAGAGCCGGCTGGACGGTGAGTTCATCCTTGCCGCCGAATGCGCCGCCGGTTGGCGATGTGACCACGCGGATTTTCTCTTCAGGCATCGCCAATATGCGCGAAAGCTGCAGTCGGTCGCGACCGCCATGTTGGCCCCCTGCAAACATGTTCAGTGTGCCGGCCTCATCCACAAAGGCGTAGCCGCCTTCTGTTTCCATGAACCCATGCATCTGGCGCGGCGTCACATAGGTTTCTTCGACGATATGGCGGGCGGCTGCGAAACCCGCCGCGATATCGCCACGGCCGAAATGCAGCTCGCGCTGCAGATTGCCGCTTGCATGCACGACAGGTGCGTCTGGCGCCAGTGCAGCCTCGGGGCTGTCGACGACCGGCAGCGGTTCGTATTCAACGCGGATCAGGGATAGAGCCTGTTCCGCGATTTCAGCGGTGGCCGCAGCCACTGCGGCGACCGGATCTCCCCGGTGACGAACCTTGTCTTGGCAGAGTGCGGGCTGGTCCTGAATGACAATCCCGAAAGCATTGAGGCCGCTGATATCGCGATGGGTAACGACCGCGACAACGCCCGGGAGCGCTTCGGCCTGTCGCGTATCGATCGAGAGGATCCGGGCATGGGGAACGCCAGCGCGCAGGATGCGGCCGACGAGCATGGCAGGCTCCCGCTGATCGGTGAGATAGGCGAGGCGGCCGGCAACCTTTGCTTCTATGTCCGGCCTGATGTGCCACCGGTCAGGGTTTGCTGTCCGATCCAGTGCTATTTCTTCCGGCAGATGCATCCGGATGGGCACAGCATGGCGGGCCTGCGCGATAGAGCTGAATTCCAGAGAGCCGCCGAGCGCATGAACGATCGCATTTGCGCCAGCCCTGCGACGATAGTCGCCCGACCGCATAGCGTCATCAGGCGCAATGATTGTCTCCATCAGGCAGGCGTGAAGCCGTTGCCAGTCAATCGCTTCGATTGGACTGCCTTTCAGAATCGCCTCGGCTTCGCTCAAGCGCCGCGGTGGAACGACACCTCCGCCGACAGCAAGCGCAGCATCGGCAACCAATCCGGAAGGTTGGACGTCAAGTTGACCCGCGACATTGATGACGCTGGGCGTGAAGGCCGCGCGCAAACCGATCTTGCGGAAAAAATGACGTCCGCCTTGCCCGATCGTGCTCAATCCGATGGCGATGGTCATTTCGTCATGGCGGGCAGGTGTGTCGAGCCATTCAGCCAGACTTTTGGCTGAAACGCCATCACCGGTCGCGATGTCGAGCCATGCATCAAGGCAGAGTAGAGCAGGGATGACACACCCCGTTCGCCCCGCGATATTGCCGCCAAGGGTCGCCAGGTTGCGCACTGATGGAGCCGCAACTTTGGCAGTCGCCATGCGCAGCATCGGGAGTTTCTCTGCGATGTCGGCGTGTTGCAAAATCTCGTCGAGCGGGGTTGTTGCGCCGATGCGCAGGCCCGTCTGCGTCTGTGAAATGCCTTTCAGGCCTGCAATGCGGGAAATATCGACGAGGTGTCGAGGTTTTGCGAAACCCTTTGCCCATTCCAGTTGCAACGCGCTGCCGCCTGCTACAAGTCGCGCGTTCCCAAGCTGGAGGTGATCCAGTGCCTCCTCGACAGACGAAGGTGCAGTCACCTCCATCAGTGGCCTCCAGCCGTCGTGCCGAAACGCACGCCCTTTTCCTTGAGCCAGCGGCGGTACGCGATCGAAGACGAATCCGCGCGCGTCGGGATTTCGGCGCGCGGCTCGAGCGGGAGCAAAAGTGGTCGCTGATTTTCGACGATGATCCGGTCCTGCATGAAGATCACCTGCTCGAACTTCAGAAGGTCATTGTCTGTGGAAACGCTGTCCACGAGATACATGACGGGCTGGGCCCGGCAGAGACCTTCCTCCATCGGCTGAATGAAGAGTGCAATCGCGTCCAGCCGGTTGGGAGACGTGGGGCAGACGCGGTAAAGCATCACCACGAACGGTGACGGAACGCGGTAGGTAAGGTGCACGAAATCGCCCTTGTCCTCAGTGGCTGCGATGCGCGGCTGAAAGAAGGTGCAGTTTGTTGCCCAGACCTCGTCCAAGTCGCGGCGGATTTCGCTTTGGTAGCCCGGCACTTCCGTGTGTGGTTCGGAGCCGAGGATATCTGTGTGCACAAAGGGAAAATGCGCCATGTCCAGGAAGTTTTCCACCACCCGGAGCCCCGACGCCCGCATGGTCACCCATCCGCAGAGAACGAAGCGGCGGTCGTCCTCGTCGGCTTCGGCAATATCGACGATGTCTCTTTCTGGCGTTCCGAGCGAGGTGAAAAGGCAACCGTAACGCAGTTTTGTGGGGAGTGCCGGGCCGCGCGCGCCATCGTCGAGGATTTCCCGGACAAGAGGCGTTCCCTCCGGGCCAAGCCCGTACTCTATCGCCTGACCCAGAAGCCTGGTCGGCGTCATGATGCTTGTCAGTTCACTTGCGGTGGCGATCGCGTACCAATCGTTCAGCGCAATGGCATCCGTGGTCTTTGCCATGCGTCAGGCTCCGCTCTTCTCGGTCCATTGCTTGGTTCCGCCGCCATTGGCGGCGAGCCATGCGGCGCGACGGGCAAAGTGGTCAGGGGCCATCTTATGGATGTCGGCGATGAGGCGATCCATGTCTGCGGTCTGTAGCTGTCCGTCTTCCACGATGGTGACACCATCAACCATGGTCATGATGACATCGCTGCCGCGCACGGCGTGGACCAGATTGTGCTGCAGGTTGAAATAGGGGCCCTCGCCGAAGAGCGGCGTCATGCGGGGGATATCGGTTCGGACAGCGATGATGTCGGCGCGTTTCCCAGGCTCGATGGAACCGATTTCATGATCGAGGCCGATGGCCTTTGCGCCGAGGATCGTCGCCATCCGCAGGCACTGCCAGCTATCCATCGCGGCGGCATCGCGATGGCGCAACTTGCCCAGCAGCGAGGCTGTCTTCATTTCCTCGAAGACATCGAAATTGTTGTTCTCCTTCTCGCCATCGGTGCCAAGGCCGACGGGCACGCCAAGCTCCAGCATATCGGCGACAGGTGCGATGCCGGAGGCGAGTTTCATGTTGGAAATCGGATTATGGGCCACCGAAACCGGGTATTTCGAGATCAGTTCGACCTCAGCACGATCCAGCCACACGGCATGTGCAATCATGGCGCGCGGAGTTTCGAAAAAGCCAAGCTCTTCAAGAGCAAACATCGGTCTCTTGCCGTAACGCGTGATGAATTCCTCGACCTCGATTTCGGCCTCGGAGCAATGGGTGTGGAAGCCGGTCCTATGACGTTTGGCCATGTCGATAGCGCGCTGCTGACCGGCTTCGTCAGCGTAAAAGAGGTGTTCCAGGCCGACCCAGACATTGATCCGACCGTTTGCCTGGCGGTGCCATTTTTCGATCATCGCCTCGTTCATGTCGAGTGTGTCGAAGTAGTTGTAGTCCGGGTGTTCGCCGACATAGGGAACGGCGACCAGCCGCGTGCCGACGGCCTCGGCGGCAAGTGCACTCCCCTCCATGTAGCGCCAAATATCGACCACGGTCGTCGTGCCGCTAAGCGCCGACTCGGCGTAGCAAAGAAAGGATGCCGCCTGCGCCTCATGAGGCTGCAGCACCCGGTGCATGGGGTTGATGTGAATGGTCAGCCAGTCCCAGACAGGCAAATGTTCGGCTGTTCCGCGCAGGAAGCCGGAATGGGCATGGGCGTTGATGAGGCCCGGCATGAGAAGGGCGTTCGAAATGCGCTCAATGGCAAACTCCGGAAAGGCTCCGGAAACGCTGTCCAGCGTACCTGTCTGCAGGATGCGCCCATCACGGATCGCAACAGCGCCGTTGGTGATCACCGTGTTGTCCGCATCCATGGTCAAAAGGAAGTCGGCCGCAATGATCTTGTCTCTGGTCATTCAATTTCTCCACGTCCCGGTCGGGACAAATCAGCTTGCGCCGGTCAGAAAATCAGCGGCCCGTTCGCCAATCATCGTCACGGGCGCATGTGTGTTGCAGGTCGGAATCATGGGAATGATGGAGGCGTCGGAGATCATCAGACCCTCTAGACCATGAACGTCCAGGTGGGCGTCAACGACGGCGTCTTCATCGCGCCCCATCCTCGCTGTCCCGGATGTATGGAAGAATGTGGAGCAGCCATTTCTGATGAAGCCAATGGTCTCCTCGCGCGACAGACGTTCTGCGGGTGCCGCGAAACCATCGAAAATGTCTTTGAAGGCTGGCGTTTCGACCAGATCCATGATGGTGCCGACCGCCGACACAAGCGCTTCAAGATCAGAGGCTTCGGCAAGATAGTTCGGCTGGATTTCGAGTGGCCCGAACGGGTCTGCCGACAGCATTTTCAAATGGCCTATGCTTTTTGAATGCATCAGGCCAGCGCCGATTGAAAAGACATCGCCCTCCGTCTGGTAGAGTTCGCGGATGCGGGGTTCGGCGCTGTTTCCCTGTACTGGAAAGGCGTGCACATCGGCTTGCAGAAGGCTCGGCGATGATTTCCAGTTCAGCATGGAGCCGCCGCCATTGTCCTTCGCCCTGCCAAGCGGCCGCTTGGCCCTGCAGACGATGGCCTGTACCAGTGGATGATCCTGCAAGTTCTTTCCGACGCCCCTCAGCGCATGGCGCACCTCGATCCCGAGAGGTTCGAGTTCGGCCGGATCGCCGATCCCGGAGAGCATGAGAATGCGTGGCGTGTTGATCGCCCCGGCGCTCAGGATGACCTTGGACGTCGCAATCGACTCGGTCGTCTCGCCATCGATGAGGTGGCGGATGCCGCGACACCGGGTCCCATCCAATATGAGTGAGAGGACGTGGGACCCCGTCAGAACCGTCAGGCGCGGGTTGTCGATCACTGGCAGAAGATAGCCATCCACCGAGCTGAAGCGCTTCCCTTCGGCAATGTTGAAGTTCGCCGCTGCGGCACCCTCGTTGGTTGGCCCGTTGGGATCATCGATCACAGGAATGCCGATGTCGGGCGCTCCATCGATCATCGCTTTCGCAACAGGGTGGAGGTCGCGGCTGACGCCGATCTTCAGTGGCCCGCCCGAACCACGATATTCTGTCTCGCCGCCTTCCCAATCCTCGGCCCGCTTGAAATAGCGGAGCACCGAACCCCAGTCCCAGCCCTCGCAGCCAGCCTCCGCCCAGGCGTCGTAGTCAATCGGGTTTCCGCGATACCACATCAGGGCATTGATGGCGGAGGAGCCGCCGAGAACCTTGCCGCGCGGGATGCCGATGGAGCGATTGTTGACAAGCGGAGAGGGGGCGTAGTCGTAGCCCCAATCGAACCGCCCGCGTCCCAGCGGCACCCAGGCTGTCGGGTCTTCGATCTCGGGCACGCCGATCCCCGCATCCCCAGCCTCGATCAGCAGGACGGTGGCGTCGGTCCGCTCGATCAGACGGCGGACAACCGGCAAGCCGCCCGAGCCTGCGCCGACGACAATATAGTCGTAGGCTTTGGCAAGCGGGCGATTGGGAATGGTCGTCACGATCGCTCCTAATTATGCTCGCTGGGACCCATGATGACGATGCCCTCGGTCGCCTCGACGTGACGGACGAAGATGTACTTGTCTTCGCGGCCGTCGGAATGCTTGCGCTTGATATCCGGCTGGACCGTGCCCGCAACCTTGGCGACAACGATATAGGGCACGTCCGCCTGGAGGCCCGCCTCGCAATGGGTCTCGAATTCCTCAAGTGTGCGAGCGGTATAGGCCTGATCGACGCCTGCGCCACGCGCTATGGCCGCAATATCCACCCGGCCGAACGCCGTGTGCGTCGGCGGTCCGCCGATCGACTGGTAGCATTCGTTGTCCCAGACCACGATAAAGAGGTTTTTTGGCTGTTCGTTGCCAAGTGTCGCCAGAATGCCGAGGTTGAACATCATGCCGCCGTCAGTATCGAGCGAGATGATCCGCCTGTGCGGCAGACCCGCAGCGAGACCGAACGCCTGGGGTGTGACACAGCCAAGCTGTTGCTGGAAAAGGCTTGCCTCACGCATATGGGGTGCCGCGTTATACCACTCGTCGACGGAGGCTCCGAGCGACAGGATGACCAGTTCGTCCTTCAAACGCTCGGCGAGGATTTTCATGCAGTCATAGCGCTTCATCGCACGACCTCCCCACCCAGCGCGATCGCCGAATGGTAGTAGGCGTTGTAGGACCAATTGTAGGCGTCGACGATCGACTGCTCGATCTTGTCCTCTTCGCGCACAACCCGGTACGGGATGCGCAATGCATTGAGGACCGGTTCCATCGTGATGCCGTGTGGAATGGCCCACCAGTTGTTTTCGCCGAGTTCGCCGCGATAGCTCATCAACATGACGACCGGGATGCCGGCACCAAGGCCCATACGCGCCAAGGGTTCGACCGAGGCGCGAAGGCCGGAGTTTTCCATGATGAGTGCAGCACGCTTGCCCGAGAGGAAAACGCCGCCGCAAATGGCCGCTCCTTCACCCTCGTTCGTCACGCGGATCGTTCGAATGTCCGGATCGGCGTCAAGCGCCGGGTAAAGCTGCTTGAACAGCGAATCGGGCAGGTAACAGACGATCGAGACGCCCGCACGCTTGAGCCCTCGGATTACGGCGTCGACGGCAGATTGCTTCATGTGCACTCCTGTGGTTGCAGCGATGAAAGCAAATGCGAGTTGTGCCGAATAGACAGCAATTTTCGGTGATAATGTTGCGCTGAATGCAACATATTCGGAGCCATCACGTGGCTCCCTCTGCGGTCAGTGCCTGAATGGACTGTTCGAGCTGGCGACCGAGCGCCAAAGCAGCGTCGGACATTTCCTTCTCTGTTCGGGAAAGAAGTGCAAGCTTGCGCGGCGGCAGGCGCGGATCGTTCAGGGGCACGAATGTCAGCGCGCCGTCCTGCAACTCCTGTTCGACACCAACGCGTGTCTGGAGCACGACGCCGAGATCGCGTTTTGCAAGCTCAACCATAAGGCTGATCGAATTTGTTCGCGAACGACTTGAGATATCCACCTGTGATCGGTTGAAGGCTTCCTCGACGGATGCGCCGAGCGTCAGGCTGTGATCTGAAAGGATAACCTTCCGGTTGGCGAGATCGAAGAGGCGCAGTGACGCGCGCGCGGCCATGTCGCTGCCCGGCAGCGCCAGAACGCCCAGAGGCAGCATGATGGACAGGATGCGGCGCACGTTGCGTGGAGCGCGCACGTCGAAGATGATCGCGAGATCGCTTTCGCCCTCCGCGATCGAATTGGCGGCTGCCTGCGAGCTCATCACCTTGATGTCGACGGAAATATCGGGATGCCGTTTCCAGAACGATTCAAGCGCAGACGGCATCAGCCCTCGCGCAACGCTTTCGACCACGGCAATGGACACCGTTCCCCGGTGCAGTCCATGCAGTTCCTCGATTTCGCTGCAGGCGCGCCCGAGCTCGGACAAGGCCGCGCGCGCATGATAGAGCAGGAGTTCGCCAGCGGAGGTCAGCTTGAGACGCTGGCGAACTCTTTCAAAAAGCGGTGTGCCGAATTCCTCCTCCATCTGGCGGATGACCCGGCTGATGGAAGACGGCGCAACATTGAGCGTGAGCGCTGCCTGGCGAATGGACCCCATCCTGGCCACCAACTGGAAGTAATGGATGCGGGCGGGCACGAGGCCCAATCGATAAAGATCCATCGTTGCTCAGGTCCGGTCGTTGGCGGGAGGCTTTGACGAGATTGTTCAGGCTGGTTCGAAAAGCGGGACGATCTCCATCTGCGGCACGGTCACCAAACCCTTGTCCGTGATGCGGATTTCGGGAATGACCGAGAGCGGGATAAGGTTGAAGCCCATATATGGAATGGTGCAGCCCGCCTTATCCCATTCGACCTTCAGCGCCTGCACTTCCTTGGCGACCTCGTGGACGCGCTTGTCGGAAAGAAGGCCGGCGATCGGCAACGGAACCATTGCCGTGACCTTGCCATCCTGCACGACGCATGCGCCGCCCTGATGTGCCTCTATGGCGCGCAAGGCCACCTGCATGTCGGTCTCATTCGTTCCGGCAATGATGATGTTGTGGCTGTCGTGCCCGACGGAGGAGGCAACGGCGCCGCTCTTCAGCGCAAAGTTGGAAAGCAGTCCATGCGCCACATTGCCAGCCGATTTCCCATGCCTCTCGACAACGGTCACGAAGCAGAGGCCATGGCGCTCAAAATGGGTTTCCCAACTGTTGGCGGGCTCCAGTTCCACCTTCTGATGCCCAAGGATGATGCCTGGCAACTCGGTGCGGATGGTGCTGGCGAGCACCTTTTCGGTCGGCAATTCCGGCGTGAGTTTGAGCTCTTTCGGGAGCTTGACCGTGTGATAGGCAGTTTCCGGGTATTTCCATAGATTGGACAAGGCTTCGTCCAGCACCGGTGTGATCTTCTTCTGATCGACCATCAGTTCGCCGCCGTACCACGTCGAAATCGGCTTCAGGTCGTCGTCCAGCATGACGAGGTCAGCCCGGCGGCCGCCGCCCATGCCGCCGAATTCGCCTTCCATGCCGAAGCGCGTGGCGCCGTGCAGCGAGCCCATGGCCCAGGCCTGTTCCGGCGACATTCCGGCCTTGCGTGCCTCGCGAACCACCCAGTCGAGCCCGAATGTCAGAAGATCGTCAGCATCTCGGTCGTCTGTGCAAACTGCAATGCGCTTGTGCGACGCGCCGAGTTCGGTAACGGTCTTGATAGCGAGCGGCAGGGAGTGCCAGGGCGTTGTCGGCGGACCGCCGCGCAGAAAGAGCCAGATACCCGCTTCCAGCATGTCGTCGGCAATTTCGCGGTCGATCGCTTCATGGGTATCGGTGACGCCGGACGCGGCATAAGCCGCAACGAATTCGCGGCCATATACATGGCCAGAGACCGGCTTGCCTCGCGAAAGAGCCGCCGCAATGATGGCATGGCTGCGTGGGTCACCCATGGCGACCGGAACAAAGTCCATCTTTTCGCCGAGCGCTGCCGCCTCGGGCCATTTGTCGAAGATGGCCGCGATTTTTTCGGGTGTCAGGTCGCCACCGGCGGTTTCAAGCTCCGGGGACGTCGCTGGAACGGTGGACGGCACCGTCAGGAAAATCGAGAGCGGCGCGTGACGCGCGTCCTCAAGCATCGCCTCGACGCCTGCGACGTCCATGACATTGCCGATTTCATGGCTGTCGCAGAAGATGGTGGTCGTTCCGTTCAGCAGTGCCGCTTCGGCATAGGCGCATGCGGTCACCATGCTGGATTCGATGTGGATATGCGGGTCCACAAGGCCAGGCGCGATAATGCCGCCGCGTGCATCGTAGAGCTTTGCGCTGCCGGATGCATAGGTTCCGGCTGGCTTGACGGCCGCAATACGCCCGCCCGAGACCCAGACTTCGCGGTCTGACAGGATACGCTCGGAGTAGGTGGACAGGACGCGCGCGCCTTGAATGACGAGGTCAGGGGATGCGCGGCCCGAGGCGACGTCTGCGAGCTTGCGGGTCATCGTCGAAAGCGGTGATACGGAAAATCGGGTGATCGCCATCCGGGTTGTCCTTCTGATTTGACGGAAAGGGCCGAGCGCGGCACGCCCGGCATGCATTCAGTGATAGTCGGGAATGCCGGGCATCGTGATGAAGCCCTTGATCCTGCGGAAGCGCCGCAGCCAGCGGCGGAGGGCCGGGAATTCCTCGTGGTCGATGTTGAAGTCGCGGGACAGGGCGAAACTCGGCAGAAGCGCGAGGTCTGCAATCGTCGGGTTCGCGGCTGCAAACCACTCTTCCCCGGCGATGTGGCGCAGCGTCATGTGATCGTCCATGATCCGGAACGCTGCGCGCGCCTTTGCTCTTTGCCCGTCCAGATCGCCAGGTGTCCCGAAAACGGCCAGGGCGCGTGCTTCGGCTGCCGCCTTGAGCGGCCCGCTTGCAAAGCCAAGCCACATCATGGTCTGGGTGAAGTCCTCTCCGTCCATGGGCAACCAGAGGCCGGATGCGTCATGGTGGCGCGCGAGATGCGCAAGGATTGCTTCAGTCCCGAAGATCGTGCGGTCGCCTTCGGTCATGAAGGGCATGCTGCCGCAGGGGTTTATTGCGCGCAGCGCCAACGACTTTTCTTCTTCGCCCGGCAGCATGTTAACCGAGTAAATGTCGTGTTCGACGCCGAGGATCGAGAGCAGCATGCGGACGCGATAGCTGCCTTCATCAAGCTCGTAATTGTAAAGGGTAATCGTCATCACGCCGCCTCGCTCGCCAGACCGGTTTCGATGGCAAGACGCAAGGCCTGCGCCCAGCGGGCAAGGCCTGCAACAGTTGATGGCTCCCCGCTTGCTGTAACGATATGAAGTCCGAGCTTGTGTTCCGCCATGGGCTGCACGCCGAGAAGAACGGTCGTTGTCTCTCCCTTCAGCGCCAGCAGGTTGGGGCCCAGATTTTCCAGAGCTGCCGTGTTCGCGTCGCCCGGCAGGCGGGCTGAGGCGAGGTACGCCATCAGGCTTTCCGCCGAGACGTCGATGTAGAGGCTTCGGACGGGTGTAAGCCCGTCGATCGCAGGGGCAAGCGCTGCCACGTCCGATGTCTCGTTCAATCCCGCCCAGATCATGCCGTTGCGTTCGGCGACGCCGTAGGTGCGCAGGCGAATGGTCTTGGGGACTTCAAGGTCAGGGTGGGCGGGAATGTGCTGGCACTGCCCGGACGTATCATACTGCCATCCGTGGTAGAGACAGGCGAGGTGGTCGCCGCGCACAAATCCGAAGCTCATGCGCATGCCGCGATGCGGGCAGCGGTCTTCCCAGATATGTGCTGCACCCTTGTTGTCTCGCCAGACCACGAGTTCCGTACCGTTAACGACAACGCCCGTGGAGCTTGCCGTTTCCACCTGACCCGACAGGGCGACAGGCACCCAATCCCCAACCGTTTCCATTCTCTTTTTCCCTTTCCGATGCCGGTTTCGCGTGGCGTCAAAATGCGTCCTGACGCTGAATGTCATGGATGATGCAATCATATGGTCCCAGGCTGCAGGCCATCTCGAACATGTCGACCAGCGCATCGGCGCCACTCACTGTCATCGTGGTCCGGTCGATGTCCGCAGAGCCCATCTCGATGGTCAAATCCAGCCGCCTGGCGCGATGCCGTGCGAACTCCTCAAAGCTCTGCGGGACGATCTGGCCGGTGAAAACGAAACGCGTCGTGCTCATGAAGCACGTCCACGGGATCGTTTGTCGTCCTTCACTGGAGCTTTGCGGATTGGCATCTGTGGTTACCGTTTGATCATTTCGATTGTAGGGTGATTAAAAAATAGGCATGCATTGCTTTTAATCACTGTAAAGGCCAGTATGCGAATTGATCAAGTATTTTTTTCATCCAACTTGTTGCGTTTTGCGCATCATCAGGCCCGGAAAATTCCGACTATTCCGAACAAGTCGATTTTGAAAAGCTCACCGATAGCAACGGTTTCAAGGGTCTCCGTCACTCTGCGGCAAGGCATTGGAAAGACGGTGGCAACGGCTGTTCCGGGCGTTGCCATGAACCCGCAGAGGGTCGCTTTCACGATCTCATGTCGCTGAGGATCTAGGCCCGCCCGATCGCCGACTGGCACGGATATTGCTGGATGTTGCTACCAGACGGCCCCGCTGGACCGGAGCACCGCTCCCGCGGATATCGAACGACAAAAACGAATAGGGGTACTTCATGATTGACATACGTAATCTCTCCCGTCGCGGCTTTCTGAACATGACTGCCGCAGGTGGCGCAGCAGCCCTGCTGTCGCAAAGCCTGATCCGTCCGGCATTTGCTGCCGATCCGCTGCCTGCAATCAAGGAAGAGGATGCCATCGTTGGTTTCGGCCACGTCGGTCCGGTCACGGACGAAGGCTGGACCTGGGCGCATCACCAGGGTGTTCTCGCCGTCAAGGAAGCCTTCCCGAAGCTGAAGAAGATCCTTGAAGTTGAAAACGTGCCATATTCGGCCGATGCTACGCGTACCTATCGCCAGTTCGTCAGCGAAGGCGCCAATATCATTTTCGACACCTCGTCGACGGGTGACTTCCTCCACCAGGTCGTCAAGCGCTCTCCCGAAGTTGCCTTCATGGAATGCGACGGCCGTACCGAGATGTCAAACCTTGGCTGGTATTACCTTGCACACTGGTATCCGACCTACGTTATCGGTGTAGCCGCCGGCATGCTCTCCAAGACCGGCAAGCTCGGCTATGTCGCGTCATTCCCGGTACCTTCCGTCTTCACCAGCACCAATGCGTTTCTGATGGGCGCGCGTTCGGTCAACCCGAAGGCAACGCTGCAGGCGATCGCGATCAACTCCTGGTTCGACCCGCAGGCCGCAGCGCAGGCTGGTACGGCACTGATCGACAATGGATGCGACTTCCTCTTCGGCATCATGGACGAGGCCGCCTACCTTCAGGTCGCCGAGAAGCGTGGTGTCTGGGCTGCCATGTGGAACACCGACATTCGTCGCTATGGTCCGAACTCCTACGTGTCTTCGATCATGATCGATTTCAAGCAGTTCTATGTGGACCAGGTAAAGCAGCGCCTCGAAGGGAAATGGACCCCGTCGACGACCCTGATGCCAATGGGCAAGGGCGTTGACCGCGACAAGTGGGGCGAGAAGGTTCCTGCCGACGTGGCGGCTGCAGCCGACGCGGTGCGCGACAAGATCATCGGCGGCTGGTCGCCATTCACCGGCGAACTCAAGGACAGCAAGGGCAATATCAAGCTCGAAGCCGGCAAGACCATGACCGATCTCGAACTCTACAACTGGGATTGGTCGATCGAAGGCGTCACGGGCCTTTCAGCCTGATGAAAAAGCGGGAGCCGGACGATCGGTCCGGCTCCCGATCAGCTTCCCGCATGACCCTAAGGCATCAACAGGCATGAACGAAGACAACACAACGCAGACATCGCCGGCCGGAACGCCGCCGCGTGTCTATCTCAAGGGAATATGCAAATATTTCCCGGGTGTGATTGCCAATGAGAACGTTGATGTCGAGGTTCTTCCCGGGGAAATCCATGCGCTTCTCGGTGAAAACGGTGCTGGCAAGTCCACACTCATGAACATTCTGACTGGCATCTATCAGCCCGATGCCGGAGAAATCATTATCGACGGCTACAGCTGTCAGTTTGCCTCCCCGGTTCAGGCCATTGCGGCAGGCATCGGCATGGTCCACCAGCATTTCAAGCTCGTGCAGGCCTTCACGGTCGCCGAGAACATCCATCTGGGATGGGATGAAACGCCGAAATGGACCTCCGCTGCCGTGCTGGAGGCTCGAACGGCAGATCTTGCCAGGCAGTTCAATCTTCAAGTCAAGCCGGGCGCGCGGATCAGTGAATTGTCGACCGGCGAACAGCAGCGGGTCGAGATCCTGCGCGTCCTGTCCCGCAAGGCACGGATCCTCATCCTTGACGAACCCACTGCCGTCCTGACGCCTGCCGAAGCGCGGGAGCTTTTCAAGGCGCTGCGCGAGTTCGTTTCGCACGGCAATTCCGTGATCTTCATCAGTCACAAGCTCGACGAGGTGATGGAGATTTCGGATCGTGTGACGATCCTGAGGCAGGGACGCAAGATCGCCACTGAAAACGCTGCCGACTGCAATCCCCGGATGCTCGCCAAACTGATGGTCGGTCGCGACATCGTGCATGATGACATGCGCGCGCGCAGCCCGGGCGCCAAGCCGATGTCCGCGACACCGGTGCTCTCGGTATCGGGCCTGTCGGCTTTGGGCGACAACGGAATGCCCGCTCTGCGCGACATCAACTTCACGCTTCGCGCCGGCGAAATTCTCGGAATTGCAGGTGTGGCGGGCAATGGTCAGCGCGAACTCAGTCAGGTTCTGACCGGCGTGCGAATGCCCTCATCGGGTTCGATGACCATTGATGGTCGATCGATGGCTGGCAGCAAGGCGGACGCTTTTGCCGCCGCGGGTATCGGCCATATTCCGGAGGACCGCCTGCATAGCGGTCTGGCGCCTGCCATGTCCATCACCACCAACGCCGTGATGCGCGAGTACGGCGCTCCGCCACTCACGCGGGCAGGGGTCTTCAGCCAACGTGCGGCCGGCAAGCTGGCGCGCGACATTGCTGCCGCTGCCGATGTCGCAATCCCGGATTTCGCCATGCCGATCCGCAACCTGTCCGGGGGCAATCAGCAGCGTCTGGTGGCGCGGCGTGAAATGCGCATTGCCGATCGTATTCTCGTTGCTGCCTATCCCAGCCGCGGCCTCGACGTCGGTGCCATCAACACCATGCTGCGATACATCGTTGAACTGCGGGATGCAGGTGCAGGGATCATCCTGATCTCGGAGGAACTTGAGGAACTGCTCAATCTCTCCGATCGCATCGCAGTGCTTTATGAAGGTGAATTCATGGGCATTCTTGCCAATGACCAGATCGATATCGATGAACTCGGCCTGATGATGGGTGGGCGTCAACATGGTGCAAAAGGGGAGGCCGCCTGATGGCTTTCCGGGTTCAGCGCCTTCCTTCGTCCCATCCGGCCATCGCCATGGTCGCGCGCGTGGTGGCAATCATCATTGCACTGCTGATTACGGCCCTGATGCTGAAATTTGCCGGGCATGATCCCTTGGATCTCGCCCATCAGGTCATTTCATCCTCGCTGACAGACGCCTTCGGCCTTCAGGATCTGGGCGTCTTGTGTATTCCGCTCATTCTGACCGGCCTGTCGGTGGCGGTTGGCCTGCAGATCGGCGCGTGGAACATCGGTGCCGAAGGGCAATTCTATGCCGGGGCCTTTGCGGCAACGGCCATCGGTCTTTTCATCCCGGCACCTGACTGGCTCAGCATCATCATGATGGTCGTCGGCGGTCTTGTGGCAGGGGCGATCTGGATTCTCGTTCCCACGCTTGCCAAAGCCTATGCAGACGTCAACGAACTGATCTCGACACTCGTCCTGAACTTTGTCGCGGCACTCCTCGTCTACTATGTCGCAACAGGACCCTGGCGGGACCGGGTCGGCATGGCCAATTCCTCGACTGCAGCCGTTCCGGCCGAAATTCCGGAATTCTGGGGCATCGTGCATTGGGGGTTCCCGGCAGCAATCCTGCTTGCCATCGCCCTGTCGCTGATCCTCAGCAATACGAAATGGGGCTACGAGGTGCGCCTGTCAGGCTCGAATCCTGCTGCCGCAAAATATGCAGGCATTCCGGTCCGCCGACATCTGATTACGGTGATGCTCATGTCCGGTGCAATCGCGGGACTTGCGGGCATGCTGGAAGTTGCAGGCACGGTGCACCGGCTGCAGGGCGGTATCTCGAACAATTTTGGTTACATCGGCATCATGGTTGCGGTACTTGCGAGAGGCTCGATGCTGGGTGTCATCATCGCAGGAGCCTTCATGGCGTTCATTCAGAATTCGGGCATCATTCTGCAGACAGAAGGCCTGACGACCTCGGCGGTTCTGGCGATGACCGGGCTTATCCTGTTCCTCACCGCCATTGGCGAGGAACTGTCCTTCTATCGCATTACCCGTGAGAAGATTTAGGAGCAGGCCATGGATCTTTTGACTGGACTGCTCGCGACCGCGTTTCTCGCCGGCGGCGTTCTGGCTCTTGCTGCAATCGGCGAGGTGCTGGCGGAGCGCGTTGGCGTGGTCAATCTCGGCGTGGAAGGCCTGATGGCGATGGGTGCCGTGACAGGCATTGCGACGGTCGCTGCTACCAAATCCCCCGTACTCGGCTTTCTGGCGGCTTTGGCCGTTGGCGCACTCTTTGGCGCGATCTTTGCCTTTGCGACCGTTATCATCCGCGCCAATCAGGTGCTGTGCGGGCTTGCGCTGACGCTCAGCGGAACGGGTCTTGCTCAGACGCTGGGGCGTTCTTATGCAGGCATGCCGGCGGTCGCCAATTTCCAGCCAGTCGAAGTGCCGTTCCTTTCGGCGCTGCCGATCCTCGGCAAGGCGTTCTTCTCGCAGAATATCCTGATTTATCTCATCTATCTGATCCTCCCGATCGGGCTCAGCTATCTGATGTTCCACACCCGCCACGGCATGAACTTGCGTGCTGTCGGGGAAAATCCCGCCGCCGCTGACGCCGCCGGTGTTCCCGTTGGGCGCATCCGCTTTATCTATGTCACGGCAGGCGCTGCACTTGCCGGCGGGGCAGGCGCGTATCTGACGCTTGCTTTCGTGCCCTCGTGGTCTGATGGCGTGATCGCAGGGCGCGGCTGGATCGCTGTCGCACTGGTCATCTTTGCAGGCTTTCGTCCTGGCATGGCGGCACTCTCCGGGTTGCTGTTCGGTCTGATAACCGCGCTCGGTTTCGTTGGACAGGCGCGCGGCTGGCCGGTGGCGCCCGCCTTCCTGTCGATGCTGCCCTATCTCGGGACGTTGGCCTTCATCATCGTTCCCGTGATCGCCTTGGAGCGGGTGAAGCGTGCGATGGCTGCACCTGCAGCGCTTGGGGAACCCTACTATCGAAATACAAGATGAGCGGAATGTGCTTGTAAAAAGCCTTGTGCATTCACAAGGTAACAAGACTGAAAAGATGGCTGCCTGCTTCGAAAATGCTACGTTGCAGTCTAAGCAGAACGAACGCAACCCGACAGGAGATGATCATGGTCAAGGCAATCGACAAGGCATCCATTGATCAATGGTACGTGATCGATACGGAGGCCCAAATTCCGTATGGACGATCCGCAAACCAGTTGCTCGGATATAAGCTTGATGTCGAGCGCACCCATGACGGTCAGGTGCGCGTATATTGCGAAGGGCGCGCCGAGGCGTTGCCTATCCGCCAGCGCTTTGGCTTTATATGGACGACGCTCGGCACGCCTGAACGCGATATCTTTCCGGTTCCGGAAACGGATGAGCCCGACCGTCGCTACGTGCCCTGCGGTGCGGTTTCTGTGAAAGCCTCGGGCCTGCGCATCATCGAAAACTTCCTCGACATGGCGCATTTCCCGTTTGTCCACACCGACATTCTCGGCTCGGAGCCGCATACGGAGGTGGAGCACTACAATGTCGAGATCCGCCGCGATGTCGATGAGGTATGGGCAACGAACTGCCAGTTCTTCCAGCCGCAAGCGGCGCTCTCTGCAACGGATGGCATCATGACGCAATATATCTATCGCGTGATGACGCCCTTCACGACACTGCTTTACAAGACCTGCCCGAACTCGGCCAATCGCTGGGACGTCATCTGCCTTTTTGTCCAGCCGCTCGATGTTGATCGCTGCCGCGCGCATCCGGTCATGTACCTGATTGACGATACCTCCTCGACGAGCGGCCTGATCGAATTTCAGCAGCTGATCTTCCTTCAGGATCGCATCATTCTCGAGAACCAGCGTCCGGTCCTGTTGCCGATGGAGCCGCGCTCCGAAATTCCTACGAGAGCCGATGCATCCTCGATCGCCTACCGTCGTTGGCTGAAAGAAAAGGGTGTCACATACGGCACCTCGCTGCAGGCCGCGTGAGGCCGGTCGCGCGCATGTCAGTTCGAAACAGATGGCTTCTTGCAAACGGATTTCATGCGCCGGACTTCGGTGAAATTGATGTGCTTGATGGGGTCCTCATCGGAATTGATCGCGAAGGGGTGATTTCGGATGTCATGCGCCCCTCCGAGAGCAGATACCAGCCCCTGTTGGCGGATCTGAAGGCGCAAGGGCTGGTCGAGACATTGCCCGCAGGAACCTATCTCCTGCCCGGCTTTGTCGACTGCCATGTACATGCCCCTCAGTATCCGCAACTAGGCTCGGCGCTCGATGTTCCGCTGGAGGTCTGGCTTCAGAAATACACATTTCCGCTGGAAGCGCGCTACGCTGATCTTGCATTTGCGCGCAGGGCCTATTCGCTGCTTGTCGAGGATCTTCTCGCCAACGGGACCACGACAGCGCTTTATTTTGCGACGGTGCATCAGGATGCAACCCGCCTGCTGGCCGATATATGCCTGGAAAAGGGACAACGTGCGCTGGTCGGCAAAGTGGTCATGGACGACCCGGAAAGCTGCCCCGACTATTATCGCGATGAAAGCCCTGACGCGGCTATTCGCGGCACACAAGACCTCATCGACTACGTGAACACGCATCCCGGCAACGGGGCGCGCCTTGTTCACCCAGTTGTCACGCCGCGCTTCATTCCGTCCTGTACGGATGCTGCACTTGAAGGACTGGGCGTGCTTGCCCAGTCCTGCGGTTGCCACGTGCAAACCCATTGCTCGGAAAGTGATTGGGCTCACGGCTACGTGCTTGAACGCTTTGGCGTGACGGATGCCGAAAGTCTCGACCGATTTGGCCTCTTGACCCGGCGCACGATGCTTGCCCATTCGAACTTTCTGACATTGGATGACATCGAACGTCTGAAGGTGCGCCAGTCAGCTGTGGCACATTGCCCGCTGTCCAATGCCTTTTTCGCGGGAAGCGCGTTTCCGCTTCGCATGGCGCTTGAGAAGGGGCTGAATGTTGGCCTCGGAACCGACATATCCGGTGGACCGAGCGCATCCATGTTCGAAAGCTGCCGCAGTGCCATTGTCTCGTCGCGGATGCTTGAAAGTGGCGTTGACGCCGGATTGCCAGCAAATCAGCGTGCCTCCGGTAGCCCCGCACGGATCGATTTCCGCCACGCTTTCTACATCGCCACGGCGGGCGGGGCTGCCGCGCTTGACCTGCCCGTTGGCAAGTTCGAACCGGGCTACAAGTTTGACGCCATTCTGATTGACTGCAACGCCAAATCAGGGTCGATCAGGCTCTGGGACGAAGCCGATTCTGGTGATGACCTGCTCCAGCGGATCATTTTCACCGCGTCGCGGGGCAATATTGCCCGTGTTTGGGTCGATGGACTAGTGGTTTGATTCCAACATTTGCATCCCGATCCTGCAAGCACCCAGGCAAATGTTGGAATCGGTTAAACCACTAGCAAGTTTATGATTCGAGTGGAGTTATCGAATTTGACATTTGATTTGAGCGCTCGCCGCAGATGGGTATCAAATGTCAAATTCACTCCACTCGATGTCCGGTCTGCCAACTCCTGAACGCTGGATGACGATGCCAGCGGCGGGGGATGGTCCCAGCGAACGGTGCCTATTGTCATGGCAGGGCGTGCTGTCGTATCCCATGAGCGGGACATATTAGAATCTCTGATGATCGATATCAGTTCTGGCGCATCGCCGGAGGAATTCGGTATCATCAGATTGCAGCGGAAGGCGCGTATATCCTGAACGTGCCGAACAACGGTGATCGGGGCCTGGAGTGATTTCATGAGCGCAAATTCGCAACGCCGCAGCCCCCTATGGCGAACTGTCGCTGCCGCTGCCGTGCTGGCAGCACTCGCGCATCAGGCCAAATCCTCCGACAGCGCGGCGCATCGCTATCAGTTGCAGGTGATCGTTCAGAAGGCCGAGCAATCCGCCCTAACCATGCCGCTGCAAGTGACGGGTCTTGTGACAGCAGCCGAAAGCAGCGACCTTGCGTTTCGTGTAGGCGGTACAGTCGTCGACAAGCTGGTGCAGACCGGGGACACGGTGCATCAGGGACAGGTTCTCGCGCGGCTGGGTACTGCCGAACTCAACGCGAACATCACCTCTGCGGAGGCCGATGTTGCATCTGCCAAGGCCAGTCTTGATCTGGCCCAGTCCGACCTCGACCGTCAGAAGTCTCTGCTCGACAAGGGTTTCACCACGCGCTCCGCCTTCGATCAGGCGACAAAGCAGGTTGATATGGCGAGCGCCGGTCTGAAGATCGCCGAGAGCCAGCTTCAGATCGCCCAGGAAAATCTTTCATATGCCGAGCTCAAGGCAACGGCCGATGGCGTCGTCACGGCTGTGAACATGGAGGTTGGCCAGGTTGTTCAGGCGGGGCAGGTCGCAGTGTCGGTCGCAGCTGGCGACCGCCGTCAGGCGGTTTTCGATGTGTCTGAAGCCATCATTGCGAAGGCCGACCTTGGCAAGGTGAAGATATACCTCGCGGCAGACCCGACTGTAGTGGCAGATGCCACGATTGCTGAGGTTTCTCCGACGGTGAACGGCCCTACTGGCACGGTTCGTATCAAGGCTGATCTCATCAACCCACCTGTCCGGATGAACCTCGGATCTGCTGTGACAGGCGAGGGGCGGAGCAAGCCGGTCAAGGGCGTTGTGCTGCCCTATAGCGCGCTTTCGCGGTTTGGCGGTAAGCCTGCCATTTGGGTTGTCGATCCGGCCTCCGGCAAGGTCAATCCGGTGGCTGTCGATCTCGACAGCTACGTTGGACAGAGCATGGTGGTGTCGGGCGATGGCCTCAAGGACGGCGCGCTTGTCGTGACAAAAGGGGCCCTGTTTCTGAGCCCTGACCTGAGCGTGGCCTACAGCGAGGAAAACAAATGAGACAGTTGCCCTTCCTTGTAGGCCTCGCATTCGCTGCGGTTCTGTCCGGCTGTGATGAAAAGACATCCGAACCGCAGAGCGACGCGCAGCGTCCTGTGCTGATGACATCCGTTGCCGAACATGCCGCCTATTCGCTGGTCTTTCCGGGAACGGTGGAGCCGCAGGTGGCGACGCAGAAGGCGTTCAGAGTACCCGGTCAGGTGATCGCCAAGAACGTTATCGTCGGGGATACGGTCCACAAGGGCGATGTGCTTGCCGTGCTCGATACGACGCAGCTTCAGCAAGGCGTACGCTCAGCCGAAGCAGGCGTTGCCAGCGCGCAGTCCCAGCTTTCCAATGCCCAATCCATGGCCGACCGCGCCAAGGCCCTTGGAAAGGATGGTTTTGCGAGCCCGGCTCAACTGGACAGCGCCCAACAGAGCCTCGCGGCGGCCAATGCCAATGTCGAAAGCGCGCAGGCGCAGCTGTCGAAGGCGCGAGAACAACTCGGCTACGGTCAGCTGATTGCTGACTATGATGGCATCGTGACTGCGGTGAACATTGAAGTTGGTGAGACGGTTGGAGCCGGAACGCCTGCAATCACGATTGCGCGTCCCGACCTTCGCGATGCGGTGATCGACATCCCTGAAGATGCGTTGGCACTGGTTCATCCGGGCGATGCATTCCAGGTGGCAACACTGCTGCAGCCGGACGTGAAGATTGACGGCAAGGTGCGCGAAATCGCACCCGGAGCAGAGCAGCGGACGCATACGTTGCGTGTCAAGATTTCGATTGGCAACGCACCGGTGAACTTCCGCATCGGCACGACGGTCAGCGCTGAAGCCGACAAGAAAGGTGCGGGTGTCATATCCATGCCGCAGAGCGCCGCAGTTGAAGATCAGGGCAAATTCTTCGCCTGGAAGTTCGATCCGGCAGGATCGACGATCGGCAAGGTCTCCATCACCGGGCATGCACTGGATGCTGGTGTATTTGTGATCGACAGCGGATTGAAGGCGGGCGATCTCGTGGCTGTTGCCGGGGTTCACTCGCTCAAGGACGGCGAAAAGGTTGTACGCGCAGAGGGTATCGGTCAATGAAGTCTTTCAATCTCTCCGACTGGTCGCTCGAGCACCGCTCCCTTGTCTGGTACTTCATGATCATTTCGGTGGTCTTCGGCACCTTCTCGTTCTTCAGTCTCGGCCGCGAGGAAGATCCTTCCTTCACCATCAAGACCATGGTCATTCAGGCTCAATGGCCGGGGGCGACTGCCAAGGAAACGGCTGACCAGGTCACGGACCGTATCGAAAAGAAGCTTCAGGAGCTTCCCGAGCTGGACTTCACCCGCTCGATGACCACTGCGGGCAAAACCACGATTTTCGTCAATCTTCTGGCGACCACCAAGGCGCGTGACGTTCAGAACGTCTGGTTCCGCGTCCGGAACATGGTCAATGATATTGGCGCGACGTTCCCATCCGGCGTTATCGGTCCCTTCTATCAGGACACGTTTGGCGACGTTTACGGCAACATCTATGCGTTCACCGGTGATGGCGTGACCTTCCGGCAACTGCGTGACTATGTCGAGGATGCGCGCTCGCAGATCCTGTCCGTTCCCAATATCGGCAAGGTCGATATCGTTGGCGCTCAGGATGAGGTCGTCTACCTCGAGTTCTCGCCGCGCAAGCTCGCAGCCTTCGGGATTGATCAGCAGGCCATGCTGACCGCACTCCAGGAGCAGAACGCCATTACGCCGTCGGGCGTGATCGATTCCGGTCCGGAGCGCATCGCACTGCGCGTCACCGGGCAGTTCACCTCCGAGGACAGCCTCAAGAATATCAATTTCCACATCAACGATCGCTTCTTCCGGCTTTCGGATGTCGCCAACGTGACCCGCGGCTACGCTGATCCGCCGACGAGCGTATTCCGCGTCAACGGGCAGCCCGCCATTGCGCTTGCTGTCGGCATGAAACCGGGCGCCAACCTCCTGAATTTCGGCAAGGCGCTGGATGCCAAGCTCGCCGATGTGCAGTCGCGGCTTCCCGCCGGGATTGACGTGCACCTCGTTGCAGATCAGCCGAAGATCGTGAAGGCGGCGGTTTCGGGCTTCACCGAAGCCTTGTTCGAAGCGATCATCATCGTTCTGGCCGTCAGCTTCATCAGCCTCGGCATGCGTGCCGGTGTTGTGGTGGCCATCGCCATTCCGCTGGTTCTGGCCATGACATTCATGGTCATGGAGAATGCAGGGATTACTCTGCAGCGCATCTCTCTCGGTGCGCTGATCATCTCTCTTGGCCTTCTTGTCGACGACGCCATGATTGCCGTGGAGATGATGATAGCCAAGCTCGAGGCCGGAGAACCCCTCAAAAAGGCGGCGACTGCCGTCTACACCTCGACCGCGTTTCCGATGTTGACCGGCACGCTGGTAACGGTTGCAGGCTTCATTCCGATTGGCCTTAACTCAAGCGCCGCCGGTGAATACACCTTCACCATGTTCGTGGTGATTGCAGTTTCCCTGCTCCTGTCCTGGATCGTCGCCGTTCTCTTCACGCCGCTCATCGGTGTGACGCTTCTGCCCGAAAAGTGGAAGACCCAGCATCAGGCGGGGCATGAAAGCCGCCTGATCAAGCTTTTCCGGAGATTGCTGACGACGAGCATGCGGATGCGTTGGCTGACAATCATCGTGACCGTCGCCATCTTTGCCGTATCGCTTTACGGTATGACCTTCGTTCAGCAACAGTTCTTCCCGTCGTCAGACCGTGATGAACTCGTCATCGACTTTACGTTGCCCAGCAATTCGTCGATCGATGAAACGCGCGCTCAGATGAGCAAGTTTGAAAACGACATGCTCAAGGGCAATGATGGCGTCGAACACTGGTCGACCTACATCGGATCGGGCGCGCCACGCTTCGTTCTGGCCTTTGACGTGAAGCCGGCCGCTCCGTATTTCGGCCAGATCGTTATCGTTACGAAGGGTCTCGAGGTTCGCGATACGCTGAAGGCGCAGTTCCAGGAATATCTGGACAAGACATTCCCCGGAACAGACAGTCTGGTGAAGTTGCTTGAGCTCGGACCGCCTGTTGGACGGCCGGTGCAGTACCGCGTCAGCGGGCCTGATGTCGACAAGGTGCGCGAATACGCCATGTCGCTGAAGACCAAACTGCAGGCTGATCCCAACATAGCCAAGATCGTCTACGATTGGAACGAGCCAAGTCGGGTCGTCAAGGTTGACGTCCTGCAGGATCGTGCTCGCCAGCTTGGCGTCAGTTCAAAGGATATCGCAACCGCGCTGAACGGTATTGTGGGGGGCATGACGGTCACCCAGCTGCGCGATTCGATCTATCTCATCAACGTGATGGTGCGGGCGCAGAAGTCCGAACGGACATCGATCGATGCGCTTGAGAATCTGCAATTGCCCAACGCATCGGGCAATTCCATCCCGCTCGCCTCCATCGCGCGGTTTGACTATACCGAGGAACAGCCGGTGATCTGGCGTCGTGACAGGCTGCCTACCATCACGGTATCAGCAGCCATCGAGGGTCAGCGCCAGGCCCTCAATGTCGTCAAAGATCTCGAACCCACGATCAATGCATTCTCTGCGTCGCTCGCTCCAGGCTACAAGGTGGTCACCGGCGGCGTGGTGGAAAACAGCAAGCAGTCGCAACAACCGATTCTGGCCGTTCTGCCCGTCATGGTTCTCGTGATGCTGACGGTGCTGATGCTGCAGTTGCAGAGTTTCAGCAGGCTCTTCCTGGTGATCGCGGTTGCTCCGCTTGGCCTGATCGGTGTCGTCGCGGCCATGTTGCCGAGCGGTGCGCCCCTCGGTTTCGTGGCGCTGCTCGGCGTGCTGGCCCTGATCGGCATCCTGATCCGCAACTCGGTGATCCTGATCGTCCAGATCGAGGATTTGCGCAAGGAGGGCAAGCATGCCTGGGATGCGGTTATCGAGGCTACGCTTCATCGCGTTCGCCCGATCCTGCTGACGGCACTTGCGGCGAGCCTCGGTCTCGTGCCGATCTCACGCGAAGTGTTCTGGGGGCCAATGGCATACGCGATGATGGGTGGTATCATCATCGGGACATTGATCACGCTTCTGTTCCTGCCCGCACTTTATGTCGCGGTATTCAGGATCCGGGAGCAGCAGCCAAAGCCAGTGGAGTGAGCGCGCTACATCTTTGACGTAGCAGGTGAAACTGCGGCCTGCGGCAAGCGGGTTGTATTTTCGGCGTTGAATGTCAGCGGGACAGCGTAAGGGCTATGCCGGATTGTAGAATGGCGTCGCCGATTATTGCGGGCGGCGCTGCATCTGTCACCAGTTCCGTAAGATCAGAAAAGGCACACACCCGAACGAGCCCTTGTCTTGCGAACTTGCTGGTATCGCTGGCGGCGATGCGCCGTTGGCCGCAGGCAAGCACTGCCCTTGCGAATTCGGCTTCATCGAGATCGAAATCCATGATGCCGGCCTCGTCGATCGCGCCCGCGGAAATAATTGCATGCGTCACGGCAAAGCGCCTGACGAAGTCCAGCGCGGGAAGTCCGAAGGCCGCGCCGTTGTCGCTGCGCAATTCGCCCCCTGCCATATAGACGCGATTGCCATTGACCGTTGCCAGCGTGCGGGCGATGTCGGACGAGTTGGTGATCACTGTCAGTCGCCGGTGGCCAAGTAGTTCCCTGGCCAGAAAGCTCGTTGTGGTGCCAGTGTCGAGCATGACGCTGTCGCCGTCTGCAATGGTAGAGGCGAGGTGGGCAGCAATTGCCTTTTTCGCTCCGCTGTTCTCGCGCATCCGTTTCTCGAACGGGGCTTCGCCGAGTTGCGATGGAAGCGCAATCGATCCATGCATGCGCACGATCGCGCCATCTTCTGCCAGCGGTCGGATATCACGACGTATGGTTTCGAGCGAAACATCCAGACGCGATGCAATGTCGGCGATCGCTAGGCTGCCGTCCACCTCCAGCATCTTCAGAATTTCGGCGTGTCGTTTCGATGTGCGCATCAACTGTCCACTGTTCGGGCTAAAACCAGTTCTAGACTTTTTGACTGCTTTTGACAAATAGTCTCTTCTATTCGGGCAAATTCGGGCAAAAACACAGAAATATCTCACATTCTTCATTGACTTCCATCCGCATCGTGCTTGAATTCGATCAGGTGTCGTCAGTGAGGAAGCGATGGATCAAACGGTTGAAGATCGGATCAGGCGTCTGCCGTGCTGGACTGGCTCCATCGATATCAGTCCGCTGAAGGGCGGGCTTTCCAACGAAAGCTATCTTGTGAAGGATGCTTCGGGTCGGCGCGTTGTTCGCTTCGGTGCGGATTACCCATTCCACCATGTCATTCGTCAACGCGAAGTGATGACGGCGCGTGCCGCGCATGCCGCCGGATTTGCGCCTGAGATCTTTCATGCAGAGCCCGGAGTGATGGTTTCTGCCTTCATCGGCGCACGTACATTTTCGGCCGACGATGTTCGAACGCACAAGGTACGGGTCGCGAACCTGATGAAGGCGTTCCACACCTTGATGCCGAAGCATGTCGAGGGTGCCGGTTTCATGTTCTGGCCCTTCCACGTGGTTCGCGACTATGCGCGAACCCTGAGGGCGGGCGATAGCCGCATGGCGGAAAGGTTGCCCGGCTATCTCGCATTGGCCGAACAACTGGAGGCGGTGCAGATTCCGCTGCCGATTGTCTTCGGGCACAATGATCTCCTTCCGTCCAACATTCTGGACGATGGCGAGAAGCTCTGGCTGATCGACTTCGAGTATGCCGGCTTTTCAACCGCCATGTTCGACCTCGCTGGAGCGACATCCAATGCCGGTTTCTCTCCCGAGGAGGTTGCGATCTTTCTGGAGGTTTACGGCGGCCAGCCTGCCGAAGCTGCCCTCCTGCGATCCCACGCGGCCATGCAATGTGCATCGCTGCTGCGCGAGGCGATGTGGAGCATGGTGTCCGAGCTCCACATGAATGCGCCGGGCGCCGACTATGTCGCCTACACCGATGAAAATCTCGACCGTCTCAAGACCGCGCTCGATCAATATCAAACCCTGTACGGAAAGCTTGTTCCATGACTTTACCTTCTCACGCCCAGATCGTCGTCATCGGCGGTGGCATCATCGGCTGTTCGACGGCCTATCATCTGGCCCGGGATCACAAGGCTGATGTGTTGCTGCTGGAAATGGGCCAGTTGACGTCGGGTTCGACCTGGCATGCAGCAGGTCTTGTCGGGCAATTGCGCTCGTCTGCCTCAATCACGCGCGTGCTGAAATACTCTGTTGAACTCTACAAGGGTCTTGAGGCCGAGACGGGACTCGCAACGGGCTGGAAAATGACGGGATGCCTTCGTCTCGCCACGACGCCGGACCGCTGGACGGAATACAAGCGGTTGGCAACCACGGCCAAGAGCTTTGGCATGGATATGCACCTGCTGTCGCCCGCTGAAGTGAAGGCCATTTGGCCACTTATGGAGACAAGCGACCTGATTGGCGCCAGCTGGCTACCGACTGACGGACAGGCCAGCCCATCCGATATCACCCAATCGCTCGCGAGAGGTGCGCGAATGCATGGCGCAAAAATCGTCGAGAACGTTCGTGTCACCGGCTTCGAGATGGATGGAAGTCTCATCACCGCGGTATTGACTGACCAAGGGCGCGTCGCCTGTGAAAAGGTTGTCAATTGCGCTGGCCAATGGGCGCGGCAAGTGGGTGCCATGGCGGGCATCAACGTTCCGCTTCAGCCGGTGAAGCATCAGTACATCATCACGGAAAAGATCAATGGTCTTGCGACCGATGCTCCCACCATCCGCGACCCTGACCGCCGAACCTATTTCAAGGAAGAAGTTGGTGGCCTGGTCATGGGCGGTTACGAACCCAACCCCCAGCCATGGACGACCGGGGATGTTCCCAACGATTGGGGCTTCCGGCTGTTTGACGACGATTTTGATCATTTCGAGCAGCATATGGTGCAGGCCATCGAGCGCATTCCGGCTCTTGCTGATGTCGGGGTCAAGCAGATGATCAATGGGCCCGAGAGCTTTACGCCTGACGGCAACTTCATTCTCGGCGTTGCGCCGGAGTGCTCGAACATGTTCGTGGGCGCAGGTTTCAACGCCTTCGGCATCGCATCAGGTGGTGGGGCCGGTTGGGTTCTTGCGCAGTGGACCATGGACGGTGAGGCGCCGCTCGATCTTTGGACTGTCGATATTCGCCGCTTCTCCGACATGCATCGCGACCGCCAATGGGTGCTTGACCGCACGCTGGAAGCTTACGGCAAGCACTACACGGTCGCCTTCCCGCATGAGGAATACGAAAGTGCACGTCCCCGCCTGGTGTCGCCCCTCTATGAACGCCTCAAGACCCATGGTGCGGTCTTCGGTTCGAAACTCGGCTGGGAAAGACCGAACTGGTTTGCCGTCAACGGTGCCGAACCGCGCGATCAATATTCCATGGGCCGCCAGAACTGGTTTGAAGCGGTCGGCGATGAGCATCGCCATGTGCGCGAAAAGGTGGGTGTTTTCGATCAGTCATCCTTCGCCAAGTATGAATTGAGTGGTCCTGATGCCGCACGCGCACTTGACTGGATTTGCGCCAACGATGTCTCAAAGCCCGTCGGGCGATTGACCTACACCCAGTTGCTCAACACGCGTGGTGGCATTGAAGCAGACCTCACTGTTGCCCGGATTGCAGAAGACAGGTTCTATATCGTGACCGGTACCGGCTTCAGGACGCACGATCTCGGCTGGATTCGGGACCACCTTCCCAAGGGGGCAAATGTCCACCTTGCCGATGTGACTGAAGACTACGGCACATTGTCCCTGATGGGGCCGGATGCCCGTCTGGTTCTTGAAAAGGCGACGAAGGCAGATGTTTCCAATGCTTCCTTCCCATTCGGCCATGTTCGTGAAATCACCATTGCGGGCCATGTCGCGCGTGCGCTGCGCGTAACCTATGTCGGCGAATTGGGGTGGGAACTTCATATTCCTATCATGGGCCTGGGCGACGTATTTGATGCTCTGATGCAAGTCGGATCGCAGTTCGATCTTCGGCCTGTCGGCTACCGCGCCATTGAATCATTGCGCCTTGAAAAGGGCTACCGAGCCTGGGGATCAGACATCACGCCCAACGACACGCCCTTTGAAGCGGGGCTGGGCTGGGCCGTCAAGATGTCCAAGAATATAGACTTCGTGGGCCGCGAAGCGCTGCTTTCAAGCGCAACGCAACCCTTGAAGAAGCGTCTTGCGGGATTTTACACGAGTGACCCATCCGTCGTCCTCCTTGGACGCGAAACCATTCTGCGCAACGGCGAGCCAGTCGGTTACCTCACCAGTGGTGGCTACGGCTATACCCAAGGTGCCAACATCGGCTACGGGTACGTACGCAACGAGGCAGGTGGTGATGATCGCTTTCTTGCCGACGGCGACTATGAACTTGTCGTGGCGATGGATCGCGTCCCCGTCAAAATCCAGCTCTCGCCATTTTATGACGCGACGATGAGCCGGATCAAATCGTGAGATCTTGAGCCCGGGCGGGCAAGTGCGGGCGCCCGGGCTCAAATGTTAACGTAAATTAATTTCCCCGCTTCGTGCCTTCGTGTTACGCCCGCAACCGGTTTGGTTGATAAAGCCCGGTCTCTTCCTCGTGTGCATTGTATGGACAGTGCAGACGCTCCCAAGGCAAGGATGATGTCTGCGGTTCTCGTCAGCAACACTGATCGGAAAATATCAGGATATACACGCATTTCTCGTCCGAAAATCGGACAAAGACAAAGGGCTGCGCTAGTCTGGCAAAAGCGCCCTGCAGACGAGCAAGCTGACTGGTCTGGGCGTGTCGATCCGTCGAATGATTTGGGCGTCTGTAGATTTGAGTGCACGCAAGATGAAGCTTCTTTCCCGAATTGTGACGCCTGTCATGATGCTCTCGCTCGCCGGCTGCGTCATGGGTCCCGATATGCAGGCGCCTGAAACGCCTTTGCCTGGGCATTTTGCCAATGGGGGCAAGGAGAGTAACGGAGACGTGACGACCACCGCCTGGTGGACGGCGTTTTCCGATACGCGGCTCAACCGATTTGTTGGCGATGGCCTGTCGAAGAACCTTTCGGTTCTTCAGGCCCTCGAGGCCATAGAACAGGCGCGGCAGGCAGTCGTGACTGCGGGTGCCGGATCTCTGCCCAGCATCGCCGGGTCGGCTGCCAACACGGTTAGCCGCACGACGGGTGCATTCAACCCGACGGCGATCAAGGACACGTCGAGCGGAACGCTTTCTGCGTCCTGGCTGCTTGATCTTTTCGGGCAATACCGACGCGCCAAGGAAAGCGCCAACGCCTCGCTAGATGCCTCCTATGCGAGTGCCGATGTTGCAAGGTTGACGCTGGTGTCTGATGTCGCCACCTACTACATCAATGCTCGCTACTATCAGGAACTCCTTTCCATCGCGCGCCAGAACCTGAAATCGCGCCAGGAAACGCTTTCGTTGACGCAAGCCCAGCTTGCAGCCGGTGCGGCCTCCAAGCTCGATGTTGTTCAGTCTGAAGGTCTGGTCAACGCAACGCTGGCCGACATCCCGGGGCTGGAGACCAGTTTCCGCCAGACGGTGCATCATATCTCGACACTTCTTGGCGAACCTGCTGCTACATTTGTTGCGGATATGCAAAAGGGTGGGCCGCAGCCTGTGGCGCGTGACCGCGTGAAGGCAGGCATTCCCGCCGATCTTATTCGCAACCGACCCGACATCCGCAAGGCGGAACGGACCCTTGCAGCCGCAGTTGCCAATATCGGCGTCGCGGAATCCAAACTTTATCCGAGCCTCGAACTCAGTGGCTCGATCACGCCTTCCTATGTTGCCTCTGCCGCCAGCGGCAATGTTCTGACCTGGTCCTTTGGTCCGACACTGACCTTGCCGATATTCGACGGTGGCGCGTTGCGGGCAAACGTCAAGAGCTCGCAAGCCGCAGCGCGCGCAGCCTATCTTGCATGGAAGGCGACGGTGCTGACGGGCGTTGAAGAAACCGAAAATGCGCTTGTTGCCTATTCACGTGACCGCGCAACGGTTTCGGCGCTCAGAGCCGAAGTCAAGAATTATCAGGACGCGCTGGAACTCTCGACTGCGAACTACAAGAACGGTGCCTCATCGCTTCTGGATGTTCTGGATGCGCAGCGCTCCGTTGCAACAGCCCAGCAGTCGCTTGCAGCGGCCATTCGGCAGACTGCTCTGGACTATGTGAGCCTGAATGTTGCGATCGGCGGCGGCTACGCTGTCGGGAAAACCGGTGAATGAAACGAAAGCGGCGAGTTGATCAAGCCGTAGTCAGCTTGGTCAACTCGCCGTCGTCGTAAAACATAGCCCTTATAACAATGTTTCTCAGATGTGTTGAGAAGGGCGCGTTACTTTCAGGGTGATCCATGTTGCTGCTGATGCAGCAAACGAGGTTGCAAAGCTTCCCCAGACCAGATCGATAATCGTGATGGAGACGGGCCAGTCGCGCATCGTCGCCTGGTTGGTCAGGTCATATGTTGCATAAGCAACGAGTCCGAACAGGGCCCCATCGCGAAATGCACGACCCGGCTTTTGTTGCAGCAACGCCGGCATGACGGCAAAATAGACGGCACCGGCCAGATAGATGACGTAGAAGGCGGCAGCGGCTCCAAAGTCGGGCTTCTCCGCAAGCAGGTGTCCGATACCCTGCTTGTAGATATCGACCGATACGATCCCCAGCCAGATCACATCCAAACCCAGGAAAACGACGGCCATAGCCGCGTATGCTGTCGCCACGTGCTTCATATTTTCTCCGCGATGTCGTCAATAAAAAGATGCCCGCCATCAGGTCGTCTGTTGGCGGGCGAAAAATCAGATGCCGAGCAGAGGCTGGATCATCCTGACAATACGGCTCCTGAACCGAAGCGGCGCATCCGTCACGGCCAGACAAATACAGTCTTCGCCTTCTTCGGCGACCGGCTGATGGTTGACCGTTTCATCCGTCTCCTCGAAATCTCCTGGGCCGAATTTGCCAGTCTCATCCTTGAAGCTGCCCTTGAGAACCAGCGTCAACTCGCGGCCGCCATGGCTGTGTTCCGGAACTGGCTTGCCAGCAGGGATCCGCAGCAGACGCATCGAGATGGCCTTGTCGCTGGTGGGGATCGGCAAATGGTAGGCGCCAAGCCCAAGCGGCTTCCATTTCAATTTGTCGAGGTCGCCTCCGATGTAGGAACGCAGCGGCTCTGGGATCGAATAAGACACGAAATCGTGCGGCTGCTTAGCGCGTGCAGCAGGTTTTGCGTCAGAGGAAGCCTCCACGCGCTTCAGGATCGATGCCCAGGAAGCGTTTTCCGCTTCCGGCGATACCTCTTCGCACACGATCGCCTCAATCATGACGCCACCGGCAGCTTCCATGGCGGACAATCTGCGTCGGCAACCCGGACAAAGTGCAAGATGCGTCGCCACTGCCACGCTCCAGCTCTCTTCGAGCCCGCCAGCTGCGTAGTCGAGAAGTAGCTCATCGCTTATATGATGCTTGATCGTCATGCGGCATCTCCCAGCATATCGCGCAGGCGGGAGAAGGCGAGGCGGATCCTCGACTTGACGGTTCCGAGCGGAATATTGAGACGCTGTGCGATCATGCCGTGCGATATTTCCTCGTAGAAAGAGAGTTTGAGTAATTCTGCCTGATCGGGTGGCAGCTTCACGATCGCCTTGCGCAGGCGCTCGGCGTCCTGTTCTGCTCCGTAGATTTCGTCCGCAGGGGCGACATCTTCCGGTACGAACGCCGGATCGTTAGGGTCGAACTCCGGACGGTTTGCCTTGCGAAATGCGTCGATGCGAACATTTCGCGCGATTGTAAAAATCCAGCTTGAGACAGAGCCTTTCGAAGGATCGAACAGGCTTGCCTTATTCCAAATCATCATCATGGTTTCTTGCATCAGTTCTTCGGCCGACTGCCGGTTGCTACCGCGCTTGAGCATGAAGGCCCGGACCTTTGGTCCGAAGTGTTTGAACAATATCTCGAAGGCCTCAACATCCCGACAAGACCCGACTTTTGCCAGGCATGCGGCAAGATCTTCCTTTTCAATCTCCGCCACGATCTTTCCCACTCTCTGCCGCCGATCAGGCCGACGCGCAGTAATTTGTATGAGCGCCGGAACACTATCAATGTGCCGACGGGTTTCAGCGGTTTTGGTGAATGCGATCGTTTCCATGACGAGCTTTACGCAGCAACACCGCGACCGGATCACAACATCGTGGAACTTCTCGAATTTTTCAATCCAAGTCGATTGCAATCTCGTAGACTGTTTTAAAAGGAGAATATCATGTTGCAAGGTTTTAACCGAAAGTCGTCCACATCCCCGAAAAGGGTTGCGGTCATCGGGTCCGGGATATCGGGCCTTAGTGCCGCATGGATGCTTTCGCGGAACTACGATGTCACCCTTTTTGAAGCCGACAAGCGCATCGGCGGGCATTCGAACACCGTAGACGTTCTCACCGACGACGGACGCCTGCCGGTTGATACGGGTTTTATCGTCTTTAACAACTGGAATTATCCCAATCTCGTGAAGCTGCTCGAAACACTGGGCGTTCCGAGCGAAGTGTCCGACATGTCGTTTTCGGCATCCGTGGACAATGGGAATTTCGAATATTCGGGGTCGAATATGCTGTCCATGATCGGGCAAAAGACGAACATTATTCGTCTTCAGTTCTGGAAGATGGTCGGCGATATCCTGCGCTTTTACCGACAGGCGCCTTCATTTGCCCGTTCTTCCGGCGCTTCCGATCTGACACTCGGCGATTTCTTGGATCGCGAAGGATATTCGAAGAGCTTCGTGGACAATCACATCTTGCCGATGGGTGCGGCGATCTGGTCAGCGACTGCAGATCAGATGCGGTCCTATCCGCTTGTTGCTTTCATTCGCTTCTTTGAAAGCCACGGGCTCCTGTCGCTCAGCAAGCGTCCTACCTGGCGAACCGTGACTGGCGGCAGCAGGGCCTATGTCAATGCAATCCTTGATGATTTCGAGGGTACGGCGCGACTGGGCTCGCCGGTCCGTTCCGTAAAGCGCATGGCGGGATCGGTCGAGGTCAAGGCAGATGGGTCTGAAGCGGAGTTTTTCGACCATGTGGTCATCGCGTCCCATGCGGACCAGGCATTGTCGATGATCCAGAATCCCGATGACGACGAGCGGGCGCTTCTGGGAGCGTTTGACTACACCCACAATACAGCCGTTTTGCACAGCGACCCTGCGCTTATGCCGAAGCGCAAGAGCGTTTGGTCCAGCTGGAATTACATCGGTAACAAGTGCCCGGACAAGGATGCGCAGCTGTGCGTCAGCTATTGGATGAACCGCCTTCAGAACCTGAAATCGAAGACGCCCGTTTTCGTCACGCTTAACCCGTGCCGTGAGATTGCCCCTGATCTGGTTCACGCATCGTTTGACTACACGCATCCTCTGTTTGACACCAAGGCGCTCAAGGCGCAGAAGGAACTCTGGAGCATCCAGGGTCGTGGCGGCATTTGGTATTGCGGCGCGCATTTCGGGAGTGGCTTCCATGAAGACGGGCTGCAGTCGGGCCTCGCCGTTGCTGAGAGCCTTGGCGGCGTCAAGCGGCCCTGGCAAGTTGATGGCGAGTCCAGTCGCATCTTCCTTCCGCCGGCTGCCATGGCTGCCCAATGACGCTGCGATCGGCGATATATACCGGGAAAGTGTTGCACACGCGCTTCCGGCCGAAAAAGCATCGGTTGAGCTATCGAGTATTCAGCCTGCTGATCGACCTCGATGATCTGGACAGCTTGTCTCGTGGGCTTCGGTTCCTCGGGATCGACAGGCACTCGCTGTTCAGCTTTCACAGTCGGGATCATGGAAAGCTTGAGAAGGGTGCAAGCCTGAAGGATTGGGCACTCGACCACCTGAAGAGCTGTGGTCTGTATTCCGAAGATATGCGTGTTCAAGTCCTCGTTTACCCGCGCATTCTCGGCTACGTATTCAATCCGCTGACGGTTTACTTTTGCTATTCGGCAGAAAACGAACTCGTGGCGATCCTCTATGAGGTGTGTAATACGTTTCACGAGCGCCACACCTATGTTATACCAGTGGGCGCAGCGGTGGAGAGGGTACGCCATAGCTGCCCGAAATCGCTTTATGTTTCGCCGTTCATGCCCATGAATTGCGAGTACCATTTCGATATTGGCCCACCCGGCGGCTCGGTCGCCATTCGCATTACCGAGACTGATCCGGATGGTCGCATGCTTTTCGCCAGCTTTGTTGGCGAACGACGGCCACTATCGGACTGGAACCTCATCAAAGTGTTTTTCGGCTATCCGCTGATGACCCTGAAGGTCACGGCAGCGATTCATTTCGAAGCGCTGCGTCTGTGGAGCAAGGGTCTCAAGGTGTTTCGCCATGAGGCGGCCGAGACGCGTATCGCGAGCACGGTCGTCGCCGCCGGAAAAGGGAGAGAGTAGACGATGCCGGTAACGCGTTCGCACATATCCAATTCAAGCAAAACTGGCTTGTTGATCTGGCAGAAGCTGGTCGCCAGCATGGCTGACCGCATCGTCAAAGGCAGCCTGACACTGAAATTTGAAAATGGCCGCGACTACATTGTCTCGCGAGATGAGGACGGACCGCGCGCCGAACTCTTCCTCAAGAACGCCCGGCCCATCTGGCGTCTGATCACCTCGGGCGACCTTGGATTTGCCCGGTCCTACATCGATGGTGATTGGGATAGCCCCGATATCGGCGCTTTGCTGGCCTTGGCGCTTGAAAACGAGGCCGCGCTTTCATCGGTAACCCGCACGACCGTGCTCTGGGGCAAGCTCGCCTATCTCAAGCACAGGCTTCGCGCGAATACGAAAAAGGGTAGCCGCAAGAACATTGCCTATCACTATGACCTTGGAAACGAATTCTATGGTCTCTGGCTGGATGAGACGATGACGTATTCATCCGCGCTGTTTCACAGCCCTGAACTGACACTGGCCGACGCGCAGCGTGCCAAGTACGACCGTATCATCAAGGAACTCAACATTGGCCCGGACGATCGGGTGCTTGAAATTGGCTGCGGTTGGGGTGGTTTTGCCGAGTATGCCGCAAAAACCACCGGCTGCCACGTGACGGGTCTGACGATTTCGCAGGAGCAGGCAGCGTATGCGCGCCGGAGGCTTGAAGCCCAAGGGCTGGGCGACCGTACGGAGATCCGGATCGAGGATTATCGCGACACCCAGGGCGCGTACGACAAGATCGTCTCCATCGAAATGTTCGAGGCTGTCGGTGAAGAGAATTGGGGCCGCTATTTCGAGACCGTGCGTGACCGCCTGAAAGCCGGCGGTCGGGCCATGATCCAGACGATCACGATCGATGATGCACGCTTTGAGTCCTACCGCAGAAACGCGGACTACATTCAGACCTACATCTTCCCCGGCGGCATGCTTCCGTCGCTGTCGACATTCAAGGATGCCGCGTCCAATGCCGGGCTCGCCGTGAAAGACTGGCTTGGCTTCGGGACGCATTACGCCAAGACGTTGTTGACCTGGGATGAGGACTTCACGGCCAACTGGGAGCGCATCCGCGCAATGGGCTTCGATGAACGCTTCAAGCGTATGTGGCGCTACTATCTGCACTATTGCGCAGCGGGCTTCAGCGCCGGCAGTATCAACGTGCTTCAGTTGAAGCTTGTCAAACCGTGATGCGTATCGCTCAATTGCAGTCGTTGAACTGTAACGTGAAGATGAAAGAAAGCCCGGATCTTCCGGGCTTTTTTACTTAATGGCTCGGTGTGTAACGTCCGAATGGAAATCTCAAGCCCAGGAACGCAACAAGTGCGAAAGCGCCGAAGGCGTTCAGCTTGAAGAGAGTCGCCGCACTCGCGGACGAATAGGCGAATAGCGGATCCGGGAAGCGACCGAATGAGGCCGCAAACAGCACGTATGCAGCCGAAACTGCAATACGTCGCTCCCAGACTTCATCGCTGCGGAACGAGACAGCCGCCAGGATTATGCAGGCTCCAAGGAAGAGCCAGCTGCCGCTGCGGTCACCCAGAATGATGTTGATTGCCAATGTGTCGAGCGTGCCAATCACCACCAGCGCGACGCGCGCAGCCTTGGAGTTCACACGCGCTAGATAAATCAGGCCGATGTAGAGCGGCAGCGATATTGCCGTGAAAAACGACGCCTTGAGGGCGTCGGGGGCAAGCCACCAAACATAGAGCGGATAGATCGGCTTGTTCAAGGCAATGACAGTGGCAACGGAGGAGCAGGCGCTCGCAATCGCCCGCTCCTCGTTCAAATCGATTTCGCTCATAGCGGCGAGAGGCGATAGTGGGAAACGCCCCATGTCCGGCCATTGTCGTGGCCAAAAAGGCCAGCGGTGGCGAGGAAGAACAGGCGCCAGCGACGATGCCAGAGGTTAGCGTCTTCGCCGTAGCATTCCTTCAGGATCGGTCGGATTACGTCATCATTGCTATCGAAATTCTTCAGCCAGTCGAAGGCCGTTTTTTCATAATGCGTGCCAGACCAACGCCATTCATCTTCCACCAGGAAAAGGTCGTCGAAACGATGGATGAGGTTGTGGGCGGGCATGATGCCACCGGTGAAGAAGTGCTGCGCGATCCAGTCCGATTTGTCGCTGTGGTCAAAGCGATATGATCTGTCCTTGTGCGTAAACACATGAATGAACAGTCTGCCATCGGGCTTGAGCCAGCGACGGGTGCGCGACAGAAGTTCGCGCCAGTTCGACATATGCTCGAACATCTCGACCGAAACGATCCGGTCGAAGGTTGTACCGGGATCAAACGTCACCATGTTCTGGGTGATCACCGTCAGGTTCGAGAGGCCAAGGCGTTGAGCCTGGGCTTCGATGTGCGCGCGTTGCGACCGGGAATTTGAAACGGCCACGATGCTCGAGTTGCGGAAGGTTTCCGCCATATAGAGTGAGAGGGAACCCCAGCCGCAACCCAGTTCGAGAATTGTCTGGCCATCCTTTAGGTCGGCATGGATTGCAGTCTGCAAAAGAGCCGAACGCTCAGCCTGATCCAACGTCGTCGACTTGTCGTCATAGAAGCAGCAAGAATACTTGCGGCGCTCGCCGAGAACGTGGCCGAAAAACTCCGAAGGCACTTCATAGTGCTGGGCGTTTGCCTCATCCGTGTGGACCGCGACCGGAAAGTCCTTCATCGCTTCCACAAATCGCTGCTCGACCTCAGCGCTCGTGCGCGACAGTTTCCGGCCTGTGCGTGAGACCAGAAACTCCACCCCCGCGAGTGTCATCCAGTCAGGCAGGCTGACCCGTTCTGCGGTATTGATGACATTGGTAATGATCGTCATTGAACGGACTCCTGTGAGCGGATTTGTCGGGGCGGCAGGGGAAAGAAGGCACTGACCCTGCGCTGGTAGTCGCGAAAGCGTTCACCACGAGACGCGAGCATGTGCTTTTCGAGGGGCGGAATGCCGGATACATGCACCAGCAGCCAGTACATCATGACGGCCGCAAGAGATGCGACGACGAACGTCACGATCTGACCGCTGCCAAAAGCCATCACCGGCCAAGCGCACCAGTAAAGCCACTCGAAGAAATAGTTGGGATGGCGCGACCAGGACCACAAACCGGCCTCGCAGATTTCGCCACGAGTCTTGTTGCGGCTTTTGAATGATACCAGCTGCCGATCGGCAATCGCCTCGCCGACAATCGCAATGACCGCAATAACGACTGCGACAAGGTCAAGAGATGTGAGGCCAAGCGGGCCAGATGTTGCCGCGCTCCAGACGGAAACGGCCAGCACGAAAGCTGCCAGCGCCTGTATCTGAAGGAACCAGAAGAGGCGGGAGCTCGCCTCCGCGCCCCACTCTGTCATCAACTCCGCATAGCGCGGATCCTCCTGTGCTCCGTGGCTGCGCATTCCAATGTGCGCCGCCAACCGGAGCGCCCAGACAAGCACGAGCGCGCCTGCAAGTATGCCGCGCGCGGTAGAGAACCCGCCAGCAAGGCCGACGGCGATAAGTGCTGCGAGGCCGGAAAGCGCTGACCAGGCGGTATCGATCCAACCGCTATTTCCGGTTCTGCGTTGCAGCGCCCATGCGCCAGCCATGCCGGCACAAAGAAAAACGAGGGGGATCAGAAGCAGGGTTATATTCATGATGCAAAGTCCAGATTGCTGTCATCATGAATACGCGGCGGTTCAGGTTTCGGATCAAAATTGGGAACCGGATTAATCCATACGGCGTTTAAGAGCGTAACTTTGATCACAATGTTTGAAACAGGGAGATGATCATGAAGCCCTATTTGGCCTCGATGCTGGCAATCGCATTTTTTGTGCCCTGTATTTCACAGGCGCAGGATGAACCCATGAAGGGACTTTGGGCCCGCGGCGACGGCAAGGCGGTCGTTCGCATTGACAATTGTGGTTCTGATCTGTGTGCGGTCAACACCTGGATCAAGCCCGGCACGAAGGGCGAAAAGGCCGGTGACAAGCTGGTCATGAGCGTCAAGCCATCTGGCGGCGGTGTGTATGAGGGTCAGGCCTCCGACCCGCAGCGCAACCTGACCTACAAGCTGAAGATCACGACCGGCTCTAACTCCATGACCACGCGCGGCTGCGTTCTGGCTGGTATCGTCTGCAAATCGGTCAGCTGGTCGCGCACCACAAGCGAAACGCAGTAAGCGCAACGTGGACGCCCGGCCTCGAGGCAGTCCTCCACGCTAATCGATGCCAATGCCTCGAACGCTCAGTATCCTGTCGCGTTCGAGGCATCAGTTTTTGCAACGGTCGCCGAAAAGTCCTGCAAGAGCTTGCGTGCGGCAGATCCAAGCAGTGTGACATCGTTGCCAATGCCGACAAAAGTTGCACCCATGTCGGCATAGCGTCGTGCAAGTCCGAGATCGCCGGTTAACACGCCTGCGGCCTTGCCATGGGCAACGATCCGCTGGATGGCGGTTTCAACGGTCGCCTGAACATCAGGATGCCCCGGATTTCCGAGATGGCCCATATCGGCCGCAAGATCTGCCGGTCCTATGAAAACGCCGTCAACCCCATGTGTTGTCGTGATCTCATCCAGTGCGGCCATGCCCGCACGACTTTCGATCTGCAGCAGTAAGCAGACTTCTTCATTGGCGGTTTTCAGATAGTCCGGAATGCTGTTGTAGCCGGAGGCTCGGGCAAGTGCTGCGCCAACACCACGAACGCCATGCGGTGGATAGAGCATGGCGCGCACGAGGCTCTGCGCCTGCTCACCGCTTTCGACCATCGGGATCAGCAGAGTTTGCGCGCCAATATCAAGCAATTGCTTGATGATCCAGGTTTCGCCGATCGGCGGACGAACGATGGCATGGCTCTTCGAGCCTTTGAGCGCACGCAACTGTTCGACCAGCAAGGGCAGGTCGTTTGGTGCGTGCTCGGCATCGATCAGCAGCCAGTCATAGCCGGCATTGCCGCAAATTTCGACGGTAACAGCGCTTGTCAGTGCCTGCCAAAGACCAATCTGTTTTTGACCCGCCTTGATGGCTTGCTTGAAGGTGTTGGTCGGTGCCGGCATGATGCTTCTCGGTTGACGCTGATATTATTCGAAATAAAGCCCGACGGAACCATAGGGGCCGAAATCCGCAAAGATCGTATCGCCGTGGCGCGCTTCGACCGGGCGAATGAACGAACCTGCCAGTACGACCTGACCCGCCTCGATGCCTTCGTCTCCGTATTCTGCGAGGCGGTTGGCAAGCCAGGCCACGCCGCGCGCCGGCTGGTTGAGAACGCCGGCGCCAAGCCCGGTCTCTTCGACTTCGGAATTGCGGGTCACGATGGCGCCCATCCAGCGCATGTCGATATCGTCAGGCTTGACGGCGCGTCCGCCGGTCACGATGCCTGCATTGGCGGCATTGTCAGAAATGGTGTCGAAGACGGTCCGCGTTTTCTTCGTTTCGGCGTCGACGCGAACAATGCGCGTATCGAGGATTTCGAGAGCTGGCGTCACGTAGTCAGTTGCGTTCAGTACATCGAAGACGGTGACATTCGGTCCCTTCAGAGGCTTCTTCATCACAAAGGCGATCTCGGCCTCGATCCGCGGCTGAATGAAGCGATCCTTCGGAATGGTTGCGCCATCCTCGAACACCATGTCATCGAAGAGAACGCCCGAGTCCGGAATGTTGATGTTGAGCGCGTATTGCATGGCCTTGGAGGTGAGGCCGATCTTCCAGCCGATTACCTTGCGGCCGTCGGCAATCTTCTTCTTCACCCAGGCAGATTGGACTGCATAGGCATCGTCCATGTTCATCTGTGGATGCTGGAGCGTCAGAAGGCCGATCTGTTCGCGCGTGCGCTCTGCCCGATCAAGGGCGGCGGCGGCGGCATCGATTTCCGTCTTCGTCAACATTAGAACACCTCGTCAGCAATCGTGTTGCGCAGGATGCCGATCCCGTCTGCCTCGACTTCCACCACGTCGCCGGGCTTCAGCCAGATGGGTGGATCGAAGCGCGCGCCAGCGCCGGTCGGTGTGCCGCAAACGATGACGTCGCCCGGGACCAGCGTGGTGAAGGTCGAAACGTAGTTGATGATCTTGCGGAAGGAAAAGATCATGCGGCTGGTGCGATCGCTCTGGCGCACTTCACCATTCACGCGGGTCTCCAGCTTGATGTCGGCAAGCTGGCTTTCATCCGTGTAAGGCACGATCCATGGACCGATGGAGCCGGTGCGATCAAAATTCTTGCCCTGGGTTACATTGAACTTGGCGTGACGAACCCAGTCGCGGATGGTGCCTTCGTTGCAGAGCGTCAGCGCTGCGATGTGATCAAGCGCATCGCTTTCCGGAATCCGGCGGCCGCCCTTACCGATGACAATGGTGACTTCGCCCTCGTAGTCGAGCTGCGGGCTTTCCGGCGGGCGGATCAGCGGCTGGTCATGGCCTGTGAATGAACGCGGGAACCGGATGAAGAGTGATGGATTGGAGGGCGCTGCCTGTCCATCCTTGTATTCTTCGTTGCGATCCGGGAAGTTGACGCCGACGCAGATCAGCTTTTCAGGCTTCGGGATCGGAATTTCGAACGTAATATCCGAAACCGGAAAGTCTGCCTTCTGGCCCGCAAACGTCTTGGCAAGTTCCAGCAATGCGCCGTCGGCCACGACCTCAAGCAAGGTTGGCCACTTGCTGTAGCGCGTCGAAATATCAATCACGCCGTCATCGACCAGCAGGCCGTAACCATGCCGGCCGTTGATCGAGAAGCTCACAAATCGGGAATGTGTCATCGGTTGCTCCTTCGGCCTCAGGCTATGCCGCCCAGGCAGACGTATTTGATTTCCATGAATTCCTCGATGCCGTATTTCGAGCCTTCGCGGCCGAGGCCCGAAAGCTTGACGCCGCCAAAAGGCGCCTCGGCTGTCGAAATCAGCCCCGTATTGACGCCGACCATGCCGTATTCTAGCGCTTCGGCAACGCGGAAGACGCGGGCCAGGTCCTTCGCGTAGAAATAGGATGCTAGGCCGAATTCGGTGTCGTTGGCCTGACGGATGACATCGGCCTCATCCTTGAAGCTGAAGAGCGGTGCAATCGGGCCGAAGGTCTCCTCGCGCGCGACGGCCATGTCACTCGTCACGCCGGTGATCACCGTTGCTTCGTAGAACGTGCCGCCAAGCGCATGACGCTTGCCGCCCTGTGCAACCTTGCCGCCCTTGGCGACGGCGTCCTGCACATGCTCTTCCACCTTGCCAAGTGCTGCTTCATCGATCAACGGTCCAAGGACGACACCTTCATCGAAGCCGTTGCCGGTCTTGAGCTTTCCGACTGCCGTTGCCAGCTTGGCCGCAAAGGCATCATAGACACCTTCCTGGACATAGAGGCGGTTTGCGCAGACGCAGGTCTGCCCGTTGTTGCGAAACTTGGCGATCAGGGCGCCTTCAACGGCTGCATCGAGATCGGCATCGTCGAATACGATGAAGGGTGCGTTGCCCCCAAGCTCAAGGCCGAGCTTCTTTATGGTGGGCGCACACTGCTTGTAAAGCTCGGCGCCAATTTCCGTCGAGCCGGTGAAGGTCAGTTTGCGCACGATCTGGCTCGACGTCATGGCGCCACCAATTTCGCGAGCCGATCCGGTGAGGACCGAAAACAGTCCGGCGGGCAGGCCAGCCCGTTCACCCAGAATTGCCAGCGCGATGGCGGAGAAAGGTGTCTGCGACGCAGGCTTCAGCACCATGGCGCAGCCGGCGGCGAGCGCCGGGCCAGCCTTGCGCGTGATCATGGCGTTGGGGAAATTCCATGGCGTGATAGCTGCGACCACGCCGATCGGTTGCTTCATCACCAGAATCCGCTTGTCCACCTGATGGCCCGGGACGATATCGCCGTAAACGCGCCGCGCCTCTTCGGCAAACCATTCGATGAAGCTTGCGCCATAGGCGATTTCGCCCTTGGCTTCAGCGAGCGGCTTGCCTTGTTCCAGTGTCAGGATCGCACCCAGATCGTCCTGGTTCGCCATCATCAATTCGAACCACTTGCGGATGATCTGCGAGCGTTCCTTGGCGGTGCGCCGGGCCCATGCCTTCTGCGCAGCTTCTGCTGCTTCGATAGCCTCGACCGTTTCGGCAGCGCCAAGGTTCGGAACGCGGCCAATCAGATCGCCGGTCGCCGGGTTTGTGACCTTGACCGCTCTGGCAGGATCGGCTTCGATCCAACGCCCGCCAACGAGGGCAGCTTCGCGAAACAGTGACGGGTCTTTGAGCTTCAAGGTCATAGCGTGATCCTTCTATGTCGAGGGTCGAAACGCGCTCCAAACCGGATTGCGACATGACCCGAGTGTCGGAAAAGAGCCGGGCGGTCCGTAAATGGTTGCCCGGCTCTCCTGGTCCGCCGTATGAAGGCATGCTCCGTTCAATCGAACCCGATTGAGCGCGACATGCCTAAGGTCAGGGAGCGATGATCGGCTGCGCCTTCAGGTCAGAGGCGCGGGGTGCCACACCTTCGAACAGGCTGCCATGCTCGAACCAGCTCTTGGGCGCAGGCGCACCCCAAAGCGTCTGGCGCTGCGGATCCTTCAGGTCCCACTTGATGGGCTCGAGGTCGGGATCGACCGTCTGATAGTCCGAGCAGTAGATTTCGATGCGGTGACCATCCGGATCGAGAATGTAGAGGAAGAAGGCGTTCGAAATGCCGTGGCGGCCCGGTCCGCGTTCAATATTGGCGACCCAGCCCGTGGTCGACATCAGATCGAGCAGGTCGATGATGTTGAGCGGCGTCGGAACCCAGAATGCCGTGTGATGCAGGCGTGGGCCCGTACCGTTTGTGAAGGCGATATCGTGGACACCGCCCTTGCGATGAGTCCATGCGGCCCAGAGGCGGCCTGTTTCTTCATCCGCCGTGTATTCGGTCACGCGGAAGCCGATCTCGTTGTAGAAGGCGACGGATTCATCGACATTCGGCGAGAAGCAGTTGAAGTGGTCGATGCGCAGCGGCTTCACGCCGCGATAGAGTGCATACTGCTGATGGATCGGGGGCAGACGGTCCATCTTGGAATAGAATTCCAGCGGCGTGCCATGCGGGTCGCGGGTGCGGAACGTCCGGCTCTGATAGGGCCGCTCCACCCATTCGACGCCAAGACCCTTCTTGTCGAAGAAGGCCGCTGCCTTGTCGAGGTCCTCGTCCGAAAACACCTTGAAGCCGAGATCACGGGCTTCCGATTTGTCGGATTTGCGCAGCACGATGCAGTGATGGCCGCGCTCTTCCATGGCGCGCAGATAAATCGCGTCCGAGGTTTCGTCGGTCACCTGCAGGCCGAGCGTGTCGACGTAGAAGGCGCGCGACTTCGCGAGATCCTTTACGCCGAACTCGATATGGCTGAGGCGCACGATGTTGAAGGGCGGATAAAGATTTGGGGTCGGCAGAGCCATGGTTCCTCTCCTTGTGATGTCTTCTTGATGGTCAGCCGGTCAGCCGCCGAGTTTCTGGATGCTGTGGGGCGTCGTTGCGAATGCGACGTTCTTCGTTTCCATGTAGAAATCGAAGGACCAGTCGCCGCCGTCGCGGCCGATGCCCGAGTTCTTCACGCCGCCGAATGGTGTCGGCAGGTGGCGCACGTTTTCGGAGTTCACCCAGATCATTCCGGCTTCGAGCTTTTCGGTGAAGCGGAAGGCGCGGGTGACGTCCGAGGTCCAGAGATAGCCGGTCAAGCCGTATTCGACGTCATTCGCGAGCTCCAGGGCCTGCGCCTCGTCCTTGAAGGGGATCGCGGTCAGGACAGGTCCGAAGATCTCTTCCTGGGCGATGCGCATCTGGTTGTTGGCGCCTGTGAAAAGCGTCGGCGAGACGTAGCATCCGCCTCCCGGACCATCGAACTTTGCGCCGCCTGCGGCGACCGTAGCGCCCTCGGACTTGCCGATGGCGATGTATTCAAGGACCTTCTTCTCATGTACGGGGTGCACCAGCGGGCCAATGACCGTTTCCGGGTCGAGCGGGTGACCAACCTTGATGCGCTTGGCCTTTTCCGCGACAAGTGCGGTAAACTTGTCATAGACGCTTTCCTCGACCAGCAGGCGCGAAGACGAGGTGCAGCGCTCGCCATTCAGCGAGTAGATCATGAAGACAGCGGCGTCTGCCGCGCGCTCCAGGTCTGCATCGGCAAAGACGATGCAAGGGTTCTTGCCGCCGAGTTCGAAATGAACGCGCTTCAGCGTTTCGGAGCCCTGCCGCATGATCATCGAACCGGTGCGGCTCTCGCCGACGAAGCCGATGGCCTTGATAAGCGGATGCTCTGTCAATGCCTTGCCGGCATCTTCACCGAGACCGTTGACCAGGTTCCAGACGCCCTTGGGAAGCCCTGCGCCTTCGGCAATTTCGACCAGCAGTCGAGCCGAGAGCGGCGAAAATTCGGCCGGCTTGTGGACAATCGTGCATCCTGCAGCAAGCGCCGGCGCAATCTTCCATGTCGACAGCATGAACGGCGTGTTCCAGGGCGTGATGACGCCGACCGGGCCAATCGGCACGCGGGTCGTCATGTTGACCTGGCCTGGTGCACGCAGTGTCTTGCCGTCGCGCGCCTCCGGCGCTCGATCTGCGAAGAAGCGGAAATTCTCGGCGCCACGAAGGGCGGCCTTGGCCATGAACTTCAGCGACTGTCCGGTGTCCATGCACTCGACGAAGGCGATTTCCTCGGCGCGCGCCACAATCGCGTCGGCAACCTTGTTGAGGATCTTGCGGCGTTCGTCGCCCGAAATCGCAGCCCATGCAGGGAATGCGGCCTTTGCGGCCTTTGCGGCGCGGTCAATGTCCTCGGCCTTGCCGCGGGCAACCGTTGCAAGCGTCTTCAGGTCGACGGGTGAAATGGTTTCGAATGTCGAGCCGTCCGCAGCGGGAACGTCCTCACCATTGATCCGGTTCAGCACACCGTTTTCGAAGTGCTTGAGATAGGCCTTGGCCTTGGCAATGTTCTCGTCAAGCGTTGACATGGTCAGTCTCCTCGTGCGCCTCGCATCATTGGATGGCGCCGGTTGTTTTCAGATTTGCTATTTCTGGCCTTGAAGCCGCGCGTGAATGGAATTCTTCTTCCAGCTGAGGTCCGGGTCGATCTCACGGATTTCCAGCGAAAGCATGAAGTGCGGTTTGTCGAACAAGTCTTTCAGGTAATCAGCGACTGCAGCAAAGATGACTTCGCCGGTCCGCTTCTTGTCTTCGTCGCTGCGTCCGGCACCGATGCGAAACGACATGTCGATAAACGCATTCTCGGGCAGCTTGTCGGCAATCGCGTAGGTCTCGGTCTTGAAGGCGCGGACCCTCAGGCCGCCAAGCGGGTAGGGACCAAGCGAAAGCACCGCTGTGTGAACCACATCGACGAGGCCCTGCATGTCCACCTTGTCTGCAAGGTTGGCAGAATATTCGATGTTGAAATGCGGCATAGGTCCTCCCGACTTATATTTAACATGTTAAATTAAATTTCGGGCAGGTCAAGGTGGCTGCCGAAATTAATTTGCCGGACATTGCAAAAAATGCCCGCATGTTTATTACACACGCCATGACAAATGCTGCCGAAAAGCCGACTCCAGTCCTCGGGCAGGACGCCCTTTTGCCGCGCAACACGCGGCGCTCGCTTCCGATCGCCCTTCTGCGGGCGCGTGAAGCTGTGATGGAGAGCTTCCGCCCTTTGCTCGCTGCCCATGACATGACCGAGCAGCAATGGCGCGTCATCCGCATTCTGGCGGAACAGGGCATCATCGATGCGTCCGAAATGGCCGACAAGGCCTTCATCCTGGCCCCGAGCCTGACGCGCATCATTCGCACACTCGAAGAGCGTGGTTTGATTTCCAAGCTCAAGGATGAGAACGACGGGCGGCGTGTCCTGCTTCAGATCATGCCCGCTGGTCTGCGGATCATCGAGCAGGTGGCGCCCGAGAGCAAGGCGATCTACGAGCAACTCGAAGCCAAGTTCGGGCTCGACAAGATCAACATTCTGCTCGATCTCCTCGATGAACTTGCCGATTTGAGCCAGCAGGCCTGACGCCGCATTCGTGGCTGCTGGCAAACCTGTGCATGCGCTCATAGCAGCGTATCCGCAAGCGTGAGCGCCTCAAGGGCATAGCGCGGAACCTTCGACGCAACTTCCGGCCTCTCGGCCGCCCAACCGATGTAGGTCAAGCTTCGCAGCATCGTGAAGAAGTTAAGGAGCTGCCGGATATTGGCGGGCAGACTGCGCACGCTGCCATAGCCGTTGAGCAACGCAGCCTCTAGATCGGCATAGGAGGGTTCCTGCCGGTTCTTGTAGAGTGCGGTCGCCAGTTCAAAGACCCTGTAACCATAACCGAAGTCATCAAAGTCGATGAGCCCGACGCTCTTTTCGGTGATCATGATGTTTTCACGCACGCCGTCGGCATGGATCAGCCCGTAGTCGAGGGGGCTAGCTTGCAGGTCAAACGAATGGGCCAGCAGCCTTTGCCGCAGGGCTGAGAGGCCTTCCGCCTGATCGTTCGTGAGACCGGGGCAATCCCAGAACCTTCCCCACAATGGGGCCTCGCCGATAAGCCCGGCCATGTCCCACGAGGGCCGATTGAAGGTATCGGGGTGCGGATAGCTATCCGCCAGAGCGTGAAACTCCGCAAACAGTCGACCAAGCCGCTCAAACACACGACCGGCTTCACGAGGGGAGAGGTCAAGCGGCACGCCTGTCTGTCCAAGCGGCCTGCCGTCCATCCAGCTGATCAGACTGGCAAATTGCCGATTGCCCGCGTCACTCTCGACGCAAAGCGCACCATCAAGCGCCGGAATGGGCTGCGGTACCGCCATTTTGTTTGCGGCAAGATAGGCGGAAAAATCGAGTTCCGCCTGCAGTGTCGCCCGCTCGTGGTAGTTCGGCCGGTGAAGTCGCAGCGCGGCAGGCTTGCCGTTGGGCAGGCTGACCTTGAATACTGCGTTTTCCCGATATTTCAGGAGGACCGGCGTCGTGCTGATCCCCCAGAAAGACAGTGCCTTCAGGGCTTTATCCTGCAATTGCCTCTCAAGATCTGCGGCAATTGTCATGCTCAAAGACCCGAAAGGACGTCATCCAGGGTCGACAGCATGAGATCTGCGTTTTCCCGGGTAAATGGCATGGGCGGGCGGATCTTCGTGGCGTTCTGGTGGATGCCGAGCTTGCCCATGAGGACGCCGCGACGACGCATTTCGTTGATGACGCGGGTCGCGATATCGCTTGCGGGCTCCTTTGTCTTTCTGTCCAGAACCAGTTCGGCACCAAAGAAGAGGCCGGAGCCGCGCACATTCCCGATGATGTCATGCTTTTCTGCGAGGCGGGCAAGACCTTCGCGGGCATAGGCGCCCGTCGATGCGGCGTACTCCATCAGCTTGTCATCCCTCAGCACATCAAGCACCGCCGAGGCTGCTGCGCACGAGACAGGGTTGCCGCCGAACGTGTTGAAGTAGCGAAAGGCCTTGCGGAATGCATTCAGGGTGTCTGTTGATGCAACGACGGCGCCAACCGGATGACCATTGCCCATCGGCTTGCCCATGGTGACGACATCGGGGATGAAGCCAGCATACTGATGACCCCACATATGTGTGCCGGTGCGACCAAAGCCCGGTTGGACCTCATCGGCAATGACGAGGCCGCCGGCTTTGCGAACTGCCGCAATGGCAGGCTGCAGGAAGTCCTTCGGCAGATCGGGAAAGCCCTCGTTGGCAAAGAAGGGGCAAATGATCAGCGCTGAAAATCCGTGTGGAGACTGTTGAAGCGACGCGATCGCCTCCTCCACCTTCGCAGCCCAGGCGGCGGCGAATGCGGCGCCACCTTCGCCACCCAGCGGCCGGTAACCGTCAGGGGCAGGGACGTGACGTACATGCCCGCCATAGCCGCCGATCGGCGGCATGCGTGTCGATAGCTGTGACACGGCGGTTGTGTTGCCGTGATAGGTGAAGTCGGTCGCAATCACGCCCGTCTTGCCGGTGACTGCCTGCGCCATGCGCAGAGCAACGTCATTCGCCTCCGACCCCGTGCAGGTCATGATGGCCGTATCGAGGCTCTTGTCGAAGGTCGATGTCAGGCGTTCCACATAGTTGAGAATGCCTTCATGCAGATAGCGGGTGTGTGTGTTGAGCGTTGAAGCCTGTCTGCAGATCGCTTCCACAACACGCGGGTTGCAGTGACCAACATGCGGCACATTGTTGTAGCAGTCGAGATATTTCCGGCCGTCGGCGTCGTAGAGCCAGACACCTTCGCCCCGGACAAGATGAACGGGTTCCTCGTAAAAGGTCGAGACGTTTCGGCCGAGCAGCCGTTCCCGGCGCTCCAGAAGTGCTTTGTTGTCGCTCATGAGTATCACCAACAGCAGTTATGATCTGGGATATGTCCGCGGCATGCCTGCGGACGTCGACGGCTGGCGAACTGGATGATCCGCCAGCCGGATTTTCGAAGGTCAGATCGCCGCTGCCGCAGCAAGCCCTGCATCCAGCGCAGAAATGATCTTCTGCACATCAGCGGCGGTGATGACCAGCGGTGGAGACATGATGATGTTGGTGCCTGACGTGCGAACCATCACGCCGGCGTCGTAGGCCACATCCTGCACCTTCTGCACGGCAGCTTTCGCAATCCCGGCCTTGGTCTTGCGGTCGGACACAAGCTCGAGTGCCGCCATCAGGCCCTTGCCACGCGCATCGCCGACGATCGAGTGCTTTGCCTTGAGGGCTTCGAGGCCTGCAAGGAGCTCGTCGCCACGTACTTTTGCGTTTTCCGGTACGTTGAGGCGCTTTGTTTCGCGCAATGTCGCGAGCGCCGCTGCAGCGCCCACCGGATGGCCGGAATAGGTATAGCCGTGGCCAATATTCGCGATGCCGGTTTTATCGGCCTCGAAAGCCTGCACAACCTTGTCGCCGAGCAGAACCGCGCCGAACGGATAGAAGCCGTTCGTGATCGCCTTGGCGGTGGTGATCATGTCCGGCTTGACGCCCCAGAGCCGCGAACCCGTCCAGGCACCGGTGCGTCCGAATGCCGTGATGACTTCGTCGGCGATCAGGAGGATGCCGTGCTTGTCGCAGATGGCGCGCATCAGTGGCATGAAGGTTTCATGCGGGACGATGACGCCGCCGGCGCCCTGCACGGGCTCCATGATGAAGGCAGCAATCGTATCAGCACCCTGGAAGGCAATCTCGTCTTCGAACTGACGTGCGATCGCCTTGGCGATTTCTGCGCCATCGTCCGTGTTGAACGGGTTGCGATAGGTGAAGGGCGAGGCCAGATGGAAAACACCCGGGAGGAGGGGTTCGTAGTTGCGGCGGAAGTTCGAGTTGCCGTTGACCGACGCGCCGCCGATATGCGTTCCGTGGTAGCCCTTCTTGAGCGAGATGAACTTCGTGCGCTCCGGCTGGCCGATGACCTTCTGATACTGGCGCGCCAGACGCAGTGCAGTTTCGACCGAGTCCGATCCGCCAGAGGTAAAGAAGGCGCGGCTCTGCCCATCGGGCTCGAACCACTCGCGCAATTCGTACGACAGCTCAATCAGCGGAGACGTCGTGGTGCCGCGGAATGCCGAGTAATAGGGCAGTTCATTGAGCTGGGCGTAGATCGCGTCCTTCACGGGCTGGCAGGAATAGCCAAGATTGACGTTCCAAAGGCCACCAACCGCGTCAAGAACCCTGTGTCCGTGGACATCGGTAATCTCGACACCCTCTGCCTTGTCGATGATACGCGGCGGATGGGCCAGCATTTCTGCCGGATGGGCCATCGGGTGCCAGAGATGTTTCGCGTTGTTTTCAATGAGGAAATTTGTTTCGCGACGGGTCATGGGTCAGTCCTCGATCAAAGGCCAAGCATGGAGAGCGCCTGTGCATAGCTCTCTGCGGGGCGGGTCACATCAAAATGTACATAGGGAAGGTTCACGGCAGCCGCGCCTTCGATATTCTTCTTCTGGTCATCCACGAAAACGCAATGCTCGCGCGGAATGCCGACTTCGGCGAGAACCAGTTCGTAGGCGCGGGGATCAGGCTTCAGGATTTTCGTATAGGTCGCATCCACGATCACGTCGAAGAGCTCGATCAGCGGAAACGTCTTGCGAAATTCCACTCCGTAGAAGAGGTCGAGTTCGTTGGAGAGGATGGCAAGGCGAATGCCCGCTTCCTTTGCCTTGAGAATGGCGTTGCGCGCTTCGGGACGAAGAACGAGGCCAGGATCGGCGCCACGGGCACGCTTCACGAAGGTCATCATGTCGGACCACTCTTCGCCTACCAGCGCGCCGGTCTCGCGGGTGCGTTCCATCCAGTAGTCGCGCTCGGTGATCTCGCGGTTCTGCATGGAAACCCACAGGGGATCGGTCGAGGTGTCGAAAGGACCCCGCCATGTCAATGTGCCGGGTTTCAGGCCAAGGGCCTGCTCGGTCTCGGCGTGTGTCTCGAAGAGCGTGCGCGTAACGACACCGCCGAAGTCGAGGATCAGAGCTTTCTCAGCACTCATGGTGCACCTTTCGCGATTTTGCCCTCTGCGACCCAGCGGTCGAAAAGCGCCAGCGCCTGCGCACTGAACTCGGGGGCATTGATATGGGCTTGAACCTCTTCAAAGGTTACGTTTGCCGGCACGGCACGGCGAATTTCGTCATTGAAGGCGGCCGTGGCGTCCGGTTCGTAAAGTGGCTCGCCTTCCTGGTCCCATTCCTGGATGCCAGCTGCGGGCAGGATGAGGGCTGTCGGGCCTGTGGCCGCGCTCAACTTCTCGGCAATCAGCCGCGCCATCTCGCGCCTGCCGTCCGCCGAAAGTGTGACGGAGCCGATCAGGCGGTTATGGGCATGGTAAGGTCGGTAGGCCAGATGTGAGGGCAGTGGCTGCCATGCGGGAAGATCGACCATATCGACCGCGCCGGGCGCGATGATCTGGGGTACACCCGCCTTGCCGGCATTTTCCATTCTGTCCGCGCCGGATGTTACAACGCTGCCATTGGCATGGTTGCACACTTCCTGGACACAGAAATCGAAGACGGCAACAAATCCCCGCTCGCCGGCAATATGCTCAAAGGCGCGTCCGCCCATGCCCGTGGCATGGAAGACTGCGACTTCATAGCCACGTTTTTCAAGCTCCGGCTTCAGCCTCTTCATGTATTTCAGGCAGCTGGATCCCAGCGATGTCATGCCGATCAGCGGCTTTGTATCTTCGACGGCATGGCCCAGCCGTGCCGCGCCGAGGACCGCACCTGCGGCCTGGGACAGGATGGATCGGCAGATGGCGTTCAACCCGTAGAGACCGCCGGACCAGAGGATCATCATCAGGTCGGGGGCGATGCGATCGGGTGGCAGGAGATGCGAATAGGCGATTGTCGAGATGACGAATTTCGGCACGCCAACGGGCAGGACATTGGCGACATCAAGCGCCAGATCTGTACCCATCGACCCGCCGAGCATCAATGCGCCGTCAACGCTGCCGTCCTTGTGGAGCCGTTTGACAAGATTGCGCGCGCCACGCGCCATCCACTCCATGGCGGAGTTTTCGTCACCGCTGTCGATGATCTCCTGGATCGTCGTTCCGGCAGCCGCAGCTATATCGTGCCGGTTGAAATCGGTCTTATGCGGCGGGTCCGACAGGACGCTGACGTCGATCATGGTGACGGTTCCACCACCCTGACGGATCGTATCCGCCATGAAGGTGAGTTCATCGCTCTTCGTATCGCCGGTCCCGATGATCAGGATATTCGGGCTTTTATTGCTTGTCTGCATATGATGACTCCCATGCGGCTTCAGCCAGCTTTTTGTCTTGTTCCCCAGTAGGCGCGGGTTACCTCTCTGGCCGTTCTCGCGACCAAGGTCCCAAATTTCTTGATATTTTCGTCGGTCATGCGGCTTTCCGGTCCGGCGACTGCAAGCGTGCCGATCGGATGGTTGCGGTTGTCGAGGATGGGTGCGGCGACACTGGCGACGCCCACGTCAAAACCATTGTGATTGATCGAATAACCGCGCTCGGCGGCTTCCCGGACAAGGATTTCAAGCTCGTCCCGGTCTGCAATTGTCTGATGCGTGAAGACCGGCAGGGTGCCTGAAAGCAGGTTCGCCCTTTCGACAGCTGTGAGAGCCGAGAGGTAGGCTATGCCGGAGGCCGTGGCATGCAGCGGCAGGATTACCCCGCTTTGGATCGTGACGCGATTGGCGAAGGGTGATTCATCGACATGGACCGTCGCCAGCCGACCGCTGATGAAACGTGACAGGTGCACGGTTTCATGGGTGTCTGCGGCAAGCTTGCGTATCTGCGGCAGGACGATTTCGAGAAACGGGTAGCGGCTTTCCCTGATGTGCGCCAGGCGCACGGGCGCGTTGCCGAGGCGATAGCATTTCGAAGCGGGATCCTGCTCGACGAACCCGAATTTCTCCAGTTCGCAGAGCATGCGGTGGGCAGTCGCCTTGTCCAGTCGGGCAGCACGCGCGATCTGCGTCAGGCCGGGTTCGCCCGGCATGTCGGCAAGAGTCTCCAATACGAATAGTGCCTTGGCCACGGTGCTCATTTTGTCCCTTCACATGTCCAGCAGGTTTCTGAATTCCGTCGCGCTGACCATGCTTCCCTCCAGGGAGATAATTAACATGCGAAATAACTTGACAGCGTTCTGGATTAAATGCAAGTCTATATTTAAAGCATCGGTTTAATATTTGAACCAAAAAAGACGACAAAGATCCGGGTTTACCGGACGAATTCGCATCGCAATTGTGCAAAAGCAGGGGAGCTTTCAACATGTCCACTCAGATCCCGGAAACGACCGGGCAAAATCAGCTGCGTAAAAACAGCCTCGGCGCCTTCGCCGTTACATTTCTCGTTGTCTCGGCGGCTGCGCCGCTGACCGCCGTTGCCGGCGGGGTTCCGCTTTCCATGCTTCTTGGAAACGGCGCTGGCATTCCCGGTACATTCCTCATTGTCACACTGATCTTGCTGCTGTTCTCGGTCGGTTATGTTGCCATGGCGCGCCATATCCGAAACGCCGGCGCCTTCTACGCCTACACGGCACAGGGCCTCGGCGGCATCATGGGCGGTGGCGCTGCAATGGTGGCCATTCTGGCCTATAACGCCATGCAGATCGGTGTCTTCGGCATGTTCGGGGCTGCAACCTCCGGCCTCTTCGCCGGCATGGGCCTCGAATTGCCGTGGTGGGTATGGACCTATGTGGGCATCGCGATCGTCGCACTTTTCGGCTATCGCCGTGTCGACCTGTCGGCCAAGATCCTGACCGTCCTCGTGCTGCTTGAATATCTCGTTGTTCTGGTCATTGACCTGGCGATCATGTTCAAAGGTGGCGATGCGGGCCTGTCTTCGGTCCCGTTCACGCCGACCGCCATCATGTCCGGATCGCCTTCGATCGGCATGCTCTTCTGCTTTGCGGCCTTCATTGGCTTTGAAGCGACGACGATCTTCAGCGAAGAAGCCCGCGATCCGCATCTGACGGTTCCGCGCGCCACCTATTCGTCCGTGCTGATCATCGGCCTCTTTTATATGTTCACCTCCTGGCTGATGGTGAATGGCGAAGGTGTCGACAAGCTGGTGCCGACGCTGCAGGGCCTGAAGGATCCGACGACCTTCCTCTTTGCGCTTGCAGAGCGGTATGTCGGTCACTGGATCACAGTTGTCATGAGCGTGCTTTTCGTCTCCAGTCTGTTTGCCGGCGTGCTGGCATTCCACAATGGTGTTGCCCGCTACATGTACGTCGCTGGTCGCGAAGGCCTGCTGCCGTCGTCGCTCGGTGTCACGCATCCGGTCTTCCACAGCCCGCACGTCGCCTCGATCATCCAGACCGTTATCGCGGTCGTGGTTGTCGCGATCTTTGCCGGTCTTGGCCTTGATCCTGTGCTCGCACAGTTTTCGTGGCTGACAAACGTTGCCACGCTTGCCATCATCCTGCTCATGGCATCGACGGCCTTCGCAATCGTGGTCTTCTTCAGCCGCAATCCCGGCCTGGAAAACAATCCGATCGTCACGAAGGTGCTGCCGGTGATTACCGGTGTCATCCTGCTGGCACTCGTCTATTATATCGCCACCCACTTTGGTGATCTGGCGGGTGCAACCGGTGCCCTGGCAATCTTCCTGCCGGCTCTGGTATTGATTGCCGCCGTGATCGGCTTCATCGCTGCCGGAAGGCTGAAGTCTGCGGATCCAGCGGCCTTCTCACGCCTCGGCGCGACGCAGGTCGACTGATCCAACTCGCCATTCGGGGCGGCGCCGATGCGCCGCCCCTTTTTCATTTTGATATGGAGCCAGCCCGTGCAGTCTGAAATCGATCGCCTTCGTCAAATCCCGGTTCCCGCGCAGCGCCTTTTCATCAATGGCGGCTGGCGCGATGCTGCCAACGGCGCAACGCTTGACGTCATTTCACCGATCGATGGCTCTCGTCTGACGACCATTGCCGATGCCGCGGCTGCCGACGTCGATGCTGCCGTCATGGCTGCACGCGCGTCGTTCGAAAAGGGCGTGTGGTCCAAGGCCTCGCCCGCGACGCGCAAGAAGGTCATGCTGAAAATTGCCGACTTGGTCGACAAGTATGCGCTTGAACTCGCCGTCCTCGGCGTTCGCGACAACGGCACAGAAATCTCCATGGCCCTGAAGGCCGAACCTGCCAGCGCCTCCGGCACGTTCCGCTACTACGCGGAGGCCATCGACAAGGTTTACGGCGAAATCGCACCGACTGCGGACGATGTCCTTGCGCTGATCCATCGCGAGCCGGTCGGCGTTGTCGCGGCGATCGTCCCGTGGAATTTCCCGATGATGATCGGGGCCTGGAAAATTGCCCCGGCGCTTGCTGCCGGCAATTCGGTTGTTCTCAAGCCCGCCGAGGGCGCTTCACTGACGCTTTTGCGCCTTGCCGAGATCTGCATGGAAGCTGGCCTTCCCGAGGGCGTTCTGAACGTCGTCACCGGTCGCGGCGCTGTTACGGGCGAGGCGATCGGCCTGCACATGGATATTGATGTGCTGGCCTTTACGGGTTCCGGCCCGGTTGGCCGTCGCCTTATGGAGTATGCGGCGCGCTCCAACCTCAAGCGCGTCTATCTCGAACTGGGCGGAAAGTCGCCGAACATCGTTTTTGCCGATGCGCCCGATCTTGACCGCGTGGCCAAGGTCTCGGCCAACGGAATCTTCCGAAATTCGGGACAAGTCTGCGTTGCCGGTTCACGCCTGCTCGTCGAACGCTCCATCGCCTCAGAACTGTCAGAAAAGATTTCCGCCATCGCTGCGCGCATCAAGGTTGGCGATCCACTGGACATGGCAACCGAGGCAGGCGCCATTTCCAGTGAGATCCAGTTGCAGAAGGATCTCGGATTTGTCGAGGACGGCGTCAGTGAAGGTGGAAAGCTGGTCACCGGCGGCCAGCAGATTCTCAAGGAAACCGGCGGTTTCTACATGCAGCCGACCGTCTTCGAAGTCCTGCCGGGGATGACGCTGGCGCGGGAAGAGGTCTTCGGGCCTATCCTGTCGATCATCCCGTTTGACAATGAGGCGGAGGCCGTTTCGATTGCGAACGGCACGGATTACGGTCTTGCCTCTGCGGTCTGGACATCAAACCTGAGCCGCGCACACCGCATGGTCCGCGCCGTTCGCGCAGGGGTCGTTCATGTCAACACCTATGGTGGTGCCGACGGCACGGTCCCGCTCGGGGGCGTCAAGCAGTCCGGGAACGGTCATGACAAGTCGCTCCACGCGCTGGACAAATATACCGATCTGAAGACGGCCTGGATCCAGCTTTAAGTCAGGAGGCAGGAGCGGGCTCCCTCAGTGTCTCAATTCGTATCCTGTGCCGGTGCCGAACCATTCTCCAGGTTTACGCGACGGACGCGGTTGCGGTAGTCGGTTGGCGTGTCGCCAGTCATTCGCCGGAAGAAGCGGAAGAAATAGGCCGAATCCTCAAAGCCAAGGGCTGCTGCGATTTCCTTGATCGATGCGTTCGAGAAGGCCAGATAGCGCCGCGCTTCTTGGATCACCCGGTTTGAAATGATTGCCTTCGGCGGAAGTGCTCCGCCGTCATGGCAAATGTCATAAAGCCGCGATTGTGTTACATGCATCTGCTCCGCGTAGCGGGTCAGGGGCCAATGCGCTGCAAAGTGCTCTTCAACCAGCTCGAGAAAGCGGCGATAGAGCGCGAGCCGCCCAAGGCTCTGTGACTGTGGTCGATCCATTTGCGGCCGGACGCTCAGGACCTTTGAGAGGATATAGCCCGCCAGCGAGCGGACGCCGGTGTCGCCATTGCGATGCGTGGCGCGAAACTCTCTTTCGAGGAGCTGGAAACCGGCCCTGATATCGTCCACGATTGTCATGTCGCCAGTGTCGCTGAGGCTCACACAAAACGGATGAAGCTGTTCGCGGTCGGGAAGGAGAGAATTCTCCCGCGCAAGCTGCCAAAGGAGATCCTGCCTTGAAGTGAGAACGTGGCCCGCCGAATCCGCACTCATCGCAAAGGCGTGAGGAACCGCCGGTGGCGTCAGGAAGACAATCGGAGCCTCCCCCGTATAGCTCACATTGTCGAGCCGAAGATCGAGATGACCGCGCTCCATGAAATGGATCTGCACGCAATCGTCATGGCGATGCGGCACGGGTTCCAGCCCCATCAGCTCCGCCATGCGACCCACGGTTTCGTGCTGGACACCGGATCGCGCGAGATGCCCCTCATAGATCGCAACCAGATCGATGTTGGGTATGTCGCCCGCCTCCTTGAGGAGGGCGTCGATCCGTCGCCGTTTTCCGTCAAAATCATCCAACGGTTCTTCTCCGAACGATGGCAGGCGCATAGTCCCGCCATCGAAAGCGTAGCGTGGGCGAACAGCTTTAGCCAGAGGTCAACCCGCTTGCGGCAGACTGAAGACGACGTTCGTCTGACCGGTTCCGGACGAGGGGAAATATTCGGTGATAACCTCCCCACGACCCTGATAGCGATCCCAGCCGAGTGCGCCGAACAACATGACAGTGTCATGCATGTCGCCTTCTCCATCGCAGTAGGCGGCATAGTCGGGAAGCATTTTCAGGAAGGTCTCGAAATCTCCCTTCTGCCAGAGTTCGAGGACGCGAAGGTCGACCTGCCGGTTGAATTCGGAGGAGATCGTCATCGTTCCGTTGTTGGCAGCGTAAATATCGTTCGGCCAGATCTTGTGCGAAAGCGAGCCGGAGGCAATCAGCGCTACGTTGGAATCGCTCGCCTCGATGGCTTCCATGATCGCCTCGCCGAGCTTGCGGGAGGATTCGTGGCTATGAACCGTGCACATGGCGCCAACGGACACGATCTTCATCTTCTTTTCGAGGTGCCGCATCATGAAACGCATCGGCACGATGGTTCCATATTCCAGATCGAGCGTATCGATCTGGTGGGAGAGCGTGAACACGCCCTTGGCGTTGGCTTTCTCGGCGATCAGATCGCCCAGCGCGGGATTGCCTTCAAATTCATAATCAAGGTTCTGGATGAACTGCGGGAATTCGTGGCTGGTATACGTACCCTTGAAATGGTCGTTTGCGTTGATGTGATAGCCGGCATTCACCAGCCAGTGCGTATCAAGCACGATCGCGGTATCTGCACCGGCTGCAATCGCGCGGCGACCGATTTCCTCATGGCCTTCGATGGCGGCACGGCGCAATCCCTTCAGCGAACCTTCCATTTCCGATAGCAGCATTGTGGGGACATGCGTCACCTTTGCAGCCAATACGAGCTTGCCCATTTTTGTTCCTCCCGTTTCGTTTCCTGGTCCGTCGGATATCTGGATGCGATATCGAACCTCACAGCGACAATACGTCTTGTCCGCGCTGGTGTGCGATGGACAAATCTTCGGATTGTCTGGACTTTTCTCGTCGGGGGCCGAGAAACATGCATGTGTTGCTGACAGTACCTCTTGCCGCTAAAGCCCTTACAGCCGGGCTATGGAGGCATATCGGATTGTTCGTGGATGGTTTGCTCACAACGCTGGTGGACTGGACAAATCCTATGAGGGGTGATGCAGCGTCTGAATGAAACACTGGCGCGCACTATCTCTCAGTCCTCGTCAAATCCAGGCGCAAGACCGGTTCTGGCGGTCGGTGAGTTTTGACCCTAGAAGTAAGCCTCTTCCAGAATTTTCGGGTTGTCCCTGATCTCGCTTGCGCGGCCTGAAAACCTTGGTTTTCCTGTGCGCATGACCAACACGTCGTCGGCGAGCGAAAGGGCAAGCTCGGTAAACTGCTCGACCATGACAATCCCTGTGCCTTCCTTGACCAGTTCGCCAACGGCAGTTGCCAGCCGCTTCACGATGACGGGTGCGAGGCCCAGCGACATCTCGTCGATCAGGAGGTAGCGGGGGCGCGACATCAACGCGTGTCCGATCGCCAGCATCTGTTGCTGTCCGCCTGACATCGTGCCCGCAAGCTGGCGGCGGCGCTCCTTCAATTCCGGAAAGAGAACATAGGTCTTTTCCAGCTGCTGGCGCGCCGCCGCGCCCGGGAGGATCGATCCTGCCGCATTGAGATTGTCTTCCACGGAAAGACGGGTCAGCACCTTGTGACCTTCCGGCACGGCGGCAACGCCGGCGCGGCGGATCTTGTCCGGCGACTTCCCGGTCATGGGGACGCCATCGACAGAGATGGTGCCCGATCGTGTTGGCAGGACGCCTGCGATGGCAAGGACCAGTTCAGATTTTCCGGCACCATTTGCGCCGAGAACCGCCGCGACCTTGCCTGGCTCCACCCGCAGCCTGACATTGGAAACCAGTTCCCGGATATCGTTTGCGACTGTGACGTTGCTGATTTCAAGCGCCATCAATGGACCTCCTCTATGCCAAGATAGGCCTGCTGTACCCTTGGGTCGGCAAGAACCGCGTCCGTTTTCCCAAAGGCTATGCGCTTGCCGAAATCTAGAACCAGCGTTTCGGCGCAGATTGCCGAAATGAGATCGACGTCATGGTCGATCACGAGCGTCATGGCCCCTGTCCACTCGTGAATCTGGGCAATCAGGGCGCCAAGTGCCTTCGTTTCGTCGCTGGTCAGTCCGCCGCAGGGCTCGTCCAGCATGACGAGTTTAGGCGAACCCACCAGGCACCGCGCGATGTCGGTCAACCGCCTTTCGTACATGTTGAGCTTATCGGCCATGACGTTTGCTCTGCCTGACAACCCGGTCAGCGTCAGTGCCCGCTCGATATCGCGCTGCTTTTCCTGCCGACCGCCGGGAAGGCTATCCGAGATGACGCGAAGGTTGTCTTCCACCGTCAGGTCATTGGCGATCTGCTCGCGCTGGAACGATCGTCTCAGCCCCCATCGTGCGCGACCGTGAGACGGCATCCGTGCGATGTCCTCGCCACCGCAGACGATGCGACCGCTGCAGTTGATGAACCCGGAGATCACGTTCATGGTCGTGGTCTTGCCAGCGCCGTTCGGACCGATGATGCCGTTGACGGGCGCCGACATGATGACGGAGAGATTATCGAGTGCGCGGACGCCCCCGAACTGTACTGTCAGTCCTTCAAGCTCGATCAAGTTTGCCTCCGGACAGTTTGCCAATGAGACCATAGATCTGCCCCGCCATGCCATTTTCCGACGTTACGATCGCGTGCAGCAGTGAGGCCCCGAAGACGACCAGCGCGAGCTTTGCATCGAGCCCCCAGTCGTTGAAAAGGGCTGGAAGCACCCGGTAAAGCACGGCCGCCAGTATAGACCCCAGCCAGTAGCGCGAGCCGCCCACTACACACAGAGCGAAGAGCATGATGGATTCGCTTGCCTGGAAGGTTGCGGGATCGAGCATTCCGAGACTGCCCGAAAGAAGACCGCCCGCCAGTCCCGCGAGCGCACCGGACAATGCAAATGCCAGTGACTTGTTGCGGGTGACATCGACGCCCGAGGCCATGGCTGCCGCCTCGGAACGCTGGATCAGCGCCCAGGCGCGCCCCGGCGCGCTGCGGCGAACCCAGGCCAGCAGAAGGAACGCAACCATCCCCGCAATTATGCAATAGGTTAGATAGGCCTCATCTGACTGTGCGAGATAGGGTCGGCGGAAGGGAGCTGCGATGGAGGGCATCACCCCCCAGAAACCTGCGCCACCGTTGGGAAACCGGAATGTCGAGAAGATGACCTCAAGCCCGCTGGCCGCCATCAGCGTCACCAGAGCAAGGTACAGGCCTCGCATTCTAAGCGCGGGCAGGGCGAGAATGACGCCGAAAACAGTCGTCACGAGAACCGCAGCCATGAGGTTGATCTCGAAGGGAAGCTGTAGCCCGTGGTTCATGCGCAGCATGATCCAGCCGCCGACACCCATGAGCCCGACCTGGGCGAGCGACACCATGTTGAGCCGTGCATAGAGCGTCGAAACGCCCGACGCTGCAATGGCAAAGCATGCCGCTGATGTGAAGATCTTCACCCATTGTCCGCCCAGATGCTGGGGCACAACGATGGCGATGACCAGAAAGATGAAAAGACCAAGATAGTTTGAGGCCTGTCTGGGCATCACACATCTCCTGCGAAAGTCAGGCGCCGTCCGCGCTGCATCCAGATCAGCACGAGTGCGGCCAGCACGAAGGGCGCGATCGAGCGGACGGACTTCAGCTGCGGCTGCAACGTCAGAAGCGATTCAATGACCCCGATGGAAAGTCCGCCGATGAGGACCAGTCCCAGATTTTCCAGCCGTCCGCAAATCGCTGCTGCAATCGAAGGGATGACCATGAAGGTGAGAACCGCCGGCTCTAGCCTGACCAGATCCCCGAACATCAGGCCGGTAAAGCCGGCAATAGCGCCCGTAACGATCCAGGCGATTGTCTCGACCTTCAGAATGGGAATACCGATCAATGCGCTGAGGTCACGACTGTTGGCGAGTGCGCGCATCTGCAATCCAATTCGTGTGGTAGCAAGATAGGCCCATACGCCGACGACGATCCCGATGGCGGAGAGAATGACGATGATGCGCGTGACCGTGACGCGTAGCCCGATGAGAACAATTGCGGCATTGTCGGAAGGCAGCGAGAATTTGCGCACTTCATCGCGCCATAGAAACGAGGTCGCGCCAAGAACGACCAGAGCGAAGCCGAGGGTCGCAACGGCCTTGACGACGGGATCTCTCCAGGCAAGGCCGGGCGCGATGACGCGTCCATAGGTGAACGACAGCGCGGTTGCTGCGGCAATCGCGGCAAGCCATGTTAAGGGCTGCGGCCAGCCCCATTGGCCAAGTTGCCATGCAAGCATGACGCCAAATCCGCCTACCGCACCGCTGGCGAAATTCAGCACACCGCTCGAACGGTATAGGACGACAAGGCAGATGCCCCCCAGGGCATAAAGCGACCCGACCGCCAGGCCTGATACGAAGAACAGACCAACGACCTGCCGCGGTTGACCCCATGTGAGCGCAACGCAGACGGCGCCCATGGCGACGATATAGGCAACGACTGCCGACAATCTGTGAGACATGATGACCCCTTGGAAAAGCGGAAGAGCAACATGCCCCGGCGAGCGCCAGGGCATGGGCTGGCATTCTCAGTTGATGCCAAGCTTCTTTTCGTTTTCCAGAATGGGCGCGAAGTAGGGGCCCTCATACTGGTAGCAATCGCGCACCTTCTCAAAGCTGTCGCCCTTGACGACAACCATGATGCCTGCGTGGTTGGGCATGTGGCGGTCAGCATCGCCGACATAGTATGGTCCGCAGGTCAGGTCGGACTTGTAGCCCTTGATTGCCTTGATCGTCTCGGTCACGGCCGCACGGTCGTCCAGTTTGGACGGGTCCATGCCATCGAGTGCCTGAACGAAATACTTGGCCGAGAGGAAACCGGACTGGCTGAAGGTATCGCGCTTGTCGCTCGGATCGCCATAGCTATCCATGACCTTGTGCCAAAGCTGGTTGTCCGGTCCCTTGCCATCCAGTTCGGTCAGCTCGGCGTTGACATACATCTTGCCGCTCCAATAGTCGCCAAGCGCCTTCGGAACCGAAACATCATAGAGCGGGGTCGAGCTTGTCCAGCTGTACTTGTCGCCGAGGTCCTGTTCCTTGGCGGCGTTCAGGAAGGCGATGGCGAGGCCCGCCGGCAGGTTGACGAGGATCGAGTCCGCACCGGAAGCGATGGCTTCCAGCAGGCCGGAATTGACGTCCGGAGCTGCGGGGTTGAGAAGAACCATCGAGCCTTCAAGGCCCTTGGACTTCATATAGTCCTGAACGGCTCCGCAAGAATAATTGCCAACGGACGGGATCGCCAGGCCGATGCACGAGACGTTCTTGGCGCCGAGCTTTTCAACCGCATACATGGCTGCACCGATCGAGGACGGCAGGGGTCCTTCGTTCGTCGAAACGATGTTGGAGCTTTCGAAGCATTCCGAAACGGCGCAGGCCGATGCCATCGCCATGATATTCTGCTTCTTGTAATAGGGTGCGTTGACGCTCATTTCCACGAACGAGCCATTGCCGACCATGGCGACGACGCCCTTATCACCCACGAGCTTGGCTGCTGCCTGGGATGCGACTTCCGGGTTCCATTGATCGTTTTCGGTCAGGTATTCGATCGGACGTCCGTGAATGCCGCCATTTGCGTTGACGCACTTGAAATAGGCGCCTGCGGCCTTGGCGGCAGACGAAAAGTCCCCCGGCGCGGCGTTGCCATAGATGCCGCCGACCTTGATGGGTGCACCCGTTGCCGGCGAGCCATTGCCCGATCCGCATTGAACGGCATCGGCTGCAAGCGCGATACCGGGGGCAAACATGCCGAGTCCCAGAAGTGTTGCTGCGATTGTTACTGTTTTCATGACTTCTCCTCCACAGTGATTGTTTCGATGGGCGCATGCCGCCGCGCCGCCCACAGACGGGCAACGTCGGCATGCATGCGAATTTCAGTTGGTCTCCCGGCGTTACCCGGCAACCCGCCGGGCGCGCTTCATGCGTTCAGTCCATCCTTTCCGGTGATGAAGCGAGCTCCTCTCTCGGCAATCATCATCGTGGGGGCATTCGTGTTTCCTGAGACGAGGCGCGGCATGACCGAGGCGTCGCAGACGCGCAGGCCGACCACGCCCTTGACCTTCAGCTCGTTGTCGACCACGGCCATGCGGTCGGTATCAGGACCCATCTTGGCGGTGCCCGCCGGATGGAAGACCGTTTTTGCCGTCTGCCTGATGTAGTGCCTCAAGGCGTCGTCATCACGCTCGACCCCTGGTTCGGGCAGGGCGCGGCGCTTGATCAGCTTGGCAAGCGAGGGCGCCTCGAGGATTGCGATACTGCGCTTGACGCCGCGAACGAGAATCTCGAGATCCTCTGGATCCGAAAAACTTCCGGCATCGAAAAGGGCTGCGTCCTTGGGATTCGCCGAGCGAAGCTTCACCGAACCGCGCGAACGTGGGCGCAGGAAGCAGGGGCCGATGGCAATCCCGTGTTCCTCGATAGGTGCCCGGTCCGCCCAGCCGACCATGAATGGAAGGACGTGGAACTGAAGATCGGGAATTCCTGCCCCGGAAACGTCGACGAAGCCGCCGCATTCCACCACGTTGGAGCAGAGAAGCCCCGTGCGTGTCAGCATGTACTGGGCAAAGTGCATGGCGGCCTTGAGGCCCTTGTCCTGCCCGTAGAACGAAATCGGATCCTTGGTCACGCCCTGCACGGTGGTTTCCAGATGATCCTGGTAGTTCATGCCGACGCCGGGCAGATTTGCGACGACGGCAATCCCGTGCTGGCCGAGATGCGCGGCATCCCCAATGCCGGAAAGCTGCATCAGCCTTGGCGTTTCGATGGCTCCGGCGCAAAGGACAACCTCGCCGGCCGCGCCATACTTGGTGCCGTTCTCCAGTTCGACGCCAATCGCGCGGTTCCCCTGGAAAAGGATGCGCGCCACACGCGTTTCGGTCAGGATCTTTAGGTTCTTTCGTCCCTCCGCCTTGCGCAGGAATGCTTCGGCAGCCGACCAGCGTTTTCCGTCGTGCGTCGTTGTCTGGTAAAAACCAACGCCGTCCTGTTTTGCACCGTTGAAATCGGGGTTGTAGGGAATACCCGTTTCCTGGGCGGCACGGATAAACGCGCGGCTCAAGGGATGGTGGTAACCCGTCTCCGAAACGTGCAGTTCGCCGTCGCCTCCATGGAACTCACCGGCGTGTTCCATGTTGTTTTCAAGGTCCCGGAAGACCGGCAACACGTCCGAAAAGCTCCAGCCGCGATTGCCGTCCTGCGCCCATCCGTCGTAGTCCTGAGACTGACCTCGGACATAGAGCATGGCGTTGACGGACGAGCCGCCGCCAATCACGTGGCCCTGTAGCACGATCGATGGTCTGCCATTCACTTTTTCCGATGGTTCGCCGACATAGGCGACGATATCCCGACCCTTCTCGATGACCTTGAAGAAGGTTGCGGGTGTCTTGATCCAGCGGTCGTCATCGCGGCGTCCGCTTTCGATGAGCAGGACGCGGGAATTTGTGTCTTCGGAAAGTCGGCTTGCAACCACGCAACCGGAGGAGCCGCCACCGACGACGATATAATCAAACTGTTCCATCGTGGAGGTCCTCAGCTGAATACGACCTGGATGTCGGTGTATTCCGCGAGGCCTTCTTCGCCGAACTCGACACCGATCCCGGATGACTTCACGCCACCAAAGGGTGCGTTTGGCTGGATCGCACCATGCTTGTTGATCCAGACCGAGCCGCATTGCATACGCCGAGCAAGCTCACGGGCCTTGCCGATGTCTTTCGACCAGATCGATCCGCCCAATCCGTTGGGAGAGTCGTTGGCCGCAGCAATCGCCTCTTCGATATCGTCATATTTGATGATCGGCAGCGCCGGACCGAATTGCTCCTCGGCAACCAGCGGATCCTCGTTGGTAAGATCGGCAATGATGGTCGGGGGGAAGAAAAGTCCTTCACCCGGTTCGCCGCCCAGCAGCACGCGACCCTTCGTCTTTGCGGCATCGACGAGCCGCTTTACCTTGTCGAACTGCATCTGGTTGGCAATGGGCCCGAGAACGGAGCCATCTTCCATGCCGTTGCCGACCGGGATCTTGCTGGCATAGTCAACGAGTGCCGCGCAGACCTCTTCATAGACGTCGGCGTGTACATAGAGCCTCTTCATCGCGGCGCAGGTCTGTCCGTTGTTGATGAAGCCGCCCCAGAAGAGCCCTTCGGCGATAGCCTTCGGATCGACATCGGGAAGCACAATCCCGGCGTCATTGCCGCCAAGTTCAAGCGTCAGACGCTTCATCGTTTCGCCAGCAGACATCATGACCTTCTTGCCGGTCGCAGAAGATCCCGTGAATACGATCTTGCGAATGCCCGGGTGGGATGACATGGCCGCGCCGATATTGGTCGTGGTATCATCGCAGCAGACGGAATTGACCACGCCTGGCGGCAGCACCTCGTTCATGAGTTCGACGAGCCGAAGGGCGGCAAGTGGCGTATAGGGTGAAGGCTTGGCAACGACGGTATTGCCTGTGCGCAGAGCTGGCAGGATGTGCCAGACCGAAATCATCACGGGGAAATTCCACGGCGTGATCGAGCCGACGACACCGATCGGGTTGCGATGCAGCTCGATATGGCCTTCGTTGTTGTCCTGCAAGACCTTCATCGGCAATGACAGGCCTGCGGTGTGTCCTGCCCATGCCTGTGCACCGCCAATTTCCCAGCGCGAACCCAGGCCATTGAGAGGCTTGCCCTGCTCGAGTGTCAGCAGGTGCGCAAGTTCTTCTGCGTGCTCGGCGATCTTAGCAGTCACGGCCTCGCAGGCCTTCTGGCGCTCTGCGTCGGAGGTTCTGGACCAGGTCTCGAAGGCAATGTTGGCCGCAGCAACTGCCCGATCCAGATCGTCAAGGCTGGCATTGGGCGCACGTCCTACGATTTCTCCTGTGGCTGGATTCTCCACATTAAAGTAATGTGCGGTCTCAATGCGAACGCCATTAATGATCATACCTATGTCGGGCATGAACTCCTCCCTTTCTCGAAACTCCTCTGCTCCAGAACTTATGCGCTGGAGTGATCGGGTTTCTTGGAGCGAGACGACAAATGCTTGGACTCGGGCGACAGGATCATCCCCGGCCACTTGCGCTGGGGGCTTATATTGGGATTAGCTGCATTTGCTGAGGAGGAGCAGCGAAGGCGATGCTGACGAAGGTGCAATCAGGCTCCATGCCTGTCCAGAAGTTTCAACATGATCTCCTGCGCGTCTGCGGCGAGTTCGAGATCGAACCCGTCAAAGGCCAGAAGGAACTGCACGGGCAGGTCCGGCTGGAAACGCATGCCGGCATCGAGATGGCCCATGTTGCCAAGGACCTTCTGAGCATCCGTCGCACGAGCGTCAATTGCAGGCGCGATTCCGCCGAAAACTACTTCCTCGTCATTCAGGAGGAAGGGTCGGCTCTGATGGCGCAGAGCGACACCGCCCACATGCTCAATCCGGGTGACATGATCCTGATCGACAGTGCAAAACCTTCAGAGTTTACATTCTTCGGGCATTTCGGGCGTCAACTGTCGGTGCATATTCCGCGCACCGAAATGAACAAGCGTTTCGGCAGCGATATCCGCAGCGGTCTCTTCCTGCCGCGCACCGATCACACGGCGCTTGCCCTGATGGCCGTTCTTGCCAAGACGTTTTCGCCGGAAATTACGCCAGATCAGGATTCCTACCTGCGCGAAGCGATGTATGGCCTGCTGGGCGTTATGCTTTTCGAGCGACAGAGCCGCAGCAGCTATTCGGGCATGGATTCCGACATAGGTGGCGCCCAGCTTTTGAAACGCTCACTGGCCTACATCGATGCCAATTTCAGCAACTGCGAACTGACAATCCAGCAGATCGCCGGTGACCTGCAGGTTTCCATGCGCCAGTTGCAGCGTGCATTCTCCATGCTGGGCATGACGCCGACCGACTATCTGCTGCAAAAACGGTTAGAAACCGCCTGCAAGAACCTGATCGAAAGGCGGATGGGACGCGTCGATCTTCTGGTGTCGACCATCGCCTATCAGTGCGGCTTCAACGACATCTCCTATTTCAACCGGATATTCCGCAAGGTTTTCTCCTGCGCGCCCGGTCAATACGGCGAGTGATTTTTGACCCTAGAGGTTTTCGGCGTTTTGCAGGCGCCAAAGGCCGGGTGGTTGGCCTGTTGCAGACCTGAATACGCGTGAGAAATAGGCTGGGTCGTGATAGCCGACCTCGTAGCCGATGTCCTCGACCGATCGAACCGTAAACAGGAGAAGCCGCTTTGCCTCGACCAGACGGCGCTGCTCGATATAGGCCTTGGGGGTGCAGCCGCAGGCGTTGCGCACTGCCTTGGCGAGGAGATGCGTCGTCGTTGCCATCTGGTCGACATACCGTTCGATGGGCCAGTTTTCCTTGAAATGCTGGTCAACCAGAGACCGAAAAACAACACCAAGTCCATCCTGGTCGATCGTTAGTGTCTGTGAACTGCGCTGAACAAGCGTGGCGATATCGTTCAATGCAACGGCAATCAGAGCGCCGAGCGTGTAGGACATTCCAGTTCGGTAGTCGTTGAGAAGGCGCAACATGGTTGCTTCGATCTGCTGCCAGGTTGGGTCCGCCGCCGTCGATTTGACCAAGACGGGCGTCTGCAGCGAAAGACCCGAGAGCGCTGCAACGGGCGGCAGGGCGCTGTCGGCAATGGATGCAACAACGGCGTCCGCCTCCTCGGCGTCGACCGTAAATCCATGCACGACGCCACTGGGCACGAAGCTGACGGCTGGCGCAATAAAATCCAACTGCTGGTCTTCAATGTAATACCTGCCGCGCCCACTGGTCCAGAATGTGATTTGCGCCATGGAACGGTGCATATGAGCCTCAACCTTGCCCATATGCATATGTTTCCTCTCCATTACGGTCTCGATATGCATGAAACCGATATCGAGTGCTCGAGCGGGTTCGCCATAGACGAAGAAATTGGGAACGGGTTGATCCATGCGGCTTGCCAAAAAAGTACAATCGATTTTGTCATTCTGTCCATGGAGCGCTACGATGGCAAGCGCTATTCCTTGATCATCATCAAGGGAGGAAGCCATGAATATCCAACAGCGCCAGGCTCATTTGAAACCCGAAGACTTCAGAGCCGACAAGACGCGTCCCTTCACCGGCGCCGAATTCCTCGAAAGCCTGAAGGACGGTCGCGAAGTCTATATCAACGGCGAATTGGTCCGCGATGTGACCACGCATCCGTCGATGCGCAATTCTGCCCGCTCGATCGCACGCCTTTATGACGCCCTTCACGATCCGAAATCGAAGGATCGGCTGACATCGCCGACCGACACGGGTTCAGGCGGCTATACGCACAAGTATTTCCGCGTTGCCAAGTCCTCGGAAGAGCTCGTCGCCCAGCAGGGTGCCATCGCCGACTGGGCTCGCCTTTCCTACGGCTGGATGGGCCGCACGGCTGACTACAAGGCCGCGTTGATGAATACGCTGGGTGCCAATGCCGACTGGTATGGCCAGTTCAAGGACAATGCACTTTCGTGGCACAAGCGGGCGCAGGAAAGCGTGCTCTTCATGAACCACGCGATCGTCAACCCGCCGATCGACCGCCACAAGCCGGCTGAAGCGGTCAAAGACGTCTTCGTTCACATCACCAAGGAGACTGAGGCGGGCATCTACGTATCCGGCGCCAAGGTCGTCGCGACATCGTCGGCACTGACGCATTACAACTTCCTCGCCCAGAGCTCGGTCACGGTGACCGAAGACCCATCGCTCTCGGTCATGTTCATCGTTCCGATGAATGCGCCGGGCGTGAAGCTCTTCTGCCGCGTTTCCTACGAGCAGACGGCCAACACGGTTGGCCACCCGTTCGACTATCCGCTGTCATCGCGGTTTGATGAAAACGACGCCATTCTGGTCCTCGACAACGTGTTTGTTCCCTGGGAAGACGTGCTTGTTCTGCGCGATGCGGCGAAAATCCTGTCTTTCCATCCGGCCTCCGGTTTCATGCATGGATATTGCTTCCAGGGTTGCACGCGTCTGGCAGTCAAGCTCGACTTCCTTGCCGGTCTTTTGACCAAGGCGCTGCGCGCAACGGGCGGCGATGCATTCCGTGGCAATCAGGCCATGCTCGGCGAAGTAATTGCGACCCGCCACCAGTTCTGGGCGTTTTCGAACGCCATGGCCTACAATCCGGTAAAGTGGGCCAATGGGGCGGTGCTCCCGAATCTTGAGGCTGCGCTCTGCTATCGCACCTTCATGTCGGAAGCCTATCCGAAGGTCATCGACCTGATCCGTCGCACGGTCGCTTCCGGTCTGATCTATCTTCCGTCTTCGGCGAAGGACTTCGAAAACCCCGAAATCGATCGCTATCTCGCGCAGTACGTTCGCGGCTCCAACGATATGGGCCATATCGAACGCATCAAGATCATGAAGCTGCTGTGGGATGCGACGGGCACGGAGTTTGGCGGACGCCATGCGCTTTATGAACTCAACTATGCAGGGGCGCCGGAAGAGGTCCGCCTGCAGGTGCTCAAGGGCGCCGAGCGCGGCGGCACGCTCAAGCAGATGGAAGCCCTGGTTGACCAGTGCATGGCCGATTACGACCAGAACGGCTGGACCGGCGATACGTGGCTGCCGCCGCTTAACGGCTGATCCGGAGCGGGATTGTGAAAAGTGTGCGCGGTTTTCGCCTGAAATCCCGCTCCAATACTACCGCTAGAAATCTTGACGGAGTTGCAGTTGGCGCAGCGTCTCGCTGCGGCTCCGTCGGACACTGTTTTCCGGGAGGAACTCACATGGAAGATGCAGTCGCCAAATCGGAATTTCGCAATGCCATGGCGCGGGTCTGTGCGCCCGTCAACGTCATCACCACGAATGGCCCTGCCGGGCGCGGCGGCTTCACCGCGACAGCCATGTGTTCGGTCACCGATGAGCCGCCAACGCTGCTCGTCTGCATGAATTCCCGTTCCGCACAGACGAATTTATTTATCGAAAACAAGCGCTTCTGCGTGAATGTACTGACGGGCGAACATCGAGACCTCGCGTCCATCTTCGCCGGTCAGGAACAGAGCATGGACGCGCGCTACGCAGCGGCCGATTGGCAAGATCTGAAGTCAGGCAATCAGGCGCTGAGCGATGCCATCGTGTCTTTCGATTGCCGTCTCGTCGACATCAGACTTGTCGGTACGCACAACATCATGATCGGGGAAGTCACGGAAATCCGTTCCCGCAAGGATGGCCATGCGCTGCTCTATTTCGATCGCAATTTCGTCCACGTCCCGACGCAGGCCGGTAGCTTCGGCGGTTGAAAAGTCCGGCCAAACGCGCTCTTGAAGTCTAAGCCCAACTGGTCGATCTTGAAGTGTGCAGCGGATGTCTGCACCAAACGCGATGTTTGGGTCGAAGTTCAGGGGAAGGTGCGCATGAAGCGGAAGATTGCTGTGATCGGCGGCAGCGGACTTGTCGGCGCGCTTGTCGTGCGGAGGCTCCGTTCCAATCCCGATATGGATGTTCTCAATCTTCTCAGGTCACCGCGCGAATCCGGCGACATCGCGATCGATTTCGAAAGGCTTGCTGCTGATCCTCAGGGGGTTCTTCTGACTGCGACCGGTGGTCAGCTTGATGCTGCGATATCCTGCATCGGTACAACCATCCGCAAGGCTGGTTCGGAAGAGGCCATGCGCCGTATCGACCTCGACTATGTCGAAGCGTTCGCCAGGGGCGCCGTTGCAAACGGCGCAAACCGGTTCATCCTCGTCAGTTCTGTCGGGGCAGGCGGCAGCGGCTTCTATCTGACGACGAAAGGCCAGGCCGAGGCGGCCGTCAACGCCGCAGGGTTCAAGCGGGTCGATATCATCCGGCCGGGTCTGATCATCGGTCCACGCAACGAGCGCAGGCCTGCCGAGGCCTTTGCGCAAAGCGTTCTGCCGTGGCTTGACCCGCTGCTGGTCGGTCCGCTGTCACAGTACCGAACCATCAGCGCCGAAATTATCGCGTCATCGATTGTCAAAATGGCCAACGAACCAGGCGATGGCCATTTTATCCACGTGAATGCGTCCATTCGCAGGTTCGCGGGCGTTTAGAACTGACCCTGCGCGAACACGTCAGACGCTCAGAGGTGCGGCATCAATCCTGATGCCGCTTGGGCTTCTTCTTTTTCCAATCGGGTGCGCCGCCCTTGAAGCCCTTGGACGATGGCTTGCCTTTGAACGGCTTTCCATCCTTGGCGCCATCGCGATTGCCACCTGCCTTCTTGGCCCATCCGTTGCCGGCCGGCCGCTCACCGTCGTTGGAGCGGGGAGCGGAATGACGCGAGAGATCTGGAGCCGATGCGAGACGCTTTACACGCAGGTTGTCCTCGATCGTCATTTTCGGACCGAGTGCTGCTGCAAATTCATCAGCCGCACTTGCGTGAATTTCGACGAAGGTTTCGACCGCCTGCATCTTGATCGCGCCGATGTCGCGCTTCGAGATCTTGCCTGACCGGCATAGCATCGGGATCAGCCAGCGGGGCTCGGCATTCTGCTTGCGGCCGACCGAGAGCGAGAACCAGACGCTTTCGGAAAAGTCCTCGCGCGCCCGTGAAGGCTGTGCTTCGAAGTCATTTTCGCGGCGCGGCCGTTCCGCATTATTGCTGTCGCGGCTCTTGGGCGCGTGGATGGCGATTTCCTGAATATCCTCAGGTGCAAAGCGCGTCGAGCGGAAGTGGCGTATGAAGGCGGCAGCAATCTTTTCCGCGCCATGTGCGTCGATCAGAGCCGCAACCATGTCGCGATCGTCATCGTCAACCGGCAGCGACAATTGCGGATCGGCGATCAGCCGCTCGTCGTCCTTTTTCAGGATAGCGTCCGCGCTTGGAGGATTGGCCCATTCCGCCTTGATGTCGGCGTTCTGCAGGAGGCGTTCAGCCTTGCGCTTGGCGGGAAGCGGTACGATGAGCGCCGAGACACCCTTGCGCCCGGCGCGGCCGGTGCGGCCGCTGCGGTGCTTGAGCGTCTCCGGGTTGGTCGGCAGGTCTGCGTGCACCACCAGTTCCAGGCTCGGCAGGTCGATGCCGCGGGCGGCGACGTCGGTCGCGATACAGACGCGTGCGCGCCCGTCGCGCATGGCCTGCAGGGCATGCGTCCGTTCGTTTTGCGTGAGTTCACCCGACAGCGAAACCGCGGGATAGCCGCGATTTGAAAACCGCGCCGTCAGGTGTGCGACGGCTGCGCGGGTCGAGCAGAAGACGATGGCGGTTGCCGCATCATAGTAGCGCAGCGTGTTGAGGATCGCGTTTTCTCGGTCGGGCGCCGCGCAGAGGAGGGCACGATACTCGATATCGCTGTGCTGGCGTTCTTCAGACGCCGTGATAACGCGCACGGCGTCGCGCTGGTAGTTCTGCGCAAGGCCTGCGATCGACTTTGGAACCGTGGCCGAGAACATCAATGTGCGGCGTTCGACCGGCGACTGTTCGAGGATGTATTCCAGATCCTCGCGAAAGCCGAGATCGAGCATCTCGTCGGCTTCATCGAGCACGAGCGCATGAATGTTGGAAAGGTCCAGCGTGTTGCGGCCGATATGGTCGCGCAGACGGCCTGGCGTACCGACAACAATATGGCTGCCGCGTTCGATGGCGCGGCGTTCCTTGCGAACATCCATACCGCCGACGCAGGTCGCAATGACGACACCGGCCTCGCCATAAAGCCACTCCAGTTCGCGTGCTACCTGCATGGCAAGTTCGCGTGTCGGAGCGATTGCGAGCGCGAGCGGCGCTTCTGCCGGTCCGAAGCGCTTGTTATCCTTGAGAATGTCAGGTGCGATGGCAATGCCGAATGCGACTGTCTTGCCCGAACCCGTCCGGGCGGATACCAGTGCATCGCGACCGGAAAGCTCGGGCGCAAGGACGGCTTCCTGCACGGGTGTGAGACTGGAATAGCCGCGCTTTTCAAGCGCGGCGGCGAGTGGCGTTACAACGCCAGCAAGACTTGTCATGAACGTTCTTTCAGATTGGGTAGCCAATGGCGCCAAGGCGCATACTTGAATGCGCCATGCGCATGAATTGCCCTGCTCATAGCGCCCAAACGCCGATCTGTACAGTGCTGGCAGGATTGCTTGTGCTCAATGCGGGCAAGTTGAAGGAAAATGAACCCTCCGAAGTGACGCCTTTCCCTCCGCATGGACTTGCAAGCGACAGCGATGGCTATAAAAGAAGAGCAGGGTCTCACCGCGCGCCGTCCTCCACGCTTTTACCGATCGTCTTGCCTCACCTTCATGGCAGCGTTTCCGATTGGGGCGATCGCGCCGGGTTTGGTTGGTGTATCATGGCAATTGAAAGACGAATGGTTCTTGCGCTTCTTGTTGCCGGGACCTTTTTCATGGAAAATCTGGACTCGACCGTCATTGCGCCTGCGCTTCCGGCGATGGCTAAGAGCTTCAACGCGGTGCCTGTCGACCTTTCGAGCGGCATGTCGGCCTATATGCTGACGCTTGGCGTCTTCATTCCGGTCAGCGGTTGGCTTGCGGGGCGCTTTGGCGCACGGCGGGTGTTCACTGCGGCTATCGCCATTTTTACGCTGGCGTCCTTGGCTTGCGGATTGGCCCAGTCGTTACCCTTTTTTGTGTTTGCCCGCATTTTGCAAGGCATCGGCGGCGCAATGATGGTCCCGGTCGGGCGCCTGGTCGTGTTGCGCGAAACACCCAAGGACCGGCTGGTCGAGGCCATCGCGGTGCTGACATGGCCTGCACTCGTCGCCTTTGTGCTGGGGCCGCCAGTCGGGGGGCTTCTGGTCGATTATGGCGACTGGCGCTGGATATTCTGGCTCAACCTTCCGCTCGGTGTAGTCGCCTTCGTGCTGGCCCTGCGCCTCGTACCTGCGAAATCCGATAGGTCGGACCGGTCATTCGACTGGCCGGGTTTCCTGCTCACCGGGGCTGCGGTCTTCCTGCTGACCTTCCTTGCGGACATGCTGTCGAAACCCGATGCGGCACTCGGGTCCGCTGCGCTGTTATTTGTGGGCGGGATGGTGCTCCTGCTTCTTGCTGCGCGCCACCTGTCGCGGGCCCAGAACCCGATGCTGAAACTTTCGTCGCTCAAGGTTCAGACTTTTGCCGTCACGATCTGGGGTGGCTCCTTGTTCCGCATGGGCGTCAGTGCGGTCCCATTCATGGTGCCGCTGCTCTTCCAGCTTGGCCTGGGCTACGGTTCGTTTGAAGCGGGCGCAGTGCTGATGGCTGTGTTTGCCGGCAATCTGCTGATGAAGCCTCTGACCACTCGGATCATGCGCACGTTCGGGTTCCGGAAGGTCCTGCTTGTCAACGGAGTGCTGAATGCGCTGCTGATCGCTGCCTGCGGATTGATCCAGCAATCCACGCCCGTCTGGGTTGCCTGTCTGATCCTCTTCTTTGGTGGCATGACACGTTCCATGCAGTTTACAGCGCAAAACACGATTGCCTTTGCCGACATTGCAGAGAAGGACATGGCGGACGCCAACACGCTCTTTTCAACGGCATTCCAGCTGGCCATGGGGCTTGGCATTGCGCTCGGTGCAGTCGCGCTGCGGATAGGCGGTGTAGTCGCTTCCGGGGCGGATCCGGCCACGCCATTCCATATCGCCTTTGTGCTGATTGCGCTGGTCTCGCTGTTTGGATTGTTCGACAGCCTCATGCTGCCGCATGACGCGGGTCATGCGGTGGTGAAGTTCTCCAAGCGATCCTGATCATCCAAGGGCCGTTCCCTGAGTGAAGCTTGCCAGCGCATGCGCCGGATTATAATGAACCTGCAAGATGCGCGGCTCCGATAGCACGGATGTTTGTTGGCGATGCCCGCGTATGATGGAGTTTTCAATGCATGTGATCGACAGTCATACGGGTGGTGAACCGACGCGCGTCATTCTCGATGGCGGGCCAGACCTTGGCAGCGGACCGCTTGCCGAGCGCGCTAAGAAGCTCGCCTCCGAGCACTGGGATTTTTGCACTTCGGTCATGCTGGAGCCGCGCGGACAGGTCGCGATGGTCGGTGCGCTTCTGGTGCCGCCGACGGATCCGGAATGCGTCACGGGTGTCATCTATTTTGACGCGGGTGCGGTGCTCGGCATGTGTGGTCACGGCACGATCGGGCTGGGTGTTACACTTGGCTACCTAGGCCGAATCGGTGCTGGTACCTACAAGATCGAGACGCCTGCCGGCATGGTTGAAATCAGCCTCACCGATGCCAACACAGTGACAGTGAGGAATATCGAAAGTCGGCGCATCCAAAAGGGCATCTCGGTCGATATCGAAGGTCTCGGGACGGTGCGTGGGGACGTGGCCTACGGCGGGAATTGGTTCTTCATTGCCGACGAAAGCCCCGAGGTGGTGCTGCCTTCCAACATCGACGGGCTGACGCGGGCGTCGATCTCCATTCGAGAAGCGCTCCGCAAGACCGAAGCGGGCGCGAAGGTCGATCATATCATTCTGCGCGGTGCGCCCTCCGAGCCGGGTATTTCCAGCCGGAACTTCGTTCTTTGCCCTGATAACGCCTATGATCGTTCGCCGTGTGGTACAGGCAGTTCGGGATGGTTGTCGTGCCTTGCAGCAGACAATATCGTCGCGCCGGGGCAAGAGATCGTCATCGAAAGCATTGTAGGCAGCAAATACACGGTCAGCTATGTGCCAGGAGACAATGGCGGGATCATTCCGAGCATCACGGGCCAGGCTTATGTCATGGCCGAGTCGAAACTCGTCTTCGACCCGAATGATCCTTTTGTGAACGGGATCAAGGTGCTTCAGCCGGCGCTCTGACGGCCGCCGGTTGCTTCAGCTTGAGCGCGAATCTGCGCATGCAAGCCTTTGAGGAAGTTCACGAAGCTCTCGCCGGCCTCTGCCGGTGAACGGTCGTTGACGATGGTCAGGTCCGCCCTCATTTCACCCGCATCCGTGTCCGAGCGATCGAGGCGTCCCAGGATATCGTCTTCCGCCTCCCGCCCGCGTGATGCAAGACGCCCGGCCAGAACATCCTTTGGTGCGGTAACGACGACCGTGCGCAGGGCCTCGCCAAACGCGGCGTCGAAGCGGTTCATTGCTGAACGGGAGCCGTTCGCAATCAGGATTAGTCCGTTTGCACAGGCATCGAGGCTGTCGCGCGGGATGCCGTAGTGAAGCCCGTGCGCCTCCCAGGAGACGGCAAACGCTCCATCTGCCGCAAGCCGACTGAACTCGGCTTCGCTGACTGCATCATGGTTTTCGCCACCGGCATCAGCCGGTCGTGTGATAACCCGCGTGACAAAGGCATAGTCCGGGTTATCGCTGAGCACGTCTCGCGCGTAATCGATCACCGTATCCTTGCCGGCGCCCGAAGGCCCCACGACTGCCACCAGAAAACCTTGGCTCGCCATGGCTCAGGCGACCCTTTCGCCCTGTCGCCACACGGCGCGAACCACCGGAACATCGGAGATGCGGCGGACACGCACCAGATCAGCGCGCAGGCCGGGCGCAATTCGGCCACGGTCATCAAGGCCGACCGTGCGGGCAGGGGTCGCGGTCACCATGGAAAGCGCCTTCGGCAGCGAGATGCTTTCATAGGTGTCAGCCAGAACGAAGGGTGCGTGGATCAGGCTCAGCGGTACGTAATCGGATGAAAGCACATCCAGCACACCGTGTTCGGCGAGATCGCGCGCCGCAATGTTTCCGGAATGCGATTTGCCACGTACGATGTTGGGCGCACCCATCAGAACGCTCATGCCGGCCTCATGAGATGCGGATGCGGCTTCCATGCTTGTCGGAAACTCCGCAAGCCTGACGCCAAAGCCCTTTGCCTCCTCGACATGCTCGAGCGTGGCGTCGTCATGCGAGGCGATTGAAATGCCGCGCGCATGGCAGATCTCGGAAATCTCGATCCGGTGCTTGTTGGCATATTTGGCGGAGGCTTCAAGACGGCGGCCGACAAAATCGGCAAAGGCTTCGTCGGACAGGCCGCGCTTGGTTTTGTAGTAGAGCGTGTACTGGTCCATCGTCTGGAACTGGCGCTGGCCCGGTGCATGGTCCATGAGCGAGGCAAGGCGGACCGCTTCGACATCGGCAAACGATCTGAAATGGTCCATCACGTTGTGCGAGGAGACTTCGCAACGCAGATGGATGAGGTGATCGGCGCGCAGCCTGCCTTCGTCTGCGGCGCGTTTCAGGGCGTCTGCCATGGCGCGCATCTCGCCGTCGTCAAAGCCTCCGTCTTCATCGGAGCCCATGCGCAGGCAGTCGAAAACGGTCGTGATGCCGGACGAGGTGATCTGCGCATCGTGCGCCTGGATCGCCGACATCATGTTCCAGCGAACGCCCGGTCGTGGCGAATAGTGGGATTCAAGATGGTCGGTGTGCAGTTCAACGAGGCCGGGGATCAGATAGTCACCATCAAAATCCTCGCCATTGGCGGGGCCGGAGCCTTCCGAAACATCTGCAATGACACCATCGCGAACGAGAACGCTTCCATGGATGATTTCGTCCTCTAGAACGATGCTGGCGTTTCTGATCACAAGATCTGCGGTCATGGGGATGGGCCTTTCCTTATGCCGTCTTCAGCGGCCTGATGCGATGGACATTGAAGGGCGCACCGCGCTCCGGTTCGACGAAGAGTGCCAGATGCGAGACGGCCAGAGGCTTTCCGGAAAAGCCGCCGAAATGCATGTCGAGCCTGCTTTGCACATCGCTCCGGTCTGCTTCCGGCACGGCACCTGTCAATGTCATGTGAAATCTGAATTCCTCGAAAACGTAAGGGTAGCCCCATTCGAGCAGGTACTGGCGCTGCTGCTCCGGCAGCGTTTCCGGCTTGCGCCGCGCAACATCTGCCGGGCTGAGCGGAGCCCGGAACGGTTCGAACGTCCTGACGCAGGCCTCAGCGAGTGCATTGATCCCGGCATGCGCATCCTTGCCCGGCACGAGCGCAAAGAAGGGGCCCAACTGTCCGATCACGATTTCGGGGATCTCAAAGGCCTGAGTTTCATTGCAGAATTCGTCGAAGGCGTCGAAAAGGCTGGCCTGATCGATCCCGTGATGCAGATGAAACGGCGCTTTCAATGTTCCATGGAAGCCATAGCGCGCAGGCTCGGCGACCAGATCCTCCCGCCCGACGGCAGAAGGCACATGGCCCCCGAAGGCATCGCGACCCAACCATGCTGCCGCTGCGCGGGTGAGAGGGTGGTGTGCATCCGGTGCAAAATAGATCGCGTAACGCACGCGGCATTCTCCTCACTTCAAATGTTCCGGCATGGAAGTACGTACATGGCAAACCAGAGCCGGATCAATGCATCTTCGTTCCCGTCAGCACGGCGCGCAAGCGGCTCGAAATCATGTCGAAGATATAGACGACGATCAGGATCAGCAGAACCATATAGGCGACGTTCTGCCAATTCTGGTTTGTGCGCATCGCCTCCCAAAGTTTCAACCCGATGCCGCCTGCGCCAACCGCGCCAATGATGGTGGCTTCGCGTATGTTTGATTCCCACTGGTAGAGCGTCTGTCCGGCAAAAACTGGCAGGATTTGCGGCATGACGCCGAACCGCTGGATGGCGAGCGGTGACGCCCCGACGGAGCGAATGCCCTCGCGCGGCTTATTGTCAATGTTTTCGAGGCCTTCGGCATAAAGTTTGCCGAGTGTTCCGGTTTCCGTGAGGAAGACAGCGCCGCTGCCTGCAAGCGGTCCGGGGCCAAAGGCGCGCGTCAGGAAGAGCGCCCAGATGAGCATGTCGACGGAGCGCAGGAAGTCGAAGAACCGCTTGATGATGCGATTGACCAGCGTATTCGGCGTGATGTTACGCGCGGCGAGGAACGCCAGTGGAAAGCCGAACAATGCGCCAAGCAGTGTGCCGACAAAGGCAATCACAATGGTCTGCAGAAGCTTGCTGAGGACATCGCCGTGCTGCCATGTCAGATTGTTGAGGAAATTATCCCAGGCCAGCGATAGATTTGATTGGGCAGGGTCCAACCGGTCGCCGGACAGCAGCAGATGCACCACTTCGGACGCAGATTTACCGAAGAACGGTGACTGGGTATCGAAGATGAAATTAGGCCAGCCGAAAAAGCGCTTCACGATTTTCACGCGCGTTTCATCGATGCTGACATTTCCTGCAAAGCCGAGATCGACCTGAATGTTGTCGTCACCGGCGACGACCCATGGCGGTGCCGCGCCGACCACGCGGGGCGTGGTGCCGGTCAGATCGACCCGGACCTGCTCGCCGCGCGCGTCAATGACCGTCTCGCGCTTGCTGATTGTGACATTGCCGCCGATATCAACGCGCACCGAGCCATCTGCCTGCCGCGTCACCCAATCCGGCGACGGATTGTCACCGAGGACCGAAAACCGCGGGTAGCGGATATCGATCGATCCATCGTACTTCAGCCGGAATTGCGGCTGCACATCGTAGCTGATCCATTGGACCAGATAGATGCCGAAACGTTCCCAATGGGCTTCCCTCATCAGTTTGGGCAGGTCGAAGAACCAGGCAGCGTAAAGGCAATAGAGAAGTGTCGCTGCAATCATCATCAGGCCGCCGAAACGCTGCCAGATGCTTCGGTGCAGAAGATGTCCGAAGCGCGCTTCGATGTCGCGCTGATCTGCGGTATTGATCATCGTCATCGAGCGTCTCCTCAAGCCATCAGGCGGAAATCGGCTTCGCCGACGAGCTTGCGCCGCAGCCAGGCCGAAAACTGGTCAACGGCAACAATCGTGCCGAAGAGGAGAATGAGCAGCGCCAGGGTCTTGGCGCCAAAGCCGCGGGAAATTGAGAGCCTCAACTCCTCGCCGATACCGCCGCCACCAACGGCGCCGATAATCGTCGAAGCGCGCACGTTGATCTCGAGACGCAGCAATGTGTAGGAAATGAAGTTGGGCATAACTTGCGGGATAGCGGCGAAACGGATCCGCTCAAGCCAGGTTCCGCCTGCTGTACGGATGCCTTCATCCGGCTTCATGTCGATGTTTTCAATGATTTCGTAGAAGAGCTTGCCGAGTGCGCCAATGCTGTGCAGCGCGATGGCAATGATCGCAGCGACCGGTCCGACGGAGAGGATCGCGGCAAAGAGGCCTGCAATAACGAGTTCTGGAAATGCCCGCAGAAATTCCGAAACGCGTTTTGCGAAAAGGCGAGGGAGAAGCGGCTTGGTAATATTCCTTGCCGAAAGAAAGCCGAGCGGGACCGCAAAAATAAACCCGATCAATGTCGACAGAAGCGCGATATTGAGCGTGACGATCATCAACTCGATGTATTCGGGAATGTAAAAGTCACCATAGACATAGACACGCCCAACCGGAAAATTGAAGGCCTCGCTGCCATTGTCCTGCGGGCTCGCGCGATCAAAAAGGGCGCGCCAGACATCATTCCAGTCGTTCGGGATCAGCCACTCCGTAAAATCGAAGAGGTGAGGCAGGCGGTCAAAGAAGTGACCGGCATTGGCCTCATCTGCATAGCGCACCGAAGCGATAAACGCTGCAAAAACAAGGATGATACCCAGGATGGTATAAAACCGCCTGCGCGATATCATCTGATCCCATGCGTTGATGACATCACGCGTCCCGTGCTTGATCAGCGGGTCTGTTGGAGCAAAGTTCATGAACGGTCCACGGACTAGGGTGATTTGGTCAACCGGCTCTGGCGCAAGACAACAGGCGGCCTGCGAAGGCCGCCTATCGTTTTGTTTCAAATATCGGGATCAGCCGCCGATTGCCTGCTTGCGAACCTCGATGATGGTCTTGTAGGCATCGACGGTGACAGGCGAGTAGCCCTTGAAATCGCCGCCTTCGATGGCGGAGAAGCACTTGTAGTCCTTGGCGGGAAGATCGGTGAAGAACTTGGCAAGCTTGTCCTGCCATTCCTTGCCGAGTTCGTTGCGAACGACCAGCGGACCGTTCGGGATCATCGGCGAACGCCAGACTTCAACCAGCTTGGACGGATCAACAGCACCCTTTGCCACTTCCTTGTGGAATGTGCCGGAGGTGTAGCCGTCAGCGAAATCGCCAAGGCCCGAAGAGTCATCGACGGCAACGTCGACCTTGCCGTCATAGGCGGCCAGCAGGTTGTTTTCATGGCCGCCGTTGAACTGCGTGGATGCGAAGAACTTGTCGTTCGGCATCCCGGTGTCCTTCGGGATCTGCGTCAGCGGGATCAGATAGCCCGATGTCGAGTCCGGATCGGCATAGCCAAGCTTCTTGCCCTTGGCGTCCTTGATCGTCTTGATGCCGGAAGACTTGAGCGCGAGGCCGACGGAGTAGTAGCCGGTCGAGCCATCCTGCTGCTGCGTCGTAAGGATCGGCGTCACAGCCTGCGGGTTCTTGAGGTAGACGTTCGCAAAGCCCGAAGAACCGAGTTCTGCAAAATCGAGCGTGCCGCCCAGAAGGCCCTGGATCACGCCGTCATAGTCGGCGGCCGGGTAAAGCGAAACCTTCTGGAAGCCGAATTCCTTCTGCAGGTGATCCTGAAGGCAGGCAAAGTTGCGAAGGCGGTCGGTCTGGTTTTCACCGCCGAGGATGCCGATGCGGAACTCCTGCAGTTCAGCTGCGCTGGCAGTGACGGCAAGCGCAAGCGTTGCCGCGGCGGTGAGGAGTGCTTTCTTCAACATGAGATTTTCTCCAGTGGAGACCGGGCGTTGCCGGCCTTTTGTTTGCTCATTCAAATGCCTTTGACGCGGGCGGGCGATCTCAGAAACAGGCCTTCAGTGCATCAATCCGAAGCGTATGAACGGGCTGCCGAATGGTTCGATGCGCTAGTGTCTTGCCGTTGCGAAGTTGAGCGTGGAGGCATGCCGTGCGGCCAACGGCATAGCGATTGCTGTCGACGTCATGGTTTCGTCGATGGCGCCCTCGGCGCCGTAGATGCGGTTCACGGCGTCTGTGGTGAGTTCTGCGGGGCTACCGTCAAACACCACGCGGCCCTGCGCCATGCCGATGATGCGCTGGCAATAGGCGCGCGCGGTATCGAGCGTGTGCAGGTTGGTGATGACCGTAATGCCTTCACGCTCGTTGATATCGCGTAGCGCATCCATGACGACTTTGGCGTTGAGCGGATCGAGCGATGCAATCGGTTCGTCGGCGAGCAGGATCCGTGGCTGCTGAACCAGCGCGCGGGCAATGGCGACACGCTGCTGCTGGCCGCCGGACAAGGTGCCGGCGGGCTGCAGCGCGGTCTGCTCGATGCCGAGGCGTTCCAGCGCTGCAATTGCCATGATCCGCTCTTCGCGGGAGAAAAGCCCCAGCACGCTCATCACCGTGGAACGATGGTTGAGGCGACCGAGCATGACGTTGGTCAGGACATCGAGCCGCGGTACCAGATTGAATTGCTGGAAGATCATTGCGCAGTCACGGTGCCATCGGCGCAGGGCCTCACCTTTGAGTTTCGAGACCTCGGTGTCGCCAAATCGGATGCTGCCGGAGGTCGGGTCCGAGAGCCTGTTCAGCATCCTGAGGAGCGTCGATTTGCCGGCGCCGGAGCGGCCAATGATGCCGACCATCTGTCCTGCGGGTATTGAGAAACTGACATTTTCCACGGCGGTCTTTTTTCCAAAGACACGGCTCACGTCGCGCAATTCCAGCATGGCCAATTTCCCTCGAATTCTTGTCTTTGATCCGTGCGCGTAGTGCTAACGCGCGCGCTTGAAGTCGCGATGACGGATTTGTTGCAGAATTATTAAATTGGCGGGTGGCTTCTGTGACGGTTCAGTGCGGTCGGTTTTCATACTTTGCCAGGAAGTCTTCGGCTGCAAGCGCGCGGAAATCATCAAGCGTTTCGCGTAGCTGCTCATGGCTCCAGTTCCACCATGCAAGCCCTTCGAAACGCTCCGCTATTTCCGGATCGAAACGGCGCTTGATGGGTTTTGCAGGCACGCCGCCGACGATTGTGTAGGGTGCAACATCCTTCGAGACGACAGCGCCTGAACCTACCACGGCACCATTTCCGATTGTGACGCCGGGAAGAATGACAGCGCCATGGCCGATCCAGGTGTCATGACCGATTGTGACACGGTTTTCGCGGCGCCAGGAAAAGAAGTCTGCCTCATCGGTCGCATCGGGCCAGTAGTCGCCGGCCCGATAGGTGAAGTGATGCAGGGTCGCACGCCACATCGGATGCTTTGTCGCGTTGATCCGGACGTTGGCGGCGATATTGGCGAATTTGCCGATACTGGCACACCAGACCATGCTTGCGCGCTCGATATAGGAATAATCGCCCAGATCGGTTTCGCTGACGCGGCACAGTTCGGCGATTTCCGTGTAACGGCCGAGATTGCAGTCGTGCACTCGGGCGTCAGGATGGATAAGCGGTTCGGTGGAAAGTTTGATGCTCACGCAGCGCTCCTGCGGGCAGAAAAGGCAGTGACATCAATAATCTGGTCTGCAACACGGCGGCGCACGTCTTCGTCGTGGAAGATGCCGAGAATGGCTGCGTCATGCGACTTCTTTTCGGAAATCAGATCGACCACGACGTCGCGGTTCCTGGCGTCGAGCGATGCAGTCGGCTCGTCCAGAAGCAGAATGGGATGATCGGTGATAAAGCCGCGCGCGATGTTGACACGCTGCTGCTCTCCGCCGGAGAATGTGGCGGGTGGCAAGTGCCACAGCTCTTCCGGCAGGTTCAGTCGCGCAAGCAGGCCAGCGGCACGGTCACGAGCCTCTTGCGTGGCAATGCCTCGCTCCAGCAGCGGCTCAGCCACGATATCGAGCGCAGAAACACGCGGGACGACCCGTAAAAACTGGCTGACATAGCCGATCGTCTTTCGACGAATATCGAGAATGGCCCGTGGTTCAGCGGTTGCCAGATCGATGATGCGGTTCTCGTGCAGGATGAGGATTTGGCCGCAATCAACGGAATAATTGCCAAAAAGCATTTTCAGGATCGAGCTCTTCCCGGCACCGGACGGTCCGCCCAACACGGCGCAGGTTCCTGCTTTTATTGAGAAGCTGACGTTCGCGATGACCGGCAGACGTGCACCGCCGCGCAGATGCATGGTGAATGTCTTGGCGACCTCTGAGACCAAAAGGGGCGTTGCCATGGTGCCTGTTCCTCAAACTTGCAGGATGGAAGAGACGAGAAGCTGCGTATAGGCCTCGCGCGGATCATCAAGGACGCGATCTGTCAGACCGTGTTCGATCACGAAACCGCCCTTCATCACCATCATTCGATGCGAGAGGAGGCGTGCGACCGCGAGATCGTGGGTGACGACAATGACGGAGAGCCTCATGTCGTGGACAAGGTTGCGGATCATATCGAGAAGGCGCGCCTGAACGGAAACATCAAGGCCCCCGGTCGGCTCGTCCATAAAGACGAGGCGGGGAGAGGTCACCAGATTTCGCGCGATCTGAAGGCGCTGGCGCATGCCGCCGGAAAAGGCGCGAGGCTGGTCGTCGATGCGATCTGTGCTGATTTCGACGCGGCTGAGCCAGTCCGTCGCTGTCTCGCGAATGTGCCCATAGTGCCGTTCGCCAACTGCCATCAGCCGTTCGCCAACATTGGCGCCTGCCGACACTGTCATGCGCAACCCGTCTGCGGGGTTTTGATGCACGAAACCCCAGTCGGTTCGCATCAGGAAACGGCGTTCCGCCTCCGCCATCGTCGCGAGGTTCCGATACTGGCCATCGCGCATCTGGTACTCGACGCTGCCAACGTCGGCTGAAAGTCGAGCTGAAAGGCAGTTCAGGAGAGTGGTCTTTCCGGAGCCGGATTCTCCGACGATTGCGAGGACTTCTCCTGGCCACAGATCGAAGCTGACATCCTGGCAGCCGATCCGCCGACCATAGAATTTTGAAAGTCCATGAACTTTGAGAAGTGGCGTGTCAGTCATTCCGCGGCCTCCATCGAACCGAGTTCACCGACATGACCAGCCGCTCGCCGCTCTTCGCAGAAATCCGTGTCGGAGCAGACAAACATGCGGCCACCCCGGTCATCGAGGATGACCTCATCCAGGTAGACGCCTTCGGCCGCACAAAGAGCGCAGGGGCGGTCGAAACGCTGTACCGTGAAGGGGTGATCCTCAAAGTCGAGGCTGACCACATCCGTGTGGGGCGGGATTGCGTAGATCCGCTTTTCGCGGCCCGCGCCGAAGAGCTGAAGGGCCTCCGAGCGGTGCATTTTCGGGTTGTCGAATTTCGGTATGGGCGAAGGATCCATGACATACCGTTCGGAAACCTTCACCGGATAGGCATAGGTCGTCGCGATATGGCCGTTGCGCGCAATATCCTCGTAGAGTTTCACATGCATGAGGCCGTATTCCTGCAGCGCATGCATCTTGCGCGTCTCGGTTTCTCGCGGTTCCAGAAAGCGCAAAGGCTCCGGGATCGGGACCTGGTAGACGAGCACCTGGCCCGCTTTCAGCGTCTTTTCTGGTATGCGGTGGCGGGTCTGAATGACGGTTGCGTCGCGGGTCTTCGTGGTGACGGAAACCTGCGCAACTTTCTTGAAAAAGGCGCGGATCGAGACGGCATTGGTCGTGTCGTCTGCGCCCTGATCAATGACTTTCAGCGTGTCGTCTGGTCCAATGATGGCGGCTGTCACCTGTACACCGCCTGTCCCCCAGCCATAGGGCATGGGCATTTCGCGTGATGCGAAGGGGACCTGATAGCCCGGAATAGCGATCGCCTTCAGGATGGCGCAGCGGATCATTCGCTTTGTCTGTTCATCGAGATAGGCAAAATTGTAGGTGGCGAGGCTTTCGCTGTCGTTCGCCTCGAACAGCGCATTGACTGCCACGGACGTGTCCTCTTGATGTTCGCTCATTCCGCAGCCTCCTGAAGGGTCGCTTCTCCGGCCAGTGCCGCCGAATGTTCCGCGCGCATGCGCCGCACGAGGTCGAGCTCGGCCTGGAAGTCCACGTAGTGTGGAAGCTTAAGGTGCTCTACGAAGCCTGTCGCCTGAACGTTGTCGGAATGCGAGATCACGAACTCCTCGTCCTGCGCGGGAGCAACGATATCTTCGTCAAATTCGCCCGCCCGCAGCGCGCGGTCCACGAGTGCCATCGCCATGGCCTTGCGCTCGGACTGTCCAAAAACCAGACCATAGCCGCGCGTAAACTGAGGCGGCTGCTTGGCTGAACCATGAAACTGGTTGACCATCTGGCATTCGGTGATCTGGATGCGACCAATCGTGACGGCAAAGCCGAGTTCGGGAAGATCGACCTCGACGTCGACAAGGCCGATGCGGATTTCGCCGGCAAAGGGGTGGGTGCGCGCATAGCCGCGCTGCGTCGAATATCCCAATGCGAGCAGAAACCCTTCGTCGCCCCGCGCAAGTGCCTGAAGACGTTCGTCTCGCCCGAGCGGAAATTCCAGCGGCTGGCGTGTGATGTCTCCCGGCTCTGGATCGCCGCTATCGGGTTGTTCGCGCTCAATAAGGTCCTCGTCCGCCAGAATTTCAGACACCCGCATCACCGGCGTCCGGTCTGCTGGCTTCGTCAGGGGCGAGGGGACCGGCGCATCTACGGCGAGTTCCGGATCAATCAGTCGATGCGTGTAGTCGAATGTCGGACCCAGAAGCTGCCCGCCGGGCAAGTCCTTGTATGTGGCGGAGATCCGGCGCTCGACCAGCATCCGTGCTGTATCGATCGGTCTGGAAGCACCGAAACGCGGGAGCGTTGTCCTATAGGCGCGCAGAATGAAGATGGCTTCGATCATGTCGCCGCGTGCCTGCTTCAGCGCGATTGCGGCCAATGTTTGATCGTAGAGCGAAGCCTCGGCCATGATGCGATCGACGGACAGCGCAAGCTGGGCAACAATCTGTGGGATGGAAATCGCGGGCAACCTGCGATCGCCACGACGCCGGTCGGCGAGAAGGCGGTGGGCGTTTGCAATAGCAGCTTCTCCGCCTTTGACTGCAACATACATCTTCAGGCCTCCGTCTTTATAAGTGAGGTTGTGCGAGGCATGCACATGAAATGCCTGTCAGCTGTCAGGATAAGATCCAGACCACGCGGATAGGAGGCATGGTTCGCCATCCAGCGCCGGACAAAATCAGGCGGCAGGCCGCGTGGTGAGACAGTTCTGCTGCCGTCGATGCCGGGTCCAAGGGCATGGAGCGGTGGGCCGCCCTCCAAAGCTTCAACTTCGACAATCAACGTCGCAGACCGGTCGGGGTAGTCTGGGGAGCCGAGCTCAAAGCCAATGAAATCGGGGAGGGGATCGGATTTGCCCAGAAAGGCGAAGCGTGCATCGCTCATGACTTCGGTGAGGGCGACGCCAGTATGAAATGTGACCCAGGCCCTGACTGCGTCCTGCGCAACGGATGGCGCGAGCCAGGCAGGCGTCTCGTGATCCAGCAATGTCAGGGCGATGGCAGCTTGAGCTATGGGCAGACTGTCTGGGGCCTGGACCGTTGTGTTGACCCTGGCAATCGTTGCCGGGTGCGCCATGGCGTCCATCAATTGCCGAAAGATCGATTGCGCTTCAATAACCGGGTCGACAAAGCCGCCGGAAAGCGTTTGTGCTTCAAGCATTTCAGTCGTCTCCCCGAACCATGGTGAAAAAATCGACGCGGGTCGCTGCGGTCTCTTCGGCTCTGGTCGCGTCCTCCTGCGACAGGCGTGAAGCGATGGTCTCGGTGAGCGCCGCAATTGTTGTCGCAAAGATTGGGTGTTCGCCGAGTGCGTCGCAAATGGCTGCGAGCCGAACGGCCTTCTTGTCCAGGCCAAGGCGCTGCGCATGCCCGATCTGGCCCGAGGCGAGCCGGACGGTTGCGCGGCTTACGGATGCTTCACCCAGATTGAACATGTTTCCTGTGCCGCCCATGCGCCCGCGAACCATGACGAGCCCACTTTCCGGGCCGCGCAGCATCGTCGGCGTGGGGATTTCCCCGAATGTTTTCAGGGCGCTCACAAGTTCCTGCTGCGTCGCGCGCGCCAGAAGCGCAATTCGCCTTTGACGCTTTTCCGCAACCTCTTGTTCTGCGCGAAGAGTATTTGACATCTCAGCCTCATAATGTCTATTAGTATAGACAATTAATCATGGGGAGATATCTAGCATCTTCCCGTGACAATTGGGTGACGCTCTTGGACCTCGAGGTTTTGGGATGACTGCAAACATCGGCATCGATCGGACAAGCGGAATCGCGCTCTGGCGGCAGATTGCAGATGATATCCGTACGGCCATACAGGACGGTGAATTCGCAGAAATGCGAAAATTGCCGGGCGAAATGGCATTAGCTGGTAGATTTGGTGTCAATCGGCATACTGTTCGTGCCGCGATCGCTGCCTTGCAAGGGGAAGGTATACTTCGACCGATGCCCGGACGCGGGACGGAAATTATCAGCGTCCGCAAGCTCAGCCTGCCGATTTCAAGACGAACCCGGTTTTCGGCAGGGCTGGGAGCGCAGTCCAGGCGGCCGGAAATGAGCTTTATTGCCAGTGGCAAGGGCGTGGCGGATCACGAGATCGCGCGAGCGCTGCAGATAGCCCATGGCGCACCCTGCATTGTCCTTGAAACCCTTGGGTTGGCCGACGGTGTTCCGGTCTCGCTTGCGAAACACCATTTCCCGGCAGACCGGTTTGAAGGTATCGATCAGCACTTTCTTCGCGAGCGTTCCATCACCAAGGCTTTCCTTGCACTTGGAGTGCCTGACTATCTGCGCAAATCAACGGAGATTAGTGGTCGGCTGGCCGACGAGAATGAACGTGGATGGCTGAAGCTTGCTGCCGGCGCCGTTGTTCTGGAAGCCGTCGCCGTCAACACTGACACGGATGGCGTTCCGGTTCAGTTTTCAAGGACGCGTTTTGCCGCAAGCCGGGTCAGTCTGCATGTCGGCGACGATTTGCAGGCGGGCATGTAAGCATATCTTGATGGCGAGATATTCTCATGAAAGAGTGAAAGCGGTTTTTATGAAATCGTGAAAGTTTCCATGCCTAAAGACATGCAGCCGCCCCGAATTTCGCTTGCGGAAGCGTCCGAGAAAACCGGGCGGCTTCTTAAACGCGGGGCCTTCAGCGAGCTTGACACAGGTGCTGCGCCGACCTTGACGGACCTTGCCGATGCGCTCTACTTTGCGCTCGGAGATGGGCGCATCTGGCTGAACGACCAGCGCATGGTGCTCATGCAGTCGCAGGTTCTGGGGCGTCTGCGGGAGGAGATCATCGATGCTTTCGGCATCGAGACCGCGCGCGGCATTTTCATGCGTGTTGGATATATGCAAGGGATGCGTGATGCCGAGCTCATTCAAAAGCGGTTCCCCAATGAGGATTTGACGCATGCATTGGCGGCCGGGCCGCGCGTGCACACGCTTGAAGGCTTTGTGAAAGTCACGACAGATCATTTCGAATTCGACCTTGCGAAGGGCTCCTACTACGGCCGCTTCTACTGGCATGACTCCTCGGAGGCAGCTGAGCACATCGCGGCCTATGGCTTGTCAACATCACCTGTCTGCTGGCTTCAGACGGGTTATCCGAGTGGCTATACCAGCAAGCTTTTTGGTCGGCCGGTCATTTTCCGGGAACTGGAGTGTGCCGGAATGGGTGCTCCGCATTGCCTGGTTGTCGGACAAAACGCTGAAGCCTGGGGCGATGACGCGCCAGAGCGGGAATATCTGGGGCTCGAATGGCGGCGGTCGCGCAAGGTCGCGTCAAGGCGTGGTGATCCTCCAAAGCCAGATGTGTCGCCGATCGGCGCGGCCGAACAAGCGGGCCGCGATGTGGTCGGCGTATCGGCGAGCTTTCTTCGAACTCGGCATCTTCTTGAAAAGATTGCTGTGACTGATGCGACTGTGCTTTTTGTCGGTGAGTCCGGTGTCGGCAAGGAGCTCTTCTCCAATCAGCTTCATGCGATGAGCCAGCGCGCTTCCGGGCCCTTCGTTCCCATCAATTGCGCGGCGATTCCCGAGAACCTCGTCGAGTCCGAGCTCTTTGGCGTTGAGCGGGGCGCGTTTACCGGTGCGATTGCATCCCGGCCCGGCTATTTCGAACGCGCCAACGGCGGCACGCTGTTCCTTGATGAAATTGCGTCGCTCGCCTACTCGGCGCAAGGCAAAGTTCTGCGTGCGCTGCAGGAGCGCAAGATCGAGCGCGTCGGCGGGACGAAAGTCATCCCGGTCGATGTCCGCGTGGTTGCGGCCTCCAACGTTGACCTTGCCGATGAGGTTGCCGCGGGGCGGTTCAGGCAGGACCTCTATTTTCGGCTTTGCGTCTTTCCTGTTCAGATCCCGCCATTGCGCGAGCGTCGGGATGACATTCCGTTGCTGGCGCAGCACTTTCTACAGCTCTTCAAGCAGCGCCACAGGTTGAATGTCGCCGGCTTTACGAGGCAGGCCATGGATGCGTTGCTCGCCTACGACTACCCGGGCAATATTCGTGAATTGCAGAACATGGTCGAAAGGGGTGTCGTCTATGCCGGTGAGGGTGCGCTGATTGACATCAGCCACATTTTCACGGGCGCTGAGCATAGTCCGAGATTTGGTCTTCAGCTGACACCTGATGGCAAGGTCGAGAGCGCTGGCCGTGCTCGGGCGGCCGCGGTCAAGGGCGGTCTTTCCAACGCGGAAGATCTGAAGCAGGCGGAAATCAAGCTCTATCGTGAGGCGCTTGAGGCAGCCGGCGGCAATATTTCGAGAGCCGCACGTATGCTCGGGATGAGCAGGCCGCAGCTGGAATACAGGCTGAAGCGCGACGGGTTGATCTGAAGGTCGCCCACCGGTTTGCGTCATACCGTTGAATCAGACATTTTGCGCAAAAGTGTAAAGGATTGCCGTCAGTTCGAGGCGGTGTAACGGAGTTCGCAATGGGCGCGAAAAGAACCCCCACCAATATCGACGGTCTCGCAAACGTCTTGAAGTCTGCATCGCAGAAGGCGGGCAGGGTGATCCTGGCAATCGCGGGTCCGCCGGGAGCTGGAAAGTCGACGCTTGCAGAGGGACTGGCGCAAAGGCTCAACGACGAGAGCCCGGGCTGTGCGGCAGTCTTTCCCATGGACGGTTATCATTATGACGACCTGCTCCTTGTTCCGCGGGGCCTGAGACCGCGCAAAGGCGCCCCCGAAACGTTTGATGTCCCAGGGTTTCGCCACATGCTTGAGCGACTGCGGGAAAATGCCGAGCCGGAGATTGCCGTTCCCGTGTTTGACCGGTCCATCGAGATTGCGCGCGCCGGCGCCCGAATGATTGATCAATCCGTGCGTTTCATTATCGCCGAAGGCAATTATGTGCTCCTCGATGAAAAGCGCTGGTGCGATCTGCACCCTGCTTTCGACTTCACCGTGATGATTGAAGAGCCGGAGGAAGTTTTGCGCGCCCGGCTCGAGCACCGCTGGAAAGATCTGTCCCCCGAAGACCGGGCCTGGAAGCTTGATGGCAACGATCTGCCGAACGGGCGGCGTGTCAGGGAAGGTAGTATTCAGCCCGACTTTATTGTATCGGCGACCTCCTGACGAAAAAGGGGCCCAGCGGGCCCCTTTGCGTGATGCGAAGATAGTTCCGCCAGATTTACTCGTGATAGTAGCCCGAGTAACGGTAGTAGGAGCGCGCCTTGTCCTCTTCTTTCTGGTTCATTACCGCCATGATCGTCGTGCCCGGGCGGCAGTTTTCCTGCAGTGCCGCGACAGAGCGCTTGGCAACGGTCTGCGATGTCGAACCCCAGCGTACCACGAAGGTCACGATATCGGCGTGGCGGGCTAGATAGAGACCGTCGACCACAGGTTCGATCGGCGGCGTATCGATCACGATGTAATCGAAGTGACGCTTTGCCGTTGCGATAAGGCGCGAGAAGCGATCGCCCATGACGAGCTCGTCGGTTGCGTAGGTGCTCGAACGTCCGCCAAGTGCAACCTTGAGGCTGCTCATCGGGTCAGATGCCGTCAGCGGCGAGATGGACTGCGGAACTGCTGACCCCTGGAGGAAGCTCGAGAGTTCAGTGCTCGGTTCGAGGCCAAGCAGCTTGTGGAGGCTCGGCTTGCGCAGATCGGCGTCGATCAGCAGCGTCCGCTTGCCTGAATGGGCGAGCGTTCGTGCGAGGGACAGCGACACCGTCGACTTGCCTTCGTTCGGCACGGAGGACGTGACCAGAATGATCATGCAATCATTCCCGTCTTCGCTGTTGTCAGGCTTTGCGCGCTTGAAGATCATCTGTTCAACCTTCACACGGATCTTGCGGATGCTTTCCGCAAAGACCGACATGGGCGAGGTGACGATGATATCGGGCATGCCGTTCTGGATCGTAGCCGTCGTCGACTGCTTGCGAATGACGGATGCCAGCGGCACGCGCAGAACGTTTTCCACCTGCTCTTCGCTGACGAAGCCGCCGATGAAGTTTTCACGCAGGAAGCCAAAGCCAACGCCAAGCACCAGCGAAGCCAGGAATGACACCGCCAGCGTCAGTCCAGTCTTCGGGAAGGACGGATCCGGCGGTACCAGTGCCTGGTTCACCACGCGGCTGTCCGCCACTTCGATCTGTGCCTGCGTATCCAGTTCCTTCATGCGCGACAGAAGGCTCTGGTACTGGTTGCGGGCGATTTCCGATTCTTTCTGCAGCGAATAGAGGTCTGTCAGAACTTCCGGGGGCAGGTTGCTGCTCATGATCGACGAGCGAAGCTGCTGACGAACATCCGTGGCCTGTGTCGCAGAGGTGGAAACCTCCTTCTTCAGGGAGTCCACTGCTTCGCTGGCCTTGGCCTTCAGGTTGGCGTCGATCTTGTCGAGTTCTGCGCGCAGGTTGACGGCGTTCTTGTTCTTAGAATCCATCGTCGACAGCGATGCAGCAAGCGCTGCGCGCTGATTCTGCAATTCCTTGACCGCGTCATCCTTCAGCGTGTCAGCGAGAGCCGAATAGTTCCCGCTGGTCAGCTGTTCGGTTGCCGCATTCAGTGCCTGCGTGCGGGCATCGCTATCCTTCTTGATCGATTCCAGCTGCTCGCGGAGCCGCTTGATATCGGCAGAACCGGATTGCGCCTCGAACTGGGGAAGGTTGGTTTCCATGTAGTCATCGAAACGCTTCTCACCCGCCACGATTGCGGCGTTTGCCTGACCGATCTGCGCCTGGATGATGTTGCGGGATGCGACAGTCGTCGAAACCTTGGAAGCGACCTGCTGGTCGATGTAGGTCTGGACCAGATCATTGGCGAGCTTGGCTGCCTTCTGCGGGTCGCGGGAGGTAAACGATACCGAGATCAGATAGGTCAGGCCTTCACGGTCAACGCTGACGGCCCTCTTGACCTTCTGCAGGACCTTTGCGAGCAGCTGGTCGCCGTTCGGCGTTTCGTTTCCGCCCAGGTTCAAGGCTGCCATGAGCTTGTCCTTGAGGCCGAGGCTGACACCGAATTCCGGATCGGAAATCAGGTTTTCATCCTTGATGACCTGGGTGATTGCGTTGTCGGCATTGAGAATGCCAACTTCGCTGTCCACGCGTGCGTTGATTTCCACGCTGGAGGCAGTCGAACGATCATCCGGCGTCAAGAGGTTCTTGGAGCTGGGGTCAACCATCACCGTCGCGGTGGCAGTGTATTTGGGCGTAAGTGTAAACACGACCGCTGTTGCTGCGACCATGACTACAAATACAACGGCTAAAATGAGCCAAATTTGACGTCGGACAAGTCCGACAAATTGGCGAATGTCAATATCCTGATCCATTCAAGACCCTCGGGAGCGGAGCTGCTGGAAATTAAAATTTCAAAACTTAGTTTGGACTTCTACATCAGTCTGAAAGCAATACAGTGAACCCTCCCGTCGTTATCTTGACGGCGCCGAGTACACCACGCGTATATGCTCCTAAATCAACGTTGATCCGATTTTTGTTTATCTCTACGTGTGTCACTGGTGTGTGCCCATGCGTGACGACAAAGTCAAGTGTAGCCGCCTCCCAGTCGAACTCCTGCGGCCGCGACCACAGGAGAACCTGTGATGTCTGCGTTTCAAGTGACAATTTGGGATCGATTCCGGCATGCACGAAGCAGTAGCCCGGCATGCTGATCATTTCGGGCAGGCTTTCCAGAAAGCTGATGTGTTCGTTTGGCATATAGCTCTGGATAGCCATTGGCAGGCTGCGCTTGTCCTTGCCTTCGATATAGAGCCCATAGGATGCAAGCGTATCAACACCACCGAATGACAGCCAGCCCGACCGTTTGCCTTCGCTGTTGAGAAAATCGAGGAAAGCCTCTTCGTGGTTGCCTGCAAGGCAAAACCGACGGAAGCCTTCGGGTGCCTTCGAGGACAAGTGATCCAGAACGGCTGCCGATGCCGGGCCGCGGTCAATATAGTCGCCGAGACAAATGATCCACTTTTCGCCTTCGATATCGGCAGCGTCTGCTATGATCTTTGCCTCAAGCGCTTTCAACTGGTCGAAGCAACCGTGAATATCGCCGATCGCGTAGATCACTGAAGGGGCTTGATCGAAGGTAAGCCTGGGCCGTGCCAGGCGCGGTGCGTCTTGCTTTGTCTTGCCGAAAATGTTCTTCAGGATACCCAGCATCACCGACCTCTCGAAGATGCAGTGCCAGCCGAGATCCGGGCATAACCAGCCGAAACGATGGCGATGAAAAACAGAGTGTAGCCTTCGATCTCAAGGCTAAAGTCGACGAGCGCGTGAAATGCGGACAGAATAATGACCGCGACAGCCGTCAGTGCGGAAGAGTCTCTCCTGTCACCACCTGCAAACAGGATCGAAATGAAGGCGTAGGCGACAATCAGCATCGGAATGCTGCCGAAGACGAAGCCATATTCGCTCCAGAGGCCGAGATAGGTGTTGTGCGCCTTGTCCCAGACAAGATCGACGCTTACCGGAAGCTGGTGGAAGAGGGGATAGGCCGTCGCGAAGGCACCACCGCCGAAGCCCGTGTATGGCCGCAGGTGGATCATATCCCAAACCTGCGCATAGAGGCTGGCGCGCGCATCGTAGGAGCGTTCTGCGCTACCCAGGCGTTCAAGCGTTCCGGTTCCGTAGTAGGCAAGAAGCCCCAGAACCGCCACCATGATAATCAACGCCAGACCAAGACGCAGACCCTGCGAGGTTGCAGTGGTCTCGGTTTGTGATCGCCTGATGCCAACCATCATTTCGAGAATTGCGTAGGTGATGGCGCCTGCGAAGGTGACAAAGAGGCCCATGCGGGAGTTGGTCGAGGCAATATCCAGAAGAAGCAGAAGAACGCCGGCAACGATCAGTGTCAGCGTAAACAGAGAGCGTCCACCATCGCCCTTCTTGCTGAAGCGTGAAGCTTCCTTTGTACGAACAAATTCTGCCATGCCTAGAACAACACCCGCGGCCAGGAAAGTCGCGACAGTGTTCCTGTTGATGAAGGTCCCCGTCAGCGAGCCGATATAGGTCCATTTCTTTCCGACCAGAGATGTATCTTTCAGCACGTAGAAGAGAATGAAACCAATGACGGCCTGAAGCAGCGCAATCCAGAAAAGTATGCGCATGAACTTTTCACAACGATGCCGATTGGAGGCTACTTGAAAGGTGAAATAGGCCGTCAGTCCAAACGAAATCCATCGCGCGATTGCGAAAATGGTTTCATGCGGCGCAACGCTGATTGTGGAGGTGACGGGCAGCCCATCCGGGAGCATGGTCAGCGATACCGGTAGACCGGGAAGAGTCTGGACAGTCTGATAGCCGATGAAAATGAGAAAGAGGACAGCGAATGGCCAGGCCTTGCGCAGTGAACCTGCAGCCTGTTCGTTGGCAACCATCATCGCTGTGAAATAGAAAATCGCATAAGCGGACAATGCGCCCGTGACGCCGATCCAGATCAACGGCCTGTTGCCACCCAGAAAGAAGGGTACAATGGCCACGATGATGACCATATACCACATGGTGATGTCGTTGAGGCGGGTGCGTGTCATGAGAATTCCCAGGGCTTTCTTTCCGGCATTACAGCTCTGAAACGGCGAGACGCACCGAATTGACGAAACGGCGCTGATCAAGTTCGGGCAGCGTAGACACAATTCGTGCGATCCTGTCGCGGAAGTCCGGATTGTCTCTGTATTGCCGTGCTATGGACTGAATGCCGGTGTAACTGACGACCAGAATGGCGAGGTCTTGATCGTTGATCTTGGTTGCTGCGTCGTTCAGCTTTGCCGAGAACGCCTGTGCAGTGGCATTGCGATTGGTCGCAATCCACTGTTCGTTTTTCCCCGTCTGCCACGATGTGACGAGATCCTGGTTCATGCCATCGAAGTCGCCAGCGACCGCCTTTGCATGGGCTCTCACGGCAAATGCAAAGGAAGAGGTCGGATCCTGCTTCAAGACGCTGTCAGCGATGGCGATGCACTGTTTGGCATATTCGGCGTTGTATTCAGGTGCGCTTGCGCGGGCAATCAGGCCGGTCATTCCATACATGCAGGCGTCGAGAATTCGCTCTTCGCCGTAGGCCGAATAGCTGACTTTGGTGCGGCCGTCGTAAATGGCCGAATAGATGGCTTCGCCGTCCGGTTTGCCATACTCCAGCACAATGCTTTCGCGCTGCCATAGCACAAACATCGCAAGAAATACGACGCAAGATGCAAAAATGGCAATCAAGTATCCGACGCGGCTCACGCTTACAAACCCATACAAATCGGCCGAGACACTGGAAAACGGCCCTATTTACTTTTCGTTAACATAGCACAAACGTGATGGACCGGGAGATCAAACCTCGGCACTTTGATTATGTGGTTAATTGGCCAAAGCTTTGTGCGCTCGAGTTTTAGCTTGAGGACTGCAAATCAGAAATCCACACCGTGAGATTTCAAGGCCGAGAAGATTGGAAATTGTTTCAAAATGGGTGTCCGGCAAAGACTGGATGCCGGACATGACTGCAATATCGGGGTCAAGCATCGGGATCGAATTGATCCCGATATTGCTTAATTGCCCCAGCGTGTCGGGTCGGCCGAGGAAATGTTGAGGTAGCGGTAACCGCTTGCGCCGCGAGACACGATCGACTTGCGAATATTGTCGAGGACATACTCGCCAGAGCTCGTCTTTACCAGGAGGACGGCGTGGCCTTCACCCCATGACGTGCGCACAACGGCAATCCGCAGCGCAGACGCAGGAATGCCTGCACGGATCAGGCGATGACGCTTTGTCATGACATAGTCGTCACAGTCGCCAGTGGTGCTCGAGATCGACCAGACGTCACCGCCCTTGTCGGCCTTCGGCTTGATCTGGCGGTTTACCTGATCATTGATCGAGCGGATCACATTCTTGATGTGCCCATTGTAGGAAACCGACGAAATTCGGCTGCGCCGGCATTCACCGGGATTTTGCAGGCAGAAGATCTGAAACTGCAGGGGAGCCTGGCCCCGATGTGCCTGACGCGTCGCCGAACCCAGCGACCAGGCATTGGCATCCGTGATCATCGTCATTGTCATTGCTGTCAGCGCCAGCGCGCCAATCGCGAACTTCTTCAACATCATACACCCCTGTTCGTCGGACCATTGTTTTTGTGTCCGGTTTTCAACGGGTTTTCCCGCTGTTGAGTGCAAGATAGGGAAGATGACTTGCGATGCTTTTAAGCAGATATCTAAAATTCGACGGATTGTGCGCATTTTTGAAACAGGCGGTTCAGGTGTCTCGTGGAAGGCGCAAAGTGTAAGCCGACAACGTGAATTTCGCCCGTTCACGAACGTCTGTGCTGCATCGCCGTCTGGAGGCGCCGCAAACAAAAAAGGCACCCGGTGGGGTGCCTTTCAAACTTTAACTGAGCCGAAGCTTAGTTGCCGCTGGCGAGCAACTTGTTACCACCATTCGACGACGTCACATTCGAACCACCACCATTACCGTTTCCGCCAGCCTGAGTCGGTCCGTTCGACGCAGTCTCGATCTGGCAGCTTCCGAGAGTCGTGCTGCAGTTGTTCACGGTGTCGGCAATAGACGCGATCTGCTGGCGCTGCTGCGTGCTGGAGGACTGGCCACCGGCGTAGGAGATTGCCTGCGAGATACCAGCCTTGTTGCTGCCTGTGGATGCGTTAGCAAGAGCGGCTACCAGAGCTGCGATCTTGCGATCCTTTTCAGCAGCGGAGCCCGTGTAGGAGCCGATTTCAGCCGTCACGAGCGACACGCAATTGCCGCCACCAGCGCAACCGCTAACGACCGAGTCCGTCGATGCGAAAGACGGGGCTGCGATAACAGAAAGGGCAACGGAGGTTGCCGCAACGATAAACTTTTTCATGAAGCTAATCCCTCAAAAATGTATTCAGATGCACTGCAATAAACCGTAACTAGGTAAGAGAGTCAAGAATTTAAGTATCACAAATGTGCACATGTAAGTGTTTGTAAACCATGCGATTGGATTCCTTTTCCTGTGATAAGCCCTTGTGTAGATTCCAATTTTTTGAATCCGGCGATTCCGCGTTCGTGATGCGGTGAAACATGATTAATAAAAGATAAATATTCGCACGCAGAAAGTGCGCGGAGGGAGTATTCGGGGCCAATAAATGCCAGTAAATCCGCCACTTCGGAAATAATCGCATACTATACAGTGGTGCAGACACGGCCGGAAAAGGTGGCCGTTTAGTTGTGCAACTGGCTCCAGCGCGCCGGGCGTCGAATGCCCGCAGAGCCTGCCTTAAGCTCGGGGCGACGGGAGTTTCAGCACGGCGTATTGTTGCGGCGCAGCATTAATCGAATCGACCAAGGACTGCGCGGAACCTAGTGGAATGAATTTGACATTTGATCCCCGCATCCAGCGAGCGATGAAATCAAATGTCAAATTCGAAAATTCCACTCGAATCATAAAGTTGCTAGTGGTTTGACCGCTTCCAACATTTGCACGGGAGTTTGCAGAGCCGGGATGCAAATGTTGGAATCAAACCACTAGATGATGCCCCAGGCACGATACCGGCCTCGACCGGTCATCTCCCGCAGGTTGAGTTCCTTTGTAAGGATCAGCGCGCCCTGCGGCGTCATATCCAGTTCCGAGGCGATCAGCGCGGTGGAAACCACCGGCCTGGAAATCACCAAGTCGACGAGCTGCGGCAGGCGTGAATGCCCCCGCCTGTTGGTTGTCTTGCGCTCGAGCTGATCACGCGCAGCCAGCAGCCGGTCATGTTCCTTGATGCCGGAAATGCCAGCGATTTCGATGCCTTCGAGAATGGCAAGCAGGCGTGTCATGCGGCTGGGTGAGCGCCTTCTGTCAATCTTGACAGACTTCAGTCCGGTGCTGAGAGCCGGGAGATGAGCCTTGGTAACCCATTCACGACGCAGAAAGCTGGCGACCAGTTGTCGCCCAAGTTCGGTCTTGTGCTGCAAAACCTGGAGTTTGTGCCATGAATCAAGAAGTATGACGCCACGGATAATGGGCGGCATGTCCTGCGTGAGGCGCATGACCTCCAGCCATTCCGCGAGACGCTCGTCTTCGTCCCAGTCGGCCTCGTACAGAAGTGGATCGCGCTCCTGCGATGAACGCGGCGCAGTCGGCTTTGCCGCCTGATCAAGGAGTGCAGTGCTGCGCGCAAGCACGGCGTCGATTGCGGCAAATTCATCGACCGAGGGGTCGTCTTCGTTGACACTCGATGCGTCCGGAAGCACTTGGGAAGGTGGGCTTTGGGGTATTGCCTCATCGGGTGCTCGACCCCTGAGGCGGGCGATGCCCGACGCGCTGAGAGCCCAATCGGCGGGGTGCTCAAAGATTTGTCGCCGCATGCGAAGAAGCGCGTGGGCGATGGTCAGTTCATGTGTCGGTGTGCGGGCATCGCGACGGGCATCATGCAGGACCAGATCCTCCACATGGACGAGTTCACCGTCCACCCACATGGATGCGATGGCTTCGGCGAAATCCTGCCTCTGAAGGAACCCAGTGCGGATCGGAGACCGTGCGACGCACTCGTCAAGGCGCGACAATGCATCAACGGCCCTGCACGCGGGCCCAAAAAGGCTTTTAAGATCGATTCGCGCGATGTCGTACGTCATGCTGCATGGCTACTTCATAATTTCCCATATCGGAACCGATTTGAGGAGAAAATCATGCTGCAGAATTGGAGCGCTGTAGCGCCATGCTTGGATTCAATACGTTAGCTGTTCGGTGACTTCGGACCCGGTTGCCACGTTGCGATCCGCTTGACGAAGCCATGTACCTCGTCCTCCAAACGGACCCGCAATTATTGCGCGGTGCGACCCCAGCAGATAAATCCCGGGTTGGCGAAATCGCTGTCGCTTGCCTGGTTGCGCTTGCCATAGGACAGGGGCTGACCGCTGGATGTCACCGTCATGCCGCCAGCCGCGCGCACCACCGCGTCACCCGCTGCTGTGTCCCATTCCATGGTGCGGCCGAACCGAGGATACACATCGGCATCGCCTTCGGCGATCAGGCAAAATTTCAGCGACGAGCCGACGGAACGGTAATTCTGGATGCTGTTGGACCGGATGAAATCATCTGTCTCCGGCGTGTTGTGTGAACGGCTTGCGACAGCTGTCAGGTCGCTGCCACATGGTCGCACCTTGATGTTGTGCGTTTCCACGACCTTGCCGGATCCATCGAGAACGACCTTTTCGGCAATGGTGGCATCGCCACGATAAAGCACATGCCGCGCAGGGGCGTAGACGACACCGGCGACAGGGCGGCCGTTTTCGATGAGTGCAATGTTGACTGTAAAGTCTTCGCTGCGGTTGATGAATTCCTTGGTTCCGTCGAGCGGATCGACAAGGAAAAACCGACCGTCGGACGTATCGGGAATGTGGCCCGCAGCCGCAGCTTCTTCCGCGACCATCGGAATGTCGGGATAGACCGCCCCGAGCACCTTCGCGATGATCTCTTCGGCACGCTCGTCTGCAAGCGTGACCGGCGACTGATCCTGTTTCAGCCTGACTTCGGCACCTGCATTGTAGATTTCCATGATGGCGCGTCCGGCTTCGATCGCGGCATCGGTGAATACGTCCAGCATTTTAGGTCTCATTGGTCTGATGCGGTCCTGCGCATTTGCGCAGGCACATACCATAAGCATCAGGCATTAATCGACCCTATATATAATCTTCCTTGCGTCAGCCTACAATGACACATTCGTTTTGGGCACATTGATCTGGCGGTCGACAAAACCAGATGCCTCGCCAACGATCATGGTGTCAGAATGATTTTGCCTGCGATCTGGCGGTCCATCAACTGCTGCAGCGCGGAAGGTGCGTCGCCAAGCGCCAGTTTCGCCCCGATCAGAGGCCGAACCAGCCCCTTTGCGTGCCACGCGAACAGCTCGCGCATATTCTCGGCAAATAAAGCGGGCTCATGCTGGGTGAAGGATCCCCAGAAGACGCCAACCAGGGAGAACTCCTTGACCAGCGCCAGATTGGCGGGAAACTGCGGGATCCGACCAGCAGCAAAGCCGACGACAAGATAACGGCCGTTCCTGCCCATCAGCCGCACCAGACTATCGAACGTGTCACCGCCGACGGGATCGAAAACGACATCGATACCGCGCTTGCCGGTCAGGCTTTTCAAGGCATCGCGTGCCTCATCATATCCGATGACATGATCAGCTCCGGCGTCGTGGGCAATGGCCTGCTTCTCGGCGGTCGAGGCAATCGCTATTACCTGTGCGCCCATAGCCTTGCCAATCTGGATGGCCGCAATGCCGGTCGCGCCAGCAGCCCCCGGCACCACCAGCGTCTCGCCTTCCTTCAACGCCGCACGCTGTTTCAGCGCATGGTGTGCCGTGCCGTAGGCACAGAGGAGTGCGCATGCATCTGCATCGCTCATGGTATCAGGAATGGGCAGGCAGGCCGTCTCGGGATAAAGCCCGAATTCCGCAAAGGCCCCGGTTTGAGCCATAGCGACGACCCGCATTCCGGGCTTCAGTCGTTTGACATCCGGCCCAGCTTCTTCGATGCGCCCCGCCATTTCAAGTCCGGGCGTAAACGGGGTTTCCGGTTTTGATTGATAAAGGCCCTGAACCAGGAGACCGTCGGGAAAATTGACCCCAATGGCTGCCGCCCTGATGACAACGTTCCGGCCGGATGCAGCTGGTCGGGCGATCTCCTCGTATGCGAGGTTCGCGATCGGGCCGTATTCGTGACAGACGATCGCCTTCATCAGATCCGCTCCTGTGTGTGCTTCTTGAGTTCCTCGCGCGCAATCTGGCGTCGATGCACGGCATCAGGTCCATCGGCAAAGCGCAAGGTGCGTACGCCGGTGAACGATCGGGCCAGCGGCGTATCCTGGCTGATACCCATCGCGCCGTGCATCTGCATGGCTTCATCAATGACCTTCAACGCCATGCGCGGTGCGGCAACCTTGATCTGACTGATCCAGAACGCGGCTTCCTTCTTGTTGCCACGGTCGATCATCCAGGCCGCCTTGAGGCAGAGCAGGCGTGTCATTTCGATCTCGATGCGGGCCTCTGCAATGATGTCGAAATTGGCGCCAAGTTCGGCAAGCTTCTTTCCGAAGGCTTCGCGCCGTAATGCGCGCTGGCAGAGCCGTTCAAGCGCGATCTCAGCGTGACCAATCGCCCGCATCGTGTGATGGATGCGACCGCCGCCAAGACGCCCTTGTGCGATTTCGAAACCCTTGCCTTCAGCAACAAGCATGTTGGAGGCGGAAACGCGGACGTTTTCAAGCTTGAGGTGCATATGCCCGTGCGGCGCGTCATCGTCGCCGAAGACCTCCATGGCGCGAACCTTTGTGATTCCGGGCGTATCGGCGGGTACGAGGATCATGGAGTGCTGTTCATGCTTGCTGCGCTCCTTGCTCGGGCTTGCAACCATGGTCACATAGATCTTGCAGCGCGGGTCACCGGCACCAGAAGACCACCACTTCTCGCCATTGAGAACGTAGAAATCGCCGTCGCGCTCGCAACGCATGGAAATGTTTGTCGCATCCGATGAGGCAACATCAGGCTCGGTCATCAGGAAGGCCGAACGGATCTTGCCATCCAGCAACGGCTTCAACCAAGTCTCCTTGTGCTCCGGCGAGCCGTAGCGCTCCAGAACCTCCATGTTGCCAGTATCTGGCGCTGAACAATTGAAGACTTCAGCAGCGAGAAATGACTTGCCCATCTCTTCCGCAAGATAGGCATATTCGACCGTATTGAGACCGTAGCCGTTTTTCGAATTCGTCAGCCAGAAGTTCCAGAGCCCCCGTTCGCGTGCCTTTGCCTTGAGGCCCTCGAGGATTTCGGTCTGGCGGGGCGTGAACGCGAAGCGGTTGCCGACCTCTGCTTTCCCCACCTCTGAAAGATATTCCTCGTCGAGGGGCATGATCTCGTTGCGGATCATGTCGCGGACCGCGCTATGCAGCGGCTTGAGGCGTTCGGTCATGCCCAGCGGCATGTTGTCGGCGCCAGCAGAAACCTCGGACATTCATTCCTCCCGTATACGTTTGCCACCGCCGAACAAAAAACCGCACTCTCGGTGTGCATTTTTTTCGAGATCGGCCTTTACGGCGATGAAGAATATGAACATCCTACCGAGTATGTTGTCAATCGCGTGCAATCGCGCGATGGCGGATTGGGAGGAGAACATGACCGCGAACGCGACAAAGAATGCGCACGCTTTGGATATTCCTGCGTTGGGGCAGGAGTTGTCTTCTGCCATTGAGGGATTTGGGGATCTGAAGGCCGCCGACAAGTTCCCGGGCGGACAATCAAACCCGACATATCTCCTGACGACGAGCACCGGGCAATTTGTGCTGCGGGCCAAGCCGCCTGGGCAGTTGCTGGCGTCCGCGCATCAGGTGGATCGCGAGTACCGCGTCATGCGGGCGCTTTCAGGCAGTGCGGTCCCCGTGCCGGAGGCGCTTTATCTTTCGGACGAGGATTCGGCGATCGGTCGCATGTATTTTGTCATGCGCCATGTCGAGGGGCGCATTTTCTGGGATCCCGCAACGCCCGGAGAAACCAACGAAACCCGAAGCGCCATCTACGACAGCATGAACAAGGTGCTCGCATCGCTTCACAGCGTTGATGTGCAGGCGGTTGGACTAGGCGACTTTGGCAAGCCAGGGAGCTATTTCGAAAGGCAGATCGGTCGCTGGGTCAAGCAGTACCGTGCCAGCGAAATAGACCCGATCGAGGATGTCGACTGGCTGATCACATGGCTGGAAAGCCACGATTCCGGCGATGATGGACAGGTTGCGCTCGTTCATGGGGACTATCGGATCGACAATCTGATCTTTGCGCCGTCCGGAGCGGAAGTTTGCGCCGTGCTGGATTGGGAGCTTTCCACACTAGGGCATCCGCTTGCCGACCTTGCCTATCAATGCATGCATTGGCGTTTACCCAACAAGGGAAGCTTCCGTGGCCTTGGCGGGCTCGATAGGGCAGCGCTTGGCCTGCCAAGCGAGCAGGACTATGTGCGTGACTATTGCAGGCGGCGAGGCATCGCGCTGCCGGAGAACTGGATTTTCGGACTGGCCTTCTCGTTTTTCCGGGCGGCGGCCATTGTCCAGGGTGTGGTCAAGCGCGCAGCGGATGGCAACGCATCCAACCCTGAAAGAGCGCGGGAACTGGCGAGCGCCGTACCGCTTCTGGCGCGCATGGCACGTGATCTGATCAATAAAGGGGAATAGACATGACAATGTTCGAAGGGCGGACAGTTCTTTTGACAGGCGCAACGGGCGGCTTTGGCCGCGCTGCGGCCCACCGCTTCTATGATTCAGGCGCAAACCTCGTTCTGTCTGATCTGCACGATGACGCCCTGACGGCGTTTGCGAGCGCGTTCGATTCTGCGCGCGTGGTAACACTCGCCGGATCGGTCGCGCAGGAGACGCTTGCTTCCGAGCTGGTCGCACTTGCCTTCGACAGTTTCGGTTCGCTGGATGTCGCTGTAAACAATGCGGGCATCGGCCACGACATGAAAAGGCTTCCGCAGATAGAGACGGAAGAGGCCTGGAAGGTCATAGAGATCGACCTGATGAGTGTCTTCTATGCGCTGAAATATCAGTTGCCCGCCTTGGAAAGGCAGTTCCGGGAAACCGGTCGTGTGGCGAGTATCGTCAATGTTGCATCCGTCGCCGGGGTTGCCGCCGCGCCCATGGTCAGCGTCTATGCTGCTGCCAAACATGGTGTAGTCGGATTGACTAAGTCTGCCGCACTCGAATATGTCCGTCGCGGCGTGCGAGTGAATGCCTTGTGTCCGGCTTTTGCCCGGACGCCGCTGGTCATGAACGTGCTCGAGCGCGAGGTTGAAGAAAAGGGCATCACGCTTGCCGAAGCAGAAGCCCATCTGACACGGGGGATACCCGCCAAGAGGCTCGCGGAAGTGCCGGAAATCATCGAGGCGCTGATCTTTGCGGCATCGCCGTCAAACAGTTTCTTCACCGGGCAAACGCTACAGGTCGATGGCGGCATGACCGCCACCTGATCCGGTCTCAGACGGCTTTGAGCGCGTTCAGATTATCCTCTGCCTCGTAGACGGCGCAGAGGATGTGATAGAACGTGCTTGCGGGTGCGGGCTCGTCGATGAACGTGCCGTCAGGGCGGCGCTTGTCATACCAGAGGCCCTTGATCGGCGTTTCGAGAAACAGGCGGAAGGCGCGCGCCGCGTGCACGGCAGCGTCGATATACTGAATGCGCGCCTTGCCATCGGTCACCAGCGCAAGCTTGGTCGCCGCCTTCAGCCATTCTGTCTGTGGCCACATGCGCGCAATGGGATCATGGACGGAGAAGTCGTCGTAGAGGCTCATGATGGCGACCTTGCCATCAGGTGACATGCCGTGCCGGAGGCCGATCTCGAACAGCCTTTGCGCCTTCGAGTTGGCCTTGCTGCTTTTGCGCAGATCGCCCCAGCGGGCAAGGAGCCATGCCCATTCAAACTGGTGGCCAGGCTCCATGATCCGACCTTTCTCGGAGGGGTGTGGCTTCCAGTCCTGATCGAAGAATTCGCGCAGCCCTCCCGAGACCGGGTCGATGAAGCGATCCATGGCCATATGGGCAATCTCATCGGCGAGGGTGGACCAGCGCGTCTTGTCTTTTGCCTGAACTTCCCAGGCCAACGCGGCCTCGAAGAGATGCATGTGCGGATTGGAGCAGAGCGGCAGCTTGACCGGATTGTCTTCCTCGAAGCCTGCGATGGGATGTTTGTAGGTTGCTTCCAGACGATCCAGAAGCTCCACCGCCTTCGTTTCGAATGCGTCGGCTTCTGCGGGGAAGCTGTTAGCGTATTGCGCGAAGGAGAATAGGGCAAATGCCTGATTGTAGAGATCAAAGCTTGGGTCGATGAGGGCACCTTCAGCATTGGAAAGCGCGCCATAAAGCCCGTCGGATCGAAGATAAATGCGATCGAAGGCCTCCATGCCTGCGCGTGCAGCCTCGCGCCATGGGCCGCCCAATCCCCGGGCTCCTCCGGCGGTCAAGCAGTAGATCTGCCTTGGCGGCACGCGTGAGCGTCTATTGTCGCCGGACATCGGCGCGCCGTCCTGCCCGATGCGCTCATAGAAGATGCCATCCGATAGACGGCATCCGCTTTCCAGCCAGAGCGGCAGGGCACTCGTCTCAAGCCAGGTCTTTAGAAAAGTGATTTCCGCCTGCAGAGGCTTGAGGTCTTTCAATACAACCGTCATTGGTTTGCTTTGATCCGCGCGATTACAAATAGGCTGATGACAAGGCCGTCGCCCCATCTTTGAACAATGCAGGTGTAGATAACAGTTGCCGATTTCCATTTGGTAACCAGCGGACGTGCAATTGTTCGTTTTCCCCGTGCATTGTCCACGACGATAGCCACTTTCGGATCACGATAGCTCCTATGTTGGGTTGCGCTTCGCCAGATTTCACATTCACCATTGCATATACACGGGGCGTGGTGAATATTGTTCATGATTGAACTGAGTGGCTGGCGCGACTGCTGCCTTGGAGGAAATGATGACCACCAATTTGTTTGACTTGAGCGGGCAGACGGCCTTGATCACGGGCGGTTCGCGAGGTCTTGGCCTGCAGATCGCCGAGGTTCTGGCCGACCATGGCGCGCGGGTCATCATTACGGCGCGCAAGCAGACGGAAATCGAAGAGGCGGTCGCACATATTTCCGTTCGCGGCGGTCAGGCCGTCGGGCTTGCTGCAGACTTGTCCGATCTCGACGCGATATCTGCCTTTGCGCAAAAGGCAATCGACGTCGCTGGTTCCGTCTCGATCCTTGTCAACAATGCGGGTGCCACCTGGGGTGCGCCTGCGGAAGACTATCCGCTCGAGGCCTGGAACAAGGTCATGAACCTCAATGTGAATTCCATATTTCTGCTCAGCCGGGAAATCGGCAAGCGCTCGATGATCCCGGCCGGCTATGGCCGTATCCTGAATATCGCTTCGGTCGCCGGGCTTGGCGGAAACCGAGCCGATCTTGCTATGAAGACCATCGCCTACAACACCTCCAAGGGTGCGGTGATCAATTTTACAAAGGCATTGGCCGTCGAATGGGGTTGTCACGGGATTACCGTCAACGCACTTTGCCCGGGCTTCTTCCCGACAAAAATGGCGAAGGGCCTGATGGACAAGATGGGTGAGTCGTTGCTGCCCGCTGTGCCCAACGGCCGCTTTGGCGGGCCAGAAGACCTTAAGGCTCCGGCGCTGATGTTCTGTTCGCCATCAGGCGCGCACGTCAATGGGCAGTGGCTGGCGGTCGATGGCGGGATGTCCGCGTCGGTCTGATCAGGCCGGTTGATCGGAGATCGCGCGCATTAGCCATTCAACAAAACGGGTCGCAGAGGGCGGCGTTTTTCGCGAAGCGGGCGTCACGAAATAGTAGGCGCTGCGGCTCTCTGCCCGGTGGTCGCTGGCAATCACAAGTTCACCTGAACTCAGCTCCGCCTCGATAAGGAAAAGGGGCATCAGCGCCACGCCGAGACCAACTCGGCACGCCTGCGACACGTGCATGAACTGTTCGAAGCGCATGCCTTCGCGATAGGGAGCATCGATCCCGAGGCTGTCAAACCAGTGCCGCCATGCATTGGGACGTGAGGCCATCTCCAGAAGCGGCATGTCCAGAAGCGATCTTGGCTCCCGGATATCGTTTTCTGCCAGGAACGCCGGGCTGCAGACGGGCGCCACGGTCTCGCGCATCAGCGGCTGAAAATGACAGCCTGGCCAATCTGGACTTCCGATATGAATGGCAGCGTCCAGATTTTCAGCGTCAAAGTCCACGCGCCCGATACGGGTTGCGAAATTCACCGTGATCCCCGGGTTTGATTTGAGGAATTCCGGCATGCGCGGCAATAGCCATCGGGTTCCGAAGGTTGGCAGGATCGCCAGTCGCAATGTTCCGGACGGGTTGTCCGACAGCGCCTCCAGCGACATGAGCCGGAGCGAGCGGATGATTTGCGCCGCACTCTCAGCATAGCGCCGCCCCTTGTCCGTCAGCGAAATGCCTTTGTTGGAGCGGTTGATCAACGCCACGCCGAGTTGGTCTTCGAGCATGGCCACGTGGCGGCTGATCGCGCCAGGCGTCAGGTTGAGCGAGGTTGCCGCAGCGCTCATGCTGCCAAGGCGCGCCACGGCGTCAAAGGCGGCAAGCGCAGACGTCGAAGGCAGAAGGCGTCTTTGTGTTGGTTCCATCTGCTTTGAGTAATCCTCAAAGCGCCGAAAGTAAATATGATTTGATTGGTGGCCGATTTCGTTCAAGATTGCAGGAAAGCTCAACGAGGATTTCACGACGATGGCATCAGAATTCGCATGGAACGATCCCTTTCTCCTTGACGACCAGCTGACGGAAGAAGAGCGGATGATCCGTGATTCGGCTGCGGCATTCGCCAAGGCAGAATTGCTGCCGCGCGTTCAGGATGCCTATCTCAACGAGACCGCAGCGCCCGAGCTCTTCAAGCTCATGGGGCAGGCGGGTCTCCTGGGTGTGACGCTTCCGGAAAAGTATGGTGCTGCTGCTGCCAACTACGTGGCTTACGGACTGGTGGCGCGTGAAGTCGAGCGCGTGGACAGCGGCTATCGCTCCATGATGAGCGTTCAGTCTTCGCTCGTCATGTATCCGATCTTTGCCTATGGCTCCGAAGAGCAGAAGGACAAGTATCTTCCGGGTCTCGTTTCGGGCGAACTCATTGGCTGCTTCGGCCTCACCGAGCCGGATGCGGGTTCGGATCCGGGCGGCATGAAGACACGCGCGGAAAAGATTGAAGGCGGCTACCGCCTCAAGGGATCCAAGATGTGGATCTCCAACGCGCCTTTCGCCGACGTTTTCGTCGTCTGGGCGAAGTCCGAAGCCCATGGCGGTGCAATCCGTGGCTTTGTTCTCGAAAAGGGCATGAAGGGGCTTTCGGCACCGGCCATCCACGGCAAGCTTTCGCTGCGTGCATCCACGACCGGTGAAATCGTGCTTGACAGCGTCGAAGTCGGCGAAGATGCGCTTCTCCCGAATGTCTCTGGCCTTAAGGGTCCATTCGGTTGCCTCAATCGTGCGCGCTACGGCATTTCCTGGGGCGTGCTCGGTGCTGCCGAGGATTGCTGGCTGCGCGCGCGTCAGTATGGCCTTGATCGTATCCAGTTCGGCAAGCCGCTCGCCGGCACGCAGCTTTTCCAGAAGAAGCTCGCTGACATGCAGACCGAAATTGCGCTTGGCCTGCAGGCATCGCTGCGCGTCGGCCGCCTGATGGACGAGCACAAGTTTGCGCCTGAGATGATTTCGATCGTCAAGCGTAACAACTGCGGCAAGGCGCTCGACATTGCCCGTCAGGCCCGTGACATGCACGGCGGCAACGGCATCCAGATCGAATACCATGTCATGCGCCACGCCCAGAACTTGGAAACCGTCAACACCTATGAAGGAACGCATGACGTGCATGCGCTCATCCTCGGTCGTGCGCAGACCGGCATTCAGGCGTTCTTCTGATGGGTGACACGAGGCCGCATCCGCTTGAAGGGCTGAAGGTCATCGAGCTTGCCCGCATTCTGGCCGGTCCGTGGATCGGTCAGACGCTGGCGGACCTCGGCGCCGATGTGATCAAGGTCGAAAGCCCGGAGGGTGACGACACGCGTGGATGGGGCCCGCCCTTCATTGAAGTGGATGGACAGAAGTCAGCCGCTTATTTTCACGCCTGCAATCGTGGAAAGCGCTCGGTGACCGCAGATTTCGGCAATCCGGAGGATCTTGCGTTCGTCCGTGACCTTATCGCGGATGCGGATGTTGTCATTGAAAACTTCAAGGTCGGTGGACTGAAGAAATTCGGCCTCGACTATGAAAGTCTGGCGCATATCAATCCACGGCTGGTCTATTGCTCGGTGACCGGCTTTGGTCAGAACGGTCCCTATGCGCCACGCGCTGGCTATGACTTCATGATCCAGGGCATGAGCGGCTTCATGGACCTCACCGGCGAGCCGGATGGTCCACCGGAAAAGATCGGCGTCGCATTGGCCGATATCATCACGGGGCTTTACGGCACGATTGGCATTCAGGCTGCACTTGCCCAGCGGGCAGTCACCGGCCGGGGACAGTATGTCGATATGGCCCTCTTCGATGCCATGAGCGGTGTTCTGGCCAATCAGGCCATGAACTTTCTTGCATCTGGCGTAGCGCCACGCCGGCTTGGCAATGCGCACCCGAATATCGTTCCCTACCAGACGTTTGCTGTCAGCGACGGCCACCTGATCATTGCCTGTGGCAATGATCGTCAATTCGCTGCCATTTGCGACGTTCTGGGGCTCGATGGTGTGGCGGACGATCCGCGTTTTGCGACAAACCGGGCTCGCGTAGAAAACCGAGCCGACGTGGTTTCCCTGCTTTCGGCGAAAATTGCACTCTACGGTCGCGATGAGCTTCTGGGTCTGCTCGAGGCGCGCTCTGTGCCGGCGGGTCCCATCAACACGGTGGCGGACGTGTTTGCTGATCCGCAATTTACTGCGCGTGGCATGGCAATTTCTCCGGACGGAATACCCGGCGTTCGGACCCCGATCCAGTTTTCCGGGTCTTCATTGTCGATTGACCGCCGGTCCCCGAACCGCGGCGAGCATGACGCGGAAGTGCGCGCGGAATTGGTGGCGAAGAAGACCAGGCAATAAGGTTTACGCCGGATCAGTTGCGCCGCACGGGCTCTTTCGTGCGGGTTGGTGCAAGTGCCGAAAACACCAGTTCGCGCAATCGCAGTGCCAGCGGGCTCAGAGAGGTATTGCGCCGTGAAATCAGATGATAGGGCGTAATGACAACCGAGTCGGCCATGTCGAGAGAGGCGATACGGCCACCAAAGACTTTGGGGCCGAGCAGCTCCGCAACTTCCTGTGTGATCGGCGAAATCGCGTCTGAGGAGGTCAGGTAGGCAATCATGACCAGCAGAGACGTCGTGTTGACGGTCTCTGCCGGAACCGGGATGCCCTGGCTGATGAACGCTTCATCGATCGCCTGTCGCAGCGGCGTATGCGGATCCTGAATGATCCACTCGTATCCGGACAGTTCGCTGAGACGTAGCTTTTTCTCGTCAGCCAACGGGTGGCCTTCACGGACCAGAAACCGGATGATTTCGACGCGGCCGGTGAGAATCGTGAATTGCCGGGCGTCGATCCCCGGCGGTAGCCGCGAGAGAACGAAATCGAATTCGCCGTCGATCAGCCCCTGAATGAGCACGTCACTGGGTGCGACGTTGACGTAGATTTCTGCGGACTTCGCGGTTTCCTTGAGTTTCTGGATGGCCGGAACGACGAATGCGACGGCGCCACCGGTGACAGAGCCGACACGCACACTGCCTGCCTTGCCGGAGCTGACGGCGGAGACTTCCTGCAAGGTCTGCTGCAAGCCATTGAGCAGGCCTGCTGCGTTTCGTGCCAGAATTTCGCCGGCCGGCGTGGGCGTCATCCCTTTGGGATGTCTGACAAAAAGTGTCATCCCGATCAGTTTTTCGATGCCAGCGAGCATGCGCGAAGCGGCAGGCTGCGTCACGGATAGACGCTCCGCGGCAATGGCGAGCTGGCCGGTCTCGTAGATCGCCCGTATCAGGCGAAAATCCTTGAGTTGAAGTCTGTTTTGTAATTGCTGCATTGCTCACTTATCAAAAATGATAAGCAGATTGTCAACATATGCAATTGAAAGCCCGCTTCTGACTTTTCTAATTGTTGCGGGGATCGATACGGTCCCTACGGACTTGCTCATACTGTCCATAGGCAAGTGTTTGAGGCAACTTCGTCTTTTTCCGGGAGGATATAATGAGAAAACTGATATCCGCTTTGGCGTCGGTCGTAATCGGCGCAGGGCTTCTTGCAGCTCCGGCATTCGCTGGCGGCAAGGGTCTGATCGGCATTTCGATGCCGACGAAATCTTCCACCCGTTGGATTTCTGACGGTAACAGCATGGTCAAGTCCTTCCAGGACCTCGGCTATGATACGGACCTCCAGTTCGCGGAAGATGATATTCCGAACCAGCTGGCACAGATCGAAAACATGGTCACCAAGGGTGCCAAGGTTCTCGTCATCGGCGCTATCGACGGCACCACGCTGTCGGACATTCTCCAGAAGGCTCATGATGCAAACGTCAAGGTTTTCGCCTATGACCGTCTGATCAAGGGCACTGCGAATGTCGACTACTACGCAACTTTCGACAATTTCAAGGTCGGCGTTCTCCAGGCCGAATCCCTCGTGAAGGGCCTCAAGGAGCGCTTCCCGAATGTGAAGCCTTGGAACGTTGAACTCTTCGGCGGTTCGCCGGACGACAACAACGCCTTCTTCTTCTACGATGGCGCAATGTCGGTTCTGAAGCCGATGATCGACAGCGGCGAAATTGCTATCCCGTCGGGTCAGATGGGCATGGACAAGGTGGGTACCCTTCGTTGGGACGGCGCTGTTGCACAGGCTCGCATGGACAACCTGCTGTCGGCTAACTACACCGACAAGAAGGTCAACGGCGTTCTTTCGCCCTACGACGGTCTGTCGCGCGGTATCATTTCCTCGCTCAAGGGCGTTGGCTATGATCCTGCCAAGGACTTCCCGATCGTTTCCGGTCAGGACGCCGAACTGGCTTCTGTCAAGGGCATGATCGCTGGCGAACAGTACTCCACGATCTTCAAGGACACCCGCGATCTCGCTGCGACCACTGCAAAGATGGTTGACGCCGTGATGCAGGGCAAGGAGCCGGAAGTGAACGACACCAAGACCTACAACAACGGTGTGAAGGTCGTTCCGTCCCAGCTGCTGGTCCCGCATGTTGTCTACAAGGGCGACATCGACTCTGTCCTGGTTGGCTCCGGCTACTACACCAAGGATCAGGTCAACAACTGATCTGCTTGAAATGACTTGACCGCGGGAGCTCGGCTTCAGGGCCGGGCTCCTACTTGACCTCTGCCTCACAAAATGGCGCCGTGTCTTGACCGGCAAAGCCACTACGCAGAGTGTGCCTGAATGCCGCAAGACGGCCAGGGGAGAGAAATGCAGCCCATTCTAGAAATGCAGAACATCACCAAGACCTTCCCGGGTGTGAAAGCGCTGACGGATGTGAAGCTGTCGGTGATGCCCGGAGAAATCCACGCAGTCGTCGGTGAAAACGGCGCCGGCAAGTCAACGCTCATGAAGGTTCTGTCGGGTGTCTATCCGCATGGAACGTTCACCGGACAGATCATGTTCGAAGGCGTTGAACAGAAATTCAACTCGATTGCCGACAGCGAAAACTGCGGTATCATCATTATCCACCAGGAGCTGGCCCTGGTGCCTTTGCTGTCGATCGCGGAAAATATCTTCCTCGGTCATGAAACCGCAAAGCACGGGATCATCAATTGGTACGAAGCCTTTGGCCGCACCAAGGAGCTGCTGGCCAAGGTTGGCTTGAGCGAAAATCCGGACACCCTGATCACCAACCTCGGAACCGGCAAACAGCAGCTGGTCGAGATTGCCAAGGCCTTGAACAAGAAGGTCAAGCTGCTGATCCTTGACGAGCCGACGTCCAGTTTGAACGAAAAGGACTCCGACGCACTTCTGGAATTGCTGAGCGAATTTCGCTCGCAGGGGATCTCGTCGATCCTGATTACCCACAAGCTCAATGAAGTGACCAAGGTCGCCGATCGCATCACCGTCATTCGTGATGGCTCGACGATCGACACGATGGACTGTTCCGATGGAACGGTCGATGAAGACCGTATCATCAAGGCCATGGTCGGCCGCGAGCTCTCCGACCGCTATCCGCCGCGTCGCGCCACGATTGGCGAGCCGGTTCTCGAGGTGAAGGATTGGACCGTATTCCATCCCCAGCATGCCGAGCGCAAGGTCATCAAGGGCGTCAGCCTGAATGTCCGGGCAGGGGAAGTCGTTGGTATTGCCGGCCTCATGGGTGCAGGACGCACAGAGTTTGCCATGTCGCTGTTTGGCAAGTCGTGGGGTCAGAAAATCTCCGGCGAGGTCAAGCTGCACGGCAAGGAAACAGACGTCTCGAACATTCCGCGGGCCGTTGACGCCGGATTGGCGTATGTGACCGAGGATCGAAAGACCTATGGTCTGGTGTTGATCGACGACATCAAGCACAACGTCACGCTTGCCAATCTCGAAGATGTCGCCAAGCGCGGTGTTATCGACGATATTCGGGAGCTTCAGGTCGCAAACGGCTATCGCCGTGATCTGGCGATCCGCTCGCCCAGCGTCTACCAGAAGACCGGCAATCTTTCGGGTGGCAACCAACAAAAGGTCGTTCTGTCCAAGTGGCTGTTCTCCGGTCCCGATGTGCTCATCCTGGATGAGCCGACGCGTGGTATCGACGTGGGTGCAAAGTACGAAATCTATGGCATCATCAACCGCCTGGCGGAGTCCGGGAAGGCTGTGATCGTGATTTCGTCGGAAATGCCCGAGTTGCTTGGCATGTCGGACCGCATTTACGTCATGAACGAAGGGCGCTTTGTCGCCGAAATGCCCGTCGCGGAGGCCTCGCAGGAGGCCATCATGCGCGCAATAATGAGATCATAGGAGTAGGAAATGGCCGAGGCCGCTCAATCGAACCCGGGTAAGGTGGACATTCTCCACTTCATCAAGGCGAACATCAGAGACTATGCGCTCCTGATCTCGCTGCTCGTCATCATGGTCTATTTTCAGTTCTCCACGCATGGCACCCTGTTCATGCCGGTGAACATGACCAACATCATTCTGCAGAACAGCTACATCGTCATCATGGCGCTGGGCATGCTGCTGATCATCGTTGCCGGCCATATCGATCTTTCGGTCGGTTCGGTTTCAGGCTTTATCGGCGCCATGGCTGCCGTGCTGATCGTGCAGATGAAGCTGGACCTCATTCTTTCGGTCGTAATCTGTATCGCGTTGGGCGCGGCCATCGGGGCTGCTCAAGGCTTCTTTGTCGCCTTCTATCGCATTCCGGCGTTCATCGTGACGCTGGCGGGCATGCTGATCTTCAAGGGTCTTGAACTCACGGTTCTGGGTGGCGCGTCCGTTGGTCCGTTCCCCAAGGAATTCCAGCTGCTCTCCTCGGGCTACGTTCCGGACTTCATGGATTTCCAGTTGGGTGGTCAGCCCTTCAACCTGCTTGCCATGATTATCGGCCTGGTCGTGACACTGCTGATTGTACGCTCCAATTTCAAGGAACGTTCCGCGCAGATGCAGCACGGTATGGCTGAAGAGCCTGACTTCATCTTCTATGGTCGCAACCTGCTGATTGCCGTTGGCTTCCTCGGCTTCTCGTATCTGATGTCGCGTTATCGTGGTCTGCCGAACGTTCTCATCGTGATGTTTGCGCTGATTGCCCTGTTTACGTTCATCACGACGCGCACCACCTTCGGCCGCCGTATCTATGCGATGGGCGGCAATGAAAAGGCAGCGAAGCTTTCCGGTATCAACACCGAACGGCTGACACTGTTGACCTTCACGATCATGGGCATTCTGGCGGGTCTCGCCGGTCTCATTTTCGCCGCACGCCTCAACGTCGCAACGCCGAAGGCCGGCCTTGGTTTCGAACTCGACGTCATTGCAGCCTGCTTTATCGGCGGCGCTGCTACGACCGGGGGCGTGGGCAAGGTGGTCGGTGCCGTCATCGGTGCATTCATTATGGGCGTCATGAATAACGGTATGTCGATCATGGGTATCGGCATCGATTGGCAGCAGGTCATCAAGGGCGTCGTGCTGATGCTCGCAGTGTTCCTGGACGTTTATTACAAGCAGAAGCAGGGCTGATTTTTCAGCCCCGCATTCAACCGCTTCCAACTTAAATCGCTCACTGAGGTGCGCTATGTCGACTTTCAAGCCTGCTCAATGGCCTCGCAAACTGCGTTCTCAAGAATGGTTCGGCGGCAATGGCCGCGACCAGATCTATCACCGTGGCTGGATGAAGAATCAGGGCCTTCCGCACCACCTGTTTGACGGACGTCCCGTCATCGGCATTCTCAACACCTGGTCTGAGCTGACGCCTTGCAATGCGCATCTGCGCGATCTCGCCGAAAAAGTGAAGTACGGCGTCTATGAGGCGGGCGGCTTCCCGGTCGAAGTTCCTGTCTTTTCGGCCTCCGAAAGCGCCTTCCGCCCAACCGCGATGATGTTCCGCAACCTCGCGGCACTTGCAGTCGAAGAAGCCATTCGCGGTCAACCTATGGACGGCTGCGTCCTGCTCGTTGGATGCGACAAGACCACACCGTCGCTGCTCATGGGTGCCGCTTCCTGCGACCTGCCGACCATCATGGTTTCTGGCGGTCCAATGCTGAACGGCTATTTCCGCGGCGAGCGCGTCGGTTCCGGCACGCATCTGTGGAAGTTCTCAGAAGCCGTTAAGGCCGGCGAGATGACCCAGGCCGAATTCGCCCAGGCTGAAGCCTCGATGTCGCGTTCGCCGGGTTCGTGCAACACGATGGGTACGGCCTCCACCATGGCCTCCATGATGGAATCGCTTGGCATGACCCTTTCGGGCAATGCTGCGATCCCGGCTGTCGACAGCCGTCGTCGCGTTATGGCGCACATGACGGGCATGCGGATCGTTCAGATGGTCAAGGACGACCTTAAGCCGTCCGACATTCTGAAGAAGCAGAACTTCGAAAACGCCATCCGCACCAATGGTGCCATCGGTGGCTCGACGAATGCCGTGATCCATCTTCTCGCGATTGCCGGCCGTGTCGGTATCGACCTGACGCTGGATGACTGGGACCGCTGCGGCAAGGACGTGTCGACGATCGTCAACCTGATGCCATCCGGCAAGTATCTCATGGAAGAGTTCTTCTATGCGGGCGGTCTGCCGGTCGTGATCAAGCGTCTTGGCGAAGCAGGCCTTCTGCACAAGGAAGCCCTGACGGTTTCGGGGGGTCCGATCTGGGATGAAGTCAAGGATGTGGTCAACCACAACGAAGATGTCATTCTGCCGGCGGACAAGCCGCTGACATCGCATGGTGGCATTGCTGTGCTGCGCGGCAATCTCGCGCCGAACGGCGCGGTGCTCAAGCCGTCGGCCGCCTCGGCTCACTTGCTGAAGCATCGTGGCCGCGCTGTCGTGTTCGAAGACATTGATGACTACAAGGCCAAGATCAACGACGAAAATCTCGACATCGACGAGAACTGCGTCATGGTTCTGAAGAACTGTGGTCCCAAGGGTTACCCGGGCATGGCGGAAGTCGGCAATATGGGCCTGCCGCCCAAGGTTCTTCGCAAGGGCATTACCGACATGGTCCGCATCTCGGATGCGCGCATGTCCGGAACCGCTTATGGTACCGTTGTGCTTCACACGTCGCCGGAAGCTGCCGCCGGTGGTCCGCTCGCCGTTGTCCGCAATGGCGACATGATCGAGCTCGACGTGGAAGCACGTCGTCTGCACCTCGATATCTCCGAGGAAGAACTGAAGTCGCGTCTTGCTGCCTGGAAGCCTGCCGCTGACGGTCCGGAGTCCGGTTACGCGTGGCTGCACCAGACCCACGTGATGGGCGCAGACACCGGCGCCGACCTCGACTTCCTTAAGGGTTGCCGCGGCGCTCCGGTTGGCAAGGACTCGCACTGATGGCTACCAAGATCGCTCTGGCTGGCATCGGCAAGATCGCCGTTGACCAGCACGTGCCGGCTCTCAATGCGTCCCCGGACTGGGACCTGGCTGCAACGGTTTCGCGTCACGGGACCGTTGATGGTGTCGAGAGCTTCTCCGACTTCGCGACCATGCTCAAGGAGCGTCCCGACATCGGCGTCGTCTCTCTGTGCCTGCCCCCTGTGCCGCGCTTTGCCTATGCGAAGGCGGCGCTTGAGGCCGGTCGTCATGTGATGCTCGAAAAGCCTCCGGGCGCAACGATTTCGGAGAGCCTGGCGCTAGAAGCCATGGCGCGCAAGGCAGGCCTGTCGATCTATGCGACGTGGCATTCGCGCGAGGCTGAAGGTGTCGCCGGTGCGAAAGCCTGGCTTCAGGGTAAGGTTCTGAAAAAGCTCGCGGTCACCTGGAAGGAAGATGTCCGGCGCTGGCATCCCGGTCAGGCATGGATCTGGCAGGCTGGGGGGCTGGGTGTCTTTGATCCCGGCATCAACGCGCTTTCGATCGTAACCGAAATCCTTCCCCATGCGATCCATCTGAAGTCGGCAGATCTTCTCTTTCCGGAAAACTGTGAAACGCCAATTGCGGCTGACCTCTCGTTTTATCATCCGCAGGGTGCCGATGTGGGTGCCGTGTTCGACTTCCGGCAGGAAGGTGAGCAGACATGGTCGATCGATATCGAGACAGATGCCGGTTCGCTTTCACTGACTGACGGTGGAGCCCATCTTTTCATCAACGGCGAACGCCAGGCTGCCGGCGATGCCGGGCTGACGCTCGCTGGTGAATATCCGAGGCTTTACGCGAAGATGGCGGCACTGGTGAAGGCCGGTGGCATCGATATGGATATCGCACCCATGGCGCACGTGGCTGATGCCTTCCTTCTTGGAAAGCGCATCACCGTCGAGCCTTTCCACGAATAGGATTCAGACCCATGAAACAGCCATTGACTGGAATTCTTCCCGTCGCTCCGACGCCTTTCCACGCCGACGGTCGCGTCGATGAAGAGGGTATGCGCCGAGTCATCGATTGCATGATCGACCAGGGCGTCGACGCAATTTGCATTCTGGCCAACTACTCCGAGCAGTTCGTGCTTTCCGATGAAGAGCGCGCATTGTTGACCCGCATCAGCCTCGAGCACACGGCCGGCCGCGTGCCCGTGATCGTCACAATCAGCCATTTCGCCACGCATATTGCCGCCGAACGTGCAAAATACGCGCAATCGCTCGGCGCATCGATGGTCATGATGATGCCGCCGTATCATGGCGTTGGCCTGGTTCCTGCGCCGCAGGGAATTGTTGAGCATTTCAAGGCCGTAAACGACGCGATCTCGATTCCGATCATGGTTCAGGACGCGCCGATCTCGGGTGCATCTCTGCCCGTCGATCTTCTCGTGAAGATGGCGCGCGAAATGGAAAACCTGTCCTACTTCAAGATTGAAGTTCCATTCGCTGCCGACAAGCTTGCTGCGCTGATCGAGGCCGGTGGCGCTGACATCATCGGTCCGTTTGATGGTGAAGAAGCTGTCACGCTTCTGGCCGACCTTGATGCGGGCGCGACGGGCACCATGACGTCGGCGATGTTCCCGGAAAAGATCAGGCCGATCGTGGTCGACTATCGCGCCGGGCGACAGGACGCTGCCCTGGCGCAGTGGCAGAAGTGCCTGCCGCTCGTCAACCATGAGAACCGTCAATGCGGCCTTCGCGCAGCCAAGACTGTCATGATGGAAGGCGGGGTAATCAAGAGCGATTACGTTCGTCATCCCTTGAAGCCGATGTCGGAACGCACCAAATCGAGGCTTCTGTCTCTGGCGCGTGATCTGGACGTCCTCGCTCTCAAATGGGGTAAATAGTCCACTGGACTTAGTCATCGGGCTGGCTTGCATCGTGCGAGCCAGCGCTTTAGGTCATGGACTAATAAATGAGCTTGTTTTGGCGGCTGGACTGGCAAAAAGATACGAGGAAGCGCTCGAAAGGCGGGCTTTGTTGCCCGGTTGAGAGTGCTGACAAAGTAGATTAAAGCCAGCCTGCCGTCCGAAGGATATGGTGAATTTGCCCATCTACTGCGTTGCAAAGGCTTGAAAATGAGGAACATTTCCTTTGCCTTTGCGCCTTGTATATGAACAAATTCATCCATACCGAAATCAACCTCGTTTATGAGTCCATGACCTGGGGCCTGCCGGAAATCGGCAGGCCATTGTGTATTTTGAAAAGGAGCAAGGAACATGTTTTCTGGCAAACATCTGATCGCTGGTGAATGGGTTGGTTCCGAAAAGACCTTCAAGTCTGCGCCGGCCAAGGGCGAGGCACTGAGCTTTGCCGATGGTGGCGCTGCAGAAGTCGACCGCGCGGCAAAGGCCGCAGAAGAAGCATTCTGGTCGTACGGATATTCCTCTCGCGCCGAGCGGGCAGCATTCCTGAACAAGATCGCTGATGAAATTGAAGTGCGTGCGGATGCGATCACGGCGATCGGTTCGTCCGAAACGGGTCTGCCGGAAGCACGACTGCAAGGCGAGCGTGGCCGAACTACGGGTCAGTTGCGACTGTTTGCAAGCCACATCGAAAAGGGTGACTATCTTGACCGGCGCTATGACGCCGCGCTTCCGGATCGCCAGCCATTGCCGCGGCCGGATATCCGCCTTATGGAGCGGCCTGTCGGCCCGGTTGCTGTTTTCGGGGCTTCGAATTTTCCGCTGGCGTTTTCGACGGCGGGCGGTGACACCGCCGCAGCACTTGCTGCCGGTTGCCCGGTTGTGGTCAAGGGTCACCAGGCCCATCCAGGTACAGGCGAAATCATCGCGCAGGCCATTGACGCTGCTATCAAGGCAACGGGCGTTCATCCCGGCACGTTCTCGCTAGTCCAGGGCGTGAGCCGTGAACTGGGCGCTGCAGTCGTTCAGCATCCGCTGATCAAGGCCGTCGGCTTCACTGGGTCACTGGGTGGTGGCAAGGCGCTTTTTGATCTTTGCATGGCCCGTCCCGAGCCTATTCCATTCTTTGGCGAGCTTGGCTCGGTCAATCCCATGTTCGTGCTGCCCCAGGCCGCCAAGGCGCGCGGCGAAGCCATCGCAAAAGGCTGGGCAGGCTCGCTCACCATGGGTGCAGGCCAGTTCTGCACCAATCCGGGCATCTCAGTCGTCCTCAAGGGGTCGGATGCTGATCAGTATATTGAGACCGCCGTCAAGGCTCTCGAGCCGGTTGGCGCCCAGACTATGCTGACGGATGGGATTGCAGACGCCTATCGTCGTGGCCGTGATCGAATCCGTGCAACGACGGGCGTGCAGGAGATCCTGACGTCTATGTGCGACCTGCGCAACGCGACGCCCTATCTCTATCTCACGAGCGCACGTTACTGGCTCGGAAATCATGTTCTGGCCGAGGAAGTCTTTGGGCCGCTCGGCATTGTCGTTGTCGCCGACGGCGTAGACGAAATGCTGAAGATCGCTCACAGCCTTCAGGGCCAGTTGACGTCGACGCTCCACATGGACGATGCCGACTTGGATGTGGCGCGGCTCCTCATGCCTGTGCTTGAGCGCAAGGCCGGACGCCTCCTTGTCAATGGCTACCCGACAGGGGTTGAGGTTTGCGACGCCATGGTGCATGGCGGACCATATCCGGCCACGACGAACTTTGGGGCGACTTCCGTCGGCACCATGTCGATTCGCCGGTTCCTGCGCCCGGTGTCCTATCAGAACTTTCCCACGGCGCTCTTGCCGGAAGATCTTCGCTAAGACGTGTAAATCGTCGATTATCACGAAGGACAGTGTCCCTGCAGCGCGGTGCGTTTTCTAAAACGCGCGAGAAACGCTGAGAATCTGTGAACTGATGCATGACGCGCTCAATTGAATCCAATTGGGCGCGTCATGCTTTAGGGCGAAGTCTATATTGTTTGCGCTATGATCTGCCAATTTGCGACGTTCTGATTGCGGCAGGCATTGTCGGCTGCGGAGAAGCAGGGGCAGGGCTCCCGAAGCTACCAATTTGGGTGTCCGCAGCCACGGTATCGACTTGCACTCGAGCATCTGCTGGTAGAAAAGGCGGGGAGGCAAAATTGAAGGGGCAATCAGGGATGAACAGCTACGTCCTCACGGTATCATGCAAGTCCACTAGGGGTATCGTTGCGGCCATTTCCGGCTATCTGGCTGAGAAGGAATGCAACATCGTCGATAGCTCGCAGTTCGACGCGCTCGACACCGGCAAATTCTTCATGCGCGTGTCCTTCATCTCGGAAGGCAGTGTTGGCGGTGAGGATCTGAGTGCTGGCTTCAAGCCGATTGCCGCCAAGTTCGGCATGGATTGGGAGATTCACGATTCCTCCAGCCGGATGAAAGTCCTGCTGATGGTGTCCCGTTTTGGCCACTGCCTCAATGACTTGCTCTATCGTTGGAAGATCGGCGCACTGCCAATTGACATTGTTGGCGTTGTTTCTAACCATTTTGACTACCAAAAGATCATCGTGAACCATGATATTCCCTTCCACCACATCAAGGTGACCAAGGAGAACAAGCCCCAGGCAGAGGCGCAGCTGATGCAGGTCGTCGAGCAGTCTGGTGCCGAACTTGTCGTTCTTGCTCGTTACATGCAGGTTCTCTCCGACGATCTCTGCAAGAAGATGTCCGGTAAGATCATCAACATCCATCATTCCTTCCTGCCGTCATTCAAGGGCGCAAATCCCTACAAGCAGGCCTATGAGCGTGGCGTTAAGCTGATTGGCGCGACTGCCCATTACGTGACGGCTGACCTTGACGAGGGTCCGATCGTTGAGCAGGACATCGTGCGCATTACGCATGCCCAGTCTGCCGATGACTATGTTTCGCTCGGGCGCGATGTGGAAAGCCAGGTGCTTGCGCGAGCAATTCACGCGCATATTCATCATCGAACCTTTATCAACGGCAACCGGACGGTTGTTTTTCCGGCAAGCCCCGGTTCCTACGCATCAGAGAGAATGGGCTGATTGAACATGGTTCGACGGATTGAAGGGAAGTCGACGGCCGAAGCCGTTATCAATAGGGTCAAGGCGGAGGCATCGCGGGTCGAGCGTGATCATGGTGTGAAGCCGGGTCTCGCCGTCGTCATCGTCGGGGAGGATCCAGCGAGCCAGACGTATGTCGCGGCCAAATCGCGGACCGCCAAGGAGTGCGGCTTTCATTCCGTCCAGCATTCGCTGCCTGAAGGAACGTTGCAGGCCGACCTGGCTGCATTGGTGGACAAACTGAATGCGGATCCAGCCATTCACGGCGTTCTCGTGCAACTGCCGTTGCCGAAAGGACTGGATTCCGATCCAATCATTCAGGCGATCCTGCCGGAAAAAGACGTTGACGGTCTTCATGTCGTCAACGCCGGGAAGCTTGCGACAGGGGATCTGAAAACGGGCCTCATTTCCTGCACGCCGGCTGGCGCCATGATCATGGTTCGAATGGTCCATGGTCAGGATCTGTCCGGTCTGCATGCCGTGGTGGTTGGTCGCTCCAATCTGTTCGGCAAGCCAATGGGCCAGCTGCTTTTGAACGCGAATGCGACTGTCACGATGGCTCATTCAAGAACGAAGGATCTGGCTTCGATATGCCGAATGGCAGATATTCTCGTCGTTGCTGTCGGACGGCCTCAGATAGTGCGCGGTGATTGGGTGAAATCCGGTGCAACTGTGATTGACGTCGGGATCAACCGGATCGATGCGCCAGAGCGCGGCGAGGGTAAGACACGGCTTGTAGGGGACGTCAACTATCCTGAAGCCGTCGACGTCGCGGGCGCGGTTACACCTGTACCAGGTGGCGTAGGATTGATGACGATCGCTATGCTGATGGCCAATACCGTGACGGCTGCCTACCAGCAGTCCGGTCTGATCGCACCCGATTTCGGTTCCCTCTGACAAGGGACAGAAGATCGTCGGGAATGGTGTTTCCCCGCGCGCGACTATATAGTTATTGACTATAACTAAATTGACTCCTACAAACGGGCTGTCGAACTCGGGAGGATGCCATGATCGATATTGCCAAAGTCCGCGCAATTGATTTTCATACCCATGCCGAAGAGGCGTGCGGATGTCACGCTGACGATGGCTATGACGATCTGCAGACCAAGATGGCGCGCTATTTTCGCGCCGCCTGGGAGCATCCGCCGACCATCCCGGAAACTGCTGAGCACTATCGGAAGCAGAATGTTGCCGCGGTGATATTTCCAGTCGATGCCGAGCACGAAACCGGTTATCGTCGCTACAAGAACGAGGAAGTTGCCGAACTTGCAGCCCAGCACAGTGACGTGCTGATACCCTTTGCCTCCATTGATCCGCACAAGGGAAAGATCGGTGTGCGCGAAGCCCGGCGCATGATCGAGCACTACGGTGTCAAAGGGTTCAAATTCCATCCGACCTATCAGGGGTTTTACCCCAACGATCGTCTCGCCTATCCGCTCTATGAAGTGCTCGCTGAGTATGGCGCCATCGGTCTTTTCCACACGGGGCAAACGGGCGTTGGATCGGGAATGCGTGGTGGGAATGGCATGCGGCTCAAATTTTCAAACCCGATCCATCTCGATGATGTCGCGGTAGATTTTCCCGATATGCCGATCGTCATGGCGCATCCCTCTTTTCCCTGGCAGGAAGAAGCACTGGCGGTCGCGACCCACAAGCCCAACGTCTATATCGATATGTCTGGCTGGTCGCCGAAATACTTTCCGCCGCTCCTTATCCGATATGCCAACACATTGCTGAAGGATAAGATGCTGTTTGGCTCGGACTGGCCGATGATTTCGCCTGAGCGCTGGCTGGCGGACTTTGAAAAGATAGATATCAAGGACGAGGTTCGGCCTTTGATCCTGAAGGATAATGCCGTCAGGCTGCTCAAGTTGGGCTGATCTGCCTTCGAGCTGGATGCTGAATGACAGAAAAAATGAGTCTGGTTGCCAAAAGTGTTGTGTCTTGGCGGCATTTTTGAACTCGCTCCCGTTCGGGATGAGACCAGTCAACCGCTTGATTGCGATCAAGTCACACCCATCGTCCGTGGTATATTGTGCAATGACACCAGATGGGGAACTGGAATGCGGCTCACGATACGAACAAATCTAGCGATCAGGACCTTGATGTTCTGCGCCGTGAACGAAGACGAGGTGGTGCGTAAATCGGATATTGCGCTGGCTTGCAATGCGTCGGAAAATCACCTCGGTCAGGTTGTTCGGCTGCTCGCGCATCATGGTTTCATAGACGCCTATCGAGGTCGACATGGCGGCATGCAACTCGCTACACCCGCAAGCGAGATAAACATCGGTTCAGTCTTTCGCTTATTCGAGTCAGACATGCCGTTTGCCGAGTGTTTTAGCCGTCAGAATTCCTGTCCGCTGGTTGAGGCGTGCTGGCTCAAGGACGCGATCCGCAACGCGGTGAATGCATTCTACGCGTCTCTTGACCGGATCACACTTGCAGATCTGGTCGCCGATAACCAACCATTGCAGGCATTGTTGAGTTTTCAGCGTATTGAGAACTGTGCTGAACGAGATCCATTGAGTGCGTGAGCGACCACGGCGCAGAGTTGGATGCTTCTCGCGCGTTGAGCATGCTTGCCATAGCGATCCGGACTCCTGTCAGGTGACAGGCCAGCTTGCCTTGGCCTGCCAAACAAAAAACCCGCCAGTGCGGCGGGCTTTGTCTTCGCATTCTTGCAGTCGATCAGTCGATTGCGCCTGGGCCGCGGATGGCGTTTGGCGGGCACTTTCCAAGGATGATCATACCAAGCACTTCGTCCTTGGTGACATCGGACGTTTTGGCATAGCCGACAACCTGACCGTTTTTCATAACGGCGACACGATCGGCTAGGTCAAAGACATCGTGGATATCATGGCTGATCAGGAAGATGCCGATGCCATCCTTCTTCAATTCCTTGATGAGTTCACCGACCTGGGCGGTTTCCTGCGGCCCGAGAGCCGCGGTCGGTTCATCCATGATCAGGATGCGTGCATTGAAAAGAATGGCACGCGCGATCGCGACTGACTGACGCTGGCCGCCGGACAGTGCCTTGACCGGCTCCTTAAAGCGGCGGAAGTTCGGGTTCAACCGCCCCATGACTTTTCGTGCCTCGGCTTCCATCGCCGAGTCATCGAGAGTGCCCCAGCTAGTGAGGAGCTCGCGACCCAGAAACAGATTTGCCGCGGCGTCGACATTGTCGGCGAGAGCAAGCGTCTGGTAGATCGTTTCGATCCCGTAGCCCTTGGCGTCACGCGGATTGTTGATATCAGCTTCTTGTCCGTTGATGAGGATCTTGCCGTGGTCGCGCGGGTAGGCGCCGGACAGGATCTTGATCAGGGTCGACTTTCCGGCGCCGTTGTGGCCCAGGAGCCCGACGACTTCACCGGGAAACAGATCGACCGATGCATGGTCAACAGCTTTGATACCGCCGAAGGCGATCGAGATGTCGCGCATTTCGACGAGTGGTGTTGCACCATCACGAGGATTTCCAACGTTTGCATTCATGTTGTGCCTCCTCCTTACTTGATACGGCGGCGATAGACAGTGTCGAGCCAGACAGCGATGACGAGAACGCCACCAACGACCATCTGCTGCATGGCGCTATCGAAGCCGATGAGAACCATGCCCGACTGAAGCGACTGCATGACGAGTGCGCCGAGCACCGCGCCCCAGATCGTTCCCGATCCGCCGGCGAGCGACGTGCCGCCGATAACGGCAGCGGCGATGACATAGAGTTCGTCAAGCTTGCCAAGGTCTGCGGTTGCAGAATTGAGGCGAGCAGATGCAATCACTGACGAAATGCCGACCAACGTGCCCATGAGACCGAAGATCAGGACGGTCATGCGACGTGTGTTGATACCAGCAAGTTCCGCTGCCTCCGGGTTGCCACCGATCGCAAAGACATAGCGCCCGAAGCGCGTACGATTGGCAATGAACGTCATGACAATCAGGACTGCGCCGGCAATCAGAACCGGAATGGCAAAGCCATGACCGATGAAGAGGCCGCCTTCCGGTATGGTCAGGTTATGCGCTGCCGCATACTGCTTCACGATGCCGACCGGCCAATAGTAGTGGCTGGCTATGTACGCGGCGGCGAGTACCAGTGCCGAGCCGAAAACTGCGATGAAGACTTCCGCCCACATCGGGCGAACGGGAAAGCCGAAGCGAGTGCGCTGTTTGCGGCTTGAGGCGAGGGACGCGACAATCAGCACGCAGACAATAAGTGCCACGACCCAGCTGGCCGTCGAGCCGATCGATCCGTAAGGACCGCCACCGATGAGCGCGAAGTTGGGGTCGACCGGAGAAATCGTTTCACCGCGTGTCGTCCACCAGGCAGCGCCGCGCCAGATCAGCATCCCGCCTAGCGTGACGATGAACGAGGGGATCTGCATATAGGCGATCAGGAAGCCCTGGAATGCACCGATCGCCGAAGCAACCAGAAGCGCGACGATCACGGCGATAACCCAGATCATTGGATGGCCGAAACCGAAAATCTTCGGCAGCATCCAGACCTGAACTGCACCGGTGATCATGGCCGTGACGCCAAGAATTGAGCCGACAGAAAGGTCGATGTGACGGTTGACGATGACAAGAACCATGCCCGTTGCCATGACGGAGATGGAGGATGTCTGGACAGACAGGTTCCAGAGGTTGCGGAATGTGAGGAATGAACCCTCACCATTGAAAATCAAGCCGTAGACGTCGAAGCCTACCCAGATGACAAGAAGTGCAGCGAACATGCCAAGCATGCGCGCATCAATCTCGGTGGCGCGCAGGAAGGTTGTTACTATACCTTCCGACTCGCCGGCATTGACCGACTTCGGGGGTTGAGTTTGGTTCACGGATACCCTGCCTTTCGAGTTTTTTGCTTATTTTTGGCGGTTTTTGGCGACCAGCGCGCAAGCGTCAAGCGCTATCAAGCTGCCTGTCGCGTAAGATGAGCAGGGCGCGATTTGGTCCCGCATGCCGCCCCTTTTTGAAAACCGCGCTGCTTTTGGCAGCGCGGTTCATGATCAAGCGTCCAACGCGTTGATGTTAGTCGCAGGCCTTGACCGAACCAGCCTTGACGCCGGCGCAAGCCGTTGCCTTGTCGATCCAGCCAGCCTTGATGACGTCACCAATGGTGTCCTTCGTAACCGGGAACGGCGTCAGGAGAACTGCGTTCATCTCAACCTTGTGAGCGCCGTCCTTGAACTTCTTGACGTTCGGAACGGAGGTCATGTCCTTGCCATCGGCAAGCATGAGGGCAGCTTCTGCAGCAGCCTTGCCGAGTTCACGCGAGTCCTTCCAGATCGAAACGGTCTGGGTGCCGAGAGCAACGCGGTTGATGGCAGCTGCGTCACCGTCCTGGCCCGTGACCGGAACGGAACCAGCGAGACCCTGTGCCGAAAGAGCAGCGACAACGCCGCCAGCCATGCCGTCGTTCTCAGACAGTACGGCGTCGATCTTGTTACTGTTCGCGGTGAGGATCTGCTCCATGTTCTTCTGAGCGTTTTCCGGCTTCCAGCCGTCAGATGAAGCTTCGCCAACGATCTTGATGTCGCCCGAGTCAAGCTTCGGCTTGAGGACTTCCTTCATGCCGTTGTACAGGAACGTTGCGTTCGGGTCGCCCTGGTCGCCCTTGATAACAGCGAAGTTGCCCTTGTCCTTGACCTTCAGGATTTCCTGAGCCATCAGGCGGCCAACGCCCACGTTGTCAAAGGTCATGTAGAGAACGCTCGGATCTTCGATCTGAACGTCGTAGGCGATCATCGGAATGCCTTCATCCTTTGCCTTCTGAACGGCAGGCATGATGGCTTCGGAGTCCCACGGAACAACCAGGAGAACATCGGCGCCCTGCGAGATCAGCGACTCGATGTCGGTCAGCTGCTTTGCAGCCGAACCCTGAGCGTCAGCAGACACATACTTGTCGCCGGCAGCTTCAACGATCTTCTTGATAACGGCTTCGTCGCGCTTCCAGCGCTCTTCCTGGAAGATCTTCCAGGAGACTGCAACGGTCTTGCCCTTGGCCATAACCGGACCAGCGACAGACACAGCAAATACTGCGCAAGCAAGCGCAGCTGCAAACTTCTTCATATTGTCCTCCCAAATGCTCTCGAGCATCAAAAACGGAGGATGCCAAATAGAGTTTCCACCCTGACATCCCAGAGACTTTTTTTTAGCCTCAAAAAAATAAGTGACATGCTTCTGGCGATATGTCAAGATCAATTTCGATCCGCTAAATCGCTGCAATGCAACAACTTTTTGCAACGCGGCAAAAATAAGGCGGCTATGCGGGGCGCGGTAAAAGCCACGCCTCGGGAGGAAAAAGATGGCGAATGTTGTACGTCAGGACTACGTCCGACGGCAAAACCAGTTTGGTATATTAAGCGTGCTGAGACGCAATGGTCCTCTGTCTCGCACTGCGATCAGTGCTTTAACGGGACTATCGCCATCGACTGTCACTGTCATCACCAACAATCTCATTGAAAGAGGCGTCCTGACGGATCGACTTCCCGAGGAGGTTTCCGCCAACAAGCGCGGCAGGCCGCAGGTGCGGCTTGCGCCTTCCGAAAGCTACGCGGCGATTGGCATCTTGCGCCTTGCGCGCGGCATTATTGAGGGGGTTCTCTACGACTATGTCGGCAAGGAGATGGCGCGGCAGGAGCGCCGCCAGAATACGGTTGTGCTGAATGCCGATGGTGTCATCCGTCTCATGGTCGACATTGTCGCGGACATGATGAAGGGGCGGTGTGACAAGCTTGCCCATCTCACGGTTGCTGTCGAGGGGATTGTCGATAGTGAAGGCAGGCGGCTGCTTTCCACTCCTGTCGCAGATGTACACGATGTCGACTTTGCCTCGGCGCTTGAGGCAGCCTTCAACGCGCCCTCGGAAATCATGAATGATTGCAATGCTGTGGCCGAGGGTCTCATCTGGAGCGTTCCCGATACGTCGACCGAGAATTTTGCTGCGATCCTGATGTCGATGGGCGTGGGTCTCGGTCTCGCGATCAATGGTCATATGATTTCCGGCCCGAAATCGTCCGGCATGGAATTCGGGCACATGATCTACAAACCAGATGGCGCGCTTTGTCGCTGCGGGCGCCATGGATGCATCGAGGCCTATGCCGGGATCTATGGCATCCATCGCGCTGCGCAGGGTGGCGACCCGAATGCCCTGCCCGCCGAAGAGCCTCCCGAGGCGGTTCTGACCGCCTTGATCGAGCAGGCCGAAGCTGGAGATCCCGCAACATTGGCCGCTTTCCATGATGCGGGCAGGGCCATTGGGACTGGCCTCGTCAATCTATTCACGCTCTTTGACAACGTGCGGCTGATCCTGGCCGGGCCCAGTACGTCTGCGCTGGCCTTCATGCGCGAAGGAATCAGGCAGGCACTTGCGAACAGGAGTTTCGGGCGGGAAACGGAACCCGATTTTGTCGATATCTACCCGGACTCGGCGCGTTTGATGCGTGAAGGTGCTCTCATCCGTTCCTTGATCGAGGTCGACATGGCAATACCGGATCAAACCGAGCAGGCTACTGTCAGCTGAAGGCTGTCGTATCGCAGTGTAAATGAAGTCTTGTTGGGCAACCAGTGGAATGAATTTGACATTTGATCCCCGCATGTAGCGCGCGATAATATCAAATGTCAAATTCGAAAATTCCACTAGAATCATAAAGTTGCTAGTGGTTTAACCGCTTACAACATTTGCCAGGGAGTTTGCAGAACCGGGATGCAAATGTTTCAATCAAACCACTAGCGCCTGTGGCGCAAATTCTTCGAAGGCACCCGTGTAGGTCTTCAGAATGGGGCTTGCATAGGCACCGCGCTTCGATGTCGATAGGCCAAGCGCGACGAGCGACTCGGCCTGCTTTACCGCCGCTGCGACGCCATCGATAACAGGAAGCCCGAATTCCCGGCGAAGGTCCATTGTGAGGTCGGCCATTCCGGCACACCCAAGTATGATCGCCTCCGACTTGTCCTCCCTCAATGCGGCGGCAATCTCGTTACGCAGCCTGTCGCGTGCATTCGATTGCGGATCTTCAAGAGACAGAACGGGGATGTCTGCTGCACGGACATTGCAGCGCCCGCTCATGCCGTAGCGGTGTACCAACGCTTCAAGCGGAAGTCGGGAACGCTCCATTGTCGTTACGATGGTGAACCGATTGGCGATGAATGAGGCTGTCGCAACGGCGGATTCGCAGATACCCAGAACGGGAATCGCCGCCATCGCGCGCGCCGCATCGAGACCAGTGTCGTCAAAACAGGCGATGACTGCGGCGCGAACCCCCTCCTTTTCGGCGCGGGAAATCTCCAGAAGCATTCCCGGGACCGCAAAGGCCTCATCATAGAAGCCCTCGATGGAGACGGGTCCCATGCGTGAGGTGGCTGGTCTGATGGTCGTTGCGGGATTGGCGACGCGCCGCGCCGCATCGGCGATCTTCTCCGTCATGCTTTGGGTTGTGTTCGGATTGACGACCAGAATATTCATGCTGCGCTCTCACCCCTTGTTTCGGCGCTTGTTCAGCGAATACATGAGGATAAGCGAACCACCGATGACGAGAAACGAGAACACTGAGGTCAGCGTCCCCAACGCGTAAAGCACAGGCGTCGTGACATTCGTCGTCATGCCATAGAGTTCGAGCGGCAGCGTATTGAAGGTGCCGGAGGTCATCAGCGTTCGCGCAAACTCATCATAGGACAGGGTGAAGCCGAAAAGCCCAACACCGATGAGGCTCGGCAAGATCATTGGCAGCACGACAAACCGGAAGGTTTGCCAGGGTGATGCGCCGAGGTCGCGTGCCGCTTCCTCATACGAAGGCGAGAAACGATTGAAAATCGCGAGCATGATGAGAACGCCAAATGGCAGCGTCCATGTCAAGTGTGCCCCAAAGGCCGATGTGTACCAGCCCGGTTCGAGTCCCAATTGCTGGAAGAGCACCCCGATCCCGAGGCTGATGATGATGGATGGCACCACGAGGCTGGCGACAGTAAGATAGAACAGTGGTGTCGCGCCCAGAAATTTCCGCCTGAAGGCGAGGCCTGCAAGCAGCGAAACCACAACCGTCGTCGCCATGACCATCAGGCCCAGGATGAACGACCGCTGGAACGAACCTGCAAAGTCGCCGACGGCCTGCGTTTCGAAAAGGTTTGCAAACCAGTGCAGTGATGCGCCGTTCATCGGGAATGTAAGGCCACCATTGGGGCCCTGGAACGACAGGATGAAGATTGCCGACATCGGTCCATAAAGAAACAGGACGAAGAGCGTGAAGAAGGCGGCAAGAATATAGAATTCTGCAGTGCGTTTATCGCCTAGCATGACCTAGAGTTCCTTTCGGATATCGACGACGCGAAGGATGGCCGCGACCATCAGAAGAACTACGACGAGAAGGACGACGGCATTGGCGGCCGCAGCAGGATATTGCAGCAGCGACATCTCGTTCTTCATCATCAGCGCCACTGAAGCGCTCTGGCCACCGGACATGACCTGCACGGTCGAGAAGTCGGCCATGACCAGCGTCACGACGAAGATTGTGCCGATTGCCATTCCGGGCTTTGCAAGTGGAATGATGACATTTGTCAGCGTCTGCCAACCCGAAGCGCCCGCGTCACGTGCGGCTTCGACGAGTGATCGGTCGATGCGCATCAAGGTGTTGAAGATCGGTGTCACCATGAAAAGCGTGTACAGATGCACCATCGCAAGTACCACGGCAAAGTCCGAGTAGAGGAGCCATTCGATGGGCTTGGGAAGGATGCCGAGATCAACCAGCGCCGTGTTGATCAGTCCGTTGCGCCCCAGAACGGGGATCCATGAAATCATGCGTATGATGTTCGATGTCAGGAACGGCACCGTGCAGATGAGAAAGAGGATCATCTGTGATGTTGTCTTGCGGATATGAAATGCCAGGAAATAGGCGACCCAGAAGCCTATAACCAATGTGATGACCCACACGATAGCCGCGTATTTCAAGGTGTTCAGGTAGGTTTTCCAGGTGATCCAGGAGGCAAGTGTGTCGACATAGTTCGTCGTCACGAAGCCTGGATACATCTGCGCAAAATCATAATCCCAGAAACTGACGACCAGGATCATCGTCAGCGGCAGTGCGAGAAAACAGCCGAGGATCAGGGAAAGCGGAAATGCCTGGAGATAGGTGGTGAGCCAGAGCGGCAGCCGCAATTTTCGCCTGGCGCTACCATCGCCTGCACCCAGAAAGCGTACTGTCGCCATGTCATGTTCCTCGCCGTTCGGTTCAGTTTGACGTAATACCAACGATCATCGATATGGACTCATTTGATGGCTTGGAAACGGCCATCCGGGTAGGAGAATACCGCAGAGCGATGCTGCTGCATCGGTCGAGGATTTCGACGCCCTCCGGT